>OLRC01000003.1_pt1 | contig 200191 bp, 190 predicted proteins | sample 1672081 | NCBI WGS metagenome assembly OLRC01 (sample SAMEA3136643, study PRJEB25190) | human gut metagenome | biome: human gut; feature: human-associated habitat; material: faeces | place: Austria | collected 2013
AGACCGAATAGACAAACTTTAGTGTAGTGAAGTGCATGAAAAGGATACAAGATAGACAACTATTTTTAAGCACAAAAAAAGAGGGTGGCTCCCAGGTTTCAGGCGCTTGCCTGACCCCCTTGAGAACCCCCTCTTCGGCGCATTTTACACTATATTTTCATTTCTGTAAATCCCGGAATAACAGACAAAAAGTCTTGCCGAAAAGATACAGAATAGACAACGGGCTTATTATACCCGTTTTACATAGTCCAGACTGATCCAGCCGTCTGCGTTCTTCTCGTATGCTTTCAGCAGACCCCATTTTGTCGCGCCTGCTCCGTTCTTTTCCTTTACGATTGTAAAAGTGCCTTTTCCGGTATACTTCGACTGTCCGTTTTTCTCTGTCCAATAATCGTAATTTGTGCCCGCACCCTTTCGGATTCTCAAATCGGCAATTTCAACACGCACATGGTACGGCTGGAATGCTGCCGCCGGGTAAACCTGGCTGCCGTTCCAGTCAAACACTTTATAACCGCTGTTCTGATCAGCACACGCTTTGGCATTTGCCAGGCTGGTAAAAGCACCTTTCTGGCTTGCTGCATCCGCCCAGGTCTTGCGGACTCTGTAATATTTCTTTGCAGTAGTTGGCTGTGCCGGTGTTGCTGGCGTGGCTACTGCACCGCTGCCGATTTTCTTCTTAAAATCGTTCCATGCGCTCTCAGATCCGCTTGCAGAGTTCCATCCGTATACACCAGGGCAATATTTACCGTTTACGTCAAAATGGCGGATAACTCTGGAAGCTGGCACGCCGTACAGTTTCATGAGGTACTTAGTCAGCTCAATAGCGCTGTTGATCGTTGCCTGCTCAAAATACCAGTCTTTGCTGTTTGCGTTTTTGTTTCCTTTGTTTCTTACGCACATTTCAATGGACACGCTGTTGGCATTTCTGGCCACGCCGTACAAGCTACCGCCCTGGCTGGACTGTCTGCCACCGCCTACGGCCCAACAGTAACGGGCTTTCGGGTTCGGGTTATACTGCCAGATTTCTCCCTCAAAACCGACGTAAAAATCAGCACTGGCCTGTGTCGTGCTGCGCTGATTGTAATAGTCAATATTGTTCTTTGCGGTACCTGTTGCACCTACATAGTGGATAACAATGTACTCAATTCCTCCGCTGCGTGGGCTTGTGTTGTGTGTTCCGAAGTTCGGGTTCTGGTTAATTTTCAAGTTGCTCACTCCTCCCTTTGTTGCCTGATCGTATTTCGTCAAATTATATTTGTTGATAATACTCAGGACTTTACTCACATACTTTGTATCTGTTGCATATCCGCCTGCCTTAATGATTCCGATAGCTTTCGCCGGATCCGTTTCTCCTTTCAGGCCTGCATAACGCTGTTTACTGCCATTCATGGCGCCCAGTAAATATGCGCTGTGGTCTGCCACACTGTCGGCAGCGCTCGCATATTTCCGGAAATCTGCTGTAATGGTGTATGCGTTTCCGTTCGCGTCCTCTTCTCCGGTCTGCTTCCGGTACTTGCTTACACCGTCCCAGGTGCTGCCTGGCCAGGTGTTCCCGGACAAACTGCATTTCATCCCGAAAAAGTTGTTTGCATTTCTGGCCAGCTCTGTGCTGCCGTAACCGGATTCCAGGACTGCCTGCGCCGTTGTTACTGAAGCCAGCACGCCACTTTTTGCCATGTCTGCCTGCGCCAGTGGTCCCATAAAGCTGATAAATTCCTGCTCTGTCATGTACGTCCCTCCCATAGGAAAAGGCGACCTTATCGGCCGCCCTGCGTGTTATTATCTGTTTTTTTCAACTGTGCAATAGCCTGGATCACTTTATCGTACCCAACCATAGAAGCAAGCCAGGACAGCAGCACAAGTGCAATTAAATATACCGCCATCTTGTCGTTGATCTGCGTCTCCGTCAGAATCAGGTACCCGGCGCCTACTAGGGCGGACAGCACTACGGCCACGCCACCGGCCAGAAAATTAGAGTGGTACTTCACTGTCATTTCGTCCAGCAGCTTCTTAATGCCCTCGGTAAACAGTCCCGTGAAAATAGATACGATCATCAGTCCCAGTAAAAAAATTTCTAAAGTCATGCTTTTCTCCTTATCCGATACCCTCTCCGGTATCTGTGTTATTTTCCGGCTCAAAGTCGGCCGGATCGTCAGTTTCTGCCTGTCTTATGTTCATGTCGTACACAATGCCGCCCTTGGTGTTCTCTTTTGCGGATTTCTGTGCATACGCCCAAAACACCCCAAACATGGCCGCCGGTACGCCGATCAGTGCGTACAGTGCCGACAAGTCGAAGCGCATCCACATAACAATTTCTGCATAGATCACTATCTCAATGCAAAGACCGTATATAACCGCCATCATAGCCTTGCCCCAGGCCGGTTTCTTCCTGGTGCGTCTCAGTCCCAGCTCGCGCTCTCGGTCGCGTACCTGCTGCCTCAGCTGCTGCTCCTCTGCTATCTGATCCAGCTCTTTCATGCGCTTCTCATATTTAATTTTGTTCATTGGTACCGCCTCACTTTCTGCTACCCATTAGCTCTGCGATTTTCGCATCTTCGTGCATTGGAATTACTTCCAGTGCCCTCATTTCAGGTTGTACAGTCGTGTGCATGTGCCCGTCGCCGTTGGCGTTCTCATACTCTTTAAACATGGACCAAAATGCGTCTGCCTCCATTTCGCTCCATGCCTGCATGGGGTTCTTGTCCGGGTTCGTAAAATACCGGTGCGATTGTAATAGTCTGTCACGGAGCTTGCTGCGTTCTCGACTGGTGTTCTCTTTTTCGATTTTGTCCAGCTTTTCCTGCTGCTTTTCCATGCCCTCTTTCAACTCTGCAATACTGGTATTAAATTGCTGCTGGATTTCAAGGCTTTGCTGGTGCCATGTTGGATACATGTTTACCTGATCCATTACTTTCTTAAACTGCTCATTTTTTTCCTTTTCATGGATCGCCTTATCAGAAAAATACTTTTCCACTTTCCGGTAACACAACCCCAGGAATACAAGCGCCGCAATTACGGTTATGGCCCAGCCTATGCTATAATCTCCTAGCAATTTGATTAAATAGTCCATTTTTTCGTATTCCTTTCTGCTCCATTTTCTGCAAAATAAAAGAACCGGCCAGGGCCAGCTCTGCGGTCAATTCTTTTCACGGGTTTCATTCTTCTATGCCTCTCTGCAGGTCTGCCGCCTGCTGCATCATTGCCAGTTCTTCCTCTTCGATCATACCGTGCTGCAATAACGTGGCCGCCAGGCGGTCAATAACATTCCTTTGCAGCTGTATAATTTCCGACTGGGTTTCCAGTACCTCAGCAATACACTGTTTCATAGTCAAGTGCTCCTGTTTCTCCTATTTCCATCACGTTTATGATCTGCTCCTCTCCGTTATCATCCGCATGGGTCAATACAAATTCGTCCAGCAATTTTTCCTTAAATTTCTTACAATCCACATGGCTCAGCATGGCCAGGTAGCTCTGCATGGTTGCGTTTGCTTCTTTGAATGTGATCAGGTTGTCATGGTAGTCCTGGCGCGTTTTCCGGAGCGTTCTCTTCATCCGGAGTGTTGTGCTCTTTCTCAGGATCACATGGTCGTTATAAATCACATAGCCCACAAACTCGCACCCAACCCGCACCGGCCGGAGTGCTGTCTTGTTGTTGAAATTTAAGTGCAGCCGCTCCTCTAAAAACTGTGTCATTCTTCTGCCGTATTCTTTCAGGCGTTCCTTGTCATTGTCTAGGATTATAATGTCGTCCATGTACCGGATATACCGTTTTATTCCCAGTACCCTCTTGCAAAACTGGTCAAGTGGATCCAGATACATATTACCCAACATATGGGACAGGCCGCCGCCGATAGGTATTCCTAAATCATACAGCATTTGCTCCTCGGTAATTGTCAGCTGGTTTGCATCCAGCGGCATACCAAACGGAACCGCATCATTGTTTATGTAATACCCTAACAAGTCAACGGTTCGCGGATCATCTATCTTTTTCCTGCAAATATCCATAAGTATTTCATGGTCAATGCGGTAAAAGAATTTTGCAACATCAAACTTGTAATAATACCATTCAGTTCCGGACGTCCTGGTTTCTCGCATCCAGGTATAAAGCTGTTCCATGGCTGCCAGCTGTCCGCGTCCCTTTACGCACGCATAGGTATGTTCTATGAACGTCCGGCATATTTTAGGATTCAGCACGTCATATATTGCCCGCTGCACCACTTTGGACCAGTAGTCAATAAATATAACTTTTCGCACCTTTGGCACGTATACATAAAAGCTGTGATATTCGACTTTTGGTACCTTTCCAGCCCTCAACAGAGTGCTTATTTCTTCCAGGTTTCCCTCTCTGTTATCGTAAAATCTCAGCCTCTCTGTGTTCTCCCTTTTGCCCTTGGATACGTGGGTATCTGCGATCATTAGTGTGTGAAATGAGGTTATCTCATAATATACGTTTCTAATTATCATATTTTTTTACAGTGGTGCAGGTTTCGCTGTATTCTACTTCCGGATGGGCCAGTGGTTCTGCTGTCGCAAAACATAACCCACGCACAAGGGACTCCCCTTGGTGCCATCACTGCTGTTTTCCTTTTTCGCTCATTATAAAGCGCGGGAACGAGATCCTTTATCCCCCTGCACTGCCAGGGCGTCCGTGGGCGCTCCTGTATCTGGCGTATGGGGGTAGAGCGGAGCGCCAGCCGACGTTGCTGTTCACGTTGCCACGGTTCGTCCAGTTGCCGTTACTGTAACCGACACCCGCGTTCGTGCCGTTGCCATAGTTGCCACCGGAGTTGAACAAGCGCTATATCCCATTCCCTACGTTATTTATTTTTTAGTGCTCGCCATCCATCCGCCGAGCATCCTGCCTATCTCGTTTACCTGTTCGCTCCACTGCTTATATTTCTTGAAATCAATATATTTCAGCCGGTATGAAAGGCGAACGTATTTTCTTAGCTTGTCAATTTCCACGTCCAGCTCCTGCAAAGTAGTCTTTTTATAATACTTTTTATTCGCTTCAATGGTTCTTTCCATTGCTTGGTCCATACACCGCTTTATGTCTGCCGCTAAAACAAATCTTTCATACTTTGGATACGCATTTAGTACCGGATAGGCGTATAACATCATATCTTCAATTTTTCCTAAAATCAGGAGGGGATCTCTGTCCCCATCCTGATTTTCAATCTGTACCTCTTCCATGTTCCTCCTGCATCTAGTTGGCCTTATCGGTCCGCTATCGCGTCCCTATCAGATTACAGGCCAACAGATTCCAGATCCACATAAGCGGAGCGCCAGCCGACGTAGCCGTTCACGCCGCCACGGCTCGTCCAGGTGCCGTTACTGAAACCGACACCCGCGTTCGTGCCGTAGCCACAGATGCCACCGGAGTTGAACAAGCGCTCGTCTGCAACGTTATTGAACCACAAGTTGTCGTTGTCATAATCAGAGGCTTTTGCTCCGTCTACTGGCAGTAAGCCGTATGCTCTCAGCACCGCCTTTGCAGCGTCGGAAATGTCTGCGGAACAAGTTAAAGCTCCCAGCGCACAACCAAAGCTCTCAGAGGTCTTTGTAATGGTTTTGCACCACTGGGCGCCGCCGGCTCCTGTTGCATCAATCTTAATACTGTTCGCGGTTGTTCCGTTTCCATCCGGAGTAATAAATGCACCTGTCGTTGCATCAATGGCTTTCCATGCGGTACTTGTCGCTGTCTGCGGGTTGTCGCTGTTGGCGCCGTTATTGTTTTCAAGTAACTGCAGCTCTCCTTTTACGGTGCGGAGCGCTCCGGTCCACTCAGAAACATTTCCGTTCAGGTCCCAAATTCCATCAAGCTGTTTATTGTGTGACCAGGTCAGCGGGCCGGTACCGGTTAAAACATGGTAAATTTTTCCTGCATCTGTTCCGCTTCCATAGGTCGCCGGAATAGCCTGCTGCAGCGTCTCTCTGCTGTCCTTGCCATAGTTATTGTTTCCCCACGGCTGGAAACCGTTCTTTTTGCACCAGAGCATAATTGCGGCCCACTCTGCCTTAGTCATCATGTGCCAACCTTTTCCCTTGGATTCACAATATCCTCTGGCAGTGTCCCAGGTAATATTTACAGTCGGATCCTGGCCAGGCAGGGAGTACGCACGGCCATTATTTGCAATGTTCTGGTATTTGCTGATCCAGATTCCCGGTACCTCTTTACCATTCACGATAAAGGCTGGGTGTGTGCTGTCTCCGGCGCCGTCGATCACGTCGCTCATTTTGAACTTAGGCACGTAAACCATAACGGACGGGATTCCCTTGTCGTCATAAATCAGCTTGTTGTTAGGTGCTACCATTTTCAGGGCAAATTCTGCTAAATCGTACTGCATACCTTATTCCTCCTTTTCATCATCAGCGGCAACCGGATTTTCCAGTCCCCACAAAGTCACTGTAACCTGGCTCATGTCCAGCTTCTTTGCAACCGGAGCTTTTCCCTCGCCCTCCTGGTCGCTCTCTTCCTGCTGCTCGTACTCTCTGGCCGGAATATCGACCTCAGCAACATAAAAAAGACCGTCGCCGGTCCCCATGGTCAAGTTTCCATCTGCGTCCATGCAGATATCTTTATGCACTGGCCAGTCTTTCTGGTACTTGTCGCACTTAATGGCCAGCATATCGTCAAAATTCAGCTTGTAGCCGCTTTCTGTAAATGGGATTTTTTCTCCCGCGTTTTTCTCAATAACCTTTACGCTCATGCGTACATACCTCCTCTAACTTTGTATTTAACCTTTACGGTCTTAGCGCTTCCCTCGAATTTCAGTTTGAAGCCGTTCAGCTGCTTGTCATATACGATCACATCCCCAACCTGGCCGCCTGCTACTTCCACGACCTCAATATCAAGGTCATAGTTCATAGTTTTGCGGACGGTTTTCAAAGCAACCGTTGTGCCGCTGTTGTTAAAAGCAAAAAATACCTTGTTGCTGTTGGTCAGCGTAACCGTTCCAGTTTCAGACGTAAACTCTGCGTCATGTTCTCCCAGGCGGCGCTCAACTTCCTCCTGCTGGTGCATTTTTGCCTGCATGAAAATAGCCTCTGCCACATGGGCGTCATGGATTCCGTTTTCCATGTGGTTGAAATTGGTTGCACTCTGCGGGGTTCCCTGCTGCATCACGGTACCTGGGGACGGCTCATGTTCTACTGTGCCGTCAGAGTTCTGCGTCTCTTTGTACCGGTATGGGTACTGGACAACCTCGTCTTTCCATGGTGTCATACCATACATAGGTCTTTGCCTCCTCTCTTATACCTCTGTAATTTCAATAGTAAAACGGTAAAACACACCCTCTTGCGTGCTCTTTCGAGTAATGTTCTCCGTTTTTGTCAGCCACAACTTGCCGCTGCGGTTGTACAGCTGCACCTCTGCGATTTTTACGGTGCCGCTCATGGTGGGATCTATTGTAAAATCAATAGCCACCTTGCCCGTGCTGTCCACGTAAATGTCTGTAATTTCCGCCCTGTAATAGCTGCTGTTAATCTTATACATGGCGTGGGAAACTGTCTTTTTCACATGGTCCTTAAAGCCGTTCATGGCGTCTGCTGTCAGCATGTGCTCCTCCTTTCTTAGAGCCGTGTAGCTCCGCAAATTTTATACACAATACCGGCGGATTCTCCGGTAATGCGAGCATTTACTCCTGGAGCGGTCATTTCTCCGATTGTGCTTACATCTGGATAGGTTCCTGCCCGTTTCTCTTCTCCTGGCGTCGGGTATGTGAACGCCTGGCCTGTTGCTTGTGGCGCAACGTCAACCTCTAAAGGCTGCAGTGCTCCTGGCCGGTTCACATCCGGCCGGGTTCCGGCTATAATGTGCCGGAAAGAAAAATTCATACCCGCGGGCCGCACTTGCAGGCGAACAGGTGTTTCAAAAACAATCCTCACATGCTTCTGGGACTGCTTAACCTTGTAAATTTCTTCTGCAACAGCGGCCAGGTCAACATTGCTGCTGCCTGGCCGGATAATAACTTCGTATGTGTGCGGTGCTACGTTTTCATAGATTTCAACCTCCCGCCCGGAAATTTCTGCAACCAGGGCTGCAATACGGTACGGATTCATAGGGCGTTTTGTGTTGCGCTTCTGCACAATCGGGCGCCGTCTTTCTTCTAGGCTCTTGCCCTCGTTTCCTGTGATTCCGTAACGTTCTTCCCACCAGGGGAGTGACCAGGTTGCTGTTTCCGGAAATGCCTGGTTTTTCATATCTTCCACTGTCTCGCGTGCAAGTTCCATGGATGCCGCCATGACCTGGAAAATCCATTTGCCAACATAGGAGCGGTCATAGATCGGGCTTATCATGCTCAGCATGTCTTTTGCAGTTTCCCTTGTAGGGAAGTTTTCCAGATCCATCACTCAGCCCCCTTTGCTTCAACATTTTCTGTATACGGATATTCGTCATTTTCAATGCGAATATTGTCCGTGCTGCCATTGATCAGCAGGTCTGTAAAGTCCTCGACGCCTGGCGTTTCGGTCAGCAATGCGTGCACTTTTATGTACTTCACTGCTCCATCATCCGCCACGGTTTTATAATAGCTTTCCAGCTGCTTTTTAAATCCGGATATAACGGTGCTCAGTTCAAACCCATCTGCCACCGTAACCGTAAAGGAATACGATATGTTTACCAGGTCCGGCGCTGCTACCGTCAGGATTGTGTTTGGCGGCGCCAGTCGGTCTGCGGGGTTGTCTGGAGCCATAATATAATTGTAAACTGCATCCAGCAGGGTCTTGTTCGCACCCTCGCCGTTCTGGTCAAGGCATACAATTTTTACTGTTTCCGGCCCGTTCCATTCCGGGATAACAATCGCGTCCCCGATTCCGTCTACTGCCTTAGCCCACCGTTTATAATCGGCATTGTTGCCTATATAACTGGTTTCCTCCGAGGCGTCTGCTTCCAGGATTCTTTCTCTTAAATCGTCGTCACTTTCTTCCTCGGTTCCTCCGGTGGCTTTTTCTTTGTTCGTAACCGTCTGGATTCCCTCAACTGGTTCCGACATTAAAACAATAGCGCCGGCATTTACGTTTGACTGCTTTCCGTCAAGTAACGCACGCACCAGCACGGTACCTTTTCCCTCTTCGTTCAATATGCAGCTTTCAACTGCCGCAAATTCAATGGACGGCTGATCGTTCTTGGCTTCTGTCGCAAAAACAGTGCCGGCCGGTACTATGGTGCCCGGTTCGCCTGTCAGTGTCAGCACCGCTTCTGCATAAGTGGACGCTTTTCTCTTTGTCTGTGATCCAGCTGCCAGGTAGTCCAAAAAGCTGCCACTGCTCCACTGTGGGAACATCAGTTTTATTGCTTCCGGAATATAAAACTGCAATAGCTCTGCTGCGATCAGTGCTGTGGGCCTTGTAAAATCCCACGGGAAGCCGCCCTCAGTCTTGTCAATGTCATTCGGAAGCTCGTCCATCATTCTTGCGTGGATCGTGTCCGCGTCACAATCCTCCAAAAATTCAGGTACAATAAAATCACTTGCCAACTCTCTCACCTCCTTACAGCTGTATGCTCAGTGTTTCATCTTCCTCCCACGGGTACCCTTTTACTGTAAAACTGCAGTATGTTTCGTCTCCCTCATGGGTAAACTCAAAGTCTCGGACGTACTCGGTTGCCGGATGCACCAGCAGCGCCTCTGTGATCGTCCTTTCAATTTCGCTTTCACGGGATTCCCTGTCCGGTATCTCGGCCAGTTCATCAAACTCCGTGCCTATGTCGTCACTATATGCCAGGCAGCTCAGCCGCTCCGTGCTGGCAACTTTCAGGCACCACTGCATATATGCCTCCCTGCCTGCGCTGGTGATCATCCTGCCTGCTCCATCCCGTAAAAAATCGCCCGTTTCAAAATCAAAATAAACGGACGGGTAATATCTTTCATCATATTCCGGGTTGTCTGGTATCTCAGGCAAGTCAAACACCGGAAAAAGCTGATTTTCTGCCATATTTGCCTCCTAACTTACCACATCAATAACAACCGCCTCGTTTTGCACCCAGGCAACCAGAACGCGGTCCCCTGGCTTGATCTGTGGTGGCTTGGCCGTATGCGTATGGCTTCCGTTGCCTCCCTCATGTCCTCCATGGGTGCCTCCGGAAATCGTGTACGCCAGACCTCCCACAAGCCTGCACACATGATAATCACCGCGCGGTATCGGTATGGGGAAAGTATTTGTTAAAAGGCTCATGTCTCCTTTAATGCTGCCGAAATCCAGCACTAGATCACGCTCTGCCTTTCCGGCCACGTTCTCTGCCCGCTGGGATATCACGCGGGCCAGTTTGCTCAGACCTGGGCTGCCTTTGTTTTCTGCCATATCTGCCTCCTATCAATCAAAGCTGCCATCATCCACCCAGCCATAAACATGCGTTTCGGACCAATTCTCATATACCAGGTGCCACGGGTGCGCCTTGCCGCTGCCGTTTGCGATTGTAATCTTCGCACGGCCGGCTGATACGTTGTAACCTTTTGCGCCTGGATAAGAGCTAATATAATGCTTGCCGCCGTGGAAGTTCACAACGTCGCCCACTTTATAGGTCTTTTTCTTCGCCTTTGTTGTTTTCTTCTTGGCTGTTGTATCTGCTTTTTCTACCTGCATAGTCATTTTCCCGCTGTCAGCGTCGTGCTGCACGCTCTTAACAATATAAAAGCCGTTCAGCGCACCGACAGCCAGGTGTACCATGTCGCCCTTGCGCACCAGTGGGGTATCAGGCGCCTGCACGGTTGCCGTCTCTTTCGGTTTTCCGTTTTCGTCCAGCATTTCCTGTGCTGTCTCCTGCGCCTCTGATAGGTTGTCGCTGCTGGCGTGGTTCACAATCCTTTGGAAAATTCCATATTCTGTTTTTCCGTTCTTGACTGCCTCAACCTTTGGCAATCCGTCCGTTTTTTCAGAGGATACAATCTTCACGCGGGTAACAAGGTTTGCAATGCTTACTTTGTGCTTGCTGGACACGCTGTTGTTACCCTCAAAGTGATAAATGTCTTTGTTGCCACCTACGGCCACAATAGAAACTTTGTTCTTTGTGCTCCGCACAATCGCCTTGCCTCCGCCTTTTTTCTTGGCTTCGTCCAGGATTCCGCGCACCACGTCGCCCAGGTATGAGTTTTTGTACAAAATCTTTGCGTGGCTCACATCTGGACCGCTGTAGCTGCTCAGGGTAATGCCCCAGTTTTTGAAAACTTCCGTCAAGGCGCTCTTGGTGCCCTTTCCTGCTGCAAAATAAATATTGTCCTGCGATCGCTGCATACTGTACAGGTTGTCATAAGCAACCACATTAAAAACCTCGTCGGCTTTCGTTGTGCTGCGCTCACACTCTGTTACATTTCCCATGGCCACAATGCCCTTGCCGCTGCCCCAGTACGCTTTTATTGCCACCACGCACCCGATCTTTATCAAAGAGGACAACCTGGAGCCGTTATACTTGGCATTGTATAGCTCAAAGGTTATTTTCATGGCCAGCTCGTCCTCTTCTTCCTCCCATCCCAGGCCCTCGACCGCCTGTGTAATGTTTAGCTGCACTTTCTTTTCCGTGATTGCAATCACATCATAGTGCACTTTGCTTACTTCAATCACTCAGCTGCACCTCCCTTACTTGGCCGGTATGGTCAGCTTTTGGCCTGGGTATATCAGATTCGGATTCTTTATCTTGTCCCTGTTCAGGTTGTAAATTTCCGTGTATCTGGAGCCTTTACCCAGCAGACGCTGTGCAATCCTCCATAAACAATCCCCGGATTTTACCGTGTAGGTGGTCGTCTTTTTGCCTGTTTTTGGCTGCGTCTTTTTGGGCGACGGTCTGGTTGGCGTCTTTATTTTCAACTCGCTGGTGGTATAGATATTTATCTCTCTGGCAATAATCAGCTTAATGTCATAGAAAAAATCTCCGGAACCACCTTTGTATTTCCCTTTAAAGCTGGAAACATAAACGCTGTAATTTATGCAGGTACCAGTGCACAAAAGCGTGCACTTTGTACCTTTGTCCCGGTACTTTTCCAGGTTCTTGATCAGTGTGTCGGGCTTGGTATACTTTCTTACCAGTCTGTTTTTCTTCCGCACTGCCCCTGGAAACATCCCGGACCACGAAATCTCTTTTGTTCCTCGTCCACGGGGGAGTTTTACGTCCCCCAGTGAAATAATGCTGTACGTCATAAATTTTGCGTCAGCACCCATTGTTATAGCTTCCGGCAGCATAGGGAACTGTATTCTGCTGCCGCCGGATGGTGTCAGGTAAATATCCATGTCCCTATGCCTCCTGTATAAGCGGCATGTTTGCAAAAATTTTGCTCATGCGCTCTGCGATCTCGTCTCCCAGGTCGTCTGCCATTTCGCGGATCCGGTTTTTCATAACTTCAAAGACCTTTTCCTCGTCCATGTTTCCGCCCTCGATCTTAATAACTGGACTCATGTCCACGTTAATCTCAAAGTTGTTGTTGCCCTGCTGTCCCTGCACTGCTGCATTGACAGAAACGGCTTTCTTGCCCTCGGATTCCTCTTCGCTACTATCCCCCGACATTTCCTGGCCGGTTACACTCCACACGCTCTTGCTTTCGTCCTGTGGCTGTGCCTGCAATGGCAAAATGGTATTGCTGGCCAGTTCTTCGCCGCCAGGCCCTACGATTCCGCCGTTTGCGTGGGCTGCAATTTCTCCATTGCTGTCCAGCACGCCCAGGTCCTCGCCTGCCTGCTGCCACAACGCAATGCCGCGGCCACGTCTGCCCGGTACCGTCGGGATAACATACTCTTTGCCCTCTTCTCCTAACCAGGATAATTCTGCGCCATGCAGGCCCACCTCTCCACCGTTTGCATGTCCGGCAATGGATACAGAAACTGTTGATCCACTGCTGTGCGTGCTCAGTGAAGCGCTTGGGTTCGTGATATGGTAGGAAACTGTTACATTTACAGAAGCCCTTGCAGAATAAGGGGAGTTAAAAGCTGCTTGCAGCTCACTACCTACTTGGCTGTAAACTGCTGCTATATTGTCGCTGGCTTTCTCGATTGTCACATCCGTGCTGCCATTGGTCTGCATAGTGTTGGAAAATGTATTATCAAGTTCCGCCTGTGCGGATGTGGCTGCTGGTGTTGCATCCGTGCTGCCTGCTTCTACGGTTAAATTGGTGGTCATTGTGGTGTCTGTGGTGTTTGTTTCACTGCTCAGAGCTGCCTGCGCTGCCTCTTCCACCGGTGTTGTGTCTGTGGATCCGGCTGTCGTTGTCACGTTTACCTGCTTTTCAACAGTCGTGTCCTCACTTCCGCTTACTGTACTCTGCTCCACTGCTGCCTCAATGCCGCTTGTGTCTACCTGTACCAGATCGGACGGTATAGTTACCGTTGCCCCGGACTGTACTTGTATGCCGGCACCGCTCAGGGTTCCGGTTTCCATTCCCAGGGCCGCCTCTATCTGTGCCATGGCTGTTTCAGAATCAACCTCAACGTTTGCCAGGTCCACCTTTACGCCGTCAGCAGTAACAGAAAACTCTGCGCCCTCTGCGGTCAATGCGGACATAGCCTGGTCAATGGCCGCTGTTGCTGCGTCTCCGTCAACCTCTGCTGTCAGGTTATCCATGGAAATTTTCAGCTCGTCGCCTGCATGAATAATATACGGGCTTTCAATGCCGTTTTCTTCGGCTATTGTCTGCCAGTCTATTCCCAGGGCGTTGCCGATCTCCCATAAGCAATCCCCGGCCTTTACCTTAATGGTTGCGCCCTCTGCGGTCACGTCCTCGGTTTCGGCCAGGTCGCCCAGTTTTTCGTTTAAACTGGAAACCCATGCGTCTTTGTCAATGTCCACGCCGTCAACTTCCGCTTTCAGATCTCCCAGTTCCACCGGTTCGTCTGTAACAGAAGCTGTTGCACGCTTCCAGGCTGCGGAAAATTCCTCGCCCAGCTGTCCGTTTGCATCCATCTGGCTTACTGCATCAATCAGGGCTTTGTCCCCGGAATCTGCAATGCTCTTGGCGTATACGTCCCAGGCTGCGCTTGTATCGCCGGAAGCAGCACCGATGGCCATAGTCTCGTTGAACTTGTCCATGATCTGCTTTGGCACATCCTGGCCAACCTTTACATATTCGTCCACCAGGCCGCGCATGGAGTCTGCATCTGGTTTCATGGCTTCCCACACCTTTTCAAGTGCGTTCTGGTCGCCACTCTGTAAGAATTTCCAACCGCCGCCCTGCTGTGCGTAATCCGCACCGAACATGTTCAAGTGATCATACAAGCTCTGCATGTCTTGGTTGTTCAGGTAATTCTTTAAATAATCAACCTCATTTCCCATGCTTTTCTTTGTCTTTCCCTGGTTTGTTGCGATCAGGTCGCCATAAGTACCGCCCAGGGTGTTGTTTTCAAAGTCCAGGCTGGTCATGAGATCGTTTGCCTTTTGGTTTCTAATTGCCTGGCTGGCCAGGTCTTTGTAATGCTCATTCTGCCGCTTTGTAATTCGTCCAGAAGCCTCCGCGGCATTTAAGTATGAATAAAATTCTGTTGCCAGCGCCTGGGTTTCCTCTGCTGCGGTTTCTCTCTGCCCTGCCAGAGCCTCAACTACTGAAGTAAAGGAGTCTGCGGTCAGGTCTTTGCCGCTCAGGCTGCCGTATTCCTGGTTGATCCAGTCAAGCTGCGCCTGTGCTTCCGCCTGCTTCCATTTGCTGGTTATGCTGTTCATTTTATCCTGTAAAGCTGACACTGCCTGCGCTTCGTCAACATCAATAATGCCGTCCTGCAGTGCTTCCTCCACGGCCGTTTTCAGGTCATTTGATAGATTGGTCAGTTCCAGGTGGTCTGCTCGCGCCCATTCCTCAATACTGCTTGCCAGGCTTTCGCCCTCCTCAGTACCTCCCAGGAATGTCTGCACGCTTATATGGGCCGCAAATGTCCGGCTTTCAAGCTCGGAAATTTTGCTTTCCACAAAAGTTGTTATATTGTCCTTATAGGACTGCTGTTCGTCAGCCGTCAGCTCAATGCCGACGCTACTCTTCCATGTCAGTGCCTGGTTTGCTTGCAGTGCTTCCTCTGCTTTCTTTCTCAATTCGTCGGCGTTCTTAAATTCATTGATCGCCATCTCAACATTTACCAGGTACTTTGCATTTAAGATTCCGGAAGCTGCTTCCTCTGCCTGTTTCGCGCTCAGTTCAATGCTCCCGAAATGGTCCGCTAGGCTGTTGCTGATCTGCTTCTCGTTGTAGTTATCTATAGCCACGCCGATAGCAACCACGGCCGCTGTAATCGCTGCCGCTGCAACACCAAATTTTGCAGCTGTTGGAATCATTCCGCCCAGGTCACTCACAAAGGCACCAACGGACGGAGCTGTCTGTGCTGCCAGCCCTATGTTTTTAATGGCGTTGCCAATAGGCGACAGTGCTTTTACCACGTTGCCTGCGTTGCCGATCAGGCTCGTTGCTCCTTTGGCAATCAGTCCAGCACTCAGCCATGAAGTCAGCCCGGCCTGTTCGCCGCCCGGCATAATCTTTGCAGCTTCTCCAAACAGGCTGCTCAGTCCCTTTGACAACAGGTGCTTGCCCTTACTGCCGGCCCATTTTGTAAATGGCTCTGCGATCAGTGTGTCCCATGCAATATCAACCTTTCCAAACAGGTCTGCGTTCTGCCATTCCTGGGAGTTGGTCATACCGCTCACGGTTCTCTTGATTCCCTCGGCCTTGCCGTCAACAAAGTCCATCAAATTTGTAAGTGCTGCTGTTGCTGCCGGTGTTGCGTCTGTAATCGCATCAACCACGCCACGGATGTACGGTGTCAGCCTCTTGCCGAAACTGTTCTGTACGCCCTCAACAGCGGACTGCATAAGTGTCATGGAACCCTCTAGGTTATCCAGCATAGTGTCTGACATGTCCTGCGCTGCTCCGTCCGCATTATAAATTGCGTTGCTCAGCTTGTTATAATCTTCCTCGGAAGCATTGATAATTGCCAACATTCCGGCCATTGCTTCCTTGCCAAAAATAGTGCTGGCTGCTGCCGTCTGTTCAGTCTCAGAAAGTCCTCCCAGGCTGCCGCGCAAGTTATCCATAACGCCTTTCAAGGTTTTCATATTTCCAGAGCTGTCTGTCAGGCTAATACCGTATTTTTCCATAGCTGTTGCCATGGAATCAGTAGGTGCTGCCATGTTGGCCAGGGATGTTTTCAGTGCAGTACCGGCCATACTTCCCTTAATAGAACTGTTTGCCATCAGCCCCAGTGCCAGGGATGTATCTTCAACGCTGTACTTCATGGCTCCGGCCACGGGTGCCACATACTTAAAACTTTCGCCCAGCATACCAACGTTTGTGTTTGCGCTTGCACTTGCTTTTGCCAGTACATCCGCAAAATGTCCGGAATCACTTGCCTTTAGGCCGAACGCGGTCAGTGCGTCGGTTACAATATCGGAAGTGGATCCCAGACTCTCGCCGCTGGCTGCTGCCAGGTTCATAATACCGGAAATACCGGAGATCATTTGCTCCGGCTGCCAGCCTGCCATGGCCATGTAATTAAATGCCTCAGCTGCTTCTGTTGCTGTGAACTTGGTCGTTGCTCCCATTTCCTGGGCTTTTGCTGTCAGGTCCTCAAACGCCTGCCCTGTTGCTCCGGAAATAGCCCCGACCTGGCTCATCATGCTTTCAAAATTCTTATAAGTGTTTACCGTATCGCCCAGACCTACACTGATACCCAGTGCCGCGCCTGCCTGTGTCAGCGGGTTCTTTGCAGCGTTTATTATTGCCGTCAGAGGTGCCGTTGCTGCATCCACAACGCTCACTGTTGCTGTCCAGACGCTACCGTCCCAGGCTGCTGCTTTATCCCGCACGCTATCAATAACCGGACTTGCGTTGTCGTCTGCTCCCAGCTGCGCGGATCCGGAACTTCCGGAAAAGTTCTCAACAGCATCCTGCGCCGATCTTACAATCGGGGTTGCGTTATCATCCGCCCCCAGCTCCGCCGTGGCGCTCGTACCGTCATACATTTCTGCTGCGTCTGCTGCCTCCCGTATTGCCTGAGTGGCGTTGTCGTCTGCTGTTAGCTCTACGGTTGCCACATCCCCATCCAGGGACGCCAGCGCGTCGCCCGCGTCCCTTATCTCCATGGTGGCGCTATCATCCGCACTTAACCCCACAACCGCTTCATTGCCATTCAGGGCGGTCAGTGAGTCGCCCACGTCGTCAATAATTCCGGTTGCGTTATTGTCTGCTCCCACTTCAACGTCCGAGGCGGTGCCGTCCAGGGTTGCTGCCTGGTCTGCTACGTCGCTCAGGGTTCCTGTGGCTACATTGTTCACACCTACGTCAACGCTTGGACTTATGCCGTCCAGGGATTCTGCCTGGTCAGATACCCGGCTCAGTCCCTGGCTTGCGTTGTCGTCTAGCTCAATGTCAATATTGTGTGCTCTTTCCAACCGATCAAGGCGGCGCTGTGTGCGGTCCCACGCACGTTCAAACGCCGTCAGGTTTCTTGTGGCCGACTGCACACCAGCACCGGTGCGGTCAACCGCTTCTATCGGAATTTCAATAGTTAATGTTTCGGCCACTTTTACTCACCGCCCTCCTCAGTGCCGTCTCTTGCTTTCTGCTCAGCTATCAGCTGTATTTTCATACTTTCCAGCATGAGCACCTGCGCCCAGTCTGGTTTGCTCAAAAACTCGTCAAATGGGATATGATGCCGTTGGAAAATAATGTGCATAAGCGTTGTTTTGCCGCCGGCTTCGATTAGTTTTTTGCTACATCCTCCATAGTCGGCTGATATCCGGAAATCTCGTCAAGTTTGGCCAGGATCTCGTCTTTCTCGCCGGATTTCAAAACCACCTCAACCAGGTCAATACCGTTCAGCACGTTCAGGTTCTTCCATGCGTCACGGTTATCCCAAATCTTGTCACGATCTTCCTCAACGGTTGCCTCATAGATCAGCTGTGCGCGGTATCTGGCAGCGTCAACACTCTCTGCCACTCTTGTACCCAGCTGCTTGTTGCGCTTGTAGTTTGTGTTATCTTTCTTGCACTGCACATATTCATTTTCACCCATCGGGCGGATACGGAAAGACAGCACAACAGCGCCGTTTCTCTTAATTTCAATCGGTACTGCTTCCTCTGCGTCTGTCTTATATGCGGCGGCTGCCATAAGTCCGCCCAGGATGTCATTTTCGTACTTTCTCACTGTTGCTTTCTTCTCGTCCTCAGTCATTTCAACAGCTGCCTCATTTTCTAAATTCACATTTTTAGTTGCCATGTTCTCAAATCCTCCTGGTTTATTTAAAAAATGCCGCGAGGCTATTCCCCGCGGCTCTGTCTGTGTAGTTATATGGTTTTAGGCTCTCAACTTGCCCTGCTGGTTTACTGCACCGTTTACGAACAGGCTCCACTGTCTCTTAATCAGGTCGCCCACTGTTACGTTCTGCAGGTCAATGTTTCCGGACGGTACACAATCGTTGTATACCAGTCTTTCCTCAGAACCGTTGCGGCCCTTAATAACACCCTGGAAGTTCCAGGACGGCATTTCTCCGGACTTCATTCCGGCCAGCAGATCAGTAATAAACTCGCCATCCTCTACCACGATTTCGGTAAAAGTAAGCGTCTGGCCATAGCTGGTAAAAATCTCATGTTCCTGCGGGTCGCCCAGCGGCTGGAACTTGGTATTTGTTACATTTACCTGTGCCTGGTATATCTCCATAGTGGCCAGCAGTTTGCCCTTGGCATTGTACAGTGCGCCGTTTTTTCCGGTCAGCACTTTCTTGGCGTTAGCAACCGCCTGTGTGTTAATAATACTCATTGTCCTTTATCTCCTTTCTTTACTCAGAATCTTCCTCAGCTGCAAAACGGAAGCGGAATGTCAGGTAAATAGTTTCAATGCTGTCAAGATCGTCAACAGCAATAATGAACCATGCAGAGTCTCCCTGCGCCGGATTTCCCTCATCCTCAATTACAGTACCGGACAGAAGCTTCTTTTCTCCTACCATAGCGTCAACAACTCGCTGTGCGGCTGCGATAACAGCTGCGCGGCCGTCGGGGTCGTTGTCCACCTGGCCGATCAGGACCTCAGTAGTCTGTTCAACACGGTCCATAAGCTCAAAACGCTCTTTCACGCGGCGGATTTTCTTCCAACCTGCATCCTGGTCTTTACTCAGGGTTACAAGAGTGTTGATCGCCTTTTCAATCCATACCTGCTTGCTCTTGCTGGTGGACAGCACAAGGCAACCGGATTTCAGGGCTTTCTTAATGGTTCCGCTGTTCAGGGTTTCTTTCAGGCCTGCTGCTCCGCTGATCACGGTATGAGTCAGGGAAGCATTTGCAGCACCGGCGCAAATCAGACCGCCGATTCTTGCCGCCAGCATATAACCCTCATACTCAACACCGTCTGTGCCAATGTACGGATTCAGTACATAGTGGATTTTTTCGTCATTGAATGCCGCTGCGTGCTGCATACGGGTTTCAATCTCCACGGAGCTAGGCTCTGCCACGGTCGCCATGGTATATGCTCCCTCCTGGAACACTCTGGCAACGTGAGTTGCAATCAGTGTGTGGACTGCTGCGTCGTTGGTGTCAACGATGATCATGTCTCTCACTTCTGCCTCACTTGCGTTTGCAGCTTCTCCGTATGCTGCGGTGTTTACTGTCGGGTTTGTACCAGCAGTAAAGGCTTTCTGTGTAACATCTGCCAGAGTGCCATTTCCTGGAGCTTTCTTTGTAGCTTTCACGTACTTGCTGTTTGCAAATGCGGCCACAATTCCGTCAACCTCTGTTTTTCCGGCTGCAAAGGTTACTTTTTCAAGGGCTTTTGTTCCCTCATAGATGGTTGCCTCTTTTGCTGCTTCATCATCCAGGGAAGCCTTTACGGTAATGGTAAATGCTCTGTTTCCCGGATAAAGTGCTGTAAGCACAACAGCATCAACAGCAGTGCTGGTTGTGGTATCTTTCAGAGTAATTGTTGCCGGTGTTCCGCCAGTTCCAACACGTACCACAACGCACTCCTCCATGCCTCCGGCCATAAATGCTGTGATAGCATCATATCCGGAACCCGCACCGATAACGTTGGAGACATCAGTGCTCTGGTCAATCGTGACCGGTGTGTTTAATGCTCCCCAGTTACCTGTTACAAGTGCGCAACCGACGCCGGATCTGGCTCCGGCTGCTTCTACTCCGCCCGCGTTCTCATAGCGCTTGTATACGCCAGGGCGTTCTTTCTTTTCTCCTACAACAAAAAATCCGCTCATTAGTTTTTAACCTCCTTGTTGGCAAATTTCTTTACAAGCTCCTCAGCTTCCGCTTTGGTCGCTTCTTTCTTTCCGGCTACTGCAAAAGCAGCGCGCACAATGTCCGGGCTGTATTTGCCCTCAAACACTTTTGTAGCTGCTCTGGCGTATTCCTCGGCAGTGTAGACCGGTGCTGTGAGCTTCTCAGCCGCCTCATTTTCGGCTTTTACGGCCTCAGCTCTGGAATTGTCCGCCTGCACCTGTTCAGCCGTTTCTATGGCTTCTGTGGGCTTCTTGGTTGTTGCCATTTCTTCGTCCTCCTTATTTGTTGAAATAGGTTTCTTTCAGTGGGTGGGAATACTCACTGAAATTCTCAGTTGCATACTGCCCTTTGATGGTTATCTGCCCCCTGGTCAGGTAGTCGGCGGCATTATCAACCGCCAATTCATCAAAAAGCAGCGGTGCACCGTCCAGGAGGATAATTTCTCCCAGTCTGGCCAGGGTGTCGTATAGATACCGCGTCCAGCTGTTCCTTGCCTCCGGCGTTGGTGCGATCACATGTATGGCCATGCTGCACTCCATCCATGTGAGTGCGCATGTCTGGCGTTTCTTTTTCGTCCCGGAAATGCGCACATAAATAGCCGGGTGGAAGTCACTCGGCTCATAAAAACTTTCAATATGGTCTTTGTTGATCACAAGGGCGTCTGTTTCCCAGCGTTTCAAAAATTCCTGCATTGCAAGTGCCGGATCCGGTGCCTGTGTGATCTGCTGTGGGAATGCAATCAGCAAAAATGTAAGCGAACACCCGTTTACTAGGGTGTTAGGGTTCTGGCTGTCATTCATTTCAAACAGCTCCGTTCTGGCCCAGGTAATACAATAGGCTCCATCATCCGCCTGCATTACCACGTCGCAAAGCGCTATGCGCACCAGCGGCGCCAACTCCTCCGGTGGCTTGCCTGTGTCATCGCTGTATACGTTCACACTTACCATGCCGCTGCTGTGCCGTTCCGGGTCTGCTGTCATGTCTACCAGGTAATCGGCGCGGGGGTACTGGCTCACTCCCCACCCCTGGGCTTTGTCGTCTGGTGCTTTCTGCAAAAACACCGCCGGAACGCCCTCATACTTTGCCAGGCTCTCTGCCAGTTCTTTCTCCTGAACAAGTCTGGTATAGATCAGTTCTTCCAGGGTCATGCTGTCACGCCGTCGCTTTCATTCGCTGCGGGTACAATGTCCTGTACGGCCTGCATGTCCTCCGTCCAGGTTCCCTGCCATTCCCCGCCAGCCACTTCACTTGCCAGCATTACAAAGTGGTTTGAAACATTCCCTATGCCAGTGTGGTAAAGCACAACGAGCTCATTGCTGGTTATCCCAACAACAAGCCCGTTTCTGTACTCGTCCCATGTTTTATGCTTTGCCCTTATCAGGTCGCCTTTGTGCACCTGCTCACTGTCAAAAACAGGTGCCGCTCTGTCTTTTATCAATGCCATGCTGGCACCTCCTTACACGTTGTACGGTGCTCCGAAAATGCTTTTGATTTCGGGTTCCGCTTTCTGCTTAATCTTTTCCACGTATGGCCTTGCCGCCATTTTGCTTGTGCCATGTTCCAGGTACCCTGCATAATGAGTGTCTGTCTCAATGGCCACTTTTACGGATAAAGCCCCGCCGGAGGATTCTGCCACCGGTCTGAAGCTGCTCCGCAATTTTCCACTACGTACTGCTGGCGGTTCGCCCGGTGCAGACGCCGTGTAACTGCTATTTTTAAATGATTTCTTGTAGCTTCTGCCGCCTCGTTGTCCTCTCAGCACTTGCAGCTCCGCATTTTTCAGCGCCCTGCTGCCTCTTGTGGCTCTGGATTTCATTTCCTGGCCGATAGCGGTCACTTTCTTTGCTACTTCAACGCTTATATCAGGCACGCTCATACGTCTGCCCTCTCTTCCACGTAATAGATGGTATACAATCCCAGCTGCCCCGGTTCGTCAACGCCCTGCACATAAAACTTGCGGTTTCCGCATGTCAGCTGGTCCGTTTCCGCCGCTTTCGGGTGTCCCCGGTCCACAATCGTGTGTGATCGGGTGCTGTATCTGTTCCCATCTGGCTTTTTCCTGTGGTGTTGCCTGGGCCAGAACGGCATGTATCACGGCACTGTCGTTGCTTTCGTATTTTTTTACAGGGCGGCCTTTCCCATCTATACCGCTTGTGCATTTTGCAACAAGAAAGTCCTTGTACAAATTACCTGGTCTTAAATAAAAGATCGCGCTCGCCCCCTCCTGTTTTTGCATACTCATTGTCGTGCATACCACCATAAAAATAATGGCCTCCGTCTGTTCCCGATTCCGGAGAAGCCTTTCCGGCCGTTGGTACCGTGTCAGCTCCGCACTCTTTTTTCAGCTGTTCGTACTGTTTCCGCCAAAATTCCGCGCGGCTCTGCATTTCCAATTTTAACGGTCCGACCGTCGTGTTCACTTCCATGCCGAACCGGCGCATTATACTTTCCAGCACGGCCAGCTTGGCACGCTTCCACGTCTTTCTTGCCGCAATGATGGCCTCGTATTCTTCGTTGCACAAAGCGCTGGTTTCCTGTTCGCCCTCGACCATGGTGTCGCCTATCTCGAAGCGCATACGGTCAACGCCAGGCTCTCCTATCTTCTCCGGATTATAGGTATACGTCTTTTTCTTCATGCGGCTTTACCTTACCTTTCTGCAGGTTCCAGGGCCTCTGCCTGGCTCTTGGCAGCTTTCTTTACAGTGTTGCGGGAATCAGCAGCGTGTAACACAATCAAAACGTTTTCGCTTTTCACGTCCTTAACTGCTTTTGCCGCTTCTTCCGCGTTCATCTGCATAATAGAAAAAATATGCTGCACGTCTCCCTCTGTCAGTGGCACGCCCATAACCTGGGCCGTGTCCCCGTCAGACTCCTGCACTACCGGGACGGAAAATGTAACCTCTTCCCCCGTTTTTACCTGCACCAGCTCAGCAACAGGAAGCTCAGTGCCTCCTGTTACCTCAGCAATGCAGCCAGTGCGTACCAGCGCACGCTCTCTGGACGGGAGGATGTGTCCATCCTGGATCAGTTCTCCCGGCTTGTAATTGTTGCCGAGTAGTGTGATCGGCTTTACGCATACATAGCTCATAACATCCTCCTTTCAGGCATTACACACAATCAGTAAAGTATGTTGCCAGATCGTCGGCCGTCTTTTTCATGTCGGTGCTCATAAGTCCCTCAATGAACTCGCTGTGTGTTCCGTTCTCTCCCTCGTACTGATCCATAGCAGTATAGGAACCATTTCCCAGCATATCCCATGTGAAGATATAGCCAGCGGATGGCTCGTCTACCTGCGGGGTGTTAGTTGCATAGCACATCAGGGCTGCGTTGCTGTCGCAAATAAACTGCATGTCAGCCTCTTCTCCTGGTTTCGCCACATTGTATGTGGATTCCAGTACCTTAACCTGCTCAAATCCCAGTACCTGGGCCAGAACCTGCTGTGTTACGATAGCCGGGTTTGCAGTGGATCCGGTGTACTTCACACGCTCAACAATGTCCGGATGCTCTTTCAGTGCCAGGTATGCGTCATAGCCCAGGGCTAAACGGTTAGGCTGGCGGCGGCCTCTGCGCTTAATATCGCGGCGGCGCTCGTCAAAGAAGTGTACCGGATCGAAGTTGGCATCATTGAATTTCAGGAATTTCTTACCAGTTGGGTTGCTGTCTGTTCCCTGCCATTCGTCTCCCCATACTCCACTGTGGAAAAATCCCTTTGCGAAAAGGATATCAAGGTGCAGGCTCATCTGCTCGTTAGCAAAACGAACCTTGGCGCGGCGTGGATCCTGTACACCCGGCGCATGGCTGCGCTGGTAGTTCAGTGCTGCGATCTGGTCAATGCCGACAATAACCTGGTCAACCTTGCAGCCATACTGGTTTTCTCCTGTTCCCATGATGGCCGGATTAACTTTTCCGAATGCCGGTTTGCGGGCTACGTTGTCCCTCGCAAGATCTCCCTTGTCGAATGTGTAGTAAAATCCGGAGCTAGTAGCTACCGGGCAAATCGGGAAAATGGACGGTGCCACCCAGTCGCCAGGCTGTGCGAAATATGCCTGGGACATATTAGTCAGGTACTGGTTTGGCTTCCATCCTTTTGCAATTTCCGCCGCAATCCCTGCGTTAGTGCTCATTACATTTCTGCTCATAGTCTTTTATTCCTCCTGTTTATTATTCTGCCGGCTTGTAGCCTGCTTTTACGATCTGTACAGCAATACGCTGATCTGCTTTGGTTGCTGCTTCCAGTGCAATGCCAACGATAAAGGACTTTGCTGTTGCCTTTACTGCCTTGCCGCCTGCTCCGACTGCCAGCTCGTCGCCGTATGCTACGGCTGCGCCAGCTGTCCATGCGCCAATGTCCTTGATCTGCACGTCCAGGTCGTCGCCCACTGTTACCTTGTCGTCGCATCCAGGCATTACAATACCGATTGCGTTCTTGCCTGCAGTTGCTACTTTTCCATCAGCGCCAACTGCTAAAAAAGCCGGTGCCGGAATCTCTTCCCCTGCTTTTACCACAATTACCGCGCTGTCATTGATAGTTGTTCCGTAATAGCTCATGTTCTCTGCCTCCTTATCGTCTTGTTGCCTCATACTCATGTACAAGGTCAGGGTTCTGTACACATGCAGCGTCAATGGATTCTGCATAGCTCAGGGCGGCGTTGCTCTTGCGGATTTCTTCCGCTTTCTTTTCGATCTGGCTCCATGCGTCAGTGCCTCCTGTGGCTCCTACGCCTCTTTTGCCAACTTCTCCGAAAAGTCCAGATTTTTCTACCGCTGCCACTGCTCCGTCAAGTACGCCGATCATGTCGTCGTATGCAGTGCCGCCTGCTGCCTGCAGTGCCTTTAATGTCGGGACCAGTTCTTCCGGTTTCTTGCCGATAATCTCGTACTTCTTCGCAACGTTGTAAAGTTTTTCCTCCTGCGCTGCGTCTGCCTGCTTTCTCAGTGCGATCAGTTCAGCTGCCACTAACGGGTGCAGGCCCTTGTAAATATCTTCGCCAGCTGCCTGCTGTCCTGTTGCTCCCTGTGCGCCCTCAGCGGCCGCTCCTGGGGTTTCTACTACTCCGGTGCCCGCTGCCTTGCCTACGCCCTCCGGCGCTGCTCCTGCGCCCTCAGCTCCATCCTCAACACCATAGCGCTTTTTAAGTTCTTCAAACGCCATGCGGTCTGTTGCTGTCATGTTTGCCTCGTTGAATTTCATGTCAGTTTCTCCTCCTATAAATTTCTTTGTTTTGGTTTTTCCGTTATCTTCCGGCGGTGTCTCCCCGCCCTCCTGTTCAGGATCCTCTGTTTCCGGCGGCTGCGGTTTGCCTGTCGCCTTTTCAATCATCCCTCCCAGGCGGTCAACGGTTTCCTGCATGTGCTCTACACTCACGGCACCAGCTGTTTTTACAATCTGTGCCGTTTTACCTGCGCCCCAGGAAGTAACCAGGCCCTTGATGGCCACGTCAAACTCGTCAATGCTCTGGTTCATCAGTGCGGCCTTGTCCGTTACTTCTTCGTCCCGGATAATGCTGCACAAGCTGTTTTCCAGTGCAAAACACACATCCCAAATTTCATCAGTAATGCGGCGGAGCTTGCGTTCTTCCATCTTGTCATTGAATGTATCTGCTTTTTCAATGTCGGCCACTGCGCTGTCAATGTCTGCCTGGTCCAGCTTCAACGCCTTGCCAATGGCAGAAAAGAACTTGTGCAGGCCGCTTTTTGCTGGTGCCTGTTCCGGATTCTGGCCCGTCGGCTGTTCTTCCGGTTTCCCGCCGTTTCTCTTATACAGGGCAACGTGCGCGTGCTGGTTTGCGCCAGCATCCACCAGGCTAACCTCTGTTACTTCCAGGTCTTTCAGCTTTGTCTTTGCCACTTGACCGTGTCCTCCTCTCTAAATTTTTATAAACAAAAAACACCAGTTTCCCGGTGTTCCTGCTTATCACTCTGCTGCGGCTCCGTCGTCGTCCTCAACTTCTTCCCGGATCGCGGTTCCGCCAATGGAGAACATGCTGTATTCTCCACTTTTTACTTTCTCCCATACGTCATCATCAGTGACGCGGAAGCCAATCCACCAACCAACCGGCAAGGTGCCGGCGGCCAGTCCCATTGCTGTCTGCTTTTCCTCAGTCAGCACAACGCTTTCCACCATGACTGCGGTTCCTGTTCTTTCGTGCATTTCCCCGCCGTCTCGGTACAGCTCTGCGAATTTATAGGCTGCGGCTTCCAGGGTTTCCGGGTCGATCATGTCCTCCTGCAGGTCAACAACCTCATTGCCGCCCACATCTACGGACACATTGGCCCACCCAAATACAAGCCGCTTGTCCTCGTCTACTTTTTGAACCTTAAAGCGCCCCTTTTTCTCAACCGGCTGCGCCCGGCTCTTAATAATGTCACTGAAAGTCTGCATTTTCTCCTCCTTTTAGGCATGAAAAAAGCGCCTGGGTTCTTCCAGACGCTCTGCGTTAAATGGCATTTCTGCACATTATTGTTGATTTTCTGCACGTTTTTCGCGTTTTTGTCACGCTTTACGCTCAAAAATGTACGTTTTTGATTTTAAGTGTCCGTGCGGTGTCCTTTTCGCCTGTTCTCTTCCATCTCCCAGGCTCCAATTTCTGCCACGCGGCTGTTTGGCCAGTTCTTCCGGTACCAGAAATGCAGATCTGCTGTATTCTGGCAGCACTCAGCAATGTCCTTGCCCTGCGCGATCCACTTCCAGGTTTCTTTCCGGAATGTCTTAATATCCAGTGCAGAAAATTTATAGGTGCCGCCTCTGGCACCCATTACACTGTCATTACATTCAAACTCAAAATAGGCCCCGGTGTCCTTGATCACTTTTCCGGTCAAGGCCCATATACCGGAATCAGGTACCGCAAAATGCAGGCGCCCGTCCCGTGGATCCACAATAGGCTGTACGGCCACATTAAACATGCCAGGCATGTGCGGCTGCTCAAACCAGTACGTTTTTCTATCGTCCATTACAATCCACTCCCTACGGTTATAAATTTTTCGATATCAATACCGTTTATGTCCATTATACCCTGCGCATGAAGTTCACTCAACAGGTGCTGCCGCTCTTGCCGGCTGTTGCACATAATTTCTGTAAAATATCGGCTATCTATCCCGTTTCGGAACATGATTTCGTTGCTTCCCTGGAAGCCGCTTTCCATGTCCTTAACAAATTGCATGGGGCTTTTTCCGTATTGGCTTATGTCCGCAACCTCGCCAAATCTGTCCCATTCAAAAGCATAGTAATCTGTGCGTTCCAGGACTTCCGTGCTCATTTTTATCTGGTAATCTCCATAAACACTAGCACCGGAAAATTTCTTTTTCATCCGCTGCGCCTGTCCTGTTGCCACTCTGGTAAATGCACTGTCAGCTCCTCCGGTTCTCATGTCGGAGTACATACTGGCACCGGCCGGGTTCTGTATGCCCTGCTTGATTCTGCTCATGGTCGAAGAAATTCCGCCACTTTGCAAAATCTTTATAACGTCACCCTCCCTGGTAACGCTATGGTAAACATACTTTGCACCAGCCTTTTCCAGATCCTTTGCAAGTCCGGGAACCACATAGGTTATATAGCCGTTGTATTCGTTCTGGAGTTTCATGCTGGCCAGCTGCACCACATTGATATTTTCCTGGGCGATTATCTCGTCCAGTTTGTTTACCAACCTGCTGCCTGCCAGATCTTTCAGCTCGTCCACCCTGTTAGGTGCTTGTGACCACACAAGCCTTGCCTTTTTCAGAGTTTCCTCTGCGGCTGCTGTCGGCGTCCTGGCTACTTCGTCCAGGCCTATCTTTTTCAGCAGCTCTGTGGCTTTCTTGGCATCTGTTACGCCATCCCCGCTGCTCCGGACACGGATTCTGAAATAACCGTCCCAGGAATGCAGGCCTTGTTGCTTCCCGCTGTACAGCTCAAAAGATGCATACTTTGGGTCATAAGAATCCAGGTAGGTAACAACCCCGTGTATGTTTGCCTGGGTTTCAACCAGTGTGTTGCTTGTCCATGCCCTTGCTGTCGGAGCCGTGGTTTCAAAGCTCATATTGATACGCTGCGACGGGACCGTCGGGTTTGCCCCGTCCATCCTCTGCAGCACATCATCCCAGGCGCTGGACCTCAGCTTGCCGGTAATCTCATAGTGCACGTCTCCGTCTATGATCATACGACGGGCACTCAGGTTCATGCCCTCAACCTTGTCCGCGTCGCTCCATACCGCCTGCCCCTGCTTTGGTCCTGGGTGTATCTTGCCAAAATCTGTAAATACATCCTCGGCCGTTTTGGTTCCTGGAGGCAAGTGCCCTGTATTGGTTGCTGCCGGTGCTTTCGGTGTCGTCTTGGCATTTCTGGCCGCCTGGTTGGCCGCCAGCCTGTCCCGTACATCCTTGCTGCACTGTTTGGCCTTTACCGGGTCGGACAAGCTATCAATGAGCTGCTGTTTGTTCATGTTGTTGCAATAGGCAATGTTTTGTGCCTTGGCCATCTGCAGCAGATCAGCCTTTCCCATCTTTTTCAGTGCTGCCGCGTCATGCGTGACCGCCTGGATGGTCTTGGCTGCGTTCTGCGCTTCATCCGCCCACACAAAAGCTGCCTGTTTTTTACCGGTCCGCTGGGTCAACAGGTCCGTGTAAAATGTCCGGTACGTTTCCCGGAGGTTCTGCTTTCGCTCCACAATGGCATCCAGCAGCTGCTCTGCGTCCTTTCCCTTGCCTTTCAGGCTTTCAGCATAGCCCCGGAATATTTCTCTGTATTCCTTGTCAGGTATTGTCTCGACCCGTTTTATATATGCCAGGGTGTCCTGTGGGTTTAGGTCCAGCTCATTGTTGGCATACTTCCGGAAAACAGTGTTGTACAGCGGCTCTGTTTCGCCATACTTGCTGTTTGGATGATATGCGTATGTCATTTTTTCACTGGCTTTGTCGGTAATGTACCGGAAAGACTGTTCTTTGTCTACGCCGATCAGCCGTCCGCTGGTATCTGTCACAAAATTGCCGCCGTGGCTGTCATAGTTCCCCAGTAGCCAGTCTGTAACATGTTCCCGCTGTATCTGCTGTACCTGGTCAGCTGTCAGGCCTTTGGTGCCGTACTGCTGCCACGCCTTAAAGTCGAACCCGTTCGGGTCCACGTCAATTTTCTGCTGGTATGCGCCAAACTGGCCGCCTATGTTTCCGGTGCCGACCTTGACGGCCGTGTCCGGATCCACAATGCCCTGCACCTTGTAACCAGCTTCCTGCACATAGGCCCGGAACTCTTCCGGTGTGCCGCTTTTGGACTGCGCCGGTTTGAAAAGCCATTCCGTGCCGCTGCCGTCCTCGCACAAGTGCATTTCTCCGGTACCTCCCAGGTGCGCCAGACCTTTGTCTTTCATTCCCTGTGGCATTTGCAAGCTGCCAGGGACGGACGGTGTTGCCGGATCCGGTATACTTGGCCCCGGTGTCTGGCTCTGCGCCGGCTGTATTACCGGCGGGGAAATCTCCCTATACTCAACCGCACACCTGCACTGCGGATGTGCCGGTGGTGTCAGCCTTTGCCCTCCAAAAAGTAATTTATTCAGCTTAAAATTAAAATTGTCGTCTATGCCTATCGTCTGCCCCTCTAGCCCGTTGCAGATATCACAAACGCCGTCGTCATAAGCTGTTGACCATACCTTTTCCACAACGCCCATAAGACCCTGCGCCTGGGCCATCTTTACCGCTTCATACTCGCCGTGCTGATATGCAAACGCCATTTCTGTCTCCGCTATCATGTTAGCACGGTACCGGTGCTGTTGCGCTGCATACTTGGCCGCTGCTTCCTGGGCTTTCTTGGCCGCTGTGGCCTCTTTCATGCCTGGATTATTCTTTAGCAAGGAATCTTTCACATGATCGTAATAGTTCGCGTTTGCAATAGCCTGGCGCTGTGTCAGGCCTATGCACGGACGTATTGCCCTGGATAACTCCTCCGCACTCTCTCCCTTGCTGTATGCTCTGGCGATCAGAGCGCTCACTGCGTTCTTTTGCTCAGCGCTTATGTTCGTCACAAACTCCGCGCCGTGCTCTTGAACCCACTTCGTTACCCCTGTCCATGTGTGATCAAAGAAAAAACTGTCATGCTGTTCCTGCACGCCCAGGCTTGCCGTTTCCATAGCTTTAACCCATACAGGGGACAGCTTATCGCTTACCATCTTGCTATAATCCTGCTGCCACTGTTGGAAAGTGCTTTCGCTCATGTGGCCGTTCATTATAGCCTCGCGGATTTCCTTGTAGGTAATCGCATTTTGCTGGTTGGTCCATGTGCTATGCAAAATATATGCCGGTTCAGCGGACGCCGCGTTCAGGAAGCTGTTCAGCTTGTTCAGCGCATTTTGTCCGCCCTGGCTTTTCTTCTTGCCAGCCGCTTTGCGGATCCGTATCTTTTTAAATTGCATTATGGGTCCCTCCCCAGTCTTTTCCTTGCCTCCTCAACGGCCTGCATATCTTCCTCGGTCACTCCGTCCGGATCTTCCTCTCCTCCTCCGGGGTCAACCGTGCTGCTACGCTGCTGTTGTGGCTTTGCCTGCTGCCTCTGCCGCGCATTTACTGGCTTTTCTCCTCCTGGATCCGGTACTGCCGGTGTATCATCTTCCAGGCGTTCAGGCAGGTGCGCTGCTTCTCTTACATAGTCCTCTAACTGGCTGTCTGGTGTTAAAATGCCGACGCCGGTCATTTCCTTTATGTAGTTGGCCAGCTTCTCAATGTCCTCGTCCTCAATGTCTCCGTGCTCCATTCGCGGATAATCTGTAATGCCGTTGAAGTGGTCGCCGTTCAGGTTGATCAAACGGGGGATTGCCTGGTTATTAAAAACCTCACAAATAATATCAAGGTACGCACCTATTGCCATGGAAAACAGTTCTGTCTTGTCGCTGCTTAGCGCAAAGCTGCCGACGCTCTGGTGCCCCAGGAAAATAAAATCTGCCAGCACTGTCATTGCCATGCGGGTGTCATATCTCTCAATGATCGCGTTGGTATCAAACTGGCGGCGGCCTCCTGTGCTCAACAGCTGGAACTGCCAGCCGTTCGGAAGCGCCAGCCCCTCGGTACTGTCTCGACGCACATTTTTAACAATGGCCTCCATACCTGCACGGATGGCTACCATGTCCGGATCATCCGTGTCCCATATGTTCATGCCCTCCGGTGCCGTCAACACCGGGAAGCCTGCCAGATCCCTCTCTATACCGATTCCCTCAATCTCCTGTATACGGCGCTTGAAGTACCAGGACCGGTATGCGTTCCTCAGTACGCTGCGCCCCTCCGGGTTGTTCTTCCGGCTCTTTGTCCGGAACAACAGGGCTTTATCTATCGGTATTGTGTACAGGCCGAAGTTTGGCGGCGGCATCTGTGTCATGCCGGTCAGGTTGTCGTTGTCGTCATACTCCCACTGATAAAGGGTTTCTTGTGCTCTAATAGGCAGCTTAGCCCATCCGATCAGCCCGTCGTCATACTTGCTATTTAGGCGGCTGTCCCTATTTTTACCACAACGTCGCTTGTACACGATTTCGTGGTAGCTCCACCCGTATGTCAAAAAGGACAAGATTTCCGAAATGGTATCTGTCCAGGTGTCCTGCATGTCGTCCATGCAGCTCTCAACAAACTCTGCTGCCTCTTCGTCTGCGTTCTCCGGTCCTCCTGGCTGTATGGTCCAGCTCGTCTGCCGAATCAGCATTTCAATGGCAAACAGTATGGCGCCGATCACGTCGTCATTGTCCGCCATTTCTCTGTATGTCTCCACGCCTTTACGGCCCTGGAGTTCTTTTAAAAATTCCTCGTAAAAAAAGCCGCCATAGCGCTTTTGCCCTATGCGGCCGATTTCTCCTGCTGTGGTTGCCACTATGACAGCCCTCCTTTCCGTCCACAAATCTTATACAGCAGCTTCTGTGCTGTCTGTTGTACCTTAACCTGCACGGAGGCGTTTCTGTCCATGTTCTTGCCGTCTCCCTTGCCGGTCTTATTGTTCCGGTTGATCCGGTTCATCAGCGACAGGCTCATTATTCCCCACCTGCCTCTGCTACCTGGCCATATCCATAGTACATAATACCTGTACCGCTTGAAATTGTCACACTGGCCGCTTTCAGGTACAAACAGTTGCCTGCTGTCAAAACCAGGCCGTCAACCGCTGCTGGCGCATCCCAGGCAGCTCCCACGGTTCTGATTGTTGTATCAGTCAGCGCCTGTACCGCAACAATGTGGCGGTTCTCTGCCTCCGGTTCGTACTTAGTGGCCGCTCCGGTTGCATTGTAAAGCATACAACCAAAACCGCCCATGCCAGCGATCATGCTTCCGTTTGCAGCGTTTCTGTTTCCCATTCCCATAGCCTTGCACCTCACTTTCCTCTCCAATAACTGCTCATGCCGCCCGCTACTGCCTCAGCCGGCGGTCCTGTCTGTGATGGCTTGTCCATCAAATACAACACAGCCTGCACAAGGGCGTCAACCGTGTCTTTGTATACCCCTTTCGGGAACATCAATAAATCTTTTTGCAGGTCTGCGACCCATGACGTCGTGTTCGGATCCGGGAAAAATACGTTCCCAGCCTCGAAGTATGGCGTAACCGATATTGCTCTCTCTTCCTTACTGCCGCGCGGGTTGTATGGCACCATTCCAGGGATTTCCTTGTCCAGCACGTCCATGACCGCCGGTCCGTTTGCCTTATCCTCCACGACCTTTGCCCTGGCCTTTGGCCATTTCGCTGTCATGTCCCGGATAGCTTTTACCGACTGGGTAAAGCTCATTTTGTCATTTACCAGGTCAAAAACATATATGTTTGGGCCGCTTCTGCCGACCACATAACCGGCAACCTTGGCGCTGCCGTCGCTGTTTTTAAATGCAAGGTCCCAGCTCTGTATGATCATGTTACAGTGCGGGGCTGTTGTGTAATAGTGCTGCAACCAGGCCTTTTTGAAGACGTTACCGTCTGCCGGTGCCGGCCGCTGCTGCATCTGTCCGGAATACTGCAAAGAGCCCATACTCTTTTTCAGTCCTGCCAGGGATTCCTTGTCGTATCGCTGGGGGTTCAGGATGTCCCCCTCTTCCCTTATGAGCTGCTTGCCGCTTTTCGGAAATGTTATTATTGTCTTTTTCTCTGCCTCAGCTGGTAAACACAAATGTTCATAGCCCAGGTTTTCTGCCAGCACATAACCGGTCAGGTCCATTTCATGTAATCGCTGCATAACGATAATGATCGCGCCGTTCTTTGGGTCGTTCAGTCGTGTCTGCAGTGTATTCTTAAAAAAATCTATAGTGTTTTGCCGCTCAGTCTCACTGTTGGCCTGCGCTGGGTTCTGCGGGTCATCAACTATAATTATGTCGCCGCCCTCGCCAGTCAGTGCACCACCGACAGAGGTCGAAAACATCATACCTTGGTGGGTGTTCTTAAATTCGTTCTGCCGGTTTACGTCGTCTTTCAATTTTACAATGTCGCCCCAGTTCTCAGTGTACCAGGGAGACTGTATAATATCACGGCTCAGTACGTTGTGCTTACGGCTCAGGGAATCACTGTACGAAACCTTAATAAATCTTTTCTCAGGTGCCTGGGTCCAGGCCCAGCAGGGGAAGCACACCGTTACATTTATGCTTTTCATGTGTCGGGGCGGGATATTTATCACAAGCCGCTTTATTTCCCCGTCCCTAACAGCGTGCAGGTACTCACATATCAGATCAATGTGCCAGTTCGGTATATACGTGGTACCCGGCTCAATAATCGGCCAGGACTGCTGTATAAACTCCGATAGGGACCGCTCTGCCCGTTCCCTGCGAATCCCTTTTAACAGGGTTCCTGGGTCAAACTGACTGCTATTTATGTAGCTTTCCCAGTATTTGCTCAAGGTTTTCCAGCTCCTCGTCTGATAGGTCGGACATGTCCGGAATGCTGCCGCTCAGTTCCAGGCCGCCGCTGTGCTCAACGGTTGCCTTTGCGCTCACGGCTATGCTCTCCGCACTGTCGCCGCGGCTCATTCTTTCTATCTTCACGCCGACGTCTGCCAGTCGGGCAATGTCCTGTGCAGACAATTCATTATCCCGGAGGGCTATCAGGCCACGGGTGGCTTTATTCAAAAGCTGCACGCCCAGTTTTGCGTGCAGTTCGTGCATTTTCTTGATTTCCTGCTCATTCTTGAAGCGTTCCAGCTCGGTCATGTAAACATCATAGGCCGCTGCGCGTTCTACCCAGTTCCACTGCGTACTCAGCTTTTCAATGCTGCTTTTGCTTTTCATTCCCATAGCATCTGCCAGGCGTCGGATGCTTCTTTTCTCCGGTTCCCGTCCCTGGGTTCCGTATGGCATATCTCTGTACTGACAAAACTTTTGGTAATGCTGCGATTTCTCGCCCTCCTGCTGCTCCCATAGTTCAGGCGCGTCTCTCTTTGCTGCCATGCGCTGCTCCCTCCTTTCTCCGAAACATAAAAAGAACGGCCATAGTGGCCGCCCTCTCAGGTGTTACTCTTTGCCAGGGACATTGATGTCCTCAGCAGCTTCCGGCGTTTCTTCCGGATCCGGCATATTTGCCTTTATATTTTCCTCATTCAGCTGCACGTATGCGTATTCTTTGCCGTCCCTGGTGCATGTCGCACCAGCATTGCCGGTATAGCTTACATACCGCCGAATAATTCCATCACAATAGGTTGGGCTTAACTCTACCAGCCTGGCCTGTCTCTCGGTCATTTCCGCGCCGATCAGTGTGAAGCCAGAACCGCCAAACAGGTCCAGGATAATGTCTCCCGGATCCGAGCTGTTCAGTATCGCCCTTGTGGCCAGTTCCACGGGCTTCTGTGTCGGGTGGAACGTCGCCGTATCTCTTGCCACTTCCCAAACGGCTCCCTGCTTATCTTCCGGGTATAAGAAAACGCTTTTATCTTCCTGCAGTCTCAGGTACCGGATTTTCTTTCCCTTTGGTACCTTGTCAGAAATAAAAGCCTTGCTTCCTGCTCCGTCAGTCACAACAATGCCACCGCTCAGGGTGGTTGCCATGCCTGCATCATCCCGGAGGGTTATCTTCCAGCAGGTGTTGTTGCTGCGATCTCCGCACCACTTGGCCGTATGCCCTGCTTTCTCTGCATAAAACATAGGCTCGAAGTCTCTCAGGTAATCGGTGCCGCTCAGGTTGTGGTTGTTCTTCAACCATATCAGGTATTGCTTTTCCAGCAGGCCTGCGGCTGTCATAGCGTCCTCAAAGTCCCTGCGGGTATCGGTCGCATGGTAAATGTAAAATGCAGCATCTGGCTTGCTGTACTTCACGGCGTTCTTAAATGCCGGAATCAGTAATTTACCGAGGAGGTCGTCGTCGGTCAGCTCGTCGTTGGCGATCATGCCGTTGTTTTCAATCTGCTGTTTCTGTCTTTTCCCGTTTCCTCCGCCACCATCCAGGCTTATGCCATACGGTGGATCAGTGTTCACGCACTGCGCCAGTTCATCCCCCAGCAGCTTCTGCAGGGTTTCTGGCTTGGTGCTGTCTCCACAAATCAGACGGTGCTGCCCCAGGTGCCAAATATCTCCGGCGTGGGTCATAGGAATGTTTTTCGGTGGCGGTACGGTGTCCTCTCCGTTGTTCTCCGTATCGTCCACGCCTCCCAGGGCGTTGAGCAGATCTTCCAGGTCCTCCTCTGTGTAACCGCTCATTTCCAGCGGTATCTCCCCGGTGTCCATCTGCTGCAGCATGTCTGCCAGCGCCGAGGTGTTCATTTCACTCAGCTCCGCCAGGCGGTTGTCTGCCATCAGATCAGCATACTCCTCTGCCTCCGAGGCATATTCCTGGTATTCAACAGGAACAACACTGGCCTGCATGGACTGTGCAGCTTCCAGGCGTCCGTGACCGGTCACAACAAAGCCGCTGCGTTTGCTCACTGTAATAGGTTTCCTCCATCCCTGCCCCTTGATAATGGCAGCCAGCAGTGCGACCTGCTTAGGTGGATGGGTGTTTGGGTTTCCAGGGTTCGGAACCACTTTGCCAATAGGTACCAGCTCGTCAAAAGCACAAAAGACCTTTACACCCTCCGGCGTAACGGCCCTTGCTTCCGCTTCGGTCTGGTAGTTGGCCACGTTGTTGAAATAGTTCTCAACCTCGTCTTTTTTCTTCTTTCTTGCCATTTCTCCAATTCCTCCACTCTATCATTTTAACATCTATGTAGTGCATTGAAAATGTCTACTTTTTGCACCGTGCAGGCACTATGCAAGTCTTATGCCATCAATGCCGAAAATCAGGGCAGACAGCGGCTTTACGGCCTTTCCCAGGTCACTGTAATAGGTGCGCTTTTCTACACAATTTTCGCGTGCAATTTCTTCTGCACTCTTCTTTTCCGGTGCGATATATGCAGCGTGCAAAATCCGGTACCGGCGCATTTCCTCTGCCTTGCCGCTCTGTTCGCATGATATCCGGTACAAGTTCAGCATTTCGTCAATGTGTGTCAGTATGATCAATGTGCGCTGCTGGCTCTGCTTAATGCTGCCAATATAATAATTGTCCTCGTATTCAAAGCTGTCCAGGCCGTCCAAAATATCCAGGGCACTCTCTTTTGCCTTGCGGCCATTAAATACTGCACCGCTCACATGCTCTTTCAGATTCCGGTAATTTGCCAGCAACAGGCGTGTGTTGTGCAGCCTCCGGCTATATCTTCCCTTTGCCTGCTCCTTTTTGCCCTCTTCCAGGCGTTTCTCTGCCGCTGCCGTGCCCGCTTCCACCCCTATGCGGATAGCTTCGTCAATAGCACGCTGGCTCAGCACCTCGTACACCCCTGCCAGTGCGCCAGGCTCTCTGCTGGTTCCTTTTACCTCTTCTTTCTCTTCCACGCTCTGCTCCATTACTCTCTCCATTCTGAATCAGCCTCCTCTCCTAGCCATTCATCAATACGTTTTTCCTGCGCCTCCCTCAATAAAGGGCTTAAATACATTGTCGTTTTCCAGCACATCCGTTTCAGTGCTTTCCTCAGCTGCTCGCTGTCCGCCAGTTTCAACATATCCTCATTTGTCTTGACCTTTTTCAGTTTTTCCTCATACATGGTATTTGCTGCACACAGCGCCCATGTGATCAGGCTCCCGGCTCCCAGCAATGCGCCGGCCACAAATGCTGCTATAATTTCCATGTCGGCCTCCTCTCCGATATGTTCCCGACATAAATGTCGGAATCAATCTATGCCCCAGTTTCTGTTGTCCCATATCTTTATGCCGTGTACTATTCTCCGGACGGTATAGCACACGCCCCAGCATTTCAATTTCTTAAAATGCGCCTTTTCTCTCCATGTCAGCGGCCAGATTCTTCCTTTCAGCAGCGTAACCTCAACGGTACCACGATTGTTATCAACCATAACCCGCACCCGTTTAAATCCCAGCGCCTCAAAGAAATCTGTCATATACATGGCTTCCATAGCGCAGTCCATTTTTCCCATAATTCTCATGCTCTCCTGCCTGTCCGGGCGGCGTGTTTCCACGCTCGCCCATAATTTTTATTGACTTATCCACACTATTCCAAATTCTTAGGGGGATAACTAAATGGAAAATCCTGCACCAGTTCCCCGGTAAAATAAGGGGCCAGGTTATTTTTCAAAAATACCTTGCTACCGTGTGCCTGGGAAAATTCAAGGATATGCTGCACCCATTCCGCTTGCGGTATCGTTTTATTTTTCTGCTGGCCCGTCTCAGCTCCGACAATGATCCAGGGCGGTGCTGCCTCTCCTGCCGCTCCAAACGTCCCGAAATCTTCCTGTATGGGTTCAATGCTTAAAAACCAGTTATACGTGCCAGGCTCAAACCAGGCATACTGTTGATCTGGCCTTGTTACCGTCGTGCCATACCAGAAATTTTTCTGTTGTGGCAGCTTTCCTGCTTCCGCCAGCTGTATGTATCGCTGCGGGTTCTTCGTCAGAAACAAATATGTGTGCCATGGCGCGGCTTGCGCCGCTGCAAATACCTTTTCGATCCAGGCATCCGGTACCCACTCCCCGAACAGGTCGCCCATGCTTACCACAAATATAACCGCCGGTTTCTTTTTCTGTGCCGGCATAGGCAGGCAATACTCCCGAAACATAGGTTCGAACTTTACCGGGAACGGCGTCACTTTCCTGATCTCGTTTTTAAAAGGTTTTTCCAGCACCCAGCGGGTTCCTCTTTCATCCCACTCCTTTTTCAGCTGCTCGGAGGTCTTGTTGATCATCACATTCCCGGAAAATCTGTTTGCCTGCTTTGCTGCATAACAGTACAGGCAGCCATGCTGGCATCCAGTCACGGGATTCCATGTGAAATCACACCATTCAATCAGGCTTTTGTTCATCATGTCTGCTTTCCTCCTTAAATATTAAAGTTACATTTATGTATTCAGCCTCCGCAACAGGACGGACTGTAATACTATATCCCTCTTGTGGCTTCTGCTTTCTGATAAACGAAAATGTTTCTGTTAGTGTATTTCCGAAATAAACTGCATATTCCACACCCTCGTCTAACTCCAAAATAAGCGGCAAAAACTGAATTACTTCATCCGGGTGTTCAAAAGCATTTTTGTTTATTCGGATATTCCCCCGTAAATCTGTGTAAACATAGCTGTATATCTGTGGAGCGTAATGCACCAATGCTTCCTGCACAAACTGTTCAATCCCCCACGTGCTACGAGAAACCGATATGTTTGCTATATTCGTAATAGTTGTTTTCAGGTCAATCAATGTGCCATTATATACGATCATCGTCTTGCCCTCCATATCCCACGTTTCCTGCTATTTTGTCCACATCGTCGCGGGCTTTCTTACTGTTCTGGTAGTCCTCGAACCTTTCCAGGTCCATTTCCTGCCGTTCCGGATTGTATGTAATGTGCAAAAATGTATCGCACCCCAGGCACCTGCCTACGCCGGTATTGATTCCCATCTCCATTGCCAGGCTTTTGCAGATCCAGTTTTCTTTACCGCACACCGGGCAAATTCCTTTATATCTCTGTCTTGTGTCCTTTGGTTCATGGCTTTCTGTGTCCTGTGCCATGCGATCAATAATTTCTCCCATGCTCAACTGCTGCTCCTTTCCGGCTCTCTCCATGCTCCTGAAGCTTCTCCGCACCACACACGGCGCCCCTCTGCTGTTTCCATGGTTATAAGCCCATCACGGAAGCGGTACCCGTTTACAACCTTGCCGCGGGTCCATTTCCCATCTATAAACATTTCAATTTCTGCGCCCTCAGTATAATAAAACGGCTCTTTCATCCGGCTCCTTTCCCAGGCAGCTTGCGCTGCCTGTGTCTTATTGTGTGATATATTTTGGATTTTAGAATAGCACCCTACTTGTATTCTTTGCCGGTTCCTTTGTCTCTCAATGTGATCCGGCCCACAACCTCAAAACCAGCAAGCTCAGCTGTCTGCTTCATTACCGGTATAAGATCGTTTATTTTTGCCATGCGTTCAGCTTCTCGCTGTTTTTCTTCCCTGCGCATGTTCCCCCAGGCTCCTCCGAATGTTGGATCCGGATATCCCTCTGCGTTTCTGCTCACTTTTTCGCCCATTTCTTTTTCCCTTCTACGGTCTGTGTAATACTAATGTCATTTCACTGTTTTGATATGCCGTCTCATTCCGCGAAAACATTTCCCTTAACTTCATACGGATTATTGTTGTGTCGCATTTTATTTCCCAAAAAGGGGCTTTCAATCCGCGCGGCTCCTGTGTGCCTGTATATTCGTAAAAAGCATCTTCCACCACAAAAAATCTCTGCCCTACCGATATTGTCGGTCTTACTTTCTCCTTCCCAAACAGCTCAAAAATCACTTCTTTTGGCATATCCATGAGCACATGTAATGGTATTATAGTGCATATTTCTTCCATCAGTTCTGTACCTCCACCAGGTTTATCTTTGTTTCTTCCACCAGCTTGTCCCGGAGACTCTTAATCGTGTGCTTGCCGTCCTCAAATTCTTTCAACAGGTCCATGCAGCCATCATAATAATTTTCCAGTCGCTGCTTTCCCCAGCCTTTCTGCTCATGCAGGTATGTCATGCCGAACAGGAGAAGCATGTCCAGAGCAGTCTCCGCTCGCTGCTTTTCCTTGCCTTTCTCAATCTCCTGCACTCTCCGGACGGCTTCGTTGGCCGTTTTCTGTTTCAGTTCATAAATACGATCCGGCGTCATGCGGATACTTTCTTTTCTCTCTTGCCGCTCCTTGGCTCTGCGTTCTTTTCTTCCCATAGCCGCCTCCTACTCTACCAGGTGGCTTACATCCTCAATATTCAGGATGTTTGCGTCGTGCAATACCAGGCTGCTGCCAATTCTCTCCGGAGTGCCGTAATACTCAACAATTTCTTTGCGGCTCCGATCATAGACCAGCACGTTTTTTGGTAATCTGCTCAGCTCCTCTACCTGCTTTTGCAGGCTCAGGCACATCAGGCCTGCGCTGATCAGTGCAACGCTGATCACAATCGTCCAGACTGCTTTTAATATTCCCGCTGCCTTTTTTCTCATGCTCGCTGCTCCTTTCTGTTAGAGCCAGGCTTCCACAATTTGCAGGCTGTCCTGTTCTATCCGATTTACGATCCGCATCCGCTCCGGCTTTGCCTCTCTTATGTCCTCTAATGTGTCCGCCAGGGCTATCAGGTGCGTACTTTTCCGGCCATCAAACAGGCGTGCCACAAAAAGACCCGGATAGTCTTTCGGATCCTCATACACGACTATCATAGGCGCCCCCTGTGGCATCACTGCCCGGATTAATCTCATGTTAAATTGTGTTATTACCTGGTCCTCTGTTCTCATTTTTCGTTTCTCCTCCTGCTATTTTGTCAATTATTTGCAGGTACTGGAGGCCATAAAAACCGCCTGTATCAACTTCCCAGTCTGGAAGCAAATCTTCTGCCTTTGCGCTGGCTGTTCCCGGTGTCTCCCAGGTCCACCCATACTGCTGCACAATGGCAATTTCTTTTTGCTTTGTTTTCTTGTGTCTCTCCCAACAATCGCGAGCTGCTTTCCAGAAGCTCCACGGCACCATAAAAAACCGATTCATGCCAAAACTTACGGCCACAAAAGCAAGTTGCCTGCCCTCTCCCTCCATCCATGCGTCTAAATACTCCGCCTGGTGGTCCTGGACGGCCGAGAAATCAATTCTAGCTCCCTGGGTGTGCTTTGCCTCGACCGCCACTGGAATGTCCCGGAAACGGCCCAAATAATCCACACAGCTCTTGCGATCTACCTTGCAGTTTGCAACTTGGCCATGTGCCCCGCGAAGCGGTATAAACTCCGTGGGGACCTTGTGCATGACTGCTATGCCTTTGGCCTGGTATTTCTCGTTTGCAAAATTGATAAAATCCTCAAATGGTTTGCCGCGGTTCGCCTTGCTGGCGTCCCTCCTGTATGCACCAGAATCCCATGCCATGGATTACGCCTCCTTTTCTGCGAAATCGTCCGGCATTGTGTCCAGGATTCTCTTTAATTTAAAAATTGTACCGTTGCCGATTCCATTGCCGGATCCGGTCTTTTTTTTCAGCTCCTGGAGGAATCGCTCAACCGCTGCTTTTCCTCCGGTGCTTTTGCCCTTAATGGCCTTTACTGCATTTTCTGCATTTTTTCTGGCCTCTGCTTCCGCTTTGTTGGCTTTTGCTTTGTACTTAGCGACCTCCGCCTCCAACTCTTCGATTTCTGCCTTATGTACGGCCTCCTGGTCTTTAGCTGGCCCCGCCTGTTCTTTCTGGCTATTCACATAATCAACCAGCTGCTGGTCTGTCATTTTACGGAGCTTAGTGGCTTCCCTGTGTGTTTCTCGCTCCTGCTGTGTCATTCTACAACTCTGTTTTTTCATGTTCTTTCTCCCTCTGGCTTTTTTCATAACATTTATCACACGCGAACCGGTTTCCTTTTCCGGATACGCTGATCACAATCGGTATTCTGTTCATGGCTAAATGCCGGCCACAAATGAAACAGGTTTTAAACCCCTGTGCGGGAATCCCCAGGCGTTCGCGCTGCTGGATAAATTCGCCCACCGTACAGTCAAACACACCTGGATAAAATTCTACGTTGTGCGTTCTTTTGACCGTTACTGTCTTTGTATACTCCATAGCTCAGTCCTCCCTCTTTCCTTTCGGGTGTTTCCGGCCAGTCTGCCCTTTTGGTCGCCTCTTGCATCTGCCTGGGTGTTTTGTTATCCGCTGCGTCTGCTGCGGCTCTGGTTTATGTTCTGGCTGTTTTTTCTTGCTTCCCGCATCTAGAAGCAGCAACGCCCCGCATATGATCAGGACAGCCAGGGCGACCAGCTCTAAAACAAAAATTATTGTTGTCAATGGTTCTTCCTCCTCAATGTCCGCTCCGCAACATGCAAAATAACAATTCTGTCATGGAGCGTTTTCTCGGTCCATAGCGGCACGGTAATATGACCGCCAGTTTCCACTGTCTTACCTCTGCGTCTAACGGTGTGGGTTTCTCAAATTCGTCTGTCGCCTCCGCCCAATCCGGTATTGCAACCATTACACCGAAGTAGTTGGAGGATTCTGGAAACTGTTCACGCATGTGTTTGGAAAATTTCCCGCTGCGTAAATCCGGTAAAATATCCTTGTAGCACTCCATTGTGGTTACAATATAGTTTTTCTCTCCCAGGAAGTTCAGGCCGTTCCCACTGTAAACATCTTCTTTGCAGCTCTTTATCTCGTAACAGGTAAATATGCCCTTTTCTATCCCGGATATGGAGCACTGATCAGCTGGGGAAAATTGCATGTAATCAACTCTTTTTGCTTCTCGTCCCCACGGGTCAATGCTTACCTCACTGGCCCAGTGCTTCCCAGCTCCTCCAAAACGTGTGTTTATAAGTAACTGGCCGAGGAACTTTGTTGTTTCCTTTCTGTCCATCTTCACACCACCCTCATAAATCTCTCGCGGATCCGGTCAGCCCAGGCACTGTTGCGAATTGTAGTTCCTGCCACGCGGTACCTGCTGCAGGTTTCGACGGCCATGCCGCCGTATTCACATTCTGGAAACGCCGTCACAAAGCCGGGGAGGTTTGGGTCTACTGGTATGTAATATTCACATGTGCAACACCATTTCCCTGCCAGCGCTTTCTCATGCAGCTGTCTGGCTTGCTCCTCCATCTTCTTGTTGTATTCCGGATCCAGACCAAAAATCTGTTGTATCTTGTTCAAAACAATCTCCTTTTCTTTTTCTTGCCGCCGTTCCTGGCCATGATCCCGCCGTGCATTTTTAACCAGTTGTTTGTAATTCTCATGCCGTACATAAGGCTTAACACATCCAGGCGGCCGATCTGCTGCTTACCCTCAATAGTTCCGGTTGCGTTCCTGGCGACCGTTGCCACCGATTTTGTTGGAGCTTCCGCTGTTACCTGTACGCCCCACTCAACAACTCCGCTGTCAATGTCGGCAAGTTTACGGCCATCCTTGGTATATAAGGCTCCACTCTTAAAGTTCATGCTCGCTTTCCTCACGCTTCCGCCTCCCGTCTCACGCCTCGGATTCCCAGGCTTCCATTGTACCCTGCTGCTTTCAGGTCTTTTTTCATTGCCTTGTATTCTCTATCCAGTGCCGCGCCGGTTGCTCTGCTTCTCAGCATCACGACGCCATCTTCCAGCGTCGCATCTTTACCCAGCTCTTTCAGGTATCTCACGGCCTCAATTTTGTCCATCTGCCACACCTCCTACCATTCAAGTGAATCAAAGTTTTTACTCAACTTTTCCTGCTGTCTGTCTAATTTTTCAAATTTTTCCTGCTGCTGCATAAATTCTCGTAAACTTTTCGGTTTTTGCCTGGATGTACTTTGTTCCATTTCATTGAGCAGCCTGTCACTTTTCTCCTCAAACAGTGCCACACATAAGTTTCTTGCCGCTCTTTCACTCAGGCGGCTCTTATGAAAAAGTGCGTCCAGAATTTCCTCTTTGGTAAATGTCTTTACAAATTCCTCTGCTTTCATCAGCCTTGCTGCGCCTCCAATGCTTTCCGGGATTCTGCCACTGCTTGGCGATCCACATCATTGTTGTGCTGGTTCTTATCGTGTCCCTTTACCCATATAAACCGGATACTGGTAAATTTCTGCCGTTCCCTCATAAGTTTCCGCCAGAGGTCCCGGTTCTTTTTCATAGCAAAATGGCCGTTCATGGTTTCCACCACATAGTTGCTGTCTGAATACACTTCAACCGGTATCGTTTTATCAGTTATGCTTTTCATAGCTTCCAAAACCGCCTGCATTTCCATACGGTTGTTAGTTTCTCCTATCGCTCCGCCGGACTTCATACGAGCCTGGCCTTTATATATCAACTTACAGGCCCAGCCGCATCCGGAACCAGGGCGACCGTTGCTCAGGGCGGAACCGTCGGTGTAAACGGTTATTTTATCCATTGTCCTGTCCCTCTCCAACTCCGTTTGCGTACTGTTCGAGCTTGTCTCTCATTCCCAGGCGCTGCACTGCGGCCACCAGGCCGTATGCCAGGCGTACCAGGTCAAACGGTTTCACGTTCAGCATTTCAACTGATAAATCGTCGCTGCCCTTTTCCAGGTCCACACAACACCCGCTTTGAATTTCCTTTGTGCTGCCGTCGCTGTATCTCACTGTAATGCCGGTAATATCACAGCTCTTTTTTTCTCCCATGGCTCTCACTCCTCCGTTTCTTTTACCTGTATAATTTTCGCTTCCAGCGGTATTGCAACATATTTATTTTTAGGGTATCTCTGATACTCAGCTCTAACCGCTTCGTGATTGTAAAGGTTGTTGTATTTCATTGCTAATCGAAGCGAAATGTCAGAACCTTTTCCCGTTAATGTAATTTTGGACTTGTCCATATATTCAAAAAATATTTTCCACATGCTGCTCAATCCTTTCTTTTGCAATCTGGTAATATTCCGGATCCAGCTCTATCCCTACAAATTCCCGTCCGGTATTCAAGCAGGCAACGCCGGTGCTCCCGGCTCCCATGCAGTTGTCCAGGACTGTCTCTCCTGAGTTCGTGTAGGTCTTGACCAGGTATTCCAGCAGGTCCACGGGCTTCTGCGTCGGGTGTAGGCGCTTGGACTTGTCCCCGGTGCTGTATTGCAGCACATCCACCGGATACCGGTCCGTGGAGTCATATGTATAGTTTCTTTCCTCCCGGCCATAACAGCTGCTGCCATCCGATTCCCTGGTTCCATATGCCGTCGCTGTCTTTCTCTTGTGCCCGTGCGTCATTTGCGGGTTATAGGTCGGCGGCTTCCGGTAAAATATTTCTATGTTTTCGTGGGTCCTCAGCGGCATTTTCTTGGCGTTCATAAATCCGCTGGGCTGTGTTTTTCTCCATATCCATTCATAGCGGTACATGGCTTTGTTGCTGCTGATCAGCTCCGTGGTAAAAGGTTGTGCGCTAAAAAGTACAATGGCGCCGTTTTCCTTTACCACTCGCCGGTACTGCTTCCATAACTCCTGCAGGTTGATCGGAGTGTCCCACCGGCAGCGTGTTGTGCCATACGGTAAATCACTCAGCACCATGTCAATACTGCCGTCCGGGATCCGGCTCATAAGTTCCATGCAATCGCCTTGCAATAATGTTGCTTTGCTCATTGTTCTCGGCTCCTAAACCAGTGTTTTTATATTCTGGCCTTTCTGCACTTTCAGCAGTACCTCTCTCATTTCTGCCTTGGACCATATCTGCTGATAAAGCATTGCCATTAACCCGTCAAACGTGTCATAGCCGTATTGCAAGTTATCCATCATTATTTCGTCAAATACTTCGTCATTCCCCCAAAACTCACGCGGCATACCCACGTTACGACTCTGGTATACTGCTCTTATTAGTTCCCTGGCTGGCATGTCCACGCTGTAATTTCTATACATTGCTTGTTTGCCTTTAACATAACAATCGTTATATGCCAGTTCACACATACCCATTTCTGCAACCGGCTTGTCTCTTAAATTGATTCCCATTATTTCGACCTCCAACTCTCCCACGTCATATCAATCCCGACGCATGTCTCTTTCAGGCGATCCAGGGTTTTCTCTGCGTTCCTGCTGTCTCCACTCTCCGGTGTCATACGCTGCACCAGCTCCGGGCCACTGTAATTTGTTGTGATGATCGTTGGCATATATCCCTCATACCTAGCGTTTATAATGGCAAATATCTTGCTCACGCCCCACTCAGTCGGCTGTTCGCTGCCTATATCGTCAATAATCAGGAGCGGTACTTCCTCGTACTGGCTCAGGATGTATGCTTCGTCTACGTCACTGCCAGCTGCCTTGTATGTTTCCTGGATCCTGTCCAGCAGGTCAATCATGGTCATGCAGATGCAGGCCGTTCCCTCACTGATCAGCTGGTTTGCAATGGCCGCTGCCAGGTGGGTCTTTCCGGTACCATACCCGCCTGCCATAAACAGGCCGTTGCGCTCAATCTCTGGCGGTGTTATGTGGTTGCGATCATTCTTAACCGGACGCATACGCTGGAAGTTGTCGGCATACTTCTTTGCCTGGGTGTATGCCTGGCGTCGTCCCTGGGTGTCCTGGACAAAATTCTCAAAACGTCTGTTCTGGAATCTTGCTTTCATGCCGCTGCGCTCCATCATGCTGCGGAACCGCTGCATTTCTTCCTCCCTGGCTTTCTGTTTTGCCTCAGCTGCCTTGCGGGCCTCTTCCTTTGCGTCCCAGTCTTTCCAGAAGTCCTGCGCCTCGCTGCATGTGCAGCGCTCCGGGCGGCTCTTCCACATGATCACATGTCGCGGCGCTACCGGGCTAACCAGGCCGTAATATTCCAGCTTTCTGCCACAATACTTGCAGCTTACTGTTTCCGGTACCGGCTCCGGCACGCTGTACCCCTCTCTCAGGGCTTCCGCGGTGCTTATGCTGTACTTGTCCGGCTTAGTAGTCTCCGGCTGTGTGGAACCCTGCTGTATGGCTTCCTGCGGCATTGCTGCCATTGTTGCTGTGCTCATTTACGCTTACCTCCTCGCTTATATCCTCCCAGCGTCCTTGATTCAACCAGGTCAGCGGCATAGGCACATACCCGCGTTTCCAGTCGCTGCTCTGCTTGCTTACCTCAATGGCGTGGAGTATATGCTCAGTCATTTCCTCGTCTGGCTTGATCAGCTTCCACTTCTTCCAGCACGCCGGTTTTGCTCTCTTCCGCACTGCCGGAAAGGCGTCCCAAAATCTGCAAAAGCTCTTTTCCAGCGGTGTCTTGGCTGTTTTCCAGTCAGGACTCTGCTGTCTTTTACCTGGCTTTGCCTCTTCCTCGTCGTCAAGTTCCTCCGGTTCCGGGGCGGTCTGTTGCTCGGCAACGACCGTATGTTTTTTAGTATCAGGTATCAGAGAATCCGGTATCAGAGAATCAGCAGGGCTTTTCTTGTGCTGTTCTTGTGTTTGCACTGTACTTGCACCGTGCGCGTATTGTGTTTTTGTGTTTTCCTGCTCTTTTTCGGTCTGATAAGTCCGGAGGTCTTGGCTGTTTTCAGCTGTTCCCGTGCGCCCTTTTACGTGGATTCCTGCCACAACGCCTAGGCCCATATCCTCGCCATCTGGTGCAGGTATTACGCTCGCCTGCTCTTTGCAGTGTGGATTCTGGTGTTTCAAGAAGTTTGTTACCTGTATGTATTGCTCTCCTGCGATCTCGTATCGCTGTATAAATCCGTTATCATTCAGCTGCTGCAGCATGGTGTCAACATCATCTGCAGTCACATCATCATAGCCCAGCAGCTCCTTTTTTATTCGTTTGGGGCGGTCCTGTAAACGTCCCTCACGGTCTGCCAGGCACCACAAGCCTATAAATAATAGGCGGGTCAATGCTGGCAGTTCTCCCAGGATTTCATTGTCAAAAAATCCAGGCTTAATGTTCCTTGCTCTTGCCATTGTTCAGACCTCCTTTAGCACAAGTACACTTCTTTGCCTGTCAGGGCCTGCACGCGCCGCTTAAAGTCTGCGGCCTGGCTGTTGTCATTGCTCAGGTGTAACAGGTAAACCTGCTGCAGCCTGCTTAAATCAAACGATTCCAGCGTTTTTATAACTGTTTCAATGCTCATGTGCGAGCCTATGGTTCTTTTGGCTCTGGCAGCATGTATGCGGCCCTCTTTTACGTTCTGCTCCATTGTCTCAGGGTCGTAATTGGCTTCCATCATTATGTGAGTCAAGCCTATAAAGGTATATTTGATGTAAACCGTATCAGTAAAGTAAAGTACCTTTTCCCCGGTCACTGTGCTCCGGATCAGGAAGCCCAGCGGCTCCGGTACGTCGTGCTCAACATCAAAGGGAAGTACCTCAAATGTGCCTGCATGGAAGCTTTCCAGTGCTCGCACCGTGCAAATTCGGTGCCCGGTTAGGTTTGCCATGTCTGCTGTTCCCTGGCTGGTGTAAATATTCACGCCCATGCGAGCCAGGGCCTTTGCAGCTTTCACATGATCCCCGTGGCCATGTGTCACAAGACAGCCACTCAACTGTGACACCTTATAACCACATCCGGCTTGTATCTGTGCCAGCGGGATCCCTGCATCCAACAACAAACTGCTTTGCCCGTCACTTATGTAATAGGCATTGCCACTGCTGCCGGATGCTATAGGGTTAATCAGCATTAAAACGTCGGTCCTGCTGTGCGGGTTGCTGCTGTGGTGCGCGCCGCTGTAGTGTTACGTGCAGGCTGTGGCTGTGCCTGCGGCTTTGCTGGGCTTCCCAGGTCAAGAGCCTGCTGTCCTCCGTCGTCGGTCAAAAAGGCCGGCTGTGTGGGCTTCTGCGGTGTCTCCTGGGCTTCCGTGTCAATTACAACCTGGTTGGCTTCTGCGTCGATCACTTCCTGGGTTTCCATCTGTGCCAGTCTGATCTCCTGCATACGCATGTACTCATAGGCGTCGTCAATCTTTTTCGGGTCCCTTGGCATGTTCTTGGCACTGTAAACCTCACGCTTTACGGTCTTGAGACACATTTCTTCAAACCAGCCCTCTGTTTCAACTTCCACTTTCTGGCCTTTCTCCCAGGCTGTTTTCTTACCTCCCCAAAATTCTCCGGAAGCCTTGTCCGGCTTACGTTTTAAAATATCTTTCAGGGTCATGATGATCAGCTTGTTCTTGGTCGGCTCCGTATACTCAATATAGCCAAATCCTCCAACGATTTCCCCGCGGTCAAATGCGTTGTTAATCTCAAAATCATAGCTTTCAACGCGGTTTTCTCTGTTCTTTTTCAGTGGCTTAAAGGTGTCTGTGCTGTAAACCAGCTCTACGGTAACGGATACCGGCTTTTCCAGCGCGTACTTTTCAGCAATATACTGGATTCCGTTATATCCAGGCATCAGGTTTACCACGTACATCTTTGTACCGGTTCTGGATAAGCGATTGTTATCTTTAAACGGGATAGCGCTCAGGTGATTGTCCTGCATCATGTCCAGGCCCATACGAGCATAGTGCACAACATCCAGTGCCAGGGCGTTCAGGTCTACCGTGTTCCAGTTGATCGGATCCTGATTGTCCCACTTATGATCCTTGTTGTTTTCATTCTTGCTCACGCGCTTCTCCTCGGCCATCTTTAATGCTCTATCAGTTGCGATAAAATATCCCTGGATCAGCTGTCTCTGGTAATCAGTTACCTGGATGTTTCCGGCCACATTGCTGCCGAACTCCTTTAAAACCTTGTTTGTAAATGCCTCGCTGTTGCTCAGGCTCTCCGTTTTCTGTACTGTCATTTCGTTTGCCATGTTCTACTCCTCCATATTCTTAAATAAATCGTCAAATGTCATTTGTCCGGGTATCGGTTTCTTTTCATCTTCCTCAGCTTGTGCCTTTGCAGCGCACTTGCAACCATACCCTTTTTCTACTGCTTCCGCGCTGGTCAGGAGTCTGCCGCACCGCTTACACCTGCGGGCACGGATTGTAAAAATTTCGCCGTCCATTAGTTGCCTTTCGGTACTTTCGTCATAAACACAATGCTTTTCGTGTTCTTGCGGAAAGTATCTGCAATATTTCCTGCGCCAGGTACCGTTTTCTTGTAGGTACTCGCCAGTTCTTCCAGTGCGGCAATGATCAGCGGTGCCTCGTCCGGGTCCAGTGCTCCAACCTCTGTATTAAACAGGTTTGTCCAGTAATTCATGCCGTTAGTTAATTCCTTGTTAAACTCTCCAAAATCCTGCTTTTCTACGGCTTTCTTAAAACCATTCATTAAAAACTGCGGGTGTACTCTTGTCATGCTCACTTGTCTCCTCTCTCAAATCTCAGGGTCTTGTCTGGTTCGGATACCACCAGGCGGATAACCTGTGTCTGCGTCTGTGTCAGCTTTGTAACAGACTCTGCATTGTCCACAAAGACCGGAAGCTCTACGCCGTAATACTCGGCCAACGTGTCAATCAGTTCCAGGCCTGCATTGATACGTGCTGCGTTGTTCGCGCTCTTAAATGGCACCAGGCCAGTTTTACAAGGTACCAGGGCCTCACAATCATCTGCAATGCCGCCGTTCTGCTGTTCGATAAACAACCGGAAACGCAATGTTTTAAAGCGGCTGTTGATCTTCTCGTCCAGGAGCTTTGTTTTCGCTTTTACAAACTGCTCGCAAAGGTAAATACCTTTCTGAAGCTGCTCATATTTCGCTGCCAGTTCTTCCTCTTTCTTTTCCAGCTGGGCGATTCTCTCGTCCTGCTTTTTAACCATGGCCAGCTGTGCCTTTTTGCTCTGTTCAGCTTCCAGGCTCTCGTCCAGTTCTTTCAGCTGTCCGCTCAGCACATTGTCTGCCTCAGCAGCTGCCGCCCTGGCATCTTTCAGTTTTTCCTGCAGGCTCTCAATCTGCTCTGTAAACTGTCTGTACTCTGCTGTGCCCTTATAGTACGTTGTTGCAAGTACCGCTTTTTCAGCTGTTGCCAGGTTCTTCGCTGTTTCTGCTTTCTTCTCTTTCAGTTCCACCAGGCGAGCGTCCAGGGCTTCAATTTCGTCCTGCTCTTTCTTAATCATTCCGCTGCTGCACTCTGTCATGCCGCGCTTGTTGATTGTTTCCAGGTTCTGTGCCTTGGCTGTATTGAAGTTTTCCTTTGCTTCCTCAATTTGCTCTGCCGGAAGCTGCTGGCCGCATGTCGGGCAAATCTCCGATCCGGTCCATTCCTTTTCATTTTCCTCATTCCACTCCGCCAGGAGCTGCTCTCTTCTGCGGTTCAGGCGCTGGATTTCGTTTTCATGCTCGCGCTTGTCCTGCTCGGTGTGCATGATATCCGTTTCAATGGTACTTGCCATATAGCGGAGGTTGCTGATCCGCTCATAGGCTCCTTTGTTTGCCTCGGCTTCTGTTCTCGCATGTTTGGCCTCTCCGGCAGCTCTCTGGCTTTCCAGTTCTGCGATCTGCTGTCGGATGGTTGTTGTCGCTCCGGATTCTCTGGCAGCTCTCTGGCTTTCCAGTTCCCGGCGTTTCTCTTTAATCTCTGCCATGGTGTTGTCAATGGTCTGTGCATCCAGGCCCGTAACGTCCGGCTTTGCTTTCTCTGCCTCGTCAATACGCTGCGGGATGTCGTCCAGTTCTTTGTCTGTCAGGTTCTTTTCCTTTGCAGCAATGGCTCTGTATTCGTCCACGGTATAATAATTTTCTGCCTTTCCAGGCTTGCGAAGCATTTCCGGAAGTTCTCTCAACAGGTCGCCCTGGCTCTCAATAACCTCATTAAAATCCGCATCCCCGCACACCTGTAACAGGATTTTGCGGCGGTCTGCTACTTTCATGTTTTCCAAAAAGTAGTTGTAAGAGGTCAGCATCTTTGCCAGTTCTTCATCATGGTAAATTTCCAGCAGATTCTTTTTAAACTGGGTTTCGCTTACCGGTACCCCGTCCATGCTGTAATCTGTTGTGTGTCCGGATAACACTGGCTGCGGGTTTCCTTTAATGGTCTTGTAAACTTCGTGGTAATCTTTTTTCAGTACCATTTCCGAACCGTCTGCCAGTTCCACGGTCATTTCCACGCTATGGTGCAGGTTATGGCTGCCGGTGGTTTTTGGCGTGTAGTTCTTTTCTGTGGTGCTCGGCTTGCCGTACATCAGCCAGGTAAAGGCATTGTATACGGTGCTCTTGCCGGTTCCGTTATCGCCATAGATCGCGCTGCTTTCGCCCTGCGGTTCAATTTCCAGTTCTTTCACGCCCTGGAAGTTTTCCAGCTTCATTTTTAAGATTTTCATACTCCTAACGCCTCCTTGTGTGCTTTCATGGCCATTGCCATATTTTTCAGCTGCTTGTGCAGCGTTTCAAAAGTCTCCGGCTCAATGCCCGTAAACTCAACACCGTCTCCAACATAGGCATTACCTACAAAAAGGATGTTTCCCATAATCGGGGAGCGGTGCTTGTCGGTTTCGTACAGGTAACAACCGATCAGGTTCGGCTGCAAACCGTTTCTAAATAAAAATTCTTCATCCACCAACATGCTCACGCACTTGCTGTTTTCTCTCAGTACCGTGGTTGTATGTCCCAACTCTCTGTAAAGTCTCTTCGGCATAACGTTTTCGATCATGTCACACCCGTCACCGATCAGCTCGCACAACTGTTTGTTCTGTGTTTCCAGTCTGCCCTCCGGAAAATCGTGCACTGTGACCTCCAAATCCATGCTAACCTTAATAATTTTGCTCATTTACGATTCCTTTCTCTCATGCTATAATAAGCACAAGCGGTTATTTGATAACTGCGGGTTTCATGCCTCGGACGCTTTGGTCGGTGTCACCGGGGCATTTTCTTTGCACAATTCCATAAAAGCAAGGCTAAAAATTTCCCAGCTCAACGCTGCCTTTGCCTCCTGGATCAGCTGCTCTCTGTAATATGGTTTGCGGCGTTCTCCGTTCGCATCCCCGTATCTGCTTATTATGTACTGCAGCTTTCTGTCTGCGCGTTCCTGCGCTTTCTGCTCAATACTCTCCTCCATTGTCCTCAATAGCTTCTGCCTCCTGTCTTGCTTCTCTCAGGCCAATTTCACGGCCCCATAAAAACATCATTGCCAGTGCCGGAAATACTAAAACCTCGCCGCCCAGGCCTCCGGTTCTGCTGTCCATCACTGCAAACACCATAAGCCCGATCTTTACCAGCGCGCCCCCGGTCAGGATCATTGCTCCCAGGTTAATGCCTGCCGCAATACATCTTTCCAGCTTTACGCGGCGCTTGATGGCTTCCTTTCTCGGTGCCAGCTTTTCCTCAACTACAAAGACCTCTGTTTCTCTGTGCATTACTGTCTTTCTTGTCATGTTGTTCCTCCTTATACATCCAGCAGCGTTTTCTGCTCCGGTTCCTCAGCTTCTGTTCTCTGTGCTGCCTTTCCGATGATCGTCTTGGCTCTGTCCTTAAATGCCTCAATCTCTTCCAGTGGTACGTTTACCGCTGTGACCATTCCCTGGCTTGTGTTGTCCGGGCTTACCACTGCAATATCCACAATGTCGCCAACCTCAACCGGTGCCGGTGTGTAAAATGTGTACTCTCTTCCGGATGGCTGTCCGGCTCTTAAATATTTGAGCTTAATTACGTTTGTTTTCTCCATCTTCCTTGCCTCCTGCTTTTCTGTATTTCATAAATGCCTGCCAGTCGTCGCTTAATACCAGCGCCGCGGCCTCGCATATAATGACATGTTTTACAAGTTCCAGGCTGTCCAGCTGTGCGTTTTCAGCTCCTGCAAATCCCTTTTTCTTTGTGTACCCGATCAGGGTATCAACTGCCTGCTTCAATGCTTCCGGGTTGCTTTCCTGGTGCTCTAAAAACTTCCATGTGTTATCTGCCATCAATACATCCTTTCTTCCAGGTACCTCCTGGATACTCGGCCGGCCGTTACAATCTTGCCTTTTGCTTCCAGCTCTTTATTTAGCTGTCGCATAATCTTGTATGCGTGGCTTTCTGATATATCCAGCATGGCTGCCACGTCTGCCACTCTCAAAAACTTAGGTGGTTCTTTTGTAGCTGCTGCCGTTCTTCCCATGCTCCTGCACCTCTTTTCTCAATCCGGATACCCTTTGCGGGCTTCAATCTTTTCTATGGCGGCCAGCATTTCATCAACCTTTTGCCGGGCTTCTGTAAACCGTCTTTTTATTTCCGGTACCATTTCAAGCTCCTCCGGTGTTATTACCCCGTCCTCAACAATCTCTGCAAATTCTGTGAGGGCGTCTTGCATGTCGTCCATGTGTCTCCTCATTCGGAGCACGCATCTTTCTGGCGGCATGTCGCTGATCTCTGCGATTCTGTCTTTTCCTAACGGACACTCATTAGCACAATACCAGGCTCTCAATTCCGGCTCTGCGTATGCGTCAGCCATAAGTGCCACAACCGTGTTTGGGGTTTTTGTTATGTCCAGCTCGTACTTTTTCAGGCTGTCCTCTGTAACCCCTGGCAAGTAGTCAACAGCTCCGGCTCTCGTCAAGAGCTTTTCGTTGTACTTTGCCGCTTTCAGTCGTGCCTGGCAGTACCTGTTGCCCGCCGCTTTTGTTACTCGGCTTTGCATTTATTTTTTTCCTCCATGTGGCAAAATATAATTGTAAAATAACCTATCTTTCCATTTTGGAAGATTTCTCTTTAAAAAAAAGCACTTCGACGGGCAGTTTAAAAAATTCTGCCAGCGCCTTTGCTTCCTCTAAGGAAAATTTAAGGTCGCCGAGTTCCTTTTTACAGTAGCAAGCCTCCTGAACGCCTATAACGTCGGCACATTCCTTTAAACGGATACCGCGTTCGGTTCGTATCTTGCGTAAATCTTCGTACATCTGCTTCACTCCTTTCTTCCATTTTGGAAACTTTATGGTTATAATATATCTTCTATTTTGGAAAATGTCAATAGTTAATTTTCTATTTCAGAAAATAATGTTAATGTGGTTACTTTCCACGGTGGAAAGTGATATAATCCAACCAGAAAGGAGGGGTCTACTATCAACAACATCAAAGTTTTACGACAAGAGCGCGGTTGGACTCAGGCTGAATTAGGTCAGCGCCTTAAAGTAAAAGATTCAGCAATTTCCAAATATGAAAACGGCTCCTTGCAGCTATCCGGCGATCTACTTGTTCAGCTGGCGGATATCTTTGGGGTTTCTACTGACTACATCTTAGGTCGTACAAAATACCGCACTTACGAGGGCACTTCCTTTGAAGTTCCAAAAATAATTGATCTGCTCAGCCGCGGGGACATGGAAATGATATCCAACTGGGCGGAACTCTCTCCGGAAAATCAGGCTCGTATTGCGGACTATGCCAAAATTCTGCAAAAGGCAGAAGCGGCAGACAAAAACAAAAAATAGGAGGTTTTTATGAAAAACAAACATTTGTTTACCCCCCCCATAAAATAACAGCACTTTTTCTGTCGGGTGTCCTTGTTCTCTCCTGTTCCAGCTGTTCTGGTGCGCAATCTAGTTCAGCATCAGAAACACAACAGCAAACAGAAGTTTCTCATTCCTCCGTTGGTTCGCAAGAGGATCTATCTGCAGCAGAACAAAATCTAACATCTATTTCCTCCGGTTCTGTTTATAGCTCTGTCACATCGCTGGATCAGAACCTTACCTTGCAAGAATCTGATAGCTGTCTATATGTCACAATGGATATACCATCCGGGGAATTCAATGCAAATACCCGCCGTTTCTTTTGGGATTTAGTGCGTGTTATACAAATACCGGATATATGGAATTCTTATACAAGTATGTCTTTCACGTTCATGTCTGGCGACGATATAGCCAATGTTGGAATTTCTGGTTATAGCAATGTTTATTCATTCAATGCAACGCATATAAACATTATGCAGGACCAGGATAAAAATAGTATTTTCGATCAGTTTTATATGGCAGTGCTGGGCGCTCGCGATCTTTCTGTCGCTCAGGATAAAAGTCTGTATGAAATGGCTGAAAAATATGGCACAAGTGGCTATTCACTTCCAGAAGATTACCGCTCTGGTTACTTTTGGGTTATGTCCAGCTTTCCGCACAATGCTGGCTATTCAGTAAACGACACCGCTATTTCAGTACAAGTATCTGCCGAAAACACCAAACAATGCGGTGCTCAGTCTGCACAAGAACTTACTGCTGCCGTTGACGTTTTCAACCAGCTTTGCAACAACGATCCGTTATCTATGCCATACACAAAAATTTCTGTACAGTACCTGGATTCTAATAATTCCAAATTATGGGATTGGTGTTCAGAAAAAAGTGGGGATGCTTGGTCTGTCACACAAAACAGCAGCAACAGTGTAACCTTTGCGGATGGTATACATTCGACAGCAAAATAATAAATGGCGTAAAGTACATTTGCGGGCACCGGTCGGCTGCTCAGCAACGACCATATGGTTTTTAGAATCAGGAATAGGGAATCAGGATTCAGGATTCAGCCGGGCTTTTCTTGTGCCTGCACTGTACTTGCACCGTGCTTTAATTTTTAACATGGAGGTTCGTATGGAAAATTTAGAAATGCTTACGGGCACTTTTCCGGTTGCTCCGGATCAGCTGGCGCATGATCTGGCCGTCGCAAAGCTCATTAAAAGCGGCGCGGTACCGGCCTCAGCTTCCGGCTATGCTTATTATGGTGCCTATATTAAATATTTACGGGAATTCGAAACGGTCATAGCCAACCGCATCCCGGAGGAGTCCGAAAATGTCAGTGGCTAAAGATCCCAAAACCGGCAAGTGGTACAGCAAATTCAGGTACACCGACTGGACCGGTAAAAGGGTGCAAAAGAAAAAAACGGGCTTCATAACCAAACGGGAAGCTCAGGAGTGGGAACGCGAATTTCTTACAAAAGCGGCTGCATCTTGTGACATGTCGTTCGCTTCCCTGGTAGAGTTGTATATGGCAGATTGTAAAACCAGGCTGCGCGCCACCACCTGGGAAAATAAGCAGCACCTTATTACAAAAAAACTGCTGCCCTATTTCGGCAGCACGCCAATAAACCAGATCACGCCGCTCATGATCCGCAACTGGCAAAACACACTTATGGAGCTGCGGCAGCCAAATGGTAAACCGTACTCAAAAACATACCTCAAAACTATCAACAACCAGGTTGCTGCTATTCTTAACTATGCCGTCAAATACTACGGCCTCCCAGGCAGTCCGGCGGCGGTTGCTGGCAGCATGGGAAAATCAAAAGCGGATACAATGCTGTTCTGGACCGAGGACGAGTTCAAAACTTTCATTCAGGCCATAGACAAGCCAACGCCATACTGCGCTTTTAATGTCCTGTTTTATACCGGCATCCGTGAGGGGGAATTGCTTGCGCTCAGCTTGTCCGACTTCGATTTCACTAACCAGGTGCTGCATATCACAAAAAACTTTGCAGTGGCCAATGGCCAGGAAGTCATTTACGAGCCAAAAACACCAAAAAGCAAGCGCGATATTACCCTGCCGGATTTCCTTTGCGCTATTGTTCAGGACTATGCCGGCCGGCTTCTGGAATACGATCCGAACGACCGCCTATTTCCGTTTACAAAAAGCTGGGTAAACTCCCAGCTCCGTGCCGGCTGTAAAAAATCCGGCGTCAAGAAAATTCGTGTGCATGATTTCCGTCATTCTCACGCCAGTCTACTCATTCACATGGGCTTTCCTATCCTGGCCGTGTCGGAGCGCCTGGGGCACGAAAAGGTACAAACCACTCTGGAGCTATATGGCCATCTGTACCCGGATGTGCATGGTAATGTGGCCCAGCAGCTTCAGGACAGTGCCGCCGCTGATCTGTCTCCGGCAGCATGGCAAAATGCACAAAAAAACCTATAATTTTGGAATGTGGTACACTTCTGGTACACTTAGGCAAAACAAAAGCCCGGAAACCCTTATTTTTTCAATGGTTTCCAGGCTTTTTGCAATTATTCAAATTCGATCGTTGCCGGTGGTTTTCCGGTGCAGTCGTACATGACGCGGTTGATGTGTTTGACTTCGTTTACGATTCGACTGGTTGTTCTTCCGATGACATCCCACGGGATTTCGGCGCTTTCGGCGGTCATGAAATCGGTGGTGGTGACGGCGCGGAGGGCGATGGCGTAATCGTAGGTTCTTTCATCTCCCATGACTCCGACGGAGCGCATGTTGGTCAGGGCTGCGAAGTACTGGCCGATTTCGTGGGCGATTCCGGCTTTGTCGATTTCTTCGCGCCAGATCGCGTCGGCGTCCTGTACCATTTTGACTTTCTCGGCGGTTACTTCGCCGATGATACGGATGCCAAGTCCCGGGCCCGGGAATGGCTGACGGAATACGAGGTATTCCGGGATGCCGAGCTCAAGACCGGCTTTTCTTACTTCGTCTTTGAAGAGGTTGCGCAGCGGCTCGATGATTTCTTTGAAATCTACGTAGTCCGGCAGTCCTCCGACGTTATGATGGGATTTGATGACGGTGGATTCTCCGCCGACGCCGCTCTCTACAACGTCTGGGTAGATGGTTCCCTGTACCAGGAAGTCTACAGCACCAATTTTCTTTGCTTCTTCTTCGAAGACGCGGATGAACTCTTCGCCGATGATTTTACGTTTTCTCTCCGGCTCTTCTACGCCTTTTAATTTTGCATAGAAACGCTCCTGTGCGTTAACGCGGATGAAATTCAGGTCGTATGGGCCGTCCGGTCCGAAGACTGCTTCTACTTCATCGCCCTCGTTTTTACGCAGCAGGCCGTGATCTACGAATACGCAGGTCAGCTGGTTTCCGACTGCTTTGGAAAGCATAACAGCTGCTACGGAGGAATCGACTCCGCCGGACAGTGCGCAGAGGACTTTTCCGTCGCCTACTTTTTCGCGGATAGCTTTGATGGATTCTTCTACGAAGGAGTCCATGTGCCAGTCGCCGGCGCAGCGGCAGACATTGTATACAAAGTTGGAAAGCATTTTCTTTCCTTCTTTGGTGTGCAGAACTTCTGGATGGAACTGGGTTGCATAGAGGTTTTTCTCTACGTTTGCAACGGCTGCTACCGGACAGTCATCCGTATGGGCGATGATTTCGAATCCCGGAGCTGCTTTGGAGATGTAGTCGTTGTGGCTCATCCAGCAGATGGTTTTTTCGGATACGTTCTCAAACAGTGCGGAACTGGTATCTACGGTTACCTCAATTTTTCCATATTCTCTGACCGGTGCTACTTCTACTTTTCCGCCGAGCAGATGCATCATCAGCTGTGATCCGTAGCAGATGCCGAGGATCGGGATTCCAAGTTCAAAAATTTCTTTTGTATAAGTCGGGGAATCCGGCAGATATGCGCTGTTCGGGCCGCCGGTGAAGATAATACCTTTCGGCTGAATTTCTTTGATCTTTTCGATGTCTGTTTTGTAAGAATAAATCTCACAGTAAACGTTGCACTCACGTACACGTCTTGCAATTAACTGATTGTACTGACCGCCAAAATCAAGTACGATAACCGTTTCTCTTTTCAAGAACGTTCCCTCCTGTTTTTTCTTCTGTGCATGATGAACTACATGCGTTTTTTGGGTTTGATGCTAATTATAGTAAAGAAACCGTAAAATTTCAACCCCTGAAGTACAGGAATCGTGTTCTTTTCGCTGTACTTCGGAGGTTTTTCTTTTTTTCGGGTCCTTATTCTCCGATGGTGATGGTGTAGCCTGCCTGGAAGGTTTCCCCGGCCTTCAGGTGCTGTTCGCCGTATTTGTCTTTTAATTCGCCGTCAAAGCCGACGTTGTCGCAGCGGCCGATCCATGGCTCGAGGCACACGAACGGGGCATCTGCTTTTGGCTTGGACCATACGCCGACGCTCGGGAAGCCTTTGCAGGTGAGAGTGACATACGGTTTTCCATCAACTTCTACGCCGACGCGCTCGACCTGGGTGTTGTCGAAGATCAGGGCGTCCTCGTCGAAAAGGGTTCTGGTGTACGGGATTCTGCCGTCCTGAAGTTTCAGTTTTCTCGGATGTGCGACATCGACGCCTGCTGTTTCCGGGTCGATCAGGACGTATTCGAGTTCGGTCTCGGTGTGGTTTTCCAGGCCTTTGTTGAAGACGATGTCATACTGTTCCGGAATCATGAATGCAGGATGTCCGCCGACGGAGAAGTACATGTCATCATCACCGGTGTTTTCTACGTTCCAGGTTATGGTCAGGGTTCTGCCGGAGAGTTCCTGGGTTACGGTGAAGGCAAAATCGAACGGGTAGACTTTTTTTGTTTCTTCGGTCGATACCAGGCGGTGTACTGTTTTGTTTTCGGTGTTTTCGATGCACTCGAATTCGTTGTCGCGGGCGAAACCGTGCTGGCCCATCGGATATTTGACTCCTTTATGGGTGTAGAAGCCGCCGTTTACTTTTCCGACGAACGGGAACAGGACCGGTGCGTGGCGGTTCCAGAAGGCCGGATCGCCGATCCAGACTGCCTCACGGTCAGCCGCTTTATCGTAGATGCTGCTAAGTTCTGCGCCGTGATCGCTGATCTGCACACGCAGTTTTTCGTTTTCCATGGTTCTCATACTCTGTTTCCCCCTGTTTTCTTTCATTTTTTGTAACTATTCAGAGCCATGCGAAATTGTATGGCTCTGAATAGTTACCATTTTTAGAATTTATTCCGGATAGACGAGACGGGATTCATCAATTCCGTACAAAACCTCATCCAGGTATTTTTTGCCAAGGTAATTTTCCATGGACAGATTCATATCCAGATAGTTTCCGCAGTCTTTCGGGGATGCACCCGGGACTTCGCCCTTGAAATCGCGGATAAATTCATACATTTCTATTACGAGTGAAACGATATCTTTCGAGCTGTAATCACCGGCCAGCAGCAGGTAAAATCCTGTACGGCAACCCATTGGACCAAAATATACGGTTTTATCTTTCCACTCTTCGTGATTACGCAGGAAGGTTGCGCCAAGATGCTCGATGGTGTGGACCTCAGCGGTATTCATAACAGGCTCATCGTTTGGAGATGTCATGCGCAGGTCAAAGGTTGTGATGACGCTGTCACCCACGTGATCTTTTCTTGAAACGTAGACGCCTGGTTTAAGTTTGATATGGTCGATCGTAAAGCTTGCAATTTTTTCCATGACTGGTATTTTCCTTTCTTTCTGTCCTTTAATAGCTGCGGAGTTCATCATCGGTATCCGCAGTGTTTTCGATGGATTTGATGATGAGATCATAACTATAGGCATCGCTTACTTTTACAGTGACGCGGTCGCCGACTTTATGACCCAGAATGGCTTTTCCTAATGGCGAGTCGATACTGACGTATCCTTTGAGAGAATTACCACGAACGGTGGTGACAAGTTTGTAGGTTTCTGTCTCATCATCTTCTTCGATGTAAACCTGGACGGTATTGTTGATGCCGACTTCGTCGTCCTTTGAGGTATCTGAAATAACGTGGGCGGTTTTGATCATTTTTTCCAGATAGCGGATGCGGCTTTCGTTGCGGTTTTTGTCCTGTTTGGCAGCTTTGTATTCAAAGTTTTCGCTGAGATCGCCCTGGGCACGGGCTTCTTTTACAGCCTCGAGTTCTTTTGGACGGACAACCAGTTTTCGGTAGTCGATTTCTTCCTGCATTTTTTTAATGTCGTTTTCGGTCAGTTTATCATACATGATTTTTCTACCTCTTTTCTTGTGAGGTTATTTTAGCACAGAATACGGCAAATTGGAAGTAGGAAGACAGCCACGGTAGAATCATGAATAGAATCACTTTCTTACGCACCGGAACAGCAAATGTTCCGGTGCTGAATGAACTATAACGGTTCACTCAGCCGTGTCGCTTGGTTTTGAAGGCGGAGTTCCTTTGTTGTCGCTGTTATTTGGCATTTTTCCACCTTCGGGATCGCTCATCGTTTTAACAGACCGGGTTCCGGCGGTGGTGATGATGTCCGTGAGGGTAATCTCTTCGTTGTCGGTACCGGCAGCCAGAGTATACGTTGCGTCCAATTTCATTTCTGGGCAGGTCAAAACGATGCTGGCGTAGGCTTTTTCGGGTGTGACCGTGAAGAGGGCACTTCCATCGCTGTCTGTCAGTGTGATGGTAGTGTCAGCGGACTGGGTTTCCGTACAGTAATAGGTGACAACGGGCTGGGTGGAAGCTTCGTCGAAGCTTTCCGTCATGCCGGCACTGCCGATAGCAGCTAAGGTTCCGCCGGTCACAATTGCACTTCCGTCGTAATCGAGGGCACTGTCACCATCGCTGGTCGGCCCGTACACGATCGTAGTTCCGCCGGTCACGAGAAGACCGCCGTTGGAATCAAGACCATCACCATCGGCGGATACGGTCAGGGTTCCGCCGGCAATTTTAATGTAAAGCTCAGAGTTTCCCCCGCCTCCGGGGCCTCCCTGCATCATCTGTGGAGCATCGCCGTCAGAAGGAGCATTCCCCGGATCGAAGTCCTGCGGCGCATTTCCGTCAGACGGAGCGTTCTCCGGATCGAAGTCCTGTGATGGCTGCATATCGCTGCCGTTTTCTGTATCAGGCGGCATTTGCGAAGGTTCCTTTCCGTCTGCCGCACCGGATATGCTGCCATCATCACCGGAGTTTACGACAGCACTGCTATCGTCGTTTGAGCTTGCGGCATTGCTGTCATCGTCACCGGAACCGGCAGCATTGGCGCCAGGATTTATGGCGTTGGCGCCATCGTCGCCGGAATTTGCGGCATTGATGCCATCGTCGCTGGCGTTTATGGTAATGTCACCGCCGTTGACCACGACGCGTTTTCCTTCCAGGCCTTCGTTGCTTTTTTCAACAAGGATCGTTCCGCCACGAATGACGGTGTCGAGCTCCGCATGGAAACCGTCATCACCGGAGTTTACGGTGATGGTTCCGTCATCGACAACGATGCTGCCGGTTGCATGGAATCCGTCCTGTTCTGCCTTAACTGTAAAAACACCACCGGCAATATAGATATTTCCAAGCTCTGTGTCATCCGTATTCTTCGCTTTGACCGCACTGTTTGCAGCATCAATGTCAAAGCTTCCATCCAGAATTTTAAGCTGATCTTTGGCTGTGATCCCATTGTCTGCAGCAGTGATTTTGTAGGTTCCACCAGTGATAACAAGGTCATCTTTGGATACAATCCCGTGTTTGTAGTCTGCCTCGATGGTCAGACTTCCTGTCCCGTTGCAGACAAGATCTGATTTGGAGAAGATAACGCCGTCTACCGTGTTGTCGTCAATCTGAGTGTACTCGTTTCCACCGCCAAGCGTGTTGCTGCTGTTTTCAGCAAGCGTGATGAAAACTTTGTCCGCTTCGCGAACGTAGATGGCAGCATTTGTCTCACAGTTGATATGGACTCCATCGAGTACGATCTGAACCTTGTCGGAATCGGATGCGTCTACGATAATCTGGCCATCCTCAAGTGTTCCGCTTACGACGTAAACACCTTCTTCCGTGATGGTAATTGTGCTGCCGTCTGCTTTGGCTCCGCTGCCGGAGACGGTAGCTGTCGTCTTATTAAGTGTAATTTTTACGGCTTCTAATGCTTTATAGCTTCCGCTCTTCTCACGGTCTGTGAATTCGGTGTCGATAGTGGATTCTGTCAGTTCCAGGTCAAAATTAATATCGGAAGCACTTTCCATTGCATTTTCCGAATCTGTGCTCTCTGATGTGGTATCCGCGTTGTCGGCAGATGTTTCGCCGGTTGACTCTGTACGGGCAGATTCGGCATTTACAGAGCTGGAAGATGTCACTGCTGTGCCGCATCCGCCGAAGGCCAGCGATGATGCAAGAAGCAGGCTGACGACTGCGCCGGTCTCTTTTTTTCTGTTTTTTTTCTTTCTGTTTCGATTCATTATGATTCCTCCCTTCCGGTCTGCGCACGACTGCACAGGATTTCAAGGTTTCCGTTTCTGCAGCGGAGCTGGTCAATCATGTTTTTCTCTTCGCCTTCCTCGCGGAATACGATGCGATACTCCAGCTTGAAAAGACTTCCCATATTCGTGGTTTTTACCTGTACAAGCTCGCAACGGGTCAGATACCTGGCAAAGATATCGTCAAAAACACTGGTATAATCAAGGGACTCCGGGATGGTAATGCGGAGTTCTTTTTCTTTCTCTTTTTTTCTCCAAAGTTGGTCTGCACGAGAATAAACCATACAGCCTCTACAATAATTGCAAATGCTGCTGCGGTTCCAAGAAAGCCCATACCGGTTGCAAGGCCGACTGCCATAGCAAGAAAGATGCTGCTGATTTCTTTGGCACTTCCCGGTGCAGAACGGAATCTGACGAGAGAGAAGGCTCCGGCAACGGCGACTCCGGTTCCAAGATTTCCATTGACGAGCATGATCACCATCTGTACGATCACAGGCATCAGAACAAGCGTGACAGCAAAGCTTTTGGTGCATTCGCTTTTGTACCTGTAAACAGCAGCGATCAACAGTCCCAGAATCAGAGACACTGCTGTGCAGGCAAGGAACTGACCAAAGGTGAAGGCGGCTGTTGTTTCCGTAAAGATTGAATTGAATATTGTGTTAAGCATTGCTAATTCCTCCCAGAATTTTTTTATCTTCTTTTTTTGTGAAGCAGAGTATGTTTGAAAAGGCTTTTCGCAAGCTGTGAGTCCACCCACTGCTTCTTGCTTTTCGCAATGGCCGCAGAGGACTTACCTGATTCAGCTAACGGAATGCTGTTTTTGATACGGTTTGCCGGATATCTGTGAATGGTATGAAAGCTTTTTCTTCTGATACTTTCTGATTTTCGATCTGATAGGCAAAGCCGTATTTAGAAAATGATGCCGGATAGATTGCAAGATAATCCAGAATTTTGCTGAACCATAGGGGCACAGCACCTGGTGATTTCACCTCCATGAGATACCAGCCTGGTTCTAAAAGCCTGGTTCCTTCCGTTGGACCGTCAAGACACAGATTATCGGTACGCCATCGGATATTGGTGTCGAAGGTAACACGAAAGTTCCTGTCTTCCGTGCCGAAGCAGGCGATGCGGTCGTAGGCGATGTACATAGCGGGAGCAAGCCCCCGGTAGTAGTTGCGAAACCAAGTGATTTCGTGGAGAATCTGGCTGTCGAAGCCCGGTTCTGATTTTCCCGCAAGATAGGGAACCGCTTCTGATAATATCATGCGCTCGCGGCGTTTGTAAACGATTCCTTCATATTTTTTCTTTAGTTCTACGTATATGGGGCTGGTCTCTTTGGCCGGACCATAACTGCGGAGTCGCAGTTTTTCTTTGTAGACGGGTTTTTCCAGCGAACGGCGGATGAGCTGGTGATCCGGGGTATCGTAATAGAGGCTGCAGATGGTATCAAGGCCGTATTCATCCATCTGCAGATGACCCGGAAGGCTCTTGCGAAGCTTGCGAGCCATGATCGGGGAAAGCATGTATTTTGTTTCATACCGTTGGAAGGTCATGGGAATCTGTTGGCTTTGCATCATAATCGATTGATCCTTTCGTTTGATTTACTTCCGGAAATGTTTTTTACACTTTTAAGTATAATGAGAAAACTTTAAAGGAACCTTAAAGAATGGACGGAAAATGTGAAAGCTTTGTGAAAAGACGGACCTCTGTAATCCGGATCGCTTTTTGAATACCATATAAAAAAAGAAAGAGCCCGTTTCCGGACAAATTCGTTGGAAGCGGATTTGTTCGGAACGGACTCTTGCAGCCGATATGCAAAGTCATAAAACATATAAAATAGGAAAAGCGTCAAAAATCATCTTGGCCAGCGCTCTTTTCTGGACATGAGTGGCGCGAATGGTACATGAGGATGCGTCTGGTACCAGTAAGCTGTGGTAGCGACATCATCCTGACGTTCAAAGAGACCTCCATGACTGACGCCAATCTGCTGCAGGGTTACCTTAAGATCCTTCTCAAAAAGGATAGGATCAAGAAGGTGCCAGCGGTAGAAGCTGCGCTGTGGCATCTGATCATCATTGTGGTAATCATTATGAAGGAAGGTATCGTGGGTAGAGTAGTAAGGATATCCAAGATACGGAGTGCAGTACTGATTTTCAACGGTTTGGCCATTTTGCTGTGTTGCAAAGCTCCAGGCACCACCGAAGTAATCTTCTGTTCCGGTTCCGCAGATGGTTGGATAATCCTTGTCTCCATCGATGTAGAATTTCATCTCACCTTCTCCGTACCAGTAGCGTTCGAGGCTGGTCAGTGCAAGATAAGTTCCAACGTACTGGCCTTTCCCTTTGATGTTGTCGAGGACAACGTAGTCTTTTGCCTTTTCCGTGATGCGCTGACGACGCCACTGGGCATGGAAATAGGCAGCATCTTCCGGAACCGTTGTCAGGCAATAGTCGATCTGATAAAAGAAGGCCGGAATCGGCTCATCACACTGATTTTCAATGGTAATACGGGCGTTTTTACGGAACGGCATCGGGAAATAGCTGTTGAAACCACGGGTCGGATTGACAGCAATCGGGACTGAGTTTACCTGGTAGGAAACACCGAAGCCGCAGCAGAAGAAATCGCCAAGCGGGCATTCAACGGATGGGAATTCTTCATCGTCCCAGTACATGCGCAGAACAAGATCCCGCAGAACATAGCGGTTGCGTTCACTGGTACGGTCTGTGACGGTGATCCAGATGTGCTGAATGATGCCTTCTCCCTGGATCTCACCAAGTGTTACGGTCTCTCCTGCTTCTATTTTCGGGATACACGGGGAACCTTTTCTGGACGGACCAAGATCGCTGGATGCCATGCCGCCTTTTCCTTTTTCTCCATTCCGGTTTTCCCAGTTAATAGAACGGGACTGTCCGCTTTTCAGCTGGAAAATGTTTTGTAAACCACAATCAAACATCATATATTCCTCCTTTTGTTTTCTTTTGTTTTCTTTTGTTTTTTCTCTCTTGGAAGCTTTTGATTTCTGCTTTTTTGTGTGTCTGCCTTTCCTACCCTGCCATCATTTTTCCATTTTTCCGGAATTTTGTTTCTTTCATCCTTTTGCCGGAAAGACTGCTTTAAAACAGATGCCATCTTGTGTCCGCTCTGCGGTGATTTTTCCCTTATGTGCCTTTACAATTGCAGCTGCCACGAAAAGGCCGATTCCATAGCCGCCGCTTTCCCTGGCCCGCGACGCATCCGCACGGTAGAAGCGGTCAAAGAGGCGGTTGAGATCACCTTCCGGCAGGGTATCGCAGGTATTCTGCACCGAAAATTCTGCTTTTTTGCCGTTTTTTCGCCAGAAAATGTGGATTTTTCCACCCTCCGGAGTGTATTTAACGGCGTTATCCACAAGAAGAGAAACGAGCTGGTGGATTCTTGCGGCATCCCCTTCCATATGGAGTTCTTCTGCAATATCGCTCTGCAGCGCGATCTGTTTCGTAACCGCAGGGGCTTCAAAGGACGTTACGGCATCCATGATGGTTTCTGACGCATTCCATGTTTTCAGCTCCAGTTCTCCGCCACCTTCCTCCATTTTTGCAAGCGTCAGAAGCTGTGTTACAAGACTGTTCAGACGCTCAATCTGGTGATGAATGCTCTCCGTCCACTCGCTTAAGACCTCCAGCCCGCTTTTTCCCGGCATCATAATATCCAGGATCATGCCGTCATAGTTTCCGCTCTCTGCCCAGTCCGCAGCATCAATTCCATTATAAACAACATCTACAGAATAATGGTTATGTGTAAACACTGCTTCCAGCGCGTGCGCCATCTCTTTTTCATCTTCTGCCAGCAGCAGTCTCATATCGGTTCTCCTTATTTTGGTAATTTTCAGGATTCTCCGCCGGCGGCGGGTCGCTTCAGCGACATAATTCCCCCTCCGCCGCAGTGCGATCCTGCCCGGAGGGCTCTTTGAATTTACAGGAAAATTCAAAAACATCCGACCGGCACTTTTGCATGGGTGCTCGCAGCCGGATGTTCGGTTTGCATTCATTTTCTTTTTTTCTCTGCCCGTCTCCGCAGCAGCTCTTTTGCGCCTGCATACAACAGAAAATATACCGTCAGAATCATAACAACTACAATCCTGTTATCTTTCAGGCTGAAAAAAGAGGTCACATTGACTGCCGCCAGAAACAGCAGCAGTGACACACTGAGATCAATTTTTTCTTTTCTGTCGGCCAGCACCATTCCTGCGGCCGCCAGAACCAGAAGAACGGCAATTCTTGCAATCAGATTTGCCATTTTGACGCCTCCTTACTGTTTCCGGAAGGTAATTTCCCCGGTTTTATCATCCATACCATCGACAATGGCAAGAGATTCCAGATGAATGCCGCGGTCACGCAGCAGTTTTCCTCCGATCTGGAAACCTTTTTCGATGACAACGCCTGCTCCTACGAGCTCTGCACCGGAATCCTGTACCAGGGTTGCCAGTCCTTCCAGCGCTTTTCCGTTTGCCAGGAAATCATCGATCAGGAGAACTTTGTCTCCTTTTCCCAGAAATTCTTTGGAAACAATGATATCATAAACTCTTCCATGGGTGAAAGATTCTACTTTTGTGGTATAAACATCGCCGGCGATATTTTTAGTCTGTGTTTTCTTTGCAAACACAACCGGAACATTAAAAATTTCAGCCACAACACAGGCAATTCCGATTCCAGATGCCTCGATGGTCAGGATTTTCGTGATCTCCTCTCCCGCAAAACGACGCTGAAACTCTTTTCCGATTTCCCGGAACAGATTGACGTCCATCTGATGATTTAAAAAGCTGTCCACCTTCAGGACATTTCCCTCGCGTACTTTTCCGTCTTTGCGGATTCTGTCTTCCAATAACTGCATTTTTTTGAAGCCTCCCGAATTTTTATTATACCCATTGTACTTACTTCTCACTGGAAATGCAAGTCCAAATCCATCAAATTTCGCACTGTCTCAAATTTTATTCATGGCAGCCGCCGGTGTCTCTGCAGCAGAGATCCTCTTTCCGGTCCAGATCCTTTAATTCCCACGCGGCTTCGACCCGGAACGGAATTACCGATTCCCAGTGCCGTTTCAGCACCTTTTTCCCGCCGCGGTCGCCGGAAAGTTCTTTTAGTTCTGAAAAATAAGGTTTTGAGAACCACGCCGGATTGCCGCTCTCGCCGCCGCAGAAAACGCAGCCAAGTGGAGCCTTCTGCATCTCCATGGATTCCAGAAAGCGCTCCGCCGTCTCTTCCTTCAGGTACGGCTGATCCGCCACAAAACACGCACAGGCATCGGCATTTTGCTTCTCCGCCGCCTCGATTCCCGCGCGGATTGTATAGGAAATTCCTTTTTCGCTGTCCGGCGAAAACATCGTCTGCAGACGCCCGGCTTTTACCAGCGGCGCAAGCTCCTCCAGAATCCTTTCATACTGCGTCACAACCAGCAGTTCCCAGTTCTCATGCCTTCCGGCAATTTGGACCAGCCGGTCCAGCAGATGGCGGTACACCGCCTTTCCTTCCAGCGGATAGAGCAGCTTATTTTCCCCGAACCGTCTGCTGTTCCCGGCTGCCAGATAAAGTATCGTTACTCGCATTCTTTTTCCGCAATTCCCATTGCAATCTGCTCGCTCGTGATCGGCAGTTCGCGGAACCACAGACCCGTCGCATTGTAGACTGCATGTGCCAGCGCCGGAGCCGGTGTGTTGATGACGATCTCGCCGATCGATTTTGCACCGAACGGACCGGTCGGCTCGTAGCTGCTCCGAAACTCGACGCGCAGCCTGCCCATATCGAGGCGGGTCGGCACTTTATACTGCATAAACGAATTATTGATCATCTGACCCTTGTCCGTGTACTGGATATTTTCAAACAGCGTCATGCCGATGCCCTGCACCAGACCGCCCTCGACCTGTACGCGCGCAAGGTTCGGGTTGATGACGGTTCCGCAGTCGACAACGGCGGCATAATCGAGAATCCTGACCTCGCCGGTCTCTTTATCCAGCTCGATCTCGACCGCACCAGCCATATAAGGCGGCGGCGATACCGGAGAGCAGTTGCTTTCCGTCGCTTCCAGCGCGATGCCGTTATTGCACATGGCCGCTGTTGCGATTTCTTCCATCGTCATGCTGCTTCCGCTCTTTTCATGCACGACGCCGGTACCGGTAAATTCTGTCTCATCTTCCGGCACGTTCATCCGCTCTGCCGCCAGGGCACAGATTCGTTTCCGAAGCGTCATGCAGGCTTTTTCCACCGCTTTTCCGGTAATATACGTCGTACTCGATGCATAGGAACCGGAGTCATACGGGGACGTATCGGTATCTGCGCCGACAACGGTAATGTCATCCACATCACACTCCAGACACTCTGCCGCCATCTGGGACAGAATCGTATCGCAGCCGGTTCCCATATCGGCCGCTGCGATCAGCATCGTATAGCCGCCGTCGTCGTTGACTTTGATCGTTGCCGATCCGACATCGAGATTGGAAATACAGGAGCCCTGCATCGCCATCGCAATGCCGACGCTGCGCACCTTTCCATTTCCCATATCATGGCACGGATATTTCTCATCCCAGCCGATCATCTCTTTCGCACGCTCCACGCACTGGTCAAGCGCACAGCTGTTTGCCGTTTCGCCATAGTAAGCCGGCATGAACTGTCCCTCACGGACCATGTTCTGCTCCCGGATCCGGATCGGATCGATGCCAAGACGCGCTGCCATCTCACTGACAGCAGATTCTACGGCAAAGATACCCTGCGTCGCACCGTATCCGCGGTAAGCACCGGCTGACATTACGTTGGAATACACAACATCATACGCAAACCGGTAAGCCTCAAGAGATCCATACATCGGAATCGATTTGTGGCCGGAAAGGCCGACCGTTGTCGGTCCATGCTCGCCGTATGCACCCGTGTTGGAAAGTGTATACAGATCGATCGCACGGATTCTTCCGTCCTTCATCGCACCGAGGCGGATCGTTACTTCCATCTCATGGCGCGGTGTGGATGCTGTCTGGGACTCTTCTCTCGTAAAGATCATTTTCGACGGTTTTCCGGTTTTCCAGGTTACAAACGCCGGGAAAATTTCGGCAACCACCGTCTGCTTCGCTCCGAATCCGCCGCCGATTCTCGGCTTGGAAACACGGATCTTCGATTTCGGAATGCCGAGTGCATTGGACAGAATGCGGCGCGCATGGTAAACGATCTGGGTCGAGCTCAGCACATTCAGCCGTCCGTAGGTATCCATAAAGCAGTATGTCCGGAACGTCTCCATCATCGCCTGCTGGGCTGCGCGTACATGATACGTATGCTCTACGACCTCATCGCACTCTGCGAGCACGGCTTCCACATCTCCGTTGTGATCTTCCGCACTTGCACAGAGATTTCTCTGATTGTCCGCACCGACCGGACAGAGCGATTTCCAGCTTTCCTCCGGATGCACCAGCAGTTCATTATCCTTGGACTGATGAAAATCCAGAATGGCCGGAAGCACTTCGTACTCTACTTTCAGGAGCTTCCGCGCACGGTCCACGCATTTTTCATCTTTTCCGGCAATAATCGCCACCGGATCTCCCACGTAGCGCACATGCTGATCGAGAATCAGACGGTCATACGGGCTTGGTTCCGGGTAGGTCTGTCCTGCCATTGTAAAACGCTGTTTCGGCACATCCTCCCAGGTATAAATCGCCTCAATGCCCGGAACACGCTCTGCTGCCGTCTTTTTCACGGATTTTACGATTGCATTGGCATGCGGACTCCGCAGTACCTTGACAATCAGACAATCCTTCGGCGCCAGATCATCTACATAAACCGGCTTTCCGGTTACCAGCGCGAGGGCATCCTTTTTGATCACCGGCTTATTCACACTGCAGAGCTGATCGGTTCTTCCCGACCAGTCCGGTTCATAGATATGATTTTCTCTGCTCATGACGCACCTCCCTGCTGCTTTTTCCAGGCAAGGAAATTCAAAATTCCCCGAAGCTGTCCTTCATATCCGGAACAGCGGCAGAGATTTCCCGCCAGATATTCTTTAATTTCTTCCTCACTCGGATCCGGATTTTCCCGGAACAGCGCAATCGCATTCATAATCATCCCCGGATTGCAGAACCCGCACTGCTCAGCGCCCTGTCCGGCAATAAAGGAACCAAATTCTTCTGCTTCCTCCTGCAGGCCTTCCAGCGTATCCACCTTACATCCATTCGCCCGCGCCGCAAGCACCGAACACGACAGCACCGGTTTTCCCTCCAGAAAAACCGTACACAGCCCGCAGTTCGACGTCTCACAGCCGCGCTTCACACTGTAGCATCCCTGGCTTCTCACAAAATCGATCAGGAGCATGTCTGCATCAATTTCCGCTTCCGTCTTCTTTCCATTTAAGATCATCGAAATCTTCATCACTGCTCCTCCTTCTTCTGAATTTCTTCCATACATCTGCGCAGCAGCACCCGTCCCAGATGATGACGATACTCTGCACTTCCGCGCATATTACTGCCATATGTAAACTGATCAGAAATCTCCGAAGCCGCCGCCTTCAGCTCCTCCGCAGATGCCTTTCCAGCCGCCAGCTTTTCCGCCAGCTCCGCCGGAAGCTCTACACGTGCCGCCTTTGCCGGTCTTGCCCCAAGCACCGCACATCCTTTTCCGTCTTCCACCCGCACCGCACACGTCAGCACCGGGAAATCCGTTCTGGAATTTCGATGACTCTGATAAACCGTAACACCCTCATGCTTCTTCACAATCAGCCTTACCAGCACATCCCTGTCTCTCTTTGAACAGGCAAACTCCGCCAGCGGCATCCGTCCCGCATGAACCAGCTCCACCTCCGTATCCAGCGCCAGAAACAGCGTCAGCACATCCGAAAATCCAAATCTGCCGAAAATACTGCCTCCCACCGTAGCCAGATTCCGGAACTGCACCCCGACAATACTCCGCACACTCTCCCGTGCCGCACCGTCGGTATAAGCATTCAGCCCCTCATGCTCCTCCATCTGCCGCAGCGTCACCATACATCCAATCGAAAACTCCTCCTCGGACTCTTCAATCTGATCCAGTCCCAGCCCGGACAAATCAATCGCCGTCTGCACCTGCCTCTGCCCCATCTTCGTCCAGAGCATCCCGCCCAGGATACAGGCGCTTCTCTTCTGATTCAGCTCATACGCCTCCTCCAGCGACCCCACCCGGACATAATCCTTAATCTTAATCATACTTACCCTATATCCTCCATTTTTACTCAATATAGAAGCCCATATATTTGATATTATACCCGACCTGCTCCCCCCTTTCAACTTTTTTCTATTTTTTTCAAAAAAACCCTTGCATTTTCCCTCCACATCCAGTATAATCATTCAATGTCGGAAGTCATTCTGACACAAAACAAAATACGTGGACGGATTCCCGAGTGGCCAAAGGGGACAGACTGTAAATCTGCTGCAAATTGCTTCGATGGTTCGAATCCATCTCCGTCCATATGCCGCAGTGGCGGAACTGGCAGACGCCCGGGACTTAAAATCCCGTGGGTAGTGATACCCGTACCGGTTCGATCCCGGTTTGCGGCACGATTAAGAGCTCTGATTCATACGAATCGGAGCTCTTTTTCCATTTCTATTTTTCAACCTTCCGCCCCCACTACCAGCCTCGCCGCCGCATCACGCAAGACCGAACGGGCGGCGGCGAGGCGTCCGTCACTCCTCGCATCTATGCAGTACCACTCCCGATAACGGCAGCAAATCCATCTCCAGTATGCCCGCCGGTGCCTCGATTTCTTTCTCCTCCGAAGAAAATCCCACCGCATCCGTCGCAAACACCTGCGTCAGCTTCGCCACCGAACTCCGGTTAATCCCGGTAAGCCACACCGGAATCTCCACATGCACCCTCTCATTCCGGTTATTAATCACCACAATCACCTGCTCCTCCTGATTAAACCGTCCATAAGAAAGCACATTATAATCATGGTGCAAAAATTTCAGCGATCCCATCGCCAGCACCGGAAATCTCCGATGCACCGCAATCATTTCTTTATAGAATCGGATCAGCTCCTGATCCTCCTGTCCCCAGGGATACGTCCTCCGGTTATCCGGATCCGTAAACCCAACCTGGCCGGCCTCATCCCCATAATACAGCGTCGGCGCCCCCGGCCACGTCATCTGAATCACAACCGCCTCGCGCAGCACCGCCTTATTCGTATTCTCCGCAGCCGCATACGGCCCAACATTCGCCACACGCCCCACACGATGATTCGTTCTCGTGAGGAACCGCGAATGATCATGATTATCCAGCTCATTCATCGCCGTATACAGCGAAGGCGCATAAAACGCCGGCATATGATACGTCATCGCCCCGATAAAACTCTCACTGTTTCCGAGAAGCCCCTGGTTAAACTCATCACTGTGCTTCTCCATACCCGTGAGGAACCAGGAAACCGGCTCCATAAACGCATCATAGTTCATCACCGTATCCCACTCGTCGCCCTGCAGCCAGCTCATCGCATCGCCGTAGTGCTCCGCCAGAATAATCGCCTCCGGATTCGCCTCCTTCACAACGCGCCGGAACTCCTTCCAGAACTTGTGGTTAAACTCCGGGCTGTGTCCTAAGTCAGCGGCCACATCCAGCCGCCAGCCGTCCGCATTAAACGGCGGAGAAACCCACTTCGCGCCGATGCGCATAATATCCTCCATCAGCTTCTCCGAACCCTCGTAGTTCAGCTTCGGCAGCGTATCATGGCCCCACCAGCCGTCATAAAACTCATTGTACGGCCAGTTATGCTCATTATAAAACTTAAAAAACGTGTGATACGGACTGTCCTGCGCCACATACGCGCCCGGCTCATAGCCCTTTCCGGCCTCGTAAATCCGCTCGCGGTCCAGCCACTTGTTAAACGAACCACAGTGGTTGAAAACGCCGTCCAGAATCACCTTCATGCCGCGCTTGTGCGCCTCCTCCACCAGGTGGATAAACAGTTCATTGCTCGCCTCCAGGTTCGCCCTGTTCGTCACACGGTCAATATACCGCGTTGCCCGCGTATTGTCCTTGTCGCCCGGCCAGAGCAGATCGCCTTCGTCGGAGACAATCTTTCCGAAATGCGGATCAATATAGTCATAATCCTGAATATCATACTTATGGTTCGACGGCGAAACAAACACCGGATTCAGATAAATGACCTGCACACCGAGATCCTGCAGATAATCCATCTTGTCAATGACGCCCTGCAGATCGCCGCCGTAGAAATTGCGGACATCCATCTGCTCCGGGAAGCGGTTCCAGTCATCCACCTTGTTGACCTGCTCACCGATATAGCTGTACTCTCCCGTCAGCACATCGTTGGACGGATCTCCGTTGCAGAAGCGGTCCACAAAAATCTGATACATGACAGCGCCCTTCGCCCAGTCCGGCGTATGGAAGCCCGGGATAATGCCGAAAGAGTACATCTCCTGCAGCTCTCTTGTGACACCGAGCTTGTTGTAATAACAGACCACGCGGCCTGCCTGAATCTCAAAAAAATAGCGGATCGGCTCATTTCCGACCGGAATCTCGATCTCGTAATAATCAAAACCGTTCCGGACCAAACCGACCTGCATCTGTGCACGGGTGGAACCGCTGATGAAATAAACCGCATCTACATTATTTTTCAGGGTACGGAACCGGATCTTCACCGTGTCGCCCGGGTTCGGCTCAAACGGAATCTGATACTGCGGGGATTCATCGCTGTAGAGCGCATGCTTGTTGAACATCGCCCGCATCTGTGACATATACTGCTGCATTCTTGTTTTATCCATGAACTAACGCCTCTGTCTTTCTCAATCATTCATTCCTTATATTTTACCCCACACCGCCATGTAATACAACCTTTTTCTGAACACATGTAACGATTGTGTTTATTGGATTTTTATACAGTAAAAGAGCCAGCGGGGTACGCTGGCTCTTTTGGAGAAGGTATTTCTCTTATGGGGTGTAGCAAAAACTATATAATGTATTGGGGGGTTTTTACAGTTATTATAGTACCATACGTCCCTCGAAAAGTCTGCACAAATCGCGATTTTTTTTCATTTGATTCTTATTCAAAATAACGATGAATTTTTCCGGCGTTTCGGATTTTCTGTTTTAATTTGCACAAACGCCCGTAAAATCGCAGAAAAAAACCTGCAAAAAACTTTTTTTGTTCTCTGCAGGTTTTCTATTGCAAATAAAAAGATATCAGATTTCTCCAGAAACTTCCGGTGCTGTTCCTGTCATCTGTGCTTCCTGCTCAAAAATGGCTTCGAATTCAGCACGGCTCAGCTTCTCTTTTTCCATCAGCTGCTTTGCACACTCATGCAGCACATAGGAATGCTCCAGAATAATCTGTTTCGCCTGATCGTGGCATTTCTCGATCATCTGGCGGACTTCCTCGTCGATGGCTGCGGCTACATTCTCGCTGTAGCTCTTCGTATGGCCCCAGTCGCGGCCGATGAAGACCTCATCCGAGTCGGAATCGTAAGCGACAAGACCAAGGTTCTCAGACATACCGTACTTCGTAATCATGGAACGCGCGGTAGCCGTCGCCTGTTTGATATCCTGGGATGCGCCCGTTGTGATATCGTCGAAGATCAGCTCCTCTGCCACACGGCCGCCGAGGCATACGGTGATGTACTGCATCATTTTGCCTCTCGTCTGGAACATATCATCGTTCTCCGGCTGCGGCATCGTGTAGCCCGCTGCACCAGGACCTGTCGGGATAATAGAGATCGTATAGACCGCCTCCATATCCGGCAGCATATGGAACAGGATCGCATGGCCTGTCTCATGGTATGCGGTGATCCGTTTTTCTTTATCCGAAATGACTTTACTGCGCTTCTCCGCACCGATGCCCACTTTGATGAAAGCAGACTTGATATCGGACTGGCGCACAAATCTTCTGCGGTCCTTTGCCGCCATAATCGCTGCCTCGTTCAGCAGGTTCTCCAGCTCTGCGCCGGTGAAGCCTGCGGTCGTCTGCGCGATCTGTTTCAGATCCACATCCTCGGCCAGCGGTTTGTTCTTTGCATGGACTTTCAGGATTTCCTCACGGCCCATGACATCCGGCGGTCCTACAACCACGCGGCGGTCAAAACGGCCCGGACGGAGAATCGCCGGATCCAGGATATCGACACGGTTCGTCGCTGCCATCACGATGATGCCCTCATTGACGCCGAAACCATCCATCTCAACGAGAAGCTGGTTTAATGTCTGCTCTCTCTCATCGTGGCCGCCGCCCATGCCGGTGCCTCTTCGTCTTGCCACGGCGTCGATCTCATCGATGAAGATGATGCACGGCGCATGTTTTTTTCCTTCCTCAAACAGGTCGCGGACACGGGAAGCGCCGACGCCGACGAACATTTCCACGAAATCCGATCCGGAAATGCTGAAGAACGGCACGCCTGCCTCTCCTGCAACAGCTTTCGCCAGAAGGGTTTTACCGGTTCCAGGAGGGCCCACAAGAAGAACTCCTTTCGGGATTCTCGCGCCGACCTGTGTATATTTCTCCGGTGCTTTCAGGAAATCGACCACCTCAACAAGGTCTTCTTTTTCCTCTTTTAAGCCCGCAACATCGCGGAACAGGACTTTTTTGTCTTTGTCGGTGGACATATGGGCGTTGCTTTTTCCAAAATTCATCATTTTGTTTCCGCCGCCTCCACCGCCGCCCATGGAGCGGTTCATCATCGACATGCCAAAAAGAAGGATCATACCGAGCAGCAGGGCCGGCAGGACGGATGTCATGAAAATGCTGTCTCTCTGGACATTCTGCACGGTGTACGTTACATCAGCATCCTCCAGAAGGCTGATAGCTGCGTTTACGTCGGTCACATTGACCGTATAACTGTCACCGCCCTGCTCCTGTACCACGACGGAGCCGGTCGGCACTTCTTTGTTCTGGACAATCTGCGCGGATGTCACTTTGCCGTCTTTTACGGCGGTTTCAAATTTCTGCTGACTTGGGCTGCTGCCTGCGCTGATTTTTCCGGTGATGTAGAACATGGCAAGCACGATAATCACCATAAACGCCGCGTAGAGTCCAAATCCACTGCGCTGTCTGTTCATATTTTCTTTTTACTCCTCGTCTTCGTGAAACTCCACTACTCCGATGTATGGAAGATTCCGATATTTCTGTGCGTAATCCAGACCGTAGCCTACGACGAACTCGTCCGGGATATTAAAGCAGGTATAATCTACTTTGACATCGCACACTCTGCGCTCCGGCTTGTCGAGCAGAGTACACAGGTGTACGGATTTCGGATTTCTCTTTTTCAGGATGTCGATCAGATAGTAAAGCGTTCTTCCGGAATCGATGATATCCTCCACGATCAGAACGTCTTTTCCTTCCAGCGGCTGATCCAGGTCTTTTACAATACGGACAACTCCGCTGGACTTGGTGTCATCGCCGTAACTTGATACGGACATAAAGTCAAGGCTTACCGGCACTGTGATGCGTTTTGCCAGCTCGCACATAAAGAATACGCCGCCTTTTAAAACGCAGATCAGGTGCACTTCTTTTCCTGCGTAATCGCGGTTGATCTGGTCTGCTACTTCTTTAATTCGTCTGTCTACTTCTTCTTCGCTTAATAATACTCTGATTGTCTCTTTCATCTGTTTTCCTCCTTACCAACGCCAATCTGTATCTGCAGAACTGCTTTCGTGTCTTCCCCGACACGGCCGCTCTCTCCTCTGCGATACCCCACGACCCACCAGATCTCCGGTCCGTCGGCGAGCAGCAGAATGGAATCCCGCTCCTCTTTCGGTATCTTGGCATCAATCATATAATCTTTTAGTTTCTTTTTCCCGCCTTTTGCGGTTACTCTCAGATAATCTCCGCTTCTTCTCGTGCGGAGGACAAGACCGTCTTTTATTTTATCACAGTCAAAGCATTTCGTATACTTTTTTTCTTCAATTCTTTCGGGAAAAACCGATGTTTTTTTCACAATCGTGACTGGATTTTCTGCAAATGCGAGACTTTTTTCCTCTTCCCACCCGGCCGGAACCGGAATTGGAACTTCTTCGCCGCTTTTCCTTTTCCGTTCTTCTTTTAAATGCACTCCCTGCTTTTCCAGGCGGAGCGTCTCGTATCCGCGCACGGCGGTGATTCCATACGGCAGGCAGACACTTTTTCCGACCTGCTTTTCAAAAAGTTCCCGCACAGATTCCAGATGCTCCCTGGTAAGATCCTTCCGTTTTCCCGCCAGCTGTTCCAGAACGCGCCGGATCACGTAGCGCTGCAGAAGAGGCGCTTCGCTGCTCACCGCATCACGCAGCACAACCGCATTTTTCTCTGCGGATGCATACCGCTCCATCAGCTGATCCGTCTGCTGCTCCAGATATTCCTCCGTTTCCAGCAGGTCCAGCGATGTCTGTGCCATATGCGCGGCGGCACGCGGATTGACCTCTTCGGTCAGATACGGCAGCACATGGTGGCGGATTCCGTTCCTCGTGTAAGCATCCTCTGCATTCGTGCTGTCCTCACACCAGGAACACTTCCGGCTTTCCAGTTCCTGCCGGATCTCTTTTCGTCCGACGCAGAGAAGCGGACGGATCACATTCCCCCGCACGGGGCGTAAGGAGGCAAGTCCGGCCAGCGACGTTCCCCGTGCCAGGTGATGCAGCATCGTCTCCGCAACGTCATCCTGGTGATGGGCGAGCGCAATTTTCACTGCCCTCTGCTCCTTTGCGCACGCTGCAAAAACTTCCTGCCGCGCCGCGCGTCCAGCCTCCTCCGTCGAGAGATGCTTTTCTTTTGCGATCTTCTCCACGGGACAGGAATAGAGATAGAACGGAACATCATATTCCCGGCACAGATTTTCTGCAAATGCCGCATCCCGCCCGGCTTCCGCGCCGCGCAGGTTATGGTTGACGTGGACAGCCAGCAGCGAAAAGCCAAGCGGCTCCTGCAGTTCCCGCAGCAGATGAAACAGGCAGACGGAATCCGCGCCGCCGGAGAGGCCGAGCAGCACGCGTTCGCCTGCCGTTACCATATGATACTGTTCCATAAAGGCTCTTACTTTCTCTCGCATCCTTCGTTTTTACTCCTATTTTTTCCAGATTCTGGCGACCAGAACCGTCATATCATCCCGTGCGCGGCAGCCGCCGAGGCGCAGCACGCGTTCCAAAAGCTCCCGGGCAAATTCCCGCGGCTCGCTGTTTTTCACTTCGAGAAGAAGCTGCTTCATCTGCTCCGTCCTGTCCCCGGGCAGCGCGTCCAGCACTCCGTCCGTCATCATCACAAGGTAATCACCGTCGTACAGCTTTTTCGTTGTGGTATCAAAATCCGTCTGGGAAACGAGACCTGCGGCAAGACTGGTTGACTCCACAACCTCCACCCACGTATCCCGCCTAAGGAACGTCGGCGATGCACCTCCTTTCAAAAAGCTGCAGACGCCTGTGTAGAGATTAATCGAAGCAACATCAAACGTGGAAAACATCCCTTCCTTTGGCTGCAGCAGAAGCATCGAATTGATCATCCGTGCCGCCATGATCCGCGGGAATCCGGCGCGCAGGAACTGTTCAAACAGCTCCACCACCGTCTCGCTCTCCCTGTTTGCCTCGATCCCGGAACCCATGCCGTCCGACAGGCAGAGGACAAACTGGCCGTTTTCGCAGAGCACACTGTAATTGTCCCCGGAGATACTCTCCTGCTCCTTGGTGATGCGTCCCACACCGTAGAGAACCTGGAATTTCACATCCTCCTGAAACAGCACCGTCTGGTATTCTCCGCTTAAGACCTGTGCCCCGTCGCGTACCGCAACCATCGGGATTCCGCACAGGGAACCGATCAGTTCCGCCGTCTGGCGAAGCGTGATCCGGCAGTGACGGCCCGCTTTGACCGTCATATAGATCTGTAAATGCTCTTTCGGCCGCTCCTGGAGCCAGATTTTCTGGACGAAAGCCCCGTTTTTCTTCATCTGGCGGCAGATTTTTTCCGAGAGCTCGTCCGGCAGACTGTTGAGGCTGTACAGATCACACGCGGCGCGGTCCATAATCCCGGCGACTTCACTTAACTGTTCTGCCACCACGCGGCGGCTCTCCGCCACACGCCCCGACCAGAGCGCCGCCTGGCGTTCCTGCTGGTAGCGGTTCCAGAACAGTTCCAGAAAGCGGGAGCCGTTCAGGCAGGAGGCGTTCCATTCGCCTTTTGCACGGCTGATCTCGTCCTCATCCCCGTCGGCGATTGTCTGAAGAAGTTCCTGGCACCGCTCGCGCGTCAGGTTTCCGTACTGCTCCCAGCACCACGACGCCTTCGCACAGCGGCTGCAGACTTCCTGCTGTTCTTTTTCCAGAATCTTGTCCACCCGGCCCGTCTCCGGCATCACACTTTTTGACGGCATCTGGTAAAAGCTCTCTGCCAGAACGCGGAACGAATCGGCGTAGTGCTCCATCTGCAGTTTCTGCGGATGATTGTCATAGACGGCCGCTTCCCGGCGGCTTCTTCTGGCTTCCAAAAAAATTTTAGCCATGTCCCCTGCTGACAGCAATGCGCCGATCAGGAACATGGCAATGATCCACTCCGGCATGTTCCGCTCCTCCTCTCTTTGTTCTGGACTTCAAAGGGGACTGCGAAATCATGCCCTTTCTTTATCTGTTTTGTTTATTTCGACTGGGATTCTTTAAATAAAATCTCATTATCCTTTACCATGCCAAGTTTTTCTCTTGCCGTTTTTTCTATGTACTCATCGGTCTGCATGTATTCTTTCAAGGCGGTAATATCATCGGTGCGCTGCTTCTCCTCTTCAATCTGGCTGTCCAGACTGGAAAGACGGGATGCATTTGCATTGACCTTCTGCTGAAGGCTGATTCCCTTTACGGTAAGGACTGCAACCAGGCAGCACAGGACTATGGTAATTGAGAACTCTGTTGTACGGCTCTTCTTTCTGACTTTTTTCCTTCGGCCAGAATTCTTTTCTTCCCTTTCTTTCATTCTTTTCTTTACCCTTGCTTTCTATTTTCCAACCATCTGCAGCCAAACTATCTGTTGTTTTTCGTCCGCAGACTTGTTTCTTTTGTTCTTACATGTGTAGTTACATCTTACCGTTCTTCCCATGAAATTTCAACCTTTTTCTCCGTTTTTTCATACTTTTTACCAGCCATTTTCCTGGAAAAGCGAGGATTCGCCCTGCTTTTTTGATTCCCTTTGCCAGAAGTTCCGGAAGAAAGCGTCCAAACGATGCGTGGTACAATGCAGCGCCCCCAAGGATGCCGCCAAACAGATACCCACGGAGAATGCCGCTGTTCTCTCCGTAAATCCGTACAAACAGATACAGCGCTGCCGCAATCCAGTAGCAGAGGTCCTCTGCAGATACCGCCGCATGGCTGTGGCGGATCAGTTTCCGCGCTGTCTTGATCAGATCGTACCAGAACCCCAGGACTGCCCCCTGCCAGATGGAACAGGCGAGCAGAATCAGCTCCCGGGTGACATACGCACTCATTTTTACCGGAACAGCCGCGCAAGCGCAGACCCCTTCTTCTGCTGCGGCCCATGTTCCGTATAGACCAGGCTGTCGATGCTGCCTTCGATATCCGCCTCTCCCTTTTCCAGCTCCAGGCGGCCCACATGCAGCTCTTTTCCGCGGATGGTAAGAACACCGCAGACGGTCACGAGCAGAACTTCGTTCTCATCAAAGCTTTTCACATCCTGCACGCCGCCAAGAGAAAGTGTTTTCCGCTGTTCCAGCAAAAGGCGGTGCACCTGTTCGTTCATCTCCCCCATGCAAAAAACCTCCATACAATGGTCTATACACCCATTATATGAAGGTTTTCTCTTTTTATTCGCTGCACATGAATCCTGCCGCACTTCTTATAAGTAGCGGTAAAGCTCCTGTGCTTCTTCTTTTTTCACGGTTTCCTGCACATTCAGCACTTCTACCCTGACGGATTTACTTCCGAACTGAATTTCCAGTACATCTCCTGCCTTGACCTGTGCGGATGCTTTTGCCGGTCTGTCATTGACGAGGACACGGCCTGCATCACAGGCTTCATTGGCTACGGTACGCCGCTTGATCAGTCTTGATACTTTTAAAAATTTATCTAAGCGCATAGATTTTTACTTAGTTCATCATGTCCTTTAAAGCTTTTCCTGCTTTGAATTTCGGAGTTTTGGAAGCTTTGATTTCCATGGTCTCGCCAGTCTGCGGATTTCTTCCTTCTCTTGCTGCTCTTTCGGATACTTCGAAGGTACCAAAGCCTACCAGCTGAACTTTCTCACCTTTCTTTAATTCTTCAGATACTACATCGATAAATGCTTTTAAAGCAGCCTCTGCATCTTTTTTGGATAAATTTGTCTGCTCAGCCATAGCTGCAACTAATTCTGTTTTGTTCATGAGTTTTACTCCTCCTGTATCTTACATTTGTTTTTTACATGGTACGCGGGCCCGCTGATACACACGACCTGCCCTGCCGGCTGTTTTTCTTCCGGATGATCAGTCTGTTACGTTGACCGGCTTTTTCGCGTAGCTGTATATATTTATATACTAATGCGTCTCTCTTGTCAAGAAAAAAGTCCCCCATACCAGCGGTTTTATGGCGATTTCTGCCAAAAACAGACTCTTTTCCACCGCACGGTTAAAAGAAGGATCCCTTAACAAACCGCAGCCAGTCTGCCTGCTGCGCATTAAGTGTTTTTAGTTTCTCCGTATTCCGCCCGGATATCCACGATTTTCTGCTTCCGTAGTAGCGGTTTGCCAGTTTCCAGTATTTCCACGGATAGGAAAGATAGAGGCGGAGTGTCTCGATTTCCCCCTCATCGAGCGGCCGTCTGGCACTGTAGGCGTTTAAGATCCGTTCTGCCGCGCGCTCGCTCCAGCCATGTTTTTCCAGAATTTTCCGCATAAAATAGCCAAGATCTGCCACCTGGAGATCGAAGTTCCACTTGTCGAAATTGACCGCCGTTTCGCCTCTGCCGTTTTCCAGCAGAATATTGTGCTGGCTGAATTCCCCGTGGCAGACGGCGCCTTCTTCGTCCGCCCGCTGCCGCAGTTTTTCATAGGAAGAAGCTTTCATTTCCGCGGCCGCCCGCTCTCCCTGTTCCAGATACGGACCGGCGCTTGCCAGCAGCAGTTTTTCGAACTCATTTTTCTTCTTTTTTGTCTGCAAATACTTTCGGATCTTTCGAATTTCCACATTGTGGCGGATGCACTCCTCCACGAGGGATTCCCTCCGGTATTCCATTTTCACCGGCAGATGAGCTGCCGTATGTAGCCGCGCCAGCGCGTCCGAGGCGCGGATAAGATCCTCACTGTTTCCCGTCTCACATTCCCGGCCCGGGTACCAGTTCCGCACAATGTACGTTCCTCCGTCGTCCCCGCGCGTTGCAAGCGCTCCCTCTTCGTTCCGCAGAATCTGATCGCACCGCAGGAGCCCCGACTCCGTGATGCGGCACTGTAGAAGATACCGCTGCTCCAGTTTTTCCGCCGCCGTCCCGAACTCGCTGATCAGCTTATCCCCCTGTTCGGTGTGGCACAATAAAGCGCCCCGCACCCGCATTGTACCGGAAGCCGTAAGACCGTAATGGGACAGCACACTCAATCCATAATCATACAAGAGCCTGACTCCTTTCCCTGTTGTGATCGTTTTTGGGGTCACGATTCAATGTATGCGTATCCGCCCTGTGCCATGCATACTGGTTTCTGTTTTTTCTTTCATCTCAAAAGCAATGTTAAAAGTATTTTCTTTTTCTCTTATTTTATTGTTTTTAATTTCACCGCATGGTAAAATATTCCAAACTTGACAGGGTGAAAAACACCTGTTATGGGGTTCTCTAAAATCATTTTATTTTAAGGAGGGTTTTTATGATTTTCTTACCACAGCCATCTTCCCTTTCCTACGGAGAGGGCACCTTTACAATTCACTATGACAGCCGCATTTTTCTCGATTCCGAGAGCCCGGCTGAGCTTTTTTCTGCAGCACAGCTTCTGCAGCAGGAGATTGAGACACAGACGGGATTCCGTCCTGCCATCTGCCGCCGTCATCAGCCGGTGGGATCACACCTGATCTATCTGACTGCCTCTCCGGAATTATCCCGTGAGGCTTATACCCTCGCTGTCACACCGGAAAACATCACGATCTGCGGATCTCTGGAAAGCGGCGTTCTCTACGGCGTGCAGACACTCCGTCAGATGATCCGCCAGGCAGGTGCTGTTCTTCCAACCGTCCTAATCTCCGACAAACCGGCCATGGAAAACCGCGGCTTCTACCACGATGCGACCCGCGGACGTGTTCCGACGCTTTCCTATCTGAAACAGCTTGCCGACACCTTGAGCTTCTATAAAATCAATCAGCTTCAGCTCTACATCGAGCACAGCTATCTCTTCGACGATCTGACCGAGATGTGGCGCGACGATACACCGCTCACTGCAGAGGACATCCTCGAGCTGGACCGCTACTGCAGGGGACTTGGCATTGATCTCGTTCCGTCGCTTGCAAGCTTCGGCCATCTGTACAAGCTGCTCTGCACGAAATCGTATGCACATCTGTGCGAACTGGAAGGCTCTGCTTCGGCTCCGTTCTCCTTCTATGACCGCCAGGCGCACCATACGCTCGATATCACAAACCCGGAGAGCCTCTCCCTTGCCAAACACATTCTTTCCGAATATATGCAGCTCTTCTCCTCGAAGTATTTCAATCTCTGCGCGGATGAAACGTTTGACCTTGGAAAAGGGGCTTCCCGCGCACTCGCCGAGGAAAAGGGAACCACCGTCATCTACACCGAGTTTGTGACAGAGCTTGCCAACTATATCACTGAATCCGGCCGCACGCCGATGTTCTGGAGTGATGTCATCAGCCAGGAGCCGGAAGTTTATCATCTCCTGCCGAAGAACCTGATCTGCCTCCACTGGGATTATGCGTCAAATGTTTCATCGGAGCGTCTGACCCGCCTTGCCAATTCCGGTGCCGAGCATCTGTATGTATGCCCGGGCGTACAGGGATGGAACCAGCTCATCAACAAGTATCATGAGGCGTATGAAAACATTTCCAGAATGGCGCGCTACGGCCACGAATGCCATGCGATGGGACTTCTGAACACTGACTGGGGCGATTACGGCCACATCAATCACCCGGACTTCTCCCGCATCGGCATGATCTACGGCGCGGCGTTCTCCTGGAATGCAGACATTCTGCCGGAGGAGGAAATCAACCGCCAGATTTCCGTGCTGGAATTTGGTGATGCTTCCGGAAAACTCGTTTCCGTGCTCGATCTTCTCTGCCATCAGGATGCGTATCCGTGGCGCACTGCCGTTATGGTACAGGAAGCACTCGAACTGCATCAGGACAAAGAAGAGGCTGCCGAACTGCTCCGCTCCTGCGCGGAAGGCGATGCGGATGCAGCAAATGCTTCGATCGACGCGCTCTGCGCCGTTCTGTACGAGAAAGCCGGCACCGTCCGCCCGGAGAACCGTCCGATGATCTATGCGTACCTGCTCGCCGCAGACGGCCTGAAAGTGCTGAACCGCCTGCTGCCGTTCCTGCGCGCTTCCCTTCTTTCCGAGGGCACTCTGCCGGAGAAAGAAGACTGTTTTGCGCTCGCCGGAGATCTCGAACGGTGGCTGCACAGCTATAAAGAGCTGTGGCGCACCGTATCCAAGGAGAGCGAACTGTACCGCATTGCCCATGTGTTCTGCTGGTATGCGGATCTGCTGCGTGATCTGAACGCATAAAACCAGCAAAAAACAAAAGAGAGCCGGGGACGGATTGTTCTGTCCCCGGCTCTCTTGTTTGCCGTTTTGGCTTTACAGCAGTGTTTTTACGTACTCTGTCAGGTATTCTTTTGTATTCTTCGCCGGATCTTTCATCACTTCTTCCAGCGCCGCGTTCAGGCATTCGCCGATTTTCGGGCCTTTTGGGACACTGAGTTCCATCAGATCTTTGCCGGAAACGGCCAGCGTTTTCAACGTAAAGCAGTCGCCGTTATCGAGAATTTCTCTGACGCACTCCCTTACCTTCCCGATCCGTTCCAGGGTTTCCTCCCGCTGGTACAGGCTTTTGGCCATCGTATCGGCTTCCTGCACGATCATCAGTTTTCCGAACAGCTCCGGGCCGAGTTTGTTCAGAATACGGCGGATCACCGGTTTCTCCGGAGCCATGCGGCAGTCATGCCAGCGGATCAATGCTGCGACCTGGCGGATGGTTTCGTTGTCGAATTTCAGACGGCGCAGAATCGCTTTCGCCATTTTCTCCCCCGCCGGTGCGTGGCCTTTAAAATGATCGATGCCGGCCTCATCCGTTGTGCGGCACGCCGGTTTTGCAATGTCGTGGAGCAGCATCGTCCAGCGCAGAATCGGATCTGCCGGAACGTGCTGCAGAGCGGCAATCGTGTGCTCACCGACATTATAGCAGTGGTGCGGATTGTTCTGCGGCGTTTTCATCAGTTCATCAAACTCCGGCAGCACAATTTTTGTAATACCCGCCTCATAGACGGCCTCCATGTACTCCGGCCGCTTCGAGATCAGCAGTTTATTCAGTTCCACACGGATCCGCTCAGCGCTGATTTTTTCAAGCGTCGGCGCGAGTGCTATGATGGCATCCAGTGTTGCCGGATCGAGTTTGAAGCCGAGCTGTGCGGAAAAGCGGAGGGCACGCAGGATCCGCAGTGCATCCTCACTGAACCGCTCGGTCGGATTTCCGACACAGCGGATGACTTTGCGCTGTAAATCCCTGATTCCATCGAACAGATCCACAAGCCCCTCTTCGTTGTTGTATGCCATCGCATTGATCGTAAAATCACGGCGGCGCAGATCCTCAGCGAGGCTGGAGGTAAAGACCACTTCTTTCGGATGGCGGCCGTCCTCATACTCTCCGTCGATGCGGTACGTCGTGACCTCGTGCGCGCCGCTTCCGGCCAGAACTGTTACCGTTCCGTGCTCCAGTCCCGTATCCACGGTGCGGTCAAAAATTTCTTTTACCTGCTGTGGGGAAGCAGAGGTTGTAATATCCCAGTCGTCCGGCTCCCGCGCAAGAATCGTATCGCGCACACAGCCTCCGACCGCGTACGCCTCGAAGCCTTTCGCATGCAGGGAATCGATTACCATATTTACGCTTGGCGGCATTTTTATCTTCAAATTTGTTATCTCCTTTTTCTAAATCTGCTTTTCCAGTATAGCAGTTTCCTTTTTTTACCGCAAGTGTGGTTGCGGTTGTATTTTGGGGATTGCATGTGTATAATAGAGGTTAATAAAATTCGAAAGGGGATTTACATTTTTATGAAACTGGATCGTTACCGAAAATATGTCCGGGCCGGCGTTACTGCCTTTCTGGTACTTGCAGCGTCCATGATTTTTTACTACCTGCTCTTCCACCAGACTTCTGTGCGGACCGCCTTTCACAATGTCCTCAACATTCTTTCCCCCCTGATTGCAGCCCTGATTCTCGCCTATGTGATCAGCCCGATCATTAACTTCATAGAACAGCGGATCATCGCCAGACTCTTTGCCCGGCACAGAAAAACACAGTCGGTACGCTGCAAAAAGCTTGTGCGGGCGCTTTTGATTCTTCTGACGTACGTCGCCATGCTTTTCGCGCTGTACGGACTCATTGCGACCCTGATCCCGGAGCTGTTTTCAAGTATCGCAAACATCGTCTCCAACTTCTCCAACTACGCAAACAACATTCAGGATTTTGCCACAAAAGTGCTGGCGAATTACCCGGAGATGCAGCAGACGGCAGACCAGTACATCTCCACGTTCTCCGCAAAGCTTTCCAACTGGCTGACCAATGACCTGATGCCGATGCTCCGTACGTTCCTTCTGAACCTCTCCGGACAGCTCGTCAACATGGTTACGTTTTTCAAAAACATTCTGCTTGGCGCGATCGTTGCGATCTACATGCTGTACAACAAGGAAAGCTACATTGCCAAGCTGAAAAAAGCAGTCTACGCGCTGCTCGGTCTGGATCACGGAAATGCCGTGATCCGCGACTGCCAGTATGTGAACCAGGAATTCAGCGGGTTCCTCGTTGGAAAAGTCATCGATTCGATCATCATCGGTGCCATCTGCTATCTTGTGACGAGCCTGATCGGCACCCCGTACGCACTGCTGGTCAGCGTAATCATCGGTGTGACGAATATCATTCCGTTTTTCGGCCCGTTCCTCGGCGCCGTTCCGTGTCTTCTGCTGATCCTTCTGATCGACCCTCTGCAGGCACTGTATTTCCTGATTTTCGTCGTTCTCCTGCAGCAGTTTGACGGAAACTTCTTAGGACCGAAAATTCTCGGCGAGACGACCGGCGTGTCCAGCTTCCTTATCATCATCTCGATTCTGATCGGCGGCGGCTTCTGGGGTGTCTTTGGCATGATCATCGCCGTTCCGGTCTGTGCCATTATCTGCACGGTCTGCCGCAACTTCGCCAACCGTCGTCTTGAAAAACATCACCTGCCGGATGACGATGCGTTTTACTTCCACATGGACCACATTGATCCGGAAACGAGACAGGCGATCCCATATCAGAAAAAGAAGATCGACGAGGCCGAAGTCTTCCACTTTCCGGGCTACCGGCTGCGCAAAGCGCTGACAAAGCTGACCACGGAAGAGTCTCCGGTTGATGCGCCGTATACACCGGCAAAGCCTTCGACCGAAGAGAAAAACTCAAATTCTTCCGATTCCGATCAAAAATAAATCGTATCTTACAAAAATGCCTTCTGTGCAGACTGTTTCCATTCTGCACAGAAGGCATTTTCTTATTTTTGCTTTTTATTTCTCGATTACAACCGTGCTGAGTGTCTCTGCCGGAAGATCGACACGCATGATATGTCCGTTGACACGCAGGAAGCAGCCGGAATCCTCTTTTGTGCGGTTCAGCAGGATCACAACGTAGCTTCCGTCTGGATTGACTGCGGCCGTTACATCCAGGTTTGCTCCGTATTTGCTCCAGCCGATGCGTTTTGCACCCGGAGCAATATATTTGGAAATATGGCCGATGTAGTGGTACATGATCGGTTTGCGGTAATGGAAATCATCATCCACAATCAGACCTGAGGTGAATCCCATCGGTACGTGGCGCGGGCCGCCGTCGATGCTGTGAAAAAAGCGGATGCCGATATCCCCGTTTGCCGTAATCCATTCGAAATTGCTCTCCATGGTGCCCTCCCGTTTCTTGTCTTTTCGTGTATACAGACGAAGCGCGTCTGAACTTTCTGTTCGTTCAGGCGCGCTCCTTCTATTATCTTTTCTGCTACAGGGACATGGTAATTTCCCGCCCTGTGCGGTGGTATTTCTGAAAAGTGACTCCGGACGCCTTCATCATCCGTTTCGATGCGATCACGGACGGGGTGTCCGCGTACTTGTCGCAGTCGTAGATCACCGTTTTGATTCCCGCCTGGATAATCGCCTTGCAGCACTCGTTGCATGGGAACAATGTCACATACAGCTTGGCTCCCTCGAGGCTTCCGCCGCGGTAATTCAGGATGGCGTTCAGTTCACTGTGCGTTGTGTAAAGATACTTGTTTTCCAGCGGATTTTCACTTGTCTTTCCCCACGGGAACTCGTCGTCCGAGCAGCCTCTCGGGAAACCGTTGTATCCCATGGACAGAATCTTGTTGTCCTCGCTCACAATGCAGGCTCCCACCTGTGTGTGCGGATCCTTCGAGCGCATACCGGCAAGCTGGGCAACTGCCATGAAATATTCATCCCAGGAAATATAATCCTCTCGTTTATCGCTCATACCCATTTCCCCTGTGTTTTCTTAACGTACTTTGCTTCCGCTCTTATTTCGTACCGAAGATACGGTCTCCGGCATCGCCGAGGCCTGGTACAATGTAGCCGTGCTCGTTCAGATGGTCATCCAGTGCTCCGACGAAAACATCGACATCCGGGTGAACCTCATGCATTTTCTCGATTCCTTCCGGAGATGCGATGATACACATGAAGTGGATCTTCTTTGCGCCTTTTTCTTTCAGCATGGTGATGGCTGCCGTTGCAGAACCGCCGGTTGCCAGCATCGGGTCGGTTACAAATACTTCACGGCTTGCGATGTCTGACGGAAGTTTGCAGTAATACTCAACCGGTGCCAGGGTTTCCGGATCACGGTACAGACCGATGTGTCCGATTTTTGCTGCCGGAATCATAGCCAGCATACCTTCTACCATACCAAGACCGGCACGGAGGATCGGCACAACTGCCATTTTCTTTCCTTCGAGCTCTTTTACGGTTGTTTTGCAGATCGGGGTTTCAATTTCAACGTCTGTGAGCGGCAGCTCTCTGGTTGCCTCGTAGCACATCAGCATTGCAATCTCGCTGATCATCTCGCGGAACTCCTTGGAGCTTGTGTCTTTCTTTCTGATAATACCGATTTTGTGCTGGATCAGCGGGTGATCCATGATGACTGTTCTTGCCATTTTCCCTTCTCCTTTGTTTAAAATTTATTCATTTTCGCCTTCATGCTCAATCAAATGAATCCGGCGTTCGTGACGCTCTTCTCCGGAAAATGGAGTGTTCAGGAAGGTTTCTACGATTTTGATTGCAAGGCCAGGGCCTACAACGCGTCCTCCCATCGCCAGTACGTTGGCATCGTTGTGCAGGCGGGTTGCCTCTGCGCAGAAGCAGTCGGTGCAGAGTGCTGCACGGATTCCTTCCATTTTGTTTGCCGTGATAGAAATGCCGATTCCGGTTCCGCAGATCAGGATTCCCTTATCACACGTTCCGTTCTGGATCGCATGGCCTACTTTTCTGGCGTAAACCGGATAATCAACTGCCTCGTTGCTGTAGCATCCGAAGTCCTGATATTCCAGTCCCTGTTTATCCAGATATGCTTTTACCTCCTGCATCAGCTCATATCCGCCGTGGTCGCATCCTAAAGCTATCATTGTTCTTCCTCCTCTTTCAGCCGCGCAAGAACACCTTCAATCAGGAATTCCAGCGCTTCATAACATTTTCCGTATTCGGTAAGCGGTTCCCCGTAAAGGGCGGGGATGTCTCCTGCCAGCCGCAGAAATCCGGCGATCGTCTGCAGATGGGGCGCATCCGGGAAGTCCTCACGGATCTTTTCCCTCTGACTGTCCTCCATCACAAGAAGCAGCGTGTCGTCGTTGATGTCCTCCGCGGTAAGCGGTGTGGTGGTGTGGTCTTTGGCCGAAAGCCCGTTGCGCGCAAGCACTGCCTCTACCTTCTGGTTGACCGGCTGCGGAAACAGAACGACAAGCCCGCGGGAACCAATTTCCATCGGCCACGGAAGCTCTTTGCTCTGCAGAATCGCCTTCGCCATCGGTGCGCGCGCGGTATCGTCCGCGTCCACAAATAAAATCCTGCTGTAATGTTTCACTGTTATACCTCTGCTACTTTGTGGCCTGCGGCTTTTAACAGGCGGTTCATGATCGCCTGCCCCATACGCGGGGTGTCGAAAGCCTCGGAATAAATCACTTCCACGCCGTCCTCATCGAAGTCGCGCAGAATCGCAAACAGGTGATGCGCGATCGTCTCATCTTCGGCGCGCAGCCCGATGCTCTTGATATCTCCTGTGGTGTACTGCTCCCGTGTCTCATCGGTGCAGATTACGCCCACTTTCTTTCCTGCCTTTTCCTGTTCTGCGGCAAGGCGGTTGATTTCCGGAATCACCCGTTCCATCTCGCCCTGGATAATCGTAAGGTCTGCCTTCGGCGCATAATGTTTGTAGCGCATGCCCGGTGCCTTCGGACGCACATGGCTGTCCTCCGCAAGGATTCCCGGATCGACACGCACGGTTCCAAGCACTTTTTCCAGCATCTCTTTGTTGTAATAGCCCGGGCGGAGAATCGTCGGAATCTCCTCTGTAAAATCGACGATGGTGGATTCGAGGCCGATCTCGGCGTCTCCTCCGTCGATGATACAGTCAATTTTGTCCCCCAGGTCCTCGATCACATGCTCGGCTTTCGTCGGGCTCGGCCGGCCTGATGTATTGGCGCTCGGCGCTGCGATGAAGCCGCCTCCGGCTAAGATCAGTGCGTTTGCCACTTTGTTGCTCGGGTAGCGCACGGCTACAGAGGTAAGGCCTCCCGTCGTCTCGAGCGGAACGGCATTTGTTTTCTCAAAAATCATCGTCAGCGGTCCCGGCCAGCATGCGGCTGCCAGTTTGCGTGCACTCTCCGGCACGTTTGCCGCTACGGTTTCGAGGTCCTCCATTCTTCCGATGTGGACGATCAGCGGGTTGTCCGACGGACGGCCCTTTGCCGCATAAATTTTCTCAGAAGCTTTGGCATCCAGCGCATTTCCGCCAAGACCATATACGGTCTCGGTCGGGAATGCCGCCAGACCGCCGTTTTTCAGAATCTCTCCTGCTTTTTCGATCGCGCTCTGATCTATGTTATCTTCTGTCATCCTGGCAATCCATGCCCTCATATGTTTCTTCCTTCTTTCCATCTGTTCCAGCGCACAGTGTTTCCATCTGCGCACACTGTTTTAATTATACCATTTTCCGGCGCAGTTGAAAACCCTTGATTTAAAGAAGCTCTTTTAACTGAGCCGTGCGGTACGCCTCGATCAGTTCCTTTAATTCACGGATGCGCTGCCGGATCTGCCGTCCCTGATCCGTATCGCCGACTAACTGGCGCTTCATGTTGTACCGCACCGCCACCTGGCGGGAGACAATATCCTTCTCCTCCTGGATTGCTTTTTCCGTCGATTCAAACGGCTCGTGCGCGGTGAGGCTGAGGCCGTACGAGTTGTAAATCAGCGTGTAACCCGCGATGCCGGTTTCTTTGTGGTACGCCCTGCAGAAGCCGCCGTCGATGATCAGCACCTTGCCGCCGCATTTGACCGGGCTTTCACCGGCACTCTGGTGTACCGGGACGTGGCCGTTGATAATATGTACATTTTCACCGGCAAGCCCGAACTCCTGTAAGATCCGGTCCGCCGTCTCCTCTTTCTCGATCAGGCGGTAATACGCGTTTTTCACCTCGGTCCAGGTCTCTTTTTCTGCGAGGAAATACCGCTCAAATGTTGTCATCTTGTCGCGGCCGTACAGCGGGGAATTCGGCGCGGTCCACAGATACCACAGCGTATTGCGGCCCTGCTCCCGTTTTTTCGGATCGCGGCTTACAAATGCGCGGCGCACGTTGTGCTCGAGAATATCGTACAGTGCTTTTCCCTTGTATTTCTTTCCGTCGACCTGTACCTCTTTTAAGGTGCCGTCCTCATTCATCGGCATGCAGCCGTGGTACAGCAGATTTCCATTGTAGACGCGGTAGAGGCTTCCTTTTTTGAGCAGGAAATCGACGTGCGCCTGCAGTTTTTCGCTGTTTCGGAAGGCGAAGATCAGCTTATCGAGCACTTCTGCCTCTTTTTCTGTCAGCTCGTCCGGATGCGCCGGGTCGATCGTCGGAAAGCTCTTGTCGCGCAGAGCATACGTTTTCTCCCCAATCGCCACCGTTCCGTTCTGGTAATCGATCTTTTCCAGCAGACGGCGGTTTTCCATGCCGTACTCCGGGTTCTCACGGATCAGACGGTTCTCGAGCTTTAACTGCATTACGGTGATGGCCTTGTGCATGCGGCGCTCCAGCATCTGCTGGGAATTTCCGCTGTCCTCGCCGCCTTTTGCGGCAAAGCATTCGCACGGATCATCGCCGTACGTCTCGAGAGCAAAGGTGGCAAGCGGAAGCATATTGATGCCGTAGCCGTCCTCCAGCACATCGAGATTGCCGTAGTGGAGGCAGATGCGGATCGTGCTGGCCACGCACGCCGGCTGGCCGGTCGCAGCGCCCATCCAGAGCACATCGTGGTTGCCCCACTGGATATCGAGGGAATGGTAATTCATCAGGCAGTCCATGATTTTATACGGCTCCGGACCGCGGTCAAAGATGTCGCCGATGATGTGGAGATGATCAACAACGAGCCGCTGAATCAGCTCTGCCACGGCAATGATGAAGTTCTCGGCGCTTCCGATTTCGAGGATAGTCTGGATGATCGCCTCGTAGTATGCTTCTTTGTCGAGCACCTCCGGCTTTTCGGTGATCAGCTCCTCGATGATATAGCCATAATCCGCCGGCAGGGCTTTCCGCACTTTGGCACGGGTGTATTTGGAAGAAACGATTTTGCAGACGTCGATCAGGCGGTACAGCATGACCTTGTACCAGTCATCGATGTCCTCCTGCTGCTTTTTCTCCATCTCCAGGCGCTCTCTCGGGTAATAGATAAGGGTTGCAAGCGCACGTTTTTCCGAAATGCCGAGCGTGTGGCCGAAGACATCGTCAATCTTCTTTCGCACGGCACCGGAACCGTTGCGGAGTACATGAGAAAAGGCTTCGTATTCGCCATGAATATCCGAAAGGAAATGCTCCGTGCCTTTGGGAAGGTTGATAACGGACTGCAGATTGATGATTTCGGTCGCTGCTTTTTCGATGGTCGGGTACAATTCTGCGAGATATTCCAGATAATTTTTTTCGTTTTCCATGAGGACCTCCTGCCTGGGTTGTTTTTTCTTATTTTATAACGAACTCACCCTCGGCACAACCCTTTTTCTTCTTTCGATACACCGGGTGCGTCCCCTCGTGGAAAATATAATAGCTCACATAATCTGTGAGAAAAATTCCCACTGCCGAGAGCAGATACCAGATCCCGAAAAACCACGGGCAGATCAGCCCATCGCAGAAGGAAAACGGCAGCGCACTGTAGTCCCACATACGGTAATGCAGCACCCGCAGGGAAAACATTCCCGAATACAGTTCGATGGCCGTGATCAGAACCGCAGATACCATCATCTGAAACGCCAGCGGAAAGCGGCGCAGCCCGGCGTCTTCCAGCATTCCGATTCCTGCAAGGGACAGTCCTCCGGCAATGCCCATCAGGCGGAAGCTGTAACCGCGGTAGGTGACTTCGATGGCAACATAAATACAGTAGCCCAAAAGAAAAAACAGCAGATACTTCTTCGCTTTCATTCGTTTTTCTCCCATTCTAATTGAGAATCTTTTCTCTTATTCCCAGTATCTCTGTCTTTTCTCTTTTTATCCGCTTGCATTTTTTCTTTTCCATGTTACAATACTTTCATGTTTCAAAAGAAGTTTCGAATAGAAAGGACAGAAAAAAGAATGGCATTTAACCCAATGAAGTTAATGGAATTAAAAAATCTGAGAGACCGTTTCGCCCAAAACCACCCGAAGTTCGTAAAATTCATGAGCGATCTCGCATCCTCGCAGATCGAGGAGGGAACGATTCTCGAAGTCACGGTGAAAAAACCGGACGGCCGAACGATGGTTTCCAATATCAAGGTGACTGCTTCGGATCTTGAAATGCTGCAGGCAATCAAACAGATGTAACACGTTTTTCGTGACAAAAAGCCGCTTTCTTTCCGGCATGCGCAAAAGCATCGCAGTTTCCACGCTGCTGAGTATCGCGTTCACCGTTGTGCTGACGCTCGTCTGTTGTCTGCTCTCCCGCCAGATTCTCGTCTGGATGCAGATTCCGGATGACATCGCAGAGGAAGCGAATGCCTATATGTTCGTTGTTCTGCTCGGCACCGGCGCTACCGTGTTCTACAACATGATTTCCAATATGCTCCGCGCACTCGGCGACAGCAAAACACCGCTGTATTTTCTGGTGTTCTCGTCGGTGCTCAACATCATCCTCGACATCGTGTTCATCGTTCCGATGCACATGGGCGTTGCGGGCGCTGCCTGGGCGACGATTCTCTCGCAGTTCCTCTCCGCCGTTTTCAGCACGGTTGTCGGACTTCGGAATTTCCCGATTCTGCACCTGCGCCGTGAGGATTTCCACGACCTGAAAGGAGCTGCTGTTCTTCACCTGAAAACCGGCTTTCCGATGGGCTTTCCGATGTCCGTCATGTGTATCGGCCAGCTCGCGATGCAGGCTGTTGTCAACTCTCTTGGAACGGCTGCGGTTGCCGGCTACACGGCAGCTTCCAAAGCCGACCAGCTCTCCGTCCTTGTGAATAATGCCATGATGACGGCGATCTCTAACTACGTTGCACAGAACTTCGGTGCCGGTAAGAAGGACCGTATCCGCCTCGGCGTACGCGCTTCGCTGATCCAGACCGAAGCGTTCAACATTCTGATGTGCATCGGTATTCTTCTGCTGCGCCATCCGATCGTCGAACTGTTTCTTTCGAATCCGACCGCAGAAATTTACCATTACTCCGATGTATTCCTGACGATCGAAGCGCCGTTCTACTTCCTGCTCGGCCTTCTCGCCGTCTACCGCACCTCGATTCAGAGTATGCAGAACGGACGCGCACCGTTTGCCGCATGCATGATCGAGCTTGTGATGCGTCTTGCTGCTACCGTCTGGCTGTCACGCTTCTTAGGCTACACTGCCGTCTGCATCGCAAGCCCGCTTGCCTGGTTCGGTGCAATTGCACTGCTGATTCCAGTCTACTATCGGATGATGATGAAGCCTGTAAAAACAGTGTAATCAAAATTGGTCCACCGGATATTGATATGCCTAGCAACGCAAAACCCGGAATCCTTTCGCTCCTCTTCTGAGGTCTTGAAAAGATTCCGGGTTTTTTATTTTGCTGTTTTCTCTTCCCAGATTGTCTCCAGATTTTTTCCATCAATCCAGATACAGCGGTACACCCGCTTCATCTGCTCATCCAGTTCCGCTTCCCGGTCCGTCTTTACAATCACATGGCCGATCCGGTCAGTTCCATCTGCCATGGCAGAAACTTCATGCCCCTCCGGATAATCCAGGACAAGCTCCAGCCCTTCCTGACGCAGACGTTCGACCTGATCCCGGTCGATTTGTGTGATGGTTCCGCTTACCGGACTCAGCAGCAGTTTTGCCATGCACGGGCAGCTTTCCGTCTGCTGAAAATCCGTTTCTTCCCCGAGTGCGCTTTTGATCATCTGCTCATAAAAATCAAATCCGTAATACGTTGAAATCAGTTCCGGAATGCAGGTTGCCCCGGTTCTTCCGCCCATTTCAATGATCCAGACCTTCTCTCCGTCCACAAAGACATCCGCATTGACGGAGCACTGATCGGCACCGGATGCGGTGACGGCCAGCTGCATCTGGCGGGCAATTTCTTCCCGCAGTGCCCCGCTGCATCCATACGGAAATGCGTGGCCGACCGGAACGGTCGTGTGTGCACCGCGGTATACAAATTTCGTGTGCGGTGCCAGAAAGACCAGTTTGTGGTTCTGCACAAATCCATCCACGCCGATCTCCGTTCCGCGGAGGAATTTTTCAACCAGCACATAATCTCTTGCCGAACCGTTTCTCGCATTTTCATACGCTTCTTCGATCTGTCCGGAATGCTCCACCACGGTAATTCCGCGGCTTCCTGAACTGTCCACCCGTTTTACGACAACCGGGTATCCAAGCTGTTCTGCGGCTTTTTGTGCCTTCTCTGCGCTTCTTACCCGCATCCCGTCTGCCGCGGAAACGCCGCCCTGCCGGAATGCGTCTTTCATCTTTGCCTTATCGGTCAGAATTTCCGCCGCCTCATACGGAATGCCGGACAGATGCATCTTTTCACAGACATAGCCGATTGTGCTGACGGCCACATCGGTTCCCGATGTACAGATTCCGTCGATCTGTTCTTTTTTCGCCGCCGCAAGAATCGCTTCTTTATCCCGCGTATTCAGTTCATAAATTTTATCTGCAAGTGCAAACCCCGGATAATCGCCGGGAATACTCACTACGATTGTGTAAAGACCCATTCTGCGTGCAGTCCGGATCAGCGGCACCTGGTAAATACCGGCACCTAAAATCATGATTTTTTTCACTTTTTTTCTTCCTCATCAGATACGTTAATGGTTTCCCGCACAATATACTGCGGCGTGCGGTTCAGAATCAGAATCATCTTTCCGAGGTATTCTCCGATGATGCCGAGCACCATCAGAATCAATCCGGAAAAAACAACGATGGCGCAGATCGTCGAAGACCAGCCAACCATCATGGTCGGATCTATGAGCTTTCGGATGGCAATCATGATGGCTGCCAGAAAACCGCCGGCTGCAGAAACTCCGCCGAGAACGGACGATATGCGAAGCGGAATTACAGAATAGTTCCAGTAGGCAAGCCACAATTTGATCAGTTTCTTTAACGTATAGTTGGAAGTTCCCACTGCACGTTTGAAATGCTCCACCTCTACATTTCCGATTTTGTGTGTCGTGCGGTAGAAAATGCCGTCAATATAGGGATTGAAGCTGTCGTATTTTACCACCTCGTCCTTGATCTGGCGGGTAATCATCCAGAAATTGCTGGAAACGATGTCTTTTGGCCGTCCGAGAAGAATCCGGGAGGAAACTTCGTTCAGTTTGCTGGTGACATTTTTCAGGAACGAATTTTTTCGTTTCGGATAGCAGCCGTAAACCAGATCGTATCCTTCTTCCATCTTGTGGATCAGTTTGCTGATCTGGGACGGATGTGTCTGCATGTCATCGTCCATGCCGAGAATAAAGTCTCCTTCGGTGTAGTGGAGTGCCGCCATCAGCGCATTGTGCTGGCCGAAATTGCGCAGCAGGTTGATGCCCTTGACATTCTGATACTGCTCACCGAGCTTCTTGATCTCCCCATACGTATTGTCTTTCGGGGAACCGTCGTTCACCAAGACAAATTCGCAGTCATATCCGTCCATTTTCTTGAATTCTTCCATCACCATCTCTACAACTTTCCGGATCGTTGCCTCGGAATTGTAGCATGGGATGACTATTGAAATCAGTTTCATTTTTTTCCTCCATCGGTATCGTTCAGAATGCAGTCATAGAACAGCGGCGTGCCTCCGGTATGGATAAAAAGCACATCGCAGTCCTGTAACTGATGTTCTTCTATGTACTGCTTCATTCCCCAGAATGCCTTTCCGGTGTACGTCGGATCCAGCGGAAGGCCGTTCCGACAGAACTCTTCCCGGATCACCTGTAAAATCCGCTCATCGTACTGGCCGTATCCGCCCTGGCGGTATCCCATTTCCAGATGAAGTTCACTCTCCCATCCTTCCGGCAGCACGAGATGATTCTTCGCAAAATAATCGGAAATGCCGCTCTCCATGATGCGGATGGCGCGGTCGTACTCGCGGGATGAAATCGAAAGGCCGATGATCTGCTCCGTTCCCTGCTCGAGCAGTTTTCCGCTTACCAGGCCGCACTGGGTCGAGCCGGTTCCGGATGCCGCAAAGATATGAGAAAAAGAAATGTTCTGTTCTTTCTTCCACGCAAGAATCTCGCGGTAGCCGTCCACGTAGGCCTGTACCGGTGTGCCTTCATTGCCCGTTCCGAATTTATCCCCGAAAATATAATATGGGTGATATCCCTCTTCTGTCAAACGGTTCATCGTCTGCTCGACGGTCTGTGCAATCTCTGTTTTTCTGCACGGAATGACTTCGGCTCCGAGCCATTTCATCAGACGGCTGTTGTTTGTTTCGATCGGTTGTTCCTCGTTTTCTTCGGAAGAACAGATCATATAGCATGGAATTTTCTCGGCACAGCACAGATTGGCCAGCACGCGGCAGAGGTTGGATCTGCTGTTTCCGTAGATGATCATGCAGTCTTTGTTTTTCTCCTGCATGTCACGGAAAAAGGCGCGTCCGATCCGCACTTTATTTCCGCCCAGGGAAAACGGGAGAAGATCCTCTCTCTTGCAGTACAGTCGGACATTTCTGTCGTTTGGAAATTCCAGTTTCTGAATTGGTGTATGTATCATTGTTTTTCCTCTTTTATTCTTGTTTCAACTCACAGTCGGTATTTTCACGGAGTCTGACATGTCGAAAATAGTTCGACTGTGACTTGCCTCATGTCAGTGGAGGATACCGATTTCTCTCCGCCCGCCACTGCCGTTATGTTTCTTTTAACAATTCATCCCACCGCTTTAGAAGCGGGGGACTTCTTGTCTACTGGTGTTAAATTCCGGCATGCACCGGAAGCTTTTCCCTATTATAGACTATTTTTCTCTGCGTGGCAAGCCGTGACGTAAACAGGAAAAGCCCGCCGGTTTTTGTTTTCACATTTGCCGGCGGGCTTTGGGGATTTTTGTATTCTGTTTTTTCATCCGGGATCGTCTCAGTCTTCCTGCAGTGCTGCAAGATTCGCCACAATCCGTGCTACCTGGGCAATCTCCGGGATTTTCGTGTACTCGGCACAGCTATGTACCTGGTTCATCGATGTTGCGATGACGAGGCCCTCGATGCCGTGCTGGGCGAAGACGTTGTTGTCGCTGCCGCCGAAGGTTTTTTCGAATGCAGCGGTCAGGCCTTCTTCTGCAACGGCGCTCTCGTAATGCCTTGCGGCATCGCTTGTCAGCGGCGTCTCATACGCATGAATGTTCAGCTTTTCTTCCCAGACAAGTTTGGCACCGATGGCGTCTGCCTCCTGCTGGAAGGTTTTCTGATATGTCGCCAGAAGTTCCATCGCCGTCTCGTGGTTCAGGCTGCGGATTTCGCCTTCGACAAGGCAGCTCTCCGAAACGATATTGGTGCCGGAACCGCCGCCGATTTTTCCGATGTTGGCTGTGGTGCTCTCTGCCACGTGGCCCTGCGGAAGCTGTGCGACTGCACGTGCAGCCGCCTGGATGCTGTTGATGCCGTCCTCCGGGTGAAAACCTGCATGGGCGGCTTTTCCCTGGATTTCTGCTTTAAAAGATACAAGGGTCGGAGCTGCATAGGCTGCCGCGCCGATTGCTCCGCTCAGGTCCAGAACGTACGCTTCTTTTGCCTGCACCTGGCTGTAATCGAAGGCATTCGCACCTTTGCAGTACAGCTCCTCACCGGTTGAAATCAGGATTTCGATCGGGCTGTGCGGCGCTCCTGCCTCAGTGATGTGGCGCACAGCTTCATAGATCGCGGTCACACCGGCCAGATCATCGGCGCCGAGAACAGTTGTGCCGTCGCTCGTTACGGTTCCGTCATCATGGAAAACAGCCTTTTTCCCTTTTGCGGGCTCCACCGTGTCCATGTGGGCGGCAAAGAGAACCGGCGCACCGTCAATACTGCCCGGGATACGTGCAAACAGATTGCCCGCATTTGAACCGGTCTGCTCCTGTGTATGATCTTCTGTAAAATTCACTCCGATTTCGGCGAATTTTGCTTTCAGAGTGTCCGCCATCTCGCACTCCTCCAAGGACGGCGAATCGATGGATACCAGCTCCGCAAAAAAATCAGCAATTCTTTTCTCATCTATCATAATATTTTCTCCTACTCTTTGGCTGTGTCCGCAGTGCGGCCGGAAAAGCTTCGCTTCCCTGGGCTGCGGGCTTTCGCCCTATCAGAATACAGCAAGACAGAAAATTTCGTGCGAGCACAAAATTTCCTGCTTCACTGCATTCCGGCACTACTCAATTTAAATAACATACTCAGGCTGCGCCATAATATGCATCTTGCTGAAGAACTCCCGTGTTCTCTGATTCTGCGGATGCTCAAATACTTCTTTCGGTGTTCCGTCTTCTACTACGTGTCCTTTATCAAGGAAGATCACACGGTTCGACACATGGCGGATAAAGTTCATCTCATGGGAAACCAGAAGCATTGTATATCCCTGTGCCGCAACTTTTTTAATAACATCCAGAACCTCTCCAACTAGCTCCGGGTCAAGGGCTGAGGTCGGCTCGTCCAGCAGCAGAATCTGCGGTTTCATGGCGAGGGCTCTTGCGAGCGCCACCCTCTGCTGCTGTCCGCCGGACATATGTTTCGGATAGTGGTTTGCCCATTTTTCCATGCCGACCAGTTTCAGTTCTTCTAATGCAATAGCTCTGGCCTCATCTTTTTTCATCTTCTTGACAACAATCAGGCCTTCCATCACATTTTCCAGTGCGGTTTTCTTCTCAAACAGATTGAACCGCTGGAACACCATTCCTGTGTTCTGTCTTAAATACAGAAGCTCTTTCGGTTTCCGCTCGGAAAGGCCGATCACCTTGTCCCCGATCGTCACCGTTCCCTTCTCCGGTGTCTCAAGGCGGTTGACGCAGCGCAGAAGCGTTGATTTTCCGGTTCCGGAAGGACCGATGATTCCCACAACATCGCCCTGTTTGATCTCGAGGCTGATGTCGTCGAGCACCACGTTGTCGTTATATTTTTTTGATAAATGATCAATTTTTATCATTTTTCTTCCCCTCCCCGTTTGCGGACGCCAGCTCTACCTGGTCCGGAATCCGGATTTTATTTTCAATTACGCGGATGATCTGCTCGATCACCAGTGTTACCAGCCAGTAAATGATGGCCAGTGAAACGTAAACTTCAAAGTAGCGATACGTTCTTCCTCCAATAATCTGGCCCTGTGCGGTAATCTCGACAACGGCGCAGGTAAAGGCAAGAGACGTTCCTTTGATGATACTGATAAAAGAGTTTCCAAGGGTCGGAAGCGCAACCTCAAAGGCCTCCGGCAGAATGATGCGGCGCAGTGTCTGCGGATACGTCATGCCGAGTGCATGTGCTGCTTCGATCTGGCCCGGGTCAACGGACTGCAGGGCCGAACGGATAATCTCAGCCATAAAGCCCGACTGGTTCAGTCCCAGAGCGATCATCGCATAGACGAAACCGGAAATATTGGCAACCGCCAGATTCGTTCCGAACTGCTGGTTGATTGCCTTGAACATCATAGGAATACCAAAGAACGCAACGTACAGCTGTACGATGACCGGCGTGCCGCGGAGCAGTGAAATCAGAAGATTCGTAATCTGCGTCAGCACTCTGATTTTTTTCATTTTGATGATCGCCATCACAAGTCCCAGTCCCAGTCCGATCAGCATAGAAACCACGGCCAGTTCCAGCGTAATCGGCAGCTTTGTCAGCAATTCTGGTATGGATGAAAATACCAGTGAAACGTCAAATAATTTTCCCATGATTTTTGTCCTCTCTTACACGTATTTTTCTACCAGTACACAGGTAAAGCCAAGATTTTTCTTCGGCTTTTTCGGCTCTTCGTCTTTCTTCGGTGCATGGTGGTCGTATACCGACAGGTCAGCATCCGGATTCAGTTTGTAGCCTAATTTCTCATAAAAGCCTGCGGCGCGGTCCTGGCTCGTGATGACGATGTGATCGACACCGTATTCTTTCAGCCATTTCTCAGCGGCTTCGATCAGCACGCGGCCGTATCCGCTTTTCTGTTTTTCTCTGACAACACAGACACGCTCGATTTTTCCTGTCTTCTCTGCCGGGAATGCGATGCGGCAGCCGGCTACCGGCTTGTGATCTTCTGTCAGCAGAATCGCCTGCAGATCATCTTTGCTCTCGTCCTGTCCGAATTCCAGTTCAATCGGAATGTTCTGTCCGCAGCAGAACGCATCGGTTCTGACGTAATCATATGCTTTGTATTTCCACTCTTCGCTTCCCTTTTCTACCCGGTAAATTTCTGCCATGTTTTTCGCTCCTTTTAGAATCGGGAAACGGATGTTCTCGATCCGCTTCCCGTCTGTTTTGTAATCTCTTCTGTTTTTATTTCGAAAACGATATTCTAGTTTGGTGTCTCATCAAAGTATTTCTCGTCCGGGCTGGTGTCCACGCCGAGATACTCGGTTGTGATCTTGGAAAGAGTTCCGTCTTCTTTCATCTCTTTTAAGGCTTTGTCAACATCCTCGCGGAGTGCTGCGCCCTCTTCGTTCTTTCCAAACAGGAAATAAGTGTTGTTCTGCGGGAACAGGAAATCTTCGGTCTCCTCGTCGATCTCGTTTGCTTCCAGCTGACCTTCCAGTCCGAACTGCGGAAGCAGGTTGTCGATGATCGGTCCGTCGTCGATTGCCACATCAGCGGTTCCATCTACGATGTGCTGGTAGCGGACCTGGAAGTTTGCATTGGAGTATACGATATTGATCTGGTGATCCGGGTTGTCTGTATTCCATTTTTCCAGTGCATTTGCGGTAAGGCTTCCTGCACTCAGCTCAATTTTGTATCCGCGGTCTGCCAGATCGGTAAGAGAAGTCAGCGGCTCATCGCCGGTTCTCTGAATGTATTCGTTGAAGCTGGTTTTATATGGTAAAGAGAAGTAGTAGGATTCTGCTCTCTCATCGGTATATCCATAGTTGTTGACTGCGATGTCGTACTGACCGCTCAGCACACCCTGCAGTGCATCTGCCTGCTCAATTTTCAGTTCATACTGCGGAAGGCGGTTGAACACTTCTTTTACGATATCGATATCGACACCGGTCAGCTCGTTGTCATCATTTACGTAAAAGTACGGTGCCAGTGTGCCGCTTGTTACAGCTTTGATCACTTTTTTCTCACCGGAATCCGATGCGGAGCTGCCTTCTGCGGAAGATGATGCTGCGGAACCGCTGCTGCTTCCTGCATTTGCTGATGCATTGCTTCCGCATCCTGCAAAGCTTGCTGCCAAAAGGCCCGCTGCTGCCAATACTGCCCAGAATTTCTTTGTCTTTTTCATAATAAAATCCTCCTCATTTCCTCGTTCTTTTCAGTTCCGGCCGCACCCCGGCTGCCTGAGAGTGTTCCACCAGAGCGCTCCGGATTCTTCTGTCTTATCTCTTTATAAAAGTCCTTTCAGCGGATTAATCGATGCATCCACGGAAAGTACGCCGTTCTTCGGGTTTCTGTCTTCCCATTTCGGGCTGTTCCAGATGGTTTTTGAGATTTCTCCTGCGTAATCCTCGTAGGTCTCTCCCTCCGGATGGCGAAGGAATACTTCGTCCGGTGTTTTGCTGAGTGTTCTTCTCGATCCATCGTCTGCCATCAGCTTCTCGAAATCTACTTTTGCAAGGATTCGTTCGTTGTATCCGCGGAAGAGAACCTCGCCTAATTTCTTTCCAGGTCTCGAAAGTGCCAGCACCTGCGGATCGCTTCCGTGACGGAAGGCCGGGATCGCATACAGCTCTTTTAAGTAGCCCCAGATATTTTTGTAATCACGAATCGGTTTCTTCACCGGTCCTACGTTGCGGAAGTAGCTGACATCCCAACGGATCAGAGTGACGTAAGCGCGGACATCGCTGTCGGTGATGTAGTCGCCGAACAGGAAACGGTTCGTCTCCAGCCGTTTGTCCAGCTTATCGAGGGATTCATAGAAATCTTCGTATGCCTCATCGTATGCTTCCGGTGACTGGCAGAATGCCATGCGGTAATGGCCGTTGTTGACATGCGGGAAGAGCCAGTCGTTAAACTCATCGATCTCTTTCCGGAATTTTTTCGGGTACAGGTCCGGCGCATCTTTTGGCTGGAATGGAAGGAACTGCACTTCGAGGTAGTTCGTCAGGCGGTGATAATCGTTGTTCACAGCCTTTTTCTCTTTGACATCCACCAGGGTCGGTGTCGTTGCTCTTCCTTTGAAGTCCGGGTTTGCTCTTTTATAGAACTCACTTAAGAAGTAAGCGCCTGTCGCCGGATCCTTGAAATCCGGATACTGTCCGAATGCATGTCCGTAACGGTTTGTCTCGCCGGATGGAGAAACTCTCGTCTCCGAGATCACATCCTGCAGTCCTAAAAGCTCCCGCACGATGATCGGACGGTTGGACCAGTTGCATCCGGTTGCCCAGTAGATCCCGAAGCGGTTTGCTTCTGCTTTCAGGTCGCCTTCTTTATCGCCGAATGGCTGGATAAATGCATTTGGCTGACGGATGAAAGCGCCGCGCTCATCGATCTCTACAAGGGTTTCATTTGGTCTTGGGTCTACTCCGACTTCTGCTGCAAACTGTTCTGCCAGTGCATCGGTGTATTTGATTTCTTCGGTTTCTTTATTTTCAACTGGGGTGAAGCTGCATCCGCATCCGCTCATGTTTTTGTCCTCCGTTTTCTATGTCTGTTTATCATCTATTCTTATGTTGTTCATTCGCATTTCTTTAAAAAAAGGTTAAAAAAATAGCAGGCATTCGTTCCGGCCTGCCCGCACATGCAATTTCTGCTATGCTTTTTCTGCCTGCGAATGTTTCTTATTTTTCTTTATTCTGATTGGAGCTGCAGCAACAGCAACAACACATCTCCATCATTCTGTTCTCCTGCATTCGTCTGTTGTCTGTTTTTTTCATTTGCTGTTCTCCTTTCCTACTAAGTCGATATGTTTAATGTGTTTCCCGATTACATGGCATATTATAATGCATATTTTTTCTATGTGCAACCCCTAAAACGCCTTTTGGTAATTGTTATTTCGATGAATCGCTTATAGGTTTTTCCTATTGGTTAGTCATACCAGAAAGATATTACTTATCACACCTGTAGGCTGATTTTGCTTTTTCCCGGCCAACCGCCGCAACTTTTGCAATGTGCTCAACAATTCTTGCCATGGCTTTTTTCTTAAGAAACGATACAATAAAAAGCAAAGAACACCACTTGCAAAATACAATGTACTCTCGGAATCTTTCTGTGCTTGTTTTTGTGAGATGATTTTTTGTCAGTTGTGCCCAAATTTCTGAGGCGTACGCGGTGCGTACGTTGATGAAATTCGGGTGCAGCTGGCGGAAAATCAGCCGCAAAGGCAAGTGCAGAAAGATTCCGGGAGTACATTACAAAATAAAGGAGAGTTTTTCTTATGGAAATGACATTTCGCTGGTATGGTTCCAAATTTGATACCGTTACCTTAGAGCAGATCCGCCAGATTCCGGGCGTAACCGGAGTCATCACAACCCTGTACGACACTACCCCGGGCGAGGTGTGGACACGCGAAGCGATTCACGCGTTAAAAGAAGAGGTTGAGGCCTCTGGACTTCACATCTCCGGCATCGAGAGCGTCAACATCCACGACGCCATCAAAATCGGCAGCCCGGACCGTGAGCAGTACATCGATAATTATATTGAAACGTTAAAGCACCTCGGAGAGGAATACATTCACCTTGTCTGCTATAATTTCATGCCGGTCTTCGACTGGACCAGAACAGAACTCGCACGCGTCCGTCCGGACGGCTCGACCGTACTTGCCTACAAACAGTCCGCCGTAGACGCACTTGTTCCGGAAAAAATGTTTGAATCTATCGCAGGTGATGCAAACGGCGCAATTCTTCCTGGCTGGGAGCCGGAGCGCATGGCAAAAGTGAAAGAGCTCTTTGACGCTTACCGCGATGTGGATGATGAGAAACTGTTTGCCAACCTCAAATACTTCCTCGAACGCATCATGCCGGTCTGCAACGAGTACGACATCAAAATGGCCATTCACCCGGACGACCCGGCATGGAGTGTCTTCGGTCTTCCGAGAATCATCATTAATAAAGAAAACATTCTGCGCATGATGAAGATGGTCGATGACCCGCACAACGGCGTGACCTTCTGCTCGGGCTCCTACGGAACAAACCTGGAGAACGATCTGCCGGATATGATCCGTTCCTTAAAGGGCCGCATCCACTTCGCTCACGTCCGCAATCTGAAATTCCACAGCCAGCAGGATTTCGAGGAGGCCGCACACCTTTCCTCTGACGGCAGCTTCGATATGTATGAGATCATGAAAGCGCTGTACGACATCGGCTTTGACGGCCCGATCCGCCCGGACCACGGACGTATGATCTGGGGCGAGAAGGCAATGCCGGGCTATGGACTGTATGACCGCGCACTCGGCGCGACTTATTTAAACGGACTCTGGGAAGCTATTGACAAGAGTCACAAACGTGGAATTTAAAGGAGGTTTTTACTGATGTCTCTTAACTTAACAGCTGCCGGACTGGCAGATCAAAAAACGTGGGAAGCCGCAGGCTATGCGCTTCCATCCTATGACCGCGAAGCAATGATCACCCGCACGAAAGAATCTCCGTGCTGGGTGCATTTCGGAGCCGGAAATATTTTTCGTGCCTTCCAGGCAAATACAGCACAGGAACTGCTGAACAACGGTACCTTTGACCGCGGTGTCATCGTTGCGGAGGGCTTCGATACAGAAATCATCCGTGATATGTACCAGCCGCACGATAATTTAAGCATTCTGGTGACCTTAAAAGCCGATGGTTCTGTCGAGAAAACCGTTGTTGGAAGCATCGCAGAATCGCTGGCTGCCGATACGGCGGATTCTCCGGATTTTGCCCGGTTAAAAGAAATCTTTACCAAGGATTCCCTGCAGATGGCGACGTTTACGATCACCGAAAAGGGATATTCCCTGAAAAACGGTGCGTGCGAACTGCTTCCGTCTGTTGCTGCCGATTTTGCTGCCGGACCTTCTTCCGTTACCAGCTATATGGGAAAAGTTGCTTCTCTTTTATATGAAAGATTTCTTGCAGGCGAAAAACCGGTTGCGATGGTCAGCACCGACAACTGCTCCCACAATGGCGAAAAACTTTCCCTTGCCCTGACAGCCTACGCTTCTGCATGGGAAGAAAACAAGCTGGTACAGCCAGGCTTCCTCTCCTATCTGCAGAACCCGGAAAAAGTCAGCTTCCCGTGGACCATGATCGACAAGATCACCCCGCGGCCGGATGCTTCCATCGAAAAGATGCTCGAGGAGGACGGCCTCGCCGATGCACAGCCGATCGTCACCTCCCGCCACACCTACGTTGCTCCGTTCGTCAATGCAGAGGAATGCCAGTACCTCGTAGTCGAAGATCATTTCCCGAACGGACGGCCGCCGATGGAAAAGAGCGGATGGATCTTTACCGACCGGGAAACTGTCAACAAAACAGAGCGCATGAAGGTCTGCACCTGCCTGAACCCGCTGCACACCGCACTCGCTGTGTTCGGCTGCCTGCTGGACTATGAACTGATCAGTGATGAGATGAAAAATCCGGTGCTGAAAAAGCTCGTGGAGCGCATCGGATATGTGGAAGGACTTCCGGTTGTCACCGATCCTGGCATTCTCTCTCCGAAGCAGTTTATCGATGAAGTGCTGAACATCCGCATCCCGAATCCGTTTATGCCGGATACGCCGCAGCGAATTGCGACCGACACGTCACAGAAGCTGTCGATCCGGTTCGGTGAGACGATCAAATCGTATCTTGCTTCTCCGGAGCTGTCACTCTCGGATCTTCAGGCAATTCCGGCTGTATTTGCGGGATGGCTGCGGTATCTGATGGGCGTGGATGACAACGGCGATGCATTTGATCTGAGCCCGGATCCGCTGCTTGCCACGGTCCGCCCGTATGTGCAGGATCTGAAACTCGGCGCACCGGCTGACCGCGAGACCCTTTCCAAAACTCTGGCTCCGCTGCTCTCCGATGCTTCGATTTTCGGTGTGGATCTGATTTCTGCCGGACTTTCTGACCGTGTACTGGATGCTTTTGTCTCGATGCTTCATGGACCTGGCGCTGTGGCAGATACGCTTGCTGCTCTGACCGCTCAATTCTAAAGGGGAGGTATTTCCATATGAAACCTTTTATGGACGCTGACTTTCTGCTGCAGACCGATACGGCGAAAACACTGTACCACGAGGCGGCTGAAAAAATGCCCATTTTTGACTATCACAACCATCTGAATCCACAGGAGATTCTCGAAGACCTCCAGATGGAGAATCCGACACGCGTCTGGCTCGGCGGGGATCATTATAAATGGCGTGCCATGCGTGCGATGGGCTTTTCGGAAGATCTGATCACCGGAAACGCCGATGATTACGACAAATATCTGGCGTTTACCGAGACGATTGAGAACGCGATCGGCAATCCTTTATACCACTGGACACATCTGGAGCTGCAGCGGTATTTCGGCATCACGACACCGCTCTCCCGCGCAGCAGCGAAGGAGATCTGGGATGAGGCGAATGCAAAATTGCAGACGAAGGAGTTTACCGTGCGCAATCTGATTCTGAACCAGCATGTGTCGCATCTGTGCACCACCGACGATCCTGCAGATGATCTGCACTGCCATCTGGCATTACAGAAGGAAGACTTTGCCTGCCGCGTTCTGCCGTCCTTCCGCCCGGACCGCGCCGTTCATCTCGAGAAGCCGGATTTCCCGGAATATGTGGAAAAGCTTGCCGCTGCCGCCGGCAGGACGATTGCATCCGCGGAGGATATGGTGCATGCCCTCTCCTGCCGCCTCGACTTCTTCCTCTACGCCGGCTGCGTTGTCAGCGACCACAGCCTTGAGGGCTGCTTCTATGTGCCATGCACGGCTGCTGAGGCGAATGATGTATTTGAGAAGCGCATGAACGGCGGTGTTCTCACCGAAAAAGAGCTCGGCATGTACAAGGGCTTCCTTCTGACGAACCTCGGACGGCTGTATCACAAGCACAATATCGCCATGCAGCTTCATATCAAAGCACTCCGCAACAACTCGAAGCGGATGTTCCGTGCGCTCGGTGCCGATACCGGCTTTGACAGCATGAACGATTTCGCCTTTGCCCCTATGCTCGGCACTTTCTTAAACGATATGGACGAGGACGACGCACTGCCGAAAACCGTGCTCTACTCCCTGAACCCGGGCGACAACCCGATGCTTGCAAGCATGGCCGGAAACTTTGCTGCGCCTGGCATCCGCTCAAAAGTGCAGTTCGGTACCGCATGGTGGTTCAACGATCACAAATACGGCATGGAATCCCAGCTTGCGACGCTTTCCAGCATCGGCATGCTCTCCACCTTCATCGGCATGCTGACCGACTCCCGCAGCTTCCTCTCTTTCCCGCGCCACAAATATTTCCGCCGGATTCTCTGCAATCAAATCGGAAACTGGGTGGAAAACGGGGAGTACCCGGCGAACCTGGAGTTTCTGAAAGAGATGGTGGAAAATATCAGCTACAACAATGCGGTTTCGTATTTCCTGTGATTTTCGCATGCCTTATTGACAATTATTCCCACATACCGTACAATAAAAGGGATTACTGATCAACGAAAGGATTACAGAAACATGGACGACTCAGGCAGTATGCCTCGACGATGCTTTATTTTCATCATTTGATAAACGGAGACATAATCTATCTTTGATTCCGCCAGATTCAAGATAGGTTATGTCTTTTTGTACATTTTTTGCATCGTGTCCCGGTTTCCTAAGAAAGGAAAAACAAATGAACAGCGACATTGTGTCACTCATCATCATTCTTATCTGCGTCATGCTCTCAGCCTACTTTTCGGCGACGGAGACTTCTTTCACCTCGCTGAACCGCATCCGCATGAAAAATATGGCAGAAAAAGGCGACAAGCGGGCGGAACTGGTGTTAAAGTTGCTGGAGAACTTTGACAAGCTGCTCTCCACGATTCTCGTCGGCAACAACATCGTCAACATCGGACTCAGCTCCCTTGCCACGGTGCTTTTTATCAAGCTTCTCGGCGGCGACTCCGGTGCGACGGTTTCCACGATCGTAACCACTATCGTGGTCCTGATCTTCGGCGAAGTTTCCCCGAAAAGCATTGCAAAAGAATCCCCGGAGACGATCGCCAAATTTTCCGCACCGTTTCTCCACATTCTGATGATCATGCTGACCCCGGTGACGTTTCTCTTTTCCCAGTGGAAGAAGCTGCTCTCCCGCATCTTCAAATCCTCGGAAAACCACGGCATCACCGATGAGGAACTGATGACCATCGTCGAGGAGGCGACCCAGGAGGGCGACATCGACGACCAGGAAGGCGATCTGATTCAGAATGCAATCGGCTTCATGGAGATGGAGGCCGCAGAGATTTTTACTCCGCGTGTCAACGTCATCGGCATTCCGCTCGATGCGACGAAATCCGAGATCGCTAAGACTTTCTCCGACACCGGATTTTCCCGGCTGCCGGTGTATGATGATGATATCGACCACATTGTGGGAATTGTGTATCAGAAGGATTTCCACAACCACATTTACCACACCAACAAACCGCTAAGCAGCATCATCCGCCCGGCGCTCTTTGTAACCGAGAATACGAAGGTCGGCCCGCTGCTGAAAAAAATGCAGGCGAAGAAATCGCATATTGCCATTATCATTGATGAATTCGGCGGCACCGACGGTATCATCACCATGGAAGATATCCTCGAAGAGCTCGTCGGCGAAATCTGGGATGAGCATGATGCGGTTGTACAGGAAATCCAGAAAGTTTCCGAAAACGAATACCTCGTGACCGGAACGGCAAGCATCGACAAGGTGTATGAAGAGCTCGATATTGACAAAGAATTTGACGTCTTTACGGTCAGCGGATGGATCATGGGGATCCTCGAGCGCGTGCCAAAGGAAGGCGATCATTTCGTCTCGGATGGCCTCGACGTAACCGTACTGAAAATGGCAGACCGGAGAGTCGACAAGGTACGGATCGTGCGGCTGCCGAAGGATGAAAATGAACAGTAAGTAATTTACAAACAAAAACGGATCGAAAATCTGGTTTTAAGTTCAGATTCTCGATCCGTTTTTCTTGTCCTATTGTATTTTCTTCTCCACCCGGTACTTCTTCGGCGATATTCCATAGCGCTCTTTGAAAATCCGATGGAAATAACTCATGTTCTCATACCCGACCCGCTCGCCGATGTCTGCCACGGAAAGTCCCGTCGTTTCCAACAGATACGCGGCCTGGGTCAGGCGTTTGTTCTGAACGAGTTCGGTGTAGTTTTTCCCGGTCAGGCGGCGGATCATGCGGCTTAAGGTATAAAAATCGTAGTGCAGTTCTTCCGCCAGTTCCGAAAGGCTGCCCTCCCGGTAATGTTCCTCGATATAGCGGTATACACCGAGTAGCATCTCCTGTTCAAAATACTGCTCTCCCACCTGCACGCGTTCGGTGTAGTTCATGAGTTGCAGAAATAAAAGGCCCATCGTAATCTGATTGATGCTCCGCTTATTGCTCTGGTGATGTAAGAGCGTCCAGACGAGATTTTCGATCAGATTCTGCACCGGAAGGACATCCGCGATTCTGTAATGCAGATAACAGAGCGGTACCTCCCCGCTTTTCAGACAGCCGACGATAAAATCCTTTAACTGATTCTCCTCTGCCCCGATCATTCGCAGCGTCTGGTCAAAAAACTCCGGCAGAATCAGAAAGTTGACCGCGATATCGCCACGCCCTGCCGGTTCAATTTCCTGCACTGCATTCTGATTCAGAATCAGCAGCTCACCCGTTTTCAGCTCGATCCGGTCCCCGTTGATGGTGTGCACGGTGCTTCCCTGGCACATGTAGATCATCTCGACATAATTGTGGCTGTGCGCCGGAAAACGAATAAACCGCGTGTGCGGCCGAATATCAATCAATTTTCCCCGCTCCAGCAGCTTTCCCGCATCCATCACAAACTTCTGCCCGCTCGAATACCGCTCCTTTTCCACTTCCGTTTTGCCGTCCAGAATTGCCTGTTCCTCCTCCGTAATCCGGGACAGGTCTGCTATAATTTCCTGTTTCACGATTATTCCTCACATTTTTCACGTTTTTTCTGCTTTCTATTATATTCCATTCTAGTGCAAACAAGCAATGTACTTTTTATTCCGCATTACGCAAAAAGACTCCGGCGGTTTTCACTCCGCCAGAGCCCTGTTTTTCTTTCTCTTTATTCTTTTACAGCCCCCAGCATAATACCATTGATAAAGTATTTCTGCAGGAACGGATAAACCACCAGCATCGGAACCATTGCAATGAATACCTTTGCTGCATCCAGCGACTGGTTGGACAGTTTGTCCATCTTTTCGATCTGATCCATCGAAAGATTTGTTGTCTGGATATTAACGACCATCTGTTTGATGTAAGTCTGCAGTGGATAATGCTGCTCCCCACTCGAAAGTACAAGTCCCTGGAAGTATTCGTTCCAATAACCGACGCTGGTGAACAGGATCAGCGTTGCGAAAATTGGAATTGCGCACGGAACAACGATACGGAACAGAACGGTCCATACACCGGCGCCGTCAATCTCTGCTGCTTCCATCAGCTCTTTTGGAAGGCTTCGATAGAAATTGATCAGAAGAATCAGGTTAAAGACTGGGAGTCCTCCGCAGAGGATCAGGCCGACCATATTGTCGATCATGCCGTAATTGACCATGGTGATGTACCACGGAATCGTTCCTCCGTTGAACAGCATACAAAAAATGACGATCCACATAATCACATTTTTCGGATGATATTCATTCGCTGATTTGGACAACGGATAGGCGAAGATGGCAAGAACTACAATCGTAAAAATTGTTCCGAAAATCGTTCGCTCTGCAGAAATCAGGAACGAGCGGAAGAACTGCGTATCTCCCATGATCTGCTGATACGAAGCCAGGGAAAATCCAACCGGATAGAAGCTTACCTTTCCTGAATTTGCTGCTGCTTTATCAGAAACAGAAAGACAGAGTGTATACCACAGCGGATACAGACAGCTTAAGGAGAGCAGACTCATCAGAATGATGTTAAATACATTGAATATTTTACTTCCAAGACTTTTGCTTTGAATCATGATTTTTGTCCCTCCTTAGAAAATCTTGTAGTCTGCGGCTTTGTATGCAACGATGTAGGAAATGACAATCAGTGTAAAGCTGATTACGGATTTAAAGAGACCCGCCGCTGTTGCCAGCGAGAACTGTACGTTCAGAAGACCCATGCGGTAAACCCAGGTATCAAGGATATCTCCTGTTGAATAAACCAGCGGGCTGTACAGATTGAAGACCTGATCGAAGCCTGCATTTAAAACATTTCCAAGGCCAAGAATACTTAATACAACGATGGTGCTTGCAATACCCGGAATGGTGATATTCCATACTGCTTTCCAGCGGCTGCAGCCGTCAATCGCTGCCGCTTCGTAAAGCTCCGGGCTGATACCGGTAAGGGCTGCCAGATAAATAACGGCATTGAATCCGAACTCTTTCCAGACATCCGAACCGATGACTAACTGACGGAAGCAGTTCTCCTCGGAGAACCAGATCTTTCCCTGGATTCCGAATACACCGAGAATCGAATTGATCACGCCTTTGTAACCGAACATTTCCAGAAGAACGCTTGCCAGGATAACCCAGGAAAGGAAGTGCGGCAGATAAACGATCGTCTGTACCGCCTTTTTGAATTTCACCTGACGGATTTCATTTAATAAAAGTGCAAATGCCAGCGGCACAATAATATTCAGAATCAGTTTGGCAACTGCAATGACCAGCGTATTGATGATTACGCGTTTACAGTCACTCATGGAAAACAGATAGGCAAAATTTTCCATTCCCACAAAATCCGAATGCCACAGGCCGGACATCGGATTGTAATCCTCAAATGCAATGACAATTCCAAACATTGGAACAATATTAAAGAAAAACAGCCAGACCATTCCAATCAGAACCATAATATGATAGTTCCAGATGGTTCTGGAATTTCTTGTTTTTTTCAGAACTCCCTTTTTCTTTGACGCAGAAGCTGCTTTCATACAGATCCTCCCTCCTGTCATTTCCATATTTTCCTTTTATTTCCGATGGACAGAACGTATTCTGTGAAAAAGGGGAAAGCTGACTGCTCTCCCCTTTTCGCAAAGCAGGTGATCTTTCAGGATCTGAAAATCACATTGAAACGGTCTGCCTTTTTCCTGTTTTAGTATTCTGCTACTTCTTCCAGAATTGTATCGCCGCCTTCAGACTTCCAGTTCTTCACGAACTCATCGTATGCGCTGATATCCGATTTTCCGGTGATGACTTTCATAACCATCTCATTTTCCATGGACTGCAGGTTTGCCCATTTTTTCTCCATGGTAGCTGTCTGGCTGAAGATGCAGCTTCTGACTTTGTTGTTTACTTCTGTCGTAGCGTACGGACGGTCGCCGACCAGCAGAGAATACATTCTCTGGAAGTTACCGAAGTTTTCAGTGCTGAAATCTTCGATAGAGAGCTGTTTGTCTTTTTCGTATCCAGGAACGGTATCCTTAATAACCGAAACATCGTTTGCCAGCAGTTTGTATGCACTGGATACACCTGCATAATCTTCCGGCTGGGTTTCGCCGTTTAATACTTTGATCAGTTCATGATAGGTGTATTCACACTCATCAGCCGGAGCCATCAGTGTTCTGACTGGCCAGAAGCTGAGCGGCTGCTCGGAAACATCAAATTTGCTCTCATCTCTCAACAGAACGTTGGCCATGATGATAACTGCTTTGGCAACATCTTCGGAAACATTTTTGTTGATGACACAGTAACCTGTTGTTGCAGATCCAAGTCTTACATTCCATTCACCGTCATCGGTGTAGATCGGATAGGTCTGCCAGTTTGCATCCGGCTCGTTACGGTATGCATCACCGATTCCATAACCGGAAACCCACCATGCGCCGAAGAACATGCCAACTTTTCCGGCATTGATCTGCTCGATCGTGGAATCTCTTGTTCCCATCTCAGGATCAATATAGCCTTTTGCGTACCAGTCCGCCAGACGCTCCAGTGTACTTCTGGTTGCATCGGAGTCGGTTCCATATGTTACGTTTCCGTCATCATCTTTTAGGAACAGTCCCGGATATGCGCCGTTTGCGGCAAATACTGCGTCAAATCCGCCTGTTGTTGTGCCGGTATCCAGGAAACTGGTATAGCATTTTGTATTTTTATCCGGACCAGCCAGCGGAATGGTATCTTCGCCTGCCGGTTTTTTCTCCGCAAATACTTTGGCAATATTTTCTACATCGTCCAGAGTTTTCGGTGCATCGAGACCATACTCATCGAGCCAGTCCTGACGAACGTTTAATACCTGAACGCTTCCGGTTTCTACCTCAACTGCCGGGATTGCATACTGTCTGCCGTCCACGCTCGCTTCTGCAATAGCCTGTCCATCGGTCGAATCCATAACTTCTTTTACCTGATCAGACTGTACTTTCTGGAACAGATCGGTCAGATCGTATAACTGACCTGCTTTTGCGGCTTTCAGCATATACTCTCTCGATACCGTCATCGCATCCGGAAGGGTATTGCTTGCGATACAGAGCGCTACTTTCTGTGTGTAATCATTTCCAGATGCTGCGGTCCAGTCTACAACGACTTTGATGTTGAAGTTTTCCAGAAGATAGTCGGTGTACTGGTTATTATCCACGCTCAGTCCGTCCGGCAGAGTATCGGTTGCGCTGACACCCTGTCCTACGTGTACCTCGACAACTTCCGGGAATTTTTTGAACGCCAGATCCTCTCCCTCTTCCTCAGAAGAATTATCAGCCGTTCCGGAAGATGCTGTGCTCTCAGATGATGCTTTACTGTCCGATGTGCCTCCTGTGCTGCCGCCGCTGCTTCCACATCCGGCCAGCATACCTGCGGTCATCGCTGCTGTGAGTAAGATTGCAACAAGTTTTTTCCTTTTCATGTGTTTTCCCCTTTCCTCGTTCGTCATTTTGTTTCTTTCGTTTTCTTGTAAGTCTATTTTATGATACATTTTGACGAATTAAAACAGCCTCGTGTTCTACTTTTTGAGAACATTTATACAAAACCAGGATCCATTTCATCCAAAAAGCAGACATTTGTTCTCTGTCCTTCAAACAAATGTCTGCTTTTTCATTCCCATACTCCGGCATTCTGCTAAAACTCCTGCCGTTTTAACTGTTTTTTATATTCGGCAAAGCCAATACCCATACTCTGCTGAAACAGTTTTACAAAATATTTTTCATCATGATACCCGACAGCATCCGCCATCTGTTCTGCCGAAATCTGCGGATTTTCCCGCAGCAGACGGCAGGCCAGCGCAATCCGTTCTTTTCGGATATAACTGTTGACCGAATAGCCTGTGCATTTCTTGAAACAGACGGAAAAATAACTTCTCGACATTCCAACAGCATCTGCAATCTGCTCCGCTTTCACTTCAGAATCCACCAGATGATCTTCGATAAAAAGTACCGCTTTTAAAATCAATATCTCCGTAACAGCCTGTCCTTCTCCGTTCTGTACCCGTTGCCACAGATCCTGTCGTATTTTTTCTGTCAGTTTTTCCGGCTCCTGCAGATTTTCATATTCCTGCTCCTCCATGAAAATGCCAAAGGCATTCTGAATTTCCTGCAATGTCTGCATTGTGTACCGGTATTCCTGTTTCTGACTGGTCGGAATTGCCTTCCAGAGATTACAGAGTTTTTGTGTTTCCTCTATATTATAAATCCAGGTCAGCGAAGCCGTCTCCTCCCAGAGTTTTCTCCACTGTTCCTTCTCTTCCTGATCTGCCACAGTCTCTGTCTTTTTCCGATTTATTCTTCCCCCCGCCTGCATCTGCTGCTCTTTTTCTTTCCGTTTTCGAATATGCTCCGCCGCACGCAGGAACACCTCGCCGCATTCTTCCGGTTCAAGCTGAAGCTTCGAAATATAATCAATTACCCCGAGCCGCAATGCTTTCTGCACATACGTAAAATCCTCATGTGCGGAAAGCACAATATAGTCCATGGAAATTTCCCGCGCCCTGCACTCGCAGATAAACTCCAACCCGGAGAGCACCGGCATCGTCAGATCCACCACGGCCAGATCCACCGGATGTGTTTCAATAAACTGCAGTGCTAACGCTCCGTTCGCCACATCTCCGGCGACCTCCATTCCGTATTTTTCCCACGGAATCAGTGAAATCAGTCCCTTTCTTGCCAGCTTATCATCGTCAATCACCAATACCTGATACATTTGTTCCACCCCATTTTATCTTTTTCTCTTTTCCTTCTCGTAGTTCTTTTTTTATGCCGGAAGCACCGGAAAATGCAGGGTAACCTCCGTTCCTTTTCCCAGTTCACTCTCTATTTTCATCTCTGCTTCTTCTCCATAGAATGATTTCAGTGTCATCTGCACATAACGCAGACCGATCCCCTTTCGTTCGTCTTTTGCATTCTGCTCCATCTTCTCCGATATTTCAAAGCCCTTTCCATCGTCCCGGATTCGAATGGTAATTATCCCATCCTGTTCCGACGCTTCTACCCACAGGGTTCCAAATTCGTCCATATTATGGCAGACCGCATTTTCTGCAATCGGCTGCAGCAGAAAGCGGGCACACCGCGTATTCAGGTACTCTCCCTCCGCAATATCAAATTCACTGGAAAAATCATGCGTCATCTGCTGCAGTTCCAGATAATACTGCAGGTATTTCAATTCGGTACGCAGTGTCGTGTTCTGCTCCGCCTTCCCGAGGGAATAACTCAAAATAAAGCCGAGATGCTTCACGTAATCATCGATCTCTTTCTGATGATTTGTCAGCGCCATCCAATGAATAGAATTCAGCGCATTCATCAGAAAATGCGGATTGATCTGATACATCAGCTTTCCCAGCTCCAGATCTGCTTTTTCTTTTTCCTTCCGCTGCTCACTCTCAATCAGCTCCTGAATCTGCGCTTTCATCTGATTGAACGTTGCAAAAAGCTGATTGTATTCCGCAAGCTGAACCGGTGTCTCTGCCTCAGAAAAATCTCCTTTTCCAAAATGGCGCATTTCTTTTTCCAGTACTTTGATCGGATGCGATACCAGCCAGATCTGTGAAATTGCGACTACGGCAAGAATGGCCAGTGAAATAAAAATCACGCTTCCTGTCAGCAGGGTCCATTGATAAATTTCGCTCTGGTATTCATAAGTTGGAAGCAACAAAACCGTATAAAATCCATAGATATTCTTTTTGGCAACTCCCTCATATCCGTTCTGCTCTATTCTGCCATCCTCATCCAGTTCAAGGATATCTCCTTTTGCAAATGTTTTCTCGCTGGAATACTCTACTTTCTTTTCCGGATTCAGCTGTAGCAGCACATATGGTATTTTTTCTAATTCGGAACGTTTCTGCAGCATCAGTGCTTCATCTGATTTTGCTTCTAAATAAATCCAGGCATCTGTGCCATCTGAAAATGATGTTCTGCGTCCCATCGAAACAACATTATCATTTCTCACACTGTTGTAGCTTTGATGAATGGAATGATATGTAACTTCTCCCGTATCAACCAGCTTCGACAGTGTTTCCGGCTGGAATGTCTCCTTCTTTGTGCTGTACGTGGAAAACAGAATCTCCGGTGTCATTTCCCGGCTCTCCCCCTGAATCAGATAAGCGCCCAGCATAACATCTTCCATCTCCCAGGTTGCGACATTCAGGGTCTGATAAAAGTCCTGATACTCCAGAATTTTATCGTACTGCTCTTCTGCCGTTCGATAAGCATCATATTTTTCCCCGACCAGTCCATTCGATGTCATCGTCTGTGACAGACGCAGCAGCACATTGTACTCTGACTCAAAGCCCTGATTCACTTCCTCCAGTGTTGCTTTCAGCGATGTTTCCATTTTTGATTCCCGCATGGCTTTCATGGAAATCCGCGTGACAAAAATAATCAGCAGAAGACAGAGCAGACTGCTGCATGCAAATACCATTAAAACAATTTTCTTCAGGGAATATTCTTTTCTCTTTTTTGACTTCCCCATTTTTTCTCCATCCCCCATCTGCACATTCGTTTTTAAACGTTTTTCACAAAACGAAACCTCATTAATACCATTTTAACAACCAATTGCTGTTCCGTCCAGTCACAAGTTGCTCTGATTTTCTCTTTTTTATGGTCTGTGTTTTTCAGAAATCATGTTTTACACTTTACAAACTTGTCTTCCTAAAGTATACTTGAAGCAGTTGATTTTTCATTATTTCAAGGAGGTTTTTCCATGGAACAGCAGACCTACACCATTCGTGAAATGTCCGAGCGTTTTGGACTTCCGGCCTCTACGCTTCGTTATTATGAGGAGATCGGGCTTTTGACGGATGTCATTCATACCGAAAGTAAGAAACGAATTTACACCCAGCAGCACATTGACTGCATGACCGCAATTCTCTGCTTCAAGCGCACCGGTCTTCCGATTGCGGGGATTCAGGAGTTTTTCCGGCTTGAGGATGATATCCCGGGAAATATTGACCAGATGGTTGCTATTCTCGAGGAACATGAGCAGAATATACGCGAAAAAATCGAGCGCATGGAATCCGATCTGGAGCATATTCAACAGAAAGTGCGGTATTACAGTGCGGTTCGCGATGCGATTAAGAATGGGGATGAAATGCCGTCGTGGGATTCCTGCGGCTGTGAGGAGAAGGCGCAGTAGATTTCTCTCCAGGCTTTTCCGCCGCAGACACACACAAGTTTCAAAAGAGCAGGTAAGAAAAGGAACCAACATCCACTTTTCTTACCTGCTCTTCTTATTTTTTCTATCACCTTTTCCCTTCATACCCGGAATTTTTTCTGCATTTCCCGCATAAAATCTTTTCCGCGGAAAAAAAACAGCCCGATCAGATACAGCACACTGAGACCCACGCAGATCACGGACGGCCAGGTAATGCGGACAGTTCCCGTCAGCCACAAAATCGCCGGAACGATTCCTGCTGCTCCGGACTGCATCAGATAAAAAAGATATTCACTGACCTCCATTTTGTACGCTCTTGCCAGAATCTGCATCGTCGCGCCATTCAGAAGAACGGCGAGCGGAATTGCGAAATCGACAGACCAGCCGATCCAGCCCGTCGCATAATCCCACAGAATCGCACCGATCATAATAAAAATCAATTGCCACATACTGTTTTTGAGTGGATTTTTCCGTTTCTGATATCCCACCCGGATCAGAAGCCAGGCGCAGAACACACCCGCTGTCGCATAACCTGCCCACCACATCTGCGGCGTTGCAAGGAAATTCATCATCCAGCAGAGTACGACAGCCGCGATGCAGGTGAAAGAAAAAATTTTCAATCCCAGTTTGGCCGTCCCGTGCGGCTGTTCTTTCTGTCCCGGAAAATCATTTTCCTCCTGTTCACAGGCGATGCCCTCTTTCTGCAGCAGATGCATCAGGTTCCGTTCAATATTGGAATCAGCGATTTTAGATGTGATTCCAAGCACCATGCTGTCACCGTAGGAACAGGAACACATCTGTACTTTGTCGGTGCTGGTGAAAAATCCGAACCGCTCAATATATGCTTCATACTCCGGCGGCATCTGAATCCGGCCGATATTGGAATAGACGGTCGTAATGCTTCGTCCGCCGAGCGTCGTGCCCGCCATCAGTGCCAGATTTTTGATTTCCAGCGGCACGGCGCGCAGCACCGGATTCCGCTCAATCCGCACCAGATCGTTCATACGTGTGGAAATCTCCTGCTTCAGCGCCTCTTTCTGCATCGCGGCTCCCGTGATCTGCAGGGCATCCTCAAACGATGCCTCCGGCCCAAAATCACAGGCAATCTCGATCCAGCTCCAGAAATTCGTCATCGATGCAGATGGGAAAAAGTTACGCAAGTTGGCTGGAACCATCAGAGAAACCGGCTTTTTCAGCCTGCTTTTCGGGATTTCTTCATATACCGCATATACCAGCGCCGCCGCAAGGTACGCCGTCACCGACACGCCATGTGCTTTTGCGCACTTATGAACTGCTTCCGCAGAAAGCAGAATCTCGGTAATTTCCATCTCCTCCTGCTCCAGATACTCGCCTTTGATCTGGTATGCCGGGCGGCTTTTTTCTTTTTCATTTTTCTTTCCGGTGTAATACTGGGAAAAGCTGTCCTCCTCGAAATCTGTCTCTGTCAGCATGTCTTCGCTGACCTTTGAAAAGATTTCCTCGGGATGACACAGGATCAGATAATTGCTCACCAGTTCTTTCAGAAACAGCATCGCTCCGGTGCCGTCTGTCAGGGCATGGAATACTTCGAAATTGATTCGGGTTTTATAGTAAGAAACCTGGAAAAGAAGCGTTTTGTGGTCGGGTACGTAAATCTCACTGCACGGCGGACGCTTTTCCTCTTCTACTTTTGCTGGCAGATCGCGCTGCTCCAGATAGAACCAGAAAAGACCTTTCCGCAGTACCATGGAAAACACCGGGTAATGCTCCATTGTCTCCTCCAGCGCTTTCTGCAGCAGATCCGCCTGGATGTCCTCTTTCAGTTGGCAGTAAAACCGGAAGACTCTCGTATCCTTTTTTCCGGTGGCCGCCGGAAATGCCTGTGCCGCGTTGTCCAGCTTTCTCCAGCGCGAAGAATGTTCTTTCTTCATTTTCTATGCCTCCTTACGCCTTCCCGTGTGTCAATTGTTTCTTCACTGCTGCTATGTTTTCCAGTTCTTCGTCTGCATTTTTCTGCTGTTTTTCTTTCCTTAAAAATGCATTCATATACTGAAAACTTTCCTGCACATATAGGTGTTCAATGCCAAGCGCAAAATAGCCGTGCAATGCGCCCTTGATCCGATGATGTTCAACCAGATTGCCAGCCCTTTTCAGCTTTTTCGCATAATCCTCGCCCTCATCGCGCAGCGGATCGTACTGCGCCGTCAGTACCAGCGTGTCCGGCAGTCCCTGCAGATTTTCTGCCAGTACCGGTGCAAAGTACGGATTTTTGCGGTCTTCTTCGGTCCGCTGATACAGAATTACATAATCTTCCATTTTAACACTGGTCAGAAGGTATCCGGTTCCATTGGTTTTCACGGATTTGTACGGTGATTTCTCTGTGTAACAGGAATTCACCGCCGGATAAATTAAAATCTGTTTCCCCGGCAGCAGTTCTTTTTTGTCCCTCGCCATCATGCAGACCGCAGCCGCAAGATTTCCTCCTGCGCTGTCGCCCATGATCGTGACATTTTCCGGCGTTACCTCCGGCAGAATCTCCCCGCGCAGCATTGCCTGGGCGGCGGCGTAGCAGTCTTCTAAGCCTGTCGGGAAACGATGCTCCGGTGCAAGACGGTATTCTACCGATACAACAATCTGCCCCGTCGACTGCGCCATGCGTGCGCAGACACGGTCGTATGTCTCCACACTCTCGGTTGTCCAGCCGCCGCCATGGAAGAACAGAATCGCTTCTTTTGCACCATGCTCCTCCATTTTTTCATCCGGGAAGAACAGCCGAATCGGAACCTTGTAGTCCCCATTATATATTTCCATATCCAATTTTCGCAGAAAAATACGGATCGGATCCAGCTTCTTGATATCGGCAAGCCGACGGGCAGATTCTACTTCAATTCCGCCGTAGGACAATACATTTAAAATGGCTTTGACTGCTTTTTTCATTCGCTCTCTCCTCTGTTGCTATTTTTCTGCTTCTGTTTTTCGTCTAGTTGCAATGTACTGCTTCAAAAATTCATACATCTGCTCATCCGTTGGCGGACAGCCTTTCAGATTGCATGCGAACCCGGAAGTACAACTTCCTACACCAAGCGCCCCGCTCTTTCCCCGGTATCCCTGCCCGATGCAGATTTTTTCGTGGAGTTCCGGCAGCAGTCCTTCCTCTTTCAGCCGGTCGAGCGCCGGGATCAGATAGCCGTAGCAGGCACTGCAGGACTCAACTTCCTCTACGGCATCCTGCAGTTCCACGATCTTCCGTTTTTCCGGAATCACTCTTTTTTCACCAATTTCACCAATTTGGCGGATTGAAAGCCGTGTGAGATCAGCGCTGCCCACGCCCAACTCTTCTGCCATTTTGACATACGGGACATCTTCTGGCTTATAATGCAGTTCCGCGCAGACATATGCATCGATCAACACCGGATCTAACCCAGCGAAAAGGCGATTCATAATAAACGGATTACCGCCATCCTCAAAGTCAAGGTCTCCGCAGATATTATCCACCAAAATAAAATCCTGATGAATCCCCAGCCCCAGATACGCAATTGGCCGATGAAGTCCCATGGCATGAAAATGGCGTTTTTCTTTATTCGGCAAGAGACCTTTCATGTTTTTCAGTGCGCAGGTAATTTTAGTCTGGCAATGGCCTTTCATGACCGGGACATTGATCATAAAATCCACCTTTTTCGCACATTCGCAAATCTGAAGTTCCATATCACCACACTGCACCGGCATGCTTTTTTCCTTCTGCGCATCGATAAGCGGAACGCCGTACTGTTCCGAAAGCATACGGTATCCACAGACCTCAAACGATTCCTCCGTCTTATCTCCCACCCAAGAGCCTTCCATGATTTGAAGGTTAGTAAATCCATTTTCCTGAAGATATTCGATGATCCCCGCAACCACCTCCGGATGTGTCGTCCCTCCAAACTCCGCCGGGACAGGTGCTACCAGATTTGGCTTAATACCGATGAGACTGACCTTCGAAGGAATGAGCGTAGCTAAGGCACATTTGTTCAAAAGCTGTTTTGTCATTTCTTTATATTCTATTCCCTGTATCTGGATAATTTCGTTTTTATTCATTTAGTATTGCGGCCCCTTTATTCTGATTTGATTTTTTCTGACATTCGATATTCTTTAGTATATAATAGTTACTGCTTTCTTTCAACTCATCCAAAAACAAAATCATTTCCTGTGAACTGTAACCATTCCCATCATCTCCAGCTTCATAGAAAATTAAGCACTGTATGCTTGTAAGATTTCCAATCGCATTGTATAATAACTGGAAGACGGTACACAGAAAAAGTACCTCATCAGAAAGGAACTGACATGAGTTTTGAAGATGATTTAAAGGATGTCGGCGACAGTATTGGAAAGCTTGTGGATAATGCTGTAAATTCTCAGGATTTTCAGGAATTAAACCGGAAGATTTCAGACACCATCAACCAGTTTGTCTACCCAAACCGGAAGGGACCATTCCGTGCAAATGGCACACAGGAGCCGTCCCGCGGCTATTCCGCAGATACTTCCTACAGCAGCCAGCATTCTTCCCATAATAATACAGCGCAGCAGACCGGACCGCATCACTATTCCTACGGGCCGGGAGGCACGATGCCGGGTAAGAGCGCGAACCCGGTTCCCAAACCTTCCCATACCTGGCAGACCCCCCAGAATACGGAATGGAACAGCCGCATACAGGAACGCCGTGTACTGCGCGAACGCTTTATGCCCTCCACCGATCTTGCACTTGTCGGCGGATTTCAGACGGCTGCCGGCTGGGGTGTCACCGGACTGTTCGGCTGCTGCACAGCGCTTAGTCTCTATTCCTTATTTGCAAGTCCGAATGACAGCGCGCTGATTCCTTTTCTTATTTTTGCCGCATTTACCATCGGCGGCGGCATTCTTCTGAAAAAGGGAAGTAAAAACCGGCGTCTGGTCCGCCATTTCCGCCAGATCTGTACGCTGATCGGCACAAAGGAATATATTTCTACGAAAGAACTCTGCGACAGTATGCACTGTGAGAAAGGTGAGCTTCTGACCGATATTACAACCATGATTGATAAATCCATGCTGCGCCAGGGCCACCTCGACGAGAATGGTACCTGTCTGATGGTGACAAAGGACTGCTACGACCAGTACCGCGCAATGCTCGCCAGCCAGAAGGAACAGCAGATTGCCGAACAGAAAGCACGTGAACAGCTGGAGGCCTCCGGTGTAACGCCGGAATACCAGCAGATGCTGGAAGAATGTGAATCTTATATTCAGAAGATCCATCAGTGCAACCTGGATCTGCCGGGTGAAGTCATCACAGCCAAGCTGAGCCGTCTCGAAACGGTTGTTACCCGGATTCTCGAGGAGGCAAAAAAGCGCCCAAAAGAAGCCGCCGCCCTGCGGAAATTTATGGATTACTATATGCCGACAACCTGGAAGCTGCTCGACGCTTACCGTTCCTTTGAGAACGAACCAATTCAAAGCGACAATATTCTCCGAACCAAGAAGGAAATCGAGGACACACTGGATACCATCAATGCCGCATTCGAAAAGCTGCTTGATGATCTGTTCCAGACAACGGCATGGGATATTTCTTCTGATATCTCTGTTCTGCAGACGATGCTGGCGCAGGAGGGACTGACAAATCAGGCAGGTCCGTCAAAGCAGGATATTGAGCCGCTTCACATGTAACTATTCAAAGCTATACAATTGAAATCAAATCACCGGTTACGTTTCCGTACCGAAGAAAAGGAGAATAGAAAACATGAATGATTTTATAAAGGACACCACTGAAATTCCAAGCTTAAGTTTCGGCGCTCCGGAGCCGGAACCGGAACTTCCGGTACAGCAGCCGGAAGAAAAGAAAGAGGTCATGGATGATTCTGTTCTGTCCGACGAACAGAAAGCCATGGTGGATGCCTTTGTTTCCCAGATTGATCTTGCCAATACAAACGGCATTCTGCAGTACGGTGCCGGTGCACAGAAGAAAATGGCAGACTTTTCCGAGAAAACGCTGGAGAACGTCAGAAGCAAAGATCTCGGGGAAATCGGCGATCTGCTCACCTCTGTTGTGACAGAGCTGAAAACGTTTGACGCAGAAGAAGAAAAGGGACCATTCTCTTTCTTTAAGAAAAGCACGAACAAACTCAATGCAATGAAAGCGAAGTATGACAAGGCAGAGGTGAATGTCAATAAAATCTGTGACGTGCTCGACGGCCACCAGCGGCAGCTTCTGAAAGACATTGCCATTCTGGATCAGATGTATGCACAGAACCTGAATTATTTTAAAGAGCTGACCATGTACATTCTCGCAGGAAAGAAAAAGCTGGAGCTGGTACGTTCCACAAAACTCCGTGATCTGCAGAATAAAGCGCAGATGACCGGAAAGGCCGAAGATGCACAGGCTGCCAAGGATCTCGAAGATCTCTGCAACCGATTTGAGAAGAAACTGTATGATCTGGAACTGACCCGTATGGTTTCGATCCAGACAGCGCCGCAGATCCGCATGATTCAGAACAGCGATTCTGTAATGGCCGAAAAGATCCAATCCACACTCGTCAACACCATTCCGCTCTGGAAAAACCAGATGATCATTGCACTCGGCGTTCATCACTCGACTGAGGCTGCCAAAGCACAGCGCCAGGTTTCGGATATGACAAATGAGCTTCTGAAAAAGAATGCGGAGAATCTGAAGATGGCAACGATCGAGACTGCAAAAGAATCTGAGCGCGGTATCATCGATATGGAAACCTTAAAACAGACGAACCAGAGCCTGATCTCTACCCTCGATGAAGTGATGAAAATTCAGGAGGACGGCCGCCAGAAACGTGCCGCCGCTGAAGTTGAGCTGGTACAGCTCGAAAATGATATTAAGAAAAAAATGCTGGAGCTTTCTGCAGGCGGACAGCACTGATACTTTTTGTATCCTATATGAAAAAAAACGGAGAAGCCGCTTTTTCTGTGGTTTCTCCGTTTTTTACGTCCTGTCTTACCCTTATCTCGGGCGTTCTGCCTTTTCATTCTTTCTTCGGTATTCCGTGAAATAAAATTCAATATCAAAGCAGGTCTGCTCATCGCCCTCTTCTACCATCTCCCAATCCGGTGATTCGTCAAGATCCTCAAAGAAGGTATCCGCCTGATACGTCATGTCAATTCGTGTGACGTATGCCGTATCACAGTATGGGAGAAGCTGACGGTAAATTTCTCCGCCGCCCGCAACATAAATATCGTCGTCCTCATACGGCTTTAACACTTCCATCAGCTCTTTGATACTGTGGACAACCGTTGCACCGCGAACAGTCCATTCCGGATCACGGCTTAAAATAATATTCGTTCTGCCTTTTAACGGCTGGCCTGCCGGGAGTGTAGCAAGTGTCTTTCTTCCCATCACGACAACGTGTCCCATCGTAGTTTCACGGAAGAATCGCAGATCAGACGGAATACTTACCAGCAGCCGTCCCTGATATCCCAGACCCCATTTGCGGTCCGCACTTAAAATTGCTTTCATTTTGTTTCCTCTTTCTGTGTTATTTTCTCATCCATACTGCCGGAACGGAACCCTTCCAGATCCATCGTCAGGTAAGAAAAGCCGAGCTTTTTCAGATATGCAATCATTTCTTCTCTCTTCTCAAGCACTTCCCCCATACGCTCCGGTGCGATTTCAAGACGCACCACATCGCCATGTACACGCAGGCGGAGATTCTCTTCCGCACCGAACAGCGTATGAAGCCATGCTTCGCCGTCCGCAATCCGATCCAGAACGTCATAGTTAATTTCTGCCCCGTAGGGAAGGCGTGTCGCCATACATGGAGTGGATGGACGGTGTGCTACGGAAACGCCGTACTTTGCAGCAAGTGCTTTTACCTCTGTTTTTGTCACATGACACGCTGCAAGCGGGCTGATGACACCATATTCTCTCAGCGCTTTTCGCCCCGGCCGGTAGACATGAAGATCATCCTCATTTGTTCCGTCGAGTACCTGGGTGACACCGTGATCGCGGGCAAATTCCAGAAGTTTCCCAAATAGATAGTGCTTACAGAGATAGCAGCGGTTTTCCGGATTGTAACGGATTGCCTCCTGCTCCAGCTCATCAACAAAAAGGACCTCATGAACAGCGCCAACCTCCTTTGCTACTCTTGTCGCTGTCTCCAGGTCGCAGGGCGGATGCAGCCGTGTCTGAAAGGTTACTGCATAAACCTTTGTTCCATATTTTGCAGATGCATCCATGACAAGCTTCAGCAGCAGACTGCTGTCCACACCGCCGGAAAATGCCAGACAGAGATCCTGTTTTGCAATCTCGTCAAGTTGGGTAAGCAATGCTTTTTCCTTATTCTGCATATCTGTTTTCTGTTCTGTCCGGTTCTTTTTCTTTTCCTGTAATTCCATCGTATCTGTCTTCCTTTCCTGTAAAATGGCCGATGTCTTCTTATGAGAAAATCCATCGGCGGCACTGCTGCCCCGATGGATTTTCTCATACAGGTATTCCTATTCTATTTTTTATCGATATGTCGGATCGCTTCCGAAAGCACCGCCTGTCCAGGTATAACGGGTCGGGTTTGTCAGCGGATAATCCAGATTGTCGCCAATGCGGACCGTTGTTCCGCTGCTGACGTTATCATAAATCCATTTTGCATCGATTGCAGTCAGTCTGACACAACCATGTGACATCGGTGATCCCAGGGAATTGAAGTCTACGGCAGAGATCATATTCAGATCCGGTGTGCTGCTTGCTACGCCATGGAAGTAAACAGCGCCATAAATCTGTGATACATATGGTGCCCAGCACACATAATCTTCACCTCTCATTTGCTTCTTTTTCAACTGCCAGCCGATTTTATATGTTCCTGCTGCGGTGTAACTGATTGGATTTCCTACGGAGCAGATCATTGATTTGATCGGGGTATCGTAAGAACCGGTTGCACTGTTATAGCCGTAAATGGTGACACGTCCGCGGGTTCTGTCTACTGTGATGTATTTGGATGACGGATTGAAGATGCTTGTCACATCCTCCATCAGAGAACCGTCTGCTTTGCGGTAACGGCGGTATTTTCCGATGTACTCCCATCCTTCCGTGATTCTGCGTCCGGAAGCATCGAATTTGTACTGTTTTCCATTGATCGTAGCGGTGCAGTTCTGATATCTTCCGCCCCAGCTGCGGAAATAATACTGAGAACCGTTCAGTGTCAGCCACTGATCATGGTACATGCCGCCCCAGCTCTTGAAGTAGTACCAGTTCTTATCATGAAGAATCCACTCGTCATGTGCCATGCCGCCCCAGCTCTTCATGTAATAATAGTTACCGTCATGGTAAACCCAGCCGGTCAGCATTTTTCCATCTTTATCCAGATAATAATAATTTTTATCATAGAGGAACCAGCCTTTTTGCGTCCGTTTGGTTCCATCTGCATTAAACCAGTACCAGGTATCGCCGGACTTGCCCCATTCGTTTTTATACATACCACCCCAGCTCTTGAAGTAGTATTTTCCATCGAGCCATTCATTGGCAAGCATGGTTCCATCGGATTTCAGATAATACTTATTTCCTTTGTAGGTCAGCCAGCCGCTGGTATATTTCTTTCCATTTCCGTCAAAATAATACCATACATTGTTGACTTTTGCCCATGCGTTTTTGTAGGCCGCACCCCAGCTGCGGAAGTAATAGGTGTTATCCAGCCACTCATTAAAAGCCATTTTTCCATCGGCTTTCAGATAATAGCTGTTTCCATTGTAATCCAGCCAGGAATTCGTCAGCAGTTTTCCACTGTCTGCCGTCGTCCAGTACCAGATCGTCTGAGTTGCGGTTTTAATTTTTTTCCAGCCAGTTGTGGTCGAAACGGTTCCGTCAGCTCCGACATAGTAATAATTGCCTTCATATTCAGCAACATCATTGACGCGCATACCGCCCCAGCTTCGGAAGAAGTACAAGGTTCCATTCAGATTCAGTGCATTGTCTTCCATATGGCCGTCTTCGTGGAGATAATATTTATTTCCATCGTAATTGAACCAGCCGGTTCGTACGCCGCCCCAGCTTCGGAAGCTGTACCATTTTCCATCAATTTCAGCCCAGCCGGATTTATTTTTCTGATTGCCGGTCTCCATCTCGAAGCTTCCGTCTTTCATGTCTCCGTTCGCATCAAAGGAACCTGGTTTCATATAGTAGGTTGCTGTATCTACCTTTTGCCAGCCGGAAAGGAGTTCTCCAGTTTCTGCATCTACCAGATACCAGGTAGAACCTACTGTCAGCCAGCTTACGGTACGGTCTTCCTGCTGATATACGGTGTGGTTTCCAAGAGATACGGTGCTGTCTGCATTCAGATAGTAGGTATGCGTTACCCCTTTTTCATCGACAACAGTCTGGAAACCTGCCTCTTTTACGCGGGTGCCGTCATCGCCAAACAGATATGTTTTATCTCCTACCTTCTGGGTCTTGCTCCAGATGGCATAGCCGTTTTCATCCGCATAGTAATCGTCTACGCTTCCATCATTAAATTCAAGTGTAACAAGTTCATTTCTTTTCAGTTCCGGTGCAAATACTTTTCCTTCACAGATACCCTGCTGCATCGAACCAAGTCCGTCTTTTGCAGGATCTTCCCCTTCTGTATCCAAGTAGTAGGTTCCGGTTTTTCCATCTTTATCCGTAAGTTCTACTTCACCGGTCAGCATGTAGCCGTTTTCATCAAACACATAACCGACACCGTCGATTTCTATTGGTCCGGTAGCAGCTACCACCTTATTATTCTCATCCAGAACTCCGTACTGAAACTGTTTCTTTCCATCTCTTTCAACGCTGTTCCAGCCTTCCTTCAGATTACTTACTTCCGGAGCCGGAGTTGCGCTCGGCGTCGGTGTCTCGGAAGGGGTCTCAGTTGGTGTTACGGTTGGTGTTGCGGTCGGTGCTTCGGTTGGAGCCGGAGTCTCACTCGGTGTAACCTCTGGGGTCTCAGTTGGCGCCGGAGTCGGAGTCGTTTCTTCGTCTTCGGCCTGAGCTACAGTATCACTTTCCGAATTTACCGGTAATGGACTGGTTTCTGTAGAAGCTGCATATGCACCGGCTGGTGTAACACTTACCATGACGCCAAGTACGGCTGCGGCCAGAAACTTTCTTTTCATTCTTATTCATCCTCCCATTTTTTTACTCTTATACAATTTATAGCTTACTACATTTTTCCATCTATTTCAAGTTATCCGCCGGTAAAATACCTTACAAATTTCTTATGGTTTTTTCCGGTTTTTCGGGCAGAAAAAACCTCCCGGCTCCGGTTTTCTTGCCGGATACAGGAGGTTTTTCATTTGTTTCTTTTTTATTCGTTTACGGTAGTAGATCCGTAGATTTCTGTCTGAAGTCTGGAAATGGTTGCCGAGAAATCCGGAACAAGCATCTCACCCTTGCTGGAGTACAGATCATCGTATGGTACACGGCTCTGTACAATCTCATAGGAGAGGATCGTCGGCAGCTCGCCGATCAGCGTCATCAGTGTAGACTGATCGATGTTATGGGTGACACTCGGAAGAATGGTATCTGCCAGCGCGCTCAGTTCTGTTACGCTGGAAGATTTCATCTCCTGCATCATTTTGCTTAATACCTCTCTCTGGCGCTCGGTTCTCTGATAATCCGAGTTTCCGACGTAACGAATTCGTGCATATGCAACCGCCTGATAACCGTCCACGTGCTGATCGCCGCTTGACGTATACTGATGTGCGGATGCATCTGCATTGCGAAGCTTGCACATTTCGTTGATATAGTTGTTTGCCACACGTACCTCATCATCACTCGGGGAAAGCTCGATTCCGCCGACGGCATCAATGATATCGATCATGGAATCAAAGTCAACGCTTGCGTAGTTATCAATCGGCAGCTTGTAGTTGTCTTCAATGGTACGGACAACCAGCGGGCCGCCGCCGTATGCGCAGGCTGCGTTCAGCTTCTTTACACCGACATCCGGAATATTTGCATACAGGTCACGCATAAAGGATGTCATGTGAATCTGCTTTGTATCTTTGTTGACGGATAACAGAATCATGGAATCTGAGTTTCCATACCACGTTTTGTCACGACGGTCAACACCGATCAGCAGAATGTTGTACACGTTATTGTTGTTTGGAAGTTCAATGTCCTGTGTCTCATTTAAAATCTCAGACTGCAGGGCATCCGTCTCCTCATCGGTCAGCCCGGTACTTTCGGTCTCAACCTCTGTGGATTTATTGATCGTGATTTTATCATCGCTTACGTAGTTACTCTTGCTGTAATAGTGATTGATTACAGCATAGACACCGACGAGCACAACCAGTACAACTACGAGAAGGATGGTGAGCACATTAACCCAGCCGAATTTCTTCTTTTTCTTTCCTGAGGAATGGCGTCTTTCCGGGATTTCATCCTCGTCATCATATTCTTTTCTCATAACGACCTCTTTCATTTTCTTATTTTCCGGTATTTTTCAGCCGGATATCGTTTATAATATAGTCAAAAAACGGGCTGCTGTCAAGTGTGCAGTCCGTTTTGATTGATTTCCGTTTGCAGTTCTTTTTCCTACCGCTGCATTTTCTCCCACTGGTTCAGTGCAGCCTCAATGACTTTGTCCATATCGTAATACTTGTATTCTCCAAGTCTTCCGCCAAAGATAACCTTCTCTTCTTTTTCCGCAAGTGCGGCATATTTCTGATAAAGTTCCTGGTTTCTGGCATCATTCACCGGGTAGTACGGCTCCATCCCCTCTTTCCAGTCGGTGGAATACTCTCTGGAAATGACGGTCTTTTTCTGGGTTCCGAATTCGAAATGCTTATGTTCGATCACACGCGTATACGGTGTCTCCCGATCGGTGTAGTTTACTACAGCCACGCCCTGATAATTGTCGGTATCCAGCACTTCTGTTTCAAAGCGCACCGTACGGTATTCCAGCTTGCCAAGTGCATAATCGTAAAACGCATCAATCGCTCCGGTGTAAATCACCGTCTCACCCATCGCCAGGTACTTTTCTTTATCTTCCAGAAAATCAACACCTGTCTGTACATCCGCTTTTTCAAAAAGCCGCTCTGTCAGAACGTTATAACCGCCAATCGGAATTCCCTGATAAAGGTCATTGAAATAGTTGTTGTCATACGTAAAGCGCACCGGAAGCCGTTTGATGATAAAGCTCGGCAGCTCACTGCAGTCTCTTCCCCACTGCTTTTCTGTATAACCCTTAACCAGCTTTTCATAAATATCTTTTCCAACCAGTTTGATCGCCTGCTCTTCCAGATTTTTCGGCTCTCCCGGAACAGCTTTTCTCTGCTCTTCGATGATTGTTTTCGCCTCTTCCGGTGTGCGGATTCCCCACATTTTACTGAAGGTATTCATATTGAACGGCATATTATAAATTTCGCCTTTGTAGTTGGCAATCGGCGAGTTTGTATAACGGTTGAATTCTGCCAGCGAATTGACAAACTGCCACACCTCTTTATTCGAAGTATGGAAAATATGCGCTCCATACTTGTGTACATGAATTCCCTCGATTTCTTCACAGTAAATATTTCCGCCTGTATGATCTCTTCGTTCCAGTACAAGACAGCTTTTCCCTGCCTGACCGGCAAGATAAGCAATCACTCCGGAATACAGACCGGCGCCAACCAGAACATAATCATATTTCTTCATTGTTCTTTCTCCTTACAGTTCTTCCCCAAGTCCCGTCCGGATGGAATTGACAAGGAACTGCAGAGCTTCCTCCTCGTCCTCTCCCTCGCAGAACAGCTCAATTTCGTCTCCGCATTTGACGCATGCGCCAAGGACGCTTAAGACGCTCTTTGCATTTGCTGTATTTCCATCTCCGTAGTGGAATGTAATAGATGATTTAAATTGCATTGCCTGTTTGCACAGGGTTCCGGCCGGGCGAAGATGAAGGCCGGTTGGATTTTTCACGGTCACTTTTCCGCTTACCATTGGTTTCCCTCCTAATTTGTTCCTGTCGTTTTATTTGCTACTGCTTTTTCTTTGATATGAATCGTTGTCTTGACACTGTCTACGAGCTCATAGCCATCCGGCAGTGTGATTTTTACCGGTACCTCGTAATCCCCGACACCCATTCCATTCAGATCTACGGATGCGTTGATCTGGGAAGTATCTAATTTGGCCAGATTTTTGTCCGATGCTTTAATGCGGATTGCAAGCTGTGTCTGATCATACAGAACGGTATAAGTGGACTGAAGATTGCTCGTCTCGATCTGATCGACATCAAGTTCAAATTCCCTGCTCTCATTCGGCATAACCGTTACGTGAACGGTAACGGATGCAGACGAACTGGAGGATACTTTCAGATCTGTCACATCGGCGAGAACATCGCTTAAGTCAACCGTCGTCTCCACATCGGAGCGTTGTCCTGCAACGGAGGTATAGTCTTCCGGAATTTCAATCGTATTGCCTTCATCCGCCAGCTTTGCAAGTGCCTCCTCGGATCCGGCAACGGTGATTTCCTCCGGTGTGGTATAGATATTTTTAATCTGATAGCCGTCTGCCGGAGTTCCGCTGTACAGTGCACTCAGCTTAATACCGGATACACGGCGCCACAGTTCAATATCCACATCCACCTGCGGGGAGCCGCTGTCGAAATTCAAAAATTCCATCTGGGATTCCGACATCTCATCCTGGTTTTTATCAATAATCATCAGATCCGCCGTGACGGTTCCGGAGTTCCGCATATTGGTTACATCTACTTTTGCCACCACACTGCTGATCTTATTGATCAGGGACGTCGGGCCGGAAATGGTGATGCTCTCCGGATCGGAAGTCATCGTTCCCACTTCGTAATCTTTTGCCGGTTTCGTATTTCCTGCGTCAATTGTGATCGGGAATTTTTCGCTGTCCACATCCTCGATTTCCACAGGGATCGTTGCTGTCACTGTGCTCAGTTTTTCCTGTTTTACCATGGAGCACGTTGCCTTGATCGGCACATAAACCGGGTTTGTATCCATCGTCACAATCTGGGTCAGATCGGCCGTGACGGTGATATCCGATGCCTTCAGCCGGCTGACAACCGAGTTGTTGTCCGTGACAGTAACCGTGACCGTCTGGTATTCCTCCGCAATCTGGTATGTTTTCTTTCCGGCTGCGATGTAGGCTTCATTGGTCACCTGCACGGGGACATCAAAGCGCTCTTTCACAATCGGGTCATTCACACTGACCACAACGTACCAGATTACAATGGCAATCAGGATAGAAAGAATTTTCAAAGGGAGATTGTTCAGAAGCTTTTTCAGAATTTTCTTTTTCATTTCTTCTCTCCCTCCACTTTCTGACGCATTCCACGGATATGCCATCCTTTCTTCTCTTCCGGTTTTTTCGCGAGCTTCTGGATTTTGTGAAGCTGCTCCCGAAGGTCGCTCGGTGTTACTGCCGTGTGGAGTTCTCCGCCGGAAGCATACGACACATTTCCGGTTTCCTCGGAGACAATAATCGTAAAGGAATCCGTCACCTCACTGATGCCGACACCTGCACGGTGGCGTGTTCCAAGATTCTTGTTCAGATCCATGTTGTCGGACAGCGGCAGGTAACATGTTGCTGCCGTGACACGGTTGTTCCGTACAATCACGGCTCCGTCGTGCAGCGGCGTATTGTGTTCGAAAATATTGATCAGCAGCTGGCTGGTCAGAACGCCGTCAATCGGGATTCCGGTCTTTTCATATTCCTCCAGGGTGATGGTCTTTTCGATGACGATCAGCGCTCCGGTCTTTACTTCTCCCATTTCAAAACTGGCCCTTACCAGTTCATTGATGGTTTTGTCACTGAACCGTTCATTTTCCTCCTGGCCGCTCGCAAAAGAAATGGCAGACAGCGGATTCTTTTCTCCAATCTGCTCGACCACTCTTCGAAGCTCCGGCTGAAAGATAATTACAACCGCTGTGATCGCCGCCCCGCCGATGTTTCCGAACAGCCACAGAATCGTCTGCATTTTCAGCACGTTTGCAATGATGACAAAGACACCAATCAGAAAAATACCTTTCATCAGCGTATAGGCCTTTGTATTCTGCAGCCAGCGGATCAGGTGATAGACGAAAAATGCAATGAGCAGAATCTGCACAATATCAATCAGTTCAATTTGTTTTGGCAGCCCGTAGTCTGCCGTTCTTGTGACAATCCAGTTCCACACGCCACGCACACTGTCACTTCCTTTCTTTTCCCACGGCCGGTTTTCTTCTGATTTTCAAAATTCTTTTAAAGATCCTTTAAGGTGTCCTCCAGCATGCTCTTATAATCCACATCCTGATAATCGCCCTCGTCCAGCGGCGGAATTTCTTCTTCCTGAATTTCTTCTGTTTCGTTTATTTCTTCTGTTTCGTTTATTTCTTCTATTTCTTCTTTTTCCTCGATCTCATCAAGATCCCTGCTGTTCCCGGATTCTTCTGTATGTCCAAGATTTGCCAGAGCATCGAGTTCCTCGTCTGTCAGATCCGGTTCTTTTTTCTTTTCATTCCGAATATAAGTCACACAGCGCTGTGCCTTTGTCACATTGAATTTTGGAACGGCTTTTACGTAGTAATAATAATCGTCGTCATCATATTCCAGGTATTCTGTCCGGGTGTAGTCTGCACCGAACAGGAAAAACTCCAGAACAAATCCAACCAGACAGCCGGCCGCCGCCCCGATCAGAACCATCGGGAGTGCAATCTGTACATCCAGTGCCAGGCTTCCGGCAATCATAATAACCGCATAGGCAACCGAACCTGCCACAATGGAAATCTGCCATGCATAGTCCGCACTGCTGTGGCGGATTGCATTGACAAGAAGTACGGTCAGTGCGCAGGCGATCAGAACCAGCAGCATTTCCTCATTGCGGAAGAGGCCGTTGAAAAATTCCTGTACGACTGCCGTGATCTCCGGTGCTTCCGCCGCATGAAGCAGCGGCTCCATTTTTCCGTGAATCATGTCGCACATATAGTAGACAACGACACCGCAGGCTGCTGAAAATGCAGAGAGCGGCGTGCCGGCAAGACCATAGGCAACCGGAACGGCAGATGGCACGTGAAGCCAGAATGCGAGCGGTGTCAAAAGGAGTGCCGGCGCATCCTTCGGCACAAAGCGAAGATATAGAAACCAGAGCACCAGCAGAACCAGCGCCGCAAGACCCGCGATTACCATGTGAAGTGCAAAGCAGTGGCCGATGATCACCAGCATTGCAAGGAAAACCATTCCATTCAATGGCAGGATGGCGCAGATCAGTGACAGAATCAATACCACATACATGCTGTCCAGCATCTTCAGATAGCCGAGATTGGAATTAATACCACGAAATACAGCAAGAGCGAGCAGAAATTTCACAATCGGAAGTACGATTCCACTGCAGGAGCCGTAAAACTCTTTTAATTTTTCTTTCAGTTCAATCAATACTGTCATGTTTCCTTCCTCCTGCGCCCGGATTTCTTCCCGCTTTTTTCCTGTTCCTCATACATGTTCTGCAGGTCATCCAGCTCTTTTCCATACCATTTCAGCTTTTTCTGTGCTCCCTGGTAACGGATCGTGCTGATCACATACACGGCAATGGAATAGACTGCCAGAAAACACAGATAGGACGCGATCAGACACCCTGCTGCAAACTGCAGGTCGATTGTGTCTATCTCGTCCACCAACCATTCAATATGATATAAGACTGCAACCGCAAGTACCAGAATGTATCCGATGGAAGCCAGAAAAAAATTTTTCAGAAGCTCTTTTCCGATGTAATCACTCCGAAAATAGCGGCCGATTCGTAAGGCATTTTTTTCTTCTTTTTTTTCGAAAAAAGCCAGTTTTGTCATCTGACGAATCCTTTTTTCGTCCAACATGCCTCTTGGTCTCCTCTTCCCGTTCTAAATTATGTTTATTTTACCATATGTTTCCGATATTGGAAAGCTATTCTCAAAATATTCACACACTATTTTACAATTGCCGCACAAACAAAATCCACCTGTTCTGCTCCATTCACTTTCAACAGTGACGCAATGGCATCAACCGTGCTTCCCGTTGTGTAAATGTCATCTACCAGAAGAATCCGGCAGTATTTCATCTGTCCCGGCTTTGCCAATGCAAAAGCTCCCTCCAGGTTTTTCCGCCGCTCGGCGGGACTAAGCTCTTTCTGGCGTTTTGTTTTTTTCACACGGCGGATCAGGCGGGCATTCATGGGAAGTTCCATTTCTTCTGCCAGCTTTTCTGCAAATACCTCCGCCTGATTGTAGCCGCGCTGCCGCTGTCTCGCCGGATGAAGCGGCACCGGAACGAGCACCTCCGGATTTCTTCTCTGGATCTGCTTTCCCACATAGAAAAACGCCGCGTGAGCATAAAATCCGGCGTATTCCTGCCGTTCATGATATTTGAACCGCATCAGGGAAGCCTCAAGTTCCCCGTGGTAACCGTACGGCGCAAAACCGCGGTCGAAGCTGTGCCTCGTTCTGCTGCAGTCCCGGCAGAACTCTTCCTCACTGCCCACGGGTTTCCCGCATTTTTTGCACCGCGCGCCCAGAATCGGATGGATCTTTTCCACACAATTCCGGCATAGATACGGCTCCTCACGTGACAGCAGTCCGTCACAGATGGGACATCGTCTCGGATAAACTGCGTTTAAAAGCCAGTTTCCTGTTTTATTTTTTTCTTTCATGTAACCTGCGCTTTCCCTTATCCACTCTGCCGGATGCAGCCGCATCCATGCCCCGGAAAAACGTGTTTACGCGTTTTCTTCCCGCATTTCCCAGATTCTTCTGGCGAGCGTTGTATACCGATTCGCCTCGATATGATTTCCGATCATTGCCTGGAATGTCACATCACTTCCGACGATGGTGACGCACTTTCTGGCTCTCGTCACGGCCGTATACAAAAGATTCCGCGTCATCAGCATGCGCGGGCCGCCGAGCAGCGGAATCACAACCGCCGGGTACTCGCTTCCCTGCGCTTTATGTATCGTTGTGGCGTAGGCGAGCTCCAGCTCGTCCGCCTGTTTGAACGTATAGTCTGCGAATTTTCCTTCCTCAAACTCCACGGTGATCACCTCGGTATACGGGTTGATGCTCCGGATCATGCCGAGGTCTCCGTTGAATACACCCATACCGCGCTCCGCCACGATTCCGTTGATGCCGCGGATTTCCCACTCCATCTGGTAATTGTTACGGATCTGCATGACCTTGTCGCCCTCGCGGAGGATATTACCTCCATTTTCCCGCTCGGCTTTGTCCGGTGCGGGCGGGTTCAGGTATTTCTGCAGAATCTGATTCAGATTTTCCACGCCGAGTGCACCTTTCCGCATCGGAGTCAGAATCTGGATATCCTGCGGGCGGGCATCCACATAACGCGGCAGTTTCTGGGACACCAGCGTCACCAGCACTTTCCAGATCACGTTGACATCGTACCGTTTCAAAAAGAAGAAATCTTTGCTCTTATTGTCCAGTATAACCTCTTCCCCATTATGGATCTTATGTGCATTGACAACAATATCGCTCTGGGATGCCTGCCGGAAAATGTGCGTCAGGCAGACAATCGGAAAGCATTCCGAACGGATCAGATCCCGGAGGACACTGCCCGGGCCGACACTTGGAAGCTGGTTCTGGTCTCCCACCAGGATCAGCCTTGTTCCCGGCACAATCGCGGACAGAAGGGCATGCATCAGGTGGATATCAACCATCGACATCTCATCAATGATGATGACATCCGCGTCGAGCGGATTATCTGCGTTCCGCTCAAAATGCACATTTGCCGAGGAGTCATCCACATTTCCCGTCAGTTCCAGAAGACGATGGATCGTGCATGCCTCACAGCCAGTTGCCTCTGTCATTCGTTTCGCCGCTCTTCCGGTCGGCGCTGCCAGGAAAATGTCGAGGCCTTCTGCCTCAAAATAATGGATCATCGCATTGATGGTCGTCGTTTTTCCGGTTCCGGGCCCTCCGGTCAGGATCATAAGACCGCTGTATGCCGCCTCAACGACTGCCGTCTTCTGCATCTCATCCAGCTCGATCTGATATTTTTTCTCGATCTTTCCGATCCGCTTTTCGATTGCCTCACGGTCTTCCTCGCATGTAATATTCAGCTCATGCAGCATGCGCGCCGTACTCAGTTCCAGATAATAATACTGGCTGGCGTACACAATCCGCAGCGGCTCATCCCCTTCCCGTTCGGCCGGGAGCTCGCGGATGACCGCTTTTTTGTCGATTGCCATATCCTGCAGAGATTTCTGCATCCGCTCCGGTTCTACGCCGAGAAGTTCCTGCCCTCTCCGAAGCAGCACCGGTTCCGGCAGATAGACATGGCCTTCTGCCGTCGCCTGATTCAGCACATACGAAAGACCGCTCTTGATGCGGAATTCGCTGTCCACGGCAATCCCGATTTTTCCGGCAATCTCATCCGCCGTCCGAAATCCCACGCCTGCGATATCTTCCGCCATTTTATACGGGTTTTCCTTTAAAATCCGGTACACATTGTCCCCGTACTGCTGATAAATCTTTGCACCGAGATTCAGCGCAATGCCATATCCCGAGAGGAAAATCATCGCATTCTGCATTTCGGCCTTTTCTGCCACCTGCTGTGCAATTTCACGCGCTTTCCGCTCGCTGATTCCCTTTACCTCCGCGAGGCGCTCCGGCTCTTCCTCGATGATCCGAAGCGTATCGTCACCGAAGCGGCGCACAATTCTTGCCGCCAGCGCCGCACCGACTCCTTTGATCGCACCGGAACCGAGATACCGCTCCAATGCAACAGAATCCTGTGGAACTTTCGTCTCATAGGATTCAATGCGGAACTGCTTTCCATAGGCAGCATGTTCAATATAATCTCCGGAAGCCTCGATCAGCTCGCCCTCTCCGATCATCGGAAGCGTGCCGACGCATGTCAGCTCGCGCCCCTTCATGCTCAGATTCAGGACGGTATAGCCGTTCTCCTCATTTCGGAAAATAATGTGTTCTACGTAGCCTTCTACTTTTTCTTTTTCACTCATCTTTTATCAAAACTGGCTTTCAAATTCATTCATCACTTCGCGGTACTGGCCGGTTCCAAGCGCAACGACGCTCGCCGGATTTTCTGCTGTCACGGTATTGATGCCGGTCCGCTCCTGGATCAGCTCGTCCATTCCGGCAAGGAGACTGCCGCCTCCGGTCAGGATAATGCCGCGGTCGGAAACATCGGATGCCAGTTCCGGCGGCGTTTTTTCCAGCACGGCACAGATCGCGTCCGCAATCTGGTTTGTCGTCTGGGCAAGGGCACCTCGGATTTCGTCGGAGGAAACCGTAATCGTCGCCGGAAGTCCGGTGATGACGTTTCTTCCCTTGATCTCCATCGTTTTCTCCTCGGCCCGCGGATAAGCGGAACCAATCCGGATTTTCACTGCCTCTGCGGTCTGTTCTCCGATAAATACGTTGTATGTTTTCCGTACATAGCGGATGATATCCTGGTCAAATGTCTCACTGGAAATCTTGACCGAATTGGAAACAACGGTTCCCGCAAGCGAGATCACAGCGATATCCGTCGTGCCTCCACCGATGTCCACGATCATATTTCCGCATGGTTTCGTAATGTCAATTCCGGATCCGATTGCCGCTGCCACCGGCTCCGGCACGATCAGCACTTCCCGGGCTCCCGCCTGGTACGTTGCCTCCTCCACAGCCTTCCGCTCTACTTCCGTCACACCGGACGGCACACAGATGCTGATTCTCGGTTTCCGGAATGCTCTTCTTCCCATTGCCTTCTGGATAAAGTAGCGCAGCATGCGCTCGGTGATCAGAAAGTCCGTGATCACGCCCTGCCGCATGGGCCGGACCGCCATAATATTGCCCGGTGTCCGTCCAATCATCTGACGCGCTTCTTCTCCAATTGCCCGTACTTTATCTGCATCTTTATCATACGCAACTACGGACGGCTCCTTTAATACAATGCCTTTTCCCTTGGCATAGACCAGGATGCTGGACGTCCCCAGATCAATTCCGATATCGGTCGTTGCAGCCATAGTAATCCCCTTTCCTGTTCTCTTTTATTTTTCTTTATTTTAATCTGTTTGAAATTTGTATAGAATAAGTTCGGGTTCAAAACACCCGAAACCCAAAAGGATCGAATGTGCTCTGAACCCAACCCGCTTCTTATTATATACAATCCCTTTTAAAATGGAAAGGATTTTTTAGAGATATTTTTCGACATATTTTCCGGTGTAGGATACCGGGCTCTTGGCCACTTCCTCCGGCGTTCCGCACGCAATCACGGTTCCGCCGCCGTCTCCGCCCTCCGGTCCGATATCAATAATATAGTCCGCCGTCTTGATGACATCCAGATTGTGTTCGATGACAACGACGGTATTTCCGCCCTCGGACAGGCGGTGCAGAATCTCCACCAGTTTGTGGACATCCGCAAAATGAAGTCCCGTCGTCGGCTCGTCGAGAATGTAGATCGTTTTTCCCGTGCCGCGGCGGCTCAGCTCTGCTGCGAGCTTGATACGCTGCGCTTCTCCACCGGACAGCGTGGTGGACGGCTGGCCGAGGCGGATGTAGGAAAGGCCGACATCGTACAGGGTCTGTAATTTCCGGAAAATCGATGGTACCGGCCTGAAGAATTCCAGTGCCTCCTCGACCGTCATATTCAGCACATCGTAGATGCTCTTTCCTTTGTATTTGACTTCCAGTGTCTCACGGTTGTACCGTTTTCCATGGCAGACCTCACACGGCACATAGACATCCGGCAGGAAGTGCATTTCGATCTTCAGGATACCGTCGCCGCCGCAGGCCTCGCATCGGCCGCCCTTCACATTAAAACTGAATCTTCCCTTCTTGTAGCCGCGCGCCTTGGCATCCTGCGTTGCCGCAAACAGGTCGCGGATCTGATCGAACAGACCTGTGTACGTTGCCGGATTGGAACGCGGTGTTCTTCCGATCGGGGACTGGTCGATGTCGATGACCTTATCGAGCTGTTCCATACCGATGATGTCTTTGTGTGCACCCGGAATCGTCCGCGCACGGTTCAGATCTCTTGCCAGCCGTTTGTACAGAATTTCATTGACAAGGGAACTCTTTCCCGATCCGGAGACTCCGGTCACGCAGGTCATGACACCGAGCGGGAAATTCACGTTGATATTTTTCAGATTGTGCTCTTTTGCTCCGACTACCTTCAGCCAGCCCGTCGGCTTTCTGCGCTCGGACGGAACCGGAATTTTCAGCTCTCCGCTTAAGTATTTTCCGGTGATGGAATTCGGATTTTTCATCAGATCTTCCGCCGTTCCGATCGCCACCAGCTCTCCGCCGTGCTCACCGGCTCCCGGGCCGATATCGACAACGCAGTCAGCGGCGCGCATCGTATCCTCGTCGTGCTCCACGACGATCAGGCTGTTTCCGAGGTCACGCAGATGTTTCAGCGTCGCGAGAAGTTTGTCGTTGTCTCTCTGGTGAAGACCGATGCTCGGCTCGTCGAGAATATAGGCGACACCGACAAGGCCGGAGCCGATCTGCGTTGCCAGACGGATTCTCTGCGCCTCACCGCCGGACAGCGATGCCGTTCCACGCGCCAGGGTCAGATAGTTTAATCCGACATCCGCAAGGAAGCTCACACGCGCACGGATCTCTTTTAAAATCTGCTTTCCGATCAGCAGCTGCTGTTCGGAGAGTTCGAGGTTCTGCATAAACTTCTGCAGATTGTCGATGGAAAGGGATGTTACTTCAAAAATATTTTTATCTCCGACCGTCACACCAAGCGACGTCGGTTTCAGACGCTGGCCATGGCACGCCTGGCACGGGGTCACACGCATGAAGGTTTCGTATTCCTGTTTTGTAGAATCCGATCCGGTCTCACGGTAGCGGCGCTCTACATTTTTGATCAGCCCCTCAAAAACCACATCGTACACACCGACGCCGCGCTGACCGCGGTAATGCACCTTGACGGATTTTCCGTTCGTTCCGTAAATCAGGATATCGTGGATTTTTTTCGGATATTCACAGAACGGAGTGGAAAGGGAAAAATCGTACTCCTCTGCGAGCGCATCGAGAATGGCTCTCGTATAGCTCGATTTGTCCGTGCAGGACTGCCAGCCGAGCACGGTGATGGCTCCGTCTGCGATGGATACGGTCTTGTCCGGAATCATCAGATCCTCGTCGAACTCCATCTTGTAGCCAAGGCCGGCACAGCTCGGGCAGGCGCCGAACGGGTTGTTGAAGGAAAAGCTTCTCGGCTCAATCTCCTCCATGCTGATGCCGCAGTCCGGGCAGGAAAAGCTCTGGCTGAAGTTGAGCTGATTTCCGTCCATCGTGTCGACCACCAGAAGGCCGTCCGCCAGATCCAGTACATTCTCGACGGAATCCGTCAGACGTTTCTCAATGTCCGGTTTGACTACAAGACGGTCCACAATAATGGAAATGTTGTGTTTCAGGTTCTTATCCAGCGTAATCTCCTCGGACAGCTCATACTGGCTGCCGTCGATCATCACGCGGACATAGCCGCTGCGTTTTGCCTGTTCGAGCACCTTTTCGTGTCTTCCCTTGCGGCCGCGCACAACCGGCGCGAGAAGCTGGATTTTCGTCCGCTCCGGGAGTGCCATGATCTGATCGACCATCTGGTCCACCGACTGGCGGCTGATGACTTTTCCGCACTTCGGGCAGTGCGGAATACCGATTCTCGCGTACAGAAGACGGAAGTAATCGTAAATCTCCGTCACGGTTCCGACGGTGGAACGCGGGTTCCGGTTCGTCGATTTCTGATCGATCGAAATAGCAGGCGGCAGGCCTTCGATGCTGTCCACATTCGGTTTTTCCATCTGTCCTAAGAACTGGCGCGCGTAGGAGGAAAGGCTCTCCATGTACCGCCGCTGGCCCTCCGCATAGATCGTGTCAAACGCAAGCGAACTCTTTCCTGAACCGCTGAGGCCCGTAAATACAACAAACTGGTTTCTGGGGATATCGACATTCAGTGCTTTCAGGTTGTTCTCCCTGGCTCCCCGTATTCTGATAAACTCTTTTTTCTCTGCCATAACTGTTCCTCTTATTAATTGGAATCCCTGTCCGGACAGGGACAGGAATCTTGTCTCGTTTTCTCCCATTATAGCACACCGCCGTGTGTTATGCAAACATTTGTTCTATTTCTTTATCATCTTTTTACAGCAGAAAATCTGCCAGAATCACATTGCTGACGGAAATCCCATCGCGTGTCAGAGCCAGGCGCCCGCTGTGTTCCCGTAAAAGATGCACCGCTTTGTATTTCTTCAGAACCCCGCCGTATACGGCATGGATCTCCTTTCCAAACTGCTCCTCAAACTCCGCCGTCGAGATCCCTTGTGTCATTCGAAGGCCGAGAAACATAAATTCTTCCATGGCATCCTGCCGGGAAAGAATTTCCTCATCCTCACGGATCTTTTCCAGTGCTCCGCACGCTTTCAGATACAAAGATCGATCTGCCGTGTTCGTCCACCGGCGGTTTCCGAATAACGATGCCGCGGAAGGCCCGAACCCCAGATAATCCGTCCTTTTCCAGTAGCCGATATTGTGGCGGCATGCGAAGCCCGGCTTTGCATAATTGGAAATCTCATACTGGAAAAAGCCGTATTCTGCGAGGATTTCCGCCGTTCTGGCATACATTTCGCGTTCTGTGTCCTCATCCGGCAGATCCAGTTTCTGCTCCGCAAACAGGGTTCCCGGCTCCACGATCAGGCTGTAGGCGGAAATGTGCTCCGGAGAAAGCTCCGCGATCGTCCGAAGACTCTCTTCCCATTTCTCTTCACTCTGCTCCGGCAGACCTGACATCAGATCCACGTTGATATTCGCAAACCCGGCATCCCGTGCCAGTGCAAAACTCTCCTGAAATTCCGCAAACGTGTGGATTCTTCCCAGCCGTTTCAGCTCCTCATCGTGAACCGACTGACAGCCGATACTGATCCGGTTGAAGCCGCTCTTCCTGTAACATTTCAGTTTTTCCGCATCCAGCGTTCCCGGATTGGCCTCCAGCGTAATCTCAGCATCCTCTGAAAAAACGTACTTGCTCCGCAGTTTTTCCATCACACGGGCGAGCATTCCGGCATCCACTGCGGATGGTGTTCCGCCGCCGAAAAAGACGGAAATCACTTCACTTTCTGCCGTCTCTTCCGCTGCATCGATTTCTGCCAGCAGAGCCTCTTCATACTCCTTCTGCATTGCTTTCGTGCCCGGTCCCGAGACAAAATCACAGTAGGCGCATTTCCGGATGCAGAACGGGATATGCACATAGAGTTCCAGTGGTTTTCTTTTTTTATTCATTCTGCTTTTCCTCCGTACGATCGAAAGACCGGCCCCTGCGCTCCCGCAACAGCAGGCGGCGCCGACAGGCCGGTCTCATTTTTATTTCTTAATTTTCATCCAGTTTCAGTACGCTCATAAAGGCTTTCTGCGGAATCTCCACGTTTCCTACCTGGCGCATCCGCTTCTTACCTTCCTTCTGCTTCTCCAGCAGCTTCTTCTTTCGGGAAATATCGCCGCCGTAGCACTTGGCGAGGACGTCTTTGCGCATCGCGCGGACGGTTTCTCTGGCGATAATCTTCGATCCGACAGCCGCCTGGATCGGGATTTCGAAGAGCTGCCGCGGAATCTCTTCTTTGAGCTTCTCGCACATCTTTCTTCCGCGCTCGTAGGCAGATCCCTCGAATACGATGAAGGACAGCGCATCCACTTCTTCTTTATTGACGAGGATATCGAGTTTTACAAGCTCGCTTCTCTCATAGCCGAGCAGCTCGTAGTCGAATGACGCGTAACCTTTGGAGCGGGATTTTAAAGCATCAAAGAAATCGTAGATAATCTCATTCAACGGGAGATGGTAATGAAGCATCGCACGCGTCGTCTCCATGTATTCCATTCCCTGATACTGGCCTCTTCTCTGCTGGCAGAGCTCCATGATCGGTCCAATGTAGTCGGTCGTCACCATAATCTCTGCTTTTACCAGCGGCTCTTCCATATAATCAATCTCGGACGGGTCCGGCAGATTCGACGGGTTGGTCAGGTCAATGACGGTTCCGTCGGTTTTGTGAACCTTATAGATAACGCTCGGTGCGGTCGTCACGAGATCCAGATTGTACTCACGCTCCAGGCGCTCCTGAATAATTTCCAGGTGAAGCAGGCCAAGGAAACCGCAGCGGAAGCCAAAGCCCAGTGCTGCCGATGTCTCCGGCTCATAGAAGAGGGATGCATCGTTTAACTGCAGTTTTTCCAGCGCGTCGCGCAGATCGCCGTACTGTGCGCCGTCGGCCGGGTACATGCCGCAGTATACCATCGGGTTGACTTTTTTGTAGCCCGGCAGTGCTTCTGCACACGGACGGTCGGCATCGGTCACGGTATCACCCACGCGGGTGTCGCGCACGTTTTTGATGCTGGCGGTGATATAGCCTACCATTCCGGCGGAGAGCTCGTCGCACGGGATCAGACGGCCTGCGCCGAAGTAGCCGACCTCGACAACTTCCTCGACAGCGCCTGTCGCCATCATGCGGATTCTCGTTCCTTTTTTCACGCTTCCTTCCATCACACGGCAGGAAATGATGACGCCGCGGTATGCATCGTAGACGGAGTCGAAAATCAGTGCTTTTAACGGTTCCGTCGGATCACCTTCCGGTGCCGGAATTTTCTGTACGATCTGCTCGAGCACCTCGTCCACGTTCAAGCCGGTTTTTGCGGAAATCCGCGGAGCATCCTGCGCTTCCAGTCCGATGACATCCTCGATCTCTGCAATTACACGGTCCGGCTCGGCGCTTGGAAGGTCTACTTTGTTGATGACAGGGAACACATCCAGGTCATGGTCAAGGGCGAGGTAGACGTTGGCAAGGGTCTGCGCCTCGATACCCTGCGATGCATCGACAACGAGCAGCGCGCCGTCGCATGCGGCAAGGCTTCGGGAAACCTCATAGTTGAAGTCAACATGGCCCGGGGTGTCAATCATGTTTAAAATGTACTCCTCGCCGTCGGCCGCTTTGTATACGGTACGGACTGCCTGTGCCTTGATCGTGATGCCGCGCTCACGCTCCAGATCCATATTGTCCAGCACCTGATCCTGCATCTCACGCTCGGTCAAAAGGCCTGTTTTCTGAATAATACGGTCCGCAAGGGTTGATTTTCCATGGTCGATATGGGCAATAATACAAAAATTACGAATTTTACTCTGATCTATTCCTGACAAGTTTTTTCCTCCTGCTTTTTCACGGGTTAAATATCAATTTTATCTCATGTCTATTTTGTATGATACGAAATTCCACTCAAAAAAGCAAGATAAATTTATCCGCCTGATGCCGGACTTTTGCCCGACAGAACCTTATGCAGGATATCCGCAAACGGCCCCATTGCATTTTTCACCTCCTCGACCGTATTCGTCTGCGCACCAACCTCGAGAAGAACAGATCTCGGGCGGAGATGGAGGTTGTAGCGGTAGCCTTTTAAATAGATACAGCGCGAAAAGCCGGGATAATACTGTTTTGCCTCATACTCCATCTGAAAGGAAAATGCAAGGTTTTCCGCCTGATACGGATTGGGCAGGCTTGTCAGTTCGCCGCTTTCTTTCGTGCGGGAAAGGCCGTTGAAAAACATGATCTGCGCGGTCGGCTTTCCGTTGATTTCTGTCACAAGACGTTTTGAACCATTGACCCCGTCCCGGTGCAGGTCGATCACGACCTGAATGGACGGGTGTTCTTCCAGCGCCGCTGCGATGACCGGCTCCGCGTAGTTGTAGGCGCGGCTCCGCTCGAGACAGCCTTCTTTCATGTCAAATGCCTCTGTAATATGAAGCACTTCGTATCCGTACTGCTTTTCCAGAAGCTCCTGCAGATCATCACCGAGGCCGATTACCGTGTCCGCTCTTTCTCCCGGACGGGAATCGGCGAAGGTTTCCTGCGAATGGGTATGATAGATCAGAATCTGCGGGCCTTCGGCATTTTCCGGCAGGGTCAGGTCTTTTCCGAGCAGGGTGCTGCCGTCGATCTCGCCCGGCAGGACCGAAGTGTTTGGATCGACAACGAAGAAGCGGTTCAGGAGCGCCTGCGGGTCAGCAAGAAGGTCAGGTGAAATTGTCTCCTGAATCGTGTCGGCCTCCGGGTAGAGAATCTCACGCGGTGCGCCGCCGGTTTCGATGGTCTCCTCCGGGACAGACTGCGGCGCTTCGGGTTCTGCCGTTGATGCCGACTCTCCGGCTGCCGGTTCTGTGATTCCTGTTTCCGTCTGCTCCGGCTCCGTGATTTCCATTCCATCTTTTTGAGTTTCATCTTTTTGAGTTCCATCCTTTTGATCTTCCTCAGTTCCCTGCTCCTTCGATTCTGTCTGCCCTCTTTCTGCTCCCGGTCCCGGATTCGAATCCTGCTTCGCCGTATCCGTTTCCGCTGCTTCTGTCCCGGCAGACAGCGTATTTTCTGCCGTGCTTCCCTCCCGAAGCGCCGGTATCTGATCCCGCACTGCCGCGAGGAGATTTTCCATCCATCCCCTTCCGTCCTCTTTTCCGTCATAAAAAAGAAGCGGCATCATCACATCCACGGATAACTGCTCCGCCTGTGCTGCCGCCCGCTGCAGCAGAACTTTCCCCTCTGAGAAATGATTTTTCCGGAGAACCGCTGCACTGCGGAACAGCAGTATACTGCAGGACAGGAAAAGACATCCCCATCCGAACCATCGTCCATTTCGCCTGGCATTCCACATATTATCACCATATTCATGATATGTTACAGTTCCCCGGAAAATGCCTGATTCATACCTGCCGCAAGAACCCCGGCCAGGCGGCGGACCATCTCGTCGATCTCTTTTGTCGTCACGTAAAGGCTTTCGAGCGCCGGTGAAATGACTTCTCCCAGAAATTCATCCATCTCGGACTCCTCCAGCGATTCCAGAACGCCTGCGACGGCATCGTGGACGATCGTTCCTGCCCCTACAACGGTCGGCACACCGATTCCGATGACCGGCACGCCGAGCGTCTCCTGATTTAAGGCATTGCGGTGGTTTCCGACGCCCGAGCCCGGCCAGATTCCGGTGTCGGCAAGCTGGATCGTACAGTTCAGCCGGTGAATACTGCATGCGGCAAGGGCATCCACGGCGAGAATCACATCTGGATGAGTCTGTTCTGCCGTTCCGCGCAGGATTTCCACTGCCTCCATGCCCGTCTGTGCCATAACGCCGGGAGCAAGGGCACTCACTTCCCGGCCCTTCTTTCCGTAGGTGCGCACCAGATGGCGCGTAACGTTAAGCTGCTCCACCGTCTCCGGCCCGAGCGCATCCGGCGTGATGCCGCGGTTGCCGAGGCCGGCCACAAGAACGGATCCGCACGCTTCCGGCACCATTTCCATCAGACAGTGGGAAAACTCCTCCGCCGCTTTCCGGCTCTCCTCCTCGTCTGCCGTCAAAAGCAGCGGCGCTTCGATCGTCACATACGTCCCTTTCGGCTTTCCCATCATTTTTGCACCCTGCTCCGATGTGATTTTCACAATGGTTGTCTGAATTTCCGCCTTTCTTTTCTTCTTCTCAATCTCGACCCCGGAGATCTCCACATGGTCCCTCTCAAATTTTTCCTGATTCTCCATCGCCAGGTCTGTCCGCATCCTATACTTTCCTATCATACTTTTCTCCTTCTCCTGTATTTTTGTTGTAGTTTTTGCAATTTTTTCAAAAATATGTATTGACAAACCATGCGAAATATTATAGGATAATAAAGCATGTTTCAGTGGAGCGCCCGTGTCTGTTCCATTGAATAACATCCCTTAAATCACATTAATTTTAAAAATATTGGAGGTGTACAGTTTGGCTAACATTAAATCCGCAAAGAAAAGAATCCTGGTAAATCAGACAAAGGCAGACCGCAACAAAGCAATCCGTTCTGCAGTTAAGACTTCTATGAAAAAAGTAGATGCTGCTGTTGCTGCAAACGATAAAGAGGCTGCTGCTGCTGCATTAGTAAATGCGATCTCTACCATCGACAAGGCTGCTTCTAAAGGCGTTTATCATAAAAACAACGCTGCCAGAAAAGTATCCAATCTGAGCAAAGCTGTAAACTCAATCGCATAATAAAGATATAAACCAAAGAGAACTTAGTCATACCGTCATGTGGCTGGGTTCTTTTTTTATGCTTACCAAAAGAGTGCGCCGCGACAGATCTTTTGATAAACACAGAACAAGGCGTATCGGCCAGTTTTCCTGTACCGGTACGCCTTGTTCTTTTTATAGCAATCCCCGAAAATAATGCAAAAAATTCAGCACCGCAGAGCGTGAATTACTGCGTCACAGATTTTCGTCGTACCCCGGTACGCCTTCAAATCTGTTCCTTGCAATTCGCGCTCAGCAGCACTGCCTTTTTTGCATTATTTTCGGGTCTTGCTATAGAAAACTCTGCTCTTACGCCGCCCTGCTGTATTTCGTAATCAGCAGCTCCACGCTCAGCAGATCGGAAATTTTTCCCGTCTTCACGTCCTCTTCCATCTGCACGCAGTCATTGACCGCCGCTTTTAATTCCTCCGCCGCATACTGGCGCGACATGGGAATATAGTTCCGCACAACGAAGCTCTGCAGTCCCGTCCGTTTTGCGATCGTCGCCTGATCGCAGTGCTCTGCCAGCAGCTCTTTGACCTGCAGCAGCAGATTGAACTGGCGTGCCAGCAGAAAGAGAATCCGCATCGGCGGCTCCTTTAAAGCCAGCAGATCCTGATACAGATCGAGCGCTTTCCGCTGCTTCTTCTCCGTTACCGCGCGGATCATCTCGAAAATCCGGTTCGTAATCTGCGTTGTGCAGACTGCCTCGATATCCGCCCGTGTGATCACATCTCTTCCCATCGTATAGCTGAGCAGTTTTTCCAGCTCCTGCGAGATATTTCCCATATCCGTGCCCGTCTTTTCCAGAAAATCTTCCATATCCTGGCGTGTGATCTTTTTTCCCTCTTTTTTCATCATGCCGAGTACCCAGGTCATCAGCGTCTTTTCGTCCTGACGAGCAAATTCCACTGCTCTTCCCTGCTTCTGCACCGCCTTGTACATACGGTTCCGCTTATCGACTTCCTCCTCCACGAAGATCAGCACCAGATAATCCGGCAGGGATCCCATGTAGTCTGCCAGCGCGTCGGCTTTGTTTTTGAAAAATCCTGTATTTTCCAGCAGAATCACACGGCGGTCCGCAAAAAACGGCATCGTCTCCGCAAGGTCAATCACTTTGGGAATCTCGGTTCCTTTTCCCTCAAAGCGGGAGAAATTCATCGTGTCGTCCTCCGGCAGCAGTGCGTTTTTCAGCTTGTTTTTATACTGATGCTTCAGATAGGCTTCTTCTCCGTAGAGCAGGTAGGCCTGCTTAAAATTCTGCGTTTTGATATCTTCTAAAATGCTTTTCATTTCATCCTCTTTCTTTCGTTCCGGCAGAAGCACGTTTGCGCAGTGCCGCAGCAGCCGGAGCTTTTGACCATTCAGGAGACGGGAAATTCCACATCCGACCGGTATCCGTGAACCGCCAGGCGGTCACGCTTCAGCTGTACTGTCACGGCTCCATCCACCGGTGTTCCGTAGATATGGCTTTTGCAGGCACGAAGCCGCTCCAGCAGCTCCCGGTGCGGATGGCCGTACCGTCCCGGCCACGCGCAGGAAATCAGGCTGATCTGCGGCTGTATGCGGTTCAGAAATGCCTCGCTCGTTGAATTTCTCGAGCCGTGGTGCGCCACCTTTAAAATCTGGCACCGCTCTGCCGCCCCCAGGACCTCTTCTTCTCCGCTTCCCTCCAGATCTCCCGTCAGAAGTGCGCGGCAGGCACCGCAGGAAAGCTGTAATACAACACTTCCGGCGTTTTCCTCTCCCGTATAGTCTTCGCCCGCTCCCGGATGAAGCACCGATACGGTGAGTTCTCCTGCACGGATCTCGTCTCCCTTTTTTAGATATTCTACCATAATTCCCGCTTTTTGTGCGGCTAAAATAAAAGGATTTTCTTTTTCGCTTCCTTTCATCCACACAGGCAGGAACAGATGGCGGATGCGAAGCGCCGTTTTCTGCTCCCCGATCAGCTCCAGCAGTTCGAGGATTCCGTTCGTGTGATCTGCGTCCGGGTGCGTGACAACAACGGCATCAAGAGCGGCAATGCCGCGCTGTTTCAGATACGGGAGAATCCTTTTTTCCCCGATCGCAGACGCACTGCTGCTCCCGCCGTCATTCAGCATCAGAAAACGGCCGCTCTCCACCACCAGCGCATCGCCCTGGCCGACGTCCAGCGCTGTAATGGAAAACGTTTCCCGGGGACGGTAAAAAAGCAGAACACAGGCAAAAAACATGGTAATACCAAAGAGCATCCGCTCCCGCCTTCGTGCCTGCGCACCTTTTCGTTTTGCCCCATCCGGATTCATCTCCCGTTTTCGTTTTCGCACATACAGTATCACCAGCAGACCGGTCAGAATGATTCCATATCCTGCCATCTGCCATTTTTCCGGCTGACCGCAGATCCACACATTTCCCGGAATCTGTGCGACCGCCGCTGTCATCTGCCGCAGAAGTGTGAGCAGGAACCGCGCCGGAAGCAGAACAACACTTCCCGCTTTCACGCTTGCCAGTCCCGCCAGAAGCCCCGCAGCACCCGTCAGCAGCACCGCCGTCATGACAGCTCCTGCAAACAGATTCGGCAGAAACGCAAAGAGCGGAATCTCATAAAAATACCACGCCTGCAGCGGGATCATGACAAGCTGCAGGGAAAGGTACACCATCGCAGCCTCTTTTCCTTTCGCCGCAAGCTTTTCCAACCCCGTTTTTTCCCCGCGTCTCTTCCGTTCCGCCTTCTCCCCCGCCAGAACCGGATAAACCCCGGAAATGGCTGTTACTGCTCCAAACGAAAGCCAGAACCCGCTCTGCTCCAGATACGAGGGGTTTTCTGCCAGCATCAGAATTGCCGCAAGAGAGAGCGCACTTAAGGAATCATACGTCCTTCCCACTGCGACAGCTCCCATCCGCACTGCAAACATCACCACTGCACGCACGGTCGCCGTTCCGCTGCCGGTAAACATGCCATACAGCACCATACCGGCGGCCGCTGCCAGAGACGCGGGAGTTTTCGGCAGATGCAGCGCCATCAGCAGCCGTCGGAGTGCCATGCCGAGCAGCATCAGATGCATGCCGGAAACGGAAATCAGGTGCAGCAGACCGCTCTGCTGATACGCCAGATACGTCTCCTCCGTGAGTTCCGACCGTTCCCCGAGCAGCATCGCAGAAAGCACACCTGCCTCCTCCTCCGGCATCATTTCTTTTAAAACGGCACAGCACCGCTCCCGCTCCAGCCGGAGCGCTTCGCCGAGATTCCACCGCCCGACATTCACAACTTCCTCCCGCTCCGAAATCACGTAAAACGCACAGCCTTTTCCCTCATAATATGTTTTCTCATCAAACATCCCCGGATTGCGCGGGCTTTCCGGCTTTTTTACAGTTCCGTACACCCGCACAGCGGCTCCGACCGGCAGATCTCCCCGCTTTGCGAGCAGATAAAATTTCCCTTTGCTTCCCTCCCCGCGCAGCACATACCCGTTGTTGCTGCTCTTTTTCTCATACGTTTCAATTGTCCCTGCAATCCACACCTTCCTGCCCTGCTGCGCTTTGTTTTCGTATTTGGGGTCAGAAAAAGGCGTGCCAAGAGGCACGCCTGCAATCCGCAGCAGCACAAGCACCAGCATGAATCCAAGACACGCCAGGCACATGGGCCGTTTTCTCATGTATCTTTTTCCTCCAGATAAGACAGGTCTTCCTCGTAGAACTGATTGAGTTTCATCGTTTCACGGAAGGTTACATCGCTCTCTCCGTTGATGGAAAACTGCACCTTATCCACCTTACAGTTCGCCGTGATGGAATCCACCACCGCGTAAATCGGAATCTGCTCCGCCACACTCGAAAGCGCAGAATCCTTAAAAGATTTGTCAAAATTCACATAGGCAATCCGATCGGATGTCGTGACACTTAAGACATTCATCGTATCCGGCAGCACTGCATAATGGCCGTCTTCTTTCGGTCCCTTCATCAGCTGCTCCACCACGACCCGCTCCAGCGGAATGTTCGTACTGTACGGCACCCGCCGCGTCTCCTTCACAAGATGATCGCCCGCTTCATTTGCAAAATACAGTGTCAGCGTCGCATACTGATACTGATAAATTTCCCTTCCGGAATTTTCCAGAAAGCTGTCCGCCGTCATCGTTCCGATCTCGCGTCCTTTGGAATCCTTTAACGGATCCCCGTCGATCAGAAGCGTCACGCGCTCCACCTCCGGAACCTGCACAAAGGTACGCACCAGTCCTGCACGCACCAAAACCTCCTGCGGCCGCGCAAGCTCTCCGTACTCTCCACTTAAGTTCAGCGTAAGGAGCCCGTTCTCCAGCGTATACGTCTTGATGGAAATCCCATTGGAAAGAAGTGCCTGGTTTCCGTCCTTGGCAGGTTTCTCCTGCAGCGCGTCAACCAGCTCCTTGATCAGTTTCTGATCCGTTCCTTCTTTTGGTTCATACGGCTCCTGCACCAGTGTTGTGCCGGTTTTGTCCAGGCAGTACAGGTGATACGCCGACTCCTTCTGGCTCTTCTGCCACTGCCCGCAGCCGCTAAGAAGCAGCACGCCGGCCAGCAGTACGCCAAGTATCCGTTTCATGTGCGCCACCTCCTACATCACGTAATTCAGAGGAATCCGCACGGAAAATGTCGTTCCCTCGTTTTCTTTGCTGTATACACGGATCGCTCCCCGGTGCATGACAATCGCGCTCCGCGCAATCGCAAGGCCAAGGCCGGTTCCGCCGATTTCCCGCGAGTGGGACTTGTCCACGCGGTAGAAACGCTCGAAGATATGCGCAATCGACTCCTCCGGGATGCCGATGCCGGAGTCTGCCACCGTCACGTAGAAATATTTGTGATCCGCATTTAAGGATACACGCACCCATCCATTCTCGTTGTTGTATTTGATGCCGTTTTCGATCAGGTTCGAGAACGCCAGCGAGAGCTTCGTCGCATCCACCTCCGCATTGACCGGGCGGAAGCTGTCGAGAATGAGCTCCACATTTTTCTGTGCGGCAATCGGATGAAGCCGCTTCAGCAGCTGCTCTAACAGCTCGTTGATATTGACCTGGGTGATATTGAGGTCTGCCACCTTTTTATCCATCTTGACCAGCGACAAAAGGTCGGTAATAATCTGGTTTTCGCGGTCGATCTCCGAGGTAATATCCTGCATGAACTCCTGATAAAGTTCCACCGGAACGCCCTCCTGCCCGTTCAGCGAATCCGCCAGAACCTTCATGGACGCAAGCGGCGTCTTTAACTCATGCGAGACGTTCGAAACAAATTCCTGGCGGGAATCGTCGAGCGTGCGGACGCGGGTCAGCATCTTGTTGAATGCGTCCGTGATCAGCTCTGTCTCGAGGTAATCCGGAACAGAAATGCTTTCGTCGAGATAGCCGTCGGTGATGTCCTCGATGGAACGGGTGACCTTCTGGAACGGCTTCATCAGAATGCCCGCGAGCAGATAGCCAAAAACCAGCACGAGAAGCGCAATGATCGAAAGAATCGTCATTCCCTTCGTCTCCAGAATTTTCATATTCGCACGGATCTCATCCGTCGAAATGCTGACGAGCATAACGCCGAGCGTCTCCTTCGTCTCGGTATTCTGAATCCGCACCGTCATTTCCAGATAGCTGTTTTTCCGGTCGTACTGGCTCGTCTCCTTGCCCTGAAAGCTCTGGATGACCTCCTGCGAGATAATCGTCTTTCCGCGGTCCATATCGTACGTATCTTTGATGACGCGGAAATCCTGGTCAATAATCAGGATTCTGCCGCCGTAGATATTCGTCAGCATACTGAGCTGTCCGTTGATGACATCCGATCCAGGATCTTCCATGTAATTCTGCTGGATGAGCTGGTTGCAGATAATATCGCACTGATTTTTTACGGTAATGCTGCGCACCGATACCGCACGGTCCTCATAGCTGTTTACGATGCTCTTCTCAAGGATCACACACGGTACAATGCCGATGATCACAAGAATCACCGTGATGCGGAAGCGCAGGCTCCGCAGAAACTTCCATTTTTCTTTGATTTTAAGCCTGGAAATAGTAACCAACTCCCCACTTTGTGTGAACGTACTTCGGTTCACTTGGATTTTTCTCGATCTTTTCGCGCAGACGGCGGATATGTACATCTACGGTGCGCACGTCGCCCGGGTACTCATAGCCCCAGACAATGTTCAGCAGGTTCTCTCTGCTGTACACCTTGTTCGGATTGAAGACGAGAAGCTCGAGCACATCGAACTCCTTCGCAGTCAGATTGATCTCGCGGTCTCCGATGAAGACTCTTCTGCCCTCGCAGTCGATCCGCAGGTCTTTCACCTGTACGACTTTTGCTTTCTCTTCTTTTGGCTCCTGGCGGGCCGCACGGCGCATGATGGCCTTGATGCGTGCTTTTACTTCCAGAATGTTGAACGGCTTTGTGATGTAATCATCTGCGCCGTATTCCAGTCCCAGGATTTTGTCCATGTCCTCGCCCTTTGCGGTCAGCATGACGATCGGAACGTTGGAAAATTCACGGATCTGCTGGCAGACGGACAATCCGTCCAGCTTTGGCAGCATCAGATCCAGAAGGATCATATCGTATTCTTTTTCTTTTGCCATGGAGAGTGCTTCCTCGCCGTCGTATGCGCAGTCAACCTCCATGCCGTCCTGCTCCAGGCTGAAGCGGATTCCTTTTACGATCAGTTTTTCATCATCAACTACAAGAACTTTCTTTGCCATTTCTTCTCCTTCTTGTTCTAAACCTCGATAGAACCCCTTATCTTTTCAAACATCTTTTCCTTGATGCCCTCAATGTTCATAATCTCCTCAACCGAATCAAACGGGCCGTTTGCTTCGCGGTAGGCGATGATGGCATCCGCACGGCTCTCTCCGATGCCGGAGAGTGTCATCAGTTCTTCTTTTCCGGCCGTGTTCAGGTTGACTTTGCCGGAACCGGAAGCCTGCTCCGTGCCGCCCGTATTCTGCTGCGGCGTTTCCGTGATTTCCATGTTTTCTGCCTCCTCGCGCGTCCAGACGATGATCTGCTCTCCGTCTTCGATTTTCCGTGCAAGATTGAGGATTTTTTCTTCAGCATCCGGCAGAAATCCGCCTGCCGCTTCCACAGCCTGCACTACGCGGCTTCCGCCCGGCAGCGTGTAGACACCGGGGGAAGCGACCGCACCGCAGATATAAACCTGCACCGTTTCTTCCGGTGCTGCCTCCTGTGCCTCACGTTTTTCCGGAATGCCTGTGGTTTCTCCGGCGCTTTTTTCGGAAACCGTCTGCTCCTCATCCACTTCCTTCTGATTCCCGAAAACGGTTTCCGCCGTGCTCCCGCCTGTGCTATCTGACAGTTTGTATTCTGTATCCCTGTGGTTGCATCCGCAGAGCAAAAAAACCAGCATCGCCGCCAGTATTTTTGCATGTTTTCTGCCTCTGTTCTGCTGTTTTTTCAGTTTCATGCTGTGTACTCCCTTCCGCTTCGCATCTGACGCGCAAGGGTCCCTTGTGTACGCATAACTACGTTTCTATTGTATCGAAGAAACCATAAAAATACAAGTAGAAATCTTAATCGTTATTCCCACTGAAACACTACAATTCCCACAACTGCCACTGCCATGCCGAGCAGCTTGCGCACGGTGAAATCCGTTTTTTCCATACCGAAAAGGCCGAACAGTTCAATCAGCCACGCCGCTGCGAGCTGGGAAATGACGATCAGCATCGCCGCCTTCGCCGGGCCGAGCCCTGCCATACTCCAGATAACCGTGATCGTGATAAACGCACCAATTGCCCCGCCGAGCAGCAGATACCACGGCTTTACGCGGAACAGATCCCCGATGGGCTCCCTCCCGGTGATGCACCATGCCGCAAGACAGACGGCAAATGCACTAATCTGCACCCAGCCGGCCGCCAGCCATGTACTCGTCTGTTTCGTCACCTCTGTGTTGAAAACGCCCTGAATACTCATCAGTGCGCCGGAAAGCAGCGCTGTTAAAATTCCCGCCATTGATTCTTCCTCCTGCTGTTTTTTTATGTACTCTCGGAGTCTTTCTGCGCTTGATTTTACGAGAAGATTTTTTGTCAGTTGTGCCCAAATTTCTGAGGCGTACGCGGTGCGTACGTTGATGAAATTTGGGTGCAGCTGGCGGAAAATCGGCCGTAAAAGCAAGTGCAGAAAGGCCCCGAGAGTACATTTTATACTATTCCTTTTTTCCCCGTTTTTATACAGAACCGAGGGACAGCAGGAAAACAGCCGCCCGGTCTCCTGCATAGGAAACCAGACGGCTGTCTATTTCACATTACTGTAATGCTTTCTCCAGTTTTTCAATCATCTCATCGATGTCATCTTTCGTAATCACAAGCGGCGGTACCATACGAAGAACGTCGCTTCCGGCGGAAATCACAAGAAGTCCGTTCTCAATCGCGCGGTTAATGACTTCTCCGACCGGACGGCCCGTTACGACAAGGCCCTGCATAAAGCCTTTTCCACGACGTGCTGCGAGGCAGTCATATTTTTCCACCAGCTCGTCCAGCTTTTTCTCCAGATACGGAGCCGTCTCTGCTACATGCTCTACGACGTGCTGTTTCTCATAGCATTCAAATACAGCATTGACAGCCGCGCAGGCCAGCGGGTTTCCGCCGTATGTCGTTCCGTGGTCTCCCGGAACGAGCGAATGCTCTGCCGTCTTTTTATTCAGCACGAAGGCGCCGACCGGAACGCCGCAGCCAAGTGCTTTTGCACACGTCATGACATCCGGCTGTACGCCGTAATCCTGCCATGCGAACAGCTTTCCTGTTCTTCCCATGCCGCACTGGATCTCATCGAGGATCAGCAGAATATCGTGCTCGTCACACAGATCGCGCACGCCCTGTAAAAATTCTTTCGTTGCCGGATAGATACCGCCCTCGCCCTGTACAGTCTCCATGATGATCGCACATGTCTTGTCGGTAATCTGTGCCTTTACGCTCTCCAGATCATTAAAATCCGCAAATTTAATGCCGCCGATCAGCGGTTTGAACGGATCCTGATAATGCGTATTTCCTGTTACAGAAAGCGCTCCAAGGCTTCTTCCATGGAAGGAATGGTTCATCGCGATGATCTCGTGATCGTTGCTGCCGTCTTTTAAGTAAGCGTATTTTCTCGCTACTTTGATGGCTCCCTCGATCGACTCCGTACCGCTGTTCGTAAAGAATACTTTATCCATGCCGGATACCTTCGCCAGCTTTTCTGCCGCGGAGCCCATCGGAACATTGTAGAACAGGTTGGAAACATGGATGACTTTATCCACCTGGTCTTTCACTGCTTTTTTATAATCGTCATTGCTGTAGCCGAGCGCATATACCGCGATACCTGCCGCAAAGTCCAGATATGCTTTTCCGTCGGTGTCATACAGATGAACGCCCTCGCCGTGGTCGATCACGAGCGGGAACCGGTTATAGGTGTGGAGCACGTACTGCTCGGTCTGTTCCATATACTCATTCGTCTTCATGATTGAATTTCTCCTTGTTTTCCCCTAAAATAGCCGTACCAATTCCTTTGTTCGTAAAGATCTCAAGCAGCAGGCAGTGCGGGATTCTTCCGTCCATGATGTGGACTCTCGATACGCCGTTCCCGATCGCATCGATGCAGCCCTGCAGTTTTGGAATCATGCCGCCGCCGACATTTCCGTTTGTGATGAGATCTCTTGCTTCCTGTACGTGGAGCTCGGAAATCAGGCTCTCCGGATCCTTCGGATCTTTGTAGACACCCTCGATATCGGTCAGGAATGCCAGTTTTTCTGCATTTAACGCCTCAGCGATGGCGCATGCCGCGTCGTCTGCGTTGATATTGTAAGTATTGAAATCATCATCCATGCCTACCGGGCAGACAACCGGAAGGAAGTCGTTCTCCAGAAGATCGTACAGCACCTTCGGGTTTACGTTCTTGATATTTCCAACGAAGCCGATATCCTCGCCCTTGGACAGCTTCTTCTCTACATTTAAGAGTCCGCCGTCTTTTCCGCTGATGCCGACAGCATTAACTCCGAGTGACTGAATCATGGTGACAAGCTCTTTGTTGACCTTATTCAGCACCATCTCTGCCACTTCCATCGTATCGGCATCCGTTACACGAAGGCCGTTGACGAATTTCGGTTCCATGCCGACTTTTCCGACCCAGCGGCTGATTTCCTTTCCGCCGCCGTGTACGATGATCGGTTTGAAGCCGACCAGTTTCAGAAGAACTACGTCCTGAATGACGTTTCTCTTTAACTCTTCATCCACCATTGCGCTTCCGCCGTATTTGATGACAATGATTTTGCGGTTGAACCGCTGAATATAAGGAAGTGCCTCGATCAGCACATTTGCTTTGTCCAGATACATCTGATTTACCATGATTTTTTCTCCTCTTATGCTCTTTTCCCGTGCCTGTTCCAGATCCGATCAGGAACGATAATCTGCGTTGATTTTTACGTAATCGTAGGTCAGGTCGCAGCCCCATGCCGTTGCTGTCGCCTCTCCCATGTGGATGTCGGCGGTCGCAGTTACTTTCGGCTCGGAGAGGATCTTCGTTGCCTCCTCCTCGCTGTAGTCAACGGCAACACCTTTCGTGATAATCTGCAGTTTTCCGGCTGCGCTCTCAAAGTAGAGGTCTACATTTTCCGGATCGAATTTTGCTCCGGAGTAACCCATCGCGCAGAGGATTCTTCCCCAGTTGGCGTCATGGCCGAAGATTGCCGCTTTCGTCAGACTCGATGTGATGACGGATTTCGCCAGTGTCACGGCCTGCTCTTTGCTCTCGGCTCCCTGAATCGTCACTTCGAACAGTGCGGTTGCGCCCTCGCCGTCGCCTGCGATGTGCATCGCCTGTGTTTTATTGACTTCAAAGAGTGCTTCTTTGAAAATCTTGTAATCCTCGTTTTCTTCCGTAATTTCCGGGTTTCCGGCAAGACCGTTTGCCAGAAGGAGAACGGTATCGTTTGTGGAAGTATCACCGTCTACGGAAACCATGTTGTAGGTGTCCGGTACGACTTCGCTCAGTGCTTTCTGCAGCATCTCTTTCGAAATATTGGCATCGGTTGCCACAAAGCTCAGCATGGTGCACATATTCGGATGGATCATGCCGGAGCCCTTGCACATGCTGCCGATCGTTACGGTTTTTCCGCCGATTTCGATCTGAACAGCAACTTCCTTCGGCTCGGTGTCGGTTGTCATGATCGCCTGTGCTGCTGTAGCTGCGGCTTCTCTTGTAGCTGCAAGCTGCGGTTTCAGCATTTCCACGCCGGCTGCGATCTTATCGATCGGAATCTGTTTTCCGATAACACCGGTCGATGCAACGAGAACGGAGTCCTCTGGAATGGAAAGTGCAGCCGATGCTGCCTCTGCGGTTTTTCTGCAGTAGCCATAGCCCTCCTCGCCGGTGCATGCATTGGCGATTCCGCTGTTGCAGACGATTGCCTGTGCGGTTGGATGGTTGTATACAATCTCCTGGTCCCATTTGACCGGAGCTGCTTTTACGATGTTTGTAGTAAAGGTTCCTGCTGCTACGCACGGTACCTCGCTGTAGACAAGTGCCATATCCTTTACGCCCTGTTTTTTAATTCCTGCTGCGCCGCCTGCTGCCTGAAAACCTTTTGCAGCAGTGATGCCTCCTTCAATCTTTTTCATTCTTTTATCCTCACTTTTCGTAAATTCCGTCTGTTGTCTGCTTCTGTCTTTTTTACGGGAACATCGGCGGCATGCACAGGCCTTCATTTTCCGGCAGGCCGAACATCAGGTTCATATTCTGTACCGCCTGTCCTGCTGCGCCTTTGACCAGGTTGTCCATCGCACCCATCATGATGATTCGTTTCGTTCTCGGATCAATCTTGAAGTTGACATCCACATAGTTGCTTCCCTCGACCCATTTCGTCTGCGGGCAGACATCCTTATCGAGAACACGTACAAACTGCTCGTTGGCATAATACTTATCATAAACGGCTTTAACCTCTTCGTAAGTCACATCTTTTTTCAGGGATGCATATGCCGTTACGAGAATGCCGCGGTTCATCGGAACAAGATGCGGGGTGAAGTTCAGGGTGATCGGGTAGCCGGCTGCATAGGAAAGCTGCTCCTCGATCTCCGGTGTGTGGCGGTGGCCGGCAACGCCGTATGCCTTGATATTTTCATTAACCTCGCAGTAGAGGTTGTCCACTTTCGCTCCTCTTCCTGCTCCGGAAGTTCCGGATTTTGCATCGATGATGATGGTGTTGCCATCAATGAGATCTTCCTTTAATAAAGGATAAATCGAAAGAGTTGAGCAGGTCGGATAGCATCCCGGGTTTGCCACGATGCGCGCTTGTTTTACTTTCTCACGGTTGATCTCGCACAGTCCGTAAACCGCCTCGTCGATATACTGCGGGGATTTATGCTTGATCTTGTACCACTCTTCATACGTTTTTACATCTTTAATACGGAAATCGGCGCTCAGGTCGATGACCTTTACTTTCGAAAGAATTTCATCATTTACCAGGGAAGCACAGAGGCCCTGCGGAGTTGCTGTAAAAATGACGTCTACTTCCTTTGCAAGCTGCTCCATGTTATCGTCCTTGCAGACATCGTCTACTAACTGAAACATATTCTGGTAAACCGACGCATATTTCTTATCGATATAGCTTCTGGAACCATACCATTTAATCTCCACATCTTTGTGTCCCAGGAGAATACGCACCAGCTCGCCTCCTGCATATCCTGTAGAACCGATAATTCCTGCTCTGATCATACCTTTTTCTCCTTTTTTCTTTCGCCCGTTTTCTTGTCTTGCCGGACATTTTTTCTTTTTTCTTTATGATAGCTCAATTATTTTCTTTTTTCAATGAAAAATCTTTGTTTTCTGCTGTCATATACCGTCGATTGCATAAGTATACACCTTGAATGTATATTATGCAAGTTTTTTTTGAATTTCTGAAAAAAAGCTTGCATAATCCTGTCGTATGATGTATATTTTAGTCATTGACGATGCACCGCGCATATAGGTGCACGAGAAATCCAAGGAGGATCTTACATTATGAAAGAAAAAGTTGTACTTGCCTATTCCGGCGGACTTGATACTACTGCCATTATTCCGTGGCTGAAAGAGACCTTTGACTACGAAGTAATCTGCTGCTGCATCGACTGCGGCCAGGGAAACGAGCTGGTTGGCCTCGATGAGAGAGCAAAACTTTCCGGCGCTTCCAAATTATATATCGAAAACGTTATCGACGAGTTCAGTGAAGACTTCATCATGCCGTGCGTAAAAGCAGGCGCTGTTTATGAGAACAAATACCTGCTCGGTACTTCCATGGCACGTCCGGTTATCGCAAAGAAACTCGTTGAGATCGCAAGAAAAGAAGGTGCTGTTGCCATCTGCCACGGCGCTACCGGTAAAGGAAATGACCAGATCCGTTTCGAGCTCGGCATCAAAGCCCTTGCTCCGGATATCAAAGTAATCGCTCCTTGGAGAATGACCGATGTATGGACCATGCAGTCCCGTGAAGACGAGCTGGCTTACTGTAAAGCACACGGCATCGACCTTCCGTTTGATGCAAACCACAGCTACAGCCGTGACCGTAACCTGTGGCACATCAGCCATGAGGGACTTGAGCTTGAGGATCCGTCCAACGAGCCGAACTACGACGATCTTCTCGTACTGACCACTCCTCCGGAAAAAGCTCCGGACGAAGGCGAGTACGTAACCATGACCTTTGAGGCCGGCGTTCCGAAGACCTTAAACGGAAAAGAAATGAAAGTTTCTGAAATCATCACCGAGCTGAACAAGCTGGGGGGAAAACACGGCATCGGTATTGTTGATATCGTTGAGAACCGTGTTGTCGGCATGAAATCCCGCGGTGTTTATGAGACTCCTGGCGGAACTATCCTGATGGCTGCACATGAGCAGTTAGAGGAGCTGATTCTCGACCGTGAGACCCTGAAAACAAAGAAAGATCTCGGAAACCTGCTTGCTGAGGTTGTTTACGAAGGAAAATGGTACACTCCTCTGCGCGAGGCAATCCAGGCATTCGTTGATGTAACCCAGAAATACGTAACAGGCGAAGTAAAATTCAAACTGTTCAAAGGCAACATCATCAAAGCCGGCGAGTCTTCTCCGTACAGCCTGTACAATGAGTCTCTTGCTTCCTTCACCACCGGCGATCTCTACGATCACCACGATGCAGACGGATTCATCACACTGTTCGGTCTGCCGCTGAAGGTTCGTGCGATGAAAATGCAGGAGCTGGAGAAAAACAACAACAAATAAGATCTGTTCCTATGGATTCCCAAAAGAAAGCGGACTCGCTCCGCTTTCTTTTTTTTGCATACAAAAAGGACCCGCCCATTTCAGGCAGGTCCCTTTGTTGCCAGGCATATCAATAATTGGTCCAGTGGACCAATTTTGATTATTCGTAATATGCGTCGATTCCGTCCGCAATTCCCTGTGCCATCTTGTTTCGGTAATCCTCGGTTGCCATCAAACGGTCCTCGGAAGGATTGCTCATGAAGCCAAGCTCAATGATCGTGACCGGAATGGTACTCCAGTTGATGCCGCTCATGGAATCGGTGTAAATCACATCGCGGTTCTTCGCACCGGTGTCTTTGCAGAATGCTGCGATCATCTTCTGGGAGAGCTTCTGGCTCTTGCTGATCACATCACCGGAAAGATACGTATTTCTGCTGCTCGGTGCCATCGTGAGTGCTCCGTAAACCGACTGGTTCGAATCGCCGTTCGCGTGTACACGCACGAGAATGTCTGCTCCGTTCTGCGCGGCAAGTTTTGCACGCTCGGAGTTGCTGATATTGACGTCGTGCGTCTCGCGGATCATGTAAACATCGTAGCCGCGCTCCTCAAGGATATCGCGTACCTTTAAGGATACCGCAAGGTTCAGCTCATACTCATTGATGCCGGTTGCCACACCGCATGTTCCGGAAGCAACCTTCGCCTTATAGGTCGATGATCCCGGTCCGATCGGCTCTTTCTCGCTGTTTCCTCTTCTCTGGTGTCCTGCGTCGATTGCCACGCAGATATTTTTGCTGTTCCGGCGGACACCGTTTTTATCAACGTAATAGCCGTCGATGTAGGTATCCTTATAGATGCCTCCCCAGCTTCGGAAGTAATACGTTTTTCCGTCCACTTCCTGCCAGCCGTTCTTGTAAATACCGCCCCAGCTCCTGAAGTAATACGTTGCGCCTTTGATCGTTACCCACTGGCTCTTATACATGCCGCCCCAGCTCTGCAGGTAATACCAGTTATTATCATACCACAGCCATTCACTGTGCATCATTTTGCCGTCCTGCCTCAGATAATACCAGTTCTTGTCATACAGCAGCCAGCCTTCCCCTTTTGGGGTTCCGTTGCTGTCCATGTAATACCAGTCACTGCCCTTGGCCGCCCAGGCGTTCACGCGCATGCCGCCCCAGCTTTCAAAGTAATAATCAACACCGTCAATCGTCTGCCAGCCGGTACTCATCACACCGTCTGCGTCTACATGGTACGTTCTTTTATCATGCACAAACCACTGATTCGTTCTGAGGCTTCCGTCCTCATTCAGATAGTACCATGTTCCGCCGACTTTTTTCCAGCCCTGGAATCCGGCTCCGCCCCAGCTCTCGAAGTAGTAGAGCGTTCCGTCAATCTTCTGCAGTCCGGTGCTCATCACACCGCTTTCATCTACATGGTATGTTCTCTTGTCGTGAACGAACCATTCATTCGTTTTGACGCTTCCGTCCTCGTTCAGATAGTACCATGCCCCGCCGACTTTTTTCCAGCCCTGGAATCCGGCTCCGCCCCAGCTCTCAAAATAATAGAGCTTTCCGTTGACCATCGAAAGACCCGTGCACATGATTTCGTCTGCATTCAGATAATATCTCCGGTTCAGATGGGTGATCCACTCGCTGGCGGCCATCGTGCCGTCCTCTTTTCTGTATTTCCAGCTTCCGTCCTCCTGTTTCACCCAGCCGGCAGGAAGTTTCTCTTCCGGCTCCTGTTCGTTGTCCTCACCTGGAATCGTAACAGCCGGCGTCTCGTTTTCCGAAGTACCGCTCTGCTCCTGCACTGCCGCTTCCTCATCCGAATTCTGCTCGGAACTTTCCGTCTCATCCTGCTGCCAGGTTACGGCCGTGCCGTCATTTTCTGCTGCGCTTACCCTTGCCGGAAGCGCCCAGCCTCCTGCCGCAACGGCCGCTGCGATCAACAGTGCTGCGATTTTCTTTTTTGCCATCTGGTTTTCCTCCTTTTATCGCGCCATCTGGTAAATCTCATATACTTCCTGTGCGCCCAGCTTGCGGATGCGGGACAGTTTTACAGTGTCCTGCTGTGTTGCATCCATGGAAAGGGCACGCAGATCCTCATCCGACGGGTTCGGGATATCAAGCTCATGCAGGGAGGTCGGCATGCCGAGCGAATGGAAGAACGCTACTGTGCGCTCAATGCCTTCCGTTGCCCGTTTGTGATCGCTTCCCTCTGTGATGCCCCAGACTTTTTCTGCAAACCGTGCAAACCGCCAGAGAACCGTCTCCTCATCGTACTGGTATTTCGCCCAGGCACCCCAGACTGCCGCCAGGGATGCGCCGTGTGCTACATCGTATTTTGCACTTAACGCATGGCCAAATTTATGTACCGAAAAATCTTTGCCGCGTCCGCACTCCGTCAGTCCATTGTGTGACAGGCTTCCGCACCACATGATTTCCGCCATCGCATTGTAATCGGATGGGTTTTCCAGAACCTTCGGTCCGTTTTTGATTACGGTACGGAGGAGTCCCTCTGCGATCTCGTCCGTCATCTCGCACTGGCTCTCCGGAATGAAATAGCGCTCCATCGTGTGCATCATGATGTCAGTTACTCCGCAGGCAATCTGGTATTTCGGCAGGGTTGCTGCCAGCTCTGGATTCATGATGGCAAATTTGCAGCGGTTGAACGGCGTGTTGATGCCGGCCTTTTTGCCGATTGCCTCGTTTGTCAGAACTGCTGAATCGCTCATCTCGCTTCCGGCTGCCGGTATCGTCAGAACCGCTCCTACCGGGAGAGATTTTGTCAGCGGTACTTTTTTCGTCCAGATATCCCAGAGTGCCTCCGACGGATTTGCAGCTCCATGCGCAACGGCTTTTGCGGTGTCAATCGAGCTTCCGCCGCCGACGGCAAGAATAAAGTCTGCCTGCATTTCCACTGCTTTTTTCACACCCTCCTCGGCAAGGGCAAGTCTCGGGTTTGGTTTTACGCCGCCAAGCTCTTCAAAGGCAAGGCCCTCTTTTGCAAGAGATGCTTCCACTCGGTCCAGAAGACCGCTCCGTTTTGCACTTCCGCCTCCGTAAACGACGAGCACCTTTGTGCCGCCCCATTTCTTTACCTCAGCGCCTGCCTGGTTTTCGGTCTCTTTTCCGAACACGACTTCCGTCGGGGTATACTGTATAAACTGATCCATCTTCTTATTTCCTCCCTGCATTTTTATTCTTCATAAATCCGTACGTTTCCCGAGCTTACACGGTAAAGATCGTCTCTCCTGTTTTCCAGAGACGGGATTTCATTTCTTGTCCGCTCCAGCACTTCCGGATCCAGCTCTGCGATGAGTACCTGCGGGGTATCATCTGCCTCCGCAAGAATTTCGCCGTCCGGCGCAATGATCATGGAATGGCCGTACGCCTCAAACCGCGCTTTCTGGCCGCACTGGTTGGCGGCGAGCACGTAGCATCCGTTTTCAATGGCGCGCGTGCGCAGCAGTGCTTCCCAGTGGCGCTCTCCCGTTGTTTTCGTAAAATCCGCCGCTATCAGAAATGCATCTGCTCCGGAGGATGCCATCAGCCGGTACTGTTCCGGAAAGCGGATATCGTAGCAGATGCTCATGCCGAACAGGCCAAGCGCCGTGTCCGCAAGAACAATTTCATTTCCCGGGCAGATCTCGTGTGATTCTTCGTAGGAGACACTGCCCGGAATATTTACATCAAACATGTGTATTTTGCTGTATTCTGCAATCGTTTCTCCATCTGGTCCGAACAGAAACGACGTGTTGGACGGACGCCCCGGATGGCGCCGTACCGTCATGCTGCCGCAGTGCAGATAGACACCGTACCGTTTGGCAAGGCTGGAAAACCGGCGGCTGACGTAGCCCGGCACTGCACTTGCGTGGCCCGGCATGTCTGCTCCCGTGTATTCTGCGGTCTCCGGGAAAAGAATCAGCTTCGCTCCCTGTTCCGCCGCCTCCCGCACATACTGCTCGGCCATACGCATATTTTCATTCATATCCGGCCCGGAATCCATCTGCACCAGACCTGCAATTATTTTTTCCATCTTTTTGTCCCCTCGTTTCACATGTTAGCTTGTGATTTTTCCGCTTATACTCTCGTTTATTATATCGTTACAGTTCACAGATACCTGCGAACTGTAACATTCGCAGCCCTCATTGAAAGTTTTGCTACGCAAAAGGAGGGCTGCTCACACCTGAATCACTTTCTTACGCAGCGAAACAGCAAGTGTTTCACTGCTGATTGAACAGTAATATTATATCTCATATTCCCCAAAACAGCTACCCAAATTCGCAATTTTCATACCTTTTGCAGCTTTTATTTTTTAATTTTTGAAAATAACAATTGACAAATCCGGAAAACAGGAGTAGCTTAGAACCATAAGCTGTCGTGTTCGATCAGATGCGGCAGAAAAAATCATGAAAGGAGAACACCACTTATGATCAATCTTATTTATGCATCCAGCGTAAAACAGAATAAACTTCGTATGGCGATCAAACCAGGTGGCTGCCCTTCTTTCGAAATTCTTTGTAAGCATTAACTCTGCATAACAAATCTCTATGCATTCTTTATGCCTGCTATTTCGCACAGAAGGCGCGGTACGTTGATACTGCGGCTTTTTTTATTGCTATAAACAGTGCGAAACCGTTCTTTCCGGCTTCGCTCCGTTTCCGGCAGGCAGATTCCGCGGTCTTCTTACCGCATCGATTCCCTTCTTTTATATACAAACGCAGCCTTCGCTTTCGTTTCCCGTTGTTCCGTTCCCACACTTACGGAGCTTTTGAAAGCCTATGTTCTGCCAGACACCCAAACGACATCAATGAGGAGGTTTTAACATTCATGAAGAAAAATCCAATCGGTAAGTACCTGCTCCAGAACTGGTACTACTACGTTTTCGCTTTTGGTTCCATGGCCTTAAGTGTCTTTCTCGATATGCTCGCGCCGCTTGTCACGCTGCACATCGTGGATGACGTGCTGGTCGGTCGCAAAATGGAACTGCTCTGGAAATACCTTGCCGCCTTTCTTCTGATCGGTGCCGCAAAAGCCCTGTTTCAGTACATCAAAGAATTTTTATTCGATGTCAGCAGCGTCCGCGTCGCCAGCCAGATGAGGGGCAACCTGTTCCGCCACGTCCAGCGGCTTTCGGTGGAATACTTTGACAAAAACAATACCGGCGAACTCCTCGCCCGCGTGCGCGATGACGTCGACCGGATCTGGGATATCCTCGGCTTTGCCGGCATGCTGATCTTAGAAGGCCTGATCTGTATCATGATGGCAATGGTCAGTATGGTCAAACTGGATCTGCCGCTGACACTCGTCTCCGTGGCGATCCTTCCTTTCATCGCAGGCATCGCAATCCGCCTCGAAAAGGAACTCGACCGTGTCTACGATGCGATCAGCGAGGAAAACGCCGTCATGAATACCGTTGCACAGGAAAATCTCGCCGGTGTCCGCACCGTCAAATCCTTTGCACGGGAACCGTATGAGATCAAAAAATTCCGGAAGCACAATCAGAAATACTGCGATCTCAACATGGATCAGGCGCGCGTCCTGATGAAATACGATCCCGCCATCTCGTTTCTTACGAAGCTGATGCGCGTGCTCGTCCTTCTCGCGGGCGGCTACGGTGTCATCCACGGACGCATTACGCTCGGTGTTTTAACGGCCTTTATGGAGTACACCTCCAAGATCACCTGGCCGATCGAAAACGTCGGCTGGCTCGGCAACTGCTTCGCTTCTGCGATTGCTTCCAACAAGAAGCTGAACAAAATTCTCGCAGAGGAGCCGCAGATCGCAGAACCGGAAAATCCGGTGGAGCTTTCAAAACTTCCGGGTGACCTGGAATTCCATCACGTCGATTTCTCCCTGCATGACACACCGATTCTGCAGGATATCGACTTTACCTTAAAGCAGGGCCACACACTCGGCATCATGGGTATGACGGGTTCCGGAAAAACAACCATCGTCAATCTGCTCGAGCGTTTTTACGATGTCACCGACGGTTCCATCTGTCTCGACGGCCACGATATCCGCACCCTGCCGCTGCGCACCGTGCGCGATACTTCTTCCGTCGTCATGCAGGACGTCTTCCTGTTCTCAGATACCATTTCTGAGAATGTCCGCCTCGGCAGCCGCAGCACGATGAAATCCGAGGAGGTACATAACGCTGTCTCCGCTGCATGTGCTTCCGAGTTCGTCGACCATCTTTCGGATCAGTACGAAACCGTCATCGGCGAGCGCGGCATGGGACTTTCCGGCGGTCAGAAGCAGCGTCTTTCCATCGCACGCGCCCTGGCAAAACAGGCTCCGATCCTCGTACTGGATGATTCCACCTCGGCGCTCGATATGGAGACCGAATACGAAATCCAGAACCATCTCGCCGAGAAAAAAGATGTTTCCAAGATCATCATTGCCCACCGCATTTCTTCGGTGCAGAGTGCCGATGAGATCCTGTATCTCGATCACGGACGCATCGCCGAGCGCGGCACGCATGAGAGTCTGATGGCACAGAAAGGCCTGTACTACTCCACCTGGGAGGCTCAGTACGGTGATTACCATAAAGCAAAGGCAGCCCTCGAGCAGGCACTTCCTGCCAATGCTTAATTCAATTTAATTTGTTACCCGACAACTTCTGTATTTACTTACCCGTTAAGAGAGGAACAATACGATTATGGCTATCAATTCCAGTAAGGTAGATGAAGAGCAGAAAGAGGTCTTAAAGAGCGCGACCATCCGCCGCCTCTTCTCCTACTTAAAAAATTATAAACGCCAGGTTGCCGTCGTTCTCGTGGTTCTCGCCGTTACCATCGCGATTTCCACTGTGAACCCGCTGCTCCTGGAGTACGCCATCGACGTCAATATTGCGCAGAAAGACTGGCGCGGACTTGTTGCCCTCTGCGTATTCATGGTTGTGATCAACCTGGTTTACGCAGCCGGTGTCCGCCTGCGGATGCTTCTGATGGCGCGCATTACCAACAACATTCTTCTGGAAATCCGTGACGAGCTCTACACGCATATCCAGACCTTAAGCTTCAGCTTTTTCGATACCCGCCCGGCCGGAAAGATTCTGGCGCGCATCATCGGCGATGTCAACTCGTTAAAGGATGTGCTGAACGACGGTGTCACAAAGCTGATTCCGAACATTCTCACGATCATCGCCATTCTGGTGATCATGATGATCAAAAACATCTGGCTCTCCTTAAGTGCGATTCTCGTGCTGCCGCTGATCGCTATCGGCATGTATTTTATTCAGATCGTCGCACACAAGAGATGGCAGACGTTCCGAAAAAAATCTTCCAATGTTACGGCGTATATCCACGAGGACTTCTCCGGTATCCGCATCATCAAGAGCTTTACCGCAGAGCAGGAATCGCAGGGCGAGTTTGACCGGCTTCTTCTTGAGCATCAGAACTCCTTCATCAATGCGGTCCGCCTGGCGGATGGTTTTTCCGCTGTGATCGAGGTGACCTGGGGCATCGGAACGTTTCTTCTGTATTTTATCGGTATTTCCGTGCTCGGCGTGGATGCCGTTCCGATCGGTACGTTCACGGCGTTTGCGATGTATCTGACGATGTTCTGGGATCCGATCCAGAACCTGGCCGGTTTTTACAACAAGCTGATCACGAACCTTTCCGCTGCGGAGCGAATCTTTGAGATCCTCGACACACCGGCGGAGGTTGCCGACAAGCCTGGCGTCACAGAACTGCCGCCGATCAAAGGAGAAGTAACGTTCGACCACGTCAGCTTTGCCTACTCCGATGATCCGGACACGCTGGTTTTAAAAGATGTCAGCTTTACAGCGGCTCCCGGTGAGACGATCGCACTCGTCGGCCCGACCGGCGCTGGAAAGACGACCATTGTCAATCTGATCAGCCGTTTCTACAATATTACTTCGGGAACGGTCCGCGTCGACGGCCACAGCCTGACGGATGTCTCCATCAACAGCCTGCGTGCCCAGATGGGCGTGATGACACAGGACAACTTTCTCTTCTCCGGCACGATCCGCGACAACATTGCGTATGGAAAGCTCGATGCCACGGAGGAAGAAATCATTGCCGCCGCAAAGGCCGTGCATGCCCATGACTTTATCATAGAGCTGCCGGACGGCTATGACACCGAGATCAGCGAGCGCGGTGCCCGTCTTTCCAACGGCCAGCGCCAGCTTCTCGCCTTTGCCAGAACTATGGTGTCCGATCCGCGGATTCTGATTCTCGACGAGGCGACGTCCAGCATCGACACACAGACAGAAATTCAGGTGCAGCAGGGAATCGAAAGCCTGTTGAAGGGCCGTACCTCGTTCATCATTGCGCACCGTCTTTCTACTATTAAAAATGCGGACCGGATTTTCGTGATCGACCACGGAAAGATTTTCGAGCAGGGAACCCACGACGAACTGATGGCAAAACAGGGCGCGTACTACCAGCTCTACCAGGCACAGTTCCGCAGGGTATCGTAATCCGTTTTCACAAAACGTATCAAATATCTGCAAAAAGCTGCTTCCCCGCTTCTGGCGGACGCAGCTTTTTGTGTCTTTCCTTGACAAATGAATCACCCCTGCTATATGATGGTAACTGATCTTTTTTCGGAGGGTTACACTCTCCGTCTGCCGCTTCCCACTCCTGCGGCATTTGTTACTGAACGGTCTGATACGGAGCTTTTTCACAATGTTTCCGTATTTTCTTTCAGAAAGGAGTATCATGACGTTTTTTTCCAGAAAACATTTACGCCTTCTCCTCCTTCCTGCGCTCCTTCTTCTGACGGGCTGCGCAGGTTCCGCAAAGGAGACGGCGGATTCCACAGAGAACGAAAAGCTCTCCGCCGTGGCGACCATTTTTCCGCAGTACGATTTTCTGCGTGCCATCGGCGGCGATCACCTCGATCTCCACATGCTGCTTTCCCCGGGCGCAGAAAGCCACTCATTTGAGCCGACACCGGGCGATATGATCACAGTTTCCGAATGCGATCTCTTCGTCTACGTCGGCGGCGATTCCGATGCCTGGGTGGAAACGATTCTCGATTCCGTCGATACCTCGAACAAAGAAGTCGTCACGCTGATGGACTGCGTCGACACCGTTGCCGAGGAAACGGTCGAGGGAATGGAGACCCACGGCCACGCACACGATCATGAGGACGAGGATACGGACCACGACGAGGATTCCCACGATCACGAAGACGAATCCCACGGCGAACAGGACGAGCACGTCTGGACTTCACCGAAAAATGCAATGCGGATTGTCCAGAAGCTCTGCGATGCGCTCTGCCGCCTCGACCCGGAAAACGCGGACGATTATCAGGCAAACACTGCTTCATACCTCGCTTCGCTTACCTCCCTCGATGAGGAATTTTCCGATGTCACAACGAATGCCAGCCGCCACACCATCGTTTTCGGCGACCGTTTTCCGTTCCGCTATTTCGCGGACGCCTACGGCCTCGACTATTACGCGGCATTCCCCGGCTGCTCCTCAGAATCCGAGGCGAGTGCCAAAACACTTTCTTTTTTAATTGACAAGATCAACGAAGAGCAGATTCCTGTCGTCTTCCACACCGAGCTGTCCAACGAAAAAATGACGGACTGCATCTGTGAGGCGACCGGCGCGAAAAAGCTGCTGCTTCACTCCTGTCACAACGTATCCAAAGATGATTTCGAAAACGGCGCCACGTATCTTTCCCTGATGGAACAGAATGTCGCCGCACTAAAGGAGGCTCTGAACTAATGGCTCTACTTACCTGCAGTGATGTCACCTTCTCCTACGAGGGCATCCCGGTCCTGACCGATGTCAACTTTACCCTGGAAGCCGGCTCCTACCTCTGTATTGTGGGCGAGAACGGTTCCGGAAAAAGTACTCTGGTCAAGGGACTGCTTCACTTAAAAAATCCGTCCACCGGCTCGATCACAACCGGCGACGGGCTTCATCCAAGCGAGATCGGCTATCTGCCGCAGCAGACCGCCGCACAAAAGGATTTCCCGGCGAGCGTCTGGGAAGTCGTGCTGTCCGGCCGGCAGAACCACCCGCATTTCCCGCCGTTTTACACAAAGGCAGACAAAGAGGACGCGCTCCGCAATATGGAGCTTCTCGACCTCCTTCCATTAAAGAAACGATGCTACCGTGATCTCTCCGGCGGCCAGCAGCAGCGTGTGCTTCTCGCTCGTGCGCTTTGCGCCACAAAGAAACTGCTGCTCCTCGACGAGCCGGTCACTGGCCTTGACCCGGTCATGACAAACGAAATGTACCAGCTCATCCGCCGCATCAACCGCGAGCAGAACGTTACGATCATCATGGTTTCCCACGATATCCGCAATATTCTGCCGGACGCAACGCACATTCTCCAGCTCGACCAGAAGCAGGTCTTCTTCGGTCCGATGGACGAGTATCTGAAAACCGAGGCGGGAAAACAGTTTTTAGGAGGTGCTGACTTATGATTTCGAATCTGCTGAAAATGCTTTCTTATCCGTTTATGCAGCGTGCCCTTGTGGTCGGCATTCTCGTCTCTTTGTGTGCCGCACTGCTTGGCGTCAGCCTCGTGTTAAAGCGCTACTCTATGATCGGCGACGGCCTCTCCCATGTCGGATTCGGCTCTCTTGCAATTGCAACGGCACTCGGTTTTGCTCCGCTTGCCTTCACAATCCCTGTCGTCGTGCTTGCCGCCTTTCTGCTGCTCCGCATGAACGAATCCAGCAAGATCAAAGGCGACGCCGCCATCGGCCTGATTTCAAGCTCTGCGCTTGCGATCGGTGTCATCACGGTTTCGTGGTCGAGCGGCATGAACACCGATGTCAACAACTACATGTTCGGAAGCATCCTTGCGATGAGTGATGAGGACGTTGTTCTCTCCGTGGTGCTCTCCATCGTCGTGCTGATCCTGTTCGTCCTGTATTACAACCGTATTTTTGCCGTCACTTTCGACGAGACATTTGCCAAAGCAACCGGTGTCCGCGCAGAGGTTTACAACATGCTGCTGGCATTCTTAACCGCCATCACCACCGTCCTCGGCATGCGCATGATGGGCGCACTTCTGATCTCCAGCCTGCTGATTTTCCCGGCACTGACCTCGATGCGTCTCTGCCATACCTTCCAGAGCGTGGTGATCTGCTCCGCGGTTCTCTCGGTGGTGTGCTTCCTTCTTGGCATGTCCCTCTCGTTTTTCCTGTCCTCCCCTGCCGGAGCGACGGTCGTAATCGTGAACCTGCTGGCATTCCTGATCTTTTCTGCGATTGCCAGAATCCGCGAGCATACCGCATAAAAAGTTTCCGATCTGACCTGCTTTGTTTTACTGGAGGTATTTTATGAATCGAATTGTAATTGCACTGTTAAAACCGTTTTCCTTCATCCCGGCGATTCTGATGATGTCGCTGATTTTCTCCTTCTCTTCCCAGAACGGAACGGAATCCTCACAGCTCAGTGAAAAAGTGGCGCGCAGCATTTTCATCACGATCGACCACGTCATGGACCGCGGATGGGATGATGAGAAGATCCAGGAACTGGCTGACGAGTATCAGTACCCGGTGCGGAAGCTGGCTCATATGACAGAGTACTGTCTGCTTGCAATCTGTGTTTCGCTTCCGCTCTACGTCTACGGCCTGCGCGGCTTCGCGCTCACGTTTCTTGCCGGCATCCTCTGTGTCGCCTTTGCCGCGAGCGATGAATTCCACCAGACGACGGTCGCCAACCGCGGCCCGTCGGTAAAGGACGTCGGCATCGACAGCATCGGCGTTCTCTTCGGCATCACGTTTGTACGGCTGTTCTGCTGGATTGCACTCGGCGGAAATACGAAAAAAAGAAAGCGGCGCAGACGGCGCTACTATTACTAAAAATATTGGATAACAGAAAAATCCCCGTTGGAAAAATCATTTCTCCTGAAACTGATTTTCCCAACGGGGATTTTTTCATTTTTCTTAAAAACAGCTCTTAGGAAAGTGAATCCGCATACGCCTGAATATCTGCCTTCATCTGAATCCAGGCATCCTCATGCTCCACGTAGTACAGAGGGCAGAGCTTTTCGGTTACATCATAGTGACGGATCACATCGTCCGAAGTCAGATTGAACCGCTTGCATAAGAAACCGGCGAGCTGGACCACAGAATTGTATGTCTCATCGGTAAATTCACCGCTGTCATCCGGGTGGCAGCATTCAATCGAGATCGTATCGAAATTACGCTGGTTCGATGCATACGACCATTCACTCGTCGGGATACACTGAACGACTTCTCCCTCGATGCCGACGACGAAATGGCTGCTGGCCTGCGCCTCCTGCGTCTCAGGCAGGTTTTCAAAGTAATCACGGTTCTGCATCGCCGTGCTTCCCGGGTTTGCGGTGTAGTGAATAACGATGCCGTCCACCTTTTTCAGCCTCGTCTGCGGTCTTGACCAGCTGTTCGGCGTCAGAAGCTCCACATCAATCGGCGGAGCGCCGGTCCAATCGGTGATATCGTTGTCCTCATAATCAGAACCGGAATAGTCAACGGCCGTGATATCACTTGCCGTTTTTGCCACACGGCGGATGCCGCTGTAAATGCCGACGCAGATCAGCACCACCAGAACTCCCGTCAGAAACATTCTGCGGTGAAGCTGGCGCTGCCTCTGTTTTCTTGTCATTTTTCCCCGTCTCTTCTGTGCCATATGTTCTCTCCCCGCTGCAAATAAGCGCCCCCTCATTTGAAAAGGCAGAAGCTGAAAAGTTTCTGCCCTTTCCCCCTTCTGCCTTTTGCGACTTTTTATTCTTATTTATCGTCCACGCTGTAGTTCGGAGCCTCTTTGGTGATGTGGATATCATGCGGATGGGACTCTTTTAAGGATGCTGCGGAAATCTTCACAAATTTTCCGGTCTCCTTTAAGGTCTCAACATCTTTCGCTCCGCAGTAGCCCATACCGGAACGAAGTCCGCCGATCAGCTGGAATACAGTATCCTCTACGAGGCCTTTGTATGCTACACGGCCTTCCACACCTTCCGGAACCAGTTTCTTGGCGCCGGTCTGGAAGTAACGGTCTTTGCTTCCGTTCTCCATAGCTGCAATGGATCCCATTCCACGGTATACTTTGTATTTTCTTCCCTGGAACAGTTCGAAATCTCCCGGGCTCTCATCGCATCCTGCGAAGATGCTTCCCATCATGCAGACATTGGCACCGGCTGCGATAGCCTTTGTCATGTCTCCGGAGTACTTGATACCGCCGTCGGCGATGATCGGAGTTCCGGTCTTCTTTGCTTCCGCATAGCAGTCCATAACGGCTGTGATCTGCGGTACACCGATACCTGCAACGACACGGGTCGTACAGATAGAACCAGGTCCGATACCGACTTTAACAGCGTCTGCTCCGGCTGCGATCAGGTCTCTTGTTGCCTCTGCGGTTGCCACGTTTCCGGCGATTACCTGCAGATCCGGATAATGCTCTTTGATGAGACGAAGTGTTTTGAAGATATTTGCGGAATGTCCGTGAGCAGAGTCGATGACGATCACGTCTACGTGTGCTTTTACCAGCGCATCGACACGATCGAGCACGTTTGCCGTGATGCCGACTGCGGCACCGCAGAGCAGACGTCCCTGCTCATCCTTGGCGGACAATGGGTACTTGATGGTTTTCTCGATATCTTTGATGGTGATCAGACCTTTGAGGTTGAAATCGTCATCGACAATCGGAAGTTTTTCTTTTCTGGATTTTGCAAGGATTGCTTTTGCCTCGTCCAGCGTAACGCCTACTTTTGCAGTGATCAGGTTTTCGCTGGTCATGGACTCTTTGATTTTCTTGGTGAAATCAGTTTCAAACTTCAAATCACGGTTTGTAATAATACCAACCAGTTTTCCGTTCTCGGTAATCGGGACACCGGAAATACGGAATTTTGCCATCAGATTATTGGCATCTTCCAGGGTGTGCTCCGGAGACAGATAGAACGGATCGGTGATAACACCGTTCTCAGAACGTTTTACTTTGTCTACTTCTTCTGCCTGCTGCTCAATCGACATATTCTTGTGAATAATACCGATTCCTCCCTGACGTGCCATGGCAATTGCCATACGGTGTTCTGTAACCGTATCCATGCCGGCGCTCATCATCGGGATGTTCAGCTTGATCTTCTTGGTCAGATGCGTAGTCAGATCTACCATGTTTGGGGTTACTTCAGAATACTGCGGAACCAGAAGCACATCATCGAAGGTAATACCATCACCAATAATTGTACCCATTTTCTTATCTTCCTTTCTTCTTAAGTCTTTTTGATTTATCACCTAATTTAACACAAAACAAAAAAGCTGTCAATCCATAAATACTTTTCTTGGTGCGCGGTTGCGGATATCTTTTAACATCACTTCATCCGGTTCGAAGATCACCATCTGCATTGTGTTGTCCTTGGAGATCACAAATGCATACGGTTTGTGGCCCTGTCCTTCGATTCCGGAGGAATAGTTGTAACGTTTGATACTCTGGTTTTTTTTGTAGGAATCAAGCTGATGGGACTGGTACGGAGCCAGGATTTCCATGTTGGAAAGCTCATAGCTTGCGGCTCTTTTTCTTCTTGACTGCGAATAGATACGGTCGATGTCGAGCTCGCCGTTGACGTACAGATACTCAAACTCTACCGAAAGCTTCGGGATAAAAATATAGTCTACGATTCCAAGTACCAGCGCAAGAAGCAGAATCAGCGGATTCATCATAATTCCTGCGGCTGCAAAAAGAACGGTAAAGAAGATCAGAACTCCTTTGATCACCTTGTCTTTTCCTGTCTGCTGTTTTTTCACCAGCACTTCTGTGTAAAGATCACTCATTTACTCCATCCTCCTCAAGATATTCGATCAGTTTTGCTGCATTGTCCGCGTTCTTTGTATTGACCAACACAGTCAGATAACACGGCTCATAGTACGTAAGGCCCATATCCTGGTACTTTTTCAATTTGGAAATGTCGAGGCAGGTATCTCCCGCCTTTATCCCGTACTTCTCACACGTCGCTTCGTCAAACAGTGTGGACAGATCCAGAAAATAATCGTCTTTGCTGTAGTTGTCGTACACGGCCTGTGAACAGATCAGAGCATCCATGCTCTGTGCGGCAATCACGGCTGTGAATTTCATCAGCGTGTTGTAATCCGCGTTTTCCAGGTTTTCACCGAAGCTGTAGCTCGTATCGATGCTTACCTTTTCGTACTTATCTCCGGTTCCGAGCGCTTCTTTTAGGTCCTCCTCGATCGGACTTACATCCTGCAGTCCTGCGTAATCCACTACGGCAATGCTCACGAGGTCATAATACTTCGCATTTTCATGGATATTCACAATCGTGCCGATGATGAAGATAACAGCGATGATGCCGAAAATGACAGCCTTGTAGTATTCCCAGATATAGGCCAGTTTCTCTTTAAAATTCATTTTCGACAGCTTCTCTTTTTCGAGCTGCATCTTCTCCTTCCTTGTCATGTCGGATTCATAACGACTTGCCATGTGTGTTTCTTCTCCTTTGTTGTATTTCCCCCAACATCCTACAAATCAGTATAGCATAAAACGCCGGAAGCGTCCATATACGCCGCCCGGCGAAAGCATGAAAACTTTCTGAAATTTTTTGTAACGATTCAGAGCCATGCGAAATGGAAGAAAAACTTTCCACTAAAAAACCGGCCGGCAAAGACAGGACTTCGGAACCCATGTTCCGCTACGGTCTTTGCCAGCCGGTTTTCTTATTTTGTTTTACCAGACATTTTTATCCCGGAAATTACATCATTCCCATTCCGCCGTCTGCGCCTGCCGGCATAGCCGGAGCCGGCTCTTTGATGGTGGAAACTACGGACTCGGTGGTCAGCAGGGTTGCGGAAACGCTGGTAGCGTTCTGCAGTGCGCTTCTGGTAACCTTAACCGGATCAAGGATACCAGCCTGGATCATGTCTACATACTCTTCGTTGTATGCATCAAATCCAACACCTACTTTGGACTCTTTTACTTTGTTGATCACAACAGCGCCTTCCAGACCTGCGTTTGTTACGATGTGGAACAGAGGAGCCTCGAGTGCTTTCTGTACGATTCTTGCACCGATCTTCTCGTCGCCGTCCAGGCTGTCAATCAGCTCTGCAAGCTGTGTTGTTACATGGATGTATGCAGAACCGCCGCCTGCGATGATACCCTCTTCTACGGCTGCTCTCGTTGCATTTAAAGCATCCTCCATACGGAGTTTTTCTTCTTTCATCTCGGTCTCAGTTGCTGCACCTACACGGATAACAGCTACGCCGCCTGCCATTTTAGCCAGTCTCTCCTGCAGTTTCTCTTTATCGAACTCAGAAGTGGTCTCCTCGATCTGGGATCTGATCTGGCCGATTCTTGCTACGATGGCATCTTTTGCGCCGGCACCGTCAACGATAACGGTGTTCTCTTTCTGAACTTTAACAGATTTTGCACGTCCGAGCATTTCCAGAGTAGCGTCTTTTAATTCCAGACCAACTTCCTCGGAGATCACCTGGCCGCCGGTCAGGATTGCGATATCCTCGAGCATTGCTTTTCTTCTGTCGCCGTATCCCGGTGCTTTGACAGCTACTACGTTGAAGGTTCCGCGCAGTTTGTTGATCACGAGTGTCTGGAGAGCCTCGCCCTCTACGTCCTCAGCGATGATCAGCAGTCTTGCGCCGCTCTGTACGATCTGCTCCAGCAGCGGAAGAACTTCCTGAATGTTGGACAGTTTCTTATCGGTAATCAGGATATATGGATTGTCGAGAACGGCTTCCATTTTCTCCATATCGGTACACATGTAAGCAGAGATATATCCACGGTCGAACTGCATACCTTCTACCAGCTCCAGCTCGTTCTGCATGGTCTTGGACTCCTCGATGGTGATAACGCCGTCTTTGGAAACTTTTTCCATAGCGTCAGCTACCATCTGGCCTACTTCTTCGCTCCCGGAAGAAACAGCTGCAACTTTTGCAATCTGCTCTTTGCCTGCTACCGGCTGGCTCATCTCTGCAAGGATCTGAACAGCTTTATCGGTTGCTTTCTTCATTCCCTTACGAAGAACGATCGGGTTCGCACCTGCTGCCAGGTTTTTCATTCCTTCGTTTACCATAGCCTGTGCCAGAACGGTTGCGGTTGTGGTACCATCACCTGCTACGTCGTTGGTCTTTGCAGCAACTTCTTTGATGAGCTGTGCGCCCATGTTTTCAAAGCCGTCTGCCAGCTCGATCTCTTTTGCAATCGTAACACCATCGTTTGTGATGAGCGGAGCGCCGTACTGTTTGTCCAGAACAACGTTTCTTCCTTTCGGTCCAAGGGTTACACGTACGGTATCTGCAAGCTGGTTTACACCATTCTGAAGAGCGTTTCTTGCCTCTGCTCCATATTTAATCTCTTTTGCCATGATTGTCATGCCTCCTGATTTTTACTTGATTATTCTTTATTTTACAACTGCCAGAATGTCATCCTGTTTTACGATGATGTACTCTTCATCTTCCAGTTTGACGTTGGTTCCTGCATATTTGGAATAGATTACCTGATCTCCGACTGCAACTTCCATTTTTACTTCTTTGCCGTCTTCTACTTTTCCAGGTCCTACTGCGATAACCTCAGCCTGCTGCGGTTTCTCCTGTGCCTGTCCCGGAAGTACGATACCGGATTTTGTGGTTTCCTCTGCTTTTAACTCTTTTAATACAACTCTGTCACCTAAAGGTACTAACTTCATTTATGTTTCCTCCTTCAAGATTTCATTCAGTTTTATTTATTAGCACTCAGTTCATTCGAGTGCTACTTGATGGTTCTTACTATAGTGTTTTCCACCTCATTTCGCAAATGCATGAATTTTGTAATTCTCTTTTTTTCTCTCGTGATAACTCTTAATTTCTCTTATTTCCTCGTTTTTTCTTATTTTGGCAATTTTTTCATATTTTATACTCTCTTTAGAATCTAATTATAGTTTATTCCTAAAAACGGGAATGATACCATTTTTTTCCGCTCACCGAATGCTTTTTTGCACAAAAAGAAACGGCGCCATTCTTAAACGGCTCCGATTCTTTTCTACATTCCACTTTTTTATTTTTTCGCCTCGTCCGGATGGGCATCGCCCTTTCCTTTCAGGTTCTTTCTTGCTTTGATCTCGTCGAGTTCATCAAAGATATAATCATTTAATACCTTGATATACGTTCCCTTCATACCGCTGGAACGGGACTCGATGACGCCTGCGCTCTCGAATTTGCGGAGGGCATTTACGATGACGGATCTTGTGATGCCGACGCGGTCTGCAATTTTGCTTGCAACCAGAATGCCCTCATCCCCGTTCAGTTCATCAAAGATATGGATGATGGCTTCCAGTTCGGAGAAGGACAACGTGTTGAATGCGGATTTAACCACCTGAACCTTGCGGTTTTCCTCCACATTTTCCTCGTTGACGGAACGCATCATTTCCAGTCCGACAACGGTTGTGCCGTACTCACTGACGATGATATCGTCGATATCGTACTGCGGGGTGCAGCGGTACATAAATACGGTACCAAGGCGTTCTCCGGCGATCTCGATCGGGCAGATAATTGCGGTGTAGCGCTCTACACCAGGCCGCTCAAAGCCGAGGGTCTGTAAATTGACGTTCTCTTTTGTGGAGAGTACGCCGAGGAGACGCTCGTTTAATGCGGCATCGACATAACCGCCCACCTTATCCTCGATCAGCTCCGTAATTTCTTCCACGCCCGGGCAAAGGCTGATGCCCAGCACTTTTCCTTTTTTACTGATCACCAGGATATTGGAACTTAACGTTTCCATCAGGACTTCACAGATATCGTTGAACACGACCTTCGTGGAGTGATTGTTATGAAGCAGTTTGTTGATTTTTCTGGTTTTATCCAGCAGTTGTACGCTCATGTTCTTCTCCTTTCTTTATTTTCTGCATTTTTTTGACGTATCCGCCGAAAAAAATGCACACTGATGCCTTTTTCAGACAACCCTTAAAACTAAGCTCATTCTATCATGTAGTTTTCCGGAAATCAATATATTTTTCAGAAAACTATAAATTTTATAAAAATTCATGCTAAATTTTTTCAGATCTTCCTGTTTTTCCGCCTCGATAAGCAAAAAAAACGGCCGGCACCAGTTTTTCACCAGTACAGACCGCTTTGTCATTCTCAGTCTTCGTCTTTCTTTTCGCGTGCTTCTACATAGCCGCACTGCTCGTCCGCGCAGACCAGCTTATTGCCTTTTTCCAGCATATAGCCGCCGCACTGCGGGCATTTCTTGGCAGACGGTTTCTGCCAGGACATGAAATCGCATTCCGGATTGTTTTCGCATCCATAATATTTCCGTCCTTTTTTCGTCTTGCGCAGGATCACTTCTTTTCCGCACTTCGGACACGGAACACCGATCTTTTCCAGATACGGCTTCGTGTTCTTGCAGTCCGGGAATCCCGGGCAGGCGAGGAATTTTCCGTGCGGGCCGTATTTGACCACCATGTTGCGGCCGCAGTTCTCGCAGATGACATCTGTCACCTCATCCTCTACCTTAACTTCTTCGAGGTTCTTTTCTGCCTCTGTGACCGCCTCATAGAGATCCGGCCAGAAGTTCTCGACTACTGTCTTCCACGGAACACTTCCATCTCCAACCCTGTCGAGCAGAGCTTCCATCGTTGCCGTAAAGTTGACATCCACGATGCTCGGGAATGCCTCTTTCATCATGTTGTTGACCACCTCGCCGAGCTCTGTCATATAGAGGTTCTTGTTCTCCTTTGCCACGTAACGGCGGTTGATGATCGTTGTGATGGTCGGCGCGTACGTACTTGGACGGCCGATGCCGAGTTCCTCGAGTGTTTTGACAAGGGATGCCTCGGTGTAGTGTGCCGGCGGCTGTGTGAAGTGCTGCTGCGGATCCATCTTTTCCAGTGCCAGCTCCGTTCCTGCCTCCAGGCTCCGGACAGCGGCGTTTTTCTCTTTCTTTTCCTCATCCGGATCGGTGTAAACGGACATGAAACCATCAAATGCCAGACGGGAGGAAGCTGCTGTAAAGAGATACTCTCCTGCATTGATCCGTGCGGAAATTGTCTCATAGACGGCCGGCTGCATGCGGCTTGCCACAAAGCGTTTCCAGATCAGCTGATACAGGCGGAACAGATCTCTTGGCAGGGATTCTTTTACCATTACCGGTGTATTCGTCACATCGGTCGGACGGATGGCCTCGTGCGCATCCTGTGCCTTGCTGTTTTTATTCTCCGTCGTGTCCCCGCTTGCGGTATATTTTGTGCCGTACTGCTCCTGGATAAAGGAACGTGCTGCCGCATCGGCCTCCTCGCTGATTCGTGTAGAATCGGTACGCAGATAGGAAATCAGAGCGATCGTTCCCTTTCCCTTTACTTCCACGCCCTCGTAGAGCTGCTGCGCCAGACGCATCGTCTTCTGCGTGGAGAAGTTCAGCACCTTCGATGCTTCCTGCTGCAGGGTACTCGTGGTGAACGGAAGCGGCGCTTTCTTGGAACGCTCTCCTTTTTTCACTTCGGATACGGTAAAGGTCTCATTTTCCAGTCCCTTTAAGATTTCATCGAGCTGCTCTTTCGTCTCGACCGCCATCTTTTCACTGCCTTTGCCGTGGAATTTTGCGACGAGCGGTTTCTTCTCGCCCGGAATTTTCAGATCTGCTTCCAGTGTCCAGTATTCTTTCGGAATGAACGCATTGATCTCATCCTCGCGGTCGCCGATGATGCGCAGTGCAACGGACTGCACACGGCCGGCGGAAAGTCCGCGTTTGATTTTCTTCCATAACAATGGACTGATTTCATAACCTACCATACGGTCGAGGCAGCGGCGCGCCTGCTGCTCGTCCACCAGGTTCATATCGATGTCGCGTGCCTGTTTGATCGACGCTTTGACTGCTGATTTTGTGATCTCGTTGAAGGTGATGCGGCGCATCTTGTTCTCATCGAGATTCAGCGCAATCGACAGATGCCAGGAAATTGCCTCTCCCTCGCGGTCAGGGTCAGTTGCGAGATAAACTTTATCTGCTTTTTTTGCGGCTTTTCGAAGAGATGCCAGAAGCTCTCCTTTTCCGCGGATGGTGATATATTTTGGTTCAAAGTCATGTTCTACATCAATTCCAAGCCGGCTTTTCGGCAGATCGCGCACATGGCCCATAGATGCTGCAACTTCGTAATTTGCCCCGAGATACTTTTTCACCGTCTTGACTTTTGCCGGTGATTCCACTATTACAAGATATTTTGCCACCTCTGATGCCTCCTGAATACATATTTTTATAACTGTCCAGATCTATATTGCGTTTTTCATATCGCATAGTTCTGCATCATTACAAATTCCAGAATAATTCCTAAATTAGTCGTAACTTCCACTGACTATACACCAAAAAGTTTTTTCTTGCAAGTGTTTTCCATTTTTAAAATGTACCATTTTTCGATATTTCCCGACAAAATAACAGGATTTTTTCTATTTTTTAACGATTTTTCCTGATTTTTTTCTTTTCTTTTTCCTTTTTCAGACATGCACGCGGCGCAGAAGAGCCCCCTTTTTTCTTTTTCTTCTATTATAATTGTGCACCGGGCGGAATATCACAAAACCTTTCTTTTCCTCGTCCCTTTTACGATAACGCCATGTACACGCCCGGCGGATTTTCCGCAATAACGCCGTCAATTTCGAGTGCCAGCAGAATGCCGGTCAGCTCCTGCAGCGGGATTCCGGTGCTGCCGGCAAGCTGTGCAAGATTCTGCGGTTCTGCCGCGAGTGTTTTCAGAACCATTTCCGCCTCTTTTCCATAGCGCGGACGCGGTGCGGCTCTTTTTGTCCCGGCCTTTTTCACGCCCAGCTCCTCGAGAATCGTTTCGGGTGAAATCGCAATTTCCGCTCCCTGCGCGATCAGGCGGTTGCAGCCGCAGCTTGTCGCATCCGTTGTCCGTCCGGGCAGGGCAAATACCGTTTTTCCCTGCTCCAGCGCGTAGTCCGCCGTAATGAGCGAGCCGCTCTTCTCTTTTGCCTCAATTACCAGAACGACATCTGCCAGCGCACTGATCACGCGGTTGCGGATCGGGAAATGCCACGGAAGCGGCTCTGCGCCCGGCGGAAATTCGCTTAAGACACCGCCTCCGTTTTCCAGCATCCGCCGCATCAGCGGGTAATTCTGTTTCGGATAGCAGATATCCACGCCGCAGCCAAGCACGGCAAACGTCTTTCCCTTTCCGCGCAGTGCCCCCTCGTGCGCCGCCGCGTCGATTCCGCACGCCAGTCCACTGATCACCGCCACGCCGTTTGCCGCCAGCACCTGCGCGAAAAAGGCCGCCTGGCTCTTTCCGTACGCCGTACATATCCGCGCGCCCACAATCGCCGCTGTTTTCTGCTCATCCGCCGGCAGCGCGCCCCGCACGAAAAGGCGGGACGGCATGTCCGCGAACGGCATAAGCCGCTCCGGATAGCCCTCCTGCCCGCGGCCGACTGTAAAGATTTCCATCGCCATACGTCAGATCCTCCATATACTTTTGTCGGCGCTCCGAAAGCAGATCGCCTCACTGATATGCGGCACGCCGATTTTGACCGCCCCGTCCAAATCCGCAATTGTCCGCGCGGTGCGGATAATCCCGTGGTAGGAACGCGCGCTGAGGCGCAGGCGGCGGAAGGCATCCTCTAAAAGCTCTTCCGCTGCCTTTTCCAGGATACAGTATTTCTCGATCTGGCCCGCTTTCAGTTCGCTATTGAAATGAATCGACTCCTGCCGGTAGCGCGCCGCCTGAATTTCCGCCGCTGCCGTCGCCTTTTCCCGCATCTTGGCCGAGGATTCGCACCGCTCCTCGCCGTGCAGATCCTCGTAGGAAAGTGCTTCCACCTGCACGCAGAGATCCATGCGGTCGAGGAACGGCTGGCTGACTCTCGAGAGATACCGGCTGATGTCGCCGGGTGCGCAGGTACAGCGCGATAAGTCGGGGTAAAAGCCGCAGGGGCAGGGGTTCATTGCCGCCACCATCAGAAATGACGCCGGGAACACATAGTTTCCGCTGACACGGGAAATCACAATCCGGTGCTCCTCGAGCGGCTGGCGCAGGATCTCAATGGTTGTGCGCGTCATCTCCGGGAGTTCATCAAGGAAGAGAACACCGCGGTGTGCCAGCGTAATTTCGCCCGGAGACGGCTGTTTTCCGCCGCCTGCAAGAGCCTGCGGCGTCATCGTGTGATGCGGAGCACGGAAGGGCCGCTCCCGGCGGACACCCTCTCCTTTGGCAAGCATTCCGGCGATGCTGTAGATCCGCGTTACTTCCATCTGCTCCTCCTCAGACATCGGAGGCATGATCGTCGGAATCCGCCTTGCGATCATGGATTTTCCGCTGCCCGGCGGCCCCAGCATCAGCAGATTGTGAAATCCGGCCGCAGCGATGAGCGCCGCCCGCCGCGCCGCCGTCTGGCCCTGCACTTCGGAAAAGTCCGGCTCTTTTCCGTCCTCCTTCTTTTGATTTTCTATAGACGGAAGCGACGGCATTTTCCCTTCACAGCAGTAGTTCAAAAGCTCCTGTAAATTCTGGATTCCAACGACGTGAAGCCCGCCGACCAGACCCCCTTCCGCGGCATTTCCGGCTGGAACAAGAAGCGTTGTGCATCCAAGCTCCCGCGCCTTCGCCGCTGCCGGAAATACACCGCTGATCTCCTGCACATGGCCGTCAAGGCCGAGTTCACCGAGCACCATCGTTTTCCGGAGTGACCTGGGCGGAATCCGGCCGAGCGTCATCAGAACGCCCGCTGCAATCGGAAGATCGAAACGCGATCCTTCTTTTCGGACGTCCGCCGGGGATAAATTAATCGTAATTCGTTTCGGCGGCAGGGAAATTCCCATGTTTTTGAGGGCTGTCCGCACGCGGTCCTGCGCCTCCTTTACCTGGGCACTCACGTAGCCGACCATCGTAAACTGCGGCATGCCGTCACTGACATCCGCCTCCACCTGCACCGGAATCATCTCCATGCCCGAGACGGTGGCTGATAATACACTGCAATACAAAGAAAACCTCCTTTTCTTTCAGTAGCAGGTCGTATAGTTCCTATTTATTTTTCATTTTGGGAAAATGTCCGGCAAGAACACCGGGAAGATATTATCTTTGATTTTTGTTCGAAAAAGTAAGGATAAGGAAACCTTTTCTGCACCTGATTTCCTTACCCTTTATTATAGAAGCAGTCCGTTTGAAATGTCAAGCATTTACGAAGCGGCAAACCGTAACCGCAACTTTTCAATTGCATTCTTCTCGATCCGCGACACGTACGAACGGCTGATGCCGAGCCGGGCAGCGACCTGTTTCTGTGTGTATTCTGCTTTTCCGCCAAGGCCGTACCGGAGAAGAAGCACCTGTTTTTCCTGCTCTTTTAATTCCGAATCCAGATAACAGTACAGCCGCACCGCGTCCTCTTTCCGGTTGTACTGTTCCGCGATATCCTCCCCGCCGCCCTCCACGATGTCGAGCAGATGGATCTCATTTCCCTCCTTGTCGGTTCCGATCGGCTCGTAGAGGGAAATCTCCCGTGCCGTTTTCTTTTTGCTCCGAAGATACATCAGCAGCTCATTATCAATACAGCGGGCGGCATATGCGGCCAGCCGGTTTCCTTTTTTCGAATCATATGTCATCACCGCCTTGATGAGGCCGATCGTTCCAATGGAAATCAGATCGTCGAGATCATCGGGCAGGCCCTGATACTTTTTCACAACGTGCGCGACCAGGCGCAGATTCCGCTCGACCAGAATGTCTCTGGCTTTTGTATCGCCCCTCTGATACGCATCCAGACAGCTTTTTTCTTCCTGTGCAGACAGTGGTTTTAAAAAGGGTTCCAAGAAAAGCGGCACCTCAAAGGGGATTTTTCTTTATTTTATGTTTGAATTGCAGGAAACGTGCCTGTCTGCTATACTGATAAGATCAGCCGGGTTTTCCGGCACTCGACATTATATTTTTAAGAGGAGGTTTCCTTTTATGACAGACCAGAAAAACGGACAGGAATATCTTTCTTTTGTGCTGGAAAAGCTGCAGGCGCGTCTTGCCGAGATCAGCCAGTCTCTGCTGGACGGACAGAAAGAAATTGAAAATATGCACGATTATTACTGGCAGAACTATACCGAGATGGACCAGTACGGATATGAGGATTACGACAATCAGCAGGCACTGCTGCATCAGGTGAATGCGAATCAGGAGCAGCTTCTTCTGCGGAGCCGCTTCCGGAAAATGCTGGATTCTCCGTTCTTCGGGCGTGTGGATTTCCGCTATGACGGGGATGATGAGCCGGAAATTTTCTATATCGGCATCGGCAATTTTGCGGAGCGGCCGGGCGAGCTGCCGCTGATTTACGACTGGAGAAGCCCGGTCAGCGGTCTTTTCTACGATTTTGACCGCGGGCCGGCTTCCTATCTGGCGCCGGGCGGCGAGATGACAGGGGAAATCTGTTCCAAGTGGCAGTATAAGATCCGGGATGGAAAGATGATTTACGGATTTGAGAGTGATGTGAAAATTGATGATGATATTTTAAAGGCGGAGCTTGGCAGCAACGGCGAGGTACAGCTGAAGAATATTATCCGCACAATTCAGAAGGAACAGAATGCGATCATCCGCAATACGAAGGACCGGATTCTGGTAATTCAGGGAGCGGCGGGAAGCGGCAAGACATCGGTAGCGCTGCATCGGATTGCCTACCTTTTGTATCATGACAGACAGAATCTGAAGTCTTCGAATATTCTGATTTTATCGCCGAACGGGGTATTTTCGGATTATATTTCACATATTCTGCCGGAGCTCGGTGAGGAGAATATTCAGGAGATGAGTTTTGATCTCTTTGCTTACCGCAAATTACAGGACACGGCGGCGGACTGTGAGGATCGCTGTGATCAGATTGAGCGGGAGATGCGGGATCCAAAAGCCGCAGAACGGTTTGCTTTAAAACAGTCGCAGGCGTTTGTGGACCAGATGGAGGGATTTGCGCTGGAGCTTGAGGACGAGCTGATGAATTTCTCAGACGTTTCGTATAAGTCGTTTGTGAAGTCAGAATCGGAAATTATTACGCTGTTTTATGACAAGTTTGCGGATATTCCGCTGCTCTCGCGGATGGATGCGGTGGCGGAGACGTTTATTGATGAGATCGAGACGCTGCTGAACCGGGATCTGCCGGAGGAGGAGCGGATTCCGCTCATCGAAAAATTCCGGAAGATGTATGAGACGATGGATTTTTATGTTCTCTACAATCGTTTTCTGAAGAAAGAGGGATATCAGACGCTGCCGCGGCGGCCGTTGGAGAAGCGGAAACTGCGGTATGAGGATGTGTACCCGGTTCTGTATCTGAAGTACCGCCTGTCGCGGCAGGCGGAGCGTTCGAATATTAAGCATCTGGTTATTGATGAAATGCAGGATTATTCGCGGCTCCAGTATCTGATTATCCGGCGGATGTTTTCCTGTAAGATGACGATTCTCGGCGACCGGGCGCAGACGATGGCGGATCAGCAGCAGGATGTCCTGCAGTTTTTACCGGGAATTTTCGGGAAGGATCTGCGGCGGATTGAGATGCGGAAGAGTTACCGGAATACGGTGGAGATTGCGTCATATGCGGCAAATCTCATTGGCGTGACGGATCTGGAGCTGTTTGAACGGCACGGAATACCGGTGGTGGAACGGGATGTCACGGATCTTGAGGCCGCTCTGCGGGAGGCAGTGGATACGCTGTTTCCAGAGGAGAAGACGTATGAGACAGCGGCGGTGATTGTACCGGATGAGAAGACGGCGGAACGGGCTTATCTGATTTTGCGGGAGATTCTGGTGGAAAAAGATTTTGACTGCGGGAAGCGGCTTTCTTGGCTGAACCGTGACAGCTCCAGTTTTAAGAAAGGACTGACGGTTACCACATTTTATCTGGCGAAAGGGCTGGAGTTTGATCAGGTGTTCTCTATTTTCCCGAAGGACGAGAAACGGGAGATAATGATGCAGGCGCAGTATATTGCAGCGACCAGGGCATTGCATGAGCTGAGAGTGTATCATATTTAAAAACAGGGAGATCCTCCGAAAAAATTCGATTGGATCTCCCTGTCATTTTTATTTTCGATCAGATATGATAGAATCCTGCGGACTGTGCCGGGATGGTGATGGTTCCGTCTTTGGATTCTGCTTTTCCTCCGATCGTGTAGAGGGCATCCTTCAGCTCTGCACTGTATGGGAAGGACTGCTCTTGGTCGGATGGGTTGATGATAACGAGGACTTTTTCACCCTCAGCCTCACGGACGTATGCCAGCGGATACTGATTTTTCTCTGCATAAACGAACTCGATGGTTCCGCGGCTTAAGAGTGCTTTGCTGCTCTGGCGGATCTCGATGAGTTTTTTAACTTCGTGGTACAGGGAATCCGGATCGGCCATCTGTGCTTTGGCGGTCGGACGGTCTTTGCCCGGGTCCATGGTGATGTAGAGGTCACTGGCCGGTGCGCTGGAGAATCCTGCGTTGGTGCTGTCATCCCACTGCATCGGAGAACGGGAACCGGTGCGGTTGTATCCACCCTCAACGGATTTCAGGCCTTCGACGTAGCGCATACCGATTTCATCACCGTAGTAGATGAACGGCGCACCTGGCATGGAAAGAAGGAAAGCGAAAGCAATTTTCAGCTCATCCCCCTGCAGACGGCGTGCCAGACGGTCCATATCATGGTTTCCGGACGGGATGCAGATCAGGCCTTTCTGTGCGGTCTTATTGTAGTTGGTTTTGTAGGTCTCTACAAACTCAGAGATATCTCCTTTTCCGCGTTTGGAGAAGAATGGCTCATCGCATCGGAACAGATCGTTGTAATGGGACGGTCCAAAGTGAAGCAGGAAGTCCATGTGGAAGCCGCCCTGTAAGGATTTGTCCGGCTCGCCCCACTCGGATACCATGGCTGCATCCGGGAACTCGGCGTCGAGGAATTTCCGTACCTGCTGCCACAGGCGGATGGTTCCTTTGCCTTCCTGATCGTTCTTTACCAGGGAGCCCGCCATATCGACACGGAAGCCGTCGCAGCCCATGTTCAGCCAGAATCTCATGACATCTTCCATCGCTGCCAGCGTTGCCTGCGGTCCCTCATCATCAAAGGACTGCTGCCACGGTTTTTCCGGATCCGGCTGATAAAAGCCGTAGTTCAGGGCCGGCTGGTTGGAGAAGAAGTTGATGGCGCAGGCGCCGTCACGCTCGGAAATGCCGCGCAGACTTCCCATTCCTTCCGGTGCTTCCCATACGTTATTGGTCCATACGTAGCGGTCTGTAAATTCATTGCGGTCTGCTTTCATGGATTCTTTGAACCATGGATGCTCAACAGATGTATGGCCCGGAACCAGGTCGAGCAGAACGTGCATGTCACGTTTGTGTGCTTCTTCGAAAACTCTCTTCAGATCCTCATTCGTTCCGTAGCGCGGTGCAACGCGGCAGTAATCTGCGACATCGTATCCTGCATCACCGAATGGGGACAGGAAGCACGGGTTGATCCAGATGGCGTTGCAGCCCAGCTCCTTGATGTAGTCTAATTTTTCAATGATACCCTGGAAATCTCCGATTCCGTCGGCGTTGGTGTCGTTGAAGGACTGCGGGTAAATCTCATAAAATACTGCGTTATCTAACCATTTTGACATTTTTTCTTTTCCTCTTTCGCTCTTATTTCTGCTGTATTTTCGTCGTTGCAGCAAGTGTTTCTATATGATATATTACTACTGTATCCGCTGAAATACCAGTAATTTCCTATTTCATTCTAATACTATTCTATGATTTTATGCATGCCGCGCTCTGCCATTTCCGGCATTTTACGCACATGCTTTTTGGAGGAGGATTTTATGATGCTTTCTGCTGCGAAAGAAAAACGCCAGCACGGCTCCATGCAGGTTCCCTACAGTTATTATGACTGCCGGATGCCCGACTATTTTCCCGGCGTACCGCTGCACTGGCACGGGGAGATGGAGCTGAATTATATCAAACGCGGAACGGGGTATTTTCAGTATGAGGACCGTCTGCTTACGGCGCATGCCGGTGATATTTTTCTGATTCAGCCGAACCTCGTACATGCCATTCTGCCCGCCGAGCAGGAGTCGATGTTTTATGATACGATTGTTTTCCACCAGAATATGCTGATCGGCGGGTATGACGACCGCAGCTACACGGAAATTCTGCAGCCGTTTTTCTCCGCCCGGTGCCGCATCCAGGCACCGATTTCACCCGAACATTCCGGTTATGCTGCACTTTCTGCATCCGTCCATCAGATTTTCCGCTGCATCCGTGAAAACTCTGCTGTCTCCGATCTTCTGCTGAAAAGTGAGCTGCTCCGCTTCTTCTATCTGCTCGCCGCATCGCCGGAACTCTGCACCGATCGTCCCGCCATGCCTGCGGCTGCTGAAAACCTGCGGCCTGTGCTCGCCTATATCCAGGAGCACTTCGCCGACCCGATTACCATAGAGGAACTTGCCAGGCTGTCGCATTTGAGCAAAAGCTATTTTATGAGCTGTTTTAAGCAGACCTTCGGACTCGGGGCCGTTGAATATCTGACACAGCTTCGGATCAAAGCCGCCTGCGAGGCGCTGCGCAGTACGACGCGGAGTGTGTCCGAAATCGCGTACGACAATGGTTTCCGCAACCTTTCCAACTTCAACCGGCAGTTCCGAAGCAAAGTGGGATGTACGCCGCAGATGTATCGGAAGGAATTTCAAAATCCGTAAATTCAAAAAGGGATGCATCAAAATATGCATCCCGAAAATCTATCTCTGATCCTATTTTTATTCCGTAATCTCCGGTACCGACGGAACATCTTTATCTTCTTCCCGCCAGCTCCCAGAATGCGACAGCGCTCGCCGCAGCGACGTTCAGTGAATCCACGCCGTGTGTCATCGGAATCAGCACGGTTGCATCTGTTTCAGCGATCGTATCACTTGCCAGTCCGTCACCCTCGGTTCCGAGCAGAATGGCGAGCTTTTCATGCGTTTTTAACGACGGATCATCCATCGGAACGGAGTCTTCTTTTAATGCCATCGCAACGGTATAAAATCCAAGTTCCTGCAGTGCAGCAATTCCCTGCTCCGGCCAGTAACTGCCGCCTGGCAGCACGGTCCACGGGACCTGGAAGACATTTCCCATGCTCACGCGGATGGCGCGGCGGTACAGCGGGTTGCTGCAGCCTGATGTGAGGAACACGGCATCGATGCCAAGCGCGGCGGCAGAACGGAAAATCGCACCGACATTCGTCGGGTTCACGACATTTTCCAGAATCGCCACGCGGCGGGCGTTCCGGCAGATTTCCTCCATTGTGGAAAGCGGACGGCGGTGCATCGCGCAGAGCATGCCGCGCGTGAGGGCAAAGCCTGTGAGCTGTTCCAGCACCTTCGTCTCTGCTGTATAGACCGGCGCGTCCGGGCAGTGCGCAAAGAGTGCTTCGTTTGCGGCAAGCTCTGCGCTTCCGGCAAGGAATGAAACCGGTTCATAACCGGCATCCAGTGCGCGCTCGATGACACGCGGACTCTCTGCGAGAAAAAGGCCTGGCTGCGGTTCATAATAGTGCAATAACTGCGGTTCTGAAAGACGCGCATACACGTCGAGCTCCGGCGCCGCAAAGTTTTCGATTTTTCTGATCTCTGACATAATATTGATTTCCTTTTGCGTTTTCTCTTTGTTTTCACTATGTTCTATTGTAGCAATCCCGCTCCCGTTTCGCAATCCATTCTTTTTCCCGCCGGTGCCGTTCCCCGCACCATTCGCCAAACCGTGCTTCCAGCACGCATCGAATTTTCTTGTTTATCTGTCTTTTCAAAAAATTTTTCAATTTCCTCTTGCCAAACGCCGCCGGAGACGTTATAATAATCGACGGTTCAAAATTAAAAACGGCAGAAAAGATTGGTATCAGATTGGAAACGGCACAAGTGCATTGCTTGGTTAACGAACAACACATGTGTCTTTTTTGCGTCCATTTTTCAAAATTGTAAAGAAAAGGAGAACAATCGATGCCAAAAACAAAATTTCAAAACGTTGTATTTACCCTCATGATGTCCTTTCTGATGGTCTATGCCATGATCTGCTACAACATTTCCATGAACATCGGCGGAATGACAAATCAGGTCTTTCTGATGGCGTTTCACGAGATGATGATCATGTGGCCGGCCGCTTTTATCCTCGAGTTTTTCCTCGTGGATCATCTGGCTCACAAATTAGCTTTTTGCATGGTAACACCGCAGGATCGTCCGATCGTAATCACGCTGGCAATTTCCATTATGATTATTGCTATTATGTGTCCGATTATGAGTTTTATTGCAACACTGCTGTTTAAAAATGCCGGAAAGGAATTCGTTGCTGTCTGGCTCCAGACCACGTTTTTAAACTTCCCGGTTGCCTTCTTCTGGCAGCTCATGTACTGCGGACCCTTCATCCGTTTTCTGTTCCGCAAACTGTTTCCGGAAAAATAAGAAAAGATATCCACAAAGGCGAACCGCTTTTCCCCTCTCTTTCCACAATTTCTGTGGACAGACGGTGCAAAATGGTTCGCCTTCTGTGGATATCTTTTGTTTTCTTCCGGGATTACTCCTGCGGTACCGGATTGGATACGCTGACTACATGATCATACCAGGTTCCTTTTTTACCAATGATCGCAACATTGAAATCCTCGTCCAGTTTTTCTACCGGGATATCAAAGCCGTACACTTCATCTGTGGTTCCGTCAGAATACGTTACCTCATCTGTGGTCGGCTCGATCAGCTCTGCACCGTCTGCCTGCGCTTCTTCTTTTGTTCCCACAAAGACATTGACAATGTTTTTGGATACCAGGCTGATGTGGATGGTCATTTTTCCGTCTTTTACCGTCAGGACACCCTTTCCTTCTTTTGCTTCATTGACATGGAACATATTGCTGTCTGTATTGAAGTCTGCCGTATACGTACCGTCTTCCAGCTCTGATGCGCTGCTTTCTCCTGCAGTCTCCGCTGCCGATGCGCTTTCTGCTGAAACATCTGATGTGGATGTACTGCTCTCTGCCTTAGATGCATCCTGTACAGAAGCGGAAGATGCGTCTGCCGCAGAAGACGCAGATACTGCAGATGCAGAAGATGACGCTGCATCCTTTCCGCCACATGCGCCGAGCATGGATACAGTCAGTGCTGCTCCAAGAAAAAGAACTGCTAATTTTTTTCTCATAATAAAATTCCTCCTTGTATCACCTTGAAGCGGATCTTTTTCATCCGCTCAACTTAAAATCCGACAGCACACTGAGTCTCTTCAGCCGTACTGCCGGATCTTATTTTACTCTATTTTACGTTCGGAATACAACCCCTAATTATTCAGCATCGTCCTGAACGCCGTTGCCGTCCATAGCTGCCTTGGTGTGCTGTACATACAGCTGCTCAACAGCATCGATTCTTCCAAGACCTTCGATCTGAGTGTCGATCTCATCGAATGCACCGGATGCCTCAAACTGGCTCTTCCAGGAATCCTCATCCTCGCCTGCCATATCGTTGTTTGCGTGGTCACCTGCAACAACCATCAGCGGACGAAGAATTACTTTCTTGTATCCGGCTGCTTTTACTGCCTCGATCACATTCTCGCAAGCGGTCTCTTCCGGCTCGCCCTCAACGGTTCCGATGAATACGTTTTTGTATCCAAGAGTATCCATCTGTGTCTGCATCTGGCTGTAAGTTACTTTTGCATTGTGGGAAGTACCATGTCCCATAAATACGAAAGCAGTGCCGTCCTCTGCTGCTGCATCCAGACTGTCATAATTTGCAGATTTTACTGCCTGTGCCGTGATTGCTTCTGCAACGGCCTGTTTGTCCTCGTTGATTACGGTAGCGTCACTTCCAACCTCGCCAAGCAGCGGCTCTGCGATGGTTACGGACTCAAATTTATCCTTGTAGCCATCTACTGCTTCTTTCAGCTCATCGTACTCTGCTCCGTGCATCAGGTGAGTCGGCTGGATAATCAGGTTCTTCACGCCATTGCTTACGGCTCTTTCCAGTGCCTGATCCACGTTGTCGATCTTCTCGTCATCGCGGGCCTGTACATGGTTGATGATGATCTGTGCGGTGAAGGCACGTCTTACGGACCAGTCCGGATATGCAGCCTGCAGAGCTTTCTCAACGCCTCCGATATCCTCAGCACGGCTGTCGTTGAAGGAAGTACCAAAGCTTACAACCAGAAGCTCATTCTCGCCGATCTCGTCTCCGTTTAACGGATCATCCTTGGATGCATCACCTGTGTCTCTTCCGAAGTAATCCGGATCTGCGTTCTCGCCTTCTACGAGTTCTTTCTGTGCGTCTGTCAGGGCATCCCATGCCTCTTTTGCTTCTTTGCACTGCTCGTCGGTGTTATCATTTCTTTCCTGTACATAAATTGCGTCAATCAGAGCTGCCACTTTATCTGCTGCCTCCTGGTCTGCATCTGCGGATACCTCTTCAGATGCAGAAGATGCGCTTACGCTGCTGCTTGCTGCTGTGGTGTCTTCCTCAGATGCGGAAGATGCACTTACGCTGCTTGTTGCTGTGCTGCTTGCGCTGCTGCTGGATGTGTTGTTGCTTCCGCATGCGCCGAGCATAGATGTTACCATAGCTGCTGAAATTAAAGCGACTACAAGTTTCTTTTTCATTTTTGTTTTCCTCCCATTTGCTGGTATCTTTGCAACAACCAATATCGGGGACGTTTTACATTTCAAACTATGAGAAACACGCTCCGCGAGTTTCTCAAGTTATCGCGGCAGTCGCTAAGGTCTCGTGCAAGCACGGACTTTGGCTCGTTGCCCGCGTAAATAGAAAGAAGCCCTTTCGTTTTTCAACGAGGGGCTTCCAGTATTTTCATCACAAAGAAAACCATTTCACCCGCTGTGGGGCAAATGTCCGCTTTCCTGTTTTGTACTGCCAGTTCCTCGTGACACGAACGTAACGTTCCTGTACTGCGAAAGGCAGGTCTCCCGGCTCATTGCTTCAGGATTTGACTC
>OLRC01000004.1_pt1 | contig 189414 bp, 158 predicted proteins | sample 1672081 | NCBI WGS metagenome assembly OLRC01 (sample SAMEA3136643, study PRJEB25190) | human gut metagenome | biome: human gut; feature: human-associated habitat; material: faeces | place: Austria | collected 2013
TCCGCACATGTGCGGATGAATGTGGAAGGTGTTCGGATGAAGTTGATAATCAAGGAGGCTATTTGCCCCAAAGGTGCACCGCGTGTAATTTGCCCAAGGCGTGGGCCGATGGCGTATCATTATCTCTTGCTTGTTTGCACTGCTCAGGGAGGGGCCGCGCATGGCGCAGGAACACGATCTGTTTGATGACATTATCGAGATCAGCAAGGGTTTCGACTTTCTTAAAAACCCGCTTGGCGGTGTGACCGATGCACTCGATCCGTCGGCGCCGCAGTGGAATCCTGCCGACTACAAGGAGCGTCCGCGCGGCAACACCATTCCGTGCCTGACCTGCAAAAACGAAAAGAGCGGCTGCACCGCGTGCATGGACGTGTGCCCGGTCAACGCTATCGAGGTCGAGGAAGACGCCATCGAGATCCTCGACTCCTGTCGCAAGTGCGGCCTGTGCGCCGCTGCCTGTCCGACCGAGGCGATCATCTCGCCGCGCCTGGCGCCCAAAAACCTGTATGACGATATCGTCTCTGCTGCTACGAGCCACGAGACCGCCTACGTCACCTGCACGCGCGCCCTCAAGCGCATGCCGCGCGAAAATGAGGTCGTTGTTGCCTGCGTGGGCGATATTACGGCAGAGACTTGGTTTTCGGTACTGGCCGACTATCCCAACGTGAGTGTGTACCTGCCGTTGGGCGTGTGCGATAAATGCCGCAACACCGGCGGCGAGGACATTCTGGGCGAGGCGATTGCGAAGGCCGAGGAGTGGTCCGGCACGGGTATGGGCTTGGAGGTCGACCCCAAGAGCCTCAAATGCCATAAGCGCCGCGAGTACGAGCGCAAAGAGTACATGGAAAAAATTGCCCGCACCACGGGCCTGACGGTGACCAAGCTCAATCCGGCGACGGCGGCGCTGGCTTCGGTGACGCAAAAGCTCAAGGCCCATCGCCATCAGATTACCCAGCTGGAGCGTACGCTCAACACCATGTGCGGCACCACGACGACCAAGCGTCGCCGTTCGCTCACCCATGGGCGGCAGCTGGTGCTCTCGACACTGCAGAACCATCCCGAGCTTGCCCAGAATATGCAGGTGAGCACGCCGGAGTGCGATTTTGACAAGTGCACGTCGTGCGGCGAGTGCGTCAACGTGTGCCCCACGTTTGCCTGCGATTTGGTGGGAAGCGGTCGCTTTGCGCTGGAGTCCACGTATTGCTTGGGCTGCGGTGCCTGCGTCAAGGTGTGCCCCGAGCATGCGCTCAAGTTGGTTGAGCATGACGCGTCCAATCTGGTCGTCGTCGATCCCGAAGCCGAGGAAAAGGCTGCCCAGAAGGCCAAGGCTCACGAAGAAGCTGAGAAGGTCAAGGCCGAGGCAAAGGCCAAGCTGGACAAGATGCTCGACCAGGTGGAGAAGCTCGCGGACTAGCTAAAAGAGCGTACATGATGGCCGGTGGGACAGGTGCTGCCCCGCCGGCCAAAAAAGTTGCGGTGGAATGGTTCCTGTTTTGCCCTTAAGCTGGCCATTCTAGGAACTATTCCACCGCAACTATTAGATGGTTAGCTCATACTGCTCTGATGGGTCTCGCTGCCGTTATTGCGGCGGGTGACCGTTTCGTGGAGTAAAAAGAAGCTGGGAACCTGCTTTGTCTCGGTGTATTCCATAAGGATACCGTCGGCGTTGTAGGTCTGCCCGCGTATAACGGCGAGTGCGTTAAAGTCGTCGAGATCGAGCACGCGCGTATCCTCGGGCGTGGGATGCTCGATCGTTACATCGCGTTTGCCCGTGGCAATCTTAATGCCAAGGCCTTCTTCGAGGTAACGATAAATCGAATCGTTGACAATCTCGGGTGTCAGTCCCGGTACCTGTGAGCTTAGGTAATAGGAGTCGTCGGAGCACACGGCTCGTCCGTCTGCATAACGGATGCGTTTGGCGCGCGTGAGCTCGCAGCCTTCGGGAAACCCGGTAATCCTGGAGAGTGCCTTGTTACAGACGAGGAGCTCAAAGACAGTGGTAACCGTTTTGAGCTCAAAGCCTCGGCTGGCTGCGATTTCCTTAAAGGTCTCGAGTCCGCCGCCACCACGATTCGTCTCGTCACTGATGTTGCGAATGACGCGCATGCCTTTGCCTTGCTGGGGGAGCACGTAACCATCTGCCGCAAGCATCGAGATGGCGCGACGGACCGTCATGCGCGAACAGTCAAACAGCTGCGTGAGCTCAGTCTCCGAAGGCAGATAACTCTGATAGGCGTATGTGCCGTCGTCAATCGACTGCTTCACGTTGTCATAAATAGTTTGGAAGATGGCTCGCGCCATGACGGTCTCCTAGAGCTGGGTGCGCGAGCGGTGGATGAGGGCCGCCCGCGCAGGTGTCAAGTGATTTACTTGCTGGGGTCGATTATATATTTACCCATGGCACGCAGAGCTGGGTCTGACAGGATGGCGCCGAGTTCGTCGAGGGAAGCCACCTTGGCGACCATCGAGGATACGTCGAGCCTGCCAGAGTCGATGAGCTCGAGCGCGCGACGCTGCGTATAAGGGTTGATGTAGGACGAGGTAAGCACAAGCTCCTTCTGGAAGACCTCGAAGGGCTTGACGGTGATTGTCTCATCGGGCTTGGTGAGGCCGAACATCATGACCGTAGCCTTGTGGCCGGCGATCTGGATGGCCTGCTCGATGGTGACGGGCTTGCCAACACACTCGATAACGACATCGACGTTGCCGACGCCCTCCTGCTTCAGGCGGGCCGGGACATCCTCGTGGATGGAATCAATTGCCAGGTCGGCGCCGAGTTTGAGCGCAACCTCGCGCTTGCCTTCGACAGGCTCGAGCAAGACAACCTTGGTGGCGCCGGCGTTTTTAGCAAGCTGCATCATGAGCAGGCCGATCATGCCACCGCCGATAACGACAACTGTGCTGCCGGGCTTGATGTTGCACATATCGATGCCGTGCAGGCAGCAGGCGACGGGCTCGGTCATAGCACCCTGCTCAAAGCTGGTGTGATCGCCCAACTTGTAGACTTGCTGCATATCGACGGAGCAGTACTCGGCAAAGCCGCCGTTAACGGTGGTACCGTAACCGGTCATATGCTCGCAGTAGTGGTTGATTCCGTCGCGGCAGGGTTCGCAGCAGCCGCAGGGATGGTTTGGGTCGATGCACACGCGATCGCCCGGTTTAAAGCCAGCGACGTCGCTGCCCACGGCCTCGACAACGCCCGCAAACTCATGACCAAGGATCGTGGGCGGGGTAACGTCGGCTGCACCCTTGTCGCCTTCATAGATATGAACGTCGGTACCGCAGACGCCGCAAGCTTTGACGTTGATCAGAACGTCGCGCTTGCCCACGGCCGGCTTTGCCGATTCCTCGACTCTGAGGTCGTGCTTTCCATAGAAGACCGCGCTTTTCATGGTGACTCCTTAACGTGGCGGTGAATGTTGTAACAAAGTATAGGCATGTCTATAGATATAGACAAGCACATCTATACAAGTTGAAAAGATATATAAATTGCAGCCATCAGCTATGTCAGATTTAGCAGGGGAAATACTGGACATATACCGTTTACGGCCAATAATCAACCGTTGACCGACCGTAGTATTTATACTAACTTGTATAGATGAGTGATGTGATAAAACGTAAGTGCAAGAAGTCAGGGAAGCGGGCCCACCCGTCCTATTGCACGAGGTACACGCAAACGGCGCGTCTGCGGTCTCGAGTGAAGCCAAAACCGCAGCCGCTCCGAATGAAGAGAGGGGGATTCCCCGTCATGATGCAAAAGATACAACGTTTCGGCGGTGCAATGTACACGCCTGCAATTCTTTTCGCATTTTCCGGAATCGTTGTCGGCCTGGGTACGTTGTTTACCACCGAGGCGATCTTTGGCGAGATGGCCACTGCGGGCCATCTTTGGTTTGATTGCTGGAATGTGCTGCTCCAGGGTGGTTGGACGCTCTTTAACCAGATGCCGTTGCTGTTTTGCGTAGCGTTGCCAATCTCGCTCGCGAACAAGCAGAACGCTCGCTGCTGCATGGAGGCTTTGGCCATCTACCTTACCTTCAACTACTTTGTAAGCACAATCTTGGGGCAGTGGGGCCCTGTCTTTGGGGTCGACTACTCTGTCGAGGCGGGCAGCGGTACTGGCCTTGCCACTATCGCAAGCATCAAAACGCTTGATATGGGCATCATGGGCGCGCTTATCATTTCAGGTATCGCCACGATGCTTCACAACAAGTACTTCGACACCGAACTTCCTGAGTGGCTGGGCGTGTTCTCGGGCTCCGTGTTCATCTATATGATCGGTTTCTTCGTTATGGTTCCGGTCGCTCTTATCGCCTGCCTGGTGTGGCCGCATGTTCAGGCTGCTATCGCCGCCTTCCAGGGATTCATCCTTTCCGCCGGTACGTTCGGCGTGGGCGTCTTTGCTTTCTTCGAGCGCGTGCTGATTCCTACAGGCCTGCACCACTTTATCTATACGCCGTTCTATTACGACAACGCGGCGGTCAACGGCGGCATCTTTGCTGCTTGGGCCAACATCCTGCCCCAACTGGCTGCCGATCCGAGCATTGCTCTTAAGGATGCCGCACCCTGGGCTGCCTATACCTGCCCTGGATGGACTAAAGTCTTCGGCTCGCTTGGCGTCGCCATTGCGTTTTATATGACCGCCAAACCCGAGCGCAAGCAGCGCGTCAAGGCTCTGCTCATTCCCGTCACCCTTACCGCTATGCTTTGCGGTATTACCGAGCCGCTTGACTTCACCTTCCTGTTCATCGCGCCCGGCCTGTTCGTCGTCCACTGCGTGCTCGGAGCGCTTGGCTGCATGGCTCAAAACCTCCTTGGCGTCGTGGGTATCTTCGACGGCGGCATCATCTCGATGCTCTCGTGGGACTGGCTGCCCCTTTGGGCCGCACACGGTCTGCAGTACGCCATCTCCATCCTTGTCGGTCTGTGCTTTACCGCTCTTTGGGTTGTGGTCTTCCGTTTCCTGATCGTCAAGTTCGACTTTAAGACCCCCGGTCGCGAGGATGACGATGTTGAGGTCGAGCTCAAGTCCAAGGCCGACTACAAGCAAAAGCAGGGCGGTGCTGCTGCTGGCAAATCGGCCGCCCAGAGTAAAGATGATGAGCGCTTGGTGCTTGCCGAGAACATCCTCGATCTGCTCGGTGGCACGGATAACATCATCGATGTAACGAACTGCGCTACCCGTCTGCGCGTTAACGTCAAGGACAAGAGCGTCGTTGCACCCGAGGCTTCCTTCAAAGCGATCGGTACGCATGGCTTGGTGGTCCAAGGTCAGTCAATCCAGGTCATCATCGGCCTTAGCGTCCCGCAGGTTCGCGAGAAGTTCGAGAGTCTTCTGAAGTTCGAGAGTCTTCTGTAAACCATCGTCCATCGGAACAATCGGCCTTGCAGAGCCGGTATGCACCGCAAGGCCGATTCTAGAGATAAAAAACTCCACTTCTAGGTAACAATTCCAAACCGTGCAGGCCGCGTACGGGGATGGATTGAGCAAGCGGCCAGAATGAGGAGGACATCATGTCCAAGAAAAACTATGCCGTGACCATTGCCGGCGGTGGCTCTACCTTCACCCCGGGCATCGCTCTGATGCTGCTTGAGGAGCGCGACCGCTTTCCGGTCAACAAGGTGACCTTCTACGATAACAACGCCGAGCGCCAGGAGACCGTGGCCAAGGCCTGCGAGATCTACTTCCACGAGAACGCCCCCGAGGTTGAGTTCAGCTACACCACCGACCCCGAGACCGCATTCACCGGGACCGATTTCGTCCTTGCTCACATCCGCGTCGGTCTGTACGCCATGCGTGAGCTCGACGAGAAGATTCCTCTCAAGTACGGCTGCGTTGGCCAAGAGACCTGCGGTGCCGGCGGTATCGCCTACGGCATGCGCTCCATCGGTGGTGTCATCGAGATCCTCGACTACATGGAGAAGTACAGCCCCAACGCCTGGATGCTCAACTACTCCAACCCCGCGGCCATCGTCGCCGAGGCCTGCCGCGTGCTGCGCCCCAACAGCCGCATCATCAACATCTGCGACATGCCGATTGACCTTATGGATAAGATGAGCCGTATGTGCGGCATCAAGGATCGTCGCGAGCTGCAGTATAGCTACTACGGCCTCAACCACTTTGGTTGGTGGAGCAAGATCTACGACAAGGACGGCAACGACCTTATGCCGCAGATTAAGGAGCACATGGCTAAGAACGGCTACCTGGACGGCATCGAGCACGAGGCCGGTAAGGAGCAGCATGTCGAGGAGAGCTGGATTCACACCTTCGGCAAGGCCAAGGATGTCTATGCTGTCGATCCCGAGACGATTCCCAATACCTACCTCAAGTATTACCTGTACCCGGACTATGTCGTCGAGACGTCCGACCCCAACTACACTCGCGCCAATGAGGTTATGGACGGCCGCGAGAAGAAGGTCTTTGGCGCTTGCCGCGACATCATCGCCAAGGGTACGGCCAAAGACGGCGGCTTTGAGCCAGATGTACATGCCAACTACATCGTCGACCTTGCCTGCGCACTGGCCGAGAATACGCTCGAGCGCTTCCTGCTGATCGTCCCCAACGATGGCGCTGTGCCCAACTTCGACCCGACGGCCATGGTCGAGGTGCCTTGCATCGTCGGTTCCAACGGCTTTGAGAAGATCTGCCAGGGCCCGATCCCGCAGTTCCAGAAGGGCCTGATGGAGCAGCAGGTTTCCGTCGAGAAGCTCGTTGTCCAGGCTTGGGTCGAGGGCAGCTACCAGAAGCTCTGGCAGGCACTCACGCTCTCCAAGACCATTCCTTCGGCGAGCGTTGCTAAGCAGATCCTGGACGAGCTCATCGAGGCCAACAAGGATTTCTGGCCCGAGCTTAAGTAAGGACTACTGTCTCGAACCTCACGCATCTCTGCTTCATTTGCGCCGCCGCGGTGTCCGGATTCGCCCGGATGCTGCGGCGGCGCTATACTTATGAGGTTTGAAGTACCTGTACCAAAAGGAGCTGTCGTGTCCCTTTCCATCGGTATCGTGGGCCTGCCCAACGTGGGCAAGTCGACGCTGTTCACCGCGCTTACCAAAAAGACCGGCCTTGCCGCCAACTATCCTTTTGCCACGATCGACCCCAACGTGGGTATCGTCGATGTGCCCGATAGCCGCCTGCAAAAGCTCGCCGACATCGTCAACCCCGGTCGCATTGTGCCGGCGACGGTCGAGTTTGTCGACATCGCTGGTCTGGTGAAGGGCGCTAACGAGGGCGAGGGCCTGGGCAACCAGTTCTTGGCAAACATCCGCGAGACCGACGCTATCTGCGAGGTCGTGCGCTACTTTAAGGACCCCAACGTCATGCGTGAGGTGGGCCGCACGGGCGAGTTCGTCGACCCCGCCGGCGATGCCGACACCATCATGACCGAGCTCATCCTGGCCGACATGGGCACGCTCGAGAAGCAACTGCCCAAGCTCGAGAAGGAGGCCAAGCGCGACAAGGAGCTCATGCCCAAGTTCGAGGTGGCCAAGCGCCTGCTTGCCTGGCTGAACGAGGGCAAGCGCGCCGCATCCATGGAGATGACCGACGAGGAGCGTGCTGCCGCCAAGGGCCTGTTCCTGCTCACCATGAAGCCCATCCTGTATGTGGCCAACGTGGACGAGGACATGCTCAACGACGATCTGGCGCCCATCGATGGTGTCAAGCCGCTGCCGATTTGCGCCAAGATTGAGGCCGAGCTTTCCGAGCTCGATCCCGAGGATGCCGCCGATTATCTGGAGAGCCTGGGCCTGGAGCAGCCCGGCCTGGACGTGCTCGCGCAGGCGGCCTATAAGCTGCTCGGTCTGCAGTCGTTCTTTACGGCCGGCGAGATGGAGGTCAAGGCCTGGACGGTTCGTCAGGGCGCGACCGCCCCGCAGGCCGCCGGCGTCATCCACACCGATTTTGAACGCGGCTTTATTAAGGCCGAGGTTATTGGCTACGACGACTACATCGAGCTTGGCGGCGAGCAGGGCGCCAAGGCCGCCGGCAAGCTGCGTATTGAGGGCAAGGACTATGTCATGGCCGATGGTGACGTCGTGCATTTCCGCTTCAACGTGTAAGGACGACGCATATGTTTAAATATGGCAAAAAAGCCGGCTACATGGGCATCGCGCTGCTCGTACTTGCAGTGATTCCGCTGGTGGTTGCAGCGTGTGTTATCCCCAACATTGGCCCCGAGGTGGCAACGAAGTTTAACGCCGCCGGCGAGGTGACGCGCTGGGGTAAGAGCTACGAGCTGCTGGCACTGCCGGTGCTCAACCTGCTGCTGAGCGTGGCGACGTACTTTACGGCGGGACGCCAGGCAAAGAACAACGAGGACTCCGCTGTGATGGCACGTCTTGCGTGCGAGCGCTACCTGCGCAACGGCTGCATCACGGGCGTGTTCCTCAACGTGATCAACGTCTACTTTATGTATTCGGCGATTACTGGAACGGGCTTTGGCTTTGGTTTCTAGCTTGTCCTTTTAGGCAACGAGCCTGCACGCATATTCAATGGCTGCTGCGAGGCCGCCGCTCGATCGTGGTTTAAAGACCATATCGGCGGCGGCCTCGTTTTCGTATCCGGCGCCGCGAAGGGCAAGTGCGATACCGGCTTCCAGGAGAAGGGGCAGACCGTGTTGGCTGGTTGCGATTACGGCAGCCTGATTGAGCGAGCAGCTGTGCGCTTGGCATTGGATGGCAAGTTCACCTTGCGCCGGGCAAGGGACCAGAACGGCGGCGACGCGACTTGATAGCAATGCAAATGCTGTGCGCTCATCGGGCGAAAGGCATTCTGCTTCAACGACGACGAGCTTGGGCGGCGCGCTGTTTGTGCGAAGCGTGGCTCGGTACATGCGGACCGAAGAACCCGACATAGAAAACTCCTGTGTATTCGGCAAAACGTAAACTATAGTTTACGTTTATGTTCGGCTCCATTTCAAACTCGGCTGCATGGACGAACGTGCGAAACAGATTCTTGGCAGGCGGGTCGAAGAGACACGCAGGGACCTTGGTATCTCCAAGGTTGATTTTTGTGTGGCGACAGGAATCAGCCGACCCTACCTCGACCGAATCGAAGATGGGACGGCAAATTTCACGCTCAAGGTTCTATTTAAGATCGCACCCGCACTCGGCATGACGGTGTCAGAACTTCTCGAGGGTATCGAATAGAAGTTGCCTATTGACCGGTGGTTACACCATCGGGATACGGTCGTGGTTGACTTGGCTGTAGAACAGGCGCTGAATCTCTGCCGCATCACGTGACTGGCCGAGCGCCCACATGGTTTTGGCCACGAGCGTCTCGGTGGTCATGTCGTCGCCACGCAAAATACCCGGATGATCGGCGTAAGCTCGACCGACCTCATAAACACCCAGGTCAAGGCCCTCCTCGGGGACCTGCGTGGTCATAACGACAGTACGGCCCGAATCGACCCAGCGAAAAATCGCCTCCTGGAATGACTCGCCCGACTCACCAAACTCGGGGATACCGCCAATGCCAAAGGTCTCCAGAATCACGGCGTCGTAGCTATCGGCAAGGGCGTCGAGGATGCCCGGGTTTACGCCGGGTGTAAGCTTGAGTACAAATACGCGCGGGTCGATGCTGTCGTAGAAACGCACCGGGCTTTCGCCCTGATGCATGCCGTGAAGCCCGTTGCGCACAATGCGGTCGTTGCGGATGTAGGCAATGGGCGGATAGTTGACGCTAATGAACGCGTTAAAGCTCATGGTGCGCTGCTTGCGGGCGCGCGTGCCGGCAATGGCGACGCCGCCAAACACGATCGAGACGTCGTGCGAATGCTCGTCGAGCGCATAGAGCAGGCTCTGGTACAGATTGAGCTTGGCATCGGTAAAGGGGTTGCCCATGGGCTTTTGCGAGCCGGTGAGCACGATGGGCTTGGGGCTGTCCTGAATCAGGTAGGAAAGCGCTGCCGCGGTGTAGCTCATGGTGTCGGTGCCGTGCAGGACCACAAAGCCGTCGTGGTCGGCATAGCCTTCGACGATGACGTCGCGGATGCGCATCCAGTCGCTCGGGCGCATATTGGTGCTGTCGATGTTCATGGGCTGCACGACGTCGAGCTCGCAGAGCCCCGAGATCTCGGGGACGCTCTGGGCGAGCTCCTCACCGGTCAGGGCGGGGGAGAGGCCGTTGCCGTCCTCGGTCGATGCGATGGTGCCGCCCGTGGCGATGAGAAGGATGCGCTTCATGCTGGTATTCCTATCGTATTTGCCGCCGCAGAGGCGGAGTCGTTCGGCAGTATTGTGGCACAGGGCGTCCAATGTTCAAACGTATTACATCATCCGTAACGTTTGGTAACACTTCAATTGCCGTCAAATAGGGGCCCAGGTCGTGCGTTTGCCGTGCGCTGATGGCTGCGAGGGGCGAGAAACCCCATATAACGTGTACACTATGAAAGTTATTTTTGTTCATTCACGCGGGTGGGCACCGGCTCCCCGCCAACAAGAGGGGGAAACCATGGATCAAAAGGCTTCCGCAAAGGTCCTCGTACTCGACTTTGGTGCGCAGTACGGTCAGCTCATTGCCCGTCGCGTCCGCGACCTCAACGTGTATTCCGAGATTGTCCCCTGCGACATCTCGGCCGATGAGATTCGCGAGATGAACGCCTCTGCGCTCATCCTTTCTGGCGGCCCGGCCTCCGTGTATGCCGAGGACGCTCCGTCCATCGATCCTGCCATCTTTGACCTGGGCCTTCCCGTTCTGGGCTTCTGCTACGGCCATCAGATCACGGCCGTAACGCTCGGCGGCAAGGTCGGCCACTCCGAGGTGGGCGAGTATGGCCGCGCCACCATCACGCGCACGGCTGGTGCCAAGCTCTTTAACTCCACGCCCATGGAGCAGACCGTGTGGATGAGCCATCGCGACGCCGTGTCCGAGGTGCCCGAGGGCTTTACCGTTACCGCCAGCACCGACGTGTGCCCGGTCGCTGCCATGGAGTGCGTCGAGCGCAAGATTTTCACCACGCAGTTCCACCCCGAGGTCAAGCACTCCGAGTACGGTCAGCAGCTGCTGAGCAACTTCTTGTTTGAGATCTGCGGCCTGGAGCCCAACTGGAGCATGGACAACCTGGTCGAGACCATGACGGCCGAGTTCCGCGAGAAGGTCGGCGACGACCGCGTGATTCTGGCCTTGTCCGGTGGGGTCGACTCCTCCGTCGTGGCAGCTCTTGGCGCCCGCGCCGTGGGCAAGCAGATGACCTGCGTGTTCATCAACCACGGTCTGCTGCGCAAGGGCGAGCCCGAGCAGGTGGAGGAGGTCTTCACCAAGCAGTTTGACGTCGACTTTATCCATGTTCACGCCGAGGACCGTTATGCCGAGCTTCTGGCCGGCGTGACCGAGCCCGAGGAGAAGCGCCGTATCATCGGTACGCAGTTCTGGAAAGAGTTCTTCGCGGTTGCTCAGCAGCTCGAGACCGATGGCAAGCCGGTCAAGTACCTGGCTCAGGGCACCATCTACCCCGACATCATCGAGTCCGGCGCTCGCAAGACGGGCGGCAAGACGGCCACCATCAAGAGCCACCACAACCTGATCCCGTTCCCCGAGGGCGTGCATTTCGACCTTATTGAGCCTCTCGACCACTTCTTTAAGGACGAGGTCCGCGCACTTGGTCTGGCGCTTGGCCTGCCGGGTCACATCGTGTTCCGCCAGCCTTTCCCGGGCCCGGGTCTTGCCATCCGTATCATCGGTGCGGTCGACAAGGAGAAGCTCGAGATCCTCAAGAACGCCGATGCCATCGTGCGCGAGGAGCTCGACGCCTACAACCAGCGTCTGTTTGAGCAGACCGGCGAGCGCAACTCCGAGCACAGCTGCTGGCAGTATTTCGCGGTCCTGCCTGACATCAAGTCCGTTGGCGTTATGGGCGACGAGCGCACCTACCAGCGCCCGATCATCCTGCGTGCCGTCGAGTCCAGCGATGCCATGACCGCCGACTGGGCCAAGCTGCCCTACGACGTGCTGGCCCGCATCTCCGGCCGCATCGTGGCCGAGGTTCCCGGCGCCAACCGCGTATGCTACGACATCACGTCCAAGCCGCCCGCGACCATCGAGTGGGAATAGTAAATAGCCCTTTGCGAGGGAGGTCGGATACGGCCTCCCTCGTTTTTTATTTGCGTGCCATGGGTGCTTGTGCATTGTGGTGTATGTGGTACATGCAAACCAGTCACGCAATCTCTCAAGCTGTTTAGCTGGGATTATTGTTTGCTGGTATGTTTTAAAGTGCTTTCAATTACCGAAGCAACGTCATCAATTTATTTCTAATTAATGCTGACCGGCAGATTGCGTCCGCCCGCGAGAGGCCGCTCGGACTGGTACTCAAAATGTACTCACGACGTTTTGAGTATCGATTTGCTGGTACTCACAGACGGAAAAAACGGCTGTCTACCTCGATATATTCGTTATCCCCAACGATTCGCCAACGAATACTGACTAGTGATTGAGTGCTGCATGGCTCAAATTGGCCTACGTAATTACGTAATTACGTATTCTGAAGTAAAATGATTTCGGTCAATTAAGGAACGTAGAACAGGTCAATTCGGAGGGGCGACCATGGAGGAAGATCAGGCTGTTCATGCCGAAAGGGAGCTGGATAAGTTCACGCTCTCGATAACCCGCGAGGATAAGCAGGCTCTTAAGTCCTATGCCGCGCGCCAGGATAAGACGGTGGCTAAAGTCCTGCGCGAATGGATTGACGAGAAGTGTAAGGGGGAGAAGTGATGTCTCAGACGACGCAAGCAGTCGTTCAGAACCTTGTTGATCGCGCTGTCAAGCTGGGCGATCGTCAGCTCGCTGCCGACATCCGCGCCTTTGCGGCGCAGCGCCAGTTTGGGCTTGTATTTGAACACAACCGTCCAGAACGACTTCGCCTTTATGGCAAGCCTATCATGAAGGGCGATGTCGTACAGGTGCTTCCCGAGCGTGGTAAAAAGGAGGATTCTAACTCCCAACTGCTATGGTTGGTAAATACCGTTCGGGGGGGGGGTTGCTGATCTAAAGCCATATCAATCGCCCTCATATGACGAAAACGAATGCGAGCCCCGCTCCGTTGCTGTCGACGATGTCGTGCCTGTTGCTGAATATGACCAGCCGATTTATTCTGGCCTCAGAGAGACTGGGCGTGTCGAGCGCGGTGGCGATAAGCCCTATCAAGTAGTCATTAACGGCGAAAACTACCATGCTCTTGAAACCTTGGCCTTTGCCTATGCAGGCAAAGTGGACTGCATATATATTGACCCGCCCTATAACACTGGCGCCCGCGACTGGAAATACAACAACGATTACGTCGACGGCTCCGACGCCTATCGCCACTCCAAGTGGCTTGCTTTCATGGAGCGCCGCCTCAAGCTCGCCAAGCAGCTGCTCAACCCCAACGATTCCGTACTCATCGTGACGATTGATGAGAAGGAGTACGCAAGGCTTGAGCTTCTTTTAGAGAGCGTTTTTCCCAACGCGACTGGTATCCAGACGGTTTCAATCACCATAAACAAGAACGGGGTCGCCCGTGGCAACCAGTTCAAGAGAGCTGATGAGTATGCCGTTTTCTGCTTTTTTGGCAGCGCCGCGCCGTGCCAAGTGGATCGCAGACTCTATTCCGTTGAGTTCGGAGAACTTGAGGAAAAAGTGGCTGATGACGCGTCGAGCGGCCGCTCCCAACGTAAAGTACGTTGGGAGTGGCTGCTGAGAGGCGGTTCCAATTCGGCGCGAAGCGATCGGCCTAACCTCTTTTATCCAATCTACATCAACGAGAGAAGCCGAACCATAGAGGCGATTGGCGATAGCATTCCTCGTGAAATGGATTATCACGCGGTGCCAGGCGTTGATGGGCTGCGCGCAATTTGGCCCATCCGCCCTGATGGACGTGAAGCCACGTGGCATATGTCGCAGCCCACGCTAAAACAGAAGCTGGACAAGGGTTTTGCCCGAGTAAGCACATATGATGAGAAGAACGATAGATACACGCTCCTTTATCTTGCCAATATTCAAGAAGACAGGCTTGCAAAAGGCGAGTTGAAAATCGTAGGCAGGCGCGATGACGGGTCTGCGATTCTCGAGGCGGTTGGCGAGGCGACTGCAATACCAACAACAGTTTGGTCGGGAGCTCAATTCTCAGCTGGAGAATATGGAAGTCGATACATCAAACGATTCCTAGGTCATCGATCTTTCAGCTTCCCGAAGTCCCTCTATGCGACCGAGCTCTCAATCGCTTCCGTCGTCGCCGACAAGCCCGATGCCCTTGTAGTCGACTTTTTCTCAGGGTCGGGCACCACAGCACATGCCGTCATGCGTCTGAACCATCAGGACGGCGGGCGCAGACGCTCCATCAGCGTCACGAATAACGAGGTCTCTGAGGACGAATCCAAAAAGCTCGCCAAGCGCGGTCTTCGCCAAGGCGACCCCGAATGGGAGGCGCTAGGCATCTGCCAGTACGTTACCAAGCCTCGTGTCACGGCGGCCATCACGGGCAAGACGCCCGAGGGTGACCCCATCAAGGGTGACTACAAGTTCACTGACGAGTTCCCCATGGCCGACGGCTTCGAGGAGAACGCCGTCTTCTTTGACCTCACCTACGAAGACCCAGACGCCGTCGAGCTGGGCGTGGCCTTCGAGGAGATCGCGCCCCTGCTCTGGCTGCGCGCTGGCTCGCGCGGCAGCATCATCAAGCACGAGCAGCCGGGCTTTGCCATGGCCGACGCCTATGCCGTCCTCTTCGACTTTGCTTCGGTCGGCGCTTTCATAGACTCCGTCAAGCAGAATGCCAGCATAAGGTGCGCTTATGTGATCACGGACGACACGGCTCGATATGCCTCCGTCAAGGCACAGCTGCCCGGGGTCGACGTCGCCCGCCTGTACGAGAACTACCTGCAATCGTTCAAGATTGCCGCCGAGGATGCGGTGAGGTAAACATGAGAGTCGAACTTAAGGATTTCCAGGCCGGGGCGGTCGAGACCCTGGTGAACAAGTTGCAGTCGATGCGTCGCCGCTACGAGCAGGACGGCGAGCTGTCCTCGATATGCCTCGCATCCCCCACGGGGTCGGGTAAGACGGTCATGTGCGCGGCGACGATCGAAGCGCTCTTCTTCGGAGACGACGATCTGGGCCTTATGCCCGACGAGAACGCCGTTGTTCTTTGGCTCTCGGATTCCCCGAGCCTGAACGAGCAGACGAGCGTGCGTTTCTCCAACGTGGCGGACAAGCTCGCAGACAGCATCCTCGACAGACGCCATCTGGTCACGATTACCAACGACTTCGGAGTCGCGCACGACATTCTCGAGCTGCGCCACGTCTATTTCCTCAGCAAGGACCTACTCAGCAAGAATGGACTGCTCACCAAGGGTGGTGAGGCTAACTCCGGCCGCGTGTTCTGGGACATCCTTGACCGCACCATCAGGGATCCGGAGCGTAACCTCTATCTGTTCATAGACGAGGCCCACCGCGGCCTGGGGGCCAATGCCTCGAGCGAGCGCGGCACCGCGACGATCTACGCCAATCTCATTGATGGTCTAACCGGACGTGCAGCGATGCCCATCGTCGTTGGGGTCTCTGCCACGCCGCAGAGGTTCGAGACTGCCATGGAACGGCGCGCCGACCGCGTGCGCATGCCGAAGGTCGCCGTGACCCCTCGCGAGGTCCAGGAATCGGGCCTGCTCAAGGACATTATCGAGCTGCGCGTGCCAGAGAAGGATGACCCCGTCGAGCATCAGTACCTTACCATGGCATGTGAACGCTACGCCCTCGCCTGCAGCGAGTGGGACGAGTACTGTGCCCGCGAGGGCGAGAGCCCCGTCAACCCGCTGCTGCTCATCCAAGCGGCGGACAACGTGAGCAACTCGACCCTGGCCGAGATGTGCGACCAGATCACGGGCCTGGTCCCCGGCCTTTCCGAGGCGATGTCGTTCGCCAACGTCTTCGGCGAGCACAAGGACATCGCGGCGGGAAAATACCTCATTCCCTATGTCGAGCCCGAGTTCATTCAGGCCACCTCGCGCATTCGCGTGCTCTTCGCCAAGGAGGCCGTCTCCAACGGATGGGACTGCCCGCGAGCGGAGGTCATCTTCTCGCAGCGCAGGCGTTCGGACTCGACCTATATCGCACAGCTCGTGGGTCGCATGGTGCGCACCCCGCTCGCGCGGCGCATCGAATCCGATGACCTTTTGAATTCCGTCGCCTGCTACCTGCCCCAGTTCAATCCCGAGAGCACTCAGGACGTGGTCGACTACCTCATGGGCCGCAAGGACGACATGGGCGAGAGCTCCATCGGCAAACAGAACATCGTCCTCAACCCGGTGACCATCACGGCGGCTGCGCCCAAATCCGAAGCCGACTACCAACAGGAGCTCAAGGCGTACGAGGAGAACGAGAAGGCCATCGAGGCGGCGCGGCAGGCACAACCCGGCTACCAGGCGCCGCTTGCCGGCATCGCGATTCAGGAGCCGTTGGACATGCAGGGAACGCAGCCCTCGCTTGCCTCTGCGGTCAGGCCCGTCGACGTCCCGGCGTCAGAAGCGGAGCTGGCGCCTCAGCCCGCAACGGGCAACTACGTTGCAGCGCCTGCCCCGCAGCAATCTGCGACACCTGAGCCGAGTTACACACAGTTCGAGCCGACCCAGCCCGCCTCGGTCGTAAAGCCCGTGTCCATGGCAAAGCCCAAGCCGCCCACCAAGCGCGAGCAGTCTTTCACGCACCAGGAGTGGCAGGGCATCCGCACAGCCTTCGATTCCATCCCCGTCCAGCGCATTCCGAAGAAGGCCAGGAACGAATTCCAGAGCCTGGTTAAGACGGCGACTCTGCTTGTCGAGACTGGCCTCGATGTCAATGCCGCGGCCGACGTGAAAAAACAGTTCGTCCAGAAGCTCAAGGGGTATATCGTTGCTAACGAGGACGAGTACCGCGAAACCAAACACGACGTTGAGGTTGCCGAGACCGTTAAGATTACGCTCGACAAGCTCAACGAGACCGAGGAGCAGGAGCAAGAGGAGGCCCGCACGGACGCTGAGGGCCTCAGAAAGGCCGCCCGCGACGCCGACATGCATTTCACTAAGGAGTTTGCGAATGAGTATCGTCGCGCCAACTTCAAGGAGCTTGGGCGGCCCGAGTGCGACCTGCGTCTTGCCGCAGCGGTGCGCACGCAGGGCATCGTTGATGCGCTCGAGGGCTGGGCGGCTCAATGCCGAAAGGAATACTTCGATAAGGTCGATGGATCTGGCGATTATGACTACCTTAACGACGCAGCAAAACAGCGTTACGACGAACTGGCCCGTGAAACCGAAGGCAAGCGCCTCACAAAGATAGAGTGGCCCACGTCTGCCAGCACGTCGAACGACTTCGCTAAGTATCCGTGCCATATTGTGCAGAAAGAGGACGGCCTCTGCCCGCTCGATCTAAACCCGGCAGAGGACTATATCGTTAGGAACGAATTGGCAAAGAATCGCACGGTTGCCTTCTATCGCAATCCGTCGGGCAGCATGTCTGCTAAGGCGTTTTCGATTCCGTACATGTCTTCGGTGGGACGCAAGGCCCTGCATCCAGACTTCCTCTTCTTCGTGAAGGACAGCGACGGAACGATCAGACCGTCGATCGTCGATCCGCACGGCGAGTTCCTCAGCGACACGCTGGCAAAGCTTAGGGGCTATGTGACCTATCTGCGCGATTATCCCGACGTGTTCAAGCAGGTACTCTTCGTCGGGGATATGGGCGAGGGCGTGTACAAAGTGCTCAACCTCTTGCGATCCGATGTGCAGGATGCCGTGATGGACTACAACGATGTCGACTGTAAGGCGCTCTTCTACGGCTCCTTCGCAAACGACTATCACTAGGCTCGTCGGGATCTGCCCGGCGGGCGCCTCGGATCATGTACCAGAACCGAATTAGCAAGGCTCGCTAAGGCGGCCGTCCGTTAGGGGCGGTCGCCTCTCTTCAGTCTTGACCCATGATTTCCAACGTTTCGGTGGCATTCGCCGGTCGTGATCTCGTATCCGTTACGCGGGTGGCACCTCCGCTACGCCGCGTCAAGGGGGCCCATGAGACCCCGCACAAACCTCCGCTCCGCTCCGGTTGGTGGAGGTCGTCATGGACCTCCCTTGACCCGTCTTCGCTCCGGTGCGGCTTTGCAGGGAGCAAAGCCGACGACGACGCACGGCGTCGCCATTCGGCTTTGCCCGCAAGGGCGAGATGTTCAGGGCAACGTGCCCGGAAACGGAGGAAGACATGCGGGAACTGATGACGAGGGAGATTGCGGAGGGGCTGCCGGGGCTCTACGAGCAGGATGGGGCGGAGGACCCCACGGTCTACGTCCATTACTTCTCGTGCGTGAACGGATGGGACTGGTGGCTGCTCGAGTTCGACGGCACGGACGAGGCGTTCGGCCTCGTCGAGGGCTACGACGACGAGCTGGGCTATTTCAGTCTCAAGGAGATGGCCGAGCTGAATCGCTCGATGGGTTTCGCCGTCGTCGAGCGCGACGAGCGCTTCTCCCCGAAACCGCTCAGCGCCGTCAGGAGGAGGTAACTCCATGGGGATGTTCGAGTGCAGCGCCGTAGGTTGCTCGGGCGAGGTTCCGGGCGAGGGAAACGGGCTGACGGTCGTCGTTGAGTACGAGACGGACCTCGAGGGAGGGACGTATGAGGTGGGCGTCGCGCCGGAAGGGTCGCCCGGGCTCGAGCGCCTCGTCTCAGAGGCGCGCGGCGAGGCCGATTCCCTGGTGGGGGATGAGGGCGGATGGGTCGCCGTCCGCATCGGGCGCGGCGACGTGGAAAGCATCGACTGCGAGAGCGGCCGGACCGTGTACATCGCCGGAGGGGAGTGAGTTGCATCAACAGGGCGTGGGCGCGCCAATGGCACGCCCACGCCGGTTTTCCGGGGATGTCTCGCGCCATCCCCGCACCCCTGCGCGCCAAGGGGCTGCTGCCCCTTGGAACCTTGCTTAAGGAAACTCGAGGGTGCGTGACGAGTTTTGGGATTTATGCGTTTGCCGTCGATGGGCTCCTGTCCGGCATATACACGCTCTGACCCGGAATCCGGTGGCGGGGGGCTATTTCGTGGCGCCGCAGCCCGAGCACTTGTACCCGGTGGTCACGGTCTCGTCCCATGCCGCACTTACCTGAACCTGTTCGTTGTAGGCATCGGAAACCTTTACCTGTTCGTCATAAGCCGCCTGCACGGTACGAGTTTCTGAATGACAAGAACCACAGTTACCGCCATTAAGCAACGAGTTCTTAAAATGAGCAGCTTCGTTCCCGGTAATATCCGCACCGCAGTTATTGCAAATGTTGACATACTTCACAACCGCATCGTGGTGGACGGTCTTGTACTGTGCATCGTGGTGGACGGTCTTGTACTGCGCGTCGTGATGGACGGTCTTGGTCTGGGCAACCCAGTTGTGCCGATGGGAGACGGCTCCCTGCGCGGAGGAGTTTCCCGATCCTGATCCGCCGGAGTCCTTACCGCTCTTCCCGGACGACGGGACGTTCGAGCCGTTACCCGTCGTCCTACTCTCGTTCGCAGCGGCTTCCCCAGCCTGGGCGTCTTCGGTCGTCGGTCCGGAGACTTCGTTCATGTCGCCTCGCGCGACGGAGCTCGTCTCATTGTCTTCTTCGGTTGTTCCCGCGGCTTCTCCCTGCATGGACGCAGCCGAATTGCCTTCGTCTTTATTTCCCATGGGCATGGCGTGCGGCCAGGCGAGAGCGAGGATTGCGGCGAGCAGGACGGCCGCCGTCGCTATCGCCTTCCTCTTCGACTTCGCTTGCGTGATGATTGCCGCCACGAGTCGCCTGTTTCCGCATGGTTCGGTGCCCCTGTCGCGCCTACTCTCCATTGACGAACACCACCGCGCTCCACTCGGAGGAAAGGGTTAGCGTGAGGGAGCCCCTGCGGTCGGACAGCTTAAAGTTTGTCGCCTCGCCCCCGACGGTCATCGTCCCCTCGTAGATTAAGGGTCGCGGCGACGATCCGTCCGAGCTCACCCACTGGGAGGTCACGTCGAGCTCGTATTCGCCGGAATGGTCCGAGGCGAGCCATGAGCTCTCGCGCGGGGCGTCGGTGTAAGAGCCCTTCCTCTGGTATTCGCCCTTCGTGAACGCAAGCGAGCCGTCGTCGAACGAGAGCGTCTCTGCGACGGTTTGGGTCGAGGGCGGGTTCTTCACCGACCAGGTGGCACTCTCCAGTGTGTCTCTCACCCTGTCGGGCGTGGCCGCCGTGTATTCGTCGTAGTAGGACTTTGCCGCCGACTCGTCCTCGAAGTACCTCTCGCCGTAGTCTTCGCACCCCAAGGGCACGTAGCTCCCGTCGTCCTGCCTCACGAGCGTAACGGTGCCTAGCTGCGAGGAGGACAGAACCACATCGTCGCCCTCGGCTTCCCAATCGCCGCTGAGCTCCTGGGAGCCGACATAGTGCCAGGTGCTCTCTTCGAACTTGATCGTCGACGCGGATCCGGGCTTGTTCGCGCACACCTTGCCAAGGGCCACGCTGCCGCAAACCGAGTAGTAGTAGAGGGTCTTGCCGCTGATGCTGCTCTTGCCGCACCCGGCGAGCCCGAGCGAGCCCATGACGGCGAGGGGTCCCGCTGCGAGAAACGCCCTCCTAGAGATTTCAATGTTCATCGTGCTTCCTCCCAGATTGAAATCCTCTGATTCCCGTATTGTATTTCAAATTGTCACTTATATAGGTGTGACTTATATAGAACAGGGCCGAATCATTGACACCGACGGTAAGGAGGTGCCGATGACTCAACTGGGCCCCAAGATGCGCGTGGGGCTTCGCGTCAAGGAATTGAGGGCCGGGCTCGGCGTGAGCCAAGAGGCCTTCGCATATTCCATCGAGATGTCGCGCACCTATTTCGCCGAAGTCGAGACCGGCAAGCGCAACGTCTCCATCGAGAATATCGAGCGCATCGCAGGCGGGCTCGGCGTCTCCTTGAGAGAGTTTTTCGATTCAGACCTGTTCGATGGCTAGCTCGGCTGCCGGCTTCTGGCGTCATTTTTCGGCGCTATGGCTCGAATGCTACGCATCGCTTTGGATTCGGTTTTCCGCCACGAAGTGGCGGTGCAGGATAAGGCTCCACTACGTTTCGCCGAAGGCGAACGGCGCAACTCGGCGAGCCGAGTTCGAATGCGCAGGTCAAAGCCTGAGCGGTGCATCAAAAGGGCCCGCGCCCGCGCGTAGTGCACGGGTGCGGGCGCGTAGTCTTATGGGACGTTCTTGCTGGTAACGGGCGATTATGGGGGGCTAGAACCCCTCGGGAACGTAGCTGTCGGCCGCTTTCCGCCCCGCCGCTGCGATGTTGTTTACAACGATGCCATTCCATACCCTCGGTACCTCCTTGTTTCGCATTCTGCGAGAAGCGATGGACCGCTCCATAAGCGTGCGCTCGGCCTCGGGCGATGTCATGCCGAGCATGCCGCCCACAAACGTTTCGGTAACGTCTCGGCTGGGGAAGGCCATAGGTACGCCGTCGTGGATCACGAGCGCGCCTGTTTCGCGGCCCGTCCAGCGCTGGATCTCGTCTGGAGTTATGAGGGGCCTGCGCACGAGGCCCTCGCTCGTTCCCGTCGAGCCAGTGTTCACTCCTTTTGTGCGGCTTGTGGATTGCGCAACCGCTGTGTAGGACCCCATGGACTCGGAGAGCTTGCGGGCGGTTTCGAGGTTCGAGCACGAGAGTACGACCTTGTCCTTGAGGAGGTCTAGGATGGTCTCGGCTTCTTCGCGGCTGTAGCCGGAGACCGATTGCAATTGAAGTAGCGACTGGCAGAACCACAGGACGCGGATCCCCTCTGACCTCATTTCACCGAGGTCCTGGACGATGCGTTCGTTGCGGCCGAGGGAGGCCGCCTCGTCGAGGAGGAGGACGGTCTCTACGGGACAGCGGCCGGCGTGGGCGCCGGCGCAGGAGCGCAGCGCCGAGAGCGCCTGGGAAACGAACGTCTGCACGAGCCGCTTGTAGTTTCCGGTCGCTGAGGAGGACGAGACGAAGACCACCGTGGGCTCCTCGCCGATGCCGTCGAGCCCGCACTCGTCGTCGTGCAGCATCCTCGCCACGTTGCCGTCGATGTATTCGGTCAGGCAATTGCTGAGGGTCGAGACGATGCCCGGGCCGCCTCCGTGCTCGCCGTTGAGGCCTCCGAGAAAGGGGAGTGCGGGGTCACCTGAAGGCAGAGATGCCGCCAGGGCGGCGACGCGCTCGAGCGCTCCCTTCTCGCCCGAGGGCGAGATCGCCGCGGCGACGGACATGACGGTCTTTTCCTCATTGGGGATGGACGGACCCTCGATGAGGGCGAGGGAGATGCCGACGAACAGGTTCCGGGCCCCGTCATAAAAGAACGGCTGTCCCTTCGACGGTGCGGGCACTATGCAGCGCGCGACTTCCCGCAGCTCGCGGGTGCAGCCGCCGGTTCCCTCCGCATTAAAGGCTTCCTTCGCCCTCTCGAGCGGGTCGAACCGCGCCGAAGAGGCGGGCGAATCGAACATCACGTCGACGATGCGATGCGTGCCGGCCTTTTCAAACGTCGACTCGAGAAAGGCGCGGAGCTCCCCTTTGATGTCGTTGATGATGAGGGAACGGCCTTGCTCGAAGTTAGCCAATGCTGACAAAATGGCGACGCGCCTGCTCTTGCCCTCTCCGCTTTCGGCGAGGATACAGGCGTGGACCGAGTCGATGAGCCTGACGCTCCTCCCGATCTCGCCCACGACCAACGTGCCGCCCGAGGGCTTGCCGCCCTCCTTCCACGAATCGCTTCTATGTTTAAGCTCACCGTGCGCCGAGATGAGCCTCGCGTCGCCGTGGATGGGCGCGCCCGGCGCGCGGCGCCCACCGACCCAGGTCCCGTCGTGGAGCCAGCGCGACCAGTCGAAGTGGCTCCAGACGCCTGCTATCGTGGAGATGGCGAGGGTCGCCACGCATCCCACGAGGAAGGCGTCGTCCTGGATCAGCTCCGGCAGGACTTCGAGCGGGTTTTGGAACATGATATCGGGGAGTTCGGGTGCTGCGGCCGTCCCGAAGCTTGTGAGCGTCGCGGCGATGCCGGTGACCCATGCTTCCAGCCAGTGCCATGCTGCCGGCAGCAGGACGAGTGCGATCGCGGTCCCAGCGGCCGTACCGGCGGCGACACAGCGCTTGAAATGCGCGCCCTCGTCGACGTTGAAGCTCTTCTGCTTGCTCATAGAATCATTCCCTTCACTATGGTTTTCGCGGGGTCGAGCACGATGCCAGCTGCATCGCCCCTGATCGCGGCCGATGCAGCGGCTGCGAGCGCCCTTGCGAGCGCGCGCTCGGCTTTCTGGCCGACCTCATCTGACGGGTCCTTCTTGCTTCTGGGGTTCTCCGTTGCGAACGCGAGCGCTTTGGTAAGGGCTCTGCTCACGGCAACCGGGGCTTTTGCCATAGAAAGCGCGTAGGACGGACATGACCGGAGACACCTCTCCGGGATGGGCCTGAGCTCGCGGACGGCTTCTCGCGCCCCCTCCAGATCTTCACCGGTGACGCAGGCGCGGACCTCGCCGACGAGCGGCCTCATACGCTTGCGCTCCGTTGCAGGCCCGCCGTCCGGCCTTGCGGACCTCATCAGTTCCCTTTCGGGGCCCGCTGTCCGGTCGGGTGCGATGACCCTCAGCAGGGCGTTGCCCTGGCGCGCGCGTAGCTCCTGCATGGCGTCGTTCACGTAGCGATCTCGCGCAGCGCTTTCGAGGCCTTTGAGGCCGGCGCAGCGCTCCACGGACTTGCTGTAGGCGGCGCTCGCCCCTTTGATTTCAGGATGCCTCGTCCCTGCTTCCGCGATTGCGACATCGACGGCCTTGGCGATATCTGGGTGCCAGCGGCGGAGGTGCGCGTAGGAGATTCGGCCGTCCGCAGGCAGAGTGACGCCAATCTCGTCGGCGGGGATATGGCGGACGGCGTCGATCGCCCGCGACCTCGCGAGGTCGCGGGCCTCATACTCGGCCGCGAGCGCCGGGGCCAGGGCCGCGTCGGTGAGCGCGTTTCTTGCCCGGTCGAGCCTGTTGCGGGCCATGAGCGAATCGAACGAGCCATCGGACGACCACGCAATAACGTGCACGTGCTTGGAATTCGGGTGGTTCTCGTGCTCGGCGGCTACCCAACGGACGCTGGACTCGGGGATGCCCATTGCCTCGGCAAGCGCCGGCGCGAGGTTTCGGCGGCAGAAGCGCTGCCAGTCCTCCTTGCACGCGAGGTCGAGCTCGCATGCCTCGTCCCTGCGGACACTGAGCACAACGGTAGCAATCGCGCCGTCAGCCTTTTGGAGCTCCTTGCGGGCCGTGCGGAGCTGGACGGCCCCGTTCTGGTCGAAGAGCGCGGTCGACCCGGGTCTCTCGGCGCAGTAGCCGACGAGCCCCATCCTCTCTGCGAGCTCGTAGCGCCTGAGGTCGTCGACGGTGGCTGACTTGTCGGCCCCCTCGCGCGTGGCGACGTACTCGACGTTGTTGGTGATGACGGCGGAACGCCCGCGCGACCCGGAGAGGTGCACGCGAGCGTTCACGACGAGGCTGCTACGACTTGCCATCAGAAAGGCGCTCCCTCGCCTCCGAGAGCGTCATGCCGCGCTGCATGAGGCCGGCCTGCTTGTCGTAAGCGGCGTAGATGTCCGAGGCGTTCACGCCATCCAGGCCCTCGAACGTGCCCTTCTCGATCTCGACCGCCGCGATGGCCGCGACGATAGAGGCGCGGGTCGCGCGGTGCACGACGCGCGCGATGCGGTCCTCCTGCTCGGCGTTGCGTTCGTCGAGCATGTGGTCGAGCTGCTCGAGCAGCGGCTGCATGACGCCGCGCAGATAGGTTCCGAGCTCAGTGGAGTAGAGCGCCAGGCCGTCGGAGGCGAGCCCGGCGGCGATGAGCTCGCGGGCGGCTGCGCTGTCGCTAAGATCCTTGGAAACCCCGTAGGCGTGGAGGCGGCGATATGCCTTGTCAGGGAGCCGGAGGCTCATGACCTTCGACCCGTCTTTTCCGATGGCCATTTTAGAGTCCCTCGTTCGGGAGGGGCGCACCGACGGCGCGGAGGGCGGCGATGTTCTCGGGCGTGCGCTCGTAGGTCCTGGGCCAGAAGGTGACGGGCACCATGGCGAGGTCATCGCGGGGGATGCCGTAGGCGAAGAGGTAGGCCTCGATGGCGTCGCCGTATTCCGCATCGTTGACGCGGTAGGCATCGGTGAAGAAGATGCCGGTCGGGTCGTCGTTGCAGCCCTTGACGAAGTAGACGCCGTTCCCGCCTTCCTTGAACGGGTTCAGAATCTTGAAATCCGGCTTCGCGTAGTAGGCGATTCCGGCACGGACGATGCGCGTGAAGCCCGGACGCTCGTTGACCCGCGCTGCTCGCGTAAAGTTCAGGCCGGGATCGGATTCCAGCAGATGGGAGAGTACGGAGTCGACGGCGTCGCCCTTGTGCTCGGGGATTGTCCCGAGGAGGTCGGCGAGGCGCGATTTCATTTTCTCGATCAGTTTCATCGTGTGTTTCCTTTCTGCCGGTGCCGCACGGGTGCCGGCAACTCGCTTGAATGTCTTGGTTGGCGATGGTTCTAGCTGCGGAGAGACTGCGTGGTGCCGAAGGTGCCGAGGAGCGGCCAAGAGTTTTGGAATCCATGGCACCTTCGGCACCGTCTGCCGAGTCTTGCAGGTGAAGGGCGGTGGACAGGGTGCCGCTGCGACATGCTGCGGCACCCAATCGGCCCTAATCCGTTTCCCGGAACACCCAACAGCGTTGCTTGCCGTATGGAGGGCAGAGGCGCTTGTTGCCCGGAACCCATCCGGGGCACTGCGACGAGAGGATGCGGCTGACCATCTTGCAGTTGGCCTTGGTCTTCTCAAGGTGGAGGGCCTTGTCGAGGATTTCGAACGTGCACATGGGATGGTCGGTGTTGCCGGGAAGATATGCGAGGACCTTCTGAACACAGGGGTCCTCCTCGACAAAACGTCCGCGCTGTGCGGCTGCCTCGACCTCCATCTCGGGCGTGAGGACGGTCGAGAAACGGGGGTCGCCCGTTTTCATCCACGTGCGGGCCTCTGCCCATGCCTGCCGGATGGCGGTAGGAAAGCCCTCGTCGAAGACGGACTTCTCCGTGCGCTCGATGCCGCAGAGCACCGGGAGGAAGCGCCTTGCGCCGCTCGTCCGCTCGCGGATGAAGTCGGCCTCGTTCGTGGTGCCGACGAAGACTACGCGCCGGGGGAAAGCTTCCGTCCGTCGACAGTAGGCTCCCCGGAACTCATCTACCTGACGTGTGATCCCGGCCTTCACGCTCTCGACGGAGCGCTCGGACATGCCGTTGAGCTCGGGAATCTCGACAATCCACTTGCCCCGGTTCTGCTCGCCCGTGAGCTTGACGTCGCCGAGGTTGATCACGGAGTCGCTGAAATACTCGTCGCGCATGGCGAGGCCCCTCGCGAAGGAGGACTTGCCGATGCCTCCGGCACCGCACAGGATGGGCATGTAATCGGCCTTGCAGCCCGGGCTGTAGACGCGGGCGATGCCCTCGCAGAACAAGATGCGCTCGACCTCCGAGACGTATGCGTTCCTCTCCGCGCCAAGGTAGACATTGAGGAGTGTCCCTACGCGCGGGATGCCGTCCCAGGTGAGGGTATCGAGCATGGCAACGAGCGGGTCATAGGCGTTGTCCTCGCCGACGATGGTCAACGCGAGCAGCATGAACTTCTCCTTCTGGAGAGAGATGATCTGCTGGAGGAGGGCGAAGAGCCGTGCGTCGTCGCTATCGCGCCACCGGCGTTCCTGCGAATCTGCATCCCAGGGCAGGGGCCCAGTCTTGAAGAGCTCGTTCGCGAGACGGTTGTAGCCGACGTTCAGGGGAAGAGACTTGAGCTCCTCGACGATCTCGTTGACCGTCGGCGGGGAGCGGCGCTCCGGGGACTGCGGCTCGGGGGCGTCGTCGTGCTTCTGCGTGCCCATCAGATCGCCTCACAAGAATGGTGACGGCGAGGGCCATTGATGGGGTGGTTCTTGGCGGAGGCAAGTGCTTCGAGCCGGCGGAGGCGAAGCTCCGTGTCGATAAGGCGCTCGACCAGCTCTTCCTCCGACAAGGGGTGGTCGAGGCGGTAGTCGCGCAAGACGGCGCGGCGTCGGGCGGAATTCATCATGCTAAGATTCATCGACAGAGTCCTCCTTACGTGTGGGCTCATGTTTTTGGGCGACGGCCGAGCTTTGGTAGGGGAGGCCGTCGTCCAGACCCAGGTTTGCGATGAGGGCGTCCTCAAGCTCCACAGGGGAGCGCTCGGGCGCGAACGATCCGGCAAAGGCGGCGAGCGTCTCAAGCGACTCGACGAGCTCGTCGTCCATATCTCCTGCGCGCCGGATACGCCGGAGTTCCGCTACGACAGGTCCCATGCGCTCCTTAACCGCCTTGCGCATACGGGTGGTTGCGACCACAGTAAAAGTGCCTTCCAGCAGGCTTCTCGCGATGAAGTCCTGCTTCGACAGACCGCTCAAAGCGACGCGGAGGTCGAGCTGGTCCGCTTCTGCGGGCGACATGCGGAAGGCGATGGTCTTGCAGCGACGGCGTCCCTTGGCGTCCACAATCGGCCTAGACATCCGACATCACCTCGTCCAGCGCCTCCACGAGGTCGTGCTGGGTCGAGGGGAAAAGATGCGAGTACATCTCCGTGACCTCGGCGGTCTCGTGACCCATGCGGTCGGCGATCGCCGTGGGCGAGTAGCCGCTGTTGATGAGCGCACTGACGTGAGAGTGGCGGATGTCGTGGATGCGGATGCGCTTCACGCCCGAGAGCTCGCAACCCCTCTTCATCTCATGCGACAACGCGTGCTTCGTGACGGGGAAGAGCCGGTCGGTAGGGGCGATCTCGGGATGTGTCGACAGATAATCACGCAGCTCCTCACGAAGGAGGCTCGGCATGACGATGTCCCGCTTCGAGGCGCGCGTCTTGGGTGGACCGATAACGTCCTCGCCCTTGATGCGGGCGTAGGAATGACGGATACGGATAACGTTGAGATTGAAGTCGATGTCTTCCGGATGGAGGGCGAGGAGCTCGCCCTCGCGACAGCCCGAGAGGTAGAGCGTGAGGAATGCAAGGTAGATGAGCGGCTTGTCCTCGATGGCCTGGGAGAAGCGCTTGAACTCGGCAGGGGTCCAGTAGAGCATCTCCTTCACGGGGCGCTTGGAGCCGACCTTTCCCGCCGCCAACATGGGATTCTGGGGCAGGCGGTAGAATCGGACGGCGTGGTTGAAGATGGCTGAGAACTGGTTGCAGATGGTGTGGAGATAGCTCTGCGACAGGTTCTGCTCAAGGAGCCAATTCTCCCAACGCACCACGTCCGCAGCCTTGACGTCACAAAGGCGCATGGGGCCAAAAATGGGCAGGATGTACTTGTCGATAATGGCATCCTTGGTGAGCCTGGTGCCGACTCGCAGTCGAGGGTAGATGTCACGTGCGTACATGGTTTTGACGAAGGCCTCGACGGTGACCTCGACACGCTCGTCGCAGGAGGCGAGGAAGTCGCGCTCCCAAGCCACAGCCTCCTTCTTGGAGGCGAACCCGCGCTTCGTCTTCTTATGACGCTCGCCCATAGAGTTGCGATACCAAGCCTCGACTGTCCAGGTCCCGCGCTTCTTGTCGCGGCTAACTGACATTAGTCATCGCCACCTTCTGCTTAGAAGGGGCGGAGAGAAGGCGTGCCTCGAAATACGAGCGCTGAACCTTCCCGGGGATGGTCATGATTCCCTGGGCTGCAAGCTCTGTATTCAAGGTCTTGATTAGCTTGAACGAATAGGACTTGCTCATGCCCGTGATCTCGGCAACCTCCTCCGCGCCGATAAGCTGACGTGTCATATGTAGTCTCCTTTCTAGGATGGGACACCTGTTGCCCCCTTGTCTTGATTATGTCCAAAAAAAGCATTAAGTGCTACAAAAATTAGAAATTGACTTCAATCTTGCTGCGAAAGTCGCATCTAATACATTTTCTGCACACATAAGGTTTCACGTGTACACTTGAGGCAACTATTTGTTGGAGGTGTATTTGGATGACTGCCGTCGACTGCGTCGGTGCAATTTCGGAAGCTTTGTCGTCATATGTGGTCGATAGGGAATGGGAACAGACGAGTAAACGCTGGGGAAGGCAGCAGCTGTCTCAGAAGCTGCTTCGTCTTCGTTCGACGCGAAAATGGACTCGAAAGGTGGCCGCGCAGGCAGCGGGAATCCCGGAATCGGCCTTAAGAAATTACGAGCTGATGAAGTCCGCCCCGAAGGAGGAGCATTTGGATAGACTTGCGAACGCTTTCGGAATACGGGCCGAGTCGCTGCACTATTACGACTTCAGTGATACGGATCTGATTGCTCAGGCTTTTTTCCAATTCGCCGCGACATACGGATTCGAGCCTGTTGCAAACGAGCACTATTCTGCGCTCAAGCCGACCTCGCCCTTCATGAAGGCGTTTCTAAAAAAGTGGGCCGCTCAGTATGCTCAGATCGAGAGCGACTCCGACCGAGACGACTATGAAAGATGGAAGGACAACTACGCAGCAGACTTTGATCCGTCCCAGTTTCCCCTTCGATATGAATATGATCCGCGAGAGTCCTGGGTGCCGATTACGCCCTGGCAAAATAGGATGCAGTCCAAGAAGCTGCCAGAGCTAAGGGCGCGGTGTACCCCTGCAAAGACCCAGCTGGATTTGGCCCGAGAGGCCGATCTCTCCCTCGCAACGCTACGTTCGTATGAGCAGGGGGCTAGGGTGCCGAAATATGCGGCGCTTCAAAAACTGTCCAGCGCTCTTGAGGTGAAGAGAGGAGCGCTTGTATTTACCGATTTCGGTAGTCCTGTTCAAGCTGCTCATGCGCTATTTCAGCTCTCGGCTTCATATGGATTGATTCCGGTCCAGCTGGAAGAGGGGCCGGCGCTTCTAGCGAGAGCGCCTGTTCCCGACTCTTTTCTTTTTGAATGGGCGAAGAGGTATGAAACGCGCGTGAAGCGGGCCGATGAATACGACGAATGGCTTGATCAGTTCGACTATTTCGAGCACGATAAGTCCGATGGCTATGTCGAGAAGTTCCGGCAGCATGAGATACGCCAACCGAACGGTTCATCGCTTATTGACGGCTATGTCTATAGCGATTTCTGTCCCTTTGACGAGCGATTTAAGAAGGGGTATGCCCTGCCCTAATTGTGGTCAGATTAGCCGGCGTGAGGACCAAATGAGTATCAAACGGCGATGGGAGAATGCCTGATAGAACGGACTGAGGCAAAACGAGCGCCTCATTTACCTGCGGCACCCGTTATCGAGTGGGAATAAACGATATTCGTTGATTTCAAGCCTCTGACCTGCGAAAACAGGTCGGTGGCTTCTTATTTTGCAACCTCTGTGCAACCTTTGCGGTTTCGCGCCCCGTGAACAGGGGACGTAGCGCTGTTCACGTCTGGGCCCATGTCGGCACCGATCAATGCCCGCGCTGCTTCTGCTTGCGCTTCAGCTTCCGCTGCTCGAAGCACGTCGCCCGGGGTTCCTCGCCAGAGGAGAACCGACCGTTCCTTGCGAAACCGCGAGACCAGCTATATCCGCTTGCTGCGGGCTTGCTTGAGCCAGTTCCTCTTGAAAGAGCCTATACCTCCGAAGAACTTGTTGTACGTCTCACCGTTCTCCTTGGCCTCGCACTTGACCAAGGCAAGTTCGATGGTGCAGAGGTAATCCGCCACTTGCTCGAGGCGGTAGTCGGTCATCGAGGTCTTGCGGCGTCGGACGACCCCTTTTGAGAGGACCTTGCCCACCGAGCCGTCTCGCCCACGGAACAGAAGGAGCGCATCCTCGCGACCTTCGGCGACCTATGCTGCGAGATGGAGGGCTGCACCATCGCGCAGGCCGCCTATCTCAACGGCGTGCCCCTCGTCGTCGTGCGCGCCATCAGCGACAAGCCCTGCGCCGAGGGCCAGGTCGTCGACTACAACACCTTCGAGAAGAAGACCGTCTTCGACTGCGCCCGCATCGCCGCGCGCATGGTTAAGCTTTAGGCCCTGCGCGCCGGGGTCCTTCTTTATGTTGGGACCCCGGCGCGCAGGGCCCTTTCCAAAGCGAAGTGTCGAGCCGAAGTGTTGAGCGTCGGCCCTGAATGTTCAATGGCCGTTGTTTTCTGCCCCTCAAGTGGTGAACTTCTCCTCGGGGCTGTTGATTCCCCCACGCGCCCCCTTCCGTTCTCTGTGTTCCCCTTATACTCCTTGTACAAGGAGGTAAGAAGTCATGGACAAGACCGCACAGGACAGCTTGGCAAAGAAGCCCGTCGACATGAGGGACAGGATTCTCGAGCATCTCGAGGCCCTCACCTCTGCCGTCTCGCTCGACGACCTTGCCCGTCTGTCCACCTCCGACATCGCCGAGGCACTCATCATCTCCAGGAGTCTGGCGAGCCAGTACCTCAACGACCTTGTTCGCGCCGGCCTTGTGGTTAAGGTGGCGGGCAGGCCTGTCCGTTATTTTCATCGCCGCGCGTTCCAGAAGCGTTTTCAGGTAAAGCTCTCTGCAAGCGAGTACGCCTCGCTCGCCGACCTCATCCAGGCGACGGGAATCGCCGATCACCGCGACTTCGCGCGTGCCGTGGGCTTCGACCTGAGCCTCAGCTCCGTTGTCGAGCAGTGCAAGGCTGCGGTTCAGTACCCTCCGTTTGGCCTGCCCATCCTCTTGAGCGGCGGCGTGGGTGTCGGTAAGTCTTTCCTTTCTCGCCTTGTGTACGAGTACGGCAAGAACCAGGGCTTGCTGTCCCGCGACTCCTCCTATGTGCGCATCGACTGCGCCGGGGTCCCGGACGCCGCCTCGTTCAACGGGCTTCTTGACGAGTCGATCGCGAAATCGCGCGGGGGTGTGGTCTTTGTCAACGGCATCGAGGCACTCTCTCCCTCTGCGATGGAGCACTGCCTTGCGACGGCCCTCGGGCTCGATGCCTCCCAGGATGCGCCGCGCGCTCGCCTCGTTCTTTCGACGGCGCTTTCCGCCGATGACCTGAAGGTTTCCTCGGCCTACAGCAAAATGCCCATCTGTGCCCGCGTCCCCTCACTCAAGGAGCGGACCCCCGAGGAGCGCGAGGATCTCATCTTGAGCTTCCTGCGCAGCGAGGGGTGCCGAATCGGTTCTGATGTGAAGATCAGCCGCGGCGCATACCGTTGCCTCGTGAACGCGGACTTTTCCGATAACATCGCCGGCTTGCGCGCCTGCGTGACGAACTGCTGCGCCAAAGCGTTCCTCAATCGCGAGGGCGACTACGTCGTCGTTCGCCCGTATCTTCTTCCCAGCGGGCTCCTCTCCTCCGCGCAGATCGATCAACAGCCCGACGATGGCGCTCTGATCGACGCGTCCCTGGATACCGCCGAGAGCACAGGGCCGGTCGAGCAGGCGCTCGATGCCCTGTGCTCTCTCGATGAGCGATTCTGCGCCGGGGAGCTCTCTGTCTCCGAGCTCGTCTCGCAAGCTGTCTCCGCTGTGCGCGGCGTTGAGGATCACTTGATCTTCGGCCACGGCGTCGCCTCATCGAGGTCGCGCGCCTTCGAGCGCGTCGTGGGCGCGGTCCTTGCCGACGCAGGCTCTTCTTATGGCATCGAGCTTTCGAGGAAGGTCACTTTTCTACTGGCCCAGGAGATTTGCCTGCAGTTGTGGCCGGGCATCGGCCTGGCTAAGCGAAAGTCTGCCTGTGCGGAGCAAATCTCCCATCTCCTCGGTGCCGTGACCTCCGAATTGCCGTTTGCCTCGAGCGTCTCCGATCAGGTCGCCGCAGACATGGAAGGGGCACTCGGAATCTCGCTCGATCACTTCACGAAGACGCTTCTGACGCTGTGCGTCGCATCGGAGTCTCGCGACGCGAAGGCCCTTCGGACGCTCTGCGTCATCTTGTCACACGGCTACTCGACGGCGACGAGCATCGCCGACGCGGCGAACCGTATGCTCGGCGTGCATGTGTACGAGGCGGTCGACATGCCCTACGACCAGCAGCTGAAGGACATTGTCGGTCCGCTCCAGCGCCTCGTCGACCGTCACTCGTACTGCACTGGGGTCGTGTTTCTTGTTGACATGGGCTCTTTGGAGGAGGCCTATAAGGCCCTCGAGAACGTTACCGACTCCACCATCGGGGTGGTGAACAACGTCTCCACCGGGCTCGCGCTCGAGATCGGGTCCGGGCTGCTCGGCGGCAAGTCCATCGCCGAGGTTCTTGGCGATGCGACCGCCGTGTGCGTGACGCACTGCAAGGTGATCGAGCGCGTCAACCGTGAGGACGCCATCGTCTTCTGCTCCGAGTCCGGGGTCGACGCCGCGGAGAGGATACGCCAGCTCGTCTCGCAGAGCCTCCCGCGCACCATAGCCGCACGCCTGCTCACGAGGCCCTTCAAGCAGCTCGTCACGAACGGGTCGAACGACGCCGTTTTCTCCGAGCACCGCGTCTGCGCCGTCATCGGCACGGGAGACCCCGGGATTGCCTCCGTTCCCTTCGTCGCCCTCGAAGACATTATGTCGACGGCGTCCGCCTCGAAGGTCGATGCCGTGTTCGGCAGGTGGCTTGACGCTTCCGAGCTCTCTTCTTTCCACGAGAAGCTGCTTTCGAACATGACGCTGCAGAACGTTATCCGCTCCATCACCATCCTCGACCCGGAGCGGCTATTCCACGAGATCGAGAGCGCCGTGCACGAGCTTCAGCGCAGAACGGGCGAGAAGATCGGCAGCAACGCCATCATCGGGCTGTACGTTCACCTCTGTTGCCTCGTTGAGCGCCTTGTTACCAGAAACCCCATTGAGTCCTACGTTGGCCAGGACCGCTTCGAGGAGGAACGCGCCGATTTCATCGAGTCCTTCAGGCAGAGCTTCTCGAGCATCTCGACGCGCTATCGCGTGGAGGTTCCTGTAAGCGAGATCGCCTACGTCTTCGACTACATCAGCGTGAGCGCCGCCCCGGCGCGAGAGGAGCGTCTCGGCTCCTCGAGCCTCCTGTTCGACGAGTGACCTTCCCCGCGCCGCCGCGAGCTGACCGCGCGTCCTCAATAATCCGATAACCCCTTGCCCGGCGCGAATCCGGATAGCGCCGAGGCAGTACCGAACGTAAAACTTCATTTGATAGGAGCAAACATGAGTGTTGTTATGGCACGAATCGACAATCGCCTGCTTCACGGCATCATCGTGACGCAGTGGGCCCCGGTGTCGGGCGCGACCCGAGTCATGGTCATCGACGACAAGGTCGCCGGCGATGAGGTCCTGAAGTCCACCATGAGGATGGCGCGCCCCGCGGGCATGGCCGTCTCGATCATCTCTGAGGAGACCGCGCTCAAGAACTTCGCGGCGGGCAAGTACGACCGCGAGAAGGTCTTCGTCATCGCGAAGGAGCCCGAGACGATGCTTCACCTGGCCGAGTCGGGCGTCGAGTTCCCGTCGCTGATCGTCGGCGGCTCTCTTGTCAAGGAGGACGGCGTCCAGCTCACCCAGCGCGCCTATGCCTCCGCCGAGAACGTCCAGAGCTACAAGGCGCTCATCGCCCGCGGCGTCAAGGTGACGGCACAGTTCGTGCCCGCCGACAAGCCCGTCTCCGTCGCCGACCTCATCTAAGGAGGGATCATGGTCAACTTCACTATCCTGCAGGTCGTCCTTTTGACCCTACTTGCCTTCATCAAGCACGTGGACTACTACGGCATCCCGATGATCTTCGTCAACTATGCCGTCTTCTGGGGCCTTATCACCGGTGTCGTCATGGGCGACTGGCAGACCGGCCTCGTCATCGGCGGCACCATCCAGCTCATGCAGCTCGGCGTCGCGGGCTTCGGCGGCTCTTCGATCCCCGACTACGGCACGATGGCCATCATCGCCACCGCCTACGGCGTGACCCTGGGCTCGGACACGGGCCTCGCCATCGGCCTGCCGGTCGGCATGCTCGGCATCCAGCTCGACGTCATTGCCAAGATCCTCAACGGCTTCGTCGTGGAGAAGTCCCAGAAGCTCTGCAACGAGGGCAAGTTCAAGCAGATGAACGCCATCCTGTGGGTCTGCCCCGCGCTCTTCGGTCTGTGCGCCGCCCTGCCCGTCTTTGTTTCCGTGACGCTCGGCCAGCCCGCCGTCAACTGGCTCCTCGAGGTCATGCCCCAGTGGTTCCTCTCCGGCCTCACCCTCGCCGGCAAGATGCTCCCGGCCGTCGGCATCGCCATGCTGCTTCGCTACATGCCCACCGCTAAGTACTTCCAGTACCTGCTCGCCGGCTTCTTCCTCTCGGCCTTCCTGAACGTGCCCATCATCGGTGCCGCCATCGTCGGCGTTGCCCTCGCGATCGCGTTCTATCAGCGTGCCGAGAAGGACGCCGAGCTCACCGCCCACGCTTCCGCAGACGCCTTCATCGGAGAGGATGAGTAACCATGGAAAACGAGAACATCACCGCCGCCGAGGGCAAGCCCTCCGGCTATAAGGTCACCAAGAAGGACCTGCGCAACGCGAACTGGCGCTGGCTCATGAGCGTGTGCACCTTCAACTACCAGACCCAGCAGGGCGCCTCGGTCGCCTACGCCCTCTCGCCGATCCTGAGGAAGATCTACACGAACGACGAGGACTATAAGCAAGCGCTCAACAACCACTTCCGCTACTACAACACCCAGCCTTGGCTCGCCGCCATCATCCTCGGCGCCTGCGTGGCCATGGAGGAGCGTGACGGCCTCGCGGCGGCGGACGCCGTCCAAGACCTGAAGATCGGCACCATGGGACCGCTCGCCGGCGTCGGCGACTCCCTGCTCATGACCATGATCCCGACCATCATGGGCTCCATCGCCGCCTACATGGCCATCGAGGGCAACCCCGTGGGAGCCGGCATCTGGTTCGCGCTCATCCTGGCCATCTTCTGGGTCCGCATGCACGCCCTCGAGTTCGGCTACAAGCAGGGTGTGAAGCTCGTCACCGACTTCAGCGAGAAGCTTCCCAACCTCACTGCCGCCGCCTCCGTGCTCGGCCTCACCGTGGTCGGCTGCCTCATCGCCTCGGTCATCGGCGTCACCTGCCCGATTAGCTTCAGCTTCGGCGACGTCTCGATGGAGATTCAGCCGCTGCTCGACAAGATCCTGCCTGCCATGATCCCCGCCGCCATCACGGGAAGCGCGTATTACCTTCTTACCAAGAAGAACGCGAGCATGACGGCCCTCATCCTCGTGGTGATCGTCCTCGCGATGGTCGCCTCCGCCGCCGGCATCCTCGCCTAGCTTCGACCCAAGAGATTGGTGAATCAATGAGAAAGATAGTTGTGGCGAGCCATTCCCTTCTCGCCCAGGGCTTCAAGGACACCCTCGAGTTCCTTACGGGTAAGAGCGACGCCATCAACGCCGTGTGCGCCTACGTGAACGACAACGGCGAGGGGCTCGACGCGGCGGTCGAGGCGGCGCTTTCGGGCACTGACGAGGTCGTCGTCCTCACCGACGCGCTCGGCGGCAGCGTGAACCAGCGCTTCTCCCGCTTCGCCTCCGACCGGATCCACGTGATCGCGGGTGTCAACCTCCCGCTCGCCATGACGGTCGCGCTCGCGCGCCCCGACGAGAAACTCGACTTCGACGCCCTCGTCGACGAGGCGCGCCAGCAGATCGTCTACGTGAACGGTGCCAGTTCCGCCGAGTGCGAAGACGACGAATAGAGGAGGTCGACGATGAGAGAGTTCCTTAAGGACGTGTGGATGCACAGCGGTGAGGAAAGCCGCGCCATCACCCCCGAGAACATCACGGGCGAGAAGGGCCGCGCCGCCATGTCGGCCAGCCACCTCGGCGTCGGCCGCAAGGGCTCGTGCTGCGTGCCCCTTGAGTCCGGCGAGACCATCACGCTCGCGGACATCGAGGGCCCCGGCATCATCCGCCACATCTGGATGACCGTCCCCGACAAGACCGCCGCCGGCAGCTTTGTCATGCGCGACCTCGTGCTGCGCTTCTACTGGGACGACGAGGAGACCCCCTCGGTCGAGTGCCCTGTCGGCGACTTCTTCTGCAACGGCTTCGGTGAGCGCGCCATCGTCAACTCGATGCCCATCTGCGTGAACCCGACGGGCGGCATGAACTGCTACTTCGAGATGCCTTTCAGGAAGCACGCCAAGGTCACGCTTACGAGCGAGCACCCCGGGTTCATTAAGTACATCTTCTACACGTTCAACTACGCGCTCACCGACGTGCCGGACGACGCCATGTACTTCCACGCCCGTTTTAACCGCGAGCGCAGCACCCGCAGGGGCGTCGACTACACCGTGCTCGACGGCGTGCGCGGTAAGGGCTACTACGTCGGCACCTACATGGCCCTGTGCGCCCTGGAGCGCTATTGGTGGGGCGAGGGCGAGATGAAGTTCTTCCTCGACGGCGACGAGGAGTTCCCCACGGTCACCTCGACGGGAGCCGAGGACTACTTCGGCGGCGCCTGGGCCTTCCTCGACAGGCCGCCCCACGCGCTGCCCGAGGCGCAGTGCTTCAACACGCTGTTCGCCGGCTACCCGTACCGCTCGACGCGCGACGCCACGCGCGACCGCTTCAGCGCGGGCAAGCCGAACCCGAACCCGATGCTCGCGACCAACGACGACGCGCTGCCCAGGCACGGCCTCTACAGGTGGCACCTTCCCGACCCGATCTCGTTCAAGGAGGACCTGCGCGTGACGTTCCAGGACCTCGGCAACGACGACATCAAGCTCTACGAGCGCGAGGACGACATCTCCACCGTCGCCTACTGGTACCAAAGCGAGCCGCACGCCGTGCTCGCCCCGTTTGCCGCAAGGCAGGACCGCGTGCCCAGGTAGGGTCGCCTCGAAACAAGCCAACGTTATGGGCGCCCGCGGTTGACCATGACTGCGGGCGCCCCTTTGTAAGGAGGATCGCATGAGCGAAAAGCAAATGAGGCTCGGCGCCCTCGAGGCCGGCGGGACCAAGATGGTCTGTGCCGTGGTGTCCGGCGACGGCGAGGTCCTCGACCGTATGGAGACCCCGACGCTTACGCCCGCCGAGACCGTCCCGCAAATGGTCGAGTGGTTCACCGCCCGCGATGTGGACGCGTTGGGCATCGGCGCCTTCGGCCCGACCTGCGTCGACCCCAACGATGAGCGCTACGGTTCCATCCTCCAGACGCCCAAGCTCGCGTGGCGAGGCTATGGTCTTCGCGCCGCGTTCGCCGACGCCCTCGGGATTCCGGTGACCTACGACACGGACGTGAACGTTGCCTGCCTCGGCGAAGTGGTCTTCGGCTGCTGCAAGGGGCTCGAGGACGCCGTCTACGTGACCATCGGCACCGGCGTGGGCACGGGCGTCATGTGCGCGGGCAGGCTCCTTCACGGCATGCTGCACCCCGAGGCCGGCCACATGCTGGTAAGGACCCGTCCCACCGAGGAGGGACGCTGCGTCTGCCCGAGCCACGCGAGCTGTCTCGAGGGCCTCGCCTCCGGCCCCGCCATCGCCGCGCGCTGGGGAAAGCCCGCGGCCGAGCTCGCGGACAACGCTGAGGTGTGGGCGCTCGAGGGGGATTATCTGGGGCAGATGTGCGCGAACCTCGTGCTCATGTACTCGCCTCGCCGCATCGTCCTCGGCGGCGGCGTGATGCACCAGGAGCAGCTCTACGGCATCGTCCGCAAGAAGACCCTCGAATATCTGGGTGGCTACATCCAGACCGCCGAGCTTAAGGACATGGAGAGCTACATCTGCGCCCCGGGCTGCGGCGGCGACCAAGGAATCCTCGGCGCGGCCGAGCTGGCAAGAAGGGCGCTCGCATAACTTGCGCTCTCTCCGCCATACAACGCGTTAAGAAAAGACGAGCGCCTCTTGCCAATTGGGCGGCAAGAAGCGCTCGTCTTTTGCATTTTTGTCTCTCAAAATCTTATTTTCACGATTTGCATTTTCATCCCGTTGTCACCGACCCTTGCGAGAAACCGGAAAAAGCCGCTGACAGAAGGGTCTCTCAAATCGTTATAACCCAGCATATAGCCGCGACTTGTGACCTGCAGACGGCTGTCCCACGTGCCGATTTCCTTGGCGGCATCCGAAACCGCAAAATATGCCCCCACATCCTTGATTTTTGCAGTCTTAAGCCATGTTTTTGCGATCATCTTTACTGCTGTCCGATTGGCTGCATCAAAGACCAGCACACCGCCGGGGAAAGCGTCCGCCATCTCCCGCACCAGTTCCCGGACCTGCTGGGTCAGAAAGTAATAGAACACCCCGGAGGCAAAGAACACCGCCCCGCCGGAGGCATCGATCTTGTCAAACCATGCGGGGTCTTTCAGGTCGCAGGGGATGTTTTGCTCCCGCTCCCCGGCGGGCAGCAGCTGCTGCCGCAAGGCAATCACATCCGGGAAGTCCAGATTGTAGATCTTGCATCTACCGTTGTCGCAGGTTCTGCCGGTGTTGTCCAGCCCACAGCCCAGATTGACCACCGCCGCATTGGGGTGGCCTTTCAGGTAATCCCGCACCTCGAAAGCAAGATCACCCTGCCGCATGGCCACCTCCAGCGCACCAAAGCGCTGCATCAGGCTGCGGGAGTTTTTCTCTGCCTCTGAAAAGTCGTAGTCGATCTGGTCGAGCAGGCGAACCGCTGTTTCATCCCTATAAAGGTTCGGGTACAGCTCCGTACACAGCTTCCGGGAATACAGCGGGAGGATCAGCGTCTCCTGCACGGCGTTTTTCTCAATTCTACATTTCATAGGTTCCTTCCTCAGTGAATAAAGACTGTCATAATTGCCGTCAGCACAGCCGCTATGACCGTCATGCCTATCGCCATGTGCAGGATGGATGCAAAAATGCCCGTATGGCGTCCTCAAACGCCATATCCGCTACACTGCCTTGCAGAACGGCGCAACGCCCCTCCTGAATTGCAGTTCGGTTGAGCTTTCTAGCCTTCTCCACGCTGACGGGCGAATAGTCGATGCCCTTGACGACGCCATGCGGGCATTTTTCCAGCAGCCGTTTTATGTTCGCCCCGCCGCCGCAGCCGCAATCCAGCACCTTGGCGTTTGGCGCAAGTCGTAGAAATCGAAGTCCCCACCGCGCCACAGGGCTGTGGCCCAGATTCATCATGGCAACCATAAGTTTTCCGCCGAGGCCCACGGGCTTGCGGGTGTTTTCAAAGAACGACATCTGGCCCCTCCGATTTCGTGCATTCCGCATAGGTCAACGGGAACGAGGCCTTCAACACCGCGCTTTTCTGCACCGCCCAGCCGTTTTGACGCAGGAAACGTAGGTATTCCTCGCTTGTCCACCTGCTGTGGAGGGGGAATCCCGCCATACTCATGAAAAAGGCTTTTGCCTTGCCGGAAACCGAGTTTCCCGCGTGGGTGAAGGTTGGCGCGATGAACACGCCGTCGTCCTTCAGCACCCGCCTGATTTCTTGCAGGGCCTTTTCCGGATGCGGCACTATGTGAAGCGCGTTGGACGCAATCACCACTTCGAAGGACTTCTGTGCATAGGGCAGGTGGAACATATCTTGTACGGAAAAGTGCAGCTTTGCGGATTGATTGTCCCGTTTTGCTTCAAGGATCATCTTTGCAGAAGCGTCCGTAGCCTCGATGTGCGCCGCCGCATTCACGATGCTCTTTGCGATAAGCCCCGTGCCGGTGGCAACCTCCAGCACGGTTTTTGCTTTCACCACCGGCCTGATCAGCTCATACATCTTCTCATACGCCGCCCGGTCCTTTCGCATGAAACGGTCGTACCGACCGGCATTCTTGTCCCAGAAGCCCTTGCGTTCGTGCATGGCTATCGCCCCCAAACAGTTAGAGCCATCTAACTATAACACACGAATCATACAGTAAGATAAGGCTAACCTTTTTTCTTGGCTAAGATGCATCTCTTCGGTTTTCGCTTATAACAGCGCGAGTCAGATACTAGGCTGGAGCTGAAGAAGGAGCTTGGCGGACAGGTAGGTCGATACCGGTTCCCGGAACGGTGATCCAGCCAATTACACCAGGGCTCTAGTCATTGAGTGGGAGTAATTCCGCACATTATCGTGAGGTTTAATAAAGGTGGTTTTGTCAGTGATTTAGCGGCTTTTCATGTCCTGAAATTACCAGCAAGCCATCTGAAACGATGAAAGCTAATGGCCCTTTGAACACTTTTCAAAGGGCCATTTTTATGCGTTTTACCTGCGGTAACTCACTGAATTCCGCTCGACGTTAAGACCCCGGTACCCAGATACATCACGATTTTGCGCTGTTGACCTGCGAATAACCGATTTACAGTGAGCTTTGTGCTCGCAGGTAATAACATCCTTATCCGTTAACCAGGTTGCGCACTCATTCCGTACTCGCAGATTATAGACCTCTGTGAAGACGCGATTCGAGCATGGACTTTAGTGTAGAGCGTATACGCTCGCCATAGTTTTCTAGCCCATATGCCTTCAGCACAGCATCGTCAAAAACCTTCCTATCCTCAAGATCCAATTCAACTAACGCCTCTTCGACTCGTCTACTCTTCAACGGCTCGAATGCCGTCAGTATGGCTTCACGGTCCTCAGGTGAAACGAGATCAGGATTGAGCATCTGCATTTCTCTAAACGTTGCAGCGCGCGTATCTAGCGCCCCAAGAGCCATAGGGGCGGCGGAGACTTCAATCAAGAGCATGCCTAGCGTTGAATTCAGCAAAGAAAGACACAGCTCTTCATCAAGCGCAGGATCCTTTGCCTTAAAACACAGGACTCGTTGATTAGCAACAAAGCGAGTTCCCTTAGGAGCGCCAGCGAAGAACAGGCGTCCGCCGGTATTCATACTGGTTGTAAAGGATAGCGGCTTACTGTCGGGAAGCGTATACCAGTAAGGGCGATGGCTGTTGCATGAAGCGTTTATGGACTGAACGCTGCGGATATGGGCCAAGGTTTTTTGATAACCGTTTTCCTCCAGGTAGTCTTCTGATTTGTCGCAATAGAATGCATAGGCGTTAGGCTTAAGCGTGAAACTGTCTACCCCTCGAAGATTCTTTAAGAGATCAAGCCTAAACTCATCGTCAACAAATGTCGGGTCATCTGAGTAGAAGAAACTATCTTGTCCGGATTTGGTGCCTCTCGCTATATCGAACTTGCACCTTGCCTTGTGCAATCCTGCTCTCATTTCGTACAAGAAGGATGCGCCCTGGCAGACTGCATAGTATGACAGGCCAAATTGCTTATACTTAAGCACATCATCCCATCGGTATTCTTTCTCTGAGAAGAAGGCACAATCTCCCGAATGAGTAATGATGCAATTGCTGATTTGCTGTCGAATAGAGTCGTTCTCCAAGTCGGCAATGCTTGCCGCAATGACGCCAAGGTGCGTCTTATTCGGGTCGGAGGAGCCCTTTTTCTTTAATACCAAGACAGCGTTCATTACATCGGCATTGCTGAACCATCTGTGTTTGCCGTTAACGTAAATACCGTCCACAGAAAACACCGACTTCAAGGCGTCGAGGAAATTATCGCCAGCTGACGTGCAGAGCCAAGAGTTTGAAGTGAGCAGACAGATACAACCATCGTCGGACAGCAAGCTTTCCAAATGAAGGGCAATATAGCAGTAAAGGTCGTTTCGATCTGAAAGAGCTACATTAAACTCTCTTTGAAGCCGGTCTTTCAATTCTTGTTTTACAGCGTCATACCAAGAGATTTCTGTAGTGTTGAAATCGACAAAAGGCAGGTTGCTCACGATAGAGTCGAATTGCGGAACCGCAACTTCGAGCATCTCCCCACTTGCTGGGTCTACGATATTGAGACGCTTTCCCGGATCTACATCAAACACATTTTGCTTAAAGATCAACAGCGGTACTGCATCCGGGGAAAGGGAGGATAAGCTCTGGGTAGCAATCTGAAGAGGGAAATCATGGATGTCTGACATCCATGTAGTTTTGTATGCGATGGTGCCAGGATTCGGCTCAATATCGCGAAGCAACTCTTCTTTTCTCGACCAAACGGAGCAGCCAATCGTTCCAGTCCCACAGCAACAATCCCATGCATGACCATAGGCGTTTCGAACGGCTATCTCACTCATCAGCTTGGCTAGAGGTTCTGGCGTTGGATACTGACCAGCAATCTGTCGCTTTGCAACAGAAATACTGTCCTCAAGAATCTTATGAGAGTAATTACTTTCCAGCCTGGTTATGTCACACTCAAGAAGAAGCTGATTAAAGGAAAGCAGGTCATTCCAAGTGGTGTAAGGCAAGATTGCAGAATATTCAAACTCGGAGAAAACATTGTAGAAATCGCAATTTTCCGTGATGCGGCTGAAGCAATCTACGGCCTCGGAAATTTTGCATCCTTCTGTGATGTCCCCAATTACGCGAGCGGCATCGTATCTGCTTTGAATAATATTTGCGAATAAAAACTTATTCATCCAGTTGACGAGAATGATCTTTGCATACGCGGAAAACGGGTCAGTCTCGTCGTGTACATACTCTGCCTTAACGGCTGCCCACCAATTCTCAATAGTTGCTTTAACTTGCACATTTCGAGCTGCTTCGCGTTTAAGCTCCTCCGATACCACACCCTTGTTTTTGTTAATCAGCGCGGGCATAACCGAGCCAGTCAACGTATCGCCGAGAGAGCGATGCTTGATTGATCCAGTAGCGACGTATTCAGCAATTTTATCGATTAAGAAATGAGCAAACTGTCGCCATTCGCTTTCATAGAGAGAGATCGATTGACGATTGATAATATTCGGACTAATGGTCCAGTTTTCCGCAATATGAAACTCGCCGTCTTCTCCGCAAACATGAAGCTGTGCATATTGGAAGTTCCACAATACAGTTGAATTGCAGTTTAGCAGCCTCGCCTTATTGTGAGCGTCGTTTACAAAAGCCTCGTCATCGATAGGAACATCCGGGCATTTTGCTTCCCAGCCCTGCAAGATAACCGACTGGGACATATCAGAAAATAGCAGTACATCGGGAAACATTACAAAATGTCCGCCATTAATCGTCCGTTCTCCACCAGCGCGCTTTATACAAATATCTCTGCTCTGAAGATAGGTGTTGATCTCGCTAATTAACTGGATGACAAATGATCGTTCATTGTCTTGAAATTGAACGCTCGCAATGTGGGAGTAATTTGTTGTTCCCATATTATGTCTCCTATTTGGTTTTAGCTAATTGCCTGCTGTTCCGCCTCAAAGGTTCGCTTGGCCTCTTTAATACGTTGATTGCATACGTCGATGTAATCAACGGGCCGCTTCTTAAACAAAGCAACATCTTCGTTTTTCTCAATGCCGATGAAAGAACGCCCTTCCAGCACGGCTGCAACACAGAACGATCCGCTTCCGCAAGCGTTGTCGAGAACGACGTCTCCAGGATTTGTGTACGTCCTGATCAAATAACGGCCAAGCTCAACCGGCTTTTGAGTAGGGTGGTATACGGCACCCTCGGATTCGGCCGTCTTAAAATAGACGATGTCAGTTGGATAACGGCTGCCGTCGCTCTTTACGTGCTTCGGGGAAAAATCTCCATAGCTTCCGGTGAGCTGATCTTTGCGAATTCCCTTGTCGTAGGCTTCACCTTCGCTCATCTGCGGATTGTAAGTAGGCTGCGCCTTATAGAAAACGCATATGTCTTCGTATTTGCGAAGTGGCTGCTTTTTCGCGTTCAAGAAGTTGGTTGCTTTTGATTTAACCCAAATAAGCTTGTATTTATATATCTCGGGGGCGTGAAGCATCAGCTTCGCGGTAAAAAGCCCACTGCTTGTCAAAACGATAGCGCCATGCGGCTTGATGATGCGCAGGTACTCGGTAAAGAGCAGGTCGAGGTTGATGATCGAATCCCATTTATTCTGGGTGGTTCCGTAAGGAAGATCGCAAAGAATCATATCTATGGATTCGCCGGGAATGCCCTTCATCACCTCAAGGCAATCGCCCTCAATAATCCGGTCGCGGAAAGGCTCTAACGACCTCGTGTCCTCTGCTTTAATTACCTTCATCCTTGCTCCTTAAGTTTAGTCTTTCATTATACGTCTAGGCAAAGACGCTTCAATCCATTTGCGGACGTATGGTTAGAAGAACGTGTTCATAGGGGCGCGGGAACCCCCCGCATCGCCGCGCGCAAGAGCGTAGCAAGAACATTGAGTAATGCCCAAACGCTGCTTGCAGGACACGACTTTGTTTTCTCTGGCGCTGTGCCAAAAAAGATTATTTGCTCCAAGCTTTTCGCTGGTCGGAATAACTATTTCCCGATGGCTCCGTTGGTATCCGCAGTTAACCTCAACATTCAGTAGCAGCCTGATCCGCCAATTCGGAATGATTTATTTCGTGAGCGCATTTTGAGTACTAGAGTTACTGCCTATTGGTATCCACTGTGGTCACAACACGCAACCAAACGCAACCACGATTTACGACGATGAAAAATCGGGGTTTTGAGTGGGAGTAAGCGATATGTAGCGTTTCCGATCCCCTGACCTGTACCAACGGGTCAAGGACTTTTCATTTGGCAATCTCCGGGCAAGCTTTGCAGCTTCGTGCCCCGTGAGATATCCATGCTTGCATTGTTGCGATCTTTGCGGCAATGCAAGCATGAAACCGATTGAGGCCACGCGTGAACAGGGGACGTAGCCCTGTTCACGCCAGGACTTATCGCCGATCAATGCCCGCGTTGCTTCCGCTTGCGTTTCAGCTTTCGCTGCTCGAAGCGCGCATCAGCCTCTTCCGTGCGGCGTCGGCTTCTTGTATGAGCCGACGCCTGCTTCATCGCTTCCCGCTGTGCCGCGAGCGCCTGCTGCGCCTTGGTGCTCATCGCCGGCTGCTTAAGTGCTTTCGCCGCCTCGCGAGCGCGTCGCTTGGGGTTCTTCGCGGGCTTGCTCGCCTCGGTCGAATCGTGACCGAAGAACGAGAGCTTCGCCCATTTGTTGACAACGAATTGCAGGATTTCCTCATTGGACGGTTCTGCGCCGAAGACGATTCGGGCGACGCCGTACCTTCCGTCCTCGACGTGCTCCGCCAGCCCGACCCAGAATTGGCCGTTGTGATATACGGTCAGGGTGGACGACATGCTGATCTGCATGGTTGGTTCCTCCTTTATGTAGATGACCATGCAGAGAAGGGACAACCAAGGAGACAGGTTACTGATGCGGACTCCCGCACGCCCACGACTACCCGACGGGGACTGTGTTTTTATCTCTGATGGACGCATTGTAGCACGCGCGGACGCGCCCTTCATCGCTGCCGACATGACGTGGCTGGGGCTTACCCCCCCCGACGCGCCCTTGCGCATATTGCCTTCTCGGTTTCATAACTTTAAAAAACTCGAGTTTCGAAACCGAGAAGGAGCTGATGATGGCTTGGGTAGACCACAATACGTACCGACTCCACTGTGTTGGAGAGGCTGGCCGAGTACATGATGGACAATTCCGGCAACCTCAACTCGCCCAACAACATCGTCAACGTCCTCGACGCCAACAGGGTTCCCACCAACCACGTCACCGTCGGACGCTACATCTCCTACCTTCGCGACGCCTTCGTCTTCTATGAGACGAAGCGCTACGACATCAAGGGGAAGAAGCATATTACTACCCGAAGAGGACTCCTTGCCAAAGCCCTTTGAGGTCGGGCGGCATTATTGAGTGTGGGCGTTATCGTAGGTATCTTTGATTTCTTCCGGCAAATTGTCGGGAATCAGCGCCTTCACTCTATCCTCGTTGCCATCTTGGATCGCCTGCTCGTAGTACCAGCATTTGAACTTCAACATGTCCAGCGCGCGGTTCATCTTCGCGATCTCCGACTCCATGTGGGCCTTTCGCTCCTCGAACATGGCCTTGCGCTTGGGGTATGTCGATGGGCCTTCCGCACACCATTCCATGAACAGTCGGATGTCCTTGATCTCCATCCCAGCCTTCTTTAAGCATTCAATGACTCGAAGCGACTCGAGTTCCGTATCGCCGAATCGGCGAATGCCGGATGTCCGTTCCAGCCCCGGGAACAATCCCTGCTTGTCGTAATAACGCAGCGTGGAAACGGGCAGACCGAACATCTCCGCCACCTGTCCGATTGTGTACATGGTCCCTCCGGATAAATCTGGAATTTACTCATTGACCTAAAGTTAGGTTTAGGTATTACCTTTATTTTCGTCAATATATATAAGGAGTGCAAGGGGTATTCCGTAATGAGCAAAACGGTTTTGATAGTCTCTTCAAGTCCTCGAAAGAATGGCAATTCCGAGACGTTGGCGGACGCATTCGCCAAAGGTGCGCAGGAAGCGGGGCACAGCGTGGAGACCGTGCGCCTGCGCGAAAAGCAGCTCGGCTTCTGCAAGGGCTGCCTTGCCTGCCTAAAGCTGGGGCGCTGCGTCATCCAAGACGATGCCGTGGAAATTGCCGCCAAAATGCACGATGCGGATGTGTTGGTGTTCGCAACGCCCGTCTACTACTACAGCGTCTGCGGCCAGCTCAAGACCATGCTGGACCGCGCCAACCCGCTTTTCGGCTCCGATTATGCATTCACCGAGGCGTATCTATTGGCAACGGCGGCGGAGAGTGGACGCTCGACCTTCGACGGCGCGAAAAAGGCCGTGCAGGGATGGGTCGACTGCTTCTCCCGCTGCACGCTTGCCGGAACGGTATTCGCCGGCGGCGTGAGCGGCGTGGGTGAAATCGCCGGGTATCTTGCTCTTGAGCAGGCGCGACGAATGGGCATGGGAGTCTAGGCGGGCAGCTTGGTCGCGCGGAAAGAGATTTGTGTCCAGAACCATCGACAGGAGGAAATCGATCATGGCAATTAAACAGACGGCAGGCAGAGATGCCCTGGGGGACTTTGCCCCCAAATTCGCTCAGCTCAACGACGACGTGCTGTTTGGCGAGGTATGGAGCCGGGAGGACGATCTTTCCTTGCGCGATCGCAGCATAGTGACGGTGGTTGCCCTAATGGCGCAGGGCCTGACGGACTCCTCGTTCCAATATCATCTGATGTCCGCAAAGAACAACGGCGTGACCAGGGCGGAGATAGCGGAGATCCTTACGCACGCGGCGTTTTACGCAGGCTGGCCCAAGGCATGGGCGGCCTTCCGTATGGCGAAGGAGGTCTGGGCGGATGACGATGCCACCGACGCAAAGGCCGAGCACCAAAACGAGATGGCCTTTCCCATCGGTGCCCCTAACGACGCATTCGCGAAGTACTTTATTGGGCAAAGCTACCTTGCGCCCCTTTCCACCGAGCATGTCGGCATTTACAACGTTACGTTCGAGCCCGGCTGCCGCAACAACTGGCACGTCCATCACGCCAAAAGCGGTGGGGGGCAGATCCTCGTCTGCGTGGCTGGTCGAGGGCTTTACCAGGAATGGGGTAAACCGGCACAGGAGCTGTGCCCTGGCGATGTAGTAAATATTCCCGCGGGCGTAAAGCACTGGCACGGTGCGGCGCCCGACAGCTGGTTCTCCCATCTAGCAGTGGAGGTTCCGGGCGAGGAGGCCTCCAACGAGTGGTTGGAGCCCGTGGACGACGAGCAATACCTTAAAGCGACTGACAAGGAGGCTTAGGCATGGAACAGTTGAAACTGACGCGGGAATGGGACAAAGTATTCCCCAAAAACGACAAGGTTGAGCACAGCAAGGCGACCTTCCACAACCGATACGGCATCACGCTGGCTGCCGACGTATACGTGCCTAAGAACACGGAAGGCAAGCTGCCCGCCATCGCCGTCAGCGGCCCGTTTGGCGCGGTGAAGGAGCAGTCCTCCGGTCTGTACGCGCAGAAAATGGCGGAGCTGGGCTTTTTCGCAATTGCCTTTGACCCGTCCTATACCGGCGAGAGCGGCGGCACGCCCCGCTATGTAGCATCGCCGGACATCAACACCGAGGACTTCTGTGCAGCGGTGGATTTCCTCTCTGTGCAGGAAAACGTTGACCCGGAGCGTATCGGCATCATCGGTATCTGCGGTTGGGGCGGCATGGCAGTCAATGCGGCGGCCATCGACACCCGTATCAAAGCTACCGCGGCTATGACCATGTACGATATGACCCGCGTGACCGCAAATGGCTATTTTGACGCCGAGGATTCCGAGCAGGCGCGCTTTGAAAAGCGGAAGGCGCTGAACGCGCAGCGCACCGAGGACTATAAAAACGGCAGCTATGCGCTGGCGGGCGGCGTGGCCGATCCGCTACCGGAGGACGCGCCGCAGTTTGTAGCGGACTATTACGCCTACTACAAAACTCCGCGAGGCTACCATCCCCGCAGCCTGAACTCCAACGGCGGCTGGAATGTGACGTCCTCGCTGTCGTTCCTGAATATGCCGATTTTGCAATACAGCAGCGAAATTCGCTCTGCGGTACTGCTGGTGCATGGCGAAAAGGCGCACTCCCGCTATTTCAGCGAAACCGCGTATAGCAAGTTGACGGGGGACAACAAGGAGCTGCTCATTATCCCCGGCGCCAGCCACACCGACCTCTACGATCAGATGGACGTCATTCCGTTTGAGAAGCTGAAAGCGTTCTTTGAGGAATACCTGAAATAAGGCGTGCCTCGATTCAATGCCAAGCCCCAGTAACGATTCTTCTAAAGAGTGGGAGTAGCTGAAACGGGGCGATTGAATAACTCCATCTGTTTTGGTTACAAGAAAACATGCTGCGCGCCTGCAGCATGAGGGAGAGGGAATCCTATGAATATCGTTGTATTGAGTGGTAGCCCGCGCAGGGGCGCCAATACCGATACCATGGTCGAGGCGTTTGCCGAGACCGCGCGTGAGGGCAGCAATACGGTTGAGATCGTCCGCGTTGCCGGCAAGAAGATCGCCGGCTGCTTGGGATGCCAGTACTGCTTTACCCATGAGGGCACCTGTGTGCAGAAGGACGACATGGCCGGCGTGATCGAGTCGCTGAAAGACGCAGATATGGTCGTCTTCGCCTCGCCTATCTACTGGTTCGATATCACCGCGCAGGAGAAGGCCGCCATCGACCGCCTGTACGCCTTCGGTGCTACGGGTTTCCCGTTCACCAAGACGGCCCTTTTACTCGATAGCCACAGCGAGGGCGTCTATGATGCGGCTATCGCTATGTACAAGTCCACATGCGCGTACTGCAAGTGGGAGGACCAGGGCATTATCACCATCAGCGGTATGACCGAGCGCGACAGCATGGCATCGTCGTCCAAGTTGGAAGAGGTGCGAGAGCTCGCTCGCAAGCTCGCCTAAGGACAAGAAGAACGCATGGCAATCAGCGTTGGCGGAAAGCCTACTTCCCTTACCAAGAGGATTACTGATTGCCATGCGTTGATGTCCTTATGGACAATCTCCGCGTGCTAGGAGACTTTCTCGCTCAGGAACTCCCTGAATGCGGGGATGTCAAAGCCAACGAGACCACGCCCACGTTCCCCGATGACGCCGTCCTCGAGAAGGCGGCGTTTGTATTGGCTTGCGTAGTTGCTGGCGACGCCCATGCGTTTGGCTATCTCCGAGACCCTGCTGGGGCCAGAATCGGGCAGCATCGCGAGTAAAAACTCAATGTCTTTATCGGAAAGCTCTCGATAGGTCGTTTCGAGAATGCGATCACGCAGCTCCATGCGTGCGAGTAGGGAACCCTGCTGGACATCGGATGCACTGATTTGGGGCGAGTTCTCCGAAACATCCCAAGTGCGATATCCGACGAGCTGCATCATGTAGGGGAATCCGTCGACGGCCTTCACAGCATTCTCGAGCGCTTCTGGTGTGATTGAACGTCCTCCGGCCTCAACGGTTTTGCGAAACGCGTTTGCAATTTCAACGTCAGTGATTCGTCCTAACTGATGATATTGGGAACGCCTGAGGAACGAGACGGAATCGTTACGCAGCAACGCCGATACTTTGTAGGGCAGTCCTGCCATGAGTAGGGCAACTTTTTTACCTTCGCGTACAAAGTGCTGGTAAACAGAGGCAAATTGAAGCATTTCTTCGAGATCGACGGTGACTTCATCGATGGTAATGAGAAGTCCGATGTCATGTTTTTCGAGTTGCTTAAAGATGCCATTCATGCGTGTGCGCCAGTTGCCCTGGACCTCTTGAGCATATGTCCAATCGATGCCCACTGGACCAATTTGAACGCCGTTTATGCGCGCATGAGGCTGTGAGAGGTAGCTATCTGCGGCTTCTTTGGTTCGCTCGATAATATCTTCGAGCATGCCTGGCATGGCGGAGACATTTGCTGCGATCCAACCGTGTTCAAGCGCCGTTTCTGAAAGGAGCGAGAGAAGCGCCGTCTTGCCCGTTCCCCTTGCGCCCGTAAAAATAGTCGACAGGTTTGGATCTCCCGGGCCGTTGATAAAACCACGGTTGATGTCACGCAGAATATGCTCGCGACCCGCTAGAAAGGGAGGGATACTTCCGAACGTCGGGGTAAAGGGGTTCTTGCTGTACTCCATGGTGTCTCCTTTGCAAGTTTTGCTAATTTTTGCAAGTTTTGCTAATTTTTGCAAGTTTTGCTAACGACCGACCAAAGGGCATCGAAGCAGTGACGCTGACATTTTTTAACGCAGAAAAATAAGCAGAAATCAATTAATCTGCGTTAAGAAATAGTTGAGAAGAAAAACGACGAGTCCCGGGCGCAATGCCGTTGCGCTCCGGGCCTCGTCGCTTTGCGAAGTATCTAACGGTCTCGTTGCCGTCGTCCTAGTCAAACAAGCTCGGCATGTCGTTTTCTTTCATGAGAGCGCCGGCGGAGGGCAGGCTCTGCGCGGTGAACTTTTCAGCCGAGACGCCAGCGCCAAGGATCTCCTCGGTCGTGCCGACGGTGGTGACCGAGCGGCCCTTCTTGGCCGTAAAGGCTTGGACGCCCTGCGTGTTGGTAGTCGTCTTGGTCTTGAGCAGCGACGTGTTGAAGTTCATCAGACGGTAGTCGCTCGAGACCAGCGCGAGGTCGCGGTCTTCCTTGAGTACCTGCGCATACAGCAGTTTGCTGCCGCCGTAGATGGCGTTCTTGAGGCGCTTGCGGTTGGTCTTGGTGATGTATCCGGCAAGTGCGACGCGCACCACGCGGCCGTTCTCAAAGACAAACAGCACGTCGGCCTTGTAGTCCTCGGGGTCGATGACCCAGATGACGCTCTCGTCGGGTTCCATCTCGAGGTCGGTGGGCAGGTACGAGCCCAGCTGGGCCGACTTGGTGTCCTCAAACGCCGCAACCTTGCACTTGTACACCTGACTCTTATTGGTAAAGACCAGCAGCTCGTGGGTGTTGGAGGACGGGAACTCAATAAAGGGTTTGTCGCCGTCCTTGTACTTGAGCGTGGTGGCCTTCTTGAGCACGCGGTCCGTCATCTTCTTAAGATAGCCATCGTGTGAGAGCATGATGGTAACCGGATACTCCTCGACCTCGGGCTCCAGGCTCACCTCGATAACCTCATGGGGCTCAATTCTGCCCGTGCGGCGCGGCATCACATACTTCTTGTTGACCGCTGCCAGCTCGTCGCTGATGACCTTCTTGATGTTCTCCTCGCTGGAGAGGATCTCCTCAAGCTCGGCAATCTCGCCCTCAAGCTTGGCAATGTCCTTGGTGCGGTTGAGGATATACTCCTCGTTGATGTTGCGGAGCTTAAGTTCGGCAACAAACTCGGCCTGGGTCTCGTCGATGTCGAAACCCTTCATAAGGTTGGGCACGACCTCGGCTTCGAGCTTGGTGCCGCGGATGATGGCGATGGCCTTGTCGATGTCGAGCAGAATTGCCTCAAGGCCGTGCAGCAGGTGCAGGCGCTCGGACTTTTTGCCTAGGTCAAAGTTAATGCGGCGACGCGTGGACTCAATACGCCACTTGACCCACTCGTGCAGGATCTGGCGCACGCCCATAACGCGAGGGTAACCATCGACCAACACGTTGAAGTTGCATGAGAACGAATCCTGCAGCGTGGTCGAGCGATAGAGCTTGGCCATGAGCTTGTCGGGGTCGACACCGCGCTTAAGGTCGATGGCGATGCGCAGGCCCGAGAGGTCGGTCTCGTCGCGAATGTCGGCGATCTCCTTGACTTTGCCCTCTTTGGAGAGCTTGACGATACGCTCGATGATGACATCGGTCTTGGTGGTGTAGGGTATCTCGTAGACCTCGATGATGCGCTCTTCGGGAATCCAGCGCCAGCGGGAGCGGATCTGGAAGCTGCCCAGGCCGGTCTCGATAATCTTTTCCATCTCCTCGCGGCGGTAGATAATTTCGCCGCCGGTCGAGAAGTCGGGCATGGGCATATATTCGAGCAGGTCGCAGTCGGGATCTTTGAGGTAGTGCATCGTGGCAGCGCAGACCTCGTTGAGGTTGAAACCACAGATGTCAGACGCCATGGCGACGCCGATGCCCTTGTTGGCGGAGACAAGGATGTTGGGGAACGTGGTAGGCAGCAGGCGCGGTTCCTTCATGGCGCCGTCGTAGCTGTCGACGAAGTCGACCGGGTCCTTGTCGATGTCCTTGAAGATCTCGGCGCTGATGGGGGAGAGCTTGGCCTCGGTATAACGTGAGGCGGCGTAGCTCAGGTCGCCCGAATAATACTTGCCAAAGTTGCCCTTCGACTCCACGAAGGGGGCAAGCAGCGCTTCGTTGCCGGTGGCTAGACGCACCATCGTTTCGTAGATCGCGGCATCGCCGTGCGGGTTGAGCTTCATGGTTTGGCCCACGATGTTGGCGCTCTTCTGGCGCTCGCCCTTGAGCAGACCCATCTTGTACATGGTGTAGAGCAGCTTGCGGTGCGAGGGCTTAAAGCCGTCGATCTCGGGGAACGCACGCGAGACGTTGACGCTCATGGCGTAGGGCATGTAGTTGACCTCGAGCGTCTGCGTGATCGGCTGGTCGGTGACCTCGGAGTGCAGGCCGATGACGTTCTCGGCGTTGACCTGCTTTTTCTTTGGCTGGGTTTTCGTCTTCTTCTTTGCCACGATTTCCTCTTGAACTTCTTATGGGCCGTCGTTATCGATTTGCTGTTACTGCAGGTCCAGCTGGTCCAGGTATTCCTTGCCGTGCTCGGAGATATGGCGCTTGCGGCCCGCCTCGTCGTTGCCCAGCAACAGGTTGAACATGGTCTCCATCTTGGTGACGTCCTCGGGCTCCACTTTGATCAGGCGACGCGTCTCGGGGTTCATGGTGGTGAGCCACATCATGTCCGGATCGTTCTCACCAAGACCCTTGGAGCGGTTGATGGAGCACTTTTGGTCGCCGATTTCTTTGAGGATGCCGTTCTTCTCGAGCTCGGTGTAGGCAAAGTAGGTCTTCTCTTTGCAGTTGATCTCGTAGAGCGGAGACTCGGCGATATACACGTAGCCCTCGTCGATGAGCGTGGGCACCAGGCGATAGAGCATGGTGAGCACGAGCGTGCGGATGTGATAACCGTCGACGTCGGCGTCCGTACAGATGATGACTTTATTCCAGTTGAGGTTGTCCAGGTCAAAGGCGCCGAGGTTCTTGATGCGCTTGTCTTTGATCTCCACGCCGCAGCCCAGCACGCGCATGAGGTCCATGATGATGTCGGACTTAAAGATGCGCGGGTAGTCCTCCTTCAGGCAGTTGAGGATCTTGCCACGGACGGGCATAACGCCCTGGAACTCGGCATCGCGCGACGTGCGGATGGCGCCTGCTGCCGAGTCGCCCTCTACGATGTAGATCTCGCGTCGGCTCTTGTCCTTGGAGCGGCAATCGATGAACTTCTGCACGCGGTTGGCCATGTCGGTCTTCTGCTGCAGGTTGGTTTTGATGCTCTGGCGCGTTTTCTCGGCGTTCTCGCGCGAACGCTTATTGATGAGCACCTGCTCCATAATCTTATTGGCGGCGTCCTTGTTCTCGATCAAGTAGGTCGAGAGGCGCTCCTTAAAGAAGGCAGTCATGGCCTGCTGGATAAAGCGGTTGTTGATGGCCTTCTTAGTCTGGTTTTCGTAAGACGTCTGGGTGGAGAAGCAGTTGGTCACTAGTACCAGACAGTCCTGGACGTCCTGCCACTTAATGCCGCTCTCGTTTTTGTTGTATTTGCCCTGTTGCTTAATGTAGGCATCGATGGCGCTGGTCAAAGCGCTGCGGGCGGCCTTCTCGGGCGAACCGCCGTTCTCGAGCCACGATGAGTTGTGGTAGTACTCCTGCATCATGAAGGTGCGCGAGAAGCACATGCATGCGGTGATTTTTACGTTGTAATCGGGCAGGTCCTCGCGATCGCGACCGCGACGGTCGGCCTCGATAAAGAAGGGCTCGGTAAGGTAGTCGGTACCGACCTTCTCGAGCACGTAGTCCTCGATGCCCTTGGGATAGCAAAAATCCTCTTCGGAAAACTCACCATCGTCGCCCTCGATGTGCAGGCGGAAGGTCACGTTGGCGTTGACCACGGCCTGACGGCGCATGGTCTCGCGATACCAATCGTGGGGGATACTGATGGAGGTAAAGACCTCAAGATCGGGACGCCACTTGATGGTGGTACCGGTGCGGTTCTCGTCGCTGGGCTCAATCTCGAGCGCCTTCTTTTTGGCGCCGACGACCTTGCCCTTCTTAAAGTGCAGGGAGTACTTGTTGCCGTCGCGCCAAACCGTGACGTCCATGTACTCGGAGGCGTACTGAGTCGCACAGGAGCCCAGGCCGTTGGTGCCGAGCGAGAAATCGTAGTCGCCGCCCTGGTTGTTGTTATACTTGCCGCCGGCGTAGAGTTCGCAAAAGACGAGCTCCCAGTTAAAACGCTTCTCGGAAGGGTTCCAGTCGAGCGGGCAGCCACGGCCATTGTCCTCTACCTGAATGGAGCCATCGCGAAAGGCGGTAAGGGTGATGAGCTTGCCGTAGCCCTGGCGCGCCTCGTCAACGGCGTTGGACAGGATCTCGAAGGCGGCATGTGCGCAGCCGTCGAGCCCGTCCGAGCCAAAGATGACGGCGGGGCGCAGGCGTACGCGCTCCTCGTCCTTGAGCTGGCGGATACTGTCGTTACCATAGTTTGCGGTGTTTTTTGCCATACTCGCTCTCTCGGTGCTCCTTTGCTGCGTTTAAGTCATATAGATAGTCAAGGTAGCATAGCCCAGCCCACAGACGATTCCACCCAACACGAAATCCATCGAACAATCGTTCGGAGTTCGATGGAGATTTGTTTACTCGGCCAAAACCGAGTCGGTTTTGTCCGAGTAAGTTTGAATAGTGAATCGAAGTTGTTGTGTCCGCATGGCGATGACGAACATGATTTTCATAATGACAGATATAGTTGACATATTCTGATAGATGCAATATATTTCTGTCATGTTGCAACGGATGTCTGTCCACATTTACGAAAGGAGCTCCATGCCGGGTAAGAAAAACCTTCGCATGAAGGCGGCGCGCGCGGCGGCTGGCCTTTCGCAAGCCGACTTGGCCGAGGCCGTGGGCGTTACGCGCCAGACTATCGGTCTTATCGAGGCGGGCGGCTACAACCCCACGCTCAATTTGTGCGTGGCAATCTGTAAGGTGCTGCGCGTTACGTTGAACGACTTGTTTTGGGAAGACGAGAGCGGCGTCGACCCTGACGCTCTTTAGGAGTTCGCTATGAAATTTGAAGATTTAAAACTCGTGCAAAAGTGGCGTGAATATGCCGGCCCAAAGGATGAGCGCCTGGAGGCTGAGAGCGCGAAGATCTACAAGATTGGTTTCGTGCTGCTTTCGTTTGGCATGTTGATGATCTTTTTCTACCAGTTTATAGCTCGACAGGTTGCGTGGGTTCACAGCGACGCCAGTGAAATGCCGCATGGCTTTGCAACGCCGTTCGAGGCAGCCATGTATTTGTGGCTCGTTCTCGTGATGTTGATTTGCGCAGGACTGCAAACGCGGAAGGGCTATGTCGATACTAATCGTTTTGGGCAAACCGAGCATCTTCCTGTTGGATATTTCCTGCTTGTCAGCGGTCTTAGCGGCGCCGCGTTCGCGCTTGTTATTGCCGCAATGCGCTGTATCGCTGAGGCGCAGATCGTACCGCTCGAAAGCGTCTTTTGGTTGGCGAACCTGGCCACGGGCGTGTTCTGCGGTGCGACGATTTTCGCGGCCACGTTTGCTGCCCTGTGCGCAACGTTTTTCACGGCGAAAAGACGCCGTGCCAAGCTCGAGGCAGAACTCGACTCCTCTGACGACATCTAATGTGTAATGGGCTGGCTCTGGGTATCCAGAACCAGCCCATTTGATGTTCGATGAGCCGAGTCGGCGTCTCTCACAAAAGTAACTAGGAGCTAGCGAGGCCTATCCGAATTGACCTCCTTGGCGGTGTCTTTTTCGAGCGCCGTGCGGTGGGCGCTGTAGGCGACGAGGCCGGCGCCTGCCGCGGCGAGTGCTGCAGCGGCTACCGTAAGGGGAGCGTTGACATCGCCCGTGCCCGCAAGCGCGCCCGCTTTTCCGGAACGCTTGTTATTGCCGTGGTCCTTGTCGCTGCCAGAGCCGCTGCTGCCACCGGAGCTGCTTCCACCGGAACCGCCGCCACTCGAGCCGCCATCGCCGTCTGCTGTCATCGGGGCGTCGTGAAGTCCTGTCGTATCCGCGCTGCCGCATACGCCGACCTGAACTTCTGAGCGCTCGCATGCCGCGTCAGGCACATGAAGCTCATGCAGTACGGCACCCAGCGCCGAGTTTGCGCCCGGTCGAATTTCCTCGAGCGTTACGGGATCGAGCGCTACCAGGTCACGCGCCTTCGCATACAGCGTGACGCGTTTGCCCACTTCGTCGCCCCAACTCTCGGGGATGGCGAAGCTCATGCGGAACTGTGCCGTGCAACCCGGTGCCAGCACGGCGTTGCCGTTGTCGGCTACCAGCGGGTGCGTTGCAAAACGCGCGCCCAGCGTCTCGAGCGCGTATTTCATGCGTGCCATATCGTTGTCCGAAGTGTCCTCGGCAAGCTCTGGATCAAAGATCGAAGCCATGCGTGCGTTCGCGCCGAACCCGATGGATGCGCTGGAGAACGGCTGGCTGGAGCCCTCTCGGTACAGATCGATCGTGCCGGCGGTCAGCAAGGTGTTGCCGTCGTTTCGCACCGTGACCATGAAGGATTCGCCTGCTGCTCCGGGCACCACCGCGCCCGAGGTAGCGACCGCGCCCGTCGGAGTGGCACACGCCACCAAGGGCACTTCGATGCCGTGCAGCTCTGCCTCGCTCTTCTCCGCGCTCACAATGTGCGTGGCGAGCGCGGAGAGCATGCCTCCCGACGTCAAAAATGTCGTTATCTGATCGATGGGATGGTCCAGCTCGCACATCACGAACGGCTCCGTGAACAGATCGCCTGCCAAGGCGCTGGCGAAGATGCGGAAGTGCTTGCCCATCACTGCTATCGGGTTGCCTTCTTCGTCGTAGGTTTGCCCCACCTTGCCATCGGTGTTCTCTACGTACATCACGCACCGGCCGTTGTTGCTTGCGCTAAACGATGCCGGGCCACAGCCTGCGGCACCCACGGGCTGCGTTGCAAATGCCGATGCGCCTCGCGTCCAAGTAATATGCTGCAGTTGCTCGTTGACGGTTGCCAAAAAGCCCGAATGTTGTGGCCACGGCACCGCGTGGGGTACTGTGGCATCTGGTGGCATAACGCCCCAACCCGCGATGGACTGGCCGATCACGGCATACGATGCGCAGCCACAACCGTTTGCAGTTTCGTATGCAACGGGCACCACCATTTTGCCGTTGATATTCTCGGGTACGCCCAGCTCGATGCTCGATGGCGCTTGCGGAAAGCGGAGGACCTGACGGAACGTGAGGCTGTCGCCCAAATCATCCGACCACAGGGTGAAGCACTCCAGCGCAACCTCAGCCTCGCTGCCGATCGCCTTTTCCGCGGTGGTTCCGCGGCGGTGGAGGTAAGCGCCCGACAGGCGCCCGTCGACCAGCGTCTTGCCCACCGTGATGCGTGGACACTGCAGACAATGGTGGCCATCCTCCTGAAGGCGGCCGCGCGAGATGCTGCGCCACGACGTGTGCGACATCACGCGAACTCCGTCGTTGCTTATGCGCAGGCGCACAACGGACAGTATGCCGGCTGTGCTTGCCGTATCGAAAAGGGTGTTGTCGCCGTCGGGGCGCTCGCCCGAGACCAGCAGCACGTAAGCGTCCTGGTTTTCTCTTCCGTCCGTATATTCCACTACGTCGAAGTCGTAATCGAATATGCAGTCGCGCTCCACGTCGCCCTCGCCAAAGCCAAGGGGGAAGTCCACGGGCATGGGGGCAGACCACGTGCCGTTTGCCTTTGTGTGCACCACCAGGCGCGAGCGGCCATTGTCGCCGTAGCGCACCGAGGCGATACGGAACAGGCATTCTACGCCGGCGATCATTGCCAGCTTCATGTGAGCTTCGCTGAGCACGCCGGAAAACAGCACGTTGTCGCTCGAGGGCTTGATGCCGCCACGCTCGTCCTCCGATACACCAGCAGAATTGGCGTTGGGGTCCGCAACAGCGTTCGTCGCCTGCCTGATATGGGTGTACGCATACATCGGCGCGGCGTTTTCGTCGTCCTCTATCAGTGCATGGACGAAATGCTCGATTTGTCCCGTGTCGTCGCTTTCTGCATCTGCCTCGAGCTCAATGCGCGTGACCGCTTGATCCCAATCGCGCACGACAGGCGCGACGTTTATCGCGGTGGCTGCAACCTCGGCGCGTGCGAGTAGCTCGGCGTTGGTGACGATGGTGGCCGATGCGATAAATTGCGGCACGCCGCCCGCCTCGATGTTGCCGGGCGTGCCGAAGCAGGCATCCAGCGTGTAAGGCGTATCTCCACCCAATGCGAGCTCAGAGCGTTGGAGCACATACTGGTTGCCATTGTTCACCGACATATTCCACGAATCGAGGAGTGTGGGCCACGACCCCGGCCAAGCCTTGGTGGTCCACTTGAACATCACAAACTGGAGTATCACATCGACATCGACGTCTGCACCCACGCGCAGTCGCGGAAGCTGGTGTCCATCTGCCTTCTCGTACCCAATGAACAGCGTGAGGGATGCAGCGCCGCGCACGGCAGACGAAGCGACGCCTGCAACGCCGGCTCCAAAGGTGACAGCAAGCCCGATCTGGATGGTGAACGAGCCCGAGGTGTTTGAATAGTCGAGCGAAATGTTTTTAAAAAACGCCGCGCCGCTGCCGTGCGTGTGGGCGCCCACGGCGAGCGCCAGTTTTGCCAGCACCCAGGGGTTGACGTTTAGGAAAAACGGCACCGGTCCCAAGGTGAACTGTTCGGTCCAGTTGAGGTCGGTTCTTACCTGGAAGAGGGCCTTAATATTGCCGTATGCGGGGTCGTTGTTGTTACCCCAGGTTTTACCCACCCAATCGTAGGCGAGCGAGCCGTACAGCTGTGTGGCGATATCCATCGTGAACAGCAGCGTGCAATGGTGGCGAAGCAGCTTGGTGTTCCTTGGATCGGTGCCCGAACCGGCACTCATACTCTTGTACTGATTCCACTTCCCCTCCATCTCGTCGAGGTAGCGGTTTGCCTGCTTGGCACCCGACTCACGCGGTGACTTCTTCCAGTACTCCGGATCCGGATTGCCCGAATCGTTCATGTAGCCGACCGGTTTGTATCCTCCGCCAAACAGCACGTATCCGGCAAACGAGAAATCGAACAGAATGGGGAACGCGGGCATCCAGCAGGTGAACTTGTTGCCGCCAATGCCGGGAAACGCCGCTGGGAAATCAAACGGAGTGATCTCTTGGTCCATGGTAGTGGGAATGATGGTGGTCGAGCCCGATTCTGCCTTTGCGGCCGGCGCGGTGACAACGGCCATGGGGGAGGAGAGTGTATAGGTTTTGCCCTGATAGTCGAGGACAAAGCGCAGCTTGCATCCTTCCTCCAGAAGGTTTGACGCTGCATCGAGGAACTTGTCTTCGAGCGTGAACGTCGCCAGATTATTCGTGCCCGATGCGCTGGCCTTGACTTGGCCAATCTGCGTGACGGTTTCGGGTGAGCTACTCGTGGCGGGCATTACCTTGTTGATGTGCAGCGTTGCCTGTCCACCCTGTGGCAGATGTGCCTGCACGGTAAAGGCGTGCGTGTCGGGTTGGTCGTTTGCCGTGTCGTCCTTCGACATTGCCATAAACGTGGCATCGGCGTACTGGATGTCCCATTCGTCGAACGTGAGCTGTCGAAAGTACGGCTCGCCATCGGAGAGCGGACGCGTGGGCGCGGTTATGGCGGTGCCGCCCTGGATACGCGCAAGGGGAATCTCGACATCACGGTAGCCCGCCATGCTAATGGAGATGCCGCCGTTAAAGTCGTACGCGTCGAGAAGCGTCGCCTCGTCCACGTAGCCTTCCGAAAGAGGGGCGACCTCAAAGATGGCCGTGCCCTCGTCGTCGGTCGTGGCGGAGAGCTGCTTGCCCGCGGCATAACGCGACGCGAGCGTGACCTGGGCTCCCTTGATGGGCGTATTCTTGTTGGCGACGTCGACCACGACCACACCAAACATTGTGCGCGAGAGAACGAGCACCCTGAAGGGGTCTTCTTCGTCGGCATAGACTTCGGTGGGCGCGAACGGCAATATGAAGGCATTTGCGCTTCCCGGCACGCGCGGCAACATAATGCTCGCCAGCGAGGATGCTCCGGCAACAAGTAACGAACGGCGATCAAGCATCTTTGGCTCCCATCCCGCAGGTATCGGTGGAAATAATCCAATTTTGCGAGAAGGTGCCCCGTGGCGGTAGTGCCGTTCAAGGGTCAAAATGTCCAAATTAATCGAGCGAAGCGCCGGGTTCCGGAACGCGTTCGATGCGCTTGGCAGCCCGGTCGCTAACGCAACATATGCGCGACCAGCTCGGCGCGGGTTCCGATACCGAGCTTGGCATACACTCCTGATAGGCGGTTTTTGACGGTGCCCGACGATACTCCCATATGGCGTGCGATTTCGGCGTTGGTCCATCCACGACAGGCGAGCATGGCCATGGTGAATTCCGTGGTCGTTAAATCGTCGGCCACGTCCTCGCCCGAATCGGGGTTGTGGATGCGCCGCCAGCCGTAGCTGAATCGATACGTAATCTCGATGATGCGTGCGAAATCGTCAGGGTATTGCGATTTTAGGCATGCCTCGATGAGTCCCTGCAAAAGGCCGTGGTGCTCGCCAATGAGCTCGATAAGGCCGTCGGGGCGCGCAATGTTCCAAGCGGCTCCGAAGTGCGTTTTTGCGGCGTCGATGTCCTTGAGGCTCATGCATGCCATGGAAGCTGCCAGGTGCAGGAATAGTTCCGAGATCGGATAGCTTCCCTGTTTCATAATCAGGGCGTTTTCCGCCATGCCCAGGCTGCGGCCGTATTCGCCGCGCAGATACAAGGCGTGCGCCATCACGTAGCTGGCGAATAGGCGCAGGCCTTCGGGCAGATGCGCCGCAAGTGGATAAAACTCTTCAGCGGAATACGGGGAAGGCAAGTGCAGCAGGACGCTCGCGGCCGAGGCGAACAGGATATGCGTGGCGTGGATGGCGGGCGATTCCTCGTCGGCCGGCGTATTGAGGATGTCAGCAAGGCACCGGCGGGCGTCGGCGATACGGTTGAGCGACAGACTGGCGTATCCGCAGATAAAGCATGCAGAATAGCGCAGCGCGGGATCGGTGGCGTCAAGATAGGGACGCGCCGTCTTGGCAGCGAGGGCGGCCTGTCCGCGAAAGTACAGCGCTTCTGCCGTGGCAATGGCGCGCGAATCGGGGTCGGAAATGCTTGCAACCGCAGCGTCAATCTGCCCCGGCACAAAGGCGGTACACATCAACGGCATGGGAACGCATGGGTAGCTATCGCAGTCCATCTTCCATCTCCCAACAGCTGGCAACAATGCAGCAATTGTACTCCTGTTGCTCGGGACCCCTTTCGTTTTACTGTTCGGTTAACGCTACGGATCGTTTTGTTAGGCTTACGAGCATGGTAGTCCCGTTCTCGGAACTTGCTTCGACCTCTACGGCGCCACCGTGAAGCGCTGCAATCTCCCAGACAAGCGCTAGCCCGAGTCCTGCGCCGCCATATGCCCTGCTGCGGGATTTATCCAGGCGAAAGAACGGTTGGAAGATGCTCTCACGGTACTGCTCGGGTATTCCCGGGCCCTGGTCCTCGACTCGCAGGAACACGTGGTTGTCGTTGTCGCAGATGGAGACGTTGACAGTCGAGCCGGGGTGGCTGTATCGGATGGCATTTTCGACCAGGTTAAACACCAGCCGATAGAGGAGCGTGTCGCTCCCGATTACTAAAGCGTCTCCAGCACAATTGAGGGCTATGCCCTTATTTTCGGCAAGTGGCGCAAGGTCGGTGAGGACCTCTTCGGACAAGGGACCAAGTTCCACATCGTCCTCGCAAGGAACGCTGCGCAGCTCACTCATCTCGAGCAATACCTTGGCCATTCGAGACATGCGCTCGGTTTGTTCTTGTAGCAGGCCGAGCAGCTCGGCTGTTTCGGGTTGCAAACCGGAGTGTTCGGAGATGAATAGTTCAATCTGTGCTTGCATAAGGGCGAGCGGGGTGCGCAGCTCGTGTGCGGCGTTGCCGGTAAACTGACGCTGTGCAGAGAACCCTTCGCCAAGACGAGCGATCATGTCGTTGAAAGAGGCGCTGCATCGTTGTAGCTCGGTGGGCACATCTTCATTGAGTCTGATTTCGCTTAGGTTGTCAGGCTGTACGCGCTCAACCTGGGCTGCAAAAGCCCGTAGCGGTTTGAGTGCACGGCCGCTCACAAAGTATGCCAGCGCGCCGCCAAGGAGTGTGACTCCAGCCGTGATGTACCAGGCTGTCGTGCCAAAAGACTCCTGTGCGTCGTTTACGACGATCGTGACCTCGTCATCGAGGCTCCCCTTCGTTGGGTCAAACGCCTGAGGTGCATCTACGCCGGCTGCGCTAAGGGCCGAGATGTCGCTGCCGATAGCATCCATGTAGCGCATGCCCGTATAGCCGACCAGGCAGTTCGTCAGCACGCATGCTGCACACGTGAGCAGTGCCGTCATAATCGTTATGCGCCATTGCAGCGAAAGCCTTTTCATTCTCCATCCTCCATAACGTAGCCCTCTCCAATCCGATTGCGAATCGGGTCGTATCCCAAAGTGCCGCGCAACTTTTTTCGGAGCGACGAGATGTGAACGCGGGTTGCGTTGCTAAAGCTGTTCACGGTGCTATCCCAAACGTGCTCTATAAGCTCCTCTTGGCTTACCGGTCGCCCCTGATTAAGCATCAGGTATTCCAAGATTCCCGTTTCCTTGCGTGTAAGAGATAGAGCCTCACTGTCCACGGAAGCGATGCGTGCCTTGGTGTCAAAGCGGAGCTTTCCGCAGGTTAATACTATGTCGCTTTGTGCGAAGCGCCTGAGGGTAAGGCTGCGGATCCTTGCCGCAAGCTCGTCAAGATGAAACGGCTTGGTAAGGTAATCGTTGGCGCCGGCATCGAGTCCGGCGACTTTATCGGATACTTCGCCACGTGCGGACAGAATCAGTACCTTGGTCTCGCAGTCGGTTTTCCTAAGTTCCCTGAGCACGGTCATGCCGTCGATACGGGGAAGGTTGAGGTCGAGTACCACGAGGTCAAAGACTTCGACGCCCAGTAGGTCGAGCGCCTCCTGTCCGTCGTGACAGCAGTCGACGCTGTACGCCAAGTTTCGCAAGCTGCGCGCGATTGCGTCACACAGCGCCCGCTCGTCCTCGACGATCAAAATACGCATAACAGTCTCCTTGCACATTCCAAATCGCGCTTAACACGGATTTTATAGTCGATATGGTCCAATGGTCGCGTAACGAAAGGAGTGGTCGAGTTGTTCAAAGCGGTAAAACCCGTGGTACAGGTCGCTTTGTTGATCGTCGGAATTACCATGGTGTGCTTTGGTGTTATGCGCGGCGAGGCGGATGCCGTGCTGGCCAAGGCGATTAGGCTGTGCTTGGAGTGTATCGGAATTGGATAAAAGAGAAAACACCGCGTCGCATGTTTTGGCCCGATTTCGCGGATTCATTCAGGCGGCGGCGACGCTGGTCACCAATGTTCACCTGCCAAACTTTGCCAAAGGAAGCATCTATCAAGGCGCGGGAAAAACAGTCTGCGTACCTGGACTTAATTGCTATTCGTGCCCCGCGGCATCGGGTGCGTGCCCCATCGGGTCGTTCCAGTCGGTGGTAGGTTCATCCAAGTTCAACTTTTCTTACTATGTTACCGGTACGCTCATTTTGCTCGGCGTGCTGCTGGGTCGCTTTGTATGCGGGTTTTTGTGCCCGTTTGGCTGGGTGCAGGAGCTGCTTCATAAGATTCCCGGCAAAAAGTTCTCCACGAAAAAGCTTAAGCCGCTCACGTACATCAAGTACGTCGTACTGCTGTTTGCCGTGGTGCTGCTGCCCGTCTTGGTGGTTAACGACGTGGGCATGGGCGATCCGTTCTTTTGTAAGTACATCTGTCCGCAGGGCGTGCTCGAGGGCGCCATTCCGCTGGCCATTGCTAATGCCGGCATTCGATCTGCGTTGGGACATCTCTTTACTTGGAAACTTGCCGTTCTCATTGCCGTGGTAGTGCTGAGCGTTTTGTTCTACCGCCCCTTCTGCAAATGGATTTGTCCACTCGGCGCATTCTATGCGCTCATGAATAGAGTGTCCTTGTTGGGGATTCAAGTTGACGCGTGCAAATGCGTCTCGTGCGGCAAGTGCTCAAAGGTTTGTCAGATGGACGTTGATGTGGTCCGCGCGCCCAATCATGCCGAATGTATCCGGTGCGGAAAGTGCATCGGGGCCTGTCCTGTCGATGCCATCAGCTATCGCTATGGCCTGGATGTGTCGGCGGAAAAGCTTCCCTTGACCGCCGATAAAAAGTAAACAAGCTTCGACAAAACGGAGGAATGACCATGAAGCTTTCTAAGATTGCGGCCCTGTTTATGGTGCCGGTATTGGCCTTGTGCCTTGTGGCATGTTCGGCGCCCGGTGGCAATGCGAGCGAATCTGCGAGCTCCGATCCTAAGATCGCAGAACTCACTGCGCAGAAGCCGGCCAATGCCGACGAGGCCGCCGAGCTGTATGCGAAGCTCATGCAGAAGGAGAACGAGATCTTTTCGAGTGATAACGCGCTGTGGGAAAAGGTATTCAATGCGGCAAATAAAGACTCGGCAATGATTGAGGATGGCAGCAATTACGGCGATTTTCTGCTCAAGACCATCGACGGCGCCAAGGATGAGTTCACGGCGGATGAGCTTAAGACACTCAAGGCCGGTGCACAGCAGATCAAGGAGATCGAGGACAAGCTCGAGAGCCTGGAGAAGGAGTTCCCCGGCTGTGGAAGCACGCCGAGCGCAGGCGAGAGCGTCGACGCTTCGGCCGCTGGCATGACGGCTGGTGCCAATGCTTCGAGCGAGGCGACGAAGTTCCCCAGCTTTACGGGCAAGGACCTGGATGGCAACGACGTGAACAGCGACGAGCTGTTCTCTAAGAACAAGGTCACCGTCATGAACTTCTGGTTCACTACTTGCAAGCCGTGCGTGGGCGAGCTGGGCGATCTTGAGGACCTGAATAAGGAGCTTGCCAAGAAGGGCGGCCAGGTCGTGGGCGTCAATTCCTTTACGCTCGATGGCAACAAGGGCGAGATTGCAGATGCCAAGGATGTGCTGAGCAAGAAGGGCGTGACATATAAGAACATCTGGTTCAAGTCGGATAGCGAGGCCGGTAAGTTTACGTCAAATTTGTTCTCGTTCCCGACAACGTATGTCATCGATCAGAATGGCAACATCGTAGGGGATCCAATCGTGGGAGCCATCAGCTCCGCCGAGCAGCGCGCAGCACTCGACAAACTTATCGACCAGGCGATTGCAAATAGCGAGCAGTAAAAAACGCGTAAAGCATAGCGAGGATCGTGCGCCGCTGTGCGAAGTAGTCCGCTACCTTTCAAGATAAGCTCCACCATATAGAGGTCCCGTTCGGGACCTCTTCTTTTGGGTGCCATCCCGTTCGTTTTTTGGCGCGGTTCGTTACATTCCTCACTGGTTCCGGCAAAAAATGGGGATAGAGTAGGACAAACGCGTCGAATACGAACGGCGGGGGAGAGCGGGCAAGTGCGCCCGCGTGGGAGAGGTTGCCGTCCATGTTGGAGCTCAAGGGTATTTGCAAAAGGTACGTTACGCAGTCGTTTACGCAGGTGGCGCTCGACAGCGTGAGCCTGGCTTTTCGCGATAACGAGTTCGTGGCCATTCTGGGACCTTCGGGGTCGGGTAAAACTACGATGCTCAACGTTATCGGCGGACTGGATCACTTTGATTCTGGTGACTTGCTGATCGACGGCATCTCGACCAAGGACTTTCGCGATCGCGATTGGGATGCCTATCGCAACAACCGCATCGGCTTTGTTTTCCAGAGCTATAACCTCATTCCGCATCAGACCATTTTGGAAAACGTGGAGCTGGCGCTCACGCTCACGGGCGTGGGGCATGCCGAGCGCCGCCAGCGTGCGCGCGAGGCGTTGGAGAAAGTCGGCCTGGGGGAGCACGTTAACAAGCGTCCGAGCCAGCTTTCGGGCGGACAGATGCAGCGCGTGGCCATCGCCCGCGCCCTGATCAACGATCCCGAAATCGTGCTGGCAGACGAGCCGACCGGCGCCCTGGACTCAACGACATCCGTGCAGGTCATGGATTTGCTCAAGGACGTGGCGCGCGACCGTCTGGTTATTATGGTCACGCACAATCCCGAGCTGGCGTACCAGTACGCCACACGCATCGTCAACCTGGCGGACGGCAAGATCACCGACGATTCCGACCCCTTTGATGTTGCCAAGGCCGCGCGTCGCGAGGCTAAGCCTACGCGCAAAACCTCGATGAGCTTTGTGACGGCGCTGGGGCTTTCTGCCCGAAACCTCATGACCAAGAAGGGCCGCACGGCCATGACGGCCTTTGCGGGCTCGATTGGCATTATCGGTATCGCGGCGATTCTGGCGCTGTCCAATGGCGTAAACGGCTACATCAAAAAGGTCGAGGAGGATACGCTCTCGAGCTACCCGCTCACCATTTCCAAGCAGGATTACGACCTGTCGTCCATGATGGGCGGGCAGGGGGCCACGGATGACGAAGCGTCCAACGGCGAGGATTCGTCCGACGACAGCGCCGGCGGCAAGGCTAAGGGAACCGATAAGATCCCCGTGGTTACGGCCGTAAAGGACATGTTTGCAAGCGTTAAGTCCAACGACATGACGAGCTTTAAGGCATGGCTCGATGCCGGTGGCGACGGCATCGATAAAGAGGTCAACGCCATTCAGTACGGCTACGGTGTGACGCCGGTTGTCTATCGTGCGGGTAAGGGTGACGAGAAACCCGTTCGGCTTGTTCCCAACGCCATGACCGAGGCCATGAGCGGAGGCGCGAGCTCGGCGGCAACGGTGAACATGGAATCCATGGGAACCTCAGTCTTTAACGAGATGATTGACGACCAGAGCCTGCTCGACAGCCAGTACGATGTCGTCGCCGGTCATTGGCCCACGTCTGCCAACGAAGCCGTGATGGTGCTTTCGAGCCGCGGTACGGTGGGCGACTACACGCTCTATAGCATCGGTGCGCTGGATATCGATGAGCTCAACGATCTGGTAAACAGCGCCATGACGGCTGACGGTAAGATTGAGACGCCCGAGACCGGTACCGACTTTACCTACGACGATGCGCTGTCCACGACGTTTAAGGTGCTGTCGCCGGCCGATGCGTATCGCAAAAACGAAGAGACCGGCATATGGACCGACATGTCTGGTGATGCCGACTTTATGGCCGCCAAGGTTGCCGACGGTATCGACGTGCACATTGTGGGCGTGGTGCGACCTAACGAGACGGCCAACGCGAGCGCATTGTCTCCGGGCATTGCCTATACGCATGCGCTGACTCGCCAGCTTATGGAGCGCGCCGCCGATTCGCAGATTGTGCAGGAGCAACTCGACCACCCCGAGACGGATGTCTTTACGGGCAAAACCTTCGACGAACTGCAAGGCGAGGCCAAGCAAGGCGTGGATCTGGGCAGCATGTTCAGTGTGGACGAGGCGGCGCTCAAGAGCGCGTTCTCGTTTGATGCGTCTGCGCTCTCGGGTGCGGCCGGCGGTATGGACCTTTCTGGCATCGATCTGTCGGGGCTGGACATTGACCTTTCGGGCGTTGGCAAGGACATCGACTTCAGCGACATCATGGCAAGAGCGCCAACCTCAGATTTCTCGGGTATTTTTGACGGTCTGGAACTTACGCCCGAGCAAATGCAGCAGGTGGGAACACTAGCCAACCAGCTGTTTGAGGGCTTTTTGCAGTCTGATCAGTTTAAGGCGCTGTCGCCCGAAGATCTTAAGGACGCGTCAAAGCTCTCTGCCGCATTCTCGACGTATCTTGAGAATGATGACACAGCTCAGCAAATCCTGGCCCAGCTCAAAGCGCTCGGCGGCGATGCCCTGGCCGAGCGTCTGCAGCAGGTGATGAGCGACTATGTGCAAAAGCAGCTGGCTCCGTATCTGCAGCAGGCTATGGATCAGGTGATGAAGGCAATCAGCGAGCAGATAGCGTCGACGGTATCATCCCAGCTCAAGGCGGGCGCGGCAGGGCTTATGGACCAGATGGCGACGCAGATGTCTTCGAGTTTTGCTAACCTGGCGAGCGCCATGCGCGTGGATGCGAGTGCCTTTGCTCGTGCTATCCATTTCAACATGGACGCCGAGGACCTGAGCTCGCTCATGATGAGCTATGCCAAGGCGTCGAAGCTCACCTACGACAACAATCTGACCACGTTGGGCTATGCGGACGAGGCAGACCCCATCTCGGTCAAGATTTTCCCGCGCGACTTTGAGGCCAAGGAGCGCGTGCTCGATCACATCGACGCGTACAACAAGCAGGTCAAAGCCTCTGGCCACGATGAACAGGCAATCTCATACACCGACTACATGGGCATCATCATGGGCTCGGTGACCGACATCGTGAACACCATCAGCTTGGTGCTCATCGCATTCGTGAGTATCAGCCTGGTGGTGAGCTCCATCATGATCGGCATCATCACCTACATCAGCGTGCTGGAACGCAAAAAGGAGATTGGCATCCTGCGTGCGATCGGCGCGTCGAAGCGTAACGTGGCCAACGTATTCAATGCCGAGACCTTTATCGAGGGCTTCATTGCCGGCGTCTTTGCTGTTGTCGTCGTGGTGGCCGTGAGCTTTCCGGTTAATGCCTGGGCGCTTACTGCCAAACAGGTACCCAATCTGATGAGCCTGCCCGTGCAGGATGCGCTGGTGCTCATTGCAATTTCGGTGCTGCTGACGGTTGTCGCTGGCCTGCTGCCGGCCCGTAGCGCGTCCAGGAAGGATCCCGTGGAGGCCCTGCGCTCCGAATAATGTGACAAAGGGGCAGTCCCTTTGCCACGTTCGTTGATATGAGAGAAGAGTAGATGATTCTATCGTTGGCCCCTATGGAGGGGATTACCGGGCATGTGTTCCGTCGCGTGCATGCGGAGTGCTTCGGTGCGCTCGATTGCTATTACACGCCGTTTTTGCCGCCGCCGCGGGTGGGAAATCGCTTTGGCGGCAAGGCGTTTAAGGAGATCGATCCTGCCAATAACCAGGGGCTCAACGTAGTGCCTCAGCTGATGTCCAAGAACGCGGACGAGTTTGTGTGGGCGGCACAGGTGCTCGCCGACATGGGCTACCGCGAGGTCAATCTCAACTTGGGTTGCCCTTCGGGAACGGTTGTCGCCAAGGGCAAGGGCTCGGGTTTCTTGCGCAATCTCGACGAGCTCGAGGCGTTCTTAAGCGATGTGTGCGAGCGGTCGCCGTTGCCGGTGTCGGTAAAGACCAGGCTGGGGCTGGAGAATGACGACGAATACGAGCGCGTGCTCGATCTGTATTGCCGCATGCCGCTAACAGAGCTGATCGTGCATCCGCGCGTACAGAAGGACCGTTATACAGGCTCGCCGCGCAAAGAGTTTTATGGCGAGACGCTGGAGCGTGCGCCGTTTCCGGTGGCCTATAACGGCGACATTTTCGATCTTGAGGATATGGACGCGCTGGCGGAGGCCTATCCCGACACGCGCCATGTAATGCTAGGGCGTGGCCTGCTCGCGAACCCCGCGCTGGCTCGCATGGTTAAGGGCGGTCCTGCTGCCACGGCAGCCGAACTGCAGCGTTTCCACGACACACTGTTTGCGGCCTATGCAGAAGAGATTGGCGGTAACGCGGTCTTTCGTATGAAGGAGTGGTGGTTCTACGCCAAGTGCGCTTTCGCCGACCCCACTACCGTCCACAAGCTCGTACGTAAGACCAAAAAGGTCGACGAATACCGCGCCGCCGTCGAGCGCGTCTTTCGCGAGCAGCCACTTGCGCCCATAGCCCGCTTCCACGGCTAGCTAGTCATTGGGGACGTTCTTTAACGACCAGTCATTTAAGAACGTCCCCAATGACTACCTCTGCAAAAAACTGTACACCAGCATCCAAAGATGTCGGAAATGGTCGACTTTGGATGCTGGCGTACATGTTTGGGTCGTATAGGTTGGGGCGAGCCGGTCGCAACGCGAGTGTTAGAGTAGGTTCTCCTGTGCCCACGCGATGATGTCGCTCGATTCGTAGAGTGGTTTGCCGTCGATGAACAGGCAGGGAACCTGGCGTTTTCCGCCGACGGCGATGAGTGTCTGCTCGGCTTCGGTATCGGTCGAGATATTGCGCTCGGGAATGGTCACGCCGTTATCGGCAAGGAATCGCTTGACCTTTATGCAATACGGGCAGCCGGTCATAACGTACAGCGCGAGCTCGTGATCAGTAGCCATAGGTCTCCAATCGGTTGAGGTTTTGATTGAAATACCCAAAGCTGCCGCGGTCTATGCGTGAGCCGACGACGACTCGATGGCCTGTACCAGAAACGCCGTGGCTCCGGTGCCGCAGGGCTTGTCGTAGTAGTCGATAAAGCGCTGGTCGGCAAGATAGCCGTGGGCAAGGCCCAGGTACGCTTCGTTCTGGGGCTCGCATCCCCAGTTGAGAGCAATCCAGCGACGATGCATCGCGACAAGCTTGCGAGCCTCGCTTCCGTCCGCATCGCCGTCGCTCATGGCGATCGATAGCTGACCCAGAATTGCGCGTTCAAGTTCTTTCATGTCATTCCATGTCTCGGGATCCATGTCCAGCAGCGCTTCGTTTGCTGCATCGATGGCCTCATCGCCATAGCGCGCCCGCGCTTCGGCTCCGTAGCGCTCCTCGTTTTCCTGCACGGTGCGCCAGCGCTCCAGTTGCGGCAGGACGGCGCCCATGAGCGAGACGGCTTCATCGACCGACATGCCGGTGTTTTGCGCCAGCCGCGGGGCACAATCCTCGATCATCGCCTCCATCGTGGTGTCGTAGGTGTACTTGCCGTGGTCGTAGCACCACTTGCAGTAATGATCGGTCGCGGCGCCCGTGGCATCGGTGCCGCAGTCGTCGGGCGTGAGTATCATGCCGCAGCTCTGGCAATAGTGCTCGGGCATTTCGAGCAGGTGAGACAGGGGCTCGCCGGTCACGGCGGCGATGAGCTTCATCATGTCGATACCTGGGGTGACTTCGCCGCGTTCCCAGCGGCTCACGGCTTGGCGCGTGACGAAGAGCTTGGCGGCGAGCTGCTCCTGGGTAAGGTGATGGACGCGACGGACAGCGATGAGCTTTTCTGCAAAGGCCATAGCGGCTCCTTTCTGCTGGTTGATGGCTTAAGCATACGCGGCGGCAGGTGCCCTTCCAAGCAACCGTTGGTTGCATGACGGGGGACCGCGGCGAAGAATTGCGCGCAGCGTCCCACGCCTCCATGCCGTACAATGACCGGCATGGAACCTATTGCACACATACATACCGACCTGCCGCAGAAGTTCGGTATTCCGCGCAACAGCTTTTTGGCGCCTCATCTGCAGGGACGCATCGTTTTTGAGCCGGAATTTGCCTCCAATGCAGCGGTTGAGGGTCTGGACTCCTTCTCTCACCTGTGGCTGCTGTGGCGTTTTGAAAACGGCACGCCCGGCGGCACGGCTAAGGACATAGCTGCCGATGCCAAGTCGCAGGACAGGTCCGGTACCAACGCAAAATGGTCGAAGACCGTGCGCCCGCCGCGCCTGGGTGGAGCCGAGCGCGTGGGCGTGCTTGCCACGCGCAGTCCGTTTCGCCCTAATCCCATCGGTCTCACCTGCGTTAAGCTCGACCGCGTGGAGCTTACCGACGACGGCCCCATCATCCATGTGCTGGGAGCAGATCTGCGCGACGGCACGCCCATCTACGACATTAAGCCCTACATTCCGTTTGCGGACTGTCACCCGGATGCGACCGGCGGCTGGATTGAGGATGCTCCGTGGCAAGAGCTCGATGTTGAGTTTCCGCAAGCTCTTCAAGACATGGTCCCGCCCACAAAGCTCCCCGGCTTGGTCGAGGTCCTTCGCCAAGATCCGCGCCGCGCGGGCAGCAAGCACGAGCCAAACCGCGTCTATCATCTGGCCTACGCTGGACTCGACATATCGTTTACGGTCGATGAAACCCAGCTAACCGTAGTCGCCATCACCGGCGCGCGAGACTAACCAGTCATTCGTCCGCACACGTCAAATTAAGCGCCTAACCCCGCTCCAAAACCGCCCACGCTGGTGGACAATAACGCCTACCAAAACAATCAACTTTGCACGGGAGCTCAGCATGAAATACGACTTTAGCTCGCTTATCGACCGCCACGGGATGGACTCCATCGCCGTTGACTCTTGGGGTGAGATCCCAGGTATGGCTCCGAACGCGCCCGACGAGGGCTTCGACCGCATTCCCATGTGGGTGGCGGACATGAACTTTGCCACGGTGCCCACGGTCCAGAAACACATCATTCAGCGCGCTCAGCACCCCATGTTTGGCTACTTCAATCCGCGCCCCGAGTACTTCGACCGCATCATCGAATGGCAGAGCCGTCGCAACGGCGTCGAGGGCTTGGCGCCGGAGCATATCGGCTACGAAAACGGCGTGCTGGGCGGTGTCGTGTCGACGTTGCGCGCGTATGTCCAGCCGGGCGATGCGGTGCTGGTCCATAGCCCCACCTACATCGGCTTTACCAAGTCCATCGAAGCCGCGGGCTATCGCATTGTCCACAGCCCGCTTAAGCTCGACGACCAAGGCGTGTGGCGTATGGACTTTGAGGACATGGAGCGCAAACTCGCACAAAACCACATCCATGCCGCGGTGTTCTGCTCGCCGCACAATCCCTGCGGCCGCGTATGGGAGCGCGACGAGATCGAGCGCGTCATGGACATCTATCGCCAGCACGATTGCGTGGTGATCTCGGATGAGATTTGGTCCGATATCATCCTGCCGGGTCACAAGCATATCCCGACGCAGTCGGTGAGTGAGGATGCCCGCATGCGCACGGTTGCCCTCTATGCGCCGAGCAAGACGTTTAACCTGGCGGGCCTGGTCGGCAGCTACCACATTATCTACAACGAGACGCTGCGCGACCGCATATGCGCTGTGTCCAACAAGACCCACTACAACGAGATGAATGTCCTCTCCATGCATGCGCTTATCGGTGCCTACCAGCCGCAAGGCTACGAGTGGGTGGACGAGCTCAACCAGGTGCTTGCCGGCAATATCGAGTACTTCTGCGATTACGTGGACGAGCATTTTGGGGGCGTGTCCTATTCGCGTCCGCAGGGCACGTACATGGTGTTTCTGGACTGCACCGAGTGGTGCCGCGAGCATGGCCGCGATATTCAGTGGTTGCTCGACGAGGGGGCGCGCGTGGGCGTGGGGTATCAGGACGGCCGCCCGTTCCACGGGCCCTGCCACATTCGCGTGAATCTGGCGCTGCCGCTTTCGCGCGTGAGGGAAGCGTGCGACCGCCTGGACCGCTACGTTTTTAATGCACGGTAAGCGCGCACTGCATGCGGAGCCTTCTGCCAAGTCGGCTAGAAGGCCCCGTGTGGTAAGGCATCTGTAGCCATTGGGCGCAGACCTGCTGCGGAGGTTTATTTTTCTTGAATCTGCTTGCCGCAGAGATGCTCAATCGTAATCTCGTAGAGCTGGACGCCCTTAATGTCCTTGGCGATTTCCTCTTCGACCTCCTCGGCAGAAGGGTAGTACTTAAGGGCGAGCTGGCGGACTTTGTCCTCGATAAACGCGGGGGTGTCATTCGCCAGGCGACAGCGGCCAAAGACCACGGTACTCATAACGTAGGGAGCCCAGTCACCGTCCTTGTACCACTCGTTGCCGTAAACGGTAAAGCAGACCTTGTCATCGCGCTTGAGTGAATCGACCTTGTGGCCGGCCTTGGCGCCATGGAAATAAATCTTGTCGTGCTCGGTGTCAAAGAAGTAGTTGACGGGAATGGCGTACGGGTAGCCATCGTCGCCGTTGACGGCAAAGACGCCGCGCTTGCAGGTAGCGAGCAGCTCGCGCGCTTCCTCGTCGGTGATGGCGCGTTTCTTTCGACGTAAGGGCCTAAACATCGTTGGCTTCCTTTCTGGTCGTGCGTGGTGGTTGAGCACAAACTATAGCGAAACGGATCCGTTTTTCTTGATGCGGGCGAGTATGTTTTTGAGCTTGTTAAAGTCGAGCGGTTTGGACAGATGGGCGTTCATGCCGGCGTCGTGTGCCGCCTTGGCGTCCTCGGCAAAGGCATTGGCGGTGAGCGCGATGATGGGGATATCGGCTGCATCGACCTTCTCGCTCAGGCGAATCGCGCGGGTTGCCTCGTAACCGTCCATGTCCGGCATCATAATGTCCATCAGGATCGCATCGAAGCTGCCGGCGGGATGCGACAGGTACAGATCGACGACTTCGTTGCCGTTGGCGGCGCGGGTGACCACGACGCCCTCGGATTCTAGCAGCGTCTGGGCAATCTCGGCATTCAATTCGTTGTCTTCGGCGAGCAGCACGTTCATGTCGGTGAGCGAGCAGTCAGGCGCACTCTCAACCGTATTCGCCCGCGCCTGGGGATTCTCGTCGATATCGAGCGGAATCTCCACGTAGAACGAGGTGCCCACATGGAGCTCACTGGTGACTTCGATGGTGCCGCCCATCAGTTCAATAAGCGACTTGACGATTGGCATGCCCATGCCGGTTCCTTGGAACTTGCTGCGCGCATCGTCACCTTCTTGGGCAAACGGCTCATAGATATGCTTTAAAAACTTGGGAGTCATGCCAATGCCGGTATCCGAAACGCTAAAGCAAAAGAGCGCGCGCCCGTTATCGAGTGGCTTGGTCTTTGAACTAAAGGTGACGGAGCCGCCGTGCTTGTTGTACTTAATGCTGTTGTCTAACAGGTTGATCATGATCTGTCGGATATGGGTGGGACTGCCGATCATGTATGGCCCCGTGGCGTACGGCAGACTATTGTCCTGCATGGTGATGCCGTTACTGGACGCGCGGAGCTTGCACAGAACCAGCGTATTGTCACAGAGCTCTTTGAGGTTAAAAGGCGCATGCTCCAGTGTTAGCTTGCGGTCTTCGATTTTGCCCATCTCGAGGATGTCGTTGATCAGCGAGAGCAGGTGATTGGCGGCAACGCGCGCCTTGGCACGGCTCTCGCGGGCGACCTGGATATCGCCTTCCTTCAATTCCTCAATCTCGATAAGGCCCAGGATACCGTTGAGCGGCGTACGGATGTCGTGGCTCATGCGCGTGAGGAATGCCGTCTTAGCGGCGTTGGCAGCGTCGGCTTTTTTGCGCTCGGTTCGAGCGCGCACGAGCGCCCAGATGAGCAGGACGATACCGACCGACAACATACCGATGAGGGTAGCGGCAATGGCGGTGCGGTTGCGAAAAAGGAATTGAAGCGTGTCTGATTCCTGGGTCGTGTACGACGTGGAGGAGTAATTGCTTGCGGAGAGCGATTCTCCGGCATTGATGATGCCCTTGTTGATGATTCCCAGCAGCTCGGGCTTTCCGCGCGAAATCCAGCACGAGAGCTCACAGGTGTCAGGGAGCTCGACCGTCTCGCAGTCCTCGAGATCGTAACGGTCACCGATGGTTTTTACGCGTGAACTGGGAGCGACGATGCAGTGCGCCGTTCCCTTCCTGAGGGCGTCGAACGCTTCATCGTCGGATTGGTATTCGGTTACGGTCGCTGTGGGGAACAGGCTTTCAAGTGCATTTTTGTTGACAAACGATGATTTGGTACAGGCGATGTTCTGAAGGTCTTTGTTCAGGTTGCTGCCGGTGTAGATGGCGGTGAGGGATATGGTCCCCAACGATATCGACTGCACAACGCCTGTTTGCTCGGCAAACCAGTAATCTCGGTATACCGGCAGCGCAACGTCTATGCTTCCCTTTGACAGGGCCTTCGACATCATCTTGTAGCTATCAAAGGCGACGGTTTTGACCGTAATGCCAAATTTATCGTGTAGCGTCGTCGCAAGCGATGCGAGCGAGCCTTCCATTTCGCCGTCTTCGTCCTCGTTGCAGTAGGGGAGTTTGCCCGTAATGTAGCCGAGCGTGATGGTGTTGTTGTTTGTTTTGAGCCAGGAACATTCGGGGCCGTTGAGCGATGATGAACCGCTGTTTTGGGTCGAGTAGCTAGATTTGACTTCGTCGTTATAGCGTGGGTTGACGCGGGCGATTGCCGTCATGGCGGCATTGATGTCGTTCATCAGGTCGGGGCGGCTTTTGGGAACGGCAAGATAGTAGTCGTTCGAACCAATGTAGAACATGGGGGAGGCACTGGGCGACGAGATCGTGTCGTTCATGATGATGGCGTCGACCTCGTTGTTTGCGAGTGCGTCAAAGAGAACGGAGTCTCCGTCATACTCCCTGTATGTGCAGGTGATTCCCTCGTTGGCGAGCCATTGCTGGCCAACGATGGTTTGCATGACGCCGGAGTTGCAACCGATAGTGAGACCCTGGAGTGCTTGAGGGTCACCCTTTGCGAGGTCGTCACGATCGGGCTTGGCGTAGATGTAGTAGCGCTCGGTGCCCTCGGGGTTCGAGGAAAAGAGCAGCTTTTGGGCGCGTTCCTCGGAGTAGGAGATGTTGGGCATGAGGTCGATCTCGCCTGCCTCGAGCATGTCCATAAGCTCGGTGAAGGTGCCGGAGACGTATTCGTACCGCCAGCCGGGCGTGTAGTACGACAGGGTCTGGAGGTACTCGTAGCCCCATCCCGAGAGACGCTCCCCGGGGGTGCCGTTCTGGAAGCCTTCGCTGTTGACGAGCCAACCAACGCGGACCGTTTTGACCTGTTGATCGGAGCTGGCGGCAAAGGCGGGGGCGGGCATGATGGTGCTCAGTACGGCGAGCGCGGCAAGCGCGACGGCCAGGGTGCGATATATAACTGAACGAAGGACAGCGGAAGCTCTCACGTGCAATCCTAACGAATCGAGACATTACCGCACAAGGATACCAGCTCAGCCTGCCCAGTCGGCCGCTGCACCGCTAAACGGTCCCGCCCGGCACTTGGGGGGCAGTCCCTTTCTGCCGGCACAAAAGGAACGTCCCTAACTGCCGGTTGTGGGACAATACCGAGCGAACGTGATTGGGCATCTGGGAAAAGGGGTCGCGATGAACAAGTTGAGGACGCTTGCCGACGTGTTACGCCAGGCTGGTTTTGCGCGCATCACGGGCCTGTTTCTTATCTTCTATCTGCTGTGCTCAACGGCTGTCTGGCTGTCCGAGCCCACTACCCTCACGTTTGGCGACGGGCTCTGGTTTAGCTTTGAGACCGTCTCGACCATCGGCTTTGGTGATATCCCGGCGGAGACGCCGGTCGCCCGCGCCATTACCGTCATCCTGAGCGTTATCAGCATCTTCTACATCGCTATGCTCACAGGCGTGGCGGTGAACTACTGCAATACGCTCATCAAGATGCGCCAAAAGGACACCATGGCGCGCTTTATGGACGATCTGGAGCATTTGGAAGAGCTCGATCGTGACGAGCTTGCCGACCTGTCGCGCCGTGTGCGCGAATATCGCCGACGCCAACGCTAGAACGGGCGCCGCGCGTCACGACGAGGGGGACTGAATATGAATATCACGGTATACCTGGGCGCCAGCGTTGGTAACGACCCAGCATTTCTGCCTGCGGTGCAAGAGCTGGGCAACTGGATTGACGCCAACGGGCACGCGCTGGTATACGGCGGGTCCAAATCGGGCCTGATGGGTGCGCTCGCCGATAGCGTACTCGAGGCGGGTGGACACGTGACGGGTGTTGAGCCGAGCTTTTTTATCGAGGCCGAGTTTCAACATGACGGTATCGATGACCTCATCGTGACGAGCGATATGGCGGAGCGCAAGGCCAAGATGATTGAGCTCGGCGATGCGTTCATCGCCTTTCCCGGTGGGACGGGCACGCTCGAGGAGATTGCCGAGGTCATGTCCGCGGTGTCGTTGGGACACCTGAGTGCTCCGTGCATCCTGTATAACCTGGACGGTTACTACAACGACCTCAAGGCGCTGCTCGGGCACATGATTGATAAAGGACTTTCGAGCCCGAGGCGCCAGCACGGCATCTACTTTGCCGACGATTTGCGCGAGATTGCCTCGATTATCAACGGATAAGTCTTGAGCCTGCCCCACTATGGCTCCCAATGGTGCCGTTCGCGGCGTGGATGGTTGGCTCGTTCGGGCAACGCTCGCTCTACAATAAAACGTATCTATGTCGACTTTGACCGCGGGAGGACCCGATGGACAACCTTGCCAAACCCACAAACCGCGCGCTGTTTTTAGTTAGCGTTGCCGTGACCGGTGCGTTCGCAGGTGCCGCGGTCTGGCTGTTCTTTTTTGCGATGGAGCACGGTATCGACTATCTATGGACCGAGATTCCGCACGCGCTGGGCGTCTCTTCGCCCGAGCTTGCCAGCGGCCCGTTTGGCTTTTTGCCGTACCCGTTTTTTGTCTGCCTGCTGGGCGGCCTGTTAATCGGTCTGTGCGAAAAGATGACAGGCACCAAGACCGATGACCTCAACCAGGTGATGGCTAAGGTTAAGCAAGACGGGCGCTATCCGTACGACAACCTGGGCAAGCTTTCGCTCGCGGCATTGCTGCCGCTGCTGTTTGGCGGAAGCATTGGACCGGAGGCCGGCCTGACCGGCGTTATCGCTGGTCTGTGCAGCTGGGTCGGCGACCGCATGCGTCGCTTTGGCGCCGAGTTTAGGGAGCTCACGCTGCTGGGTACCCAGGCTGCCCTGACGGCGCTCTTTACCGCGCCCGTCTTTGGCTTTGTGGCACCGCTCGCTGGTAGCGCCGACGGCCGGGGCGAAGACGCCGACGATGAGACCGCGTCCGGCGAGATCACCATCAAGCTGCCCAAGGCGCAAAAGACCGTGGTCTACGGCGTCGCGATTGCGGGCGGCTTGGGCACCTATCTGCTGCTCGGTCAGCTCATGGGCGGCGGCATGGGCATGCCCAGGTTCGAGTCCGCCCAGGTGGGCAACCTGGAGCTTACCTGGCTCATCCCCCTGGCACTGGTCGGTACCGTCTGCGGCTGGCTGTACTTTGTCTCTGAGCACGCAAGCGAGGCACTGTCCCATGCAATAGGGGAGCGTCCTGTCGTCAAGGCCATGCTGGCCGGTCTGGCGCTCGCCATCTGTGGCACGGTCCTGCCCTATACCATGTTTGCCGGCGAGACCCAGGCCGACGTGCTCATGGAAACCTATCTGACCATTCCCGCTGGCGTGCTTATCGCGACCGGTCTTGTTAAGGCCATGCTGACGCCCGCCCTCATCAACCTTGGTTGGCGCGGCGGTCACTTCTTCCCGGTTATCTTCTCGGGTGTGAGCTTGGGCTACGGCCTTGCCATCCTCACCGGCGCCGATCCGGTCTTTTGCGTCGCCGTCTGCACAGCCTCGACGATGGGCGCCGTCATGCGCCAACCCGTTATGGTCGTGGGCCTGTTGCTCATGTGCTTCCCGCTCAAAGGCATCGTCTGTATGATCATCGCCGCCGTCATCGCCGCCGGTATTCCGTTGCCCAAGCCGCTGCGCAAGTAGCACGGCGGCGCACGTCGGGGATATGCCATTTGTCACGGATTTGCGGGCGGCGATCGCGCCCTTCGTGGATTGAGACTCGCGTGGCTACAGGTCGCGTACTCGATAAACCTTGGTGCTGACGGTGCAGCTGATTGCACATAGCGCGAGGGCCAGTACGGCAATTCCTGCGCACAGACCGCCAAGGACGGCAGGATCGGGATTCGCTCCGGCAATCGACATGAGCCAGTTGCTAATGGGGTTGGAAGAGCTCAGCATTGCCATGGTACCGCAGCCCATCAGGGCAAACAGGCCGACGGAAAGGCGCAGCGCCTCCATGTGTCCAAATCGAAAGAACAGCGGCTGTGCCAAAAACACCATCATGAGGGAGATGAGCATCGATGCGGCGGAGGCTATTGTGATCTCAAAGACGGTCTGTCCCGTCGAAGGAATGCCCGTGTGATCGAAGAACGGAAGGGCGATGATTTTCAAAAGCACGGCGGCGCATGCCATGACGGCCGAGAAAGCAATAATGCACAGGTAGCGTGCGCAGATGATGTCTTTGCGCGAGAACGGCAGCGTTGCCCGATAGCGCTCCCAGCCGTTTTGGTTATCGTAGCCAGCCAGTGAGTTCATGAATATGATGGGTGACATGGCACTGACGGCGCAGGCGCCGGCGCTTATGCCGGAATCACCGTCCGATGCGTTGGCGAGGGTCAACACGACGAATATAAACAGGCTGACGCCCGCGATGCTCGGGACGAGCGTGCGAACGATGGCGAGCTCGGATATAAAGGCGCGTTTCATTTCGAAGCCCCTTTCAGCGTGAGGCGCAGATAGTCATCAATGGTTGCCCGATCGCAGGGAATCTCGGGAAAGGCCTCGAGCGTTTCGCGACGGTTGGGTACGAGGACGTCCACGCTGTAGACGTGGTGGACGGCACGGGCGCCTTCGACGCAAGCCATAAGCTCGGCAGCCTGCGCTTGGGTACAGTGGGCGATGCCGGCGCGGTCGGTAATATCCTCGCGCGGTAGGTCAAAAATAATCGAGCCGTTATCGATGCAGATGACGCGGTCGGCGGCGCGATCGAGGTCGGATGTAATGTGGCTCGAGAGCAGCACGCTGTGCTGGCCGTCGGCGACAAAGGCAAGCAGCTCATCAAGCAGTTCCTCGCGTGCCATGGGATCGAGGCCCGCGGTGGCTTCGTCCAAAACGAGCAGCTTGGCATTGTGGCTGAGTGCACAGGCAAGCTGCAGTTTCATGCCCATGCCGCGGGAGAGGTCCTTGACTTTTGTCTTGGGATCGAGGCCAAACCGGTTGATGAATCCGGCGAACGTTTCGCGGTCCCACGTGGGGTACGCCGGGCCTACGAGCGACTCGATCTGGCCCACCTTGAGCGTGGAGGGGAAGGGGCATGTGTCCAGGACAAGACCGACGCGGGAGCGCAGGCAGCGCTGTGTCTCATCGGGCGCGTCGGCGCCACAGCGCTGCCCAAACAGGTGCACTTCGCCGGCATCGAGCTTTATAAGCCCGAGAGCAGCTCGAATCGTCGTTGTTTTGCCGGCACCGTTGGCACCAACAAAGCCGACGATCTGGCCGGGCTCCACGGCAAGCGTGACGTCGCGCAGCGAAAAGCGGTCGCTTACAGTGCGTGAGATGCCTTTGAGTTCTAGCAAGTTTTGCATGGTATAGCCTTTCTTGCAGATGGCTACTGCATGGTTTCGGGGGCCATCAGGTCGAGCATTTCGTGCAGTTTGTCGCGCGTGACGCCCAGGGTTTCGGCTTGGCTCGCCGCTTTCGCAAGTAGCTCTTCGATATGGCAGAGCTGGTTTTCGCGCAAAAGCTCCTGGTTGCCCTCGGCGACAAAACAGCCCTTGCCCTGCACGGTGCAGATAAACCCGAGCTGCTCCAGGTCGGCGTAGGCGCGCTTGGTGGTGATGACGCTCACGCCAAGATCGCTCGCGAGTGCACGGATGCTGGGGAGTTTGGCGCCCGCAGCGAGCGTGCCCGATAAGATCTGAGCTTTGACTTGCGAGGTTATCTGCTCGTAGATGGGCTTGTCGCTCGAATTGGATAGGATGATGTCCACAGCGGCTCCTTAGCTGTTGGGCTACACGTGTATATAACCGGTAAGCACAGTATATATACACTATGCACAGTTACGCAAGAGGCAAATGCTGATTGGGCCGGCTACCCAGGCCCCAACTGATGAATTTGTCCTGATAGGCGCTCTAGAGCGGGATTTCGCGGCTACAATAGTGCGGTTACAACGACGTAATGCACTCAATGCAAGAAAGGATCCGCATGGCAAGCCTGTCGGATGAAATCTCGTCGCGCCGCACATTCGCGATCATCAGCCACCCGGACGCCGGTAAGACCACGCTTACCGAGAAGCTACTGCTCTATACCGGCAGTATCCAGACCGCCGGCTCCGTCAAGGGTAAGAGCTCGGCCAAGCATGCCGTCTCGGACTGGATGGACATCGAGAAGGAGCGCGGTATTTCCGTTACCTCCTCGGTGCTGCAGTTCACCTACAACGGCGCCTGCGTCAACATCCTCGATACACCCGGCCACCAGGACTTCTCGGAGGATACCTACCGTACCCTTATGGCCGCCGACGCCGCTGTCATGGTCATCGACGGCGCTAAGGGCGTCGAGGCCCAGACCAAGAAGCTCTTTAAGGTCTGCACGCTGCGTCACATTCCCATCTTCACCTTTGTGAACAAGCTCGACCACGAGGCTCGCGATCCGTTTGAGCTCATGGAAGAGATCGAGAATGTCCTGGGCATCAACACCTATCCCATGAACTGGCCGATCGGCAGCGGCCGCAATTTCCGCGGCGTGTTCGATCGTCAGACTCGTCGCGTCATTGCCTTTGAGGGCGACGGCCACGCCAACGCCACCAAGAAGGTCGCCGAGGTCGAGGCCGAGCTGGGCGATCCTTCCATGGACGAGCTCATCGGCGAGGAAAACCATAAGAACTTGATGGACGACATCGAGCTGCTCGATGGTGCCGGCGACGAGCTCGATTTGGATGCCGTGGCCTGCGGCAAGCTGAGCCCGGCGTTCTTTGGCTCGGCGCTCACCAACTTTGGCGTGGAGCCCTTCCTCAAGGAGTTCCTGCGTCTGGCCCCGACGCCGCGCGCCTATACCGATACGCTCACCGGCGAGCCGGTCGATCCCTGCCGCGACGACTTTAGCGGCTTTGTGTTTAAGATCCAGGCCAATATGGACAAGAACCACCGAGACCGCATCGCCTTTGTGCGCATTTGCTCGGGCAAGTTCGAGCGTGGCATGGATGCCTTCCACATGCAGGGCAACCGTAAACTCAAGCTGGCCACGGGCACCTCGATGATGGCCGATGACCGCGCGATTGTTGACGAGGCGTACGCGGGCGATATCGTGGGCCTGTTCGATCCGGGTATCTTTAGCATCGGCGACACCGTGTGCTCTGGCAAGCGCCACGTGCAGTATCCGCAGATCCCGACGTTTGCCCCCGAGATGTTCGCTCGCATTACGCAGGTCGATACGCTCAAGCGCAAGCAGTTCGTCAAGGGTATGGAGGAGCTTGCCCAGGAGGGCGCCATCCAGATCTTCCGCGAGCTGGGCGCCGGCATGGAGAGCGTCATCGTGGGCGTGGTCGGCGTGCTGCAGTTTGAGGTGCTCGAGCGCCGCCTCAAGGCTGAGTACCGTGTTGAGGTTCGTCGCCAGCCGCTGCCCTATACGGACATCCGCTGGATCCAGAACGACCCCGACACTATTGATATCCCGGGCCTTTCGCTCACGCGCGACACGCTGCGCGTCGAGGACATGCGCGGCGGTAAGCTGCTGCTGTTCACGAGCCCGTGGAACGTGGATTGGGCAACCGACCACAACCCCGACCTGATCCTGTCGGAGTTTGGCAACGTGGCCTTTTAACGCATCGGCGCGGTGGCCCTGCGGAGCTGCCGCGCCGTTCGCTTGCCTGATGCCGCGCGAGCGGCTATCATACCCACCGTCGTCTCAAGACCGAGACGTCCGAGCAGTTCGGGTCCGATATCCTGCTCGTTAAACCTAAAACCAAAGGAGTACATAATGATCAAGAAGGTCATGGAGGACTACAAGGTCCTGTTGCGGAGCATTCCCGCGGCAACGGTTTCGCTGTTTTTCGTGAGCGTCATCATGATGAACCTGCTGGCCAACAAAGAACTCATCAGCCTGCCGTATCTGGCGCTCGACTGTGGCTTTGTGGTGAGCTGGGTCTCGTTTTTGTGCCAGGACATGATCTGCAAGCGCTTTGGCGCCAAGGCATCCATCAAAATCTCTATCCTCGCGCTGCTGGTCAACCTGGCCGTGAGTCTGTGCTTTTGGGCATGCTCGCTCACGCCCGGCATGTGGGGCGCCTACTACGACACGGGCATGATCGAGGTCAACACTGCCCTTAACGCCACCATCGGCGGCACCTGGTACGTGGTGCTGGGCTCTTCGCTGGCAATGCTCGTTTCTGCCGTGGTTAACTCCACGCTCAACCAGTCGCTCGGCCGCATGCTCAAAAAGAATAACTTTGCGAGCTTCGCCTTCCGCTCCTATGTGTCTACGGGTGTTGGCCAGTTTGTCGACAACCTGGTCTTTGCCATTGTGGTGAGCCACACGTTCTTCGGCTGGACCTGGGTGCAAGTCCTCATGTGCTCGCTGACGGGCGCTGTTGCCGAGCTGCTGTGCGAGGTCTTCCTGAGCCCCGTGGGCTACAAGGTCGTGCGCGGCTGGGAGCGCGAGAATGTGGGCTCCGAGTACCTCGAGCGCCACGCAACCGCCTAAGGAGCAAGTATGCGGGTTTTGATCACGGGCGCTTCGGGCGGTATCGGAGCCGCATGCGTGCAGCGCTTTTTGGACGAGGGCCACGAGGTCGTGGGCTTTGATCTGCTGCCGGCGGCGATCGAACACGAGCGCTACCGCCATCTGATCGTTGATGTCCGCGAGCCGGGCTCGTTTCCAGGCGACCTTGAACCCCAGGTGATCGTGAACGTTGCCGGTACGCAGGATTCGGCCGATGACATCGCCGCCAACCTGTATGGCACCATCAACGTGACCGAGCGCTACGCCTTTGCGGGGGAGGGGCTTGCCGCCAAGCCGGTGCCGGCTATCCAATCCGTGGTCAATGTGGGGTCGGCGAGCGGGCATACGGGATCGGAGTTTCCTGCCTATGCTGCCAGCAAGGGCGGCGTTATCGCGTACACCAAGAACCTTGCAAACCGCCTGGCGCCGCAGGCCATCGCCAACAGTGTGGATCCGGGCGGCGTTATCACGCCGCTCAACTGTTGCGTGATGGAAGACGAGCGCCTGTGGAATCAGATTATGGAGCTCACGCCGCTTAAACGCTGGGCCACCGCTCAAGAGATCGCCGAGTGGATCTACTTTGTGGGCGTGACCAACCGGTTTATGACCGGACAGAGTCTGTTGATCGATGGCGGCGAGGCCGGCCGCACGCAATTTATTTGGCCCGAATAGGAAACGCGCCCGATGGAAAGCCGTCGGGCGCGTTTTTGATGTATCGACTTTAGCCGAGGCAAGTCCAGTTGACGGGGGTCGAGCCGTGCTGTTCGAGTAGCCGATTGGCCGCCGAGAAGGGACGCGACCCCATAAAGGCGGGGAGTTCTGCCGTGGCACGGTTGGCCGAAAGCGGCGAGGGGTGCGTGGAGGCCAGGCAGAACTTGTCGGTTGCCTTGCCCGCACCGGTTGCGACGAGCTTACCTTCGACCATCTGCTGGGCAAAGCGACCCCATGCCAAAAAGACTACCGGTTGGGGCAGCTGACAGCAGCGCTCGATAACGTAGTCGGTGAGCGTGCTCCAGCCCAGCTTAGCGTGAGAGTTCGCGGCATGTTCGCGCACGGTGAGCGTAGTGTTGAGGAGCAGGACGCCCTGTTGTGCCCATGGGGTTAGGTCTCCCGTGGCGGGAATGGGACAACCCAGATCGGCTTTGAGTTCCTTGTAAATGTTGCGCAGGCTCGGCGGCAACTTGGTTTGCGTCGCGGGGACCGAGAACGACAGTCCCATTGCCTGGTTGGGTCCGTGATAGGGGTCTTGACCCAAGATGACAACCTTGACCTGGTCGGCCGGCGTGTAGGCGAGGGCATTGAGGATGTCGTCTTGTGCCGGGTAGATGGTTTGCTCGGTACGCAAAAGGGCGATGCGCTCGAGCAGCTGGTTCGTAGTGTCACGTACCGGCTGCGGTGCATCGCCCAACCAAGTTGCTATGTTGCGGTTGCGAGTTGCGGTGTCCATGGGGCTCCTTTATGGCAGATGCTCTGTTGGTATCTATTGTAAAGGCGCACCGGAGACCTTTATGCCGCGGCTGCATAAGGAGCGGGGACTACGAGACGCGCTCGGGCGCTCCTGCCATACGAGCCTGTCCATGCGCGCGAAGGCGCGGAAGCTCGACGGTTGCCACCATGACGCCGGTGAGGATGAGAGCGGCGCCAAAGAAGGCGATGGGGCTCAGGACCTCGCCGACCAGGAAGAACGAGAAGACGGCGGAGCAGACTGGCTCGAGCGAGAAGGCGAAGCCGGTGGTCTCGGCGGGCACGTGGGGCTGCACGAGCGTCTGGGTAATAAAGCCGTAGGCAGAGCAGATGAGTGCGAGCGCGACGACAACGACGATTTCGCTCGGCGTGCTGGGAAGCGTGAAACCGCCAAAGACGCATGCGGCAATGCCCGAGAACAAACCGCCAAAGCCCAGCTGCCAAACACCCAGAGCCAGCGGGTCGACATCTTCGACAAAGCGCTTCGCCACAATGATATGGCCGGCGTAGACAAAGGCGGAGAGCAGCATGATGAGCGCGCCCGGGTTCAGGCTGGTGAAGTCGGCGCCCGAGAGCAGCAACATGCCGCAGGTGACGATGGCTGTGCCGATGAGCACTTTGCGCTCGGGGGCGCGACGCAGCAGGGCGGCGTTGGCAAACGGCACGATCACGACCGTCAGGCTCTGCAAAAAGCCGGCAGTGGAGGCGGAAGTGAGGCTGGAGCCCAGGCACATGCAGGTGAGCTCGATTGCCATGATGGCGCCGATGATGGCGGCGCGGACCATAAGGTCGCGGTTGATACGGAACGCGCGCTTGTGGAAGAGCAACAGGCAGGCCACAAAGGCGATGATGCAGCGTAGCGCGACGATGCTCGTGGCGTTCATGCTGTCCATGCCGATCTTCATGAGGGGATACGAAAAGCCCCATGCGACGGGAACGGAAAATGAGAGCGCGATTGCTTTTTTGCGATCCATGGGACTCCTTTTGTTACAGAACGGTTTCGTAAAAGGATTCTGCTCCCAGATGTGGATGTAGTAAAGCGAATGTATCTTCAGTATGATTAAGAAATACTAATGTTGACAGAAAAAGCCATGGCAAAATGTTTTACAGCTACATCGATGTGGAGGCACGATGGCATCGCGGTATCAGATTGTTTGTATGGTAGTCGACTGCGGCAGCCTGAAACGCGCGGCCGATGAGCTGGGCTATACGCAAAGTGCGGTGAGCCAGGCCGTCAAAGCGCTCGAGCGCGAGCTGGGTACCACGCTTATCGAGCGCGGTAAGCAGGGCGTTTCGCTTACGCGCGACGGTAAACAATATCTGCCGTATCTGCGCCAGATTGTGACTGCCGAGGCTGATCTCGAGGGCAAGCGCCAGGAGCTGCTGGGGCTCTCCTCGACCGATATTCGCATCGCGACGTTTACCAACGTGAGTCGAACCGTGTTACCGCGCGTGATCCGCGACTTCGGAGCCCTGCACCCGGGCGTACGCTTTACCCTCAAGCAGGGCGACTACACGCGCAACGCCCAATGGGTGCACGACGGCGTAGTGGATTTTTGCTTTACGGCACGTGGGTTTACCGCAGGGCTCGAGAAGCGCGTGGTCTATCACGACGAGTTGGTGGCGCTGTTGCCTGTCGCGCATCCGCTGGCGGCAAAGGAAAAGGTGACGCTCGCCGGCCTGGCTTCCGAGCCGTTTGTGCTTCTGGATGAGGGTGAACAGAGCTTGGTGCTCGATGCATTCGCGGCGCATGGGCTGTCGCCGCACGTAACGAGCGAGGTGACCGACGACTACACCATTATGGCAATGGTGGAGGAGGGCCTAGGCGTGAGCATGCTCTACCGTCGTACTGTGGAGGGCATGCGAGCCGATATTCGTGTGCGGCCCATCGTGCATGCCCCCTCGCGCGACGTGGTGGCGGCCTGGCGCAGCTGGGACACCATGCCTATCGCCACGAGGCGCTTTATCGACTATATGAGCTCGCATATTGTCAATTAATGACTGGCGTAGCGTTGGGTGCGGTGTTTAGCGGGCTGTCGCTTTGGCTTGGGTGGCGCGATAGGTGCGTGCCGGGTGGCAGAGTAGCACCGCCACGACCATAAAGAACGCCGTGGTGCCCAGGCTGATGGGGTAGACCATCATGATGTTCGCAAAGGTGCGGAAGTGCGGGAACACGCAGAACACCCAATAGAAGCGGATGCCGCAGACGCAGATCATGGTGATGAGGGCGGGCGTGAGCGAGATACCAAAGCCGCGCAGGTAGCCCGACATGTTTTCGTAGAACATGCTAAAGGCGTACGCCGGGAAGATCGAACACACGCGGATATAGCCGATCGAGACGATGTTGGGGTCGCTGTTGAACAGCGACAAGATCTCGCGCCCCAGGCCGACAATAACGATGATCGTGGTGAGTGCAACGATACCGCCTTCGACCAGGCAGACCTTAAGCGTTTTGGTGCAGCGATCGATCTGGCGGGCACCGTGGTTTTGTCCCACAAAGGTGGTGCACGCCTGGCTAAAGCTGTTGAGCAGGTTGTAGCACACGTACTCCAGGCTCATAGCGGCGCTCGAGGCTGCCATGACCTCGGTGCCCAGGCTGTTGATGGCAGACTGGATGATGATGTTGGCGACGGCAAAGACGGCGCTTTGGATGCCGGCGGGCAGGCCGATCTTGACGATGCGCTTGAGGGCGACGGGGTCGATAGCCAGGTCGCGCGGGGTGACGCGGACGACGGAGTCGGTCTTGAGTAGGCGGATAAAGAGCGTAGCGGCGCTGACGGTGTAAGCGATGGCGGTGGCGATAGCGACGCCCGCGACGCCCCAGTGGAGTACGGGGACAAAGATGAGGTCCAGGCCAATGTTGAGGACGGTGGACACGGCAAGCGCCTGTAGCGGCATGCGGGTGATGCCGACGGAGCGGAAGATTGCGGCTTCAAAGTTGTAAAGCAAGATTGAGGGCATGCTGAGCAAAAAGACGCGTAGGTAGAGCGAAGCGAGCGGCATGGTTTCGGCGGGAACGTTGAGCGCGGCGAGCATGGGCTCGGCAAAGATCTCGCCCAGCGCGATGACGACAAAGCCTACAAGCGCCATCAAAATCGAGGTGTGGACGGCGCGTTTGACCATGTTCTGATCATTGCGGCCGATAGCGTTGGCGATGACCACGTTGGAGCCAAGCGACATGCCAATAAACAGGTTGAGCATAAGACTGGTAAGCGGGACATTGGAGCCGACCGCCGCCATGGCGAGGGTTCCCTGGTCGCCCGAGAAGTTACCGATGATGACCGTGGCGATGAGGTTCGACAGCTGCTCCAAGATGCTCGTGGCGGCCACGGGGAAGGCGAATAGGGGAATATTGCGCCACAGCGATCCGGTGGTCATGTCAATGTGCTTAGATACGGTGTCAGCCATACGCTCTCAATCTCTAATATGCTCTTTCGTGCTTATTTGCGCAGACGATGATACTCCTAATGCAACCAGTCGGCACTTAGGGACGTTCCTTTTCTGTCGGCAGCTGGGGACACTCCTTATCTCTTCTAACTAGTCATTCAAGAACGTCCCCAATGACTAGGTGGGGAAGGCGTGCGACAATGGTGGGCGTTGTGTTGTTCGCGCTAAGGAGTTGCCATGTTGTTGTGTCCCGTTTGCCATGAGCCGCTGGTGGATAACGAGCGCGGTGCTGCATGCGCGGGCGGACACCGGTTTGACCGTGCTCGCGAGGGCTATCTATATCTACTGCGCTCGTCCAAGAGCGGCGACTCTATGGGCGATCCCAAGTCACAGGCGCGCAGTCGTCGTGACTTTCTGAACCGCGGGTACTATGCGCCGTTGCGCGATGCGATGGTTGAACTGGTGCGCGAGCGGGTGTCTGGGCGTGCAGCGTCTGCGAACGGCCCCATGACGCTGCTCGATATTTGCTGCGGCGAGGGCTACTACACCAGTGCCATGGGCGCGGTGCCGGGCGTGGATGCTTACGGTTTCGACTTGGGCAAGGAGATGGTGCGCCTGGCCGCCAAGCGCGGCGATGCGACCTATTTCGTGGCCAACATGAAGGATATCCCCGTGGCCGATGGCGCCTTCGATATGGTGACCGAGCTCTTTGCTCCCTTTAACGAGCGCGAATTTGCCCGCGTGCTGGCGCCAGAGGGCTCGCTCTACACCGTGGTGCCGGGCGCCCGTCATCTCTTTGGGCTTAAGGAGGTGCTCTACGACACGCCGTACCTTAACGATGAGAAGCTGCCGAAGACCACCGAGCTCGAGTTAGTCGGAATGCAGCGGGTGTCTGCGAATATTACGCTTCAGACCCAGGCCGACATCGAGGCAGTGTTCCAGATGACGCCGTACTACTACCGTACGCGCCCTTCCGACAAAGAACGCCTGGCAAATTTGGACACCCTTCAAACCGACATCGACTTCATCATCGCCGAGTACCGCCACAGCTAACAACCTGCCAAAAAAGGGACAGGTTTATTTTGGTAGGTTTTATCTAGGCAAACGTAAAGGGCCGACCGCAGAGATGTGCGATCGGCCCTTTTTAGTTGCTTGGCTACAGAGGTTATGAGAAGCGAGCGCTTACAGGCGGTCCTTGTGTTCGGCCTTAACGGCGTGTGCCTGCTGAACAAAGAACAGGTCGTACACCACGATGACAAAGGCGCCAAAGTTGATGGCGTCGCCGCCAAACGCGGGAAGCGTGAGCACCGCTTGGGCAAGCGTGGCGACCGCGGCAACAATACCGAGCTTAAACGCGCCGTCCACCTGCGAAGGCTTGTTGGCGCCCTTGATACCGGCGACGCCTGCGGCAAGGTCGACGAGACCCTTGGCGATAAGCACGACCGCTGCGAGCATGGCGTACGAACCGTACGTGGAATCGAGACCGCCCGTGGCGATACCGACGCCGGCGGTGACGAGGCTGGCGATGCCCAAAACAAAGTAGATGAGAGCAAGGATTTTGAGAGTCTTGCGAGTGAAGCTCATGGCTGGTCCTTTCGATACGAGTACGCCAACTTGGCGCACCCAATGTACTGCACATATGGTGAAGCACATTGTAGTTCAACGCAGCGATGCATGCGCCTGAAAGCGCTTTGAGCCCGCGCAGCCCAACCCAACCTTTCAAAAAGGAAAGCTGGACGTAAGCCAAATCGATGGCAGCCCATGTGCGGCGCTGCGATGATGAGGCCGTAACAAGGAGCTGGTCTCAAGGAGGAGCCATGATGTACGGAACAGGGCAAGTGCGTGAGCCGCGGTCGTTGGGAAGGCGCATGGGCGATTCTGTGATCGCTGCCGTGTGCACGGGATTGATGGCGGTGCTTTGCATTGCGATGCTGTGGGCCATGTCGCATGTGGGACAATAGCGGACGGTTGGGTGCCGACGCAAACGGCGCTCACGTATTCGTTTTGCTTGCTAAGGAGTGTCCATGGGCGTTGTCGATCCCTTTTCTGTTGCTCGGGCCGCGGGGCTTGAGCTGACCGGGAAGCCCGAGGGCCTCACGCTCACCGACGGCACGATGGAGCTGCGCGCCGATTTTACCCGCATGCTTCCGCGGCTCAAGCAGGGCCGCCTGCAGCAAGAGCTGCTGGTGAAGGCTGCACGTGCAAAAGGCATCGAGAGCCCATGGGCGATTGATGCCACGGCAGGCTTTGGCGAGGATTCGCTGCTGTTGGCGGCCGCGGGCTTTACCGTCGATCTGTATGAGCAGGATTGCGTGATTGCGGCGCTCCTCAAGGATGCCTTGGATCGCGCGGCGGATGATCCGGCGCTTGCGGCTGCCGTGGCGCGCATGCGCTTACACGCGGGCGAGGACAGCATTGCCGGCCTTCGCCATACAGCTGGGCTGATCGAGCAGGACGAGCTCGCGGCTCCCGACGTGGCGTATCTGGACCCCATGTTTCCCGGGCGCACCAAGAGCGCGGCGGTTAAAAAGAAGTTCCAACTCTTGCATCATCTGGAACAGCCGTGCGCCGATGAGGAGACGCTGGTCGAAGCTGCGCTTGCCGTGCACCCGCGCAAGGTCGTTATCAAACGACCGGTGAAGGGGCCACTGCTTGCCGGCGTTAAGCCGAGCTATCAGCTTGCGGGCAAGGCCGTTCGTTACGATGTTTTGGTGCCGCCACGTCCGTAGCTTGCGTACGATGGCTGACACTCCGTCAATGCCGTGCCGATGCGGCGCCTATTTCCAAGGGTGCGACGTCAGGTGCCATCCACCGCAGTATTCGCATTTGTAGCAGGCCAAACCGCGCCGTCCGCGGTTTTCGCAGTCGGCCATAACTGCCTCGGCCTCGGCGCGTGTGTCGTAACGGTTCTTGCGCTCGCACGACTTGTAGCGCCAGGCCTCATCGCGCTCGGCGTCCAGGGCGTCGCGGCGCTCGTCCTCGCGCGCAAACAGGTCGCTCATATCGCCGCCGGTGGCAGCGCCCAAAAACTCGCTTTTTGCCTTTGACCAGGCGGCTCGCTTTTTGCTTCCCATCTGCTTCGCGCCCTTCTCAAAACGTTGGTATCATTGCTCAATCAAAGTGATACCAATAAACGTGAGGTTGCCGCGTGATGATCAGAAAAACCCTCGATACCGACATTCCCACTGTCATGGCTATCTATGACGCGGCCCGCGCCTTTATGCGCGCGCATGGCAACGCCACGCAGTGGCCCGAGGGCACGCCTTCTGCCGAGCAGCTGGCTGCCGATATCGCCGCCGGTGGCAGCTACGTGTGCGAAGTCGACGGTCGCGTGGTGGCGACGTTTGCCTTTTTACCGGGCCCGGACGAGTGCTATGACGTAATTGAGGACGGTCAATGGCGCAGCGACACTCCATACGCCGTGCTGCACCGCGTGGCATCCGACGGCACCACGCATGGCGTCGCGGCTGCGATGTTTGCCTTTGCCAAGGAACGCATTGACCATCTGCGTATCGACACACACCAAGACAACCTGCCTATGCAGGGCGCCATCGCCAAGGCCGGGTTTGAGCGCGCCGGTATCGTATATGTGTCGGACGGTACGCCGCGTGTCGCGTTCGATTGGCTGCGCGAGGCATAAGAGCAAAGACGCGTATCAACAATTCGCGCGAACGAAAATGGCTCCGGGTGGGGCCATTTTCGTTCGCTGCGCTGTTTTGCAAGCCGGCTTTCGCAAGGCGCGAACCTACGAAAATCGCCGCGCGGCAACGCGGGGCGATGAGCTCGGTCGGGGGATAGGGCCCGCTTCGCCCGCCGGCCCGTAAATTGTATCATCCAGTGTGGAGCGTGAACGCCCGTTGCCGCGTGCGATGGGCTTGTAATAAGAGGAGAGCCATGTCGAAGCAAGCGGTCGTTGGAATCTTGGCGCATGTCGATGCCGGCAAGACCACGTTGGCCGAGGCCATGCTGTTCAACGCGGGTCGCATTCGCAAGCGCGGCCGCGTTGACGATGGCGATTCGCACCTGGACACTAACGCGATCGAGCGCGAGCGCGGCATTACGATCTTCTCGTCGCAGGCCGTGCTCGACCATGGCGATACCCATGTCATGCTCGTGGATGCACCGGGGCATGTCGATTTTTCGGCCGAGGCGGAGCGCACGCTGCGCGCGCTCGACTATGCGATTTTGGTTGTGGGTGCCAACGACGGCGTGCAGGGGCACACCGAAACCCTGTGGCGCCTGCTTGCACGTTATGACATCCCGACATTCATCTTCATCAACAAGATCGATTTGGAGAATCCCGGCCGCGATGTTTTGCTGGCACAGCTTGGGCAGCGTCTTTCCGAAGGCTGCCTGGATGCCAACGAATTGTTGGCGGGCGGCACCGTTCAGGAGGACGCTGCTGCGTTGGACGAGGCTGCGCTCGAGGAGTTTCTTGAGGCGGGTGAGCTTTCCGTCGCAACGCTGTCGCGCATGGTTGCCGAGCGCAAGCTCTTTCCCTGCTTTGCCGGGTCGGCGCTCAAGGACCAAGGCGTGGACGAGCTGCTAGATGGCATGTGTACACTGATGCGTGAACAGACGTGGCTCCCGGAGTTTGCCGCGCGCGTCTATCGTGTCAGCCGCGGGGATCGCGGCGAGCGCTTGGCTTGGGTTAAAGTGACCGGCGGCACGCTGCATGCCAAGCAGGTGATTGACGGACGTTCCGGTGCCGAGACATGGGAGCAGAAGGTCGATCAGGTCCGCATCTATAACGGCGAGAAGTATGAGCTTGCCCAAGAAGTTGCTGCTGGCGGTATTTGTGCCGTGACGGGCCTTGCGCACGTTCGCCCAGGGGATGCCTTGGGCGCGGAGCCCGTGGGCGATGCGCCTGTCATCGCTCCGGTCCTCACCTATACGGTGCTTCCGGGCGAACACGATGTCCACGCGGTGTTCAAAGCACTGACAGAGTTGGCGGACGAAGATCCCATGCTCGGCGTAAGCTGGAACACTCATCTTGAGCAGATTCATTTGCAGCTGATGGGCGCCGTGCAACTCGAGGTCGTGCAGCGGGTGTTGGCCGATCGCTTTGGCCTTTCGGTTGCGTTTGAGTCTGGCGGCATTCTCTATAAGGAGACTATTTCGCAGCCGGTCGAGGGCGTGGGCCATTTTGAGCCGCTGCGCCACTATGCCGAGGTACATCTGCGCCTGGAGCCGTTGCCAGCGGGTTCGGGCGTGCAGTTTGGCACCGTGACCTCGACCGACGAACTCGATCTTAACTGGCAGCGTTTGGCACTCACCAACGCCATGGAGCGCGATCACCTGGGCGCGCTGACCGGCTCGCCCATCACCGATGTGTGCATTACGCTCACGGGCGGCCGTGCGCATGCCAAACACACCGAGGGCGGCGATTTTCGCCAGGCCACGTACCGCGCGATTCGCCAGGGGCTCATGCAGGCGCGTGAGGCTGGCGCGGCGGTACTGTTGGAGCCGTGGTATAGCTTTGAGCTCGAGGTGCCGGGGGAGTGCGTGGGCCGGGCGCTCTCGGATGCCACGCGTATGGGTGCCGAGTACGAGCCGCCGACGATGGCGGGAGACCGGGCGAAGCTTGTGGGTCGCGTGCCGGCATCCGAAGTGCAGGATTACGCGCTGGAGGTGGCTGCCTATACGAGTGGCCGCGGACATCTGTACCTAGAGTTTGCCGGCTATGCGGCTTGCCATGATGCCGAGCGCGTCATCGAGACGGCCGCCTATGGGCCCGAGGCCGATCTGCCCAACACGCCCGACTCGGTCTTTTGCTCTCACGGCGCCGGTTACACGGTCAAATGGTACGACGTACCCGCCGCGGCGCACGTAAAGATCGATCCCGCCACCTTCCGCCCCTGGCGAGCAGCAGACGCCGAGTTTTTCGGCCACATGTGACAAAGGGACAGTTCCTTTGTCACATGCTATTGGTATAACTCGGTATAAGTTGGTATAACTATTACCAGGGTTTGCCAATCCGAGGAGGCCGACATGAATCCAAATCCCTTTAAGCCCACGGCTGGCAAGCGGCCTCCGATACTCATCGGTCGCGAGTCGGTCATCGACGATTTTGAGGAAGGGCTCGATAACGGCGCCGGAGCGCCGGGTAGGCTCATGCTCATTACGGGAAACCGCGGCTGTGGCAAGACGGTTCTCCTACGGGAGCTGCAACGTCTAGCCAATGAGCGTGGATGGGCGGTTGTCTCCGATTCCGCTTCGCTTGGCTTATGCGACCGCTTGGCCGACGCGCTTCGTTCGAATAAACCCGTTGTGACGTCAATGGAGTTCGGTCCGTCGTTTGGCCGGATGTCGGTCGAGGCGGCGCGAGCAAAGGGCGAGACGTTGCGAGGGCTGGTTAACGAGCGCCTCAAGAGGCTCGGTCCAGGCAAGGGCATACTGTTTGCGATTGACGAGGCGCAATCGGCGTCTATCGAGGAACTGGCGGCTCTTGCCGTTCTCTATCAGCAGGTGCTCGGAGATCAAGATGCCACGGGCTTGCCCGATAGCGACCAGCGCGGTCTTGCGCTGGCGTTCGCCGGCTTGCCCAGTATGGTTGATGACTTGCTCGAAGAGCCGAGCGTGACGTTTTTGCGGCGTGCCCAGCAGCGTACGTTGGGGGCGATATCTTTGCCCAAGGTGCGCGATTCGTATATCCAGACGGTCAAAGACGCTGGTCTTTACGTTGACGCGGAGACGGCGGACCTTGCGGCGCGCAAGAGCATGGGGCATCCCTACATGGTTCAGCTGGTGGGATATTACATGTGGCGGTCTGCTGTCCGGCGTGGCTCGCAGGTCATCGAAAGGCGCGATGTCGAGGATGGCCATGCGGATGCCGTCTCCGAGTTCTACGAAGCGGTTGACGCGCCCCTGTATTACGGGCTGCGCAGTCCACAGCGCCTTTTTATCGAGGCTATGGCGGTTGACGAGAACAAACCGACGCGCATGGCGGATATCATTGAGCGTTGTGATCGTACCCAGAGCTGGGCGAGTAAATATCGCGCAAGCCTGATTCGCGAGCGCGTCATCGAGGCTGCCGGATACGGCCTCGTCCGGTTTACCGTGCCCATGCTGGGCGCGTACGTTCGCGATCGAGTTTTATGGCATGAGTAGGGTGATAAAGGTGACGGAACAGAAGATGAGCCCGCAGGCTATCGAGGTGCGTGGCGCGCGCGTTCATAACCTTAAAGACATCGATATCGATATTCCGCTGGGAAAGCTCGTGGGCATTGCCGGCGTGTCGGGTTCGGGCAAGAGTTCGCTGGCGCTGGGGGTTCTTTATGCCGAGGGCTCGCGTCGCTACTTGGAAGCACTCAGCACCTATACTCGACGTCGCCTAACGCAGGCCGAACACGCCCAGGTGGACGAGGTGCTGCACGTGCCGGCAGCGCTCGCGCTACACCAGCGTCCGAGCGTGCCGGGCGTGCGCTCTACCTTTGGCACCATGACCGAGCTCAACAACAGCCTGCGCCTACTCTTTAGCCGCTGTGCCCATCACGTGTGCCCGCATTGCGGGGCGCGTGTGGAGCCGAGCCTTAACGTAGCGGCTGGCCTGTCGCTCACGTGTCCGACATGCGGCCGCGAGTTCTACGCGCCGAGTGCCGAGGATTTGGCTTTCAATAGCGGCGGTGCATGCCCCACATGTGGCGGCACCGGTGTCATGCGCGAGGTGGACGAAGCGAGCCTGGTGCCCGACGAGTCAAAGACTATCAACGAGGGCGCGGTGCTTCCCTGGGGTACGCTCATGTGGGATCTGATGAAGCAGGTGGCAGGTGAGATGGGCGTACGCACCGACGTGCCGTTTAACCAGCTCACGCCTCAAGAGCGCGACATCGTGTTTCATGGTCCGGCGGTTAAGAAGCACATTCTCTACGTTCCCAAAAACGGTGAGGGCGCCACGCCGCTCGACTTCACCTATTACAACGCCGTCTATACCGTCGAGAATGCGCTCGCCAAGGTCAAGGACGATAAGGGTTTAAAACGCGTTGCGCGCTTTTTGCGCGAGGGAGCATGCCGCGATTGCGGCGGCACGCGTCTCTCCGAGGCTGCGCGCCAGCCCCAGGTGCGCGGTATCAATCTGGCGCAAGCGGCGGCCATGACGCTGGGCGGGGCGATTGAGTGGGTGCGCGGGGTGCCCGCATCCTTGCCGCCCGAGATGCGGCCCATGGCGACGGATATCTGCGATTCGTTTTTGAGCGCGGCCCGTCGTCTGGTCGACCTGGGTCTCGATTACCTTTCACTCGATCGCGCCGGTGCCACGCTCTCCACGGGTGAGCGCCAGCGCGTACAGCTTGCTCGCGTGGTGCGCAACCGATCGACAGGCGTGCTCTATGTGCTGGACGAGCCTTCGATCGGCCTGCATCCTGCCAATGTCGACGGCCTGGTGGGCGTGATGCGCGATCTGGTGGATGACGGCAACACCGTGGTTGTTGTCGACCACGATACGCGCGTACTGGCGGAAGCCGACTATCTGGTTGAGATGGGCCCCGTTGCCGGAGCAGGCGGCGGCAATGTAATCGCCGCTGGTACGGTAGACGAGGTTGAGCAATCGCAGGACAGCCGTATCGCGCCGTTTTTGCGCGCCGAGCCCAAGCGCTTGCGTCCGCAGGTGATTGACGACGAAATGTTCGACCAGGGCCATATCCGCATGGCGACCGATGCCATCCATACCGTCAAGCCGCTCGAAGTCGATATCCCGCGTGGCCGTCTCGTCGCGGTGACGGGTGTTTCGGGTTCGGGTAAGACGACGTTGGTGCTTGAGACGCTCATCCCGGCACTCAAGGCGCAGGCAGCTGGCGAGCGCCTGCCGGGGCACGTGCGTTGGGTCGATGCCGAGGGCATTGCGCGTGCCAACCTGATTGACGCCACGCCCATCGGCGCCAATGTTCGCTCGACGGTGGCAACCTATGCCGACATCCATGATGAGCTGCGCCGCGCCTTCGCCCGTACGCCCGAGGCCAAGGCAGCCGGCTACAAGGCGGGTGCCTTTAGCTACAACACTGGCGCCTTGCGGTGCCCTACGTGCGACGGCACGGGATCGATATCGCTCGACGTGCAGTTTTTGCCCGATGTCGAGATCGTCTGCCCGGCATGCCGCGGCTCACGTTATGCAGACGCGGCTTCGCATATCCATCGTGAGGGCAAGGACGGGAGCCTGCTTACGTTGCCGCAGCTCATGGATATGAGTGTGGACGAGGCTATCGACGCCACGGTGGGGCTCAAGAAAGTTCAGACGCGTTTGCAGACCTTGCACGATCTGGGCCTGGGTTATCTCACGCTTGGCGAGCCCACACCGGCGCTTTCGGGCGGTGAGGCACAGCGTCTAAAGCTTGCGAGCGAGATGGGCCGCGTGCAGGATGATGCTGTATTCGTGTTCGACGAACCCACGATCGGCCTGCATCCGCTCGATGTCCAGGTGTTGCTGAGTGTGTTCGACGGCCTTGTCGCCAAGGGCGCCACGGTTATCGTGATCGAACACGATCTCGACCTTATCCGTAACGCCGATTACGTGATCGACATGGGCCCGGGCGGTGGCGACGCGGGCGGGCAAATCGTCTGCGCCGGCACGCCGGCGGATATCGCTGCCTGTCCCAAGAGCGTTACTGGCCGCTACCTATAGACAATGAGGCAAAGGGACAGCCCCTTTGCCTCATTGATGCCTATTTCACGCATTGAGCCGCGAGATAGTCGCGGAAGAATGGCAATTCAAATGCGACGAGCCCTCGTCCTCGTTCCCCGATGATGCCGGCATCTATCATGCGGCGTCGGTAGCGGGAGACCTGCTGCGGCGAACGCTTAAGGCGCTTGACAAGGTCGGCGGTGGTGGACTCTTCCTCGTCATCGAGCATGGCGATGAGGAATCGCTTGTCCTCTGCAGTGAGTTCCCGATAGGTTGCCGCGAGGATTCGGTCATCCATCTCGTCGCGTGCGATTTTGATTCCCAGGTCAAAGTCGCGTGACGAGATTTCCTTCGAATCGCTTGTGAGATCCCAGGCACGGTAGCCTACGAGTTGCAATAGGAAGGGAAAACCAGAGATCGAGCGAACGGCTCTATCGATTCCCTCAGCATCTGCCAGGCGATCGTTTTCCTGGATTGTGCGAATCAAGGCCTCGCGCACGTCATAGTCGGCAATGCGACCCAGATGATATTGTTGGGCGCGGCGAAGGAACGAGACCGTCTTGTGGTTCAGCAACGTCGAGACGTTGTTGGGAAGTCCCGCCATGAGCAGCGCGACGCGTTTCCCATCGGTCACAAAGTGCTGATACGTGGCTGCGAGCTGAATCATCTCGTCGAGTGTCGGGTCCACCTCGTCAACCGTGACGAGCAGACCGGTGCCCGCCTCGTTGAGCTGGTCGATGATGTCGCTCATGCGATAACGCCAGGTTGAGGCATCGTGAACGCGATTGACCTCGATGCTGCCGAGCGGTGCAATTCCGAGACCGGTGACTTCGAAGTGGTTGGACGGGTCGATAAGATGGCCGGCAGCACGTTTCGCCCCGAACTCGATTTCCTCAAGCATTCCCGGGAGTGCGGTCGTCTTTACGGCTATCCAGCCGTGGGATTCCGCCCTTGTCGCGAGCGACGACATGAGAGCGGTTTTACCGGTTCCACGCGCGCCTGAGAAGATCGAGGTCAATTCTGGGCGCCTGCGCTGGCTCAAGAAGGCACGGTCCAAATCCCGAATAATCTGTTGTCTGCCAGCGAGATGGGCAGGAACCTCACCAAAACTGGGGGTAAACGGGTTCTCGAGATATTTCACTAGGCCCTCCTTTCACACCTCCGTTTAACTTCATTTTATCTTAGTTAATTCTGGTTAAAAGTGAGGGCTCTTTATCTAGAGCATCAATTAGGCGTGTGTGCCATCGGCGTGGCGCTTGAATGTGACAAAGGGACAGTTCCTTTGTCACATTCCCGGAAAGCTTGTTTGGCGCAGGGCTTCGTAGAGGACGATGGCGGCGCTGTTGGAAAGGTTGAGGGCGCTGATGCGGTAGTCGTCGGGATTGACGAAGTTGCCGCAGATGTCCTGTTGAAGAATGGTCTCGTGGCTGTCCTCGGTATGCCCTAGCGATTCTTCGTGGGCTTCCCAAGCCTCGGCGTTATCGAGTGAGTCGCAATCGCGCAGCATGGGGATGCGCTCGCAACGCTCGGGCGCCGCGGCAAGCAGTGGCTCGGGAATGCCCGAGCTCTCGCTGCCAAAGACCAAGTAGTCGCCATCGCGGTAGGTACTTTGCGCATAGGTGCGGCGTGCCTTTTTGGTCAGCAGATGCAGGCGCTCGTCGGCGGGGGAGAGGCCGTTGCGGGCAAGGAAATCCTCCCAGCCGGCATAGGTCGTCACGTCCAAGTTTTGCCAGTAGCCCAGGCCGGCGCGACGCACCGTCTTGTCATCGAGCGAAAAGCCCAGCGGCTCCACCAGATGCAGGCGGGCGCCGGTAACCACGCAGGTGCGGCCGATATTGCCCGTATTGGCCGGAATCTCGGGCGCGTACAGCACAATGTTGAACATGAATCTCCTTGGCTCAGAACGAAAAACCACCACGAAGGGCACCTTCGTGGTGGTTTGGCGGTTGCGTAGGCGGAAAAATGCCCGCTTGGATAAACCTAGGCGCGGTGCCAGTCGGTCAGGCAGGCATCGAGGGAGGCGATGAGCGCATCCTTGTCCATGTGACGGCCGATGATGCACAGGCTCGTCATACGGTCGCCCGTCTCGTCGTCCCAAATCTGCATGATCTCGGGGTTCTCGTCGATGATCTTCTGCTTCTCGCCCTCGGGTGCGGAGTCAACGAACAGACCGTTCTCCATCAGGCGCATCTGGTGGCCGGCCTGCTCAAACATGTAGCACATGTCCGGATCGCCGGTCTGCCACAGCGGACCCTTGACGCGAATGACCTCGTCGGGCCACTCCTGCTCAACAAAATCGGTGAACTTCTGCAGGTCAAACGGCTTGCGGCGCGAGTAAACAAAGGTCTCGATGTCGTACTCGAGCACCTCGGGGTCATCGTGCTCCTCGGGATGTTCCATGGCATCGATCCAGGCGGCGGAGTTGTAGGCGCGCATAAAGTCAAAGCGGTCGGTGTCGAGCAGCTCCTCCATAGGAACCTCTCCGTTTTGGGCCTCGACGATCACGGCGTCCTTCTGCAGGCTGCGCACGATGGCCTTGAGCTCGGCGATCTGCTCAGGGCTCACGGTATCGGTCTTGTTGAGGATCAGCGTGGAGCAGAACTCGATCTGCTGGATGAGCAGGCTCTCGATGTCGTCCTCGTCGATATCCTCAGCCAGCAGGTCGCGACCGCCGTTGAACTCGTCGTACATGCGGGCACAGTCGACCACGGCCACGATGTTGTCGAGCGCGAGCTTAGGCTCGCCGCCCACCTTGGCCTCGTCGCAGAAGCTCGAGATGGTGTAGGCGATGGGGATGGGCTCGCAAATGCCCGAGGCCTCGATGATGATGTAATCGAAGTTGCCCGAATCGGCGATGCCCTGCAGCTGGTTGGCCAGGTCGTCCGAAAGCGTGCAGCAGATGCAGCCGTTGGTGAGCGGGATGAGGTCGTCGGTCTCGGAAAGGCCGCCGTCGGCGATGAGGCTGGCGTCCACATTGATCTCGCCGATATCGTTGACGATTACGGCGGCGCGGATACCGCCGTCGTTAGCGAGGATGTGGTTGAGCAGCGTGGTCTTGCCGGCACCGAGGTATCCGGTAAGCATGATGATTTTCACGGGTTTGTTGGGCATGTGCCCTCCTTTGTTAGACATGGCTTACAGTTGAATCATATGCCAAACGCCTGCTCTTATACCCACGCGCTGGCAAATAACACAGGCTACTCCCAGGCTCCCCATACATCGGGGCAATAACCGACGGTGGCCTTTTTGCCGTTACGCACGATGGGCTCGGCTAGAACCTGCTGGTTCTCGAGCAACTTGTCGAAGCGCTGGCTGGGGGTGAGGTGCTGGATGAGCGCGAGCGTCTCCTCGTCCTTGGCCTTGGGGTTGAGCAGCTTGTCGATACCGCCGACCGCCTGCATCACGCTCGTGAGCTCGCCCTTGCTCATCTCCTTTTCCTTAAGGTCGATAAACTGCACCTTAATGCGGCGCTCTTTGAAGAAGCGCTGTGCTTTCTTGGTATCGAAAGACTTTTTGGTGCCAAAAATTTGCACGTTCATGTATTTGTTCCGCCGTTCTACCTGATGAAGTTGGTGCGCTCGCGATCGGCTTCGGGGGCTTCGATACCGGCGGCCTGTCCTGCCTCGATACAATGCAGGAGCCAGGCCATGTTCTTGCCGATGTTGCGCATGGTGGCCAGGCCCTCGGCGTCCTGGGCGGCCTCGCCCGGCATGGCGCCAAACACGTTGTTCCAGTACGTGGAAGCAACCACGGGCATCTGGTTGATGGTGAAGTACTTATTGAGCACGTCGAAGGTGGTCGACGTGCCGCCGCGACGGGCAACGGCGACGGCAGCGCCCGGCTTGTGTGCAAAGGCTTTGCTGCCGGCATAGAATGCGCGATCGAGGGCCGAAAGGATGCGTCCGCTGGGGTGCGCATAGTAGACGGGCGAGCCAAAGACAAAGCCATCTGCCTGCTCGGCGGCAGCGATCAGCTCGTTCACCACGTCATCGTCAAAGGTGCAGCGGCAATCGAGCTTGCCGCACTGACCACAGCCAATGCAGTCGCGAATGGGCTTGGTGCCCAGCTGAAACACCTCGGTATCAATGCCTTCGGCATTGAGTTGCTCGGCGACCTCGGCGAGTGCGCGGGCGGTGTTGCCGTTTGCCTTGGGGCTGCCATTGACCAAAAGAACCTTCATCACAAACTCCCTCTGCTGTCGGTGACTTCTGCAGAGGATTATCGCACGATGGGGGAGGCGGTGTGGGCGCGGTGCTAATCCAGTTTGGTACCTGGCACCTGCACGGCTTTCCCGAGCAACGCTTTGAGCTCGTTCAAAATCGAAACGGGCTGACGGTCGACGCCGTCCAGATGGAGCGTGGCCACGCGAATGGGCGGCTGATATTCAAATGGGCCAAAGAGCACGGGCGAACCCAGGAACCGCTCGATTTCCTCTGCAATCGCATCGGTTTCTTCGGGATCAAAGTCGTCGAAAAGAGCCACGAACATCGGCCCCGTCGAGCGGAACATACGACCCTTACCGCGCGAGCATTCCACCAGACAGGCGGCACATTCTGCCAAAACGCGGTCGCCCGCATCAAAGCCAAAGCGGGCATTGACCTGAGCGATATCGTCGATTTTGATGGCGATCAAACCAGCCTTGCGCGCCACGCGACGCATTTCGCCAATGGCGTTGACCAGGGCGTGAATATCGCCCTAGCCGGTCACGGAATCGGTCGTATCTGCCAAGCTTCGGTTGATGATAATGCCCACATACATGCCGGGCTCGGTATCGGTGCCGTCCAAGCGGTAGCCCGTGCAGTCGCAAAGCACGTATTTTCCGGTGGCATCCATTACGCGATACTGCATGTAGTGGAAGTGCCACGTGCCGTTTATCACCATGTCGAGCTCGACACGTACGTTGTCGCGGTCCTCGGGATGAACGCGGGCGAGCCACATATCGACCGTATTAAAAGGATGCTGGGAGGGCAGGTCAAAATCGCGCACGGCGTTAACCGACCATTGCGATTCTCCCGTATCGAGATTGAGGATAAACGGATAGCGCGTCTCGGAGCTCATGGAGATCGCTTGGAACACCCGGTCGTTGCAGGGAAGCTGATCGACGATTGGGCGTTGCGGCGCGTCATCGTCTTTCGGTTGCTGCACACGATGCATAAGCTTATAGCGATACATCTTGCGATCGGCATCCATTGTCATCTGGCGACGCGTGTCGCCAGCAAGTGGATCGACGCGCGAGCAGCCAAAGCTAAAGCTGCCGATCATGGGCGCCTTGCCACCTGAGCTCGCCTCGATCAGCCTGGTACGTACCTGCTCCAAGCGCTGCTCGAGTTCAATCTCGTTTGCGGGGAGCGAGATGAGCACAAACTCGTCTCCACCGATACGGAACAGCATCTCATCGTGCTCCATGGTTTCGGAGAGCGTGCGGCAGATGCTCAGAATATAGCGATTGCCTTCGGCGTGGCCAAACCTATCATTGCAATGCTTGAGATGGTCGATGTCAATATAGGCGCAGGTGAAGGGGTCGCCTTTGCGCCAGAGTTGCTCGACGTGACGGTCGAATCCGTTGCGGTTGCCCAAGTTGGTGAGCGGATCGATATAGGCGTTGCGCTCAAGCAGCTGGCGCTCTTGTTGCAGGATGGCATGCGTCTTTTGCAGTTGCTCGCCAACGGCGCGTAGCCCAGCAGGCAGCGCGGCAACATCGAGTTCGGCGGTCGAGACGCCGTTCGCAAGTCGCTGAAGATAGGCAATAATCGATTGCTCGCCCAGGCGATACGACTCGTTCATGATGGATAACCTCCTTGGGCGGAACAACGGTTTGTATCATATCCCCAATTCGGTTTGAATTGGGGATATAAGTTAGCTAATGGAGACAAATATCCCCTTCGACGGTGGCGTTTTGCGCGCGAGCGTATCAGTTGTTATTGCCGCCATCGAGCAATGCCTCAAAATCCTTCGCCTGCATGGGGCGGTAGTAGAGGAAGCCCTGAGCGTAGCGGGCGCCCATTTGTCGTAGCATGTTCGCCTGCTCATTTGTCTCGACGCCTTCGACCACGACGGGCAGATGGAGCGACTGCGCCATTTCGAGCATCGATGAAATGATTTGCGTGCTGCGGCCTTGATCGCGGTCGGTGGGCACAAAGGTGCGGTCGAGCTTGATGACGTCGACGTTGACGTTCTTGAGCATCGCGAGCGTGGACTGGCCGGTGCCAAAATCGTCCATGTAGGTCGAGAAGCCACGGGTGTGCAGATCCGCGGTCAGCTTATCCACGGCCTCGGACTCTCCGGTATAGGCGGTCTCGGTGATCTCGATGTGCATGAGTTCGGGCGGCAGGTTGTACTGGGCGGCGAGCGACCCCATATGCTCGGCGACATCGCAGGCAAGAATGTCTACGCGCGACACATTGAGGGAAATCGGAACCACGCGAAGTCCTCGATTGAGGCGCTCGCGGAGCCACATGGCGACGCCCTGCCAAACATATTTGTCGAGCGTCACTACAAAGCCGCTTTCCTCGAGTGCGGGGATAAACGTTGCGGGCGAAATGAGAGAGCCGTCCTTGTTAATCCAGCGGGTGAGTGCTTCGGCGCCAATAATCTCGCCGGTTTCCATATCGACCTGGGGCTGAAGATAGTACGTGATGCGACCATTTGACAGCGCGTACTGGAATTCGGTCAGCGTGCGGTTGAACACGATTTCGCGCTTGTACTCCTCGGGGCAAAAAATGGCAATGCGCTCCTTAAAGTCGTTTTTTGCGCGCCGATTGGTAAACATGGCCTTTGCCTGCGCATCGATGGTGATCTCCTCATTGGAATCGATGGGGTAAACGCCCATGGACGGCCAAAAACCTACGCCGCCATCATACCTGGCTACTGCCTCGCGAACGCGGTTGTAGATTTGATGGACGGTGATGTGCTTAAAGGGGATGAGTACGCAAAAGTCATCTTGGCCCCAGTACCCTGCGACGCCCATGTCGGCATTCTCGATGTCCTTGAGGACCGTGCCCACATCGGCAAGCAGGCGGTCGTCTTCGGCCTGTCCATACCATTCGTTAAACAGGCGCATGTGGCCCATGTCGACCGTGGCGATGCACCAGGCGCCGTCGCGTCTTGCCTCGAGAAAAGCGTTGGCGCGCCGCATAAACTCGCTGGGTCGATAGAGACCCGTGAGCGAGTCGATACGTTCGGCGATGGCGCTTTTGCGCTCAGCCTCGGGTATGGGGAGGCTGTCGTTGGGAACAAGCCCGCCGGCCGTGCGAAGGCGACGGTTGAGTTCGCCTAAAACGGCGGTCGCTTGATGGGTTAAGTGCTCGTAAAAGGCCGGGACGACAAGGCAGACGGGAGTAATGGTGTCGCCTGCGATTCGAACAGGAGCGAAAACGGCCTCTTTAAGGTGGCGGGTCAGTTGCTCGAATGCCTCGTGGTCTAGGTCGTTGCTGAGCACGACGAACTGAACGCTTCGTGAACGGTAGACCCGGCTCCTGCCGCGAGTGATCGACAGCATACGGCCTGCGTATTCGGCAAGCATGTTGTCGACGGCCTCGGCCCCGTAGAGCTCGTTGAGCTTTGTCGTGCCACGAACGCGCACCGCTATAAGCCCTGTCTCGCAACGATCGCGGCGGCAGGCGTCGATGGCGTTGGCCAGCATGCGCTGCGTTCCGAGGCCTGTGGCGGCGTCGACGGTTTCGGCAAGTGAGTGGTTGACGAGCTCGCCGACATAGAGCGAGGGGACATTTCCGTCGCCGTCGATACGAAACCCGCGAGCACGGCAAAGGACGTAGTCGCCGACGGCGTTGCGCACACGATACTGCATGACGCGACGGTGCTTGGTGCCGTTGTAGACTTGGTCGATGTCGTTGATGCAGGCCTCAAGGTCGTCGGGATGGACGCGCGTTTTCCAGTAATCGCGACAGTTGTCTATGTGCTCCGAGGGAAGGCCAAGATCGCGCAAGGCACCTTGTGACCAAAGGGTGCGATGTTTGTCCAAGTTCTCGATAAAGAAATATCGGCCCTCATTGAGCATCGAAAAGGCGTCAATAATTCGATCGCTTATTTCGAAGTCGTCGGCGTGAACTTGCGTGATATTGCGTCGATCGAGGTGCATGGCATGACGTAGCTTGTAGTCGTACATGCGATGGTCGGCATCGAGCGTCATGCGATTGGAAGCTTCGCCCAGGGCGGGGTCGGCATGTGACACTCCGTAGCTAAACGAGTGGGGCATCTCGGAATCGTTGTTTTTGAGCAGAACCGTTCGGCAGTGTTTCAGACGTTCGGCGAGGTCGTCCTCGGTTGCAATCGTAGATAGGATGGCAAACTCGTCGCCGCCTATGCGAAACGCCGCTTCGCCCACCTTCATATACAGATTAAGATAGAGACTTACCTGCAAGATATAGCGGTTGCCCTCGTCATGTCCAAAGACGTCGTTGCAGTGCTTGAGATTGTCGATATCGATGAACGCCATGGTAACGGGGGCGTCCTGCTCCCAGAGCTCCTCGAGGGAACGGGCAAAGCCGCCACGGTTGCCAAGCCCGGTAAGCTGGTCGGTAAAGGCGGTCCTGATCAGATCCTCCTGCCGCTCGAGAAGGTCGCGGACGGTCTTTTCGAGCGTTTCGGTGTAATTGCTGACAGTTTCCATGTTCTAAGTGGCTTTCTGAGGTCGGGGCGGATTGCGTCGGGCGAGCTCGTTGTGTACACGCGTCGTTGCTCAGCGCTTTGCATGTATCCAGGCCCCCGCCTTGCCGCGTTGTTGAGTTAATTTGCCGGCTAATGTTCGCTGTTGATAACAGCTGAGTAGTGTAAACAATAGTGCACAATTATATATGGGTGCACATGCTGTGGGCGGCTATTGTTCGACAAGCGGTAGCGCGACGATGCGATGTTCGATAAAAATGCGACTGGGACGATATATGTTGACGGGTATACTTGTCCCGTTTGAATTTGTGGGGACGGAGATGGTCGCATGGTACAGTCAAATACGACGCGCACGGTGGGGCTGGCACTTGAGGGAGGCGGCTACCGCGGTATGTATACGGCGGGCGTGCTCGACGTTTGGATGGAGCACGGCTTAACTTGCGACCATATGGTGGGTGTCTCGGCGGGCGCGGCGTTTGGCTACAACTTTAAATCGCGCCAGATCGGCCGCGCCATTCGCTATAACAAGGCCTATTGTGCCGATAAGCGCTATGCGGGTGTAGCAAGCTGGCTGCGGACCGGCGATATGTTCAATGCCGATTTTGCCTATCACGAGGTGCCCATCGAGCGCGATCCCATCGATTTGGAGACATATCGCGCCTGCCCCATGCGGTTTACGTGCGTGTGTACCGATATCGAGACGGGCAAGGCCGTCTACCACGACCTGCCCTATGGCGATGAGCACGATATCGAGTGGATCCGGGCGTCGTCTGCTATTCCTGTGGCGACGCGTCCCGTTGCTATTGACGGGCATAAGTATCTGGATGGTGGCGTTGCTGATTCTATTCCCAGCGCATGGCTGTTTGCGCAGGGGTATGACCGTAATATCGTGGTACTCACGCAGCCGGCGGGCTTTGTAAAGCAGCCCAACAGCGTGATGCCCATGCTGCGTCGCGTGTTCCGTCACTATCCGGAGTTTGTCGCAGCGCTCGAGCATCGGCATGAGGTCTACAATGCCACGCTCGATGACCTGGCACGTCGCGAGGCCGCCGGCGAAATCTTTGTGGTGCGGCCGAGCGAATCGGTGAAGGTGCCGTCGCTGTGTCGCGAGCCCGATGAACTTGAGCGCATCTACCAGATTGGTCGCCGCGATGCGGAGGCGACTTTGCCGGCACTGGAGGCATATCTGGCAGGGTAGAGGCTGCTGCCGCCATCTCGGCGGAAAGCGCATCCCGGAATGGAGATCCAAACTGGGATGCGCTTTCCATTGCTGAAGATATGAGGCTGCGAATCAGTTGCTCGGCCTATGCCTATGCCTGCTGCCAGGTGTCTACGAGCTCCTTGGCCGCGGCGTAGGGGTCATCGGCGCTGCAGACGGCACTCACCACAAAGAAGCCGTCGACGCCGGTGGCCTTAAGCTGCGGCAGGTCGGCCGTCTTGACGCCGCCGCCCACCACGATGGGCACGGGGCTTGCCGCGTGGAGTGCGGCCAGGTCCTCAAAGCTCTTGGTGATGATAGAGCCGTCGGCCGCGCGTCCGCAGTCGCGCTTGGTCTCGGTCTCGTGGAGTGGGCCGATGCCAAGGTAGTCGACCAAACTCATATCGGCGGTCTTGACGTACTCGAGCATCTCCTCGCAACGGGCCGAAAGGCCCACGATGGCGTCGGGGCCCAGCAACTTGCGACAGACCTCGACGGGAATATCGCTTTGGCCCACGTGCACACCGTCGACAGCAATACCCTGCTCGCGCGCGGCAAGCACACAGTCCAGACGGTCGTCGATCAGCAAGGCGACCTGACCGGTCTTGCCGGCCTGAGCGATTGCCTGCGCGGCGTCGCCGGTCAGCGCAATGATCTCGCGGGCGCTTGCCACCTTGGAGCGCACCTGGATGCAGGTAAAGCCGGCGTCGAGCGCCTGGGCCACCACATCGCCCACGGGGCGCCCGAGCGTGTTTTCGGGGCCGAGTACCAGATAGGCCGAGATATCAAGGTTGTCGCGGATGCTCATCGTGCTTCCTCCTGCTTTTTGATCTGTGCTTCCATGCGCTCGAGTTTGCCGGTCATGGTGTCGGTAAATCCGGGTCGAATATCGGCTTTGAGCACGACTTCGGTGCGGATGCCCTTGCTCGCCAACACAAAGGTTGCGTCGCGCACGACCTGCATGACCTCGTCCCAGTCGCCCTCGATCTCGGTGAACATGGAGGTGGTGCGGTTGGGCAGGCCGCTCTCGCGAATGACACGCACGACCTCGGCGACCTCGGCGGATAGCTCATCGCCGGTGCCGCACGGGGCGATGGCCACGGCGACGAGCGTGTTCATGCCGGCATTGGTTGCGGGCTCGGACATGGCCTATGCCTCCTCGAGCTCGAGTCGGTTATCGGCGATGTCTTGGGCGGTTGCGCGGTAGAGCTCGTCGATAAAGGCGACCTTAAAGCTTGCCGGGGCGTCGGCGACAGCGGCGGCACGCGTGCCGGCCACGTTGTAGACGGCGGTGCCGCAGACGGCTGCCGTAAACGGGTCGGCGGCGCAGGCATACACGGCCAGCACGCCGCCCTGCGAGCAGCCGCAGCCGGTGATCTTGGACATGAGCGGGCTGCCGCCGTGAGACTTGGCCACCGTCGTGCCGTCGGTGATTAGGTCGACTTCGCCCGAGACCACAACGGCGCCACCGGTGTGGCGAGCGAGCGCCACGGCGGCATCGCGGGCGGCGTCGACCGTGTCGGTGGTATCGACACCACGCACGCGGCTCAGATCAGCCGCCTCGCCCTCAAGACCCCACAGGCCGGCGAGTGCGATAATCTCGGAGGCGTTGCCGCGCACGATGGCGGGCTTGTACTGCTTGAGCTCGTTTACCAGCTGGGTGCGCAGGCTGCCGATACCCAGGCCCACCGGATCGAGCACCCAGGGCTTGCCGGCGTCGTGTGCCGCCTTCGCCGCGCGGGGAATCGTCTGCTCGTAGATAGGGAAGAGCGTGCCCATGTTGAGATAGATGGCGCCGCCGCCGGCAACGAGCGCTTCGCCCTCGTCGGGCAGATAGACCATGGCGGCCGATCCGCCCACGGCGAGCTGTGCGTTGGCGACAAAGTCGATCGTCACCGTGTTGGTGATGGAGCCGGCCATCGGATTGGTGGCGCGAATTTCCTCTACGGCCTTGACCATATGTTGCTTAAGCTGTTCCGAATCAATCACTGCACATGCCTCCTTGGCATAGAAAAGGGGCGCTGTGCATAGACAGCGCCCCTGTAAAGGTGGCATGCTCCCTACGCCAGCATTAACTGACAGGTTCAAAGGATTGGGCCCCATGCCCTCTCAGCCTTGTGGTTTGCACCGCCGGCACTCCCGCATCGAATCTGTTGTTCCCTATACTAGCGCACCTGCCAAAAAGGGACAGGTTTATTTTGGCAGGTCGTTACAATAGGTAGGACCGATACGAATGGGGGCCTTATGATTAAACTTGTGCTGACCGATATGGACGATACACTGATTCCAGCCGGGCATGACGGCGCCAGCGACTACGCCATTGAGGGTATTCATGCCATGCAGGCGGCGGGTCTGCACTTTGGGCCGGTTTCGGGTCGTCAGCCGTCCGCGATGGGCTGGATGTTCAAAAACCGTTCCGAGTGTTTTTCGACTGGTGCGTTCTGTAACGGCCAGGTGATGTTTGTCGACGGCGAAGTGGTCGCTTCGCGCGCAATCGACAACGATGCTCTGATGCGTTTGGCTGATTATCTGGAGCAAGAAACCGACGATACATTTCTAAAAGTCTACAGCCTGGGCGATGACTTTTGGGGCAACGATGCCTATTGCGTGACGAGCAATCCCGAGCGTGTGCGTCGCGCTATGGAGTCGGGCGGCAATGCGTGGCTCAAAGGCGAAGAGGCCCCGTGCCGTCCCGTCGTCGATGACGCGCCGGTGTTTAAGGCGAATATCTGGAGTGCCCGTTCGCGTGAGGAGCTCGCGGAGCTACGCGAGCGCGTTGCCGCTGAGGTGCCGGAACTCTCGCTCGTGTTTCCCAACAACCGAGTGCGCCTGTTCGACATCCTTCCGGATGGTTGGGACAAGGGCTGCGCTGCGCTGGAGCTGGCGCGCGCTTTGGGCCTGACGCCCGACGAGGTGGCCGTATTTGGCGATTCCGATAACGATCTGCCCATGATCGATGCCGTTCCCAACTCCGTTGCAGTCGCCAATGCCAACGAGGCCGTCACGGCTGCCGCACGCTGGCATATCGGCGCTGCGGCAGATGATGCGGTCGCCGGGGCTCTGCATCAGATTGCCGCCTGCGCCGCGACGGGGGAGATGCCGCCGTTTATGCGTCAGGAGGGTGCAGCCGACGCGAATCTCGCGAACAGCTAAGGAGACAGCCATGAAGCTCCAGCAGCTCAGATATGTCGTCAAAGTTGCCGAATGCGGCAGCATCACCGAGGCCTCGCGCCGGCTCTTTGTGTCGCAGCCTTCGATTACCGCATCGATTCGCGATCTCGAAAACGAGATGGGTGTGCACATCTTTGAGCGCACCAACAAGGGCGTCATTGTGTCCGAGGAAGGCGAGACCTTCTTGGGCTATGCGCGCCAGGTACTCGACCAGGCCGACCTGCTCGAGGGCAAGTACAAGGGCGCATCCGAGCAGGTGCCGCACTTTAGTGTGAGCTGCCAGCATTATTCCTTTGCCGTCAACGCGTTTGTCGACGTGATCCGCGAGTTCGATGCCGCGCGTTACGACTTCACCCTGCGCGAGGAGCAGACTCACGAGATTATCGAGGATATCGCGCATATGAAAAGCGAACTGGGCATCCTGTACTTATCCGAGCATAACCGCGAGGTCATCGAGCGCATGCTGGTGGCCAACGAGCTCGTGTTCGAAGGACTCTTCTGCGCCACGCCGCATGTCTTCGTCTGCGCCGACCATCCGCTGGCGGACCGCTCCAGCGTGACGCTCGAGGATCTGGAAGACTACCCGTTCCTGTCCTACGAGCAGGGCAGCTACAACTCGTTTTACTATTCCGAGGAGCTGACCTCGACGTTCGAGCGTCGCAAAAATATCCGCGTGCGCGACCGTGCGACGTTGTTCAATTTGGCCATGGGCCTCAACGGCTACACGGTATGCTCGGGCGTGATCAGCCACGAGCTCAACGGCCCCGGCATTATCTCGATTCCGCTCGACGTGGACGAGTACATGGAGATTGGCATCATCACGCGCAAGAACACGACGCTTACGCGCTACGGTCGGGCCTATATCGACGCGATTCGTCAGCATATCTAGGCTGCTGTGCTCCGCACGGTTCAAGTCTCTTTATGACAGTCCAGACTGATATAGGAAACATCTATATCAAACTGTTATAAACGTATATTTTACGATGGTCATATGAGCGCTCATACTCTGTCCCAGTAAAGCAACCAATGCAAAGGGAGATATCTATGAGCACTTCGATTCAACCGAACGCGCCGTTTCGCGCCGATATCGTCGGCAGCTTTCTTCGTCCGCAGGCTGTAAAGGACGCCCGTGCCGCCTATGTCGCGGGTAAACTCGACGCTTCCGGCCTTAAGGCCGTCGAGGACGATGCCATTCGCGATTTGGTGGCCAAGCAGAAGGCCGCCGGCCTGCAGGTGATCACCGATGGCGAGTTCCGCCGCAGCTACTGGCACCTCGATTTTATGTGGGGCCTTAACGGCATTGAGCGCCGCACCTCACGCACGGGTTATATGTTCCATGATGAGGAGACGACGGCCGACACCGCCGTGGTTACTGGTCCCATTAGCGGCGAGAACCACCCGTTCGTCGAGCATTTTAAGTTCGTCAAGGCGCTTGAGGGGGAGGGCCAGGTCGCACGCCAGACCATTCCGGCGCCGATCCAGACGTTCTCTGAGGTCACGCTCGATCGCTGCGACGGCCAGCAGGAGAGCCTGCGCGCTGTCTATAAGACCGATGAGGAACTTGCCGACGCCATTGCGGCCGCTTATCGCACGATGATCGCCGACCTGTACGCAGCAGGCTGCCGCAACATCCAATTTGATGACTGCACCTGGGGCATCTATTGCGATACCGACTTTGTGTCCAAGACCGGCATGAGCCCGGTTGACCTGCAAAAGGTGAGCGAGCTGGGCGTGGCGCTCAACAATGCCGCCATCGTGGGCAAGCCCGACGATCTGGTTATCAACACGCACGTGTGCCGCGGCAACTACCATTCCACCTATGCCTTTGAGGGCGGCTACGACCCCATCGCGCCGTACCTGTTCGCACATGAGAATGTCGATGCGTTCTATCTGGAGTTCGACACACCCCGCGCCGGCGGCTTTGAGCCGCTCAAGTACGTTGCCCCCGGCAAGAAGGTGGTGCTGGGACTGGTCACTACAAAGGCGGCTGAGCTTGAGGACGAGGACGTTATCGTCGAACGTATCCACGAGGCCGCAAAGTATGTGCCGCTCGAGAACCTGTACCTGTCGCCCCAGTGCGGCTTTGCCAGCTGCGAGATTGGCAACAAGCTGACCGAGGACGAACAGTGGGCAAAGATCGCGCTGGTCAAGCGCATTGCCGAGCGCGTTTGGAAGTAACGCTACCGCTTGCAGGTGACGGCGCGCGCGAGACATGACGTATCACGTACAATGGTCCGGATCGTATCGTTCGGGCAGGTTATCCAATATGCCTGATCGCCCTTCCATCATGAAAGGACATCCATGCCCCAGTTCTCGACGCCCACCGTATCTGAACTCGAGGAGACTGTCGAATAGTAGCTGCGTTCAGCCAAATTAAAAATGGCGTCCATGCGTATGTACGCGTGGACGCCATTTTTAATGCGTCAGTATCCAGTGGATGCCGCGCGCCATGCGCAGGTCAGTTTGGGCAAAATGATTGCCGGGGTTGAGCTCCAGCGTTGTTGGGATGTCGCGCTCGATAAACAGCTCTTCCATCGCGCGCGTGTCGTCGAGTACGTGCCGCATCATGCGGTTGGGCGTCTTGGTTTCCTTTTTACCGAGCGACAGATAGGCGGCGTCGGGCGTAGCCGTCATCGTGCGCTCGCGCGCGTAGTCGATAAAGCCGGGGAACCACAGCGACCCCGATGCACTCGCCACGCGCTCAAAGACATCTGTTTGCCAAAGTGCCCACAGTGCAAAAAGACCCGCCAACGAGTAGCCGGCAACGCCGCGCCAGGCGGGCGGTTGCGGGAGCGATGATTCGGCCTGGGGGATTATCTGCTTCAACAACTCGTCAAGAAAACCAGCGGCCTGTCCGCCAAAGGGCTCGGCATCTCGTATAGCTCCGTCGCATTCCCAGGGGCTCAGCTCGCGATTCCAATCGAGCCCTCCAATGGCGACAAGGGTGAACGGCGGGCAGTCGAGCTCTCGGCAGCGCTCGTAGACTTCACTACCGTCGCCCATAACCACGGGGAGGTAGATGACGGGCGCGCCTTCCGCACACTCTGAATAAACGGTTATCTGCTTATGATGCGCTTCCAAGGCAGGCTTCTCTCGGTGTTGTGATATTGACAGCCTCAATTGTCGCACGCTGGCACGGGGGCAGACGCTAAAAGAAAGGCGCGGAGCCGATCGATGCGATTCCGCGCCTTGTTGTTTTTGCTTTAGCAGACTATGCCGTTACGCCACGAAGAAGTAGACGAGGAAGGCAAGGGCTGCGATCCACATGAGCGGCTTGATCTTGGAGGCCTCGCCCTTAAAGAGCGCGACGACCACGTAGGCGATAAAGCCCAGGCCAATGCCGGCAGAGATGGAGTAGGTGAAGGGCACGCCGGCGACAATCATGAACGCCGGGAAACCCTGCGACACGTCGGACCAGTCGATCTCGGAGGCCTCGCTCATCATGAGGTAGCCGACGTAGACCAGAGCACCGCAGGTGGCGGCGCTGGAAACGATGGTGACGATGGGGGAGAAGAACGCGGCGAGAATGAACAGCACGCCGGTGGTGACGGAGGTGAGGCCCGTGCGGCCGCCGTCGGCAGCGCCAGAGGTGGACTCGACGAAGGTGGTGATGGAGGAGACGCCCATGAAACCGCCCACAGCGGCGGCGGCGGAGTCGACGATCAGGATCTCCTTGATATTCTCGACGTTGCCGTCGTCGGTGAGGAACTCGCCCTGCTTGGCCACGGCCATCGCAGTGCCCATGGTGTCGAAGAAGTCACTCATGAGCAGCGAGAACGAGATGACGAGGAGCGCGGGGTCGGTAAGGACCTTGACGATGGCAGGCACGCCGCCGGCGTCGGCGATGGGGCCACCGATGCTCGAGAAGTCGAGCGGGGCGATGATACCGGTCGGAGCCTGGGTCACACCTAGGGGGATACCGGCGATGACGGCGACGACGATGCCGATGAGCAGCGAGCCCGGCACGTTGCGGGAAGCTAGGGCAACCGTCACGACGATGGAGATGATGCCGACGATAAAGGTGGGGGAGGTGATGTCGCCCAGGCCGACGAGCGTACCGGCGCCAGCGGTGATAATGCCGGCATCGCACAGGCCAATCATGGCGATGAACAGGCCCAGACCCACCGAGATGGCGTGACGCAGGACAACCGGGATGGCGTCCATGATGGCCTCGCGCAGGCCACAAAGCACGAGCAGCAAGATGACGATACCCTCGAGGAAGATGACGCTCATGGCCACGTGCCAGTCACCGCCGCAGACGGTGGTGGTGATTCCGGCGATCATCGCGTTGACGCCTAAGCCCGACGCGCAGGCGAGCGGGCGGTTGGCGAAGATGCCCATGCAGATGGTCATGATGCCGGCGCCCAGGCAGGTGGCGCAGGCGAGCGCTCCCGCATCGATGCCAGCGCCCGAGAGCACCGCGGGGTTGACGGCGATGATGTAGGCCATCGCCAGGAATGTTGTCAGTCCAGCGCGGAGTTCGGTCCCGATTGTGGACTTGCGCTCACTGACGTGAAAAAGTTCGTCCATGCATACCCTTTCCTTGTTCGGCCCCGAGTTTAGGCCGATTGACACGAACTCAACTACTATAGCCCCTTTACGACGCTGTTGTTCCTCGCATGTTGATGTTCGGCGCTTTGTAGCAGACGGACGGTATTTTTCGCATGAAAATGTGTGGGTACCGTATACTTAAGCGGTTACAACGACCCCTATGGAGGAACGTATGATTAAAGAGCTTTGCCACGACGAGGCTATCCTGTCCCAGCGTTGCGAGGTTGCGACCGTCGAGGACGAGTCGGTTGCTCAGGACCTGATCGATACCATCAAGTCGCTCGACGATGCCGGCTGCCTTGCCGCTAACCAGATTGGCGTTACCAAGAAGGTTTGCGTCTACCTGGACGATGCCGGCGAGCCTCACGTACTCTACAACCCCCGTCTGGTGTTTGGCCTGGGCGCCAGCAAGATGGAGGAGAGCTGCCTGACGCACGAGGAGGTCACCAAGTCCACGCGCTATATCAAGTGCAAGGTCGCCTTTGATCAGATCGTCGACGGCAAGATGAAGGAGTGCCGCCGCGACTACGCGGGCTTTGAGGCACAGATGATCCAGCATATGATCGACCACTGTCTTGGAAAGTTGGTCTAAGGGGACCAAAGCACCGCACTTCGTCTCTTTTGGCCCGGGCGTGACATTGTTGTCATGTCCGGGCTTTTGTGTTTAGCGCCTTTTTGTTTGGTGACAATAAGCTTAGCAAGAACGTAAGGCTAGGAGGCGCTATGTGCACGAGTATTCGATTTACCGATGATTCCGGCCACATGTATCTGGGACGCAACCTCGACTGGAGCTTTGACTACGGCCAGCAGGTTCGCGTGATGCCGCGCGGGTTTCACATTCCGTATTCGTTTATCGACGACGCGACAGCGGCGCACGCGGTGATCGGTATGTGCATCGATTACAAGAACTATCCCATGTTTTTCGATTGCGGTAACGATGCGGGCCTCGCCGTGGCGGGTCTCAATTTCCCGGGTTATGCCGAGTATGCCGAGGACCCTGTCGACGGCAAGACCAATATCGCGGCCTATGAGTTCCCCCTGTGGGTGGCAGCGACGTTCTCGACGGTCGATGAGGTCGAGGCCGCGCTGCGCGACACGGTGATTGTCGCCAAATCTGCCGGAGAGGGGCTGGGCGTGTCGCTGCTCCATTGGATTATCGGCGACAGCCAACGCAGCATCGTGGTCGAGATGATGGCTGACGGGCTGCATGTATACGACGATCCGGTCGACACCCTTGCCAACCAGCCGACCTTCCCGTGGCACATGGAAAACCTCCGCACCTATATCACCGCCACAAGCGATTTTCCGCAGACGGCGACATGGCGTGGCGCCGAGCTCAAGCCCTATGGAGCCGGTGCCGGCATGCGCGGCATTCCGGGCGATTGCTATTCGCCGAGCCGTTTTGTAAAGGCGGCGTACCTCAATGCCAATTACCCGCAAAAGGAGAGCGAGACCGAAAACGTCGTTCGCATGTTCCGCTCGCTCGAGGGCGTGGTGATGATCGAGGGGGCGTCCAGGATGGGCGATGGCAAGTTCGAGAAGACTATCTACACCGGATGCTTTAGCGCGCGCACGGGCAATTATTACTACGCGATGTATGGGGATCCGTCGATTCGCTACGTGAGCCTGATGGATGCCGAGGGCGCGAGCCCCGATAGGCTCGTGGTTCCCGAGCCGCGTCGTTCGTAGCCGATGGCTTTACCGCAATGCAAAGCGGCCCTGCATCTCCCGTGAGGTGCAGGGCCGCTGTCGTTGATTTGTGACGTCGCTAGAAGTTGGCGTCGTTGAGTTGTTCACTCTCGAGGCCGTCGAGCTGTTGCTGTTCGGGCATATCTGCGACGCTCTCGAGCAGCTCGGTGGGGTCGATGTTCATGTCCCTACCGGCCTCGTTGCCGTTGACCAAGTCGTCCGAGAAGATGTCGACTTCCATTTCCTCGGCCTCTTCAATCTGAACCTCGAGCGGCACCTGGGTGCGCACGAGCTTAACGGCCGGGCGCATGCGGGCAAACAGCGGCACGTACTCGATGATGATGGCAGAGTTCTCGAGACCGTACCAGCGCGCCGGGCTTCCGCAAGCGCGGCGGACGGCGTACTTGATGGCCATCACGCGGTGGTCATTGCGGTTGATGTCCGTTTCGGGGGCAAGCATCTTGCGCAGCATGCAAAAACGGAAGTCGCCCACGTTGCCGCGCGTCTCGTAGATGGAGTAGGTGTGGTGCTGCGGCGGCAACTCACCCGAGGCCATCAGGTCGCCAACGATCTGGCGCAGGTAGGCGTTGATGCGCTGATTGACCTTAAAGCCCAGGTCCAAGCGCACACGGAACAGGAAGTCTGTGCCAAAGGTCTCAACGGAATACTCGTGCGTATAGGGCTCGTCGGTAACGTGTACGTTGATGAACCAATATGCCTTGGCGCGCTTGGGATGCTTGTCCAAGATGGAATAGAGCACGTCGCGGTCGAGCGTGAGCGGGTCGGGGCTGTTGGTGAGGAACACCAGATTGTCGGCGAGCACGGGGTAGGTCTCGTCATTGCGCAGGCGGTTGAGCTGGTCGATGTACTTGGAGACGGGCAGCAGAATCGTCTGCGTGCGCTCGATGGCGGTGCCGCGACGCCACACATACATAAGGCCGAACAGCAGTGCGGCCAGGAAGATCATGACGTAGCCGCCGTCAAAGAACATGGTGAGGCACGAGGCGAAGAAGCACAGCTCAATGGCACCGAAGAGCAGGGCGAAGACGCAGGCGCCCAGCTTGTGCTTGAGAATGCCAGCGATATAGCTCGTCAAAAGCGTGGTGGTCATAAGCATGGTCACGGTAATGGCGAGGCCGTAGGCGCTTTCCATGCGCTCGGAGTTCTGGAACAGCAGCACGATGAAGATGCAGCCGACCCACATGATGTTGTTGACGAGCGGAATATAGAGTTGACCCTTGGTGTCGCTGGGGTAGTGGATGCGCAGGTGCGGCATAAGGTTGAGGCGCGTTGCCTCGGATACCAGCGAGAACGAGCCGGTGATGAGCGCCTGCGAGGCGATGATGGCCGCCACGGCCGAAAGCACAATGGCAAAGGGGCGCAGGGGCTCGGGAAGCATCATATAGAACGGGTTAACGATATCCATCGCGAGCATCTGGGGGTTGGAGTTGTTGGCGAGCAGCCAAGCGCCCTGACCCAGATAGTTAAGGATGAGGGCCGCCTTAACAAACGGCCAGGATGCGTAGATGTTGGCCTTGCCCACGTGGCCCATGTCTGAATAGAGCGCCTCGGCGCCGGTCGTCGACAGGAAGACGAAGCCGAGCACCATGATGCCCGAGTGGTTGATGGGCGAGAACAGGAACATAATGCCGCGAATGGGGTTGAGCGCGCGCAAGATGGACAGGTTGCCGAGCATGTTGAACAGGCCGGCGCCTGCCAGGAACAGGAACCACAGCGTCATGAGCGGGCCGAAGAGCTTGCCGATTGACGAGGTGCCGGCGCGCTGCATGGCAAATAGGCCGCAGATAATGATGATGGTAATAATGATGACGTTGGTCTGGCCGTCACCCAAAAGCGCATGGCCCCATTCGATGGTGCGCAGACCCTCGATGGCTGTGGTGACCGTGACGGCGGGGGTGAGGATGCCGTCGGCAAGCAGTGCCGCACCGCCGATCATGGCGGGCAGAATCAGCCATGGTGCCACCTTGCGTACGAGGCTGAACAGGGCGAAGATGCCGCCTTCGTTGTGGTTGTCGGCCTTCATGGCGATTACCACGTACTTGACCGTGGTCACGAGCGTCATGGTCCAGATGACGAGCGAAAGCGCGCCCAGGATCATGTCCTCGCTGGCGGTACCGATGCCGCCGTTGTTGGCGACGATTGATTTCATGGTGTACATGGGGCTCGTGCCGATGTCACCATAGACGACGCCGAGCGTTACGAGCAGCATGCCAGCGGAGAGGGGGATGGCTCCGTGCCCGCCTTGCCCGCGCTGGTCTTGGAGGTTTGCCTCCAGTTTATTGTGTGCCACGAGGACTCCCTTAGACATCCGGTTATCTGTCTAGGACAAAAAACTTTATGCCGTCTTTATACATACAAGAGCAGTTTGGCACATCGGGTTATTTTAGACAATAATCCTCAGCTGGGGATTATTTATCTACGCAGGCAGCATTTCAGAGCAGGGGCTTTTAAGCACGTACTGTCTGGGCGATGCCGGCCTTGGCGTTTGTGCGTTTGCCGGCGAGTTCGCAAAAAATCGCGCCGCCGATGATAAGCGCGGCGCCCATCAGGCGGACCGGTGTTATGGCTTCGCCCAAAAGGACGGCCGAGAACACGAGGGCCGAAAGCGGCTCGAGGTAGCCGACGACCGCGACGGTCTGGACGGGCAGCTTGGCGACGGCACTAAAGTAGAGCAGGCAACCGATGCCGGTGTTGACGACGCCGAGCATGACGACGGCGCGCCAATCAATACTGGTGGCGACGCCGGCGGACAGGAATGAGGGAGCGCCCTGCGTGATGAGCGTGAGGACCAGCGCGGTCACAAAGGCGGCGCTCACCTGGAGCGTGGAGTTCTCGAGGCCTTCGATGTGTGGTGCACCCTTGCTAGCGATGACCATCAGCGCATAGCAAAATGCCGAGGCGATACCGCAGACGATACCCGCAATGGGCATATTGCCGCCTAGACCTTGCGCTGCAATGAGAAAAGCACCACAAGCAACGGCGACAAAGCCGGCGATTTTGCCGCCGGTCAGCTTTTCGCCAAAGATGAGCGGGGAGAGCGCCATGACAATGATGGGGCCGCAGTAGTACAGCAGCGAGGATACGCCGACGCCGATCGTCTGGTAGGCGCGGAACAGAAAAATCCAGCTGGCGCCTAGCGCGGCTCCCGAGAGGAGGAGGGCTGCGGCTTCGCGGGGGCGAGATGGCGCCTGCAACTTATGGCGTTGGGTGATGGCGAGAATGGTGACAAGCGAGAGTGCGCCCAAAAACGTGCGTAGTAGCACGATATCCGAGCTCGGCAGCGCGATGGCAGCGGCGATGATGCCGTTGGAGCCAAACAATAGCAATGCTGCTAAGTACGTAAACAACCCGTTGTTCATGCGCTGACATCCCCTCTATATCTGAGCATCTTCACTATGGGTGAACTGGTTTTAGAAGAAAAGCGAATATAATGCATAGATAACATGACAAAAACTCATGCAAAGGTGGAGGGGCGCCGTGGAAACGAATATTCAAAAGATGCAGGTGCTGCTGGAGACGGTGCGCGCCGGCAGTTTTACGCGCGCCGCCGAGCGGCTGAGCTATTCGCAGTCGGGCGTGAGCCGCATGGTGGGCGACCTTGAGGCGGACTGGGGTTTTAAGGTGCTTGATCGCAGCCGCGAGGGCGTGGTGCTTTCTGCCGACGGGCGGCAGGTCATGCCGGCAGTCGAGGCGTTATGCGAAGAGTTTGGCCGCCTGCAGCGACGCGTGGACGAGATGCGAGGGCTCATGCGTGGCAAGATCTGCATCGGTACGTTTTCGAGCGTGGCGACCCACGTGCTGCCGCCGGTGATTGCGCGCTTTCGCGCCGATCACCCGGACGTCGATTATGAGTTGCTGATGGGCGACTATTCAGAGATCGAACAATGGGTGGCAGAGGGCCGCTGCGATCTGGGCTTTATCCCGTATGAGCCTCGAGAAAATGGCATGACATCGCGGTCTTTGGTGCGCGACGAGTTGATGGCGGTAGTGCCGGCAGACTCTTTGCTTGCCACGGCGGAGGTCGTCTCTCTTGCCGATTTAGCCAACGAGCAGTTTATTCTGCTAGAACGCGGCACCGATGATGAGATTACGCCGCTGTTCCGTCGGGCGGGGCTGACGGTGTGCTCCAAGCTGTCGACTTGGGATGACTATGCGATTATGGCTATGGTCGAGGACGGCCTGGGCGTGAGCATTCTTCCCGCGCTCATCTTGCGCCGTTGTCAGTTCGATGTTGCTGTGCGCCCACTCGAGGGGCATCCCCATCGCCAAATCAACGCCATATATCGAACGGCCGATGTTTCGCTTGCCGCCGCCCGTTTCCTCGAATACCTCTAAACGTGTACACGTCATTGTCCGTTTTGGGCAAATCTCGGAGTTCGGTACGTTTTCTTATGAAATTGAACTTTCGAATGAGGCGCGGCGCTATACTGCTTGCTAAATTGAACCCCGGTTCAATTCGTGTTCTATAAATTGAACTTTGCCAGCAAGGAGGTTCTAGTGGCCCAAGAGACGTTTAGCGATCGCCTGCGACAGACTATGTCCAATCGCGACGTTCGCCAGTCGGACGTAATCCGCGCATCGGAGATGCTCGGCAAAAAACTCGGCAAGAGTCAGATGAGCCAATATGTGAGCGGCAAGACGATCCCGCGGCGCGATGTGGCTGAGCTGCTCGCCCGTATTATGGAGGTCGATGTTACCTGGCTGCTCGCCGGCGACGCCGATCAAGGCGAGGCATCATCACCCCGCAACGATTCCAAGCCCGAACCCCATCCCTCAGCTCAAATTGCAAGGAGCACCACCATGCGTACTTTTTCTAAATCCACCAAACTCGACAACGTCCTGTATGACGTGCGCGGTCCCGTCGTCGACGAGGCCGCCCGTATGGAGGACGAGGGCGAGCGCATCCTCAAGCTCAATATCGGCAACCCGGCGCCCTTCGGTTTCCGCACACCCGATGAGGTCATCAAGGACATGCGCCAGCAGCTGCCCGACTGCGAAGGCTATTCCAACTCGCGTGGCCTGTTCTCCGCGCGCAAGGCGATCATGCAGTATTCGCAGATCAAGGGCCTGCCCAATGTTCAGATGGAGCACATCTACACGGGCAACGGCGTGTCCGAGCTCATTCAGCTTTCGATGAACGCGTTGCTCGACAATGGCGACGAAATCCTGATCCCCAGCCCCGACTATCCGCTCTGGACGGCGTGCGCAACTCTTGCCGGCGGTCATCCCGTACATTATCTGTGCGATGAGCAGGCGGATTGGTATCCCGACCTGGAGGATATGGAGTCCAAGATTACGAGCGCGACCAAAGCTCTCGTCATCATCAACCCCAACAACCCCACGGGTTCTGTCTATCCGCGCGAGGTGCTCGAGGGCATCGTCGAGATTGCACGCAGGCATCAGCTGATGATCTTTGCCGATGAGATCTACGACCGCCTGTGCATGGACGGCTACGAGCACGTCTCGATTGCCTCGCTCGCTCCCGATCTGCCCTGCGTCACCTTTAGCGGCCTTTCCAAGTCGCACATGATCGCGGGCTATCGTATTGGCTGGATGGTGCTTTCGGGCAACCAGCGCTGCATGAGCGACTTCATCATGGGCGTCAACATGCTCTCGAACATGCGCCTGTGCTCCAACGTGCCGGCTCAGTCGATCGTTCAGACGGCACTCGGTGGCCATCAGTCCGTTAACGACTACATCCGTCCCGGCGGCCGTGTCTACGAGCAGCGCAACTTTGTGTATGAGGCACTCAACAAGATTGACGGCATCTCGGTGGTTAAGCCGCGTGCAGCGTTCTACATCTTCCCCAAGATGGATGTGAAGAAGTTCAACATCACCGATGACGAGCAATTCGCCCTTGACCTGCTGCACGAGAAGAAGATCCTGATTACGCGCGGCGGCGGCTTTAACTGGGGCGAGCCCGACCACTTCCGCATCGTGTACCTGCCGCGCATGGAAGTACTCAAAGAGTCCCTTGAAGACCTCGCCGACTTCTTTGACCATTACCGTCAATCATAACGACAGAGATAGTCTGTCATTTAACGGGCGGCCCGTAACAGATTCGGGTCGCCCGTTTTCTGTTAAAGCTCGCGTTGTCGGCGTCTCGATCGTTTGGGCGAGTGGGAATCGCGTGTGAACGGAAAACTATATTCCAAAATGGAATACAGTGTGCTTCAACTGGAATTGATGTCCGTGTGTCCGCTTTTTTAGAATGTTCTCGACAAGATGAAAGGCGGTCCCCACCAATGATTATCGATGCAAATTCCTACTGGTTTGACGAGCGCATCTTCCATGACGAGACACTCTGTGAACAGTTTTTGGCCGAGGTGCCCCGCGCTTACGACACCGAGGGCTACCTGACCGTAAGCCCCACGGGCAAGCGACAGATTGTGATCGAAAAGCCCGCTGGCTTCCCAGGCCTCAACTATATCGAGGGAGACTACACCCTTGAGAAGCGTCTGGCAGACATGGACGAGGCGGGGGTCGATAAAGCGATTCTCAAGCTCCCCGGCTGCCATGAGTGGATGTCACTCGAGATGTGCCGGCGCTTCAACGACGGTATGGCCGCTGACGCAAAAGCGTCGAACGGTCGCTTGATGCCGCTTGTCGCCGTGCCTCCCTTTGGCACCGAGGCGAACCTCGAGGAGCTCGATCGCAGGCTCGACGAGGGTTTCGCGGGCGTGCAGCTCTGCGCCCACTACGGCAGGCGCTATCTTGACGATCCGATCTTTTCGAGCTTTTTTGAGCGCCTGAACGAACGTAGCGTCACCGTTTACGTGCACCATGTGCCCGTGCCGGTCGAGAACACGTCGTTGCTCGCATACGACAACCTGCGTCGCTCCTACGGCCGTTGCGTCGACCAGACCACGGCAATCGGTCGTGAAATCTTCAGCGACTTCTTCGAGCGTTATCCCAACGTCAAGATGGTCCACTCCATGCTCGGCGGCGCTTATTTTGCGTTTAAGGAGATGCTGCTGCCGCACGGTCCCAAGCGTCCAGATGCCTCGGGTCGCTTCCAGACCGATACCGAGACGGTCTCCAAGCGTCTTGAGAACAACGTTTATTTCGACATGTCCCATGCTCAGCCCTGGGGTGAGACGCTTCTTGCCTGTGCGGTTGAAGTCCTTGGTGCAGACCATATTGTCTTTGGTACGAGTTATCCCGTTAAACGCGAGTGGCTAACAGAGGGTGTCGCCTGCGTCCGCGCCACAGATTTAAGTGATACGGACAAGGACCTTATGCTTGGCGGCACGGCACAGCGCTTGTACGGCATCGAGTGAGCGACAGATAAAGGAGGGCGTTCGCCATGGATAAGGGAGAGATGAAGGCCGGAGCCGCCCGGGTGGCCATTAACTTAGAGGACGTATTGCCGTTCGACGGTTTCGACGCACTCCGTCATGAAATCTTTGCCCGTGCCTTCGTGGTCGAAGGGATGGGACGGCGCGCTTGCATCCTTTCACTTGAGGTTACCTCGATCGCTCCGGCCCTACTCGTCGATCTGCGTGAGGTTGTCAAGGATGTCTCCAATTGCGACGGCGCCTTTTCTTGGGTGGTCCCGACCCACACGTTTTCTGCGCCTCACGTGCGCACCCTTGGGCATCTGGCCGACACCGATGCCCGCGATCGAAATGAGCGCTATCGTGCCGCGCTCATCGCCGCGACACGCGCGGCCGTTGAGCAGGCGGTTGCGGGCATTCGCTCTGTCACGCTCGCCTCGGCGGAGGGCTACTGTCCTGTGAACGTTAACCGCGACATTGAGACGCCGGCCGGCTGGTGGCTGGGAGTAGACCCCAAGGGGTTTGCCGACCACGCGATGCCCATACTTGTCGCGAGGGATGCCGAGGGCGGGCTCGTTGCCATGCTTGCGACGGCTGATGTCCAGTCTTCCGTGCTCGACGGATCGCACGATTCTCAGGGGAAGCGCTTGGTGAGCGGGGACCTCTTTGGCTTTGCCGCCACGGCTCTCGAGCGCGAATTGGGCGGAGTCGTGTTGCTGCTGCCCGGTGCCGCGGGGGATCAGAGTCCGGCGGAGCGCGCCGTGACCGTTGCGTTCGATTCGACCGGGGCGAAGCAAACGTTAGATGCTCACGAGAGTGGATATCGCATGCTGCATCGACAGGGTCGCGCTATGAGCGATGCGTTGATTGAGGCCGTCCGTGCGGCGCGTGAGGACGATGCCATCGGCGTCGATGCTCGCACGGTCGACGTCCTTTTGCCCGCCCAGACGCGCGCCGACTTCTGCTCATTGGCCCCGCATCGAACTTATGAGTTTCATGCGGCAGGCGAACAGCGTACGAGGGTCTATTTACTTCGGCTGGGAAATGCCGAGTTCGTTGGTATCCAGCCCGAGGTTTCGAGCTCGTTTGGCGCCGCCGTGCGCGCCGCCCGATTCTGCCCCGTGCTCTTTGCCACGCTTGTCAACGGAGGGCAGAAGTATCTGCCGGCCCCCGATGCGTACGAGAAAATCACCTATGAGGCCATGAACTCCGGCTTTGCCGCCGGCTCCCATGAGCGCCTCCTCCAAACCATCCTTGCCGCTTTGAACGCGGCGCGACAAAAAGGAGAACTTGCATGAATATCGGACATGCACGCCGCAAGATTACCCCGCAAGGCGACATCTATCTAATCGGATACCGTAACATCCCCAACCGTCTGGAGCCTGCGACAGGCGTCCATGATGACGTCTTCGCCAACGCGATTCTTTTCCAACAGGACGACCGCGAAGTTTTTCTCTTCAACGCCGATGTTCTCGAGTTTGAGGAGAGCATGGCCGAGGAGGTTAAGACGATGCTCGCCGAGCGCTACGGAATCGACCGTGATTGCGTTCTGCTCTCCGCGACGCACGACCACACTTCGATCGTCGCCTACCATCGCAGCTGGTGGACGGGAAAATTCAACGAGGACTACTATCGCTGGTTCCTCGATACCATCTGTCAATGCTTCGAAGAGTGCCGCGCCAACGCGCGACCTGCGACCTGTCGCATGGGCAAAAAAGTCATCACCGGTTTCTACGACAACCGCATCATTCCCGGAGAGCTTGCCGACAATGAGGTTATCGTGGTGTCGTTCTTCGATGACGAAGGCAAATCGTTTGCGGGCTTTGTGAACTGGGCAGTGCATTCTGCCTGCGTCGGACCCGACTGCACGGAGCTCACGAGCGAACTCGCCGGTCTTACCGGCAAAAAGCTCGCTCAGAGTCTTGGTTACTATCCGGCTATGGTCGTCGGTGCTGCTGGCGACTGTAGCGACCGCAATTTTCGCCAAGGGCGCGGCATTCCCGAGGTCGAGCGCGTTTCGACCGGTCTTGCCGAGGCGATTTCCCAGATCAAGCTCGATCGTGAGGTCGTTCTTGACCGCATCGAGCCTCAGACGTTCTATCACACCGTTGCCCATGACGACTTTTCGCTCACGCTTAAGTGTGCCGTCATCAGTCTGGGCGGCCTGCATCTCTTTGTGTTCCCGAGTGAGCTTGGCAGCGACCTGGGCATTCGCATGAAGCACGAATGCCCGGTCGAGGGAATAGTCTGCGGTTACACCAACGGCTATTTTGAGTATTTCCTTCCGGCGCGCGAGTACGGCCTCTCCTTTGAGACCGAGCGTACTCAGATTCCCCAGGGCGAACCGGAACGTCTGTGTGACAAGTTCTGCCAGACGACGAGACTTCTCGGCGCAGCAGCTTCGCGTCTGTAGGCCTGATTGCGTGGCATGGGCCAATGAGGCTCGCTGCCATGTGATCGGTATCTTCCATCTTCTCTGCCGTTTCCCATCCCGGGCGTACGTGCGTCCGCGGATTTCAAAGGGGGAAGCGGGTTCCTTGTCCTCCCACGTCGACTACGGAGGCATGAAATCGATGCTATACCCCGCTCAGAAAAAGGAGAATTCCATGAAATACCAGAAGCTTTGCGATGAAATCATCACAAAGGTCGGTGGTCGAGACAATGTGTTAGACGTGAGCCACTGCATTACGCGTCTCCGCTTCCACCTCAAGGATGAATCGCTCGCCCAGACCAATGAGCTTAAGGCGACGAAGGGCGTCGTTGACGTTATCCAGGCCGGCGGACAGTATCAGGTCGTGATTGGTGCCACTGTCGAGGCCGTCTACAACGACCTTGTTCAGATTGGCGGGTTCGACTCCAAACCCGCGCTCGATATCGATGAAGGCGACGACGTCAAAAAGAGCGATCCATTCTCGCGTCTGCTTGCCATCATCTCCGAGATTCTGCAACCGGTTCTTGGCGTGCTTATGGCCGGTGGCTTTATCAAGTCGATGCTCGCGCTCTGCGCGGTTGCCGGTTGGCTTGCCAAGGACAGCAATACGTATGTGACGCTCTCGGCAATCGGAGATTCGGTCTTCTATTACTTTCCGCTAATCATTGGCTGGACGTCGGCCAAGAAGTTCGGACTTAAGCCCGTTATGGGAATGGCGCTCGGTGGTATCCTCGTCTACCCGACGCTCGTTGCCCTTATGGGCGGAGATCCGCTCTACACGCTCGGCGCCGGCACGGTCTTCGAGTCCAATGTCTACGGTGATATTTTTGGCATCCCGCTGATCATGCAGAATTACTCATCGACGATTCTGCCTGCGATCTTTATCGTCTGGATTGCCTCCAAGGTGCACAAGGTCCTTTCTAACGCGCTGCCCGCGCTTGTGAGCTCGTTCTTCTCCAACATCCTGACGCTCCTCATTTGCGGCATCCTTGGCCTGCTTGTGGTCGGTCCGGTCATGACGGTCCTCTCCAACATCGTTGCCCAGATCATCTTGATGCTCATCAACTTCCAGCCCGCCATCGCCGGCTTCGTCATCGGCACGTTCTGGAGCCTGCTCGTCATGTTCGGCCTGCACTGGGGTATCATCCCGCTGTGGTTTCTCGATGTCGCAACCTACGGCTATGACCTCATTAACCCGCTCGTGTATGCAGGCGGTTGTGCCATCGCCGGCGCTGTGCTTGGCATGGTCATCCGAACCAAGGACTCCGAGGAAAATGCTGCCGTCAACATTCCCGCCCTTGTCTCTTCGATTTTCGGTGTCAACGAGCCTGCGCTTTACGCCATCTTGCTGCCGCGTAAGCGTCTTATGTGGGCAACCTTTATTTCCGCTGGTGTAGGCGGCGCCATTGCCGGCCTCATGGGTGCCAAACTCTATGCCTTCGGTGCCTCCGGCCCGCTCGGTTTCCCGAGCTTTATTAACCCTGCCGGCATCGACACGGGCTTTATCGGCCTTGTCATCTCCGGTGTGGTCGCTTTCGTTCTGGCTCTTGTCGCCGCTATGGCGATCGGTACCAGGAAGGACGAGGGCGGTAAGGCGCTCAACATCTCGGTGGACTAGTCTGTCTGCGCACTTTAACTAAATATGCCTCGGACGGCGACGTGCCGCCCGAGGCATATTTGTGTTTTGTGCCGTTGTCAGCGTGTTTGCGGACACAAGTCTGCGGTTGTGGAGCAGCGGGGATTATGACGGTCGTGCCGCGGTGGAAGACGCACGGTCGCCCTGCAGGAGCTGACGGTAGGGGAGGAAGCCGATGAACGAGACGACCGCCTGCGAGTGCGCGGCGTTCCGCTTGAGGTAGAGCCTGACCTCGGAGGTCGTCGCGGGCTCAAGCGGCACCAGGGCTACCTTTCCGCTGGCAAGCGATTCCGCCGGCTTGCGCATGAGGAATGAGACGCCGGCGCCGCGTGCGACAAGAGAGATGATGTTCTCGGCTCGTTTGCCGGTGAACGTAACGCGTGGGCCAAATCCAGCTTCGCGACAAAGGGAAAGGACGAGCTCGCTTACGAACGAGCCTTGGGGAAGCATGAGGAAATTCTCGTCGATAAGGTCGTCTATCTCGACGGTGTCACGTTCGGCGAGCGGATGGTCGAGCGGAAGGACGGCCACGAGCCGGTCAGTCGTAAAGGGAATCTTTTTGAACTCCGGCTCGATGGCGCCGCTGTCACGGATGAAGGCCAGGTCAATGTCCTCGTGCAGGAGCATGCGCTTGAGTGTGTCGCCCTCGCCTTCGATGAGCTCGACAGAATATGAGGGGTTCGCCTGCTGAAAATCGATGACGGCGTCCGTGATCCCATAAGGGGCCATAATGGGGATAGAACCTACGGTGAGGTGCTCGAGCGGCTCACCTGCGCCTATTTGAATGGCGGCAAGATAGCGGTGCTGAAGCGTCGCAATTTTTTGCGCATAGGGGAGGAGCGCTTCACCTTGCGCGGTGAGTGTTACGTGGCGCTGGCTTCGATCGATGAGCTTGCAGCCGAGTTCGTGCTCCATTGCCATGATGTGCTTGGAGAGGGTTGATTGCGACATGAAAAGCAGTTCCGCCGCATCAAGAAACGTGCGTGACTGCGCTAAGATGGCGAATTCGCCAAAGCGGCTGATATCCATAGGGAGGCCTCCGGTACCCTCATTTTGGCAGGTGGCCTAAACCACGACGCCATTGCAGTGGTCGATTTCGTGTTGGATGATCTCGGCGGTGTAGCCCGAGAAGTTTTTGATGCGGTGGACGAAGTTCTCGTCCAAATACTCAACCTTAATGCGGCGATAGCGGGTACAGGGGCGCTCGCCGATCAGCGAGAGGCATCCTTCGCTCGTCTGATAGGCATTGACCTGCTCAAGAATTTGAGGGTTGTACATCAGGAGTGTCCTGTTGCCGTCCTTTACGCAGATGATGCGCTTGCGCACACCGATCATGTTGGCGGCGAGCCCCACGCACTCGTGCTCATGCTCGTGGAGTGTATCCAGGAGATCCTGCCCGGTCACGGCATCGTCGGGTCCCGCGTCTTCGGAAGGCAGGCGCAAAAAGAACTCGGATTTCATGATGGGCTTAATCATGGCGGGCTCCTCATGTCTTATGCTTTCGTGGACTTTTAATAATAGCGCGGAAGGAAAGCTGCGCGTCCGCGTTACAATCTTTCAACGTTGGACCATGTTGCCAGATTCGTCGTGTACGGCGTCTGGCGTAAGTCTAGGGCTCATTTTTCGCCCTGGACTGTTCCTCTGGGGCGATGCGACTGTCGTTCCAAGAGGAAGGAAATGCATGGGGAGCAAATCTCAGCAACAAGTTCAAGCAACGCCATCGGCCACTGCGGCGATTCTCGTCGTTATGTATATTGCGGCCTTTGTTGCCGCGTTTAACGAGAACATCATTAACGTGGCGTTGCACGACATTATGGCGGCCTTTTCGGTGAGTGCCACCACGGCGCAGTGGCTCGTCTCGGGCTACATGATTGTGACGTCGATCTTTACGGCCATCATGGCCTTCCTGTCCGGCCGTTTCTCGACGCGCAAGCTGTTGTTTTTCGCATGCGGATGTATGGTCGCCGGCGAAGTCCTGTGTCTGATCGCTCCGTCGTTTAGCGTTTTGCTGCCAAGCCGTATTTTGCAGGCTGCGGGATCGGGCATCTTGTTTCCGCTCATGATGAACGTGGTGCTGTCTTGCGCCCCGCGCGAGAAGCTTGGTCTGTATCTGAGTCTGGGCGGTGCCTGCATTACGCTAGGGCCGGCGTTTGGACCCGTGATCAGCGGTCTTATGTGCACGTTGTTTGGCTGGAGGGCGGTATTCGTAGTGCCGCTGGTGGGCGGCGTTGTGGTCGCTGCGGCGGGCGTAAAGCTTGTTCAGAATGTCGGAGAGCGCTCGAACACCACGCTTGACATTCTGTCGGTTGTTTTGCTCGCTGCCGGCATTACGGCGTTTGTGTATTCCGTGGGTGAGTTCTCGACCAATCTGATTGCCGGTGTCGTGGCGCTTTTCGCTGCCGTTGTGCTGCTCGGCCTGTTTGCGGCCCGCCAGCTCAAGCTCGAGCATCCGGTGCTTAACGTGCGTCCCATGGCGAGCGTTCGTTTTTGGCCTGCGTGCTTGCTTGTGGTGGTGTCGATGATGACGACGTTCTCGATGAGCGTTTTGTTGCCGCTCTATTTTGAGGGCGCATACGGCATGACCGCACTTATTGCGGGCCTGCTCATTTTGCCGGCGATTGCCTGCAACGCCGTGACCTCGATTGTGGGCGGACGTGTGATGGACGCCCGTGGCGCATGGCCGCTGCTGCCGGTCGGCTTTGCCCTGATTGCCGTGGGACAGACTGCCATCTCGATGACGGCGGCAAGCATGAACATCGGCGTCGTCGTTGCGCTGACCGTTGTGGTGTATGCCGGAGTCGGTTTGGTGCTGAGCCCCTCGCAAACGGCTGGTTTGGAGACGCTGCCTGCCGCTGAACATCCTCACGGAACGGCATTGCTTAACACGTGGAACATGATTGCCGCATCGTTTGGCCCGTCGCTGTTTATCGGTCTGCTCTCGAGTTCTGCGGCGGCTGCCAGCGTCGCTGGCGCTGCGATCGACGTTGCCCAGGCGATTGGATTTGCAGCTGCCGTGTGTGTGGCGGCTGTAATTGCCGTGGTCGGGTTCGTGGCGTCGCTGGTGTACGCTCATCGCGAGTCGCACATGTCGCATTAATGTGTGCACATAGATTCTGCAGCTAGATTGGATGGCGACACCATAAACTAATGGACGTTTTGCCGAGAGGCATGAATGTTTAAAGCGCAAAGAGTGCGCGACGGGCCCCGCGAATGGGGCGATGATGCCCGAGAGGGCCAAGAAGGAGTCTCATGTCTGAGAACGAAGAGATCATGAACGAGACCGAGAACGAGACCATGGCTGCCGTGGTCGAGGCAGTCGAGACCGTGGAGACCGAAGCTGCCGAGGTTGAGGCTGCTGACGAGGTTTCCGCCGAGGAGGAGGCCGAGGTTGTCAAGGCCGCCGTTGATTACGATGACGAAGAGCTGATGGACAAGATGCAGAAGGCCGCCCGCCTGCTGCGTAGCCGTCGCTTTGCTATTTCCAAGGAGGAGGAGGCCAAGGCCGAGCGCATGGCGAACATCGAGCGCGCCATCAAGCTTCTTGACCTCAAGCCCAAGATGGAGCAGAAGGAAATGTCCGACCTGCTGGGCATGCGCCTCCGTGAGCTCGATGGCCTGATGGCCGAGGCCGAGGCCGCCGATCTGGTCGGCCGCATCGACGACGCCGAGGGCGATATGCGCAAGATCGTCGTCTTCGCTGCCGAGGATGCCGCTGAGGGCCTGGTCGAGCTTGCCAACAAGAAGGAGAAGCTCCTGCCCGAGCTTTCTTACGAGGAGGCCACCGAGCTGATGGCCGCTCTCGATAAGGTTATCGCTCCGCTTGTCGCCATGGGCCTGGACGAGGACCGCGGTCCTCGCGGCGGCCGTGACGACCGTGGCGGTCGCGGTGGCGATCGAGGCGGCCGTGGCGGCTTTGGCGATCGTGGTGGCCGTGGCGGCGACCGCGGCGGTCGCGGTGGCGATCGTGGCGGCCGTGGCGGTTTTGGTGACCGTGGCGGCGACCGTGGCGGTCGCGGCGGCTTTGGCGGCAACCGTGGTGGCTATGGCGATCGCGGTGGCAACCGTGGCGGCTTCGGCGGCAACCGTGGTAACGACCGTGGCGGTCGCGGTGGCGATCGTGGCGGCCGCAACGGCGGCGGCTTCCGCGGCAACCGCTTTTAGGGGTTACGCGGTTCTACGAACCGCGTAACTAGTTGACGCTGCGCGCCCACCAGAGCGACAACTTGTCATTCAAAGAGGACGGCATGACCAGAAGGTCTATGCCGTCCTCTTTTCATGCCAATTTGTTCGCTCTGGTGGGCGCTCGCTGTCGGTGCCAAAACATCGGCATTGCCATGATCCAAGGTAGTCATTGGGGACGTTCTTAAACGACTACATAGCATGAGAGTGGATAATCTCCCGGTTTGAGTCTGCATTCGAGCTCATAGTGGGAGATTATCCACTCTCATTTGTTATGTGTCCGAAAATCCACGCTCGTTTCTACTCTGCCTACATTTGGAGGAAGAGCTCGTGGAGGCGCGTGTCGTCGTCGAGCTCGGGGTGGAAGGTGACACCGAGCTGATTGTTTTGACGTGCGGCGACGATACGGCCGTCGACTTCGGCTACGGCCTCAGTGTCGCCGTGGACCTCGACGATGCGGGGCGCGCGGATAAACGTCAGCGGCACCTCACCGTCGATACCGCCTACCTGCCCCTTGGTGCGAAAGCTGCCGAGCTGCCTGCCGTAGGCATTGCGCTCGACGAGCACATCCATGGTTGCCAGGCGCGGCGTCCCCTTATCGTCGTGGGCGGCAAGGTCGCGCGCCAGCAGAATCAAGCCGGCGCAGGTGCCCAGGACGGGCATGCCTTCAGCGATACGGGCACGAAGCTCCTCGAGCATGCCGAGCTCGGCAAGCAGCTTCCCTTGAACGGTGGACTCGCCGCCGGGAAGTACCAGACGGTCAAAGTCCTGCTTCAAATCAGCCGCCTGCCTCAGCTCAATACAGTGTGCGCCAAGCCCGGATAGTCTTGCCTCGTGCTCGGCAAAAGCGCCTTGGACCGCCAGCACGGCGACCGTTTGGTCTGCATAATCGCTCATGTGCGATCCTTTCTGCTGGACTAGCGCCCGCGCTCTTCCATGATAATCTCGATCTCGTCGGCGTTGATGCCCACCATGGCCTCGCCCAGGTCCTCTGAAAGCTCGGCAATGAGCTTGGCATCGGTGAAGTTTGCCACGGCCTTGACGATGGCGGCTGCGCGCTTGGCGGGGTCGCCGCTCTTAAAGATGCCCGAGCCGACAAACACGCCTTCGGCGCCCAGCTGCATCATCAGCGCGGCGTCGGCGGGGGTCGCTACGCCGCCGGCGGCAAAGTTCACGACGGGAAGCTTACCCGTGGCATGGACCTCGCGCACCAGCTCGACCGGAACCTGCAGTTGCTTGGCTGCCTCAAAGAGCTCGTCGTTGCGCAGGGCAACAACGTCACGGATCTGCTTTTGGATCTTGCGCATGTGACGCACGGCCTGAACGACGTCGCCCGTACCCGGCTCACCCTTGGTGCGAATCATCGTGGCGCCTTCGGCAACACGGCGCAGCGCCTCGCCCAGATCACGGGCGCCGCAGACAAACGGCACGTCAAACTGGGTCTTGTCGATGTGATAGACGTCATCGGCAGGGGAGAGAACCTCGGACTCGTCGATGTAGTCGATCTCGATGGCCTGCAGGACCTGCGCCTCGACGATGTGACCGATGCGGCACTTGGCCATGACGGGGATGGAGACGGCCTCCTGGATGCCCTTGATCATCTTGGGGTCGCTCATGCGCGAGACGCCGCCTGCGGCACGGATGTCGGCCGGGATGCGCTCGAGGGCCATGACGGCGCAGGCGCCTGCCTCCTCGGCGATGCGTGCCTGCTCGGGCGTGGTAACGTCCATGATGACGCCGCCCTTGAGCATCTGCGCGAGCTCGCGATTGAGTTTGACGCGGTCGGCCTTGCTGGTCTGTTCTGCCATGGTTGCTCCCTTGGTTGGCATGTGCATTGCTTGACGGAACATCCTATCGGGGAGCTGGGTATGGCAAAATACTCAGTTTTCGAGATAATAATAAGGTCAGCTTAATACCAGATTGAATGACTTAATAAGGTCAGGTGATAGGCTCATGCTTGACTACAATTTGGAAAAACGCGGCGAAGCATCGCTCTATGAGTATGTTTACCAGCAAATTCGAGATGATATCGTAGCTGGACGCATTGTGGCGGGGGAGCATTTGCCGTCTAAGCGCGCCTTTGCCAGTCATCTGGGAATCAGTGTTATTACCATCGAGAATGCATATAGCCAGTTACTCGCTGAGGGCTATATTTGCTCAATACCACGTCGTGGCTACTACGCTTGCGAGCTTCCGGATGCACCGGTTTTGGCTTCGGCTGCGGAGGGCATCGACCGAGATGCCGTCTCTGTGGGCCCCAGCGTGCATGATGTCAACGGACAGGTCGAGCTGTTCGATGCACTTTCTCCTTCCGCTTTGGAGGCGGCGCGGCTTTGGCAAAGCGCACTACGGGCGACGCTGGCATCCGAAGATGAGCGCGAAATCTTTTCGCCCGCACCGGCGCAGGGCACCGCTCGGCTGCGACGCGCAATTGCTCACCATCTGCGTGGGACAAGGGGCATGAATGTCGACCCCAACAACATTGTTATCGGTGCAGGCGCCCAGCTGCTCGATACCATGTTGGTTCAGTTGCTTGGAGCCGACAAGGTGTATGCCGTTGAGGACCCGGGCTATTTGCGTCTGACGCGTATCTATCAGGCTATGGGCTGCAAAGTTCGACATATCCCGTTGGATGACGAGGGCGTGGACTTGAGCACTCTGCAGAAAAGCGGGACCGATGTCCTTCACCTGATGCCGTCCCATCAGTATCCGACCGGCCTTGTGACGAGCATTGCGCGTCGCTATGCGCTTCTGAGCTGGGCCGCCGAGCGACCAGGTCGGTATCTCATCGAAGATGACTTTGATTGTGAGTTTCGCCTTGCCGGGAAGCCGATTCCCGCGCTCGCATCGATCGATGCCGCCCAGTCGGTTATCTACACCAACACGTTTTCGAAGAGCCTTTCATCGGCGTTGCGTTTGGCGTATATGGTGTTGCCCGATGAGCTAATGGAGCGGTTTAGGCGCAACCTTGGTTTCTACGCCTCGTCGGTGAGCTCTGTTGACCAGGTCGCTTTGGCGCGTTTGCTGGAATCGGGTGATTACGAGCGACATGTGAACCGCGTGCGCGTTCGTGCTCGCGAGGCGCGTGATGGCTTGGCGGCGCTTGTACGGAAGACGTTTCCGGCGGGGGAAGTTTTAGTCGAGCACGCGGACGCCGGCCTTTACTGCGTCGTGGCCGTGGAGCGCGGAACGGGCGGAAGCTCTTTTGCGCAGGCCCTCACACGCTCGAGTATCCCGTTCATCGATGTCAGTGACTGTTTTTGGTGTGCCGATGGCGCATCTGTCCCTGAAAACTCAACTCAAATTCTTGTTCAGTATGACGATCTGAGTCCAAAAGTACTAACAACCTTGGAATTGCAGCTAATGGGGGGCACTCTGCAACCTAAGTGAGTAGACTTTTAGCACTTTGGCGACCAGGCAGTTTTGTAACAAGTTATCTACCTGCGGTTTTGAAAAGCAGGATGACCGGCCTGCTCGGGATGTTCAAAAAAGTCTACTCACTTGCCGCGCAAAGCTTCTACATGAGAAAAAAATGAGGTTTTCAACAGGGTTTCGTCCAGCTCTTGGCAAACTTTTGGCCAGTTGGGGAGGGCTGTTGAAAACTTGGCAGTCCGTTCGGCGCCATTTTTGGTGCGTTCGCGCCAATGCGTGACTGACTGGGTTGAAATTCGTGTTTTCCTGTGCCTATGAAGGATCTACTTTGTGACATATCGGCTTTTAGGTACTGGCGTTTGCCTCCTCAAGTCCGCGCTTTGTGTCCGCCGCTTCCACGACCGGAAGAAGACCGGCAGCGATATGATCTCGCCCGCAACCCGACGGCTGCGGTCGCGCTCGGTTTTCCGTTGTATACATTGGTTCGGACGAGAAACAAACGGACTTGTCCTGCCAGCATTAGGCAGCGGCTGTTTCTTGGTGAGCTCCCCAGGGAATCCGTGCTGGAAACGGAGCATGGGTTTTTGGTTACATCTCCTCTACTGACGACATTCATCATGTCGCGGCATCTGACGGATCTTCAGCTTCTTTTGGTATTGGCGGAGATGTGTGGCTTGTTTGCGGTGTGTGCCCTGCCGGCGGCACTTGAGGCGGAGCTTTCGCGTGCAATTGATTCGGGCGCGATTTCGACAACGTTCGGTTGGGTGCGCTGCCCGTCCGAGGACGGCATCGCCTCAAATTTATGGCGTCGAGACGCTTTGGTTTTGGGCGGAGACCTTGACCGTTTTTGTTCAGATGTTTGCGGGATGCGTTGCGGCAATAGATTTATGGCGGTATCGCAACTCGTTCCATTGGGTGCCGCGTCGCCTTTTGAGGTCGAGGCGTATTTGTTGCTTGGACTGCCGCGAGCCCTGGGAGGCGAAGGTTTTTGCGGCATAGAGCTTAATGTTGAAGTGATGCTAAACACAAGTGCTCGAGCGATTGTGGAAAAGTCCCGTGTATATATCGACCTACTTCTTTCTTCGCCGGACGGCAGGCGACAGGTGGCCATTGAATGTCAGGGAAAGGCCTCGCACGGACGCGCAGGGGATGGCTTGCGTGACGCTGACCGCATGACGGCCCTTCAGGCCATGGGCTACGATGTACTTCTCCTGACGCACAGACAGATATCCGATGAGGATAGATTCCGCGCGATCGTTAAGGCCATATGCAGGATGCTCGATGCTGAATATCGTGATAAAAGCTCAGATGAGCAAAGGGCTGAGACATTACTCCGGTCTGAACTATTCGTTGACTGGACAAAATTGGGAGTAATCGACGGGAAGATGCCCGTTAGACACAAAACGGCTCAATCGTGGACGGCTGCGGTTCTAAGTGAGTAGACTTTTGGCACTTTGGCGACCAGGCCGTTTTGCAACAAGTCATTTACCTGCGGCTTTATAAAGCAATATGGGTGGTGTGCTCGGCAAGTTCCAAAAAGTCTACTCACTTAGTTTTTGACGAGAAGCCGATGCCGAAGGCGGTCCTATTTCAGGGCGTTAACAAGTTCGTGAGGCACGAAAAAGGCCCGAACCAATACGGTCCGGGCCTCATCGAGCTTGAGGTTATGTCTCAGGCGGTTGGCTTAGCCAAAGTAGCGCTTGAGCAGGCCGGCGAAAGCCTTGCCGTGGCGGGCCTCGTCGCGAGCCATCTCGTGCACGGTGTCGTGGATGGCATCGAGGCCGGCGGCCTTGGCACGCTTGGCAAGATCGGTCTTGCCGGCGGTGGCGCCGTTCTCGGCCTCAACGCGCATCTCGAGGTTCTTCTTGGTGGAGTCGGTCACGACCTCGCCCAGGAGCTCGGCGAACTTGGCGGCATGCTCGGCCTCCTCGTGGGCAGCCTTTTCCCAGTACAGGCCGATCTCGGGATAGCCCTCGCGATGAGCGACGCGAGCCATGGCCAGGTACATACCGACCTCAGAGCACTCGCCCTCAAAGTTGGCGCGCAGGTCGGCAACGATGTCCTCAGAGACACCCTCCATCTTGGCGACGCCCACGACGTGCTCGGCGGCCCACTCGAGCTGGCCCTCCTCCTGCTTCAGGAAACGAGAACCGGGAACGCCGCACTGGGGGCACTTAAAATCCTCGGGCAGCTGGTCGCCGTCGAACTCTTCCACATAACCGCAAACGGGGCAAACAAACTTCATGATTCGATCCTTTCGATCGATGGCGATTGCGCGCTCGTCCGGTCCCGTAAGGGCCCTCTCCGGACGTGCGTCTTGACGAGTTCTATTATCCATAAATGCAACCAAATGTGAAGCCTATTAGGAATGATTTTTAATAAAACAATTTTGAGATATGAAGATGTTGATTGATTAACGATTGGCAGGCCGTCTTTGACCGCCGCTGAGTACAATCGGGCGAGCAAATGTTGACCTATCAACAAATGAAGGAGTTTCCTTTATGCATCTAGCCCGTCGTGCCTGGTGCCGAACATATCAGACGGTTTTTCGCATTGCATTGCCGATCCTGCCCTATACCGAGCCGCGCATTTTAGAGCATGCCGAGGATGTGCCCGCGGTGCTTCAAAAGCGCTCGATCCAGAAGGTCCTTATCGTGACGGATCCCGGCATTGCACGTTTGGGGCTCACGGCATCACTCGAGCGTGCGCTTACGGCTCAGGGGGTTGGCGTTGCGGTCTATGCCGAAACGCGTGCGAACCCCACGGTCTCGAATGTGGAGGAGGCGGCGTCCCTGTATCGAGAGAGCGCCTGCCAGGCCATTATCGGTTTTGGCGGAGGATCGGCCATGGACTGCGCCAAGGGCGTGGGTGCACGCATCACGCAGCCAAGCAAGCCCATCAACAAGATGCGCGGCCTGTTGCGGATTCATCGTCGCCTGCCGCTGCTTATCGCCGTCCCCACTACGGCGGGCACGGGAAGCGAGGTCACGCTCGCGGCGGTTATCACCGATGACGAGACGCACTACAAGTACCCCATTAACGACTTTGTGCTTATCCCGCGCTTTGCGGTGCACGACCCCGAGTTTACGCGCGGTCTGCCCGCCTCCATTACGGGGCAGACGGGCATGGACGCCCTGACGCATGCCGTCGAGGCCTTTATCGGGCGAAGCACCACGCCCTATACGCGCAAGATGGCGCGTCAGGCGGTGCTGCTCATCCACGACAATTTGCTCGATGCTTATGAGCGTGGGGACAACATACGGGCGCGCCGCAATATGCTTTCGGCAGCGTATAAAGCGGGTGTTGCCTTTACGCGCTCCTACGTTGGATACGTTCATGCCATCGCGCACAGTCTGGGCGGACGTTATGGGATTCCCCACGGTTTGGCCAACGCCATTATCCTGCCGCACATGCTTCGCGCCTATGGTGAAGCTGCTGCTCCTAAGCTCGCCGACCTCGCCCGCATGGCTGGTATCGCGCCGGCTAACGCACAGGACAACCTGGCGGCCGAGACCTTTATCGATTGGGTCGATCGAATGAACGCCACCTTGGACATTCCCAAATATGTCTCGGGCATTCGCCGCTCCGACATTCCGCAGATGGCGGCGAATGCCGATGCCGAGGCCAATCCCCTGTACCCCGTTCCGCTTTTAATGGACCGCCTGGAGCTCGAGCATATGTACGAAGTTGTTGCAGGTGGTATGTTTGAGGACGAGAATTAGGAGGTTGCCATGAACACCGAGGAAATTGCGCGCATCGTCGGCGATCAGTGCACTTACTTTAAGACGCATGCCACGTTTGATGTCGATACTCGCCGCCGTGCACTGGTGCGCCTGCGCGATGCGGTGCGGGCTCACGAGGCCGATATTGCCCATGCGCTCAAGACCGATTTGGGAAAGTCGCATGACGAGGCATATATGTGCGAGATCGGCACGTCGCTTTCCGAGATTCGCCATCAGATCGCGCATGTGGCTCGCTGGAGCCGCCCGCGCCTGCGTCCCTGCGACCTCGCCAATGCTATTAGTGTGTGCAAGACGCAAGCCGTGCCCTATGGCGTCACGCTGATCATGGCGCCTTGGAACTATCCGTTTTTGCTGACGCTCGAGCCGCTCGCCGGCGCGCTCGCTGCAGGCAACACCGTGGTCATCAAGCCGAGTGCCTATGCGCCGGCTTCGAGCGCGGTGCTCAGGCAGATTTGCGAGGAAGCATTTGATCCGCGCCTGGTGACGGTCGTCGAAGGCGGGCGTGCCGAGAACGAGGCGCTGCTCGATGAGTGCTGGGACAAGATCTTCTTTACCGGTAGCGTTCCGGTCGGCAAGCTCGTCATGGAGCGCGCAAGTGAAAACCTTACGCCCGTGACGCTTGAGCTGGGCGGCAAGAGCCCCTGCATCGTGGATGCGACGGCAAACTTGAAGGTCGCGGCACGCCGCATCGCCTTTGGTAAATGGCTCAACGTGGGCCAGACCTGTGTAGCGCCCGACTATCTGCTGGTCGATACGCGCGTACATGATGAGCTGTTGGGCCTCATCAAGGAGGAGGTCCGCCGCATGTTTGGCGAGCATCCGCTCGACAACGAGGACTACGGTCATATTGTCAATGCCAAGCATTTTGCGCGCGCACGCGGACTGATCGACCCCGATAAGGTTGTGCTGGGAGGCACGGCGCGCGAGTCGTCGCTCAAGATTGAACCGACGATCCTAGACGGCGTGACCCCCGATGACGCCGTGATGCAGGAGGAGATTTTCGGCCCTATCTTGCCGGTGCTGACGTTTGAGAGTCTAGACGAGGCCGAGACGTTTATTACGGATCGTCCGACGCCGCTGGCCCTGTATATCTTTAGCCAGGACCGCGAGGTCCAGCAGCGCTTTGTGCGCTATGTGCCCTTTGGCGGCGGCTGTGTCAACGACACGATCATGCACTTGGCTACGAGCCATATGGGCTTTGGCGGCATGGGAGCGAGCGGCATGGGGCAGTACCATGGCCGCGAGAGCTTCGATACGTTTAGCCACAAGAAGAGCATCGTGAACAAGGCAACCTGGCTGGACGTGCCATTCCGCTACGCTCCTTACGCAAGCTGGAAGCACAAATTCGTGCGCATGTTTGTGCATTAGAAAAGGGCGCAGGTAATACGAACAAGTGTTCCTATTACCTGCATTTTGCGTTAGACTACTGTTATGGAGCACGGATGGGCCAACTCCCTTTAGAAGGGATTTGGTATGAACGTAAGCGATGTTATTTCGTTATTAGCGTTGTTGATCGCGGCTATCGAACTCGGCCTATTTATCGGCCGAATGAAATAGCCGCCCCCGCGTAAGCGAAGACGGCCACTTCTCACGATGAAAACGTGTATCGGAGTTGGCAAGACCCGCGGCAACGGGTGCCATCCGTGTTCCTATCTTATCTGCAAGCGTTCTGTCGCGCAAGCGTTGAGGCAAACGATTGAAGGACGCAGACAGGATGTATTTGTGTCCGCACGGGCTCGTAAACTTCTCAGTAAGGTTAAGCGCCGGTTTATCCGGCCGTTAGGGGAGTTGCCATGTACGAGCCTTCACGTGTTCTTCTGTCGTTTCACATCGCAGGATTTCAATATGCCGACGGCGCTTTGGTCCTAGGAGATCTAAAAGTGGGCGATAAGTTGACGCTGTGTGCCGAGCGCGATAATCCCCATGACCCCGAGGCGGTTGCGATCTATTACGGCAACACCAAGCTTGGCTATGTTCCGGGAAACGAGGTCGGCCCGCTGTCCTTGATGATGTATTACGGCCATGAGGACGTATTTGAGGTTCGCGTGCAACAGGTTGCTCCCGAGCGCAGCCCGTGGCATCAGGTGCGCGTTGGGCTCTATGTGGTGGATGCTCGCTAGTCGGCAATGGAGGCGGCCATGTTTGATGACGACGACCTGTTCGATCTGACAGATGATCCGTTTGAGTGGGATATGCTACTCGATGACGATGAGTTGGAGCAGGATCGTAGGAAACGGCAGGGCAAGAAAACTCAGGGTGACGCTTCGAAAAAGCAAGACAAACGCCGTCGAGGTCTGTTCGGCGGGCTCTTTGGCTAACCGACGCGCCAGAGCGTCTGTATACTAGGCACGTGTTAGACGCGTTGCGAAATGAGGACACAGACGATGATGTGGTTTACCGCCGACCTGCACCTGGGCGATACGAATATCTTGCACGACATGGATCGGCCGTTTGATTCGGTCGAGGAGATGAACCGCAAGGTCATCGATGCCATCAATGAGTGCGTGGCTGCGGACGACCGCCTCTATATTCTGGGTGACTTTACCTATCGTTTGCCCCTGGCGGAGGCGGTGCGCCTGCGCGAGCGTATCGAATGCCAGAACGTGACGCTCATCCGCGGTAACCATGACGGCGACTGGGAAGATCCCGACACCCCGCAGATTTGGGAAGACGTGCGCGATTACCTGGAGATTGCTCCCGGCTATGCCAAGGGCCATCGTCTGGTTATGAGCCACTACCCCATGCTCAGCTGGAACGGCAAGGCACGTGGCGCCATTATGCTGCATGGGCATATCCACAGCAGGGGTGACCGCGCCAACGCACGCAACCGCGATCGCGAGCGCCCTATCTTTCGCTACGATGTCGGTCTCGATGCCAACGAGTACAAGCCCGTAAGCCGCGATCAGATTCTTAGCTTCTTTGGGTTATAGGGCGCCAGAGCCACCACAAAGGGGACAGGCACCTTTGTGGTGGTTCTGGCGCCGTTGCCATTATGGCGGCGGCGCCTTTTTTGTCCGCGCGGCGCGGTAGAGTGTAGCCGGTTGATATTTGCGTCCATCGAGGAGCTGCTATGAACGAGATCAAGTGCCCGCATTGCGGCGAAGTTTTTAAGGTCGATGCATCCGGCTATGCGGATATCGTCAAGCAGGTGCGCGATGCCGAGTTCTCGCGCGACCTGGATGAGCGTGTGAAGGCAGTCCAGCGTGAGGGTGAGCAGGCGCTGGAGCTTGAGCGTTCGCGTTCGGCGTCTGCCCTGCAGGAGGCGGAGTCTCAACGCGACGCTCAGCTTGTCGAGCAGAAGAACGCTGCGGCGCAGGAGTTGGCACAAGAGGTTGCCAAGCGCGATGCCGAGCTTGCCGAGCTGCGCGCCAAGCTCGAGGGCGCTGCCGCAGAGCGCGAGAGTGCAAGCCAGCGTGCGGCGGTTGAGGCCCGCGCCGATGCTCAAAAGGAGAATGCCGAGCTGCAGCGCGAGATCGACAACTTGCGTGCGCAGCTGGGGCGCAAGGATGACGAAGCCAAACTCGCCGAGGCGGCGGCACGCAATGCTGCTCAAAACGACCTGTCCGCACGCGACGCTCAGATTGCCGAGCTGCAGGCCAGGCTCGCCGCGGCGGACAAAGCCCAGGAGATGGCGCTTGCCGCTGCCGCGGCAGAGTCGCAGCGTGAGCTCGATGCCGCTCGCAGCGAGGCCGAGCGCGCGCTTACTGACTATCGCGCGAAGGTGCAAGAGAAGTTCTCCGCCGCAAAGGCTCAGTCCGAGCAAGAGGCCGAGGGCCTGCGTGCCCAGCTGCGCGAGCAGGAACTGATGGCAAAAATGAACCTGTCAGAGGCGGTCGCCGCGGCGGAGCGAGAGCGCGATGAGGCGCGTGCCAAACTGACGAGCGAGCTGGCGGTGCGCGATTCTCGCGAGGAGCAAGCCAAGGCGGCACACGAGCTCGAGCTTGCGCAGGCCAAGCGCGCGAGCGATGACCTGATTCGCTACAAGGATGAAGAGATTGAGCGCCTTAAGGACATGAAGGTCCGCCTGTCCACCAAGATGGTGGGCGAGTCGCTCGAGCAGCACTGCGAGACCGAGTTTAACCGTCTGCGCATGACGGCATTTCCTAACGCGTACTTCGAGAAAGATAACGATGCGTCCGAGGGTACCAAGGGCGACTTTATCTTCCGCGAGTGCGACGCGAGCGGCAACGAGGTCATTTCGATTATGTTCGAGATGAAAAACGAGAACGATGAGACCGCGACCAAGCACAAGAACGAGGACTTCTTTAAGAAACTCGACCACGATCGCCGCCAAAAGGGCTGCGAGTACGCGGTGCTCTGCACGTTGCTCGAACCCGAGAGCGAGCTTTACAACGCCGGCATCGTGGACGTGAGCTATCGCTACGAGAAGATGTACGTGATTCGCCCACAGTTCTTTATTCCCATGATTACGCTTCTTCGCAACGCCGCCATGGGTTCGCTGCGCTATAAGCAGGAACTGGCGGAGTACAAACAGCAGAATATCGACGTCACGAACTTCGAAGCCAAGATGGAAAAGTTCAAGAATGATTTCGGTCGCAACTACGAGATCGCGAGCCGCAAGTTCCAAACGGCGATTGATGAGATCGACAAGACGATTAGCCATCTGCAGAAAACCAAGGAGGCGTTGCTGTCCTCCGAGAACAATCTGCGCCTAGCCAACAAGAAGGCCGACGATCTTACCATTCGCAAGCTCACGTGGGGCAACAAGACCATGAAGGCCGCGTTTGACGAGGCACGCGGGGCTGCGACAGAGACAAACGATGAGCCAGCCGAGGCGGATTCGTATGAGGTCGAGGATACCGAGTAGGGGATAGCGTATCGCGCAAAAAGCGGGGCCGCTGGCGATGTTGCCAGCGGCCCCGCTTCGTTTCGTTCCAGTATGTTCGGCTAGTCCTCGAGCAGGTCCTCGATAAAGCCGACGCGGTAGTTTTTGAAGATGACCTCGCCGCCGTCTTGCGTGGCGTCCAGATCGACATCGCCCATGATGCCAAAATCGTGGTCGCCATCCTCGTCGGCAAAGATCTGGTGCACGTGCCATACGTGCGCGGTCTTCTCGTCGGACTCGTCGATGGAAAACATCGCGGCGCTGCGGGCGTCTCCGTCGGTGAGGATTTCCTCGTGCTGCTCATGGTAGGCATCGAGCGCCTTTTGCCAGCGGACCTCGCTCATGCCCCAGTCCTCGTCGAGCTCGCCCAGATCGCGAACGTGCTCGCGGGCGGCAAGGGTCACGCGGCGGAAGAGCGCGTTGCGCACCAACAGCGTGCAGCCGCGGCGGTCCGCCACGATCTCGTCGATGCCCTGCGGCGGCGCGGCGTCGAGGGCTGCCGGGTTGCCGGCGTTCTCCCACTCGTCCACCAGGCTCGAGTCCACCGAGCGCACCACAAAGCCCAGCCACGAGATAATGTCGCGCAGGCGCTCGTCGCGCTTCTCGATGGGCACGGTGCGGTCGAGTGAACGGTAGGCCTCTGCCAGGTAGCGCAGCAGAATGCCCTCGGAGCGGGCGATGCCGAGCTTTTGAATGTAGCCCTTAAAATCGCTCGTGCTTTCCAGCATATCGCGTAGAACGCTCTTGGGCGAGAGCTGGTAGTCGTTTGCCCAGGGTACTTCCTGGCAGTACTTGTCGAAGGCGGCATCGAGCAAGTCCTCGAGCGGCTTTTCGTAGGTGACATCCTGGATGCGCTCCAGGCGTTCCTCATACTCGACGCCGTCAGCCTTCATTTCGGCCATCGCGCGGTCGCGCGCGGCGCGCTCCTGTGCGCGCAGCACCTGCTTGGGATCCTCGAGCGTTGCCTCGACCATCGAGATCAGATCCATGGTATAGGCCTCGTTCTCGGGGTCGAGCAGCTCCAACGCGGCAAGCAAGAACGGCGAGAGCGGCTGATCGAGTGCGAAGTCCTCGGGCAGATCGACCGTCAGCGCATAGTCGATGTCTGGTGCGGCGTCAGTCGGGGCGTCAGGCGCGGGCGGCACCTCGGTGCGAACGACGACGCCGGAATCGATGAGCGTGGCGAAGATTTCGTCGGCGCGAACCTCGAGCTTAGCCTTTTCCTCGGAAGTCTGCAGGCTCGTCTCGATGAGGTCGTGTACGCGGGCTCGGGCATCGCCGCCCTGCTCGACCACGCTAATCACCATGGAGTGCGTGATGCGCAGGCGCGGCTTGAGCGTCTCGGGCTGCGTCTCAATCAGACGCTCAAAGGTCTGCTTGTTCCAGGTGACAAAACCCTCGGGGGCCTTTTTCTTTTTAATCTTACGGAGTTTTTTGGGGTCGTCGCCCGCCTTGGCCATGAGCTTGGCGTTCTCGATCTCGTGCTCCGGGGCCTCGGCGATGACCATGCCCTCGGTATCGAAGCCCGAGCGGCCGGCGCGGCCGGCTATCTGATGGAACTCGCGGGCGCGCAGGCGACGCATCTTGTAGCCGTCGAACTTGGTGAGCGCAGTGAGAACCACGGTGTGGATGGGCACGTTGATACCGACGCCGAGTGTGTCGGTGCCGCAAATGACGGGCAGTAGGCCCTGCTGCGCCAGGCGTTCGACCAGTAGGCGATAGCGCGGCAGCATACCGGCGTGGTGCACGCCGACGCCGCAGCCAAGCAAACGCTTGAGGATCTTGCCGAAGGCCGTCGAGAAGCTCGTGCCCTTGGCCGCCTCCTTGATGGCCTCGCGCTGCTCCTTGCTGGCAATGCCAAAGTTGGCGAGCGACTGTGCCGTCGCAAGGGCGGCATCCTGGCTAAAGTGCACGATATAGAGCGGGGCCTCTCCGCCGCGCATCGCGAGCTCGACGGTGCCCTCGAGGGAGGTCGTCACGTAGTCGTAGCTCAGCGGCACGGGGCGTGGGGCATCGACGACCAAGTCGCAGGTAGCGCCGGTGTGTTCCTCGAGTGAGGCGGCGATGGCAGTGACATCGCCGAGCGTGGCGCTCATGAGCATGAATTGCGTGTGAGGCAGGGTGAGCAGTGGCACCTGCCAGGCCCAGCCGCGGTCGGGGTCGGCAAAATAGTGGAACTCGTCCATGGCCACGCAGCCCACATCGGCGTCCTCGCCCTCGCGCAGCGCATCGTTGGCAAGGATTTCGGCCGTGCAGCAGATGACGGGCGCCTTGGTGTTGATGTGCGTATCGCCGGTGATCATGCCAACGTTATCGCGGCCGAGCACCTGTACCAGATCGAAGAACTTTTCGCTGACCAGAGCCTTGATAGGAGCCGTATAGTAGCAGCGCTTGCCCTGTGCCATGCCCATAAAGAGCATGCCTAGCGCGACGAGCGATTTACCCGATCCGGTCGGTGTTCCCAAAATGACATGGTCACCGGCGGCTAGATCCATGAGGGCCTCTTCCTGGTGGTCCCACAGCTCAATACCGCGATCGCTCGTCCATTCAAAGAAGCGCTCGAAGGCCTGATCGGGCGTGAGCCACGGTTCGGGCTCGCTGCCGTCCTCAGGCTCCCACCAGGTGGGGGAGAGCGCGCCGAGCGAGCCGAATTCGGCTTCGGTTCCCGTGCCGCCCGAGAATGAGCTGGCGGCGCCGGCGCCGGAGACGGTGCTGGCGGCGGTATCTGTCGTGGTCTGTGCCATGTGTTTGCTTTCTCTCGCGATTGTCCGCCAACTATTATGGCGTAGCGGCGGCGCGGGGTGCCAGCGCGCGAGAAAATGCAGGAAATGGGCGTTCTGCCCAGCCGTTTGGTGCAGTTGCCAGCTAAGTGAGTAGACTTTTTGCAATATCGCGAGCACATGGTTTTTGCGCAAGAGCTCTACCTGCGGTTTTAGTTTTCGTTATGCGGGTTGTGCTTGGCTATTGCAAAAAAGTCTACTCACTTAGGTTTGAGGGTCGTTCGCTGATGCCTATTTTCACTTGTTTGCCGACGCCGCGACCATCAGAAGCCCCTAGGACTCCTGCGGCAGGCGCTTCTTGCCTTTGCGGTCGCGGTTTCTAAAGTTCTCGACGGCTTCTTCCATGCCCAGAGGTACATAGGTGAGCTCATCGAGGTTGTCGGGCAGGTAGCAGGCAAGGCTTTGCTCCTGCGCGCGGCCCGCCGCGAGCTGTTCATCGCTGGGCTGCGCGCCGGGTGTGGCGCAAATGCCATAGACGACGGCACCCATCTCGCGCGTGCGGCATTCATATTCGGTCTCGGGATGCTCGGGATGGTCGCGGCGGACGTCGTCACTTACCCAAAGCGTATCGTAGCCCGCCGCGGCAAACTGTCCCAGGGCGTAATCGCGCAACGGTTTGCTGTCGGTTCGCAGCGTTACGGTGGCGCCGGCTGCAAAGAGCGGGCGATAGAGCATCAGATGGTCGACATGGACGAGGCGCTTTTTGGCGTACTTGGCCTTGGGCTGCGGCGTGGGAAAGTTGATGGTGATGGCATCGAGCTCGCCTGTGGCAAATAGCTGCGGCAGCGATGCGGCGCCTCGAGGCAGAACGAGTGCGTTGGTCAGTTCATGCTCGCAGATTTTCTGTGCGGCATAGGCGATGCAGATGGGCTCTTGGTCCATGCCGATAAAGAGCGTGTTTGGCTCGTGGGCCGCGCGCTCTACAAGGTACGTTCCCTTGCCACAGCCAAGATCCAGGTGAAGGTGTTCGAAGGGCTTGCCGCCTGCGGGCGCACAGGCCTCGCGCCAATCTCCGGCATAGGCCTCGGGGTTCGTCTCAATCGCATCGGCGTAGCGCTCCAGGCGCTCCTCGAGCACAAAGTTCTTAGGCGTGCGAACGTGGACGGCTCCCATGAGGCTCCTTGGTCATAAGTATGGAACGCATGGCCGCGCGTTCCGTCAATGGGTTGAAAAAAGGGTGGGCATAGTTTGCCCGAAAGATGCGATGCGGCTCGACGGCGAGTCGTCGGTGCCTACAGACGCTTGAGAATCACATAGCGGTTGAGCTCGCCGCTGCGACCGTCGGCATGGAAGCGCTCAAGCTCGCGCACGGGGACCTCGCCGCTCTTGTAGAACGTACGGACGCCGCGCACCAGGTCGGTGATCTGCTGATCGTCAAAGTGATGGCAATAGCGGTAGGCGTGGCGGTCGTTTTGCCAGCCGATGAGGTGGTCGCCGGCTTCAAACTGCGCGGAATCGTAACCCTCAAACGGCGGGGTGAGCTCGGCGCGGGCTTCGGCTCGAACGGCCTTGCGCGCCATGCGCTCGTCGTTCATAAACTCCCAAAAGCTGATGGCGATGATGCCGCCCGGGCGCGTCTGCCGCACCAGGGCGTCGAGTACGCGTACGCGGTACTCGCACGACGGCACGTGGTGCATAAAGCCAAAGCAGACCGAGATGTCGGCGAGCGGGGCGTCGAAAAGCACGTCGGGCGTCTCGGCGGGGTTGAGCTTCATGAGGGCGTCGAGCACGTCGAGCTCCTGGAAGTGCAGGTTGGGAATGCGCAGGGCGTGGCCATGTGCATCGATAGCCAAATCTTGACACGAGTCGACACCATAGAACTCAAACGGGCAGCTGGCATCTGCCGAGGGGTTTGCGCCGTCGACGCCCTTGGCGGCAAGTGCGCCGCCGGCGGCAAAATTCTCGAATCGCATATTGCCGCAGGCAAGATCAAAGACGCGGACGGGATGCTCGATCGTGGCGACGTCGAGCTGCCCGAGCGCGATGTCCATGGTGCGCACCCAGCCGGGCCACGGGGCCTGGCGCGTATCGGAGAAGGAGGCGGAGTGCTCGCGATAGAACGTGTTGTTGAGCTGGATGAGCGATGAGGCGAAATCGCGGTTCACGGCGCGGAACTCCCTCCGTTGGCGGTGCGGAATTAACAGTACGACCATACTACCGTTAACGCCGCAACGGGGACAACCAAGCTACGGGTCATTGCTTTGTTTGGACACATTTCCGCAGCTCATATGCACCCGCAACCGCCGGTTGTCAAAAATCTCACTAGAATAGGTGGCATGTTTTTGGCGGTGGCGGATAGATTTTTAACTGTGCAAGGCGCCTTAAGAACAAAAACGGTCCGGCGGCACGGCTGGCATCACATAGGAGGAACCATGAATGTAGAAACTGCGCAGCGGCTCGCCGACCTTCGCCGCAGCAAAGGCTTTAGCCAAGAAGGGCTGGCGCGAAAGCTGGGGCTGTCGCGCCAGGCGGTCAGTAAATGGGAGCGCGCGGAGAGCTCGCCCGATACCGAGAACCTGATCTCGCTCGCCAAACTCTATGGCGTGAGCTTGGACGAGTTGCTCAATCCGAGCGACGAGATTGAGGACGATATCGAGTTTGAGAACGAGGACCGCGCCCGTCAGCGCGAGGCCGAGGCGGCAGAGCGTGCTCGCACCCATGAGGCGGCGGCGCGCGCTACCGAGGCGGCAACACAGGCGAGTGATGCTGCGGCCAAGGCGGCGCAAGCGGCAAGCTGGAGTGCACAGGCCGCCAATGCCGCTACGGCGCAGGCGACGAGTGGCACCGCGGTTGGCTCGACTCCGGTGAAGGGCCCGTTCCAGTCGTTCCCGTATTGGGCCGTGTGCTGGCTGCTGTTCTTTTTGCTGATGTTCCTGTTTGGTGCCGGCCCCTTTGCCGCACTGATCTTCTTTACGATTCCCATCTATCACTGGGCGGCACGTGCGCTCGATGGCGATTGGGCGCGTGGGGATATCCAGGTCGGCCCGGCACCGGTGACAGCTAGGGCTCAGAATGTTTCCGCTTCGGTTGATGCTGACGTGACTACCGCGGCCACCGCTGAGCCATGTGCCAAAGAGGGTGATGAATGATGAAGCTTTCGCATGAATCCAAGATACGCTTGGGTGTTGGCATCGGAGCGTTTGTGCTCATCATCGGGTTTGTCTTTGGCACTTCGCGGCTATTGGCTCATTCCGATATGGTGCGTACGACCGGTATTCTATCTGGCCATTTGTCTGATTTTGACGATATGTTTGACGATGACGATCTCTTGGACGACGGCAGCTATTCCGCTCGGCCTCAGCAACTTTCGAGCATGACTTTTGATGCCGATGAGTTCCGCTACCTCGATTTCGATATCAATGCGGCTTCGGTGGACGTCAAGGTTGTTGATGGCAACAAGGCTCGCGTTATCGAGCGGGGACGCGTTGCCAATGGTATGGATGCCTCCAAGGCCGCGACGCAGAACATCGCATCCGTCGAGGAATCGACGCTCAAGGTTTCTCAGTTTGGAAGTGATGACGGTAAGGCAATTGACCGCTCGGTTACGGTTGAACTGCCGCGCCGTGTTGCCGAACATCTGAAGGGAATCAACGCGCACGTGGGCTCGGGTGATCTGCAGATTGCCGGTGTCACCTGTGATGGTTTCGACCTTTTCCTGGGTGCGGGAGATGTAGAGTTTGCGGGCAGCGTGACTGATGCGCTTAGTGCAGAGGTCGGGTCGGGCGATGTAACGTTCGAGCTCTACCAGGCCCCCGCGAAGTCGATGGACGTGAGTGTGGGCTCGGGCGATGTGGAGATGACGGTTCCGAACTCTACGGGCTTTAAGGCGAGCCTCACCTTGGGCAGCGGCGACTTCGAGAGCGATTTCCTTCCGCTTGGCTATGACGGCGAGACCATATTGAATCTTGAATTCGATAACGGGGATAAGTCTGCTACGTATTGTTTTGAGGTCGGTTCGGGCGACATGTCGTTTGATTCGGAGTAGTGAGGCAGACGAAAGCCTAGGCGAAGATATAGACGCGCTGTTTGATGAAGGCGCCGAAGCCGTGACGGGCTTCGGCGCCTTTGCCTTTACAATGGGGGCATGGAACAGATTATCTTGAACATACTCGAGGCCCTGCGTCGTGGCGAGACCGTGGACGACAAAGCGCTCGTCAAACTGATACATGCCGAGGCGCGCCGTGAGGGTGCCGACAAACGCGATTTGGCCAAGCGCCGTCTGCTGCCGTTCTACCAGCGGGTAAAACGTGAGGAGCCGGCTCGTTGGGCTGGGTGGAATGTCGATGCCGAACTGGAACGTCAACTGCTGCAGGTGCTGCGTATGAAGCCGCGCCGAACGGCTTCGGGCGTGGCGACCATTACCGTCATCACCAAGCCCTGGTCGTGCTCGGGCGATTGCCTGTTTTGCCCCAACGATTTGCGCATGCCCAAAAGCTATCTGCACGCTGAGCCGGCGTGTGCCCGTGCGGAGCAAAACTGCTTCGACCCGTATCTGCAGGTGAGTGCCCGTTTGACGGCGCTTTCGCAGATGGGGCATGCGACCGATAAGATCGAGCTCATTGTGCTCGGCGGTACCTGGAGCGACTATCCGCAAGGGTATCAGGCGTGGTTTATGTCGGAGCTCTTCCGCGCGCTCAATGACGATGCCGTGGCTGGTGTGGCGGCTAACCCCATGTTGGCGCGTCCGGGCATCAGCCGTGCCGAGGCGGGGCGTCTGCTCGACGATGCGCCTGCCGATGCCCTGCCGCCGGTGGTAGCGGAGCGCCGCGAGCGCTATCGGGCTGCCGGCATTGCGACTGACGAGGCTGAGCTTGCTGCCGGCGTTGCCGACGAGCAGGGTCGTGTGGATGCTGCCGTGGGCGGCTATAACCGCGCGGTGCGTTGTCTGTACGGCCCTGGTACGCCGTGGGGCGAGGTTGCCGAGTGGCAAACGGCAACGATGGAGGAGCTTGAGCGTCAGCAGCGCATCAACGAGACGGCAAAGCATCGCGTGGTGGGACTCGTTATCGAGACGCGTCCCGATGCCGTAACGCCGCAGGCACTTACGTTCATCCGCCGCCTGGGCTGCACCAAGATCCAGATGGGTATCCAGAGCCTCGACCAGCACCTGCTCGATATCAACGAGCGTCGCATTTCGGTGGCGCAGATCGAGCGGGCGTTTTCGCTTGCGCGCCTGTTTGGCTTTAAGATCCACGCGCACTTTATGCTTAACTTGTTGGGTGCCACGCCCGAAGGGGACAAGCGCGACTACGAACGCTTTATGACCGAAGGGGCCTTTATGCCCGACGAGGTCAAGGTCTACCCGTGTGCGCTCATCGAGGGCTCGCGTCTGGTGGGCTGCTACGAGCGCGGCGAGTGGCGCCCCTATACCGAGGAAGAACTGCTCGATGTGTTGGCCGACGACATCGTGGTGACGCCGGCGTTCTGCCGCATCAGTCGCATGATCCGTGACTTTAGTTCCGACGACATCATGGTGGGCAACAAGAAACCCAACCTGCGTCAGCTCGTCGAAAACCGCTTGGCCGCTCGGGGTGACGGTGCGACGGTGCGCGAGATTCGCTATCGCGAGATCAGCACGGCGGGTGCCGACTTGGATGAGCTATCTCTTGATGAGGAGGTGGCGTACGAGACGCCGGTGACGCACGAGCGCTTTTTGCAGTGGGTGACGCCGCAGGGCAAGATCGCGGGCTTTTTGCGGTTGTCGCTGCCCGACCATTCGTTTGTTGCCGCGCATGCGGACGAGTTGCTGACGATGCCGGATGAGGCGATGATTCGCGAGGTACACGTGTATGGCATGGCGGCGCGCGTGGGGTATCAAGGCCAGGCGGCCCAGCACCATGGGTTGGGGCGTCTGCTCGTAGAGCGTGCGTGCGAGATTGCCCGGGATGCGGGTTATGCGCGTATCAACGTGATTAGCGCGATTGGCACACGCGAGTACTATCGCCATCTTGGATTTTATGACCATGGCCTTTATCTGCAAAAGGAGCTCTAGATGAACAAGCCGAGTGTTTCTGCTGGCGTCGTTGCCGGCGTTGCCCTGGGAGCCGCGGCGCTTGGTGCGGCCGCCGTCGCTGTTCGTGCTGCCTGTCTGCAGGTTGCGCGAACCCGCAATGGGTTGGCGCGTGTGAAGCGCGTGCACGATGGGGATGGCGATGAGATTCGCGTGTTGGTGCAAGGCGGCGTCTACCAAAGCGCAAGCTACGTTGGTGAGCGTTGGGCGGAGCCCGTCTTTGCGTACTATCGTGCGTTTGACGACGTGTTTGAGTCCGAGGATGCGATGCGCGATGCTTATGGTCACGGCATCGACCGCATGCTTGTGCTGGGTGGCGGCGGGTTTGCCTATCCCAAGTTCGCGCTGATGTCGCACGAGAGCTTGCGCATGGACGTCATTGAGTACGATGCCGAGGTTACGCGGCTGGCGCGCCGCTGGTTCTACCTAGACGAGCTGGAGCGCGCGGCGGGCGATCGCCTGCGGGTGATAACCGCTGAGGCTCGCTCGTATTTGGGTGTGACGAGCGTGGGCCATCGTCGCTACGACGTGGTCGTGAGCGATTGCTTTGGCGGTGCCGAGCCCGTGCGCGGGCTGGCGACCGTTGAGGCGCTGCGCCTGGTGCGGGGCAGCCTGAACCCCGGGGGTATCTACGTGGCCAATATCGTGAGCGCAAACGAGGGGAGCGATGTGACGTTCCTGCGCGACTGTGCCGCCACGGCGCTTGAGGTGTTCGACCATGCTTGGGTGGTCCCCTGTGGCGATGCAGAGTTCGGCGGCGAGGAGAATTATCTGCTCATCGCCAGCGACGGCGACTACGCCTTTGCCGAAGCTGTGCCCTTCGACACCGACTTCCTCGGCACCATCCTTCACGACAAGTAAGTCTCCCCGTCCCAAAAAGGACTGGCCTTAGGCGTGGTCGCGCCAGCTGCGGACACGCTGCTTCATGCCCTCGATGTCGAGCACGCCTTCGGCGAAGCCTTTGCGCACAAGCTCCTCGGGAACGTACTCGTCGTAGCGATCAAAATAAGGCACCTCGCCGGGATAGACGAGCTCGATGGGGTCGAAGTCTTTCTCGGCTTCGGCGGCGAGCACTTCAAAGAACGTCTCCTCGTCGGCCTTCATTTTAAACTGCATAAAGTACGGGCGTGACGGATCGAGCCCGCGAAGGCCCAGCTCCGCGGCGCATTTAATCTTGAGCATGCGCTCGAGTGCCAAAAAGGCGTAGCTGCCCAACCAGGGGAAGAGCACCCAGGTGTCGCCACCCAGGTTGATGAGCGGCTTAGTTCCCGCGCCCGAAATCTCGGCGGTATGACGAGCCTGCGCCAAGCGAGCCCGTGCGTTACCCATAAGGTACGGATATGCCGCGTGCTCAGTGAGCGCTTGGCGCATGCGCTCGAGCACATGCGTGTTAATGTCGCCGGGGCAGTCGCCAAAGTAGGCCGGCACCCGGCCTTTGACCTGCGTGGCAAAGACGGTATGGCGCTTCCAGTCCACTTCTTCGACAATCCAGCAATGTCCGGCGATGGCGATGCGCTCACCGGGCGGTGGCGGGTTGACAATCGTGCCCAGCTCGGCCGATTCACTGCGAACGGTAAACTCCTCGTTTTCCTGGAACACGGCGTAGAACTTAAAGTTGTTAATGATGCGCTCGCCCGCGAGACCCACGATGAGCCCGCCACCTTCGGTGACCTGGATATGGTCGATCTTAATGAGGTGACGTAGCAGCACACGGTAATCGTCTGCCGAGACACGGTGGAAATAACTGAGCGTGAGCACGCGCTGGGCTAGTTCGGCCGGCGTGAGCTCGCCGGTGCTGGCAAGGGTCGACATAGTCTGGTGATAGAGCAGGCTGTAGGGGAGTCGATCGAGCTCGGGCGGCTCGACCCACTTTTCCTCGCGATAGAGTTGTACGAGCGCGATACCCTGCAGGAGCTTCCAGGGAATGGTTTCGGGCATCATTGTGCGCGGCTCGGGTTCTTCCTCGCGCATGACAAACCACATCTCGGGCGGAAGGTCGCGACGGCCTGTGCGCCCCATGCGCTGCAAAAAGGAGCTGACGGTAAACGGCGCGTCAATCTGGAAGGCGCGCTCCAGGCGGCCGATATCGATACCGAGCTCCAGCGTAGAGGTGGTGACGGTTGTCTGCGCCTGCTCCTCGTCGCGCATGAGCTCCTCGGCCGTCTCGCGCAGCGATGCCGATAGATTGCCGTGATGGATGAGAAAGCGGTCGGGCTCGTGTCGACTTTCGCAGTAGCTGCGCAGCATGGAGCACACGGCCTCTGCCTCCTCGCGCGAGTTGGCAAAGACCAGGCACTTGCGGCCGCGCGTATGCTCAAAGATATAGCCCATACCGGGGTCGGCGTTGTCGGGCGCCGTGTCGGTGGGGTTGAGAAGCGCCTGCTCGGTCGCTCGTGGGATGTCGACTTCGCCCTCGGGGGCCGAGGAAGTTCGGCGGTCCTTGGGTGCGGCCTTGCCCCGTGCCCGCTCACGACGTTGACGGCGCTCCTCTTGTGTGAGCTGTCCGCTGTGACGCATGTCTTGGGCGCCGGCGGGCAGTGCCGCTGGTGCCGCTGCCTCAATGCGCTCGCATGCGAGCACCTCAGCTTCCTGCGGACCTGTGCTCGCGAATCCTCGCTGCTGCGCCTGGGGACCCGAGTTGTAGAAGTGCTCCATGGAGATGCGCCACACGCGGCGCGGCTCCTCAAAACGGGGGATGACGCAGTTGCGTCCCGTCCCCTGCGACAGGAAGGCGCCCGTGCGCTCGGGGTCGCCGATGGTTGCCGACAGACCGATGCGGCGGGGCTGCACGCCTGCCATGCGCGAGAGCCGCTCGATAAGGCAGAGCGTCTGCCCGCCGCGGTCGCCGCGCATGAGCGAATGGACTTCGTCGATAACCACATAGCGCAGGTCGCAGAATATACGAGGGATCGCCATGTGCTTATGGATCAGGAGCGCCTCGAGTGACTCGGGCGTAATCTGCAAGATGCCGCTCGGTTTTTTGATGAGCTTAGCCTTGTGCGACTGCGAGACATCGCCATGCCAGTGCCAGACAGGGATATCGGCTTCTTCGCACAGATCGTTGAGGCGGACGAATTGGTCATTGATGAGCGCCTTGAGGGGGCCAATGTAGAGGGCGCCCACGCTTGCGGGCGGCCTCTCCCAAAACTCGGTCAGGATGGGAAAAAAGGCTGCCTCGGTTTTGCCGGAAGCCGTGGATGCCGTCAGGAGCACATTGTCCTGCGTGTTAAAGATGGCATCTGCCGCCGCAACCTGGATAGAGCGCAAGCTCTCCCAATCGTGGGAGTAGATGAAGTCTTGGATAAACGGGGCGTAGCGGTCAAAGGCGTTCACGGGGCCTCCTCTCAAAAACGAATCTCTTAACGCGGCTGGCAACGGCTTGCTGCATTACAGTCTCAACGTTCGCCCAGATAAAACCTGCCAAAATAAACCTGTCCCTTTTTGGCAGGTTAGATGGTGAATTCGGCGAAGTTACGGTCGCCGCCTGCGGTGCCGGTGTCGCCTGTTGCTGCTGCCGACACCAGCGCGTCGCCGCCGACGCTTTGCAGCAGCTCGGCTACGTTGGCGTCGGGGTTCTGGCATAGGATGTCGAGCAGCTCGATAAAGTCGCGAATGACTTCACGCGGCGTCAGATGTGTGTCGGCTCCCACACGACCGAACTCGATCTTGAGGAAGTCCACCAAGTCGTTCTCGGTAAGCGTGGGCGTCCAGCCAAAGTAGCCGGCGTGAATTTGCATGAGTTTTTCGATCAGCACCAGCAACTCCTCATAGGTGAGTGGCTGCAGGCGGATGATGGGCGCGAGCATGTCCTTAAGGTCCTCGCGCGCAAAGCGGCCCTGAGCGAGTCGGCTGCGCAGGGCCTCGTAGGAGAACACGCCTCGGCGGCGGTCTTCGATAGAGGTTGGAGTGCCGCCCATGATCATGCCCAGGTACTGCGCCTTGCCCTGGAGCGTGTCGTTGTACATAGTCAGAATCTTCTCGTAGTTGTATTGGCGCGTGATCGCGTTGGGAATCTTGTACAGATTCACGAGTTCGTCGATGAGCACCAGCATGCCCTTGTATCCGCTGCAGACCAAAAAGCGTGCAATGAGCTTAACGTAGTCGTACCAGTCGTCATCGCTGATGATGGTCGAGGAGCCCAGCTCGGCGCGAGCCTCGCTCTTGGTACGGTATTCGCCGCGGATCCATTTGGTCACGCGGCTCATGGCTTCCTCGTCGCCCTCGGATACGGCCGTGCGATAGCGGCGAAGCATGCGGGTGAAGTCGAAGCCGTGGACCATCTCCTCGAGCGGGGCCAGTTGGGCATTGACGACCGACTCGTCGACGTCGGCACACGAGGCAACCCAGCGATCCAGAATTAGGTTGAGCGCACCGCCCTCGGGGCGCGTCTTGGTCGATATATTGCGTATGAGCTCGCGGTAGGTGGCAAGGCCCTGCCCCTGCCCGCCCTGCAGACGGCGCTCGGGGGATAAGTCTGCATCGGCGACGACGAATCCCTCGCCCATGGCATGCGTTCGGATGGTTTGGAGCAAAAAGCTCTTGCCGGCGCCGTAGCGACCGACCAGAAAGCGGAAGCTTGCGCCGCCGTCGGCGATGAGACTCAAATCGGTGAGCAGGGCGCGAATCTCGACCTCGCGTCCCACGGTGATATAGGGAAGGCCGATGCGCGGGACCACGCCGCCCTTGAGCGAGTTGAGAATGACGGCGGCGACGCGCTTGGGCACGCGGGGTGCTGCGGATGCGGTATCACTCATAGTCTAGGTATCCTCTCACGTCTGCTTCGTAGTCCTCGATAATTTGCGGTCCTGCCGCGCCAAATTCAATTACGGTGTCACCCACCAGGTCAAAGAGCGCCTCGTTGATGCTATCGACGAGCATGTCCTCGCTCTGTCCCGAGTGCGCCACTGCCGATGTCGCTTGCGCTGCGTTCTGCTCGAGCAGTGCGCGCAGATACGCGGTTGCGGCGGGCGCGAGTTCGCTCGCGGCGTCAGTGGGCGCAGCCGCTGCGAGCGGGGGCGTCGGCGCGAGAAGCGGTGCCACGACACCAAACTGTTCGGTGGATATGGTTGGCTCGTCGGTCTCGTCCTGCCGAATGGGTGCCGCGACCGCCTCGACAATCGCGTCGGCTACGGGCTCGGCTTCCGGTTGCCCTGAGTCCGCTGCCTCGGCTTCCACAGGTGTGCCGTCCTCGCGCTCTTCATCGATCAAAAGCGCTTCGCGCGTTTGCGCAGCGGCGCTCCGAATGTGCCCCAGCTGACTCAGATCGATATCGATCTTGACGGGTTGGTGTGCGGCGTCCCACGAAAGCCATGCCACAATCTCGTCATCGATAATCTTGGCCAGATATTTGGGGACCTTTTCTTCCTTAAGGGGATGGGCGGGGTCCAGCGCCAGGCGCAGGCGTTGGTCGCAGGCGCGCATCATTTCACCGAGCTTGCTGCTCTTTTGCCTACTACCGTGGATACGCATGCATTCCCAAAAGCCGTTTTGGCAACGGTAGATATGGATGGGATCCAAGCGGTATTCGCAGTCCTCGTGGCGCTCGGGCGCAAAGAATACGGCCGAGGCAAACATGGTGTAGGGCATGGCCGTCTCCTCCCCAAATAAGCTCGCCACGATGCCGGTCTTTCGGTGCGTGTCATAGTAGCGCGCCATACGGACATACACGGCGCACGCCACGTGGCGCAGATCGCGGTGGTGGCTGCGGTCGAGCCGCGAGTTACTTAGGTTGTACGTGGAGAGGGCGTTGATGGCGGCCATGAGTCGCTCCTCGCGCACCTCATCGGGCGGAAGGGGGAGCGTGGGCTCGGAGGTTTTGCGACGCTTGGGGGTCTGGCCGGACGGTGCCGGTGCTGGTACAAGGTCTCGTGCCGCGCGCCGCAGCTCGATAAGGGCGTTATCGAACATGACGGTTTTAGAGTCGCGAAGCAGCTTGGGGTCGAGCCCGTGGAACACGGCGTAATCCTGCAGCCACACGCGTGCAAATCGGTCGATGCCGGGCTCGAAGGCGCGATAGACATCCCAAAAAGCCTTGATCTTGTTAAAACCATCGAGCGGGTCATCTACGCCAATGCCGCAAATCAGCTCATAGAGATACAGAAAGGCAAAGGACGTAGACGTTTCCTCGACGGTTCCGCGGCGCACTTGGGCACGCCAGGTAAAGTAGCCGCGCAACTGCCGGTCGCTCATGGCGTTGTAGGTGGGAAAGTACGATTTAAAGGTGCCGTTGTAGGGACAGTCGTCCTCAAAGTCGGCCATCAGCAGGCCCTGGCGGTAGAAAAGCTCGGCTTCCGAAAGCCAGCGACCTGCGCCGCCTTTGGGGTCATCCTGCCAGCGCGATATCTCGCGCATTTTACGGTACTGGTCGGGGAGGAAATTCTGCATCTGTCGGCCGGTTTTGAGAATCGGCTCGTCTGCGTAGACTTCATGTGAGAAGCGGGCAGACTGATGGGTCCGGGCCTCGGCCATAATGCGCTCGATGAGCATCTTGATGTCCTGGTCGGCCACCGCTCCTCCTCTCGAACGCAGCTACGGTGACCTCATATCATAGCACAGCATCAAACAGGTGTTCGAGATACCGCTGCGTAGATAGATTTAGAACAGGAGGGCGTAGATGACGGCGATGACGACGGAGGGGAGCATATTGGCCGTGCGGAAGGTCTGAGGACGGATGAGGTTGACGCCGACGCAGAAGATGAGCATGGAGCCTACGAGCGAAAGGCTGTTGAGGGCTGCTGTGGTCATGATGGGGGAGAGCGCGCCGGCAAACAACGTGATCGTCCCCTGGAACACGGCGACGGGCAGGGCGGAGAAAATGCAGCCGCGGCCAAGCGACGCCGTCATGGTGCAGACGATGATGCAGTCCAATGCGCCTTTCAGGGCAAGCGTTGACCAGTCACCGAGCAGACCGTCCTGGATCGATCCCACAATGGCCATGGCGCCGATACACACGGTGAGTGAAGTCGAGACAAAAGCGTTGGTGAACTCGTTATCGCCCTCGCTGCCGGTTTTGCGCTTGAGCCATTCGCCAAGGTTCTCGATGGCGGCTTCCAAGTTGACGGCCTCGCCGATGAGCGAACCGAGCGCAAATGAGACGATGAGCATGGTGGTACCGGTGGTCGCTAGCGCCTTTCCATCGATGATGAGCATCTTTTGCATGGTGCCGCCCAGGCCGATAAACAGGACGCACAGCCCCGATGCTTTCATGAGCGTGTCTTGGATGCGCGGTGTAATGAAGCGGCCGCCCGCTAATCCTAAAAGACCGCCCGCAACTAAAAGCACAACGTTGATGATTGTTCCCAAGCCCGGCATGAGCCCTCCTGTATTGATGCCAACGTGGCAATCGTAGCAGAACGAAATGCGGGGCACATCGCAACCCATCTAATACGTTATATAAGTGGTATTAGGAATGATGCGCAGCATTTAAGCCTCAGGTGGTTGTCGGGACATAGGGATAGTATTCAAAGCGCAGTGTCATAAGCCGCTGCGGGGATTCAATAGCCGCGGCGATGATATTGGCATCGCGGGCACGATCAAACCCTTCGAGCTCGATCTGGTACGAGACGTCTTGCATAATGTCCAGACGTCGCCAGGTTAGAAGTGTGTCGCCATCGAATTCCAGGGTCTTGCTTCCGTTTGCGGCAACGGCGTATAGACGCAGCTTGGCGGTGGTTGCAGGGTCGACAACTGTGACCTTTTTAATTTCGTTTCGAGTATTCTTGGCGCCCAACAAGGTGAGCAGTGTTGGGGCCACGACCTCGCCCGATGGCAAAAAGACGACTTCGATGGATTCAGGAAATGCGATGATAGCCGACTTGCGGACGGGCTGATTGGCGGCGGCAACTTCGATGTTCGCAGCGTCGATGACCTCTGTGTGGTCGAGCGCGGCAAGCACGCAGCAGTTGCCTTCATCGATCTCTTGAGGATCAGCAAGCCCCAGGCTGTCCGCGAGCTCGGGATCGTTTGGATCGGTAGCGGGCTCATTCGGTGCTTCGAAAGAAGCTGGGACGCTGTTTGTCGGCGACGGCGTGTCGCCCGCACCTGCTTCTTTATCCGCGCTCTCTTCTTGTATGGTTGCGTTGATGGGTTCGTCGTTTGGGGGGAGCGTCTTGGCGTCAAGCGCGGAGGGGAGAATTCCGATGGCTCCGGATCCGTTCCACTCCATTTCGAGAAGCGCCGGGTCGGCAAGAATTCGTTGCCTGCTTTGCGCGTGGGCATCGATTTCAATAGGGCCTGCCTCTATCCCTCGTGTAAGGCTGAGTGATCCGGCTGGTTTCTCGAAATGAGCGTCTGTGTCTTTGGCGCTGACGGCGTAGAACAGCAGGGACGCTTCTCCCGCCGCGATGGCATCGGTGCCGGCTTTGGTCAGCCGCAACGATGCCGTGAATGAGAGGGTGGGCTGCGTGTCGTCTGCATTCGCGGCGGCGCAGCCCAGCCATATACCGCCTCCTTTCTCAAAAAACGTACCGTCGAAGGCGACCTTCGCTCCGTTCGCCGAGTCATCGACCGAAGCGATGTCGATGCGCAGCTCTAAATTGCATGGATCGCCATCTGCATCGAACACAACCGAGCGCCACGTGCAGACGGCGCACCCCGCCTGGGAGCCGTTTGCCTTGTTCGAACGCTTGATATCCACGACTATCGAGCCGTCCGTATTACGACGAAGGCATCCCGAGGTTGAGATCACGGCCTGTGCGATCGAAAAACGCTCGCACGCAATGGCGCTCGACGGATTTGGTGCGGAACTTAGGGCTACTGGTAAGGAGTCTGCCATGACGGGAGTCGCCCAAGCGGCGACAGGCGTTCCGGTTGCGAGCGCGCCGCAGAGTGCGACGACGGGCAAAAGGTTCTTCGATGCCATGGGGTCTCCTTAGCTAATTTAGTGCGGCCTGTCCGTGTTTTGTTTCTGGCTGCGTTTGATGTGCAGACCGAGGCCGGCGGTTCCCGCGCCTGCTGCTGTGGCGCCTGCTGCCAAGAGCCATCGTCTGTCGCCTGTCTGCGCCAACGGTTCCTCGCGGTCGCCGCGGTCGAGCTCCGAGAGGTCGACCGTCACTTGCGTGGCGGCCTGCGCCTGTTCTTGCTGGGCAAAGGCCATGGCTGGCCCAAACGCTAGGATGCTGACGGCGGCGGCCAGGGCGACGGCCTTATGCCGTGTGCGCACCGGGCTCGACCGTCCAGGTGATCGTCGCAACCTGATCGCCTTCGCCGGTTACGCGGAAGATGTCGCGCGTGACGCGGGCGACGTTTCCGCTTGTCTTGAGCTTGATTTTGTCCGTGCCGCCGGCAATGCCCTGGTAGCCCATGTCGAAGGCTGCATTCTTGGAAAGATCGAGGCCCGTCCCTTGCGCGGCGGCGCTGGCGTTCTGGAGCGCGCCGTCGGGGCCGACCTTAAAGTCGATGGAGTTCTGCGCGGTTCCGGCCTTGGCGTCGGCGGCAATGGTCCAGGTGTTCATGGCGTCGATCTTCATGTTGGTGACATGGATGCCGTAGGCCGAATGATTGTCGATGGTGGTCGCGTCTTCTGAGGGACCCTGAAGCGTGCCGTCGGCCTTGGCGACGAAGGGAATAACCGTCGGAACTTTGAACTCAACGTTGTCGATCTCGGTCCTGACCATTACTTTCGTGGTTCCAACGCGCCCGGCTGCCATAGCTGGCGTCGGGGCGGCGCCCATTGCGAGCGCGAGCGCGAGCCCTGCGCCCACGACGAGCGCTCTGGCTCCGTTCATGTTCCTGGTGATGTCCATGGTCGTTCCTTTCTATTCGCCGCGGGCCGTCCCCGCGATGATTGGACGAATGCTGGTGAATTGCGTGCGGTGCCGCGTCGGCCGGAAAGCTAGTTCTCGGCTTGCTCAACCCGTACCTTGACACGTGTCGGATTGCCGTGGCTGTCGAGGGTCTTTGCATCGAGTGCCTGGATCTCGATGTACGCCTCGCCTTCTTTGATGTCGCCGGCGGGGCACGTCTCGATTGTCTTGCCGGTCTCGACCACACCGGATTCGTACATGGTCTCGTCGTTTTGGATGACGCGGAATCGCTGGGGAAATTTATTGTCTTGGACGTTTTGCACGTTGACGCGCAGCTTGCCGTCCTCCTGCAGCTGAGCGACCGGCGCGACCGAAATCGTCATCATGTTGTCGCGGACGATGGCGTCGAGCTCATCTTGGATTTCCTGACGCGTTTTGCCCTCGGCCGTCGTGACCGAAGCGCCCGCCTCGGGTACGGGCTGCGACTGCCAAGCGTATAGTCCTACGGCGACAAGGGCGCAGACGATGGCCAAGCAGGCAACGATGAGCTTCTTGCGACGACCCAGGCCTGCAAAGTGGGGTGGCTTCTTCGCGCTCATGCGGCATCCTTGGCGGTATAGACGCGCGCAAAGGTGGACGGGTCCGCTCCAAAGAGCATGTGAAGTATCAGACGGCGCGAGTAGACGAGCTCGTCGAAGTCGGGAGGGAGCTCGATGTCGTGGATATGCGCGATGTGGTGGGCGAGCGCCGAGAACGACTCGGGGTCGCAGATCACATCGGTGGTAACGTGGTAGACCGTCGTATCGGGGAATGCCTCTTCGTCGAAAGGCAGGAGATGGGGATCGTCGTCGACTTCGATGGCGATGCCGTACTGGGGCCAGTAATATGCCATGGGAACCTCCCTGCTTCTGGGCCAAAACTTCTATCGGTTTTGGTTGTCGACGCCGACCGTATCAGCCGCTACTTGACCAATTTCTGACCAAATGCTTGACGGATTGGCATCTCCGCAGGTAAAAGGCGGCAAAAAATACTCCAACTTTTTTCGAGCGACAATCGCGCGGTCGGCGACGGCGGGGCCATATGTGTCAAAAGCATCGTCTGCCGAGGAAATCAAGCCGCTCGCCGAATTGCACGAACGTAAAAAACGCCAATTATGGAGACGGTCTCGAACACGTCGACGAAACGATGCGGTAACATCTCCCTGCAAACACTGTAGTTAGCTAAAGGGGGAGTTCGCGTGTCTGCAACCATCAAACCCTTCACCGACGAGTTCGAAGAGTATGGCCGCGATGAATCTCGCGCATCGGGCGAGGCCTCGAGCATCTCGTTTCCGACAACGGAAAACGAGGTCCGTGCCATTTTGGAAAAGCTCCATGTCGAGCGTGTTCCGGTAACGGTTCAGGGCGCCCGAACCGGCCTTGCCGCCGGCGCCGTGCCCCACGGCGGGCATATCCTCAATACTTCCCGTATGAATCGCTATTTGGGCCTTCGCCGCGATGAACAAGGCCAATTTCTGCTGCGCGTGGAGCCGGGCGTTGTGCTCTCGGAGCTGCGCAAGCAGCTGAGCAAGAAGGTGCTGCCGACCGCTGGTTGGGACCAGGCATCGCTTGAGGCCTACGAGGAGTTCCAAGAGGCTCCCGAGCAGTTTTTTCCCACCGATCCCACCGAGGCGTCTGCCTGTCTGGGCGGCATGGCGGCATGTAACGCCTCCGGTGCCCGCAGCTACGCCTACGGCCCCATGCGCCCACATATCACGGGACTCCACGTCGTGCTGGCTGATGGCGATTTGCTTGAGCTTCGGCGCGGCGAGGCTTTTGCCCAGGGCCGCCACCTGTCGCTCGTGACGGCAGCGGGCCGTACACTCGAGCTCGATCTTCCCGGCTATACCATGCCCAAGACAAAAAATGCTTCGGGCTATTTCGTTGCTGACGATATGGATGCCATCGATCTGTTTATCGGTGCGTGTGGCACAATCGGCGTCATCACCGAACTCGAGATTGCTCTGCAGGTGGCACCCGCGGTCGTTTGGGGCGTGAGCTGCTTCTTCGATAGCGAAGACAAGGCCGTGTCCTTCACCGATTCTGTGCGTCCCGTCCTGTCCCATGCGGCTGCCATCGAGTACTTCGATGCTGGCGCCCTGGATATTCTACGTCGCCAGCGCGAGCAGTCGACGGCGTTTGCCTCGCTGCCTGCGCTCGACAAAGACGCCAAGGTCTGTGTCTACGTGGAGCTCGACTGCGACGACGAAGCCCAGGCGACTGAGGAGCTGTATCACTTGGGGTGGGTACTGGAGCTTGCGGGCGGCAGTGACGATGCGACATGGGTCGCGCGCACCGAGGTCGATCGCGAGTGTCAGCGATTCTTCCGCCATGCGGTGCCCGAGAGCGTCAACATGCTCATCGACGAGCGCCGCCGCATGGATCCCACCATCACCAAACTGGGTTCGGACATGTCGGTGCCCAACGCGCACTTGGCCGATGTTATCGCCCTCTATCGCCGCACGCTGGCGGAAAGTGGGCTTGAATCTGCCGCCTGGGGGCATATCGGTAACAACCATCTGCATGTGAACATTCTGCCGCGCGATGCACAGGATTATCGCCGCGGCGGAGAACTCTTTGCCCAGTGGGCTTCCGAGGTCACGGCCATGGGCGGTGCCGTCTCCGCAGAACACGGCGTCGGCAAGATCAAGGCGGGCTTCTTGGAGACGATGTACGGTCACGAGGCCATGGTCGAGTCGGCGCGGCTCAAGCTCCAGCTCGATCCTGCCGGGCAGCTGGGTCGCGGTAACCTGTTTTCGGAGAAGCTCTTGGATGAGCTCGTCCAGAAAGGGGGCGCGTGAAGATGAGCGATTTCCATATGGTGGTGTGCGTCAAGGCCGTGCCGGGCAGCACCGAGGTCAAGATGGACCCCAAGACCAATACCATCGTGCGCGATGGCAAGCAGGCGGTCATTAATCCCTTTGATGCGAGCGCTTTGGAATGCGCGCTGGCGCTGAAGGACGACTTTATCGGCTTTGGCATGGACGTGCGCGTGACGGTGGTGTCGATGGGCATCCCCGCGACCGAATCGCTGCTGCGCGACTGCATCGCTCGAGGCGCCGACGACGCGCTGCTGCTGACCGACCGAGCCTTTGCGGGCGCCGATACCCTGGCAACCACCTATGCCCTCAAGTGCGGCATCGAAGCGCTCGACGAGGACTTCGACCTGCTCATCTGCGGCAAGATGGCGGTGGATGGCGATACGGCCCAGATTGGCCCCGAGCTTGCCGGCGCCTTTGAGATTCCCTGCGTGACCGATGTGAGCTGCGTGCAGAGCGCAGGTTTTACGACGTGCGGTGCGCTTTCGCTCGTTCACGGTTGCGATGCCGGCGAGGAGACGGTCTATCTTGAGATGCCGTGCGCGATGACGACTGCCAAGGAGATTGACCAGTTGCGTATGCCGAGTATTGCCGGTATTCGCGCGGCGGAGGAGGCGGACGTGCGCGTGGTCAGTGCCGCCGACGTGAACGCCGACCCCGCGCGTTGCGGTCTTGCCGGGTCGCCGACACAGGTCGTGCGCTCGTTTGTGCCCGACCGTGACCAAACGTGCGAGGCCGTTGAGGGGACGGCGTCCGAGCAGGCGGCAAAGCTTGCCAAGATTATCGAGGGGATGGCATAGATGAGCGGACTGATTATCGATAGCGAAGCCTGTATCGGCTGCGGTCGCTGCGTTCGCGCCTGTGCCTCGGGCGGCATCGTAGTGGAAGGCGAGCGACCCAGCCGATGCGCCCGCGTAACCGACGGCTGCATCCTATGCGGTGGGTGCGTCGACGCCTGCCCTGTCAACGCTATCTCGATCGAGCGTGACGAGGCCGCTGGTGCGGTGGACCTTGATGCATATCGAGACATTTGGGTATTCGCGCAGACCGACGAGCACGATACGGTGACTCCCGTTGCCTATGAGCTTATGGGCAAGGGCCGCGAGCTTGCCGATGCTCGCGACTGCCGTCTGGTGGCACTGATCGGTATGGGTCCCGAGGGTTCTCTCGGCGACCTGGAGCATCTGGTTTGCGCGGGCGCCGACGAAGTCCTGGCCTGTCGCGACGAGCGCCTGCGCCAAAACGATGCGGAGGTCTACGCCCGCTTGATCTGCGATTTGGTAGCCGAACGCAAACCCGAGGCCATCCTATACGGTGCGACCGCTTTTGGCCGCGAACTGGCACCCGGCGTTGCCGTGCGCTTGCAGACGGGCCTTACGGCTGACTGCACCGTACTTTCGATGGATACGGAGACGGGACTGCTGCAACAGACGCGTCCGGCGTTTGGCGGCAACCTGATGGCCACCATCGTCTGCCCCAATCATCGTCCCCAGATGGCAACGGTTCGTCCCGGCATCTTTAAGGCGCCCGACTTTGACTACGGCCGCTCCGGCACGATCACCCAGATATCGCTTGCGGATGATGCTAAGGCTCGTGTCGAGATCTCGATTCCCGCCGAGGAGTGGGGGCAGCGGGCCTCGATCGCCGATGCCGAGCGCTTGGTCGTGGTGGGCCGCGGCATTGGCTCCAAGAAGAATCTGCCCCTGATGCGAAGGCTCGCCGAGGCTCTGGGAGCCGAGCTTGGTTGCACGCGACCTGTCGTGGAGGCCGGCTGGTTGGAGTATCGCCACCAGATTGGCCAGACGGGCGTATCGGTTTCGCCCAAGCTTCTCGTGAGTATCGGTGTTTCGGGCGCCATCCAGCATCTTGCCGGCATCGGTGGGGCTGAGTGCATTATCGCCATCAACGAGGACCCGGATGCCCCCATTTTTGGTACTGCCCAGTACAAGGTTGTCGGCGATGCCGTCGAGGTCGTCGAGGAGCTGCTGGCTCAGCTTGAGCGCTAGGCGCGCGCCAGCCAGTCGCGCATCTCGTCCTTAAGGCGGCTCCAAGTTGCCTGCGTGGCGGGGTCGGTAAAGGGCCGCGTGATGCCAAAAGGCGCGTCGAGCAGGCGGTAGATATCGCCCTGCTCGCGCGCCAGCGCGCGGCTCGCTGGATAGACGAGCTCAAACATAAAGCAGATGAGCCCCACCAGGTAGTCCGCCGGCTCGTTGCGCTCGTCGCGCGCGACGCAGCGGTGCTCGTCAAAGGCGGCAAGTGTCGGCGACGAGAAACGGCTGCCGAGAAACGTCTTCTCGTCCACCTTGAGGATGGTGTCGACGGTGCTGTCGGCGATGGTACGCATAATGTCGATCTTGTCGCCATCGCGTACGATATCGCAGAAGCTCTGCGTGCGCTCGTCGAGCTGCGCGGGTAGACGGAAATCGCTGTGATAGGCAATGCTCGCTCGGATGAGTTCATCTTCTGCTGGGTCATCGATAAAGTCGCGGATGCTCGTTACAGCGGGTGCATCGGCGGGATTTTCGCCAAAGAGGACCTCGATGCCCAGCGCCGCATGGCTCATGCTCTCGGCGTCCTTAAAGGTGTCCCAGCGTCGCAGCTGCTCAAAGCGGCCCATATCGTGTAGCAGGCCGCAAAGCCATGCCAGGTCAATATCTTCTGACGACCAGCCCTGCTCGCGCGCTACGGCATCGCATGCCTCGGCCACGTGGTACGTATGCTCGATTTTGAGCGCGATGCGTGGGTTGGTGGCGTCGTAGGCATCGGTGTAGCTTTTGAAGGCCGCGCGCGCCCGGTCTCGATCGATAGCTGTCATAATGACTTCCTAAAAAGTTGTGTCTTTCGATCCGGTGGCAATTGTAGGTGAACTCGGTTGCTGCCGGATGATGATTCTGCCGTATCGCTACATGCGGCTCGGAGACCTTGTCAGGATGAGAAGCGTATGGTGCTCAAAATCGTTAGAACCGTCTGGCCGGTGATGCTTACCTATGTTGCAATAGGCGCGCCGTGCGGAATGATCATGGGGCAGACGGGAATGGAGCCCTGGATGGTCTTTGCTCTGAGCAGCACGTTTGTGACGGGCAGCGGGCAGTTTATGATCTGCAACCTGTGGCTGGCGGGTGTGCCTGCAGCATCGATCGTCGCGAGCGTCGCCGCAATCTCCTCGCGCTTTGCGCTTTACTCGGCATCGATCGCACCGCATCTGAGGGGTGCCTCGAAGCGTCAGACGCTGGCTGTTGCCGCGACACTTACCGAGGAGGCATACGGCATCTCGCTTGCCAAGTTGGTTGAAGGGGAGGATTGGGGCCCGCATGAGTCCTTCGTGCTCAACGTGATCCTTATCGCAACATGGGGCGTTTCGTGTACGATGGGCGCCATCGTCGGCGCCGTTGTCGATGTTCCCACCGCCATTGCAGCCTTTGTCTGCACCTCGCTCTTTATCTGCCTGCTCTTTTCGCAGCGGCTGTCGCGCGGCAACGTTGTCGCGGCGGTTTCGGGCGCGGTGTCCGTCGCCGTATGCAAGTTCTTGGGCCTCGTGAATATTGCCGTGCCGGCAAGCGTCGTGGTCGGCATTGCCATTGCGCTGGCGTGCGATGCTGTATTTGACAGAAGAGGTGCCCGCGATGCCCGTTAACGAGTTCTTGGTTCTATGGCTGTCGTCGTGGGTTGCTATCGCGTTCTTTCGCATCGCGCCGGCGTTCGCCTTGCGCGGGCGGACCCTGTCGCCCCGCATTACCGAGGCCCTGGGCTATATCCCGCCCGCCGCCTTTGCCGCGCTGGTCGCCAACGACTTGGTGAGCCCCGGCGCGTTCGACGCGGGACTCTGGCCTGCCTTGGTTCCCTGGATTGCGGCCGCCGGCGTCGTGGTCGTGGCGGTCAAGACAAAATCGATGCTGTGGTGCTGCGTCTCGGGCATCGTACTCTATATCGTCTTGAGCCTTATATAGGGGTGGCGTCGCGGGCGCCGAATCTCGTTCCATCCCAACTTGTCGAATTTTTCACCGAGCTGGTCTATTTCTTCTGGTACCATGGTCAAACTTTACTGTAGCAAAGCGTGACGTGGGCTTTTGTACCCCGTCAGCGGAAATGGGGGTTTCATGGCACAGGAAGCAACCGCCAACGAGCAAAAGAAATTCAGGGTCCCGCGCATCCCAGGCGACATCATGATTTACCCGATGATCGTCGGTCTTTTGCTCAACACCTTCTGCCCGCAGGTTTTTGAGATCGGCGGCTTCTTTACGGCTGCCTGCCGCGGTGGCTCCAATACCATCGTCGCCGCGATTCTGCTGTTTGTGGGCGCCGGCATCAGCTTTAAGTCCACGCCGGGCGCCATCAAGACCGGCATCGTCGTGCTGATTCCCAAGCTTGTTGTCGCGGCGGCCCTTGGCTTGGGTGTGGCATATTTCTTTAACGACAACTTCCTGGGCCTGAGCTCCGTGTCTATCATCGGCGGCATCACGTTTTGCAACATGGCGCTCTACACGGGCATCATGGGCGAGTTCGGCGACGAGTCCGAGCAGGGCGCCGTCGGTATCCTGTTCTTTACGGCCGGCCCCGCCGTCACCATGATCATCCTCGGTGTCTCGGGTCTCGCCAACATCCCCGTCGGCACCATCATCGGATCCATCCTGCCACTTGTTATCGGCATGGTTCTGGGCAACCTCTTCCCGTTCATCAAGAACCTGCTGGTCCCCGGTGCCAATCCCGCGATCGCTGTTATCGGATTTCAGCTCGGTGCGTCCATGAGCCTTTCGAGCTTTATCACCGGCGGCATCTCGGGCATCCTGCTGGGTCTCATCACGCTCTTTATCGTCGGCCCCATCACCTTTGCGTTCGAGCGCCTGTGCGGTGGTAACGGCAAGGCGGCCGTTGCCTGCTCCACTATCGCCGGCACGGCTATGACCACGCCGGTCGCCCTCGCTGAGGTCGCACCGCGCTACGCCGAGCTTGCGCCCACAGCGTACGCCCAGATCGCCACCGCCGTTATCATCACGGCAATCATGGCTCCGATTCTGACCGGCTGGGTCGACAAGAAGTTCTGCCAGGGCAAGGAGGACCTGTCGCCTGCCGGTGTCGAGGCCATCGAGGAGGCCGTCGCGACCGACATCGACGGCGAGTAACGGCCGTTACCGATAATTGATTCCGGCGTGCAATTCGCGCCGTCCGAGCGCCCGAACAGAAACTGTTTTGCAGTGATGTTCGGGCGCTTTGCTATGATTCCCTTTACCCCTGCGGAGTAAAGGGGTGTTTATTGCCCTGATTCGAATTGGGCGATTCTGACCATTCGGATATTGAAGGGATGGCGTCTAGTGGTTAAGGCACTCAAGATTGAGATATTCCTGCTATGCATGATTGTTCTTATCGGGCTTGCCGCGCGAAGTCGTCGCTCCTTGTTCTCGAGCACCCTGCAGCTATTGTTTAGCATGCTTGGCTACACCTCTGCCGCGTACATATTATTCGATATGATCTGGACGCTTTCGGATGGTGCGGACGGCACGTTGGGTATTGCTGCCAACTGGATTTCCAACGCGGTTTCGTTTTCGCTCTTTGCCATCGCGTGTCTCATTTGGTTTATCTATTCCGAGACGATGTAGGGCTCTCGCCTTGTGACCTCGCGCTATAGGGTGGTGCTCGTAACGTTGCCTACGGCTCTGGTGGTCGTGCTGGCTTTTACCAGTTACTGGACGCACGCCTTGTTCTATATCGATTCGCAGGGCGTGTATCGTCGCGGCTTTGCCTATATGATCCAGCCCATTGTCAGCTACTGTTACGTTATACATACGTCCCTGCATGCGTTTGTGCAATCTCGCAGGGTCGAGAGCCTGCAGACGAAGGCTATCTATCGAACCTTGGCATTTTTCGCCATTCCGGCCCTGGTGGGCGGTACCTTTCAGATCGTATACTCGGTGCCTGGCCTTTGTGTCGGCATAATGATTAGCATGTTGCTGCTCTATATCATCTGCCAGGAGCAACTGATCTCGACTGACCCGTTGACTGGACTCAATAACCGCAACCGTTTTGAGACCTATATGCTGTCGCTCTTTTCAAATGTGGATCAGGCCGAAGATGTATATCTGCTTATGATGGACGCCGACGGCTTTAAGCAGATTAACGACCGGTATGGACATGTGGAGGGCGACCATGCTCTCCAGGTCATATCTGCTACGCTCAAAGAGGTCTGCTCGGCGTCTGGTGGTTTTATCGCACGTTATGGCGGCGATGAGTTCGTGGTGCTCCAGAAGGTAGCGGCGGAACAGGACATCATAGACCTGTGTTCGGCGATTAACGACGAGCTCGCTCGTGCCGAGGTGCCGTATCTGTTGCGGATGTCCATCGGCCATGCACGGGTCGGTGATAGTGTCGATACCTGGCAAGACTTGCTTCGCGCTGCCGATGCGGAGCTCTACCGCGTCAAGGCCGATAAAAAGAAAGCCGGCGTACAAATACGCTAGAAAAGGGGCATACGACCGTGTTTGGTCGTGCGCCCTTTTTGCGTTTGCGGGGGCCACCGGCCATAACGCCCGGGCGCGGTGCGGCAAGACGAGCGTCTGCCGCCGCGGCTCGGTACGAAATCAACGAGAACCAGTGCATTCCATTAAGCTAAAGTGTGTGAAGGCTCTCTTAAAAGGTGAGCTCGCTAGGCTTTTTTGGGTTTGTTGACGATGATTATGCCGCCGCAGACCAACAGCAGGGCAACAAGTACGGTAACGGGGCTCGTGCCAGCGCCCTCGCCGAGCAACAGCGCGCTCAGCAGCACGCCAAAGACGGGGTTCATAAACCCAAAGACCGAGACGCGGCTGACGGGGTTGACGGCAAGCAGGCGCGACCACAGCGAGTAGGCGACCGCGGAGATAAGCGCCATGTAGATGATGAGCGCGATGGCAGGGACGATCGCAGTAGGGTAGAGCGCACCGCCCATCAAAAAGCCGATGGCGGTGAGGACCAGGCCGCCGACTAAAAACTGCCAGCCGGCAAGCAAAACACCGTCGTGCTTGCGCGAGAAGATGCCGATCAGGCAGGTCGAAAGAGCACCCGCAACAGTGGAGGCTAGGATAAAGCCCTCGCCGTCGAGCGTAAAGCCAAAGGTGCCATCTGCGCCCGAGAGGTTGACGAGCGCGACGCCGGCAAAGCCCAGCGCACAGCCAAGCACCTTGACCGTATTGAGCTTCTCGGTGTGAAATGCCAGGGCGGCAAAGAGGATTGCGAGGAAGTTGGCGCTGGCCTCGATGATGGAGCTCGACATGGCGCTGGCGCGCGAGAGGCCCAGATAGAAAAAGAAGTACTGCCCGATAGTCTGGAAGAGCGACAAGACAAAGATGGGCTTGATGTCGCGAGCCTGCGGAATGAGGGGGCGGCGTTGGGCCGCACTCATCCCAACGATAACCAAGGCGCCGGCAAGCGTGAAGCGCAAGCCCGCAAAGAGCAGCTGCGAGGCGCCGTCGTGCGTTGGGATACCAAAGAGTGCGTAGCCGATTTTGATACAGGGGAAGGCCGACCCCCAGAGTGCACAGCAAACAAGGCAGCCCAGGATGAGTCCGGGCAGGGTGGCGAGATATGGCTTGCGGCTTTCCATGATGTCCTTCCTGTATGCGCGAAGCAAAAAAAGAACCCGCCACCGGGGGTGCCGGTGGCGGGTGTTGTTACCCGAGGGGATTGTACCCGATGGGAAAGCTTTAGGCGAAGTAGGCTACGCCGCTCTCAAAGATTGGCATGAACTTGTCGCCGGGAACATGCTCGGGCACGTTGCGGTACAGGTTGTCGCCGCGACGCTCGGCATGGCCCATCTTGCCCAGGACACGGCCGTCGGGGCTCGTGATGCCCTCGATGGCGAGTGCAGAGCCGTTGGGGTTGACGGAGAGATCCATGCTGGGCTTGCCGTCCTCGCCCACGTACTGCGTGGCGACCTGGCCGTTGGCGATCAGCTGGGCGAGTACCTCGTCATTGGCGACAAAACGGCCCTCGCCGTGGCTGATGGCGACGGTGTAGGGGTCGTCGAGGCTGCACTGCGACAGCCACGGAGATAGGTTGGACGAGATGCGGGTGCGCACCAGGCGGCTCTGATGGCGACCGATGGTGTTGAACGTCAGCGTGGGCGCATCGGGCGTGGCGTCGACGATGTCACCGTAGGGCACCAGGCCGAGCTTGACCAGGGCCTGGAAGCCGTTGCAGATGCCCAGCATCAGGCCGTCGCGGGCCTTGAGCAGGTCGCGGACTGCCTCGGTGACCTCGGGAGCGCGGAAGAACGCCGTGATGAACTTGGCGGAGCCGTCGGGCTCGTCACCGCCCGAGAAGCCGCCGGGGATCATGACGATCTGGCTTGCACGGATGCGGCGGGCAAGCTCGTGGGTGCTCTCGGCGACGGCCTTGGGCGTGAGGTTGTTGATCACGAAGGTGTCGGCCTCGGCACCGGCGGCACGGAAGGCGCGGGCGCTGTCGTACTCGCAGTTGTTGCCGGGGAACACGGGGATGATCACGCGCGGACGGGCGATCTTGGCGCCGCCGTACACGTGGATATCCTTGGCGCGGAAGTCGATGGTCTCGATCTCGGGGGTCTCGCCGGCGCTGCGGTAGGCGAAGACGCCCTCGATGCCGCTCTCCCATGCCTCCTGGAGCTCGGAGAGCTCGATGACCTCGGAGCCGGTGTCGATGACATAGCCCTCGACGGTGGTGCCCAGGGGCTCGACGACAACGCCGTCGGCGACCTCGGGTAGCTCGGCATCCTCGGCGAGCTCGACGATAAAGCTGCCGTAGAGCGGGGTGAAGAGGCTCTCCACGTCTACATCCTCGGCAAGCTCGATACCGATCTGGTTACCGACGCACATCTTAAAGAGGCTCTCGGCGCCGCAGCCGTAGCCGGGCGTGGAGATGGCCAGGGCGTTGCCGTTGGCGGTGAGCGCCTCGACGGCGTCAAACGCGGCGAGCAGCTGCTGGGCGTCGGGACGGTAGTCCTCGCCATAGGTAGCGGGGGCGATGCGGACGACGCGGTGCGTGAGGCCCTTGAACTCGGGCGAGACGGCGCGGGCGGCCTTGCCCACGGCGACGGCGAAGCTGATCAGAGTCGGCGGAACGTTGAGCTCGCCGGCCTCGTCCTCAAACGAGCCGCTCATGGAGTCCTTGCCGCCGATGGCGCCGGCACCCAGGTCGACCTGGGCCATAAGGGCGCCCAGGACGGCTGCCGTGGGCTTGCCCCAACGCTCGGCCTCGGTGCGCAGACGCTCGAAGTACTCCTGGAAGGAGAGATAGGCGCGCTTGTGCTCAAAGCCGGCAGCCACGAGCTTGGCGATGGACTCGACCACGGACAGGTAGGCGCCCGCAAACTGGTCGGCTTCCATCAGATAGGGGTTAAAGCCCCATGCCATGGCGCTCGCCGTGGTGGTCTCGCCGTCCACGGGGAACTTGGCGACCATGGCCGAGCTCGGGGTGAGCTGCGTCTTGCCGCCAAAGGGCATGAGCACGGTTGCGGCACCGATGGTGGAGTCGAAGCGCTCGGAAAGGCCCTTATTGGAAGCGACGTTGAGGTCGGTGACGAGCGAGGTCATGCGCTCGGCGAGTGTGGTGCCGGCCCAGCTGGGCTGCCACACGCTACGGGCGCACACGTGGGCGACCTGGTGCTTGGGTGCGCCGTTGGAGTTGAGGAACTCGCGGGACAGGTCGACGATGGCGACGCCGTTCCAGGCCATGCGCATGCGCGGCTCGGCGGTAACCTCGGCGATAACGGTCGCCTCGAGGTTCTCCTCGGCGGCGTAGCCCATGAACTCCTCGACGTCACCGTCGGCGACGGCGCAGGCCATACGCTCCTGGGACTCGGAGATGGCGAGCTCGGTGCCGTCCAGGCCGTCGTACTTCTTGGTCACGGTGTCCAGGTCGACATACAGGCCGTCGGCAAGCTCGCCCACGGCGACCGAGACGCCGCCGGCGCCAAAGTCGTTGCAGCGCTTGATCAGGCGGCAGGCGTCGCCGCGGCGGAAGAGGCGCTGCAGCTTGCGCTCGACCGGGGCGTTGCCCTTCTGGACCTCGGCGCCCGAGGTCTCGATGGACTCGGTGTTCTGGGTCTTGGAGGAGCCGGTGGCACCGCCGATGCCGTCACGGCCGGTGCGGCCGCCCAGCAGGATGATCTTGTCGGTGGGGGCGGGGCACTCGCGGCGCACGTGGTTTGCCGGGGTAGCGCCCACGACGGCGCCGACCTCCATGCGCTTGGCCACGTAGCCGGGGTGATAGAGCTCGTTGACCTGACCGGTGGCAAGGCCGATCTGGTTGCCGTAGCTGGAGTAGCCGGCGGCGGCAGTAGTCACGAGCTTGCGCTGCGGCAGCTTGCCCTCGAGCGTCTCGGAAACCGGGACGGTGGGGTCGCCGGCGCCGGTGACGCGCATGGCCTGGTACACATAGCTGCGGCCCGAGAGCGGGTCACGGATAGCGCCGCCCACGCAGGTGGCGGCACCGCCGAAGGGCTCGATCTCGGTCGGGTGGTTGTGGGTCTCGTTCTTAAAGAGGAATAGCCAGTCCTGGTCCTCGCCATCGACATCGACCTTCACCTTGACGGTGCAGGCGTTGATCTCCTCGGACTCATCGACATCGGTCATGACGCCGGTCTTCTTGAGGTACTTGGCGCCGATGGTGCCCATGTCCATGAGGCAGACGGGCTTGGCGTCGCGACCGAGCTCATGGCGCATCTCCATGTAGCGGTCGAAGGCCTGCTGCACCACTGCGTCGTCAATCGTCACGTCGTCCAGGACGGTGCCGAAAGTGGTGTGGCGGCAGTGGTCGGACCAATAGGTGTCGATTACGCGGATCTCGGTGATGGTGGGGTCGCGGTCCTCATCGCGGAAGTACTGCTGGCAGAAGGCGATGTCTGCCTCGTCCATGGCAAGGCCGCGATCGGCGATAAAGGCGGCAAGGCCGGCCTCGTCGAGCTTGCGGAAGCCGTCGAGCACCTCGACGGGCTGGGGCTCGGGAGTCTCCATGTACAGCGTCTCGGGCAGGTCGAGCGAGGCGATGCGCGCCTCGACGGGGTTCACCACGTAGTGCTTGATGGCCTCGATGGCGGCTTCGTCCAGAGCGCCCGAGATCATATAGACCTTGGCGGAGCGCACGGCGGGGCGCTCGCCCTGGCTGATGAGCTGCACGCACTCGCTGGCGGAGTCGGCGCGCTGGTCAAACTGGCCAGGCAGGAATTCGACGGCAAAGACGGCGCCATCGCTTGCGGGGAGCTCGTCGTAGGTCACATCGACCTGGGGCTCGCTAAAGACGGTCGGCACGCAGGAGCGGAAAAGCTCCTCGTCGATGCCCTCGACGTCGTAGCGGTTGATGATCCTCAGGGCCTCGATGCCCTTGATGCCGAGAATTTCGGTCAGCTCGCCCTTGAGCTGCTGAGCCTCGACGTCGAACCCGGGTTTCTTCTCCACGTAGATACGAGAGACCATTGGTTCCTGCCTTCCTGATCGGTTGGGCGTACGGTACGGTATGCGGCAGCGGTCGGTTTACGGGACAAGCCTCGCGGTCGCCTTGAGCCACATGTTTGTAAACCTCACTATGATACGACAGCTCGCGGCGCGTTGAGGACGGCGAGGGTGCTACAGTGAAGCGCAAACAAGAGAAAGGCATCACATGGCATTCGTTTCACTCGCCATCATCGCGCTCGTGGCCTTTGCAAGCCCCTTCATCGCCTCGGCGATTCCCGGGAAACCCGTTCCCGAGACGGTCTTTTTGCTCGTGTTCGGCGCGGTGCTGGGACCCCATATGCTTGACATTATCCATGTAGATGCCGAGGTCTCGCTCGTGTCCGAGCTCGGCCTGGCCTTTTTGTTCCTGCTTGCCGGCTTTGAGATCGACCCCAAGAGCATCACGGGTGTGGAGGGGCGCTACGGCTTGGCGACGTGGGTCGTCACGTTTGGTATCGCCTGGCTTGCCGTGCGCTTTACCCCGTGGTTCTCGGTCAGTCATTTCGACGGTATCGCCGTGACGCTTGCCCTTACTTCCACGGCGCTCGGTACGCTCGTGCCCATCATGCGCGAGCGCTCGCTCACCGGCACGCGTGTGGGCGACTCGATTCTCGCGTATGGCACTTGGGGCGAGCTCGGTCCCGTGCTCGCCATGCCGGTGCTGCTGTCTGCCCGCACCGGCATCCAAACGCTTGTAATCCTTGGGTTGTTTGCGGTGGTCTGCGTGTTGCTGGCCGTGGTCCCAAGCCGCTCCAAGCGCGTCGGCAGCCGCTTCTTTGCGTTTGTCGAGGAACGCGCCGACACCACGTCGCAGACCTTCGTGCGCCTGACGGTGCTCATCCTGGTCACGCTCGTGGCGTTCTCGGCCGTCTTTGACCTCGATATCGTGCTGGGTTCTTTTGCCGCCGGCTTTGTCCTGCGCTATATCATTCCCGAGGGTAACCATACGCTCGAGACCAAGCTCGATGGCCTGGCCTACGGCTTTTTGATTCCGGTGTTCTTTACCGTATCGGGCGCAAAGATCGACCTGACGGCCGTGGCGTCGCGCCCGGGCTTGCTCGCGGGCTTTATCGTGGCGTTGCTGATTATTCGTGCCGTGCCCATTCTTATTTCTATGAGCATTTGTCCTGCGACGCGCGATGTGTCGGCGTATGGTCGCATTACCGTGGCTCTGTACTGCACCACGGCCCTGCCGATCATCGTTGCCGTGACGAGCGTTGCCGTCAACGCGGGCGCGCTGTCGCAAGATATTGCGTCGGTCATGGTTGCCGCCGGCGCCATCACGGTGTTCTTGATGCCATTGCTCGCGCAGCTCTTCTACCGCGTGGTGGATGCCGCGCCGGTCGCCGCCGTGGCAGAGGTTGCCGAGCATCCATCCGATGCGCTCGACATCTTGCGCGCCCACCACGACCTAGCGAGCTTGCTCGCGCGCGAGCATGAGCTGCTGACTTCGCATGGTCATGGTCGCGTATTCGAGGGCCTGCCTACGCTCGATACGATTGCCGAGCGTCTTTCCGCCGAGGCGGCGAGCGGCCACATCGATGCCCGCATCGTGGACGCGGCGCACCTGCTTGCCGATAAGACTTACGGCGACGAGATCGACCCCGGCAAGCTCACCCCGCGCGAGCGCCGTCGCCTGGAGCGCGCCAAGCTCGCCGTGCGCGAATACCGCCGCCGCATGCTGGAGTTCTATGCAAGAGAAGAAGCCGAGGACGACGACGGCAAGTAGTCGATACTCTCTCGGGGAAGCCGCGTCCCGCTTTGAAGGCTCGGAACGGGATGTGGTTTCCGAAACGGGGGCCGTTGGGAAGCTGTGTCCCGGAATGGGCGCTCAGAGTGGGATGCAGTTTCCGCGAGAGACCCGTTGCGGAAAGCGTGTCCCAGAATCCGCGCCCAGAATGGGACATGGTTTCCGAAAGAAGGCTCTGAGGGAAGCTGCGCCCCGTTCTGAGCTGAAATACCGGGGCGCAGTTTCCCTTACAAACAGAACAAGGCGCGCTGTCTGCGGTTGATGCAGGCAGCGCGCCTTTTGCGTTGGGCCTCGTTGAGGTTCGAAGTAGTGGACTAGTTGGCCATGACGCCTTCGGTCCAAGCCTCAACGTCCTCGATGCGCAGGACGTTGGCGACCTCGGCCACACAGCCGACGCTGGCAAGCTCGGCCGCGGCAGCCTGGACGTCCTTCTCGAGCGCGCGGTGCGTCAGGAAGATGACCGAGCAGGCATCGCTGACGCCCGACTTGCCGTCCTCGACCTGGTTGATGAGCGAGATCGAGATGTTGTGATTGGCAAAGATATCGACCGTCTCGGACAGGGCGCCCACGCGGTCGGCGACCTTCAGGCGCACATAGTACTTGGTCTGGAGCTCGTCCATGGGCTTAAAGGCGAGGTTGTGACCATAGGGCTCAATCTCGGGCAGCGGAGCCACGCCGCGGCTGATCTGCTCGGAGAGCGACAGGATATCGCCCACGACGGCGCTCGCGGTGGGGAAGGAGCCTGCGCCGGCACCGTAGAACATGGTCTCGCCCACGGCGTCGCCCACCACGTAGACAGCGTTCATGGCGCCGTTGACCTTGGCGAGCATATGGTCTGCCGGGATGAGCGTGGGGTGCACACGAACGTCGACACCGGCGTCGGTGTTGCGGGCGATGCCGAGCAGCTTAATGGTGTAGCCGAGCTCGCGGGCCTGGGCGATGTCCTCGGCGCCGATGGTACGGATACCCTGCTGGTACACATCGTCGGTGGTAACGCGGGTGCCAAAGCCGATGGAGGCGAGGATTGCCGTCTTGCTGGCGGCGTCGAAGCCGTCGACGTCGGCGGACGGGTCGGCCTCGGCATAGCCCTTTGCCTGGGCGTCGGCGAGCACGTCGGCGTAATCGGCGCCCTCGGCGTCCATGCGCGACAGGATGTAGTTGGTGGTGCCGTTGAGAATGCCAGCGATGGTCAGGATCTTGTTGCCCACCAGGTCGTGCTCGAGCGTGCTGACAATGGGGATGCCACCGCCGCAGCTGGCCTCGCACTTAATCTGCACGCCGCACGCGCGCGCCTTCTCGGCGAGCGTCTCGACATGACGGCCCAGCAGGGCCTTGTTGGCAGAGACGACGTGCTTGCCGTTCTCGAAGGCGGTGGTGAAGATTTCGGTCGCGGGGTGCTCGCCGCCGATGAGTTCGACGACGATGTCGACGGCGGGGTCGGTGACGACGTCGTGCCAGTCACTCGTAAAGGCCTCGCGCTCAATGCCTGCCGCCTCGGCCTGCTCCCAAGCAAGCGCGCAGGCGCGGGTCAGCTTAAGGTCGATGCCGTAGGCTGCCAGGTACTCATCGTGGTGGCTCTTGATCAGACGGGCCACGCCGCCGCCGACGGTTCCCAGACCGATGAGGCCGACGTTCACGGTGCGCAGGGGTTCGCTCATAGATAGCTCCTTCGTGCATCTTATGGATGGATTAACCGCTTAAAGGTTGAGTGCATTCTAGCGTGAACCGAGGGCGCGTGCTCGCCAGGCAACAGGAGTCGCACAAAACGGCACCCCCGAAACGCTGCGGAAACATTGGAAACATGCTCGCTACAAACGGAACTCCGTAACAAACTGTCAACGTTTGCGCCATAAGGTTTGCCCCGTACCGCAAGACGGCCGCACTGCGGCCAGCGAAAAAGGGGGACACCATGTTCAACATCAACAGCACGTTCAGCCGTAGGAACTTTCTCGCCGGTGCCGCGGCGCTCGGCAGCACCGTGGCACTCGCTGGTTGCTCGTCGGGTGGCTCGGACGGCGGCTCCGCCGATGACGGCAAGACCTTCAAGATCGGTGTCATCGGCCCTCTGACCGGCGCCGCGGCAACCTATGGTGTTTCGGCTGAGAAGGGTGCCAAGCTCGCCGCAAAGGATTTCTCGACCAAGGATCTCAAGCTCTCGCTTAAGTCCGAGGACGACGTCGCCGACGGCGAGAAGGCCATCAACGCCTTCAATACCCTGTGTGACTGGGGCATGCAGGCGCTCGTCGGTCCGGTCACCACCGGTGCTGCCGTCGCCGTCTCGGGCGAGATTGCCGACGACATGCTCATGGTCACGCCCTCGGCCTCGTCTCTCGACGTCACCAAGGATAAGACCACGGTCTTTCAGGTTTGCTTCACCGATCCCACCATGGGCGCCAGCGCCGCGAAGTTCTTGGCCGAGAAGTACGCGGACGCCAAGATCGCCCTGTTCTACAACTCCGGCGATACGTATAGCTCGGGCGTTGCCGACGCTTTTGCCGAGCAGGCCAAGGCGTCCAAGCTCGACATCGTCGATACCGAGACCTTTAAGGACGACTCTTCCACGAGCTTTACCAACCAGCTCACCAAGGCCAAGGAGGCCGGCGCCACGCTCATCTTTGCGCCGATCTACTACACGCCGGCGTCCGTTTTGCTCAAGAACGCCAAGGACATGGGCTACGACATGACCCTCATGGGTACCGACGGCATGGACGGCCTGCTCTCTGTGGAAGGCTTCGATACCTCTCTTGCCGAGGGCGTACTGCTCATGACCCCGTTTTCGGCTGACGATGAGAAGAATGCCGACTTCGTCAAAGCCTATAAGGATGCCTACGACGAGACACCCAACCAGTTTGCCGCCGACGCCTACGATTGCGTCCACGCCATTGTTGAGGCCATCGACAAGGCGGGGATTGACATTACGGCCGACGGTGCCGACATTGCCGGCGATCTTGCCAAGGCCATGCGCAAGATCAAGATCGAGGGCCTGACAGGCGAGCTGACGTGGAATGACGAGGGCCAGGTCGAAAAGCCCGCTACGGCCTATGTGATCCAGGACGGCAAGTACATCGCCGCCTAAGTGCGCATAAAGCGCGACCGGTGAGGTCGTTTTATTCAGGGAAAGGACGCCTGTAACAGAACGGAAACATTACTTTCACACAATAAAGTGTCATTACTGCATAAAGTAATAGAAATACGCAGAATTATGGATAAATGAACAAATCCAAAGAAAAGTTGAAATAATCGCCACTTTCCTTAACTAAAGCGTCTAGTATTTTGCGAACGCCGAACACGGCGAAGGATGGCCTGTCGGGTAACCGAAACCCGACGAGATTTGAGAGGAGAGCCGCATGTCGAGCCTCACCGGTAAGTCATTGAACCCTGTTATGAATCGCAGGAGCGTTATCGCGAGCGCAGCAGGTCTGGGGGCGATGTCCATTCTAGCCGGCTGCTCCTCCAACGGCGGCGATAGCGGTTCCGCTTCGGGCGACGCTTCGTTTAAGATCGGCACCATCGGCCCGCTGACCGGTGCCAACGCGTCCTACGGCAAGTCCGTTACCCAGGGTGTCGAGCTTGGCTGCAAGGATTTCTCGACCAAGGAGCTGCCGCTTGCCAGCAAGGCCGAGGATGACCAGGCCGACGGCGAGAAGGCCGTCAACGCCTTCAACACCCTGCTCGACTGGGGCATGCAGGCCCTCGTCGGCCCGACCACCACGGGTGCGTCGGTTGCCGTTGCCGCCGAGTGCGGTAACGACCCCAAGACGTTCATGATCACCCCGTCCGCGTCCTCCGAGGACGTCACCGACGGCAAGGATTGCGTCTTCCAGGTTTGCTTCACCGACCCCAACCAGGGTGTCAACGCTGCCAAGTTCCTGGCGCAGAAGTATGCGGACGAGAAGTTCGTGCTGTTCTATAACTCCGGCGACGCATATTCTTCGGGCATCGCAGATTCCTTTAAGGCCCAGGCCGCTGAGTCCAAGCTCGAGATTGTTGACGAGGAGACCTTTAAGGACGACTCCGCCACGAGCTTTACGAACCAGCTGACCAAGGCCAAGCAGGCCGGCGCCACCATGATCTTTGCGCCGATCTACTACACGCCGGCGTCCGTCCTGCTCAAGAACGCCAAGGACATGGGCTACGACGTCAAGATGATGGGCTGCGACGGCATGGACGGCATCCTGGGCGTTGAGGGCTTCGATACCTCTCTTGCTGAGGGTCTGCTGCTCATGACCCCGTTCTCCGCCGACGACGAGAAGAACGCCGACTTCGTCAACGCTTACAAGGATAAGTACGGCGATACCCCCGACCAGTTTGCCGCCGACGCCTACGATGGCGTGCACGCGGTGGCCGAGGCCCTCAAGGAGGCCGGTCTTGGTGTCGACGCCGACCCGACCGAGGCCGCCGAGAAGCTGTCCAAGGCTATGCTCAAGATTACCGTTGACGGTCTGACCGGCAAGCTCACCTGGAACGATAAGGGCCAGGTCCAGAAGGAGCCCACGGCGTACGTCATCACCGACGGCAAGTACGTACAGGCCTAATTGGCCGCCTTACATAGAGCGGTTTTGATCCCAAGCAGGGGAGGTTTTGGCCTTCCCTGCTTGCTTGGTATCTAGGGACGATGTAACGTCCCTGTTTCATACATCAACTGGAAACCTATTCGAAAGGGGGATGTGGAACATGACGGTCTTTATCCAATACCTGGTCAACGGCCTGTCCATGGGCAGCGTCTACGCCATCATCGCGTTGGGCTACACCATGGTCTACGGTATCGCCAAGATGCTGAACTTCGCTCACGGCGACGTCATCATGGTCGGTGCCTATGTCTCGTTCTGCGCCACGTCGTATCTCGGCCTCCCGGGCTGGGTATCTGTAATTCTTTCTTGTGTGGTCTGCACGGTTCTCGGCGTTCTCATCGAGGGTCTGGCCTATAAGCCGCTGCGCCAAGCAGGCCCGCTGGCCGTTCTGATCACGGCTATCGGCGTGTCTTACTTCCTGCAGAACGCCGCGCAGCTTCTGTGGGGCGCCACGCCCAAGAACTTCACTTCGCTCGTCACCTTCCAGGTGCCGGAGTTCTTGGCCAAGTTCAACGTAAGCGCCGTCTCGCTCGTCACCATCGTCGCCTGCCTGGTTATCATGGCCGGCCTGATGTTCTTTACAGGTAAGACCAAGATGGGCAAGGCCATGCGCGCCGTGTCCGAGGACAAGGCCGCCGCTCAGCTCATGGGCATCAACGTCAACCGCACCATCTCGATGACGTTTGCCATCGGCTCGGCGCTTGCCGCCATCGCCGGCGTGCTCCTGTGCTCCTACTCGCCGGTGCTGCAGCCCACGACGGGTGCCATGCCTGGCATCAAGGCCTTCGACGCCGCCGTCTTCGGCGGCATCGGCTCCATCCCCGGTGCCTTTGTCGGTGGCATTCTCATCGGCATCATCGAGGCGATGGCACAGGCTTACATTTCCACGAGCCTTGCCAACTCCATCGTCTTTGGTGTTCTGATCATCGTCCTGCTCGTCAAGCCTGCCGGCCTCTTGGGCAAGTACGTCCCCGAGAAGGTGTAGGTGAGCGTTATGAAGTTTCTTAAAGACAAGCAGACGCGTCACGACTTTGTCACGTACGCCATGTGTATCGTGGCCTTCGCCATCGTGTTCTTTATGCAGTCGAACCACATGATTCCGCGCATGATCGCCGGTCAGTTGGTTCCTATTACGGCCTACATCGTCATGGCCATTTCCCTCAACCTCGTCGTCGGCATCGCGGGCGACCTGTCGCTGGGCCATGCGGGCTTTATGAGTGTCGGTGCCTACACGGGCATCGTCACCGCGGTCGCGCTGGAGAGCGCCGTTCCCTCCGATCCGGTGCGCCTTATCATCAGTATCGTGGTCGGCGCCATCGCCGCTGCCATCTTGGGCTTCTTGATTGGTATCCCGGTCCTGCGCCTGAGCGGCGATTACCTGGCTATCGTGACGCTGGCCTTTGGCGAGATCATCAAAGAGATCGTCACCTGCCTCATTGTGGGCGTCGACTCCCGCGGCCTGCACGTGATCTTTAACATCACGGGCAACTCTACGATCGACGACCTGCACCTGCTCGAGGACGGCACCGCCATCATCAAGGGCGCCCAGGGCGCCTCGGGCGTGTCGACGTACTCGACCTTCCTCGCCGGTGCCATCCTGGTCATGGTCGCACTCGTGATCGTGCTCAACCTGGTTCGCAGCCGTACCGGCCGTGCCATTATGGCCGTGCGCGATAACAAGATTGCAGCCGAGTCCGTAGGCATCTCCGTCACCGAGTACCGCATGATCGCCTTCGTGGTTTCCGCTGCCCTCGCCGGTGCTGCCGGAGCCCTCTTCGGCGGTAACTTCTCGCAGCTCTCCGCCACCAAGTTCGACTTCAACACGTCCATTCTCATCCTGGTGTTCGTGGTCCTGGGCGGTCTGGGCAATATGCGCGGCTCCGTCATCGCGGCGGCGCTGCTCACGGTGCTTCCCGAGCTGCTTCGTCAGTTCTCGGACTACCGCATGCTCATCTACGCCATCGTGCTGATCCTGGTCATGATTTTTACCAACAACCCGCAGCTCAAGGCGTTCTTCGGTCGCGTCAAGGACCGCTTTGCTTCCAAGAAGGAGGTGGCAGCCGATGCCCAGTAAATTTGAGTTCAAGAAGGGCAAGATGGTCCCGTATCCTTCTGGCGCCATCGTTCCCGATCGTGACCTGGGCGAGCGCCCTGCACTCGAGTGCATCCACCTGGGCATTGAGTTCGGTGGCCTTAAGGCAGTCGACGACTTTAGCCTGACTATCGGCAAGACCGAGATCGCCGGTCTGATCGGTCCCAACGGCGCCGGCAAGACCACGGTCTTCAACCTGCTCACCAAGGTGTACCAACCCACGCACGGCACCATCCTGCTCGACGGTGAGGACACTTCAGGCAAGTCGGTCTATCAGGTCAACCGTATGGGCATCGCCCGTACCTTCCAGAACATCCGCCTGTTCAATACCATGACGGTGGAGGATAACGTTAAGGTCGGTCTGCACAATCAGGAGCGCTATTCCGGTTTTGAGGGCGTGCTGCGCCTGCCGACGTACTGGAAGCACGAGAAAGCTGCTCACGAGCGCGCCATGGAGCTGCTGTCCATCTTTGATATGGAACATCTGGCAAACGAGCAGGCCGGATCGCTGCCTTACGGCGCTCAGCGTCGTCTGGAGATCGTCCGCGCGCTTGCCACCAACCCCAAGCTACTGCTGCTCGACGAGCCTGCTGCCGGCATGAACCCGTCCGAGACCGCGGAGCTCATGGAGAACATCGTCAAGATTCGCGACACCTTTGGCATTGCCATCATGCTTATCGAGCATGATATGTCGCTCGTTATGAACATCTGCGAGGGCATCTGCGTGCTCAACTTTGGTAAGGTCATCGCCAAGGGCACGGCAGAGGAAATCCAGAACAACGACGCTGTTATTGAGGCATATCTGGGCAAGCAGGATAAGGGGGAGAACTAAATGGCAGAGCCGATGCTTTCCGTCTACAACATCAACGTCTGGTACGGCGCCATCCACGCCATTAAGGACATCTCCTTTAACGTTAACGAGGGCGAGATCGTGGCCTTGATTGGTGCCAACGGTGCCGGCAAGTCCACAACGCTCAAGACCGTCTCGGGCCTGCTGCGTTCCAAGACCGGTTCCATCAAGTTTATGGGCGAGGACATTACCCATACGCCCGCTGATAAGCTGGTTGGTAAGGGCCTGGCTCAGGTTCCCGAGGGTCGTCGCGCCTTTTTGCAGATGACGGTCGAGGAGAACCTGGAGATGGGTGCCTATACGCAGCCCAAGTCCACGGTGGCTCCGGGCCTGGAGCGCGTCTACGAGCAGTTCCCGCGCCTGAAGGAACGTCGTCGCCAGGTCGCCGGCACCCTTTCGGGCGGCGAGCAGCAGATGCTCGTTATGGGGCGCGCCCTTATGAGTAACCCCAAACTGCTTATGCTCGACGAACCTTCCATGGGTCTGGCACCGATTCTGATCGAACAGATCTTCCAGATTGTCGAGGACCTGCACAAGGCCGGTACCACGGTACTTCTGGTCGAGCAAAACGCGCAGATGGCGCTTTCGATTGCTACGCGGGGTTACGTGCTCGAGACCGGCAAGATTACCATGACCGGCACGGGCCAAGAGCTGCTGCACGACGACAACGTCCGCAAAGCCTACCTGGGTGGTTAATCCATTCAACAAAGGGGGCGCTGACCAACCCGGTC